>Ga0209575_10000002_pt1 | contig 610007 bp, 509 predicted proteins | sample Medcelwee11metaG_FD_187172 | JGI IMG/M metagenome (GOLD analysis project Ga0209575, IMG submission 187172) | Freshwater pond sediment microbial communities from the University of Edinburgh, under environmental carbon perturbations - Medium... | ecosystem: Environmental > Aquatic > Freshwater... | reverse complement strand
CGTCAATTCTTTTTCAACAGAAACCGCATCCTTTCCAAGCAACTCAAAAAGCAAGGCTTTAAGTTGTTGAATTTCGCGATACATCATTTCGGTAGTGACTAGCATTTTTAATCTTCCTCAGAATAAGTTGCTTTTATCATTTCATCCATCATCTCATTTAGCTCTTTTTTTCTATCTTCTAAACGAATTCGAGCTTTTAACCGCTCATCTGGAGTAAATTTTTTATCTGAAGTATCAGAAATTGTTTGATTGTTCACTTTCTTCAAAACGTCGCCAATTTTCGCATTTGCCTTAAAGGAAAGTTCAATTAATGTTTCGCATTTTTTTGCTGAGTCCTGGATAAATCCGTGCTTTTCAAACAGACCCATAATTGCCATATACATAGATAAAGGCATTTCGCTTTGTTTTTCGACTGCATATTGAATTTTTTGGTAATAAGTATGAAGCCTTTCAGCTAACCATTCGTAGCTTATTCCATTTTTTAGCATTAAACTTCTTATTTCTTCTTGAGCTGTTAAGTATGACATCCTAAATTTTCCGTGTTATAATGGTGTTATAATTTTTATCAAAACTTTACCGAGATTCTCTAAACAGAACTCTTTAATTTAGCCGTGTTGATTCGTCTGCTAAGAATCCTTTGGTGATAATTCTATCTATCACAACTTGGATTGTTCGTTGCTCATTTTCCGCTATTCGTTTTAATTTTGCGTGAACTTCGAGCGGAACTCTTATAAAAGTGTGACCTACATGTTGTTTAATTGGTCGCCCTTTTCGGACTTGGATTTGTTCTTGCTTTTCCATATTTTAAGTCGCTTTAATTATTGTTATAAAAAAATATAAATTGATTGGTCAAAATATATAACATCATATATTTATTGTCAAGAGAAATCTATAACATATAATATATTTTTTATAAATAAATACAAATAGTTCGAATTTGGAAGAATTTCAAATAAAATATTTTGCAGAAAACTTAAAAAATATTGCCAAAAATGATTTTGGTGGTGTTGGAAAATTAGCTGAATTGGTGGGTTTACAGAACTTATCACCATATACAAAGCAAAAGAACCCGATAGAACCATCCGCAAAGTTTTTTTTCAAACTTGCAAAATTGAATGTTGACATTAACAAACTTTTAACGGGAAATTCCTTTATGGACAAAGAGGTAAGCATAAGACTTGAACTCATAGAAAAGGAGATTATTCAAGTCAAAGACTCTCACAAGGCTGAAATAAACGCAATTAAAGCTAAATTATTTGACGTTTTAGAAGAAAATGCGAATCTTAAAGAAAAAGCCGAAAAACTTGAAGCAGAGAAAGAAGTCTTGCTTTCTCGAGTTTCTGCTTTTAATCAAACTGTTTCAACAAAAACTTTAAAAGGGACGTAGCTCCTTAACGGGAGCAAGAAGAGGTGCGATAAAATGCAAAATCCGAAAATATTATTTTCAAGAAGTATTTCCTTTCTTTTGAACAATAATGGAAAAACAAAAAAGAATTTCAAGATTAATAAATTATATTTATCCTTTCTTCTCGTATTTATTACAGCCTTTTACTTTAATCTACCATGGAATGGCGACAAACTTCTTTTGGTTAATTCTTCCTTCCCTAATGAACAAATAGTCCAACATTACGCTTATAATCTCCAATATTCTGAGGAAGACGAGCAGGCTCGCTGGGTTTCATATCTTCTAACATCTGAGAATGCAAGAGGTAATATTTCGCGAGAAAATAATTTCAGAGAAGATCCAAATATTTTGACAGGCTCGGCAAAACTAAATGATTATGCTCGCTCTGGATTCGATAGAGGTCATCTTGCCCCAGCGGGTGATATGGCGTGGTCTAAAATTGCAATGAGCGAATCATTCTTTTTGAGCAATATGAGTCCACAAAATCCAAGTTTTAATAGAGGAATTTGGAAAAAATTAGAAACTTTTGTGAGGAAATCTGCCGTTTCTTATGAAAAAATTTACGTTATTACAGGACCCGTTTTAAACAATCCGTTAGGTACAGTCGGGAACGGAGTAACAATCCCAAATTCATATTTCAAAGTACTTTTAGATTATAGCAAACCAGATATAAAAGCTATTGGCTTTATTATCCCAAATTCAAAATCGACTCAGCATTTGTCTAATTTTTCTTGCTCTGTTGATTTGGTAGAAAATAAAACGAATTTAGATTTTTTTGCATCACTTCCAGATTCGATTGAACAATTCTTGGAATCACAAGCAAATTTCAACGAATGGGAAAATCTAAAAGAGACTCAAGTAAATATGAATAATAAATCTCAAGTTGCTGTACAATGTCTTGGAAAAACACAAAAGGGATTTAGATGTAAAAGAACAACTAAAAATGAAAATGGTTTTTGTTTCCAACATCAAAATCAAGTTGGGACGAATCCAATTTATAGAAAATAGATTATTTTACAAATTAAATGTGAGGTTAATATGTTCAGAACTAAAAATTTCATTTTGTTTTTCTTTTTTGTTTTGCTGTTATCAAGCATCACGGCACAAACAGTTTATAAAACAAAAACTGGCAAAAAATATCACGTCGAAGATTGTAGGTATTTAAGTAAAAGTAGTATTGAAATTTCATTAAAAGATGCAATAAATGAGGGTTTAACCCCTTGCTCAAAGTGTAATCCTCCACAACTAACTGAATTACCTTCAGAATCTAAAAATATTATTAATGAAAAATCAACTGAAGTTACTCTGCCAAAAACCGATACGCCTAAAAAAACGACGTCTTCCGGTAGATGCCAGGCAACTACAAAAAAAGGTACTCAATGTAAAAGAAATGCAGCACCAGGTTCAAATTACTGCTGGCAACATAATAGATAAAAATGGAGATTAAAATGTTACGAAAAGTTTATTCAAAAGCCTTAATTGTGTTCACTGTACTAATTCTTTTGCTTTCATCTTGTGAAGCTCCAACCGACTCGCCAAGTTCTTCAAGTTCCTCATACACTTCGGATGGATGTGCAACTGTCCAATGTTCAGCAAAAACAAAAGATGGTACTCGTTGTCTAAGAAAAACTACTAACTGTAATGGACGTTGCTGGCAACATCAATAAACTAATGAAAAAATAAGTTAGAGGAGTCAAGATGGGAATTGGAGTTTTAATTTGGATTGTATCTGTAATATTGGGTGTAATTATTGGTAATCAGAAAGGTGAAGGATGTATTAGTTTGATTATGTGCGTGTTGCTCGGCCCCTTTTGGTTGCCGGTTGTCCTTTTATCAACTGGAAATAGGAAAAAATGTCCATACTGCCAAGAACTTGTTGATAAAAAAGCTATTGTTTGCCCTCACTGTCAAAAAGATATACATTTTACATTAAAATAAAAGGAGCAATAATGAAACCAGTTTACAAAATAGCTATTTTAATTGCTGTTATAGCTTTATTTAAGGTTGCCTATGATGAGCTTTCTAATATAAACGAAGAAAAAATAAATATTTCGCCCAAATACGGATATATGCAAGAAATTTCTCAATTCGAAAATGATGCTAAAACTTTACTTGTCATTCTAAAAGACAACTTTCATAAAGGTAACTATAAAATTGTTACTGATATTTACAACTATTTAAAAGATTTTTTCCCCAATTCACAAGAATTTGTTGAAGCCGAGAAAATTAAAGAAGAAATATCCAAAATTGAAGAAGAAAATCAAAAAGTTAAAGAAGTAGCGGAAGCCAAAAGAAAGGAAGCTATCAAGTCTGCTTTACATAAATTGAAAATAGAAAAAGATGATGTCGAGGGAATAAATTGGTATTATCAAAAGTATTTCAAACATTATATTAATTCAAACCACATTTCTGTATACATGGGAGAAAGGGATAACAGTTTATGGCTATTTCTAAAAATGAGTTATTATGGTGATGATTGGCTGTTCTTCAAACAGATACAGCTATCATATGATGGGAATACAATTTTAGTTCCATTTGACGAATACGATGACTACGAATCAGATAGTGGGAATGGTGGCTATGTTTGGGAATGGGTTCAGGTTCAAATCACTGATAATTTGCTTCATTATTTAAAAGAATTTGCAAAATCTCCCAACGCAAAAATGAGGTTTTCTGGGAAATATACTTATACAAAAAATATTTCAAAAGATGAAAGACAAGGAATAAATGATGTTCTTAATGCTTATGAACTTTTGAGAATTGAAAAAAAATGAAAAAGAAAAAAACAATAGTCGATTATCGCGATAATTTGCAACAAATGGAACAATTGCACACATTTTCCAAACTTTATGGTGGGAAAATTGTACTTGACGAAAAAACAATTACGACGCAAGAACTTCAAGATTGGATTCTTGAACTAAAAATAGAAATTGCCATAAAAGAGTCTAACGAATGAGCGGAATATACACACAAAATAACAGTCCATATTATTGGATTCGGTATTACGATAAATTTGAGGAAGATGTAAGGAAAAAGCGAAAGTCTTTAAATACAAAAATTCCAGTAACCGAAGCCGATAAAAAACGAATTGCTGAAGCAAAAAAGAAAAATGAAAAATTCCAACTCGTTGGAACACCAGAACTCAAAAAGTTAAAACGAGAATTTGAGCAAGGACTTGCTGAATGGGCTATAACCAAAAATAGTGGAATTAAGCTAATTAAAACACTTAAACTTTCTGAAGGATTTGAGGAGTTTAAGAAAGCTAAAACAGTTCCCGAAAGAAAAGGTTCTATTAAACAAAGCACGATTGATAATTATTGCATAGCTGTTGACCATTTTATCCAATGTTGCGGAGACAAATACATTTATCTCTATAAAGAAAGCGATTATGTGAAACTACTCTACTATTTTGAAGAAAGAAAGCGTAAAGGTAAAGCTGTAAAAGACAAAAGCGGACAAATTATTGGACACGAAGAAAAAGAAATGTCCATAAATAGTAGAGCAATTTATACTCGCTCGCTCCACGCAATTTGGAAATTTTTTGTTGAAAAATTTTATACAAGTCAAAACATCATAGAAGTAATTGAAGGTGAAGACAAAGAGCCAGCTCCTATTCCAGTTGATGAAATGTTTATTATTATGGATTATCTCAAAGATGCGGATAAAATGGGATTCAAAAAACACCATTATTGGATTATTTACTTTATGCTCTTAACTGGAGTCCGCCCAAGTTCGGCAATTGTCCAACTTAAAGAGGATATTGATTTTAAGCAAAAAATAATTAGAATAAATAACGTAAAAACTGGCTCAAGAAAAGGGAAAAACTTCTACAATTTCCCTCTTTATAAAGAACTTGAAAGATTGCTTTCTGAGGAAATGGGAGTAAAACCAGAAGATGAGGGAAGATTATTTGAACAATTTGCAGTGGTTCCTGGTCACTACACTTGGCCACTTTCATTTTGGAAAAGAGCAATAAATCATCTTTTTGTAGGGAAAGTAATAAGAGAAAAATATACACTAAAACAAATCCGTCCAACTTTAGCCAGTTACTTAATAAATGTTTATGGAATGGATATTTACGACGTTCAAAGATTGCTCGACCATGCAGATATTAAAATTACAAACAAACACTATGTAAATTATAACACCAGTAGAGTTCGTAAAAAATTAAATTATGTTACTTACGAAAGTTTTTTAACTGGAGAGTTTGAGTGAAAGCAGGAGATAACTCTAAAACTATTATTTTACCAAGAAAAATTACTCTATCAATTGATGGGTATGTGGAACTTCTTAAGTTGAGCAAACAAATGCTTGAACATGATGGGGATATAGTACTTAATTATGAGAACACAACTTGGATTGCTGCAAATTTTTTTGCAGTCATTGGTTCAATAATAGATCATCATGAGTTAAAATTTTATAAAGTAGATCAAATAAATATTGGAGAGAAAATATTAGAAGTTTGCGAAAAAAACGGGTTTTTACCCAAAAGAAGATATGACATATATGATACAACTATTAAATATCAAACATTCAGCAAAAACGAGAGAAAGCTTTTTTCAGAGCATATTTTAACTAATCTTTATGGCAAAGAAAGTTTCCCCAAAATGTCAAAACTTTTGGAAAAACAAATGAGTGTGAGATTAGAAGAAATTGTAAATAACGCTTATACGCATGGTTCGACAGATACTATTTATACTTGTGGTCAATATTTCCCAAGTCAAAGGAACCAAAGTTTAGTATTCACGATAGTGGACTTAGGGAGAACAATAAAAGCAAATGTCTCAGAACTTTTTTCCTTGCATATGCATGAAAGAATAAATGTAAATGGGGCTGTTGCAATTGATTGGGCAACGGAAGATGGACATACAACCAAAACTGGAGCTACTCCAGGCGGACTAGGGCTAGGTTTAATTAGAAACTTTATGAAAACAAACGAAGGCAAAATTATAATTGTTTCTGAAGACGGTTATTGGGAGGAATCAAAAGGGGAAAAATTTTATAAAGAATTAAACTATTCTTTCCCTGGAACGATAGTTACATTAGAATTTAAAGTAAAAGATAATCAGTTTTATTATCTTAAGAGTGAAAATTATTTTTGAATAGTGAGAATGTGAATTGGAAAAAATATTATTAAAGGTCTACAGTGTTTTAAACTCTGAAAGAGCTATTTTAGAAGAAGATGCAAACATCATCTATAAGTTGATTTATGACGAATTCAAAAAAGGAAATTGTGTGGAATTAGATTTTTCTGGCATTTCATACATAAACACAGCTTTCCTAAATGTTGCAATAGGAAAATTTTATAATACAGAATTTGGAGCTAATTTTGTTGATAAGCATCTCTTTATTTTAGGAATGGAGGATGAACACGATAGAAATATACTTGAAAAAGTTGTCTCAAGAGCAATAGAGTATTTTTCAGGTGATAGTGAGAAAATTAGAAGGAGTATTGAAAAAATATTGGGAGAAAAAAGCAATGATTAAGAGGGCAAAAAACTATCAACCAGAAAATAGCGAAATATTTTTTATAGACAATAACATATGGATTACAATTGTTGGCTCTATGCAACCGACAAGCCCAAACATTAAAAAAATTAGAAATATTTACACTAAATTACTTTCAAAAATATTACAAAATAACTCGATAATTATTGTTTCTTCACTTTTAATTTCAGAATACATAAATGCAAGTTTAAGATTAGAATATAATCATCTCAAAGCCAAATTAAATGAAAAGAATCCATCTGAAATCTTTGATTTCAAAAAGGATTTTCGAGGATCGGAACAATATATCAAGGCAATGAAATTTATTAATTCAACTTTAAAATCACAAATATATAAGGTGTCAAAAATAATCGATGATGATTTTGCTTATACTCATAGCGTATTAGATTATGGCAAACTTGAAACTGCAGATTTTAATGATTTGTATTATTTTGAATTATGTAAGAAAAACAATCTCACTTTAATTACTCATGATGTTGATTTTAAAGAAATGGGAACGGAAATCGACATAGTCACAGCAAATTACAATATGTACACCTAACAATAAGTGTTATAAAAAGTGTTATACTTTTATTCATAGCATTTCTTTTAAAAGCAAAAAGCCTTGTAAAGTATTATTTTACAAGGCTTTAACTTTGTGGAGCTAAGGGGGTTCGAACCCCTGACCTCTTGACTGCCAGTCAAGCGCTCTCCCAACTGAGCTATAGCCCCAATTATTTTATAAATTGAGTTTGTAAATCTCTTAAAAAGCTTCACCAATTGCAAAGTGAATTTGGATTAAATCATTCCAAAATGGTCTATCCCAAATACTTTTTGATGAATTGGGGTCATAAACTTTTACTGCAAAATCTATTCTGAATGGAATAAAATCGGTGTAATATCTTAATCCAAAACCAGCTGAAACTGCAATTTCATCAAATCGAAAGGCTTCAACATTTTTCCAAGTATTTCCATAATCGACAAAAAGCGCTGTGCCTATTTTTCCTAACAATCTATTTCGAGTTTCAATACTGCCTTCAAACTGAAATAAACCGCCTGGAGTTGCTTGGTCAAGAAATATAGATTCTAATTCCGAAGGTGAAAGCGAGCTTAAATCTAAATCACCCGAATTGAAGTCCGGCACTAATTCACGCGATTGCCAGCCACGCAATGAGTTGCTTCCTCCACTTGTAAAACGTTGGTTATATGGAACGGCTGTTTCAATCCCTTTATAGACAAAAATATTTCCAGCTCTAATTTTCAATCCTATTGAGTTTTCATTTGAAAAATAGATGTTTGGATAAACAATAAAATCAACTTGTGCTTTATAATAAAGTGGACTATTTAGCTCAGAATTGAATATTTTGCTGTATAAATATTGTTCTAAATTTGCATTTGCTAATTGAATATTTGTTCTATATCCCGATGTTGGAAATATAAAATCGTTAGTTTTGTTAGCTCCAAAACTAACTGAAAGCAAGGTATTTATACTATTTCTAACATAATCAGAAATTGTTGAGTCGGTTTGAGCAGAATCTTGGTCTGCAATAACATATCTTAAAATGGAATTAATATAATCTTCTTGATAAAGCACGCTTAATCTTTCAACATTCCACGATGTAACCAACGAAGTTAAATAAACATAAGGTGGAAGTTCAAAATTTAGGCTCACTTTAAAACCACTCGCGATTGTATTGTACTCATTTCGCCTTTTTTGAAGTGTTGTATAAAGTTCGTATCGAGTATCAATTTTTTTCCCAAAAATAAATGGTTGGTCAAGCATTAGTCTTAAATCGGCATAACCAATAACTTGTGTATTTTCAACTGACATATTTTGGATAAATTCTGTAATATTTTGTGCTGCAATTGATGAATTTAACGTTAAAATTCTCGCACTTCCAAGAAAGTTTCGTTTTGAAAATCCAATTCCAAGACCGAGATTAAATCTATCATCCTCATTGTTCATAATTACTTCGGGCGATGCCTGGTACATTTTCCCAATTTCGGTGGATATTTTTAGTGGAACTTGATTACCAATAGTGTCGCTCACAACGCTATTTATAATTGCAACATTAAATAATTTTGTATTATAAAGGCGTTCTTGTCCAAGTTCAATATTATATCTACTATAAGTTTCACCTCTTGCAATTCCAACAATTTCATCAATTAAATCAGCTTCAACTTCGTCAATTCCCTCTCCACTCTTTTCAATTTTTATGTCGGAAATAGTATATTTTTTGCCAAGTTTAAAGTAAATTTTTGTATCAACTATATTTTTAACAGAATCTATGAAAATTAATGTGCTATCGACGCCCGAAAACATATATCCATTATCTCGTAAAATATTAGTTACATAATTGTTCATATTGGAAATATTGTCATAATTGTAATTTTCGGTCGTATCAATGGTTAAAATTTCACTCACATTTTTCTTTATTTCACCCGATAGTGAATCTAAACCAAATATTTCAAATTTATTATATATATACGAATCACCTTCTATAATTTTAAAATAAATCTCGGCGGTTTCATAAGTGTAATTAATGGAGTGTTTTTCTTCGACCGAAGCGTTAAAAAATCCATTATTAAAATAAAAAGACTTAAGTCGCAGCATTTCGGTATTTAGCGAAAGCGAATCAAAGTAAACAGCTTCTTCTCCTAATCCAAATAAACTATAAAGCAATTGAGATATTTTAGTTGGTGATTCGCGTAAAGCTATCATTGACTTTAATTCTGTATCAGAAAAAGACTTATTTCCAACAAAATTGATTGCTTTTAGCTCAAAATTGCTTTGACCAAATACAGAAATGGTAGAAATAAGTATTATTAGAAGTATTTTTTTCATCAATTGAGAATTATTTTAATATGCAATTTAATCATTACATAACTTTTTTTCTAAATTAAAATCAATTTTTTCAATTTGTGTAAAAAATATTGAATTATTTTAATCACAATTTTTTACTATTTTATAAAAGCTATTTTTAAGATAAATACAGATTATTAAGGTTAGCATTATGAAACTCTTTTTTCCATCAATTATTTTATTATTTGTGGCATCGGTTGCATTTTTAAGTTGTGATGACACATTGAACGAAAGTAATATTGATGACGTGATAATTCCCGATAAAAATGTTAGTTATAATGAATATATTCAACCCGTTTTGACAATAAAATGCTCAACTTCAGGTTGCCACAATGATGAAAGTATGGCTGGAGGTTATAGCGTTACAAGTTGGTCAAATGTTGTAACGCCAGGTATTGTGAATCCAGGAAACGTTGAAACAAGCATTTTGGTTTGGCGAATTGAAGGAATTGGTGTGGAAATTATGCCACCAATCGGAAATCTTTTATCAAAACCGCTTACCGAAAATCAAGTTGAGGGAATTAAAACTTGGATTGAGGAAGGAGCAAAAAGTAATTAATTGTCAAAATTTCTGAAAATAGAAGAGTCAAATTCTGGGATTTATCTACTTGAATTATTTGCAGATAGTGATTTTTCAATTTCTAATCCCAAATTCAAAAATATTATTTTCCCAAAAGGATTTTATTATTACATTGGAAGTGCTCAAAAGAATCTAAAATCACGGGTTTTGCGTCACATTTCTGTCGAAAAGAAAATCCATTGGCATATTGATTATCTAACGACTCATAAATCGCTAAAAATTATTAAAACATTTTTCCTCGCAAATGCTGAAAAACATTTTGAAGCCGAAATTGCAAATAACTTTTGTAATTATTTTGAAAGTAAAATTATAGTGGAAGGATTTGGTAATTCTGATACAAAAGAAACAAAAAGTCATTTATTCTTCAAAAACAAAACAATTCCCCTCTCATTAATTCACAAATTCTATCCCAAATTTGAAATATTAAATTTTGTGGAATAATGGAATTTCAGTTTTAAAATACAAGCAACATCCAAAATAGGAACACAGATTTTTATAATTATTATGATTTTTTATGATGAATTTGAAAAAATAAACTTTCTTAATCTTGCTTATACTCCTACTCTTAATCTGTTCTATAACTCTAATCTGTGCAAATCTGTTAAATCAGTTTAATCCGCGTGCAATTTTTTAAAGTCCAAAATACAAACAACATCCCAAAATAGGAACGCAGATTTTTATGATTATTATGACGAATTCTGAAAAAATATATCTACTTAATCTTAATCATACTCCTAATCTTAATCTGCTCTAAAAACTCAAAATCCGAGCAAATCAGAAATAATCAGTTTAATCAGCGTGCTATTTTTCAGTCTTGTTGTACAGACTCGCCTGCTATTCCCTCATTTTTAATATTTTTTCTCAAAATATTAGCATATTTAATTTATTTTTATTATTGTAGCCCTTTGCAACTCACTGATTTTGATATTTATTGTTATTATTTATGGATTATTATGGAAACTGAAAAAATGAAACAACGTTTCGATTATGGAATCATTTTACTTTTGTTATTACTTTTATTTACATCAACAAGTTTTGCCAAAATAGACGAATCTCTGGCAAAAGACACTGTTTTGACTGTTGATTCAGCAAACTATTCAATCAAAATTATAAGTGGTTTTAATTCTAAATTAGAAAATGCCGAAACAATTTATTCAACTGCTGATTCTTATATCGAAAAACCATTAAAAGTTATAATTCACGATTCAAATAATAATCCAGTTAAAAATATTCCAGTTCATTTTTCAATAATTTATGTTCCAGAAAAAGCAATTGGTACAAGTATTTCAAAAGATACAGTATTCACAAACGAAAAAGGAATAGCCGAAACGTCTGTTAAATTAGGCTCCGAAAAGGGCGATTATGATATATCGGCTAAAATTAATAGCACAAATACTGAAAATAGCATTGTATATTTCAAAATTAATGCTCGTGATTCAAGCTGGGTGTTTTATCTAATTGTAAACTTAATTGGTGGTTTAGCTCTTTTTATTCTTGGAATGGAGTTTTTGAGCGATGGACTAAAAAAAGCTGCTGGCAGTAAAATGAGAACCATTTTAAGCACAGTTACAAATAATCGTTTTATAGCTGTTTTGGCTGGTATTTTTATCACAATTGGAACTCAAAGTAGTAGTGCAACTTCTGTAATGCTAGTCAGTTTTGTTCAAGCTCAGTTAATGACTTTTTCGCAATCGCTTGGTATTATTCTCGGGGCAGCTATTGGAACAACAATTACAGCTCAGTTAATTGCTTTTAAAATTACTGATTATGCTTTGTTAATTGTCGGAGCTGGAGTTTTAATTAAACTTTTTGCAAATACAAAAAAACTTAAAAATATTGGTGTTGGAATTCTCGGTTTTGGAATTCTATTTTTGGGAATGTGGCTTATGTCCGATTCTATGTATCCATTAAGAACGTATAAACCATTTATTGATATGCTTTTGCATCTCGAAAATCCTTTTATGGGTATTTTGATTGGAACACTATTTACTGCAATTATTCAAAGTAGTGGAGCTTTTATTGGAATTGTAATTGTTCTTGGTTCGCAAGGTTTATTAACTTTGGAAGCCTCAATTGCTCTTCTAATTGGTTCCAATTTGGGAACAAGCATTACCGCAATTCTTGCAAGTATAAATAGTAATCGCGAAGCAAAACGAGTTGCACTAGCTCAATCACTATTTAAATTATTAGGAATCATTCTTTTTGCATGGTGGATTCCCACTTTTGCCGATTTAATTAGAACATTTTCACCCTCAACTGGAGTTGACATTACTTCACCAGATAATTTTGACGCACTTCCCCGCCAAATTGCAAATGCTCATACAGTTTTTAATGTAATTCTTACAATAATCCTTTTGCCAGGTATTAATGTTGCCGCAAAATTGATTACCAAAATGTTCCCAGATCTTCCAGAAGATGAAGAAGAAGAACATTTTAAAACAAAATATTTGGAAGATAATTTAATCACTACTCCAGCTTTAGCGTTAAGTTTAACAAAAGCTGAAATAATAAGAATGGCAATTAAAGTTAGATATATGATTGAAGAAATTCTGCCATCATTATTTGAATATAATCCAGAAAAGATAGATGAATTAGCAGAAAAAGAATCCGAAATTGATTTTCTGAATGTTAAAATTAGTCGATATTTACGCAAAATAAGTCAAGAAGCAATTGTTGAAGAACGTTCTGACGAAATTTTCCAAATGATGCACACAATCACAGAAATTGAACAAATTGGCGATATAATTGCAAAAAGATTAGTTCCAATTTCAAAAAAGAAAAACAAGAATAACATCAAATTTTCAGAAGCTGGCGAAAAAGAAATAAGAGAATATCACCTTAAAACACTTAAACAAATGAGCAGATCTATTGAATATTTTAAGGATGTAAATCTTCAGGATGCAAAGCATATTAGACAAAAGTATAAAAAATATAAACTTATGGAACAAGAACTACGACGAACTCATTTTGATAGATTATTAGATGAAATTCCAGAAACTGTTGAATCAAGTCATATTCACTTAGAATTAATTGAATTATTACGCCGAATTAGCGGACACGCAACAAATATTGCACGAATGCAAATGGAATCGCACGGAGATAAAGATAAAGAACTTACTCTAAAAGCAGAATTACATAATATTGAAAGAAAGAAGAAAAAGGAAAAACCAATTGAGGAATAGAAAATTACATTTTTTTCGAAATGCAATATTGTTAAATTGACGTACAATATTTTGTAAATATTTAGGGAAAAATGATATGAAAACAACTGTCGTACTTATTTATTTAATTTTACTAGTAAGTTCCTTGGAATTAGTGGCTCAATCAGCTTTAATAACTTTTGAAGTTGATATGTCAATTCAAATTGACAGAAAATTTTGATGCTGCGAATGGGACATTATCTTTAGCTGGAACAATGAACGGTTGGGATGCTCATACTACTCCAATGTTTGATGTTGATAGTGACAAAGTTTATTCAGTTACTCTAAATTTAAATGTAGGTGATGTTCATTATTTTAAGTTTGTTACGAATGGTTCTGGTTGGGAATATATTCCAGATAGACAGTACATTGTTCCCGATTCTGCTGATACTTTCAGAGCATATTTTGATGATGATGAAGATAATACAATAAAAACAGAAATTACAATTTCTTTTAGTGTTAATATGGAATTAGAAATTGCTGCTGGATATTTTGACATTGATTCTACAGTAACAGCGAGAGGTTCCTTCAATGGCTGGTCAGATGTTACACCGCTATCTCCATCCTTAACTGACCCAAACATTTATAATGGTTCAGCTAAGTATGATACATTTGAAGGTGATATTATTTATTATAAATATGCTTACACATCTGAAAACGGAACGAACTGGGAAACAAATGTACCCACAAACTCTGGGAACTATGAACTAATAGTAACTTCCGACGATATAATCAATCAAAACAAAATTGTACCAGTGCGTGGATATAATTCAACAGATATTTTTCCACCCTATATAAATGAAACAATAATTAGATTTATAGTAGATATGAATGGAGCAGTTGATACAAGTGGTAATCCATTTCCATCCATTGACAATGTTATTATTGTTGGAGGAAATCCTCCATTAGCATGGCCAAGTTACGGTTGGCCTGATTCAGATTCAAGTTTGGTAATCTTCTTATTCGATGATGGAACTAACGGAGATTCAATTGCGAATGATAATTTTTGGACAATAGAAATCGATTTTCCTATTTATTCTCCATTAACAATGGAATATAGATATGGAGCAAATTGGGGTTTACCTTCCAACAATGGGAATAATGACAATGAAGCTGAAATAGGTAATGTTCACTATCTAATTAATTCCCCATATATCTATTCGGGTGAAGTATTTGATGTATTTGGTAAAATGGGAACACAAGATGTTATTAATAACATAACGCAGTTTGAGAACAAAATACCAATAAATTTCGATTTAGAACAAAATTACCCAAATCCGTTTAACCCAAGTACGGTAATTAGATATTCAATTCCTAGTAGCACAGAATTTTATTCTGTGTCGCAATCAACTTTAAAGATTTACGATATTCTCGGAAACGAAATTGCAACACTTGTAAATGAACCGCAAAAAACTGGATTTTACGAAGTTAAATTTGATGCTCAAAATTTATCTTCTGGAATTTATTTTTATCGCTTGCAAAGTGGTAATTTTAGCCAAAGCAAAAAAATGATTTTAGTTAAATAATGATTTTTAATAAAGGATTAAAAATGAAAAATGGTAATCGTTATATTTTTGTACTTATGTTGCTTTTTACAATAAACATCACTGCACAAAGTTTTTACGATGTTAATACAATTAACACCATTGAACTTGTGTTTGAAGAATCAAATTGGGATTATCTATTGGATGTTTTAGTTGCTGAAGGCAATGAAGAGCGGTTAATGGGAAAAATGATAATTAATGGAATTACTTACGATAGCGTTGGTGTAAGATACAAAGGCAATAGCAGTTATAATGCAAATCAAGTAAAAAATCCATTAAACATTAAATTGGATTATGTTATCAATAACCAAGATCACGAAGGATATGAAACTATAAAACTTGCAAATGTTTTCAAAGACCCGACTTTTATTCGCGAAGTTTTTGGTTATGAAATGTTGAGGAATTATTTACCTTCAAGTCTTGCTAATTATGCCAAAGTTTATGTTAATGGAACTTATTTAGGCTTATACACAAATGTACAAGATGTTGACAAAGGATTTCTTAAAACAAATTTTTATAGCAATGATTATCCGTTTTTTAAAGGCGAACTAAACACTGGTGAAACTCCAACATTAGTTAAAGTATGGAGTTATTTTGGAGAAGATTCATCAAATTATTCAAATTATTATGAAATAGAATCAGATTTTGGTTGGAAAGAATTGATAAATTTTCTGAATATTCTAAATAACAATAATGCATCTGTTTCAGAAGTTTTGAACATTGATAGACATTTATGGATGCTTGCTTTTGATATTTTGAATGTAAATCTTGATTCACCTGTAAATTTTGCTCACAATTATTATCTTTATCAAGACGATGCTGGAAGATTTAATCCAATTATTTGGGATTTGAACGAAAATTTTGGAGTTTTTACAATGCTTCTTGATGGTGCACCATTATCTGTAACTGGAATGCAACAGTTGGACCCTTTTTTGAACTTAAACAATAGCAATTATCCAATAATAAGCAAAATTCTATCAAACGCAACATACAAAAAAATGTACGTTGCACATATGAAAACAATAATAAAAGACTATTTTAGCAATGATTTATACAGAACTCGTGCTTTAGAAATTCAAAATATTATCGATTCTGAAGTGCAAAATGACCCAAATAAGTTCTTCACATACACCCAATTTCAAGATAATATTGATGTTAGTGTTGGTGGAAGTGTTCCACCAATTCCCGGCTCACAATCAGTTGTTGGAATTACTGAACTTATGGAAAATAGAATTACATTTTTGAATTCTAAAGCTGAGTTTGCAGCAACTGCTCCAGAAATTAGTAACATTTCTAACAAATTAATTAGTAATAAAGGCTGGATTATTGCAAATGTTAGTAACGCAACTTCAGTAAAGCTTGCATCTAGAGATAATATTCTAAAAGCATTTCAAAAAATTGAAATGTATGATGATGGAAATCATAATGATGAGTCAGCTAATGATGGAATTTTTGGTGTTTCTATTGATGTTGGAACAAGTGGAATTCAATATTACATTTATGCAGAAAATAACAACGCGGCATCATTTTCACCAGAAAAAGCTGAAAATGAGTTCTATTCGTTTCAAAATTATGCCGAGATTGTTATAAACGAATTTATGGCAAGTAATTCCAATACAATTACTGATAATGATGGTGAATATGAAGATTGGATAGAACTTTTTAATAATACAGATAAAGATATTTCTTTACTCGGTTACTATTTATCTGATGATGGAAACGAATTAACAAAATGGAATTTTCCAGATACTTCAATTTCTGCTGGCGGTTTGTTGACTATTTGGGCGGATGATGATGGAAACCAAAGTGGATTACATTCAAACTTCAAACTTTCTGCTTCAGGCGAAGTGATTTATTTAGTAGATTCTGATACAAATATTGTTGATGAAATTACATTTGGAGAACAAGAAACTGATTTATCAACTGGTCGCTTCCCAAATGGAACTGGTGCATTTGCTATTATGAATCCATCATTTTCTACCTTAAATACAAGTGGCATTTCGGATGTTGAAGAAAACAATTTGCAAAATTCTGTAAATGAATTTGCTTTGGAACAAAATTATCCAAATCCGTTTAACCCAAATACGGTGATTAAATATTCAATTCCAGAAAGTGGTTTTGTAACTTTAAAAGTCTTTAATATTCTTGGACAAGAAGTTGCAAAATTAGTAAACGAAGTAAAATCTGAAGGTAGTTACCAAGTAGCATTTAATGCTTCTAATTTAGCAAGCGGACTGTATTTGTATAAAATTCAATCGGGTAATTTTTCTTCAGTAAAGAAAATGCTTTTACTCAGATAATTCTTAATCTTAAATCATACTCTTACTCTTAAATTATTTTTTTAATAAAAGTAAGAGTATTTTTAAGATTTATACACTTTTTTTAATGAGATTTTTTACCTTGCTATCACATTGTTTATAACCATCTTTCCTTTTTATACCATTCAATTGTTGCCTTCATTCCCTTTTCGAGAGAATATTCTTCAACAAATCCTAAATCCTTTTGAGCTTTTGTTGTATCACAAGTCCATGCTTCTTGCACAAAATCACGAGCTTTTTCTAAGTTAAAAGTAGCTGGTTTTGAACTAAACATAGCAAAAAACTGGGCAAACGTGGCAACAATATAAACTAAAAAATGTGGCAATCTTAAGTTAATTGCTCCTTTTCCCATAGCAGATTTTATTACTTTTCCGATTTGTATCCAATTATAAAACTCTTTTGAACTAATAAAATATATTTTGCCAACTGCAATTTCTTTTGTAGCTGCAAGATAAATGCCTTTAACTAAATCTTTAACATAAATTATACTCAATTCTTTACGGTTAAACCCAACAAGAGTCATTAATCCTTGTTTATACGTTTTAAATACCAAATAAATTTCAGTATCGCGGTCGCCATAAATTGCAGGTGGACGCACAATTGTAACTGGCAATTTATCCATATATTTTTTAACCAATTCTTCTTGGGCAACTTTACTTCTTCCATAAGTTGTAATAGGATTTGTTGGAGTATCTTCGTTATTTGGGAAATCAAGTTTTGAAGGACCACTTGCCGTTAAACTGCTTACAATTAAAACTCTTTTAATATTTGGTGCAACTTCCAAAACTGAATCAAGCAGAATTTTTGTTGTTTCAACATTTCCATTAAAATAACCTTCTTCTGTTTTTGCTTTAACAACTCCCGCAACGTGATAAAGATAATCCACATCTTTTAAGATTAATTTTAATGTATTGGTATCAAACAATCCCGTATCGTGAATTACAACATTTTTGCCTTCTAACCAACGTAAACTGCTACTTTTTCTAACTATGCAGTGAACTTCATCTCCCTTTTCTAAAAGATAATCAACTAAATGGCTGCCTACAAAGCCACTTGCACCTGTTACTACTGATATGTTTTTTGTGTTCATAAAAAATCTTATATTTTATTTTCAAAATTGGATTAATATCTATTAAATGGTAAATTAGCAAGTTAAATTTATATTAAAAATACTAATTATAAAATAAATTTTTAGAATATTATTGGAGAAACATTGGATTTATTCAAAAAATGTTACGACTTTACTCGTGCTGACGAAATTAAGAAAACAGGGCTTTACCCTTATTTTAGAGCAATTGAAGAAAATGAAGGACCATTAGTTCACATTGAAGGTCGCCAAGTAATCATGGCTGGTTCTAATAATTATTTAGGACTAACAGCTCATCCAAAAGTTAAAGAAGCTTCTATTAAAGCTATTGAAAAATACGGAACTGGTTGTTCTGGTTCACGATATTTAACAGGAACTTTAGAATTACACGAAGAACTTGAACGCAAAATGGCTAAATTTTTTGGTGTTGAAGCAGTTCTTTTATATAGCACTGGCTACCAAACTGGACAAGGCGTAATTCCAACTCTTGTGCAACGTGGCGAATATGTTGTTTCTGATAAAGATAATCACGCATCAATTCAAATTGCTACAATGATGGCTAAAGGAATGACTGCCGATTTATTGCGTTATAAACACAACGATATGGCTGATTTGGAAAGAGTTTTGAATAAAATTCCAAAAGAAACTCCAAAACTTATTGTTAGTGATGGCGTTTTTAGTACTGGTGGTGAAATTGTTGAATTAGATAAATTAGTTGCTCTTGCAAAAGAACACAATGCCCGTACTTTAATTGATGACGCTCACGCAGTTGGCGTTATCGGAAAAGGTGGACGTGGTACCGCAAGCGAATTTAATTTAGTTGGCGATGTTGACTTAACAATGGGAACTTTTAGCAAAACTTTTGCCTCTTTGGGTGGATTTATTGCCGGAAATGCCAAAGTTGTTGATTACATTAAACATCATTCATCAGCTTTAATTTTTTCTGCTTCTCCAACTCCAGCATCAGTTGCTGCTGCAATGGCTGCTTTGGAAATTCTTGAAGCTGAACCTTGGCGTGTTGATAAATTGATTTCAAACGCAAATTATATCCGTAAAGGTTTAACCGAAGCTGGTTTTAATGTTATTGATGGCAGAACCGGTATTGTTCCTGTAATTGTTGGAAATGATGAAATTGCATTCAAAATGTGGCGTATGCTTTTTGATGCTGGTGTTTTTGTTAATGTTTTCATTTCTCCTGGCGTTCCAGAAGGAAGACAAATGATGCGAACAAGTTACATGGCAACACACGAAATATCACATCTTGACCAAATAATTGATGTATTTAAAAAAGTAGGAACCGAATTAGGTTTGGTTTAATTGTTACAAATTATAAATTATATTTTTAGGCTCATAGATGTTGTTTTCATCAATGAGCCTTTTTTTATGGAGCTAATATGAATAACATCGAAATTAAAACACTTCATCCAACTAAGGATATTGTTAAATTTATTAAATTTGCTTGGACAATTTATAAAAATGACCCTTATTGGGTTCCACCACTCTTAATGGATAAAAAGAAAATTCTAAACAAGGATAAAAATCCATTCTTTAAATCTGCCCAAATGGAAATGTTTATGGCTTATAAGGATGGTGAACCTGTTGGAAGAATTGCAGCAATTAAAAATGATACTCATAACAAAGTTCATAACGAAAACATTGGCTTTTTTGGATTTTTTGAATCAATTAACGACCAAAAAGTTGCAAATGCTTTATTGGACAAAGCCAAAGAATGGTTAAAAAGCAAAGGTGTATCCGCAATGCGTGGACCAGCAAATCCTTCAAGTAATGATGAATTTGGAATGCTTTTGGAAGGATTTGAAGACTCACCACGACTTATGATGACATATAATCCCAAATATTATCTTGATTTGATGGATAATTACGGACTTAAAAAAGTGAAGGATTTGCTTGCCTATCAAATTGACAATCCCAAATTATTAAAATCGGAAAAATTAGTTAGAGTTGCCGAAATTGCCAGAAAACGCTCTAATGTTGTAATTAAACAAATTAATCTAAAACAATTTAAAAGTGAATTGGAAAAAGTTAAGTTTGTTTACAATCAAGCTTGGGCTCCAAATTGGGGTTTTATTCCTATGACGGATGAAGAAATTGATAATTTAGCAAAAGAATTAAAACCTCTTGTCGAAGATTCGTTAGTGGTTTTTGCCGAAGTTGATGGAAAAACAGTTGCTTTTGCTCTTGTTATGTTAGATTACAACGAATTATTTAAAAGTTTTAATGGTAAGTTATTTCCATTCAACTTTATTAAACTATTTACTCAACGAAAAAAAATTAAATGGGCACGCGTTTTAACTTTAGGAATAATTCCAGAATATCAAAAACGCGGAATTGATGCACTTCTTTATTACGAAATTACCAAACGAGCAGAAAAAATTGGAATTCTAAAAGGTGAAGCAAGTTGGATTCTTGAAGATAATGAAATGATGAATCGTGGTGCAGAAGTTATGAATGGCGAAGTTTATAAAAAATATCGCATTTACGAAATAGATATTTAGTAATAAGATTATTGCTTAATTTCTTTATGAAATGGTAAATTATGCTGTTGTAAGAACGTGAGTTTATCCCAATAGCCACGCTGTAGTTTAATTTTATTTTCTGTAATATGGAAAAATCCGCAACCTCGTAATCCTAACGGATCTTTCCATTCCAAAATTGCCCAGTTTCCATCTTCAAAAATATTTTCAACAATGCAGACCATTTCTGCATTGGAAAACTCATTTTCAAACATTTCCCTAATTGGATTATTAGCTACTTGATGGTTTATTGCATCTTCGTGGTATAAATCAGATAATTTAACAGAATCCGCTTTATTAAATAACTCAACCCATTTTAAAGCGGATTCTTTTGGTGTCAATATATACATTCCAATAATTAACTATTCTTTTGCTTTCTGTTGTGCATCAATATATTTTGAAGTATGAGCAGGGTCAACTTTAATCAATTTATTGTAAATAATAGTATCTTCATAACCTTCAAGATATGTTAACATTTCCCCAGATTTTGCATCAAAAAAAGAATTTATAAAAGGACTTCTGATATTTTTAGCAGTAATTAACTCAAATAAATTATCTACTAATTTTACAATGTTTTTTTGTGTTTTCATTTTATCATCAATAAATAAATCTATTCCATTATAATGATAATCAAATATGTCTTGTCTTAATTGTTGGAAATTTGCACCAGTTGCGTCTTCTATAAATCCTCTTTTGTAATAATTCGCACTTTTTGTTCCCCAACTATCCGTATATCCCGATGAAGCACCCATCAATGCAATTTGTAATGCTTCTTGAAAATGTGTAGTTCCACCAAATGGCTCATAAGAATCAGCTTCCATTCCAATAATTACAAGCGCATAAAAATCTAAAAAGCTTGTAAGTTGGTTAAATTCAGTAATGTTAAAATATAGACTTTGATTTTTTTCGTAAATAAATGACCATTTGTTATCCATTATATTTACCATCAAAGAACGATTTTCGCTGCCTTCAACTGCACGCGAACTATTTATTACAACTTGTGCTGTATAATTAATTTCATCGGAAGCTGCTGTGAAAAACACATTGAAACTACATTGAATGCGAGGCCATTCCCAACTTTTTCGCGTAAATTTTGTATTATTTAGATAATCTTCAATCTGGTTTTTGAAAACGACAAGATTTTCTTTGTATACGTTTTGAAGTTGTTCACTATTTATTTGAACTGTTGCATCTAATTCCTGTCCCCAAATGTTAATGCTCAAAATTAGAAATAAAACAAAAAAGTACTTTTTCATTGCAAACTCGGTTAATTTATAATTGACTAAACAAAATATTTTATATATCTTTTAACAAACAAATACAAGATATGAAACTTTAACGATTGTTTCAAAGAATTCGGGTTCATTTTGAAACTTTAAATATTTCATTCATAAATAACTCAACAAAAACATGAAATTTTTTAGAATTATTGTCTTTATTTTACTCGTTTTTTGTTTAAAAAGCTATGCACAAATTAAACCGGGAGCAAAGCAAATTGCACTTTCGCACTCGGATGTTGCTTATGCAAACGATGCTTTTGCTATTTTCAACAATCCAGCCGGTTTGGCACAACAAAATTGGCGAGAATTTAGTATTTATTATTCTCCTTCTCCATTTGGATTAAAGCAACTCGCAAATAATTCCGCAGTTTATCACGAACCGACATATTTTGGTTCTTTAGCAATTGCTTATAGTAATTATGGTTTTGAACTTTACAAAGAAAACAGTTTTTTGGTCTCGTATTCCACAAATATTTCCAAAAATATTTTTCTCGGAACCACTTTTGCATATCGCAATCTTTCAATTAAAAATTATGGAAGTGATAATACACTAACAATTTTACTTGGAGGAATTGCGTTTCTAACTCCAGATTTTCGATTTGGTTTTGCAATTGACAATATTACACATTCTACTTTTGGAAATAGCGATAACCAAATTCCAATGATTTTTGATTTAGGATTAAGCTATTCCCTACTTTCCAAATTGGTAATTAATGCATCAATTGAAAAGGAAATTGATAATAACGCTTCACTTCGTGTCGGAATTGATTACGAGATTATCAAATATTTAAACCTTAGAATTGGTGCAATGAACGAGCCATCTTCTTTTTCGGCTGGAATTGGAGTAAATTATTCACTTTTTGAGATTGAATATGCTGTTTTTAATCACCAAGATTTGGGTTTTACTCATCAATTTGGAATTACATTACAATTTGGAAGTGATAAATCGCGAAATGAAAGGATTAAAGATTATTTGAGTGAGAAATAATTGGCTTTTAAATCCAAAATATTTTTGTTAATTTTTCTTACTTTTTCACAAATATTTTTTGCTCAAAATGATTCGTTGCATAATATCGATTTCCTTCTTGAAAATATTCTCGAAGATGCTACTATTGAAAATGAGGATTCTCAACTTTATGATATTATTGAGCAATATATCGAAAATCCAATTGACTTAAATTCATCCGATTTAACCGAATTGTTAAAATTGCCATTTATTGATATTGAAACTGCTAATCAAATTATTGGTTACCGAGAAAAGAATGGTGTAATTTTTTCATACTCAGAATTGCTTTCTACTAAAATTCCAGAAAAGACAATTAAAATATTACAAGCTTTTACCTATTTGAAAAAGACAGAAAATGACGTAAATTCATCATTTTGGCAAAATATTGACATCGATTTACGTTCTCGATTTTCGCAAAACATCCAAACTGCCGAAGGTTATAAAAATGGATTTTATGATGGTCCACCTTCCAAAATTTATAACAGAATGCTAATAAACATAAATGAAACTTACCAATTTGGACTTTTAACCGATAAAGATGCTGGCGAAAAATCAATTGCCGATTTTAATGCTTATTATCTTCAAGCCAATAATTTAATTAACGGTCTAAAATTTATTGGTGGATTTTACACAATGGAGTTTGGGCAAGGACTTGCACTTTGGTCGCCATATTCATTTGCAAAAAGCAGCGATGCAACAAATTCTGTTATAAAACGTGCTCGCGGAATTTCGCCATATGCAAGTTCTGGCGAATATTTGTACTTAAAAGGAGCAGCTTTCCAATATTCTTCAAAATATTTTGGTTTTTCAACATTTTATTCAATTGATAAAAATTATTCAGATTTTAGAAATAGCAATTACGGAATTATATTTTCACTTCTGCCAACTGATTATTTCAAAATTTCGACTTTATTTTTCAATGAAAATGAAGCGATTTCACAAAATGCACAATCAAATAATTTACAAAAACAGTACATTTCGCTTAATTATGAATTAACTTTCGATAATTTGTTTTTAACTGGTGAGTTTGCAACGTACAAAAAAACTGTTGCAAGTATAAATACGCTTCAAATTTCACTACTTCGCTCAATTTTAGTCGTTGCTTCGATTCGTAATTATCCTCAAAATTATCAAACAACTTTTGGACAAGGATTTGGAGAAACGAAAAATACGAATAATGAGTTTGGAATTTATCTTGGATTAAAATGGAACACTGAAATTGGAATTATTAATTTCTATCTCGATCAATTCAAATTTCCAAATTCGACAGCATCAATTCCATTACCAAATAGTGGAAACGAACTTTCGTTTAGTTATGAATTTACACCTTTTCCTAAAACTGATCTCTATTTTAGATATTTTGCCGAAAACAAAGAAATTTTGGAAGCATTTGATAATGAAAATATTATACAAAATAGGAAGACTGAAAAGTTGCGTTTCGAGCTAAATTACGCAATAAATAAGTCAATTCAACTAAAATCACGAGTTGAGTTATTATACTTAAATCAATTAAATTCACTTGAAAAAGGAATTTTACTTTTTGAAGATGTGAAATTAAAACTAGACAAAATCACAATTTATGGAAGAATAATTTTCTTCCAAACGGATAGTTTTAACTCACGAATTTATGAATTTGAAAATGATATAAGTGGAATTATGACAAATCCAGCGCTTTATAATTCTGGAATTAAGTGGTACTTCTTGGTAAAATACTCTCCATTTAAGGATTTTTATATTTCCGCAAAATACTCTGAATTATATAAACCAAATGAAACATCTATTGGAACTGGAAACAATCTAATTTTGGGAAATATTGACAATAAATTTTCTTTGCAAGTTGATTTTTCGTTTTAAGTCTAAGTATTTTTAAGACAAAACCGTTAAAACGGTTCGTGAATTTACTAAGTTATTTTTAACCCACGACTTAAGTCGTGGGTTATTAAAGTATTTGATAAAACTATACACCATTTCAACGATTTATAGTTTTATTATGTTTGCTCTCTTCATTTAAAACGCACTAATTCCAGTAATATCTTCACCAATTATAAGAGTGTGCATTTCGTGTGTTCCTTCATAAGTTTTTACTGATTCAAGATTATTTGCATGACGCATTATTGGATATTCACTTGTAATTCCGCTTGCACCTAAAATTTCGCGAGATATTCTTGCAATTTCGAGAGCTTTTTCTACATTATTACGTTTTGCAAGTGATATTTGAGTGTGCTTAATTTCGCCAGAATCCTTTAATTTTGCCAATTGGAAATTCAATAGTTGAGTTTTTGTTATTTCTGTTAACATATTTACCAATTTATGCTGAGTTAATTGGTAGCTTGCAATTGGTTTATCAAATTGAATTCTTGTTTTTGCATATTCTAAGGCGGAATCGTAACAAGCCATCATTGAACCCGCAACTCCCCAAGCAATGCTGTAGCGAGCTTGATTTAAGCACATTAAGGGCGATTTTAATCCACTTGCTTCCGGAAGTAAATTTTCTTCTGGAACAAAAACGTCTTCAAAAATTAACTCAGATGTAATTGAAGATCTGAGAGAATGTTTCTTTTTTATTTCTGGAGCCGAAAATCCTTGAAAATCTTTTTCAACAATAAATCCTTTAATAACTCCATCCAATTTTGCCCAAACGATTGCAATATCGGCAATTGTTCCGTTTGTAATCCACATTTTGGCGCCATTTAATAAATATCCGCCATCAACTTTTTCAGCTTTTGTAATCATTCCGCCAGGATTTGAACCAAAATCTGGTTCTGTTAATCCAAAACAACCAATTATTTCGGCATTTGCCAGTTTTGGCAACCATTTTGTTTTCTGAGTTTCACTTCCAAAAGTAAAAATTGGATACATAACAAGCGAGCTTTGAACTGATAAAAAGCTTCTCAAACCGCTATCGCCTCTCTCAAGCTCTTGATTTACCAAACCATAAGCGAGATTATTCATTCCAGCGCATCCATATTTTTCTGGAAGTGTCATTCCAAAAACACCTAATTCGGCTAATTTGGGAATTAACTGAAATGGAAATTTCGCTTCTTGATAATATTCATCAATAATTGGAATTACTTCGGCATCGACAAAATCTCTAACGGAATTTTGTGCTAATTTTTCTTCTTCTGATAGCAAATTACTAATGTTAAAATAATCCACTGATTCAAATTTTTTCATAATTAACTCACTTTTCTATCTTCTTAAACTTAATATTTTAGCAGCTATTTTTTATAATTTTCATTTTGGAATAATATAAATTGTTCTATTTTAATCATAATCATCATCTTTTAAATTTAATTTGCTGATAACTTCAAAAATTACATCGCTTGTAAATCCTCTTCCTTTTAGAAATAAAAACAATTTTGACTTAATTTTAGTAAAATCTGTTTCGCCGCGTTTTTTAATTTTTTCCAACTTGCTCTTTCCAAGTTCTAAAGCATTTTTAGAGTTTTTCGGATTTTCTTTAATCGATTCTGTAACTTCGGAAATTATTTCGCGAGCAATTCCCTTTCTATATAATTGCGAAGTAATTTTCATAACGCCTTCTTTTCTGCCTTCAACTCGGTTACCCACAAAATTTGTAGCAAATATAAAATCATTTAAATATTTTTTATCAATTAGATACAAAATTACTGTTTCAATTATTGGGGAATCAAATCCTTTTTTCTTTAGTTTAGTTTTTAGTTCAAAAATGGAGTGATTTCGGTTGGATAAATAACGAAATGCAGAGTTTTTTACTTCAAACTCTGCATTTGCTAATTTTATTTCATCAATCCTTTTGGGTGATAAATCGTCACCTTTGAAGATTGATAAATTTAGATAAACGTCATAATAAATTTCTATTTTGTCAACTTCATCAAAATATAATATTATTTTATTTCTTCTTTTTTCAAGATTTCGTAGAATCATTATTGTATTTTGATTGTTTCAAAACGCATTATTTATAAATCAACTTTTTTTCTTTTTTGGTTCTTCAGCTTTTACAGATACATTTTTAGGCATTCCTAATAATTCTCTGAGTTCTATTTCGATTTTACTGTATAATTCTGGTTCTTCAATAAGTTTAGTTCTAAATTTTTCGCGTCCGTTAAATCTTTCTTCGCCATAAGTAAACCATGCACCACTTTTTTGCAAAATGCCTTTTTCAACAGCTAAATCAATTAAATCTCCTTCTTTGCTAATTCCTTTATCATACATAATATCAAATTCAACAACTTTGAAAGGTGGAGCTACTTTACTTTTCACAATTTTTACTTTTGTTCTGTTTCCAGTAACATCTTCACCACTTTTAATTGCGGCAATTCTTCTAATATCCATACGAACTGAAGCATAAAATTTAAGAGCATTTCCACCAGTTGTTGTTTCTGGCGAACCGAACATAACTCCAATTTTGCTTCTAAGCTGATTTGTGAAAATTACTGTAGTTCGCGATCTATTAACTGCACCAGTAATTTTACGAAGTGCTTGCGACATTAAACGAGCTTGAACACCCATTTGAGCATCACCCATTTCGCCTTCAATTTCGGAACGTGGAACTAAAGCTGCAACCGAATCGATGATAATTACGTCAAGAGCATTGCTTCTTACAAGTGTATCAACAATTTCAAGAGCTTGTTCACCATAATCTGGTTGTGAAATTAGCAAGTTATTAACATCAACACCAAGTTTTTTTGCATAATTAACATCAAGAGCATGTTCTGCATCTATAAATGCTGCAAGTCCGCCTTCTTTTTGTGCTTCTGCAATTATATGAAGACACAAGGTAGTCTTACCAGATGATTCTGGACCATAAATTTCAACAATTCTACCGCGAGGGACGCCACCAATTCCGAGTGCATCATCTAACGAAATTGAGCTTGTAGAAATAGCTTCAATTTTATTTATAACTCCATCACCCAATTTCATAATTGAGCCTTTTCCATATGTTTTTTCAATTGCAAGTACTGTTTCATCAAGCAATTTTTGTTTTGCTTCTTTATCGTCAGCCATTTTAACTCCCTTGTTTTAAATTATTTTTTACTGTTATATATTCTGTGTTACTCGTTTTTAATTTATTTAAAATCAATTTAATAAATTTTCTATTCTTCATATTCAATACCAAGTAGATTTCTTCTTAGCATATCCAAAGCTGCTTGTGATGTGCGGTCTTTGTTCAAAATTCTATCGTCGCCAAACCTAAATTCACGTGCAGTGCAGATTTTTTGATCGCAATAACCGATATAAACTAATCCAACAGGTTTGTTAAATGTTGCACCACCAGGTCCTAAAATTCCAGTTACAGATATTCCAATATCAGTTCCACTAACAGCTTTAACTCCTTCAGCCATTAATCGGGCAACTTCAATACTCACGGCACCATATTGGTCAATCATATTTTCATCAATTTTAAGATGCTCAACTTTTGCTCCGTTGCTGTATGCAATTATTCCTCTTTCAAAATATTTGCTACTTCCTGGAACGTTTGTAATTCGTGAACTAATTAAACCACCAGTGCACGATTCAGCAATTGCAACTGTTAAATCACGCTCTAAAAGTAGTTTTCCAACAACACCTTCCAAAGTATCGTTATCAGTTCCGTAAATGTATTGACCAACTTTTGCTCTAATTTGTTGCTCAATAAATGACAATTTGTCTTTAACTTCCTCAGAATTATCGCCATCGACAGTAATTCTTAATCTAACTCCAAACTGACTTGGAAGAAAAGCCATTAAACTACCTTGAAGCAATTCGTGAATATTGCCAAGTCTTTCAAAAATATAAGATTCTGGAATTCCAGTTGTTAAAAGTGATTTTATAATTCTATTGCTTTTCTTTTCAAGCTTTTCTTCAGTAATGCGAGGAATTACGTAACCTTTCATCATTTCTTTCATTTCGGTAGGAACGCCTGGCATAGAAACTAGAATTTTTCCATCTTTTTCAATCCAAGTTCCAGGTGCAGTTCCAAAATGATTTCTTATAACGTCAGCAATTTTTGGAACAAGAGCTTGAGCTTCATTTAAAGGAGTAACTTCGCGATTCCTCTTTCCAAAAAATGTTTTAATATCCTTTAAAACTTCTTCCGATTTAATTAATTCTGTATTAAAAAACTTTACAATGCAATCCAAAGTTAAATCATCGTGTGTTGGACCGAGACCGCCAGTTACGAGAATTAAATCATTATTATTAAAAGCCTTTTTGAAAGCATCCAAAATAGGTTCTTCTTTATCGCCAACAACAACAGCTGCGTTAACATCAATATGATTTTTAGTTAATATTTCGCCAATAAATGCAGCATTTGTATTCAAGGTTTGCCCAGATAATATTTCATCCCCAATTGTAATAATTTCAGCTTTCATTTTATAACCTAAATAATATAAAAATAATAATATGCGTAACAATTAAAGTATAGATGGCGGCAACAATATCATCGAGCATAATTCCAAGTCCACCATTTAATTTTTCTGCAATATTTACAGGAAATGGTTTATATATATCAAAAACTCTCCAAATTACAAAAGCTAGTATTATAAACCAAATCTTTTTTGGAATAAATAACAACGAAATCCACATTCCAACCATTTCGTCAATTGTGCATTGTTTTGGATCTTTTCCATAAATTGACTCAAACTTTGTTCCAATACCAACACCAACTATGGTAAAAAAGGTAATTATTGTAAGTAAAAATGTTGGATTTTCAAAGCCTGGAATTAAATAAAATAAAAGTGCAACAACACTGCCATAAGTTCCCGGAGCTTTTGGCATAAATCCGCTATAAAATCCAGAACCTATTAGTTTTTCAATAAAATTAAGCTTCATAATTAAACATCTTTTTTATAAGAGAAATGTTTTTGTAAATATATTCAATTCCAGTATAAAGAGTTAAAAGAGTTACGAATAACATTGTGTAAAAAATTAAATCATGATTCATTAAAATATCAAAAATGTGCTCATTTCCTATAAATATTTCATTTGTAATGCTAAAAGCATAGACAAATAGTAAATAATTTATGAATGCCATTTGGATAAATGTTTTCCATTTAGCCGATTTTCGTGTTATGAACGAAATATTTTGATAATCGGCAACAGCTCGTAAACCAGTTATTAAAAAATCGCGAATTACAATAATTACAACCATCCAAAGCGATAAAATATCTAAATAGACGAAAGCAAAAAACGCAGCCGAATTTAGAATTTTATCTGCAAGTGGGTCAAGAAATTTTCCCCATTCAGTAATGTAATTAAATTTTCTGGCAAGCCAACCATCGTACCAATCAGTAAAAGCAGCAACAATATAAACACCCATCGAAATTTGCACAAAAAGAGGCTCTCCAGTTCTAAAAAGCAAATAAAAAACTGGAGTTAGAATTATCCTCAACACTGTTAACTGATTTGGTAGTATCATTTAAGCAGAATATCCTTTCTCTGCTAAATCTATTAAATAGTTAAATTCATACATTCCTGTATTATGTCCATCTTTCCAAACAATTTTTATTGCGTGCTGACCAACAACTGAAATATCCACAATTTGAGTTTTATCTCCGCGAAATAAGTTATAATCGTGATGATTTTCAGTGCGTTCAACTTCGCATAAAGCACAAGGACAAGCTTTGCGAAGCAAATATTTATTTATTTCCGAAATATTTTCGTTATCCCATTCAATTACAAGCGAATCATTCTCGGAAACAAATATTTTTTTTGGAAGCATTATTTTAATTCTTTTCCCGTTAATTCAAAAAGAGCTTGTTTGTATTTATTTGATGTATTTAATATAACTTCTTCAGGCAAAGTTGGTGCAGGTGGTTGCTTGTTAAAATCAACAGATAATAAATAATCGCGAACATACTGTTTATCAAAACTTGCTTGCGCTCTTCCCTTTTCAAAATCGTTTAAGGGCCAAAATCTTGAAGAATCTGGAGTTAAAACCTCGTCAATTAAAATGATTTTGCCATCATAAAAACCAAATTCCATTTTTGTATCAGCAAGTATAATTCCTTTAGAATAAGCATAATCATACGCTTTTTTATATAGTTTGATGGAAGTTTCTTTAATAAACTTGAATGTTTCTTCACCAACTATTTCAATTGCTTTTTCTTCAGAAATATTTTCATCGTGTAAACCAATTTCTGCTTTTGTGGAAGGAGTAAAAATTGGCTCATCTAATTTTTCCGATTCAACCAAGCCATTTGGCAATTTAATTCCACAAATTGTACCCGATTTTTTATATTCGTTCCATCCAGAACCTGAAATATAACCTCTAACTATACATTCAATTGGAATCAACTTTGCTTTTTTAACAAGCATTGAGCGACCTTCCAATTGGTCTTTGTATTTGTGTAAAACTTCGGGATATTCATCAACTTCTGTTGAAATTAAGTGATTTTCGACATCATCTTTAAACAAATTGAACCAGAATTTTGATATTTCGGTCAAGATTCTGCCTTTGCTTGGAATTCCTTCATTCATAATTACATCAAATGCAGAAAGTCTATCGCTTGAAACTAACAGATATTTACCATCAATTTCGTAAATATCTCGCACTTTTCCTCTATTTACAAGTTTTACATCTTCAAAATTTGTACTTAAAATTACTTTATCCATCATTTTTCCATATTTTTTATAATAATGTATTCAAAACTAATAATAGCTAAGTTACATAACAAATTTAGTCATTTTTAATTTATTTTCTTTGGAAAGGCTTTAATATTTTGGTTAATGTTTAATTTTTTATTTTTTTGCGAAATAAGATTATAACTCACTTTTCGCGGTCAATTACATAATTCACTAATTTTATTAAAGAAGATTTTGAATCGGAATCTTCAAAAATATTTAGGCAATTTTTAGCTTTTTCGGAATATTCAAATGCAATTTTTTGAGAATACTCAATTCCTTTGCTTTCAATTACAAAATCAATAATTTCTTTTATATTCGCACTATTTCCAGTTCTAATTTTTTTTATTATACTTTTTCTTTTGGAAGAATCGGAATTTGCGAGAGCATAAATTAAAGGCAAAGTTAGTTTTTTCTCCTTTATATCGCCACCTTGTACTTTTCCAAAAATCTTAGTTTTTCCTATAAAATCAAGAATATCGTCCTTAATTTGAAACGAAATGCCTAAATTCTCGCCATAATTTTTTAATGCAGTTATTTTTTCGGAATTATTTGTGGCACTAATAGCTCCAATTTCGCAGCAAGTAGAAAACAAAGACGCAGTTTTATCAGAAATAATTTTGAAATAAATTTCTTCGTCAATATCCAATTTTTTAGCTTTATAAATTTGCAGTAACTCGCCTTCCGACATTCTTTTTACGGTATTTGTAATTGTCCTTAAAAAATCGAATTCGTTATGCGAAACAGCTATCATCAATCCTTTTGAAAGCAAAAAATCGCCGACTAAAACTGAGATTTTATTACCCCAAATTTTATTTAGCGAAGGCAATCCGCGCCGTTTTTCAGCTTCGTCAACAACATCATCATGGACTAAAGTTGCGGTGTGTAATAATTCTACCAACGATGCTCCGCGAAAACTTCTTTCCGAAATTAAACCGCTTAATTTGGCAGAAAGTAGCACAAGCATAGGTCTTATTTTTTTACCTTTTTGCGAAAGAATAAAACGAAGTGCATAATCCAATAATTTTTTATCAGAAGAAAGCTCATTTTTAAAGAACAAATTAAAATCGGACAACTCATTATTTATAGGATTTTGCAAATCTGTTAAGTCTATTTTATTCATTTATTTTAATAGTAATTGTGCTTTATAGAATTTGTTAAATTTATAAATAATCGGAATTACTCAATTACTTTCTTTTTTGAAAATATTTTTGAAACAAAAATACTTATTTCATAAAGAACAGTTAATGGAATTGCTAATAAAATTTGTGCAACCGGGTCAGTGCCAGGTGATAAAATTGCAGCAAGAATTAAAATGACAATTATTGAGTGTTTTCGATATTTTCTCATTATTTGCGGAGTTAAAATTCCAATTTTTGATAGCAAAAAAGAAAGCATTGGAAGCTCAAAAACTAACGCAGCTCCAAGCATTATTGACACAATAATCGAAAAATATTCTGCAACTGCAAAATTATTTTCAATTTCGGCAGAACCAAACTGTGCGGCAAATTTTAGAGTTATTGGAATCATTACAAAATAAGCAAATGCAATTCCTGCCAAAAAGCATATTGTTGAAAATATTACAATAAGCGAAATATACTTTTTTTCGTTATGCTTAAGTGCAGGAGAAATAAATTTCCATAAATGATAAAAAACATTTGGAATACTAAGGATAGTTCCACCAATTAAAGCTATTTGCATATAAAGAAATAGCTGTCCAAAAGGTCTTAAATTTTGAAGTTTTATTTTTGCAACTTTAGCAGGCAAAAGAAGAATATGGTCAACAAGAAAATCGATAAAAATCCATGTTATAATTGTCCCAATTAAAACACCAATAATTGAGTAGACAAACCGCCATCTCAATTCTTCAAGATGCTGCAAAAAGGACATTTCTCCTTCTTGCTCTTCATCATTTTCCAATAATTTATCTTCTTTTGTGCTCAAAGTATTAATTTTTATTTAGAATAAAGTGGAAATTTGCTACAAAGTTCTTTTACTTCGCTTTTAATCGATTCTAAAACAGTTTCATTTTCATAGTTATTTATAGCTTTATCAATAAATGAAGCTATTACTTCCATTTCAGATTCCATCATTCCACGAGTTGTCATTGCGGGTGTTCCAATTCTAATTCCGCTGGTAACAAATGGACTTTTAGTATCAAAAGGAATCATATTTTTGTTAACTGTAATGCCAGCTAAACCAAGTGCAACTTCTGTCTTTTTTCCACTAACATTTTTATTTGTTAAATCAACCAACATTAAATGATTATCAGTTCCGCCAGAAACAATATTATAACCTTTATTCATTAATTCTGATGAAAGTTTTTTAGCATTTATCATCACTTGATTAGCATAATTTTTGAAAGAATCATCTAAAACTTCTTTGAATGCAACGGCTTTTGCCATAATGATGTGCATTAATGGTCCGCCTTGAATTCCTGGCATAACCATACTATCAAAAAGTTCGGACATATTTTTAAGTCTATCGCCTTTTAATGTTTTAATTCCTAAAGGATTTTCTCTGTCTTTTCCTTTTCCAATTAAAATAACACCGCCACGAGGTCCACGCAAAGTTTTGTGGGTTGTTGTTGTAACTACATCGCAATAATTTAGAGGATTATTCAAAAATCCTTTTGCAATTAATCCAGCAGGATGCGACATATCTGTCATTAAAAGTGCACCAACTTTATCAGCAATTTCTCTAAATTTTGCATAATCCCATTCGCGAGAGTAAGCACTTGCACCAGCAATTAATAATTTGGGACGCTCTTTAGTAGCAATATCTTCAATTATATTATAATCAAGTTGTTGAGTTTTTTCATTAAGTGGATAACCGACAGCGTTATAAATCTGTCCAGAAAAGTTTACTGGAGAACCGTGTGTTAAATGTCCGCCATGATCTAAACTTAATCCAAGAATTTTATCGCCTGGCTTAAGTAAAGCCATATAAACTCCCATATTAGCTTGCGAGCCACTATGAGGTTGAACATTTACATATTCAGCACCAAATATTTCCATTAAACGATTTTTTGCAACTTCTTCAGCCATATCAACAAATTCACAACCGCCGTAGTATCTTTTACCAGGATAACCTTCGGCATATTTGTTAGTTAAAACAGAGCCAGCAGCTTGCAAAACAGCTTGTGAAACAAAATTTTCTGAAGCTATTAACTCAAGATTATTTTCTTGTCTGTTTATTTCCAATTTTAGAATTTCTAAAATCTCTTTATCATTGCTTAAATATTCTAACATATAATTTTCTATTTAATTAATAATTATCGTGATGTAATAGAACGACCAATCCAACCATAACTTCCACCTTCAATTCTAATAGATGTACCTGGTTTAATTTTCTTGAAAAAATAATCTTCTTTTTGTGGAACTGAATTTTGAAGAGCTTGAACTCTATCAGAAGCAGAAGAAGACATAGAACCGCCCATTTTTGCAGCTTGTGAATATGTATCTGCTGCTAATTTATAAACGCATTTATCCATAAATTCAAATGAACCACTTTGACTTGCAGCTTTTTCGTAAAGCTGTGCTTCCATATAAACTGGTAAATCCCAAGGTTCTTCGCTTGCTTTTGTAGCTTTTTGTAAATAAGAACGAGCAACAGAAAGCTGGTCTAATCTACTATAGATAATAGCGAGATTATAATAATTATCTCTATTAGCTGGGTCTAATTCAATTATAGTTTTATAAGTTTTAATTGCATCATCAGTTCTACCAACTTTTTGATACAAGGTTGTTAGTTTTCTGTGATAAGTAACAACTTCTGGACTTTTTTTAACTAAGAATTCTAATGGTTCAATTGCTTTTTCAAATTCTTCAGCTTTTTGACACATTTCAGCATATTTCCATGCTTTTTCCATATTTTCTTTGTCTAAATCCCAAGCTTTTTTCATATATTCTACTAATTGAGTCATATCTTCTGCTAAATTGGTAATTCTTGTATTCCAAGTTTCATTTTCAGAATCTTCTTCAGCGAGTTTCAAATAAACTTCTAGAGCTTTAAGTTTATATCCATTTCCGTCGGTTGCATTGTTTGCATAAAGTGTACCTAAGCGATCTTTATAAAAAGGGTCGGAATTTGGAAATTTTTCTAAAGCATATAAATATGCACTTATTTTTTCATCTGGAGTAACATCTGACCATTCATCAATAACGTAAGCTTTTTTCATGGTGAAATAAGAAGAATCTTTTTCACCAGCAATAAGTGCTTTATCGTACAATTTAAGAGCTTTTGCTGTGTATTCATCTTTTACTTCTTGCGTAGTAGCAACACTATCATGCATGAAAATCATAATATCTTCCATTTTTTTGAAAGGACGATATTTTAGAAATTGACTTGGGTCAGTATCAATAACAATCCAACCATGAGGTTCGGCACTTGCAAAGTCTTTATTTTTATAAGATTCATAAAAAAGACTAAATTCTGCAATTAATTTTACTTCACCTTGAGCAATAATTGATTGAATGCTCACAAAAAATAACAAAATTGTTATTAAGGCTATTTTTACATTTTTCATTTTATACTCCATTTTAAATTATCTATTTTCTCTAACAAACCACAATTCACCTAAAGTTAAAGTAAATGCAGCATTAATAAATTTCTCTTTTATTAAACCATTATCTGTTGTTCCTCTAACTCCAGCAGCAATTCCAACATCGATTAAGTTAATATCACCAAATGGAATTGTAACTCCACTATGCAACGATAATTGGTTAATATTTATACCATTAAAAGTATATTGAGTTTCCTCATAACTAACACCAAAACGGTAGCTAATTTGTTCTAAAGCTGTGGCGTGCATTCCAAGAGTTTTGTTTTTGTATTCAAAACCCAAACTATATTTTTTTAAATCTTTAAGATTGTTATCATATTTTCCATTAAACTGATATTTTGAAAATGGTTGAAATAAATAATCGAAAATTAATAAATATTTTCCACTCCAAGCATAACTTGCTCCAAAAGTATATTTTGAAGGTAAAATAGTCTTAACTTCGCCTATAAGATTTTCAATTTCGCCAATTGAAGTTGTGGCAACAATTGATGTATCAGTAGTTAAATCAGAAGCATAATTTGTCATAAAGGATAATCTTAAAGTAGAATTTTCAGATTCGTTGAACAAGCTTAAAATATTTCCAGAAATTGCGGAAAATGAAAACCCCACTCCACGATATTTGTATTGTGTTTCGTAAGAAATATCATCGTAATCAGCATCGCTTGCAAAATCTTGATATGAAGTATAATTATTTGTTCCAGTATAATATTCTAAAGCAAATCCTAAAGAAGAATTTGTTGGTACTAGAACTGAACTACCTATAAACACCTTTGAAAGCGAACCTGAGCCTTTAAATGTTTCTTTATAATCACCAAATAATGGATTATTTGAACTATTTGTAACATTATAATTAAGTGTAGAAATTGGAATTAATCCTATTGCGAGTGAAATTCCTAAATCACGATGAACAGGAAATCCGATGGTAAAACCAGAAAAAATAATGTTGGAATTATAAACGCTTGCATCGCTGCTTGAAAGCTGAGTTCCAAGATATTTTGCGCTAATTCCAAATCTAGTAAATTCTAAATTAGTCCAACTTGCCGGATTATAACCATCAATATAATCTTTATCAATAATTGCCGAGCCAAGTTCACCAAATCCTAATCTGTTTGCTGTGTGCGAATTAACAATATCACCAATTCCATAACGCGAATAAATAGCTCCGTTTTGAGCTATAAACGAATTAAAAGTGATAAGCATTAACAATACGATATAAAATATTCTGTTATTCATTATTCTCAATTTTTAGATGTATAAATAATTTCCAAATATGGTCTTAAAGCTAAATCGGGATTTTCAGAACCAAAAATAGCAATTTTATTTAAAGATTCTACCTCGTCGGTAAGATAAAGTTTCAATCCATTGTTTCTATTTGATATCCATTCTTGAACATAAGTAGTAATTTCGCCACTATAAAATGACGACAAGCTATCTAATTCTAAATTTATTGTATTATAATCTGTTCTAACTTCGGATAACTCATAATCTTCAAGTAATGCAATTTTTAAGTAATCACTTTCAATTGTTCCAATGCTTGATTCACTATCATCTATATAAAGACGCAAAGTAGCTTTATTGATAATTGAATATTTTGGAATTTTGGAAACATCCACAAATAAATTTGAGCGAATAGGAATTCCGCCTTGTACCATAATATTTTTTGTGGAAGTAACAGGTAAAGTCCCTTTCACTACATGTGCATCTGAAGTTACAACGGCAGTAATTGTGTCAATATAATTATTTGGAACTTCAACAATAAGTTTTAATATTGTCAAACTCGAATCATCCGAAGTTGAAATTGCTGGAAAACCTAATATTTTATCAGTTGAACTCTTATAATTGAAATAAACTCCGTAGTTTGTTTCTTGAGTTTCGGCAGCATACAAATCCAACCAACTTTCAACCAAAGTTTTATTAATGTCAAAAGTTATCAAAGTATCGCCATCATTTATGTGATTTGAACTAATATCTTCAGAATTAAATTGCAAAGCGGCTAGATCATCTTTACTAAATTCAAGTGAATTCCAATCTTCCAAAATTTCGTGGACAGAAAAGTCAAAATAATTATTTGAATTCCCTTTTGTGTAATTTGGATACATTTCTACAACAGCGCTTTTTAACACAAGACTATCACCAAGTATTGCGTCTTTTATAGAATCTGGGAAAAAGAATAAAAATTTCATCAACATTGTTGATTCAACATTATCATTTTTTCCTAAATAAACCATTGTAGCAGTTGCCAAATCCAACGTGTCTGAATCGTAGAATTTTGCTTTTTGTGAAAATGCTGAATCAAGACTATTAATTTGTACAGCATTAATTAAATCTTGGTTTGGCAATAAATTAGAGCCCAACGAAGTTGGTTCATCATCGCAACTAACAATACCAATTAATAAAACTGGTATCATGAACAATCTAAATACTCTATTTAACAAGTAATGTACCTCCAGTAAAATCAGAAATTATAGAATTACACGCATTTAAAAAATTATCAACTATAAAAGTGGGATTTTTATTTATATTTTTCAATGAAATAATTTTTCCCTTGTCATTTTCATAATTAACAAGAACTGTTTTCAGATTTGCATTAAAACCGCACTCAATATCTGAAATTGAATCACCAACAAAATATGATTTAGATAAATCAATATTTAATTCTTCAGCAGCTTTATAAACCAAAAATGGAGATGGTTTTCTGCATTTGCTTTCTTCTTCAGAACTAAACTGCGGATGAAATGGACAAAAATAAAAAGCATCAATTTCAGTATTGAAATTGATCTTTAGTATAGAATTTATCTTTTCGTTCACAGAGATTACATCTTTTTCAGTAAAATATCCTCTTGCAATTCCAGATTGATTTGAAATTACAACTATTTTAAATTTTTGCTCATCTTTCAATTTGGCAATTCCTTCACCAACTCCATCAAAAAGACGAACAAGATTAGGGTCGGATATATAACCCGAATCATAATTTATTGTATTATCTCTATCAAAAAATACTGCTGGTTGCAACATAAATTTAATATTTTAGTATTTTTTTATATACTGAAACATAATTTTTTGCAGAGTTAAGCCAGCTAAAATCAGATTTCATTCCTGACTTCATCAATTTTTCCCACGATTTTTTGTCTTTATACAACGCAATTGCTTTTTCGATTGCATTTAATAAATCTTTTGAATCATAATTTTCAAAAACAAATCCATTGCCATTTTTTTCATCAATTGAGTAGTCTTTTACAGTATCAGCAAGTCCGCCAGTTCTTCTAACAATTGGAATTGTTCCATAGGCTAAACTATACATTTGGTTTAATCCACAAGGTTCATATTTTGATGGCATTAAAAACATATCGGCTCCAGCTTCAATTAAGTGAGCTAACATATCGTCAAAACCAAGGTAGCAAGCAAATTTATCTTTATATTTCAATTCAGCATCTTCAAAAAATTTGTGATATTTTTTTTCTCCAGTTCCTAATAAAACTAATTGTACATCCAAATCCATAATTTGTTTGAAAGTTTGTTTTAATAAGTCAAATCCTTTTATATCTTCAAGACGTGAAATCATTCCAATAATTGGAGTTTCTGGATTAAATTTCAAATCAAATTTATCAGCCAACTCTTCTTTGTTTTTAATTTTATTTTTTAGATTAACAGATGAGAATTTTCTTGCAATTTTCTTATCTTTTTCTGGATTCCAAATACTTGTGTCTATTCCGTTTATAATTCCAAATAAATTGCACTTTCTATTATTTATTTCATCCATTAAACCATTACTAATTTCTGGAATTTTACAAATTTCTTCTGAATATGATTCACTAACGGTGCTAATTGAATCCACAAACTTTAATCCAGTTTTTAAGAAATTGAGCTTGTCATCAAATAATGTAAATTCGTTTGTGTTATATTCTTCTGGTAATCCAGTTTTTGCGAACGAGGATTTTGGAAATATTCCTTGCTGTCTAATATTGTGAATTGTAAGCAAAGTTTTAATGTTTTGGAAAACAGCGTTATCTTTATAAATCGTCTTCTGAAACGTTGGCACTAAAGCAGTTTGCCAGTCGTTTAAGTGAATTACGTCTGGAACCCAACCTAATTTTTCAATAAGTTCAAAAACGGATTTAGATAAAAGAATAAATCGTTCGTCATTATCCTTAAATTCTGTTCCTTTTAATGGATCGTTATATAAACTATTTCTACTTCCAAAATACTCGTCGTTATCCAAAAAGTATATTTGAACTCTCGCTTTACTACCAATTAAAAATGAGGACCGTAACGAATATACAACTTCCTTATTTCCAATTGTTGTTGTTAAATCCTTTAATCTAACAACTTCATGTATTTTGTGTTTTCGTTCATCAATAGCACCATATTTAGGTACAATAATTCTAATTTGATGACCTAATTCTTGCAATTGTTGTGGCAATGCCGAAGAAACATCTGCCAATCCACCAGTTTTGATGAATGGTACTACTTCGGAAGTTACAAATAATATTTTTAAACTTTTAGCTTGAGCCATTTTTCCTCTGTTTCTTTTATTCAGAAAACATTCTGCAAAAATACAAAAATATTGACTCTCTATCAAAAATATTCGATATTAAGTGTTATATTCATTTTAATTGTTAGTGTTTAACCAAATAAAATTAACTCAAAAATTAGAATTATATGATAACGTTATTCAAAAATCCCAAGCAAATAGTTACAATTAAGAGCAATAACAAAAACTTTAAGCGTGGAAAGGAAATGAATGATATTGGCTTGCTGGTAAATCATTCAATCCTTGTAGAAAACGGAAAGATTAGTAAAATAATTCCAAATTCAGAAATTGCATCAAATATTTATCAAAATGAGATTGATTTAAGTGAAAAAATATTACTTCCAGGTTTTGTTGAATGCCATACACACACTGCTTTTGCTGGCTCGCGTGCTGAAGAATTTAAACTTAAACTCAAAGGCATAAATTATGAAGAAATAGCAAAAAAAGGCGGTGGAATTACAAATACAATGAATGCCGTTAGAAATTCATCTTTTGATGACTTAATCAAAATTATCAAACCGCGAATTGATTACTTTTTTTCGCAAGGAATTACCACTCTTGAAATAAAAAGTGGTTATGGTTTAAGTTTTTATGACGAAATAAAGATTCTGCAAGTAGTTAAAGAATTAAATAAATTATACAAAATTGATATTATTCCAACATTTCTTGGAGCTCACACTTTTCCTCCAGAATATAAAAATGACAACGATAAATACATCGATTTGATAAATAATGAACTAATTCCATACATAGCAAATCACAAACTTGCTAAATTTTGCGATGTTTTTTGTGAATCAACAGCATTTTCGGCGGCTCAAACCGAAAAAATATTTAAAGTGGCTGTTGAAAATGGATTAAAATTAAAATTACACACTGAGCAATTTAATTCAATTGGTGGATTTGAACTTGCAATTAAAATGAAAGCAATTAGCGTTGACCATTTAGAAGTTTTGCAAGATAATCAAATTGAACTTCTTTCTGAAAGTGACACAACTGCAGTACTTTTTCCTGGAGTTTCATTTTTCCTAAATTATGACTTTGCTCCAGCTCGCAAGTTAATTGACGAAAATGCAATTGTTGCACTTTCAACAGATTATAATCCAGGCTCATCCCATATTTCCAATTTTCAGTTAATTATGTCGTTAGCCGCAATTAAAATGGGAATGACAATTGAGGAAATTCTTTCAGCTGTTACAATAAACGCTGCAAAAGCTCTCGATGTCTCAGATATTTCTGGAAGCATTGAAGTTGGTAAAAATGCCGATTTTGCAATTTTTGATGCAAATGATTATTCTGAAATAGTCTATAATGTTGGAAAAAACCTAAATATAATGACAATTAAAAATGGTGAGGTGATTTATGAAGCTAAATAATTTAATAAAATTAGCCGTAATTTTTGTTTTTTCAGTTATGCTAACTAGCACTATTTTAGCACAAAATTCTAAAATCAAACTCGGAATTGAAGTTTTGGCTGAAAGCAATTTTGAAATTCTAAAAAATAAACGAGTTGGATTAATCACAAACGCTTCTGGTGTTGATAGCAAACTTAATTCAACAATTGACATCATTAATTCTGGAAATGGGTTTAAATTAGTTGCTTTGTTTGGACTAGAACACGGAATTAGAGGCGATGTTGAAGCTGGCGATAAAATTAGCGACTATGTTGATAAAATTACTGGACTTCCAGTTTATTCGCTTTATGGAAAAAACAGAAAACCATCGGATGAAATACTTGAAAATATTGATGTTCTAGTTTATGATATACAAGATATTGGTTGCCGTTCTTATACTTTTATAAGCAGTTTGGGCAAAATAATGGAAGCTGCTGCAAAAAATAATAAGCAAGTAATTGTTCTCGATCGCCCAAATCCGCTTGGTGGAAATAAAATTGAAGGAAATGTTGTTGAAGAAGGATTTTTCTCATTTATCAGCCAATTCCCTATTCCTTATGTTTATGGTTTAACTGTTGGTGAATTAGCAAATTTAATTAACAACGAAGGAATGCTCGAAGATAAAGCGAAATGCGATTTAACTGTAGTTAAAATGGAAGTCTGGAAACGAAATTACTCATTTGAAGATACTGGTTTAAATTGGGTTCCAACTTCACCACACGTGCCACACAAAGATTCACCAGCTTTTTACGTCGCATCTGGAATTGTTGGCGAATTAAGAGATGTAATTTCAATTGGAGTTGGTTATACTTTGCCGTTTCAGACTTTTGCTTACCAAAATGTTGATGGAATTGAGTTAGCAAGTAGATTAAACAAACTTAATCTTTCTGGAATTACTTTTATGCCAATTTCTTACAAACCATATTATGCTTTTGCAAAAAATGAGCAAATTTCGGGAGTTGAAGTTTTTATAACTGATTTTGAAAAAGTTGAATTAATGAAAACTCAACTTTATGTACTTCAAGAGTTAAATAAAATGTATCCAAATTTCAAATTGCTCGATAAATCAGATTCAAGTCACTTGCGAGCTTTTGATAAAGCTATGGGAACTGATAAAATCAGAATTGAATTTTCCAAAAATTACTTAGTTTCAGATGTTGAAAAGTATTTAGATAAAGATATTGAACCATTCAAATTATTATCTAAAAAATACTATTTATACAATTAAAACTATTTACCAGTTTTAATATTTACATCACCAACTGGCCAACGGGCACGTAAATTTAGCGTGTCAGGTTGTACATAAAACTCTTCGGAATGTTCAAAAGGTACAATTTTGCCATAATTGAATTTTCCGTTTTTATCCTTATCATCAAACAGCCAAGTTTTATATTTACCAGGTAAAATTCTTTCAAAATTATAAGTCTTGTCTTTTTTAACATTTGTTGAATATTTCAAAGCATTATCGGTTGTGTTTTCAATTACAACTACAATATTTGAAGAAGTATCGCTAATATCAATTTTACCAGATAATCCCGAAAACTCGCGTCCGCTTAGTGTTTCTAATGTATATTTTTGAACCGAATCCAAACCATTTCCAGCAGCATCTTTTATCAATTTATGATTAATTGAAAAATCCACTTTTTCGTTCGTTTCAAGTTCATTAAGAATTTTAACAATAAAATTAGCATCATTGTTTTTTTCAATTTGCCAATTATACTTTTCAAGTTTTATTGCATTTTCAAGTTGTTTTAGACTAATTCCATCGTCATAACTGATTGTAAAACTTGGATTTAGGTAATCAATTTTACTTTTTTCGAAAGGTGTTGAAATGCTCTTTATTTTGGGAGCAATTGTATCTTGTTTTTCATTTACAACAAATTCATAAGTTTCATATTTGCTATTATTTGACGATTTGTCAACAATATTTTCTGCAATAAGATAGTTTTTATTATCAATTTTTAGCGAATCGCTAAATGATAGAAAATATTCAAACTTACTTTTATTTCCTTGATAAAGATATTTTACTACCTTTTTACTTTTTGTTGTTGAATCATAAATGGCAAGATTGGAAATACCAATTTTCGAAGAATCTAAATATTCCGAAAATTCAACAGATAAATGGTTTTTGTCCGTCATGGTAACATTTGAAATAAAAGGTGCAACTGTGTCTTCAACAGTCATTTTAAATTTAATTCCACTAATAGAATTTGACGAATCTGAAATAAATACCCGATTTGATGTAATTCCATAAGCATCATCACCAATATTATAAAGACGATTTCCGCTCTCGTCTTTTAGAGCAAATAAACGATATTCACCATTTTTTAATCCCATTAAATTAAAATCACCATTATCGCCAATTTGAGTAATATTTTGAGGTTTTTCAATTATTGGATTTGCAAACGTATCCGATTTTGCATAGGCAAAAACCATTGCACCAGTGAGTTTTTCACCAAATATTTTTCCACTAATTTTACCAACATCAATCTTATCGCCAGTGGAAAACGAAATATTTAATGCTTCCACCAACTGATTTTTGTTATTCAAATCCTTAATATTTGAACCAACTGATAAAGTGTAAGTTGTGTTTTCCGAAAGTGTATCATCAAAATTTATAATTACAGAAGTTCCCGTCCAATCATATTCAAGATTTTTAACCTCTGGTGAAATAAAAAGTGCATCCAAAAGCGAAAGTTTATCAACATATTCCGAAAATTCAATTTCAAAATAATTGTCACTAAAATTTAAAGTTCCATTTTCGGGATAAATGTAAATTATTTGTGGTGGAATTAAATCTTTTGGTCCACCAGGTGGCGATTGTTGATTTGCACATTTTGTTAAAATAATTACAAAAAACACGATGAAAATATATTTCAATGCTTTTTTCATTGAGAATTTCTCCACTTTCTATATGCTCGAACATTTTCATTATGTTCGCTTAGACTTTTCGAAAATTTATGTCCACCAGTTCCATCGGCTACAAAGTAAATAAAGTTAGTTTTTTCTGGAAATATTGCTGCTAAAACTGCACTTTTCCCAGGATTGTTAATAGGACTTGGAGGCAAACCAGCATTTAAATATGTATTATAAGGCGATTTTATTTCTAAATCCTTGAACAAAACTTTATTTCTATTGTTGGAATTTCGTTTTAAATACTGAATTGTTGGGTCGGCTTGCAATCTAATTCCCTTTTTAAGACGATTATAATAAACGCCAGCAATTAATTTAAATTCTGATTCTTTGTTGGATTCGCCATCAATTATTGAAGCTAAAGTTAAAATTTGATGTTTCGTCATTTTAAGCTTTGCCATTTGGGAAATCACTTCTTCATTTTCAAATATTTTATCCATTTCGGTTTTTAGTTTTTTTACAACATCCAAAATTGAACTATTTTCGTGAAAATAATATGTGTTTGGCAATAAATATCCTTCCAGATTATCTGCCATAATATTTTGTGAGTTTAAAAAAGCTTTGTTTTTACTAACTGTTAAAAACAATTTGCTACTTATTCCTAATTTTTCTTCGAGCAAATCAGCCAAATTGTTTTGCCACATTCCTTCTGGAATTGTTATAAGCACTTGCGTATTTGGCGAGCCTTTTACTAATAAATCAATAATCTGGAAATAATTTAATCCGTTTTTAATAGAATATCTTCCAGCTTTAATTTTTGTTTCAGCTCCATAAAAGAAAGCCACTATTTTTATATTTAACGAATTTGTAATTACATTTTCTTCGTAAAGATTTTCCACAATTTTGGTAAACGATTCACCTTTATGAACTACAAATTTTTTTGGTGATTTTCCCTCAAAATAATTTGGACTTAAAAAAGCTAATGTTAAAAAACTAAACACAAAACTCAAAATTCCTATAATTAAATAAAACTCATTTTTTGACAAATGGAATTGCTTTAATAATCTGCTAAATCTATTCAAAAATTCTAATCCTATATAAATATTATCGATACTCAAAATATAGTTAAATCAATCAAAATATGAGATATTGATTTTTTCAATAATATATTTTTCGAAAATAACTTTATTAAGCAACAATTGATGTATTGCAATTATTTTCACACTTTCACCAAATACGCTATATTTTTCACAAATTCGAATATATTTGGCTCATTTTGAGCTTCCATATTTGAAATATTTGAGGAAAATTATTTAAATAAAAATTCTTTCTTGTAATTCAGAATCTACTTTATTAAGTTTCGACTTCAAATTTTTGTTGCCGGAGTGGCGGAATTGGTAGACGCGCTGGATTCAAAATCCAGTTTGGGCAACCAAGTGCCGGTTCGAGCCCGGCCTTCGGTACAAAAGTATTAAGTCCTCGTTTTTCGAGGACTTTTTTTATTAATCCAGCCATTAATCTCACAACCGAATAACTTCTTTCCCAAATATCCTTTTTAACCACCAATAAGTGAATTTATTTTTACAACCTATCCAACCCGAAATATTTTTATTTTAATTTTTCAAAACTTATCCATATCTTGCTATAATGTGTTTTTAGTGAAAGAAGTTATCTTTTACTATCTTGTTTTTAATACAAATTAGGAGATACTATGTTCAAAAATCACCCAAAAGGGTTACCTGTTCTCTTCTTTACAGAAATGTGGGAAAGATTCGGTTTTTATACAATGCTTGCAATTTTCGTTTTCTATTTGCAAGAAAGTTTTGGATGGGATCAGGCTACAGTTACAAATATTTACGGAATATTTTTAGCGGGAGTTTATTTTACTCCAATTATTGGTGGATGGATTGCCGATAATGTTTTAGGTTATGGAAAAACAATTACTCTTGGTGCAATAACAATGGGAATTGGCTACTCATTAATGGCAATTCCAACACAAGAACCATATTTATTGTTTGCAGCTTTGGCTGTTGTTGCAATCGGAAACGGATTGTTCAAAGCTAATATTTCTGTACTTGTGGGTAATTTATATAGTCACTCTCAATTATCATTAAAAGATTCTGGATTTAACATATTTTATATGGGAATTAATATTGGTGCGTTTTATGCTCCTTTTGCTGCAGTTGGAATTAAGAACTTTTTTGTAGAAAATTACGGTGCCACACTTGCTCAAGGTTATAATGCTGGTTTTGCTGTTGCCGCCGCTGGAATGGTATTTTCGCTATTAATTTTTACTGTTTTCAAAAAATATTACAAAGAAGCTGATTATCAATCAAAAAATGTTACAAATAATGAAAAAGATTTAGTGTTAACCAAAGAACAAGAAAGAAGCAGAGTTTTTGCACTTTTAACAATTTTTGCAATTGTAATTTTCTTTTGGATGGCTTTTCATCAAAATGGCGCTGCCCTTTCGCTTTTTGCACGCGATTATACAGACCCAGAAGTTGGGAAATTCCTATATCTGCTATTTGACGTAATTGGTTTACACGCAATTCTTTTCGTGATTTTAGGAACCGCAACAGCGTTAAAAAAATCATCAACCGTTAAAACAAAATCAATCGGTGCTGGATTTGTCGCTGTGGGAATTGCTACTTTAGTTTATAAAATAAACACTCTTCCAGAAATGGGACAAATTTCGCCAGAACAATTCCAAGTTTTTAATCCAATGTTTATTGTTTTAATGACTCCAGTTGTTTTGGGCATTTTTGCTTACTTAAATAAGCGTGGATTAGAGCCATCATCGCCAGCAAAAATTGGCATTGGAATGCTTATTACCGCTTTAGCTTATGTTATTATGATGGTTGCTGCAATTGGATTAGCCCCAGTTTATTCTTTGAATGGAACTCATTCTGCAATAACTGTCTCCCCGTTTTTCTTAATTTCAACATATTTTGCTCTTACAATCGCCGAATTAAATTTAAGTCCTATGGGTCTTTCGTTTGTTTCCAAGGTTGCACCTCCAAAAATGAAAGGATTATTAATGGGAGGTTGGTTTGGAGCAACTGCAATTGGTAATTATCTTGCTGGTTTTGTTGGAAGATTTTACCAACAATGGGAATTGTGGCAGTTCTTCTTAATTCTAATTTTCTTTGCTGCGTTGGCATCTTTAATGGTTCTGTTTGCCTTAAAAAAATTAAAAAAAGCAATTGAATAAAGCATTTTTTCAGAAGCCCAATAATTATTGGGCTTCTTCAATTTTATAATATTTTTGTAAATTTTTGATTCAGTTTTAACATATTTTTTTGTCTATTTTTGAGGAATCTTTATGATTGATTCTATTTGCATTTTTGAAGATGATGGATATTCAAATCTACTTCCGCTTGTATTTACCAAGCCGACTTACGATTTATTAAGCGGAATTTTAACTCTCCGTGAGAAAATTATATTTCGTTTTCCAAAAGCTCAAGTCACACTGCATTCGCGAAAATATTTAGAAAATATGCTAAAAAGAGACAATCCAGAAATTTTGGTAAATTCATTTAACAAAAATGTAAATTCAGTTTTGTTCATTAATGGAAGAATAATCTTGGATGATTCGTTGGTAAAATTACTAACAAATTGCGAAGATAATTCCGTTTTTGTTTCAAAAGATGATGTAATTGCAGCAAAAGTAAGTGGCAATTTTCTTAACAATTTGAGTAATAATTTACCCGAAACATTTTCAATTGCTGATTTTCAAAACCTCATAAAGACAGAAATTGATGCTACTTTTGTTAAATATCCGTGGGATTTGGTTAACCGAAATGGAATTGAAATTTCTAATGATTTTGATTTTTTAGTTGATAGAAATTCCGAAATGATTTCAGGAACTATTTACGAAAATGTTACATTAATCAATAGTGAAAATATCTTTATAGATTTAAATGCTAAAATAAAACCTGGAGTAGTTTTAGATGCCGAATTAGGTCCAATTTATATAGCACGCAATGTTACAATAATGCCAAATTCTGTGATTGAAGGACCATGTTACATTGGTTTTAATTCCACAATTAAAATTGGTGCAAAAATTTACGAAAACACAAGTATTGGGAAAATGTGTAAAGTTGGCGGCGAAGTTGAGCAATCTATAATTCATTCTTATTCCAACAAGCAACACGAAGGTTTTTTAGGTCATGCTTACCTTGGTCAATGGGTTAATCTTGGTGCCGACACAAATAATAGTGACTTAAAAAACAATTACAGCAATGTAAAAGTGATTTTGAACGATGACGAACCAATTGACACACATTCTATTTTTGCTGGTTTAATAATGGGCGATCATTCCAAAACAGCAATAAATACAATGATTAATACTGGAACGGTTGTTGGATTTTCTTCAAATATTTTTGGTAGTGGCTTTCCAGAAAAATATGTTACTTCGTTCAGTTGGGGTGGTTCAGACTCTCTTTCAACTTATGAAATTTCCAAAAGTATTGAGGTTGCAAAAAAAGTTATGGAAAGGAGAAATAAGACTTTTTCCGAAATTGAAATTGAGCTTTTTAATGAGGTTTTTAAATTAACTAAAAAAGAAAGAGTAAAAAGAAATATGTAAATACTGCCATTTTTCAAATATTTATATTCATAAAACAAACTTTAATTTAAATTTAACGAGATATAGCATTTATTAAATAAATGCTATATCTTAGTTGTGCTTATAAATCATATTTATTAAGACAAGTTATATTTTTCTCAAACTTATAGGAGGATATATGTACACAGCTGAAGACATAATACATGAAAAGAGTTATGATATTATTTATACTTCACCAGAATCAACTGTTGCTGATGCATTAAAAATAATGTTAGAAAAGAAAATTGGAGCAATTGCTATTAAAGATGGCGATAATTATGTTGGAATTTGGACAGAAAGAGATTTAATGCGTAACGTTGTTACTGAAGGTTTTTTCTCAAAAACATCAAAAATTAAAGATGTTATGTCAACCGAATTAAAAACTGCACAATTTAGTGAATCTGTTTTTTCACTTCAAGATAAAATGCTTGGAGAAAGAATTAGACATTTGTTTATTGAAAAAGATGGAAATATTATTGGAATTCTTTCAACTGGTGATATTATAAAAACCATTTTGAATGATAAAAACAAAGAATTAAAAGAATTAAACGCTATTGTAAATTTCGATTATTACGAAAACTGGAAGTTTGAAAAAAAGAGCAAATAATTTAATTAAATAGCTCCAATTCATTTTGGAGCTATTTTTAACAAAAGGTCCCAATCTAAATGGAAATATCACCAACGCTTGAAACAAAATATTCATCAGATGTTCATCACATAATTGTTAATGGAAAAGAGTTTTTTATAATTGGAACAGCTCATATTTCACAAAATTCGGCTGATTTAGTTCGAGAAGTTATTTCTAACGAAAAGCCAGATGTTGTTTGCGTTGAACTTGACCAACAGCGATTTAAAGCACTTTCCGAAAAGAAACGTTGGGAAGAGTTGGATTTAAAACAGCTAATTAAACAAAAACAACTCAGTACCCTTTTAATAAATATTCTTTTAGCTTCTTATCAAAAAAAACTTGGTGAAAAACTTGGAGTGAAACCCGGTGTTGAACTTTTGGAAGCAACAAATGTTGCAAAGGAATTTAACATTCCAATAGAATTAGTTGATAGAGATGTAAGAATTACTCTTAAACGTGCATGGAATTCGATGAGTTTTTGGCAAAAATCGAAATTAATGACCGTTGGTTTGGCTTCTGTTTTTGAGGAAGAAGAAATTAGCGAAGAAAAACTTGATGAAATTAAGCAAAAAGACGTTTTAAACGAAATGATGGCGGAATTAGGCAAACAAATGCCAGTTTTAAAAACAGTTTTGATTGATGAACGTGATACTTATTTAACTCAAAAAATGAAAAAGGCGAATGGAAAAAAGATTGTTTCTGTTGTCGGCGCTGGTCACGTAAATGGAATTATCAAAGCATTGGAATCTGATGTTGAACAAAATCTTGATGAAATTGAACTAATTCCCCCACCTTCTGTCACGGTTAAAATAATTGGTTATGGAATTCCAGCAATTATCATCGCTTCAGTATTTTATATAGGCTTTTCAAAAGGATTTGATGTTGCAAGTGAAAGCGCAATTTTTTGGATTTTAGCAACAGGTCTTCCAAGTGCTTTAGGAACAATTTTGGCTTTCGGACATCCACTTGCAATTCTTTCCGCATTTTTAGCAGCTCCAATTACAACTCTATCACCATTTATTGGCGCCGGCTATATTGTTGCATTTGTTCAAGCTTATTATCAACCACCTAAAGTTAAAGAATTTGAAACTGTAACAGAAGATGTTTCAGACTACAAAAAATGGTGGAAAAATAAATTGCTTAGAATTTTGCTCGTTTTTATTTTAAGTGGACTTGGTAGTGCAATCGGACTTTATTTCGGTGCGTATAAAATTATTAGCAATTTATTTTGATTTTTAGTTTTTGTGTACTGGTTCAGTTGGAACGAAAATTACAAATTAAAGATTCAACAAATATTTTTTAAACTGTTCAAATTCACTTGAAAGTAAAATTGATTTTTTCTCTTTTGAAATTGCTTCTTTTAGTGCATTTGGAATTTCAATTTCAAAATCCAAAACGCTATCAACAATATCTTTAAATTTAGCTGGATGAGCTGTTTCAAGAACAATTCCAGAATAATTTTGAAGATTTTCTTCATTAACAAATTGCTCCAAAGCGAGCAAACCGACTGCACCGTGTGGGTCTATTATATAATTTGATTCATCAAATACTTCCCTAATTTTGGTAACTGTTTTCAAATCATCATGCGTGTTTGAAGCAATATCTTTTAAAATTAAGGAATGAGAATCATAAATTGATTCAATTCTTGCCAAATTACTCGGCGCACCAACATCCATTGCGTTTGAAATTGTTTTAACCGAACTACGTGGTTTGTAAATTCCACTTTCGATAAATTCAGTAAATATTGAATTGGAATTTGTTGCTCCAATAAATTTTGAAACTGGCAAACCCATTTTTTTTGCCAATAATCCAGCAGTTAAATTTCCAAGATTTCCAGAAGGGATTGAAAAAATAACTTCTTTGCTTTTATCAATAATCTGTGTGTAAGCATTAAAATAGTAAAACGATTGAGGAATTAAACGAGCAATATTTATGGAATTAGCAGAAGACAATCGCATTTTTGCATTAATTTCTTCATCTAAAAAAGCAGTTTTTACAATTCTTTGACAGTCGTCAAAAGTTCCATCAATTTCAATTGCCGTAATATTTTTATCAAAAGTAGTGAGTTGTTTTTCTTGAATTTCGCTAACTTTTCCACTTGGATAAAGCAAAAACACATTTATTCCATCAATTCCATAAAAACCAGAAGCAACAGCACTTCCCGTATCTCCCGATGTTGCAACCAGAATATTTACAATTTCATCCGAATTTCGAAGAAAATATTGCATAATCCGAGCCATAAATCTTGCGCCAAAATCCTTAAACGCTAAAGTTGGACCGTGAAATAATTCAAGAATAGAAACATTTTCACTAATTTGAACAAGTGGTGCTTCAAAATTTATAGCATCTTCAATTATTAATTGCAAATCTTTTGCTGGAATTTCACTTCCAATAAAGTTTTTTGCAACTTCAAAACCAATTTCTTGCAATGATTTGTCATTTAGCGAATTTATAAAAGAATTATCCAATTTCGGAATAAACTGTGGCATAAAAAGTCCGCCATCAGGCGAAAGTCCTTTTAGAACCGCTTCTTGAAACGACACTTGATAATTTTTATTATTTGTGCTGTAATATTTCATAATTTTTCTTTTATTTTAACGCAATTTCGCATTATTGCTTACATTTTCTCGTTATTAATCTAATATTTTTGGACCGACTTCATTTATTTTTGAAACATAAGTAACACTTTTTAATCCAAGATTTGAAACAACTTTTTGCGTTTCCGAAGCAATTTTGTTGGCAACTTCTTCCGAGTTTGAAAGAGCAAACATTGATGGACCCGAACCGGAAATTCCACTTCCAAATGCTCCAGCTTCCGAAGCTGCAATTTTTATTTCATCATATCCCAAAATCAATTTTGAACGAACAGGTTCAACAATCACATCTTTTAACGCTCTTGAAATCACTTGATAATTTCCTGTTGATAACCCATAAATCAATGCTGCAATATTTCCAGTTTGCGAAATAAGACTTTTTAATGAAACTTCTTTTGGAAGAATTGCACGTGCTTCGCTTGTTTTAATTTCAATATCGGGATAAATAATTGTGCAAAATAAATCACTTGGATAGTTGATTTTTATAAGGTCAATTGGCTCATATCCACGAATTAAAACAAATCCACCAAAAAGCGAAGGAGCAACATTATCTGCGTGAATTGCTTTGCTTGCAACAAATTCGCCAGCTAAAGCGTGTTCGAGTAATTCGTCTTTGCTCAAATTTAATCCAAAAAGCTCGTTATATGCAAAAACAGCACCAACAGCACTTGCTGCACTTGACCCAAGTCCGCTTCCAAGTCCCATTTTTTTGTTAATTTGAATAGAAACACCGTTTTTGATTTTATATTTTTCCATTAAAGACAAAATTGCAACCGAAACAGTGTTTTTTTCAACATTGGTTGGAAGTTTGCCTTCATCGCCAGTAATTTTTGAAATTTCAATTTTATCAATTTGCGTTTTAGATAAAATAATTTCATCTCCAGGTTGGTTTAACGCAAATCCTAAAATGTCAAAACCAGGTCCAACATTTGAAACTGAAGCAGGTGCAAAAACTTTTATACTTTCTCGGCTCATAATATTTTATCCAAGAAGCCTTTTGCTTTTAGTAATTCGGCATTCAAAATTGTTCCACCAGCTGCTCCGCGAACAGTATTATGCGAAAGTACAACAAATTTATAATGGAATAAACTATCCTCTCTCAATCTTCCAACTGAAGCTGCCATTCCGTTTTCAATATCTCTCTGCAACTTAGGTTGTGGCAAATTATTTTGCGAAAAATAATGCACAGGTTTTATTGGAGCAAAAGGAAGTTCTAATTCTTGTGGAATTCCTTTAAATTTTTCCCAGGCGACAATAATCTCGTCCTTTGTTGGTTTTGTTTCAAACTCAACTTGTACAGTTTCCAAATGACCATCAATAACCGCAACACGATTGCATTGAGCACTTATTTTTATGTTATTTTCGAAAATTATCTCGCCATTGCCAAGTTTTCCAAGAATTTTAAGTGGTTCTGTTTCCATTTTTTCTTCTTCACCACTTATAAATGGAATTACATTATCAATAATATCCATACTTGGCACTCCAGGATAACCGCCACCTGATAAAGCTTGCATAGTTACAACGTTAATTTTTTTGATTCTAAACGCATCGTGAAGCGGTTTTAATGCCAAAACCATTCCAATAGTTGAACAATTAGGATTTGTAACAATTCCACCTTTATATGGTTGAGCGTTTAGTAGCTCCAAATGATCGGCATTTACTTCTGGAATTAACAATGGAACATCTTTATCAAAACGATGATTTCTTGAATTTGAAATGACAAAATAGCCCGCATTTGCAAAATCTGTTTCAATTTGCTCCGCAACGGATGAATCCAAGCCAGAAAATATCAATTTTGATTCAAAATTTGGTAAACATTCTTTTACAATTAAATCTGCAACATTTTTTTGCAAAGGAGTTTTCATAATCCAATTAGTTGCATCGGAGTATTTTTTGCCGGCAGAACGTTCGGAAGCACCAAGTTCAGCAATTTCAAACCAAGGATGATTTTTTAATAGTTCAATAAATTTTTGTCCAACACTACCAGTTGCACCCAAAATACCGACTTTTATTTTATTTTCCATAATTTTAACCTTTGCTATTTGTAATTTTTAAAATATCCGCCAAAACTCCCGAAGCTGTAAATTCAGGACCAGCGCCAGGACCTTTAATTACAAGTGGAATTTCTTTGTAATAATTTGTGGTAAATGAAACGATATTTTCAATTCCATTTAAGTTATAAAAAGGATGTTTTTCTGATATTTCATCAATTTTTACAGTTGCTTTTCCATTTTCATATTTTGCAATATATGCTAAAACCTTATTTTTAGCTTGTGAAGCTAATCTCATTTTTTCAAATTGGTCGTCATATTTTGCTAAATCGTCCAAAAATTTATTAACTTCTTTTATTTTTCGTAATTTTTCTGGAACAAGATTATCAACTTTAATATCACTTAGCTCAATTTCTTTTCCCGATTCTCGAATTAAAATCAAAATTTTGCGAGCAATATCAAGTCCGCTTAAATCATCACGCGGATCTGGTTCTGTAAAACCGAGATTTTTGGCATCTTTTACAACTTCTGAAAACTTTTTACCAACTTTTAATGAATTAAAAATGTAGCTCAAGGTTCCAGAGAGAACTCCTTCAATTTTAATAATTTGATCGCCATTATTTATTAAATCGCGTAAAGTATCAATAATTGGTAACGCGGCTCCAACATTTGTTTCGTATCTAAATTCAGCATTTCCTTTGGAAGTAGCTTCTCTTATTGCTTTGTAATCCTTAAATTTTCCAGAATTTGCAATTTTATTTGGCGTTACAATCGAAATTCCAGAATTAAGAATTTCGGCATATTTGTTCACTAAAACGCTACTTGCCGTACAATCGACCAAAATTGTGTTTTGCAAATTCATTTCGTTCATAGTTGAAATAAATTTATCAATGTTGGATTTAGTTTTGCAATCATCAATTTCATTTTTCCAATTGAGTAGGTTTATTCCAGACTTATTAAATAACATTTTTTTGCTATTTGCAATTCCAACCAAATGAAATTCCGTATTTAAATTTTCGCTAAAATAATCAAGTTGCTCACCAACTATTTTAAGCAATGCTCCGCCAACAACACCAAGTCCGACAAGAAAAACATTTACTTTTTTCTTCTTTTTAAGGAATAATGTTTCGTGAAGCACGTTTAACGATTCGCTCAAATCATCTTTTGAAACCACAAGTGAAAGATTTAGCTGCGAAGAACCATGTGCGATTGCATTAATATTTATTCCACATTTACCAAGCGCTTCAAAAACTTTTCCAGTTATTCCTGGAGTTTGCCTTAAATCTTCTCCAACAACAGCAATAATTGATAAATTATCTTCAACAATTACTTCGTTTATTTTTCCGTCACTAATTTCATTTTTAAACTCTTTTTCAATTACCTTTTTAGCATCTTTTGTATGTTTAGGTAAAATTGCTAAACAAATACTATGCTCGGAAGAACCCTGTGTAATTAGAATTATATTAATTTCTTTTGAAGCAAGCGCTGTGAAAAGTCGCGAAGCAATACCAGTTACTCCAACCATTCCCCCACCTTTTACAGTAAGTAACGCAATATCATCGATAGAAGAAATGCCTTTTAGATTAAATTTCACTGATTCGTCACGTTTTACAATAACAGTTCCAGGATAATCCGGATTAAATGTATTTTTAATTCTAATTTTTATTCCGCTTTGCAATGCTGGCAACATTGTTGGAGGATGAATAACTTTTGCTCCAAAATGAGAAAGCTCCATTGCTTCTTCATAAGTTACTGCTTTTAACGGATAACTATCTTTAACTTTTCGCGGGTCAGCTGTTAAAATTCCATCAACATCTGTCCAAATCTGAATTTCTTGAGCTTTTAAAGCTGCTCCAAAAATTGAAGCAGTGTAATCTGAGCCACCTCTTCCAAGAGTTGTAATTTCACCTTCATCGTTTGAAGCAATAAAACCCGTTATAATCTGCATTTTTTCAGAATGTTCTGCAAAATATAATTTTATATTTTTATTTGTTTTCTCAAAATCGACTTTTGCATAAGTAAAGTTGGAATCAGTTTTTACAACATCGCTGGCTTTTAAGAATTCACTTTTTATGCCTTTTGAGTTTAGAGCTTCCGAAATGATAAAACACGATAAACGCTCGCCAAAACTTGTAAGATAATCGAGTGTTCTTGGTGTTAATTCACGAAGTAAAAATACACCTTTTAGCATTCCCGCTAAATCGTTGAATAATAAATCAACATATTCATTCGCTTTTTTTTGTTTTGCTTTTGGAATAAGGGCATCAATTGTGTTAGTATGTTTAATTTTAACTTCATTTAGTAATTTTATGTAATCTTCGCTGCTTTCTTTAGCCAATTCGCCCAATTTTATTAAATTATCCGTAACGGTCTGAAAAGCTGAAAAAACCACCGAAATTTTTTCATTTTTATAGCTTTTTAGAATCTTTATTACGTTTTCAATTCTGTCTGAAGTTCCAACAGAGGAACCACCAAATTTTAATACTTTCATTGTATATTTATTCGCTTGTTTTGTTATCTTATTCTTAAAATGTACAATAATCGATAGATTGCTTCTATCTACTGCATATTCTTTAATTTTATAGTTCGAAATATAAGGATTTTAGTTTTAGAGGCAAAATTTAATTGATTTATGGCATAATTCAATGCAAAATACAGCAATAACAAATTGCTGTATTTAATTAAAAAATAAGTAAAAATGTACTTTTGGAAGAATATTAACTTGTAACTGCCGATTCACCGATTTCAATAAAATTACGAATTGAATTAACTTTTGCTTTTAACCCCCAAGGAATTGTTAAGTTTTCTTCAATATGTCCGTGTTTTACATTATAAAATACTGGAATATTAAGGCTTTCGAAATAATCAGATATAACATCGTTTAACGTTAATGACGGACTTTCCTTATCTTTAATATAGCAATCGACAAATCTTCCAATAATAACTCCCGCAACATCTTTAAAATTGTTCGAAGCATATTTTACTTGATATAGCATTCTATCAACTCGATAAGGGTCTTCGCCAATTTCTTCAAATAATATTATTGAATTTTTAAAATCTGGAGCATACGGAGTTCCAAGAAGTGAATTAAATAAAGCTAAATTTCCACCAATTAAATTACCCTCACCTTTGCCTTTAGTTAAAGTGTAAAATTTTTCGTTTTCTGGATTATTAATTTTTCCAATACTTTTTGAAGACGTAACCATTTTCCAAAAAAACTCTTCTGTAAAACTATTTATCTCATCTTTCCAAAAATCAACAGCAAGCATTGGTCCAGCAAAAGTTACCAAACCAGTTTTTTCCAAAAAAACTCTTCTGTAAAACTATTTATCTCATCTTTCCAAAAATCAACAGCAAGCATTGGTCCAGCAAAAGTTACCAAACCAGTTTTTTTCAAAAAAGCCATTTGTAAAGCAGTAATATCGCTATAACCGACAAATATTTTTGGATTTTTCTTTATTAAGTTATAGTCAATTTTGTCAAGCAATCTACCAGAACCATAACCACCACGAACATTTATAATTGCTTTTATACTTTTGTTCCCAAACATTTCGTGCAAATCAGAGAGTCTTTCTTCGTCTGTTCCGCCCAAATAACCATGTATTTTACCAACATTTTTGCCAACTTCAACACGATAACCAAGTTTTTCTAAATATTTTACACCTTTTTCAATTCGAGTAAAATCTTTAACAGAAGATGCAGGCGAGATAATTCCTATAACATCACCTTTTAACAATTTTTTTGGTTTAACGAGTTTCATTTTGTCTCAATCTTTTTTAATGAAAAATTAGTGTAAAAAATAGTAAATATAAAAAGTTAAATCAATGCTACAATAATATCATTTGTAAATTTTTGGATTTGAAATCAGCTAAACAATGCTTCAATAAATTCCTTTGAATCAAAATCTTGCAAATCATCAATTCCTTCTCCAACGCCGATATATTTTATTGGAATTTTCTGTTCAGCAGAAATTTGTATAATTACTCCACCTTTAGCAGTTCCGTCTAATTTTGTAACAATTAAACCAGTTAATTGGGTTGATTTTGAAAATTCTTTTGCTTGCACGAGTGCATTTTGTCCAGAATTTCCATCAACAACCAAAAATACTTCGTTGGGAGCATGGGGAATAACTTTTGTAACCACATTTCTAATTTTTTCCAATTCTTTCATTAAATTGGATTTTGTGTGCAAACGTCCAGCGGTATCGATTAAAACAACATCAATGTTATTTAATTTTGCATTTTCGAGAGCTTCAAAAACTACGGACGAAGGATCTGCTCCCGTATTTTTTTGAATTATTTTAACCCCAGCTCTTTCTGCCCATATTTCTAATTGTTCATTTGCTGCAGCTCTAAAAGTATCTGCAGAAGCAATTAGAACATTTAAGCCAGCTTTTCTGTAATTATAAGCTAACTTGCCAATAGTTGTGGTTTTTCCAGCGCCATTAACTCCAACAACTAAAACGACATATGGTTTTTTTTCTAGAACAATTGAGTTATCATTACTTTTAATTTCGGACTTAAGAATTATTGACTCGAGTTCATTTTTAATAATTTGAATGATATTGAGCTTTGATCTATCGGATTCGTAATATAATTCTGCGCGAGTATTTTTTATTACTTTCATTGCTGTTTCAACACCAATATCACTTGTTATTAAAATCTCTTCCAATTCATCCAAAATATCTTCATCAATAACAGCTTTTGTGCTAATTGCCTCCGTAATTCCGTCAAATAGTTTCTTTTTTGTTTTTAAAAGCCCATTTTTTAATTTATCTAAATTGAAATTTTTAAACATTTTTTACCTTTTAAAACGCATTTATGCTTGTTATAGTCTCTTTATTACGAATTATATAAATTATCCTTAACCCATTTTATGTTTTCATAAGCTCTAATTGCGTAACCAATAACGGATGCAAAACTCAAAAAGATACTCACAATAAGCAAGGAATAATAAACCCATTCAATATGCTGTGCCCCGCCGACTACTGCAAGTAGAAAAAATGCAATTGAAGCAACCGTGATTTTCCCTAATAAATTTGATGGGAGCACTTTCCCGATGATTCTTGCTAAAAAAATTCCACCAACAAATATTATTAAATCTCGCAAAATAATAATCCAGAAGTAATAACTTGGAATTTGATCCATCCAAAATAATTGAAAAACAATTACGGAGACAAATATTTTATCTGCTAAAGGGTCAATTATTTTACCAAATTCTGTAATTTGATTAAATTTGCGTGCTAAAAATCCATCTAATAAATCAGTAATGTATGCTCCCAAAAACAAAACAATTACAATAATTCTGTAAGAATCTGATTCACTAATTTTTGAAAGATAGTAAGCAGTTGGCAAAACAAGGAGCATTCTTAACAAGCTTACAAAATTTGAGATTGTAAATATTTCTTTAACGCTATAATTCATATTTTATTGCTATAATATTTTAAGATATATTGATATATCATATTGTTTTTAATATAGTTAAATACATTATTAAAATGTTATTTATAACTTGTATAGTTTACTTTATTCTTCTAAATCTTTAATTGCAATTGGATATTTTCCAGTAAAGCAAGCAGTACAAAAATCACTTGGAGCATGATCAATCATTGAATCCAACAATTCATTTTCAGTCATATATTCTAAACTATCAACTCCAAGATATTCGCGAATTTCTTCTATGCTCCCAAATTTATTTGCAATGAGCTCTTCTTTTGATGGAAAATCCATGCCATAATAACAAGGGAAATAAATTGGTGGTGATGTAATTCGAATATGAATAGATTTTGGATTCGCTTCTTTAATTAAATTTATTAGCTGTTTTGAAGTTGTCCCACGAACTATTGAATCATCAATAATCACAATTGTTCTATTTTCAATAACTCCTTTTACAGTATTAAATTTTATTCTTACTCCAACTTCTCTTTTCTTTTGCGCTGGAAGAATAAAAGTTCTTCCAATATAATGACTTCTTATTAAACCTATTTCCAATTTTGATGGAATTCCAGCTTTTTCCAACTGGTTTTGATAACCAATTGCTGCTGTATTAGAACTATCTGGAACACTCATGACAATCACTTTTTCGCCATCTGGGTCAATAACTGGATGATTTAATGCTAAATTTTTTCCTAATTTTCTTCTTATTTTATCTACGGATGCTCCAAATATTTTGCTATCTGGACGTGAGAAATAGATATACTCAAAAACACAATGCTTAATATGCTCCTTTTTATTGAGCATAAATGAATTTAACTCCTTTGAATCTGAATTAGATTTATCAATTACAAGTATTTCACCAGGTTCAATATCTCTAATATATTCAGCAGAGTTTATATCTAATGCACAAGTTTCTGAAGCAATAATGTAAGAATCCCCTTTTTTGCCTAAACATAATGGTCTAACTCCATTAATATCACGTGCTCCGATAAGTTTATCATCAGTCATAATGATTAAACTAAATGCTCCTTCAATTTCCTCAACAGCTTCACGAATTTGGTCTATTTGATTCTTTTGCTTTGAGCGAGCAATCAAATGTAATAGAACTTCAGAATCACTTGTTGTTTGGAAAATTGCGCCATCGTTTTCAAGTTTTTTCCTTAGGTACTTAGCATTAGTTAAATTTCCATTATGAGCAATTGCCAAATTTCCATCACGATAATTAACAACAAAAGGCTGGATATTATTTCTTGAATCTGTAGCTCCAAAAGTAGAATATCTATTATGCCCAATTGCCATTTTATAATTTGTTTCGTTTGTTTGCATTATACTGCTATTTGCAAAAACATCCGAAACCAACCCAAAGGCTTTATGAGTTAAAAACTCAGTTTTTCCTTCAAAACCGGTAAATGCTTTTGCAATTCCACTAGCTTCTTGTCCACGATGTTGCAAAGCATGTAATCCAAAATAAGTTGTTAGAGGCAAATCATTATCATTTCCCTCAATACCAAAAACACCACAGTTGCATGTTGGTTTATCCGTCGAAAACTTAATTTTTTTATTCATTAGTTTAATATTTAATTTGAGGAAGCAGTTTGTCGGAACGGCGGGATTTGAACCCGCGACCACACGACCCCCAGTCGTGTACGCTACCGGACTGCGCCACGTTCCGAATATTTATAATTTCGATTTCAAATCTAACAAAAAATTCCTTATTTCCATAAGGTCAAGTTCAATAGATTCTTTTTTGTTAAATACTGGAGGTGTAGGTTTAGTTTCAGACTTAATTTCAACCCTTTCTGGAATAATATCTGTTATTGATTTACCGTCGAGAAGAATTTTTTTTGCACCTTCAATTGTATATTTTTCATCTCTGAGTAGAGTTTTAATTTCTAAAATAAGTTTTATGTCTTTATTAGTATAAATTCTATTTCCAGCTCTATTCTTTGAGGGTGCTAATTGTTCAAATTCGGTTTCCCAATATCTTAAAATATACTGCTCCAAATTAGTTAGTTTACTAACTTCACTTATAGAGTAATACAATTTTTTTAAACCAAAATCTTTCATTTATAACCTCAAAATATTTACTTCAAGTAAAGTAGTTAATTTATTATATAATATCAAGTTCTGCCCTTTACTTACGATTAAATAATATTATAATATTTGTATCATCATTTTTATTAAAGTTTGTTGACTTAATCGCATTTTTTAATAAAATAAGCTATATTTGACCATGTTGAAAGAAGAATTAGAACAGCTAAAAAATCCAGATATTTATCAAATATTTCTTGAAAATAAAGAGAAATCTGCTCATGAAATATCACTTAAATTACAAAAAGATAACACTTTACCACACAGAGCAATTTCTGAGCAAGTTGCGTGTAATCAAAAAGCAAAAAATAAATTACCTAGTTTTATAAATAAACATTTATTATTTGAAAAAAATGCTCTTGAACAATCATCCAGTGAATTTGCAGCAAAATATAAATCTTCTCTCATTTCTGGAAATAAATTAATTGATTTAACTGGTGGTTTAGGAATAGATGATATATTCTTCGCAACTCGTTTTAAGGAAATAACTTACTGTGAGCTAAATGAAGTTTTTGCAAACATTTTATCGTATAATTTACAACATCTTTCCATTTCAAATATTGTAATAAATAATATTGATAGTATTAAATATCTAACAAGTTTTAGTGATAATTACTTTGATTGGATATATATTGATCCATCAAGAAGAGATGTAAATAGACGTTCGGTTGATTTACAATTTTGCACTCCAAATGTGTACGAAAATATGGAATTGTTTTTTCAAAAATCTGAAAATGTAATGATAAAAGCTGCTCCCGCATACGATTTAACCGAAGCGATTAGAAAATTTCCAAATTTGGTAGAAATTCATGTAATTTCGGTTGATGGCGAATGTAAAGAAGTGCTACTAATATTAAAAAAAGATGTATTTAATGCTAAAATTAAGACATTTGCTGTAATATTAGATTCGAAATTTTACGAACCCCAAATAATAAGTAATATTATTTCAGAAAATGAAATTAATATATTATCCCAAATTAAAGAATATTTCTATGAGCCTGATTGTTCAATTATTAAATCTAATTTAGTTCCATTTTTAGCAAACGAGCTTAATTTAAGCTTTATTAATAATAATTCGCCTTTTTTGACTAATTCCAAATTAATAAGTAATTTTCCAGGAAGGCAGTTTAGAATTATGACTTCGCTGATATATAACGAAAAAGAAATAAAAAAATATTTAAAAACGAATGGTTTTTCAAAAGCGAACGTCGCTCGTCGTGGATTTAGATTATCAGTAGAAGAAATTAGAAAAGTATTTAAACTAAAAGATGGTGGTGATATTTATCTTTTCTTTACTTCTGATTTAAATAAACGAGCAATAATGATTGTTACAACAAAAATTAAGTAAAGGTAAACAAATGAAAAAAGTGCTTTTTACATTTATTAGCGTGATTTTATTTTTCAATTTAACCTACTCGCAACAAAAAATGGATGATACGGATTCCTTAAAAAATGATGCCATAATTGCCGCTAAATCTTGGCTAAAGTTAGTTGACGAAGGCAAATATGAACAAAGTTGGGATAATTCCGCTGAAATATTTAGAAATTCAGTTACAAAAGAACAGTGGAAAAATACTCTCAACGGACTTTTGCCAAATTTTGGAAATGTTGTTCAACGAGAATTGTTTTCTTCTGAATTTAAGTCTTCGCTACCAGGAGCACCAGATGGTAAATATGTTATAATTTTATATAAAACTGAATTTAAGAATAAAAAGAGCTCAATTGAAACTATCGTTCCAATGATGGATAAAGATGGTATATTTAGGGTTTCTGGATATTTTATAAAATAATACAAAAAAAAAGCGATTCATTACAGAATCGCTTTTTTTTATTTTGATAATTTAAGTCTATTTATTGCACGCTTTATTGCAAATTCGGCTCGAGAAACATCAATAGTTTGTTCACGTTTTTTATTTTTTATACGATTTTTAGCTCTTTCTAAGGCTTGCTCTGCTCGTTTAATATCAATTTGCTCTTTACTTTCAAAAGATTCTGATAAAACAACAACCTTATTATTTAGAATTTCAACAGTTCCACCGCTTGTTGCATAATTTGTGCTTTCGCCTGATTCATCTTCTATTTTAATAAATCCAACTTCAAATGAACTCATTAAAGGAGCATGATTAAAAAGGACTTGGAAAGTGCCTTTTGTTCCTGGAATTGTTATCGATTTTACATTTCCAGTAAAAGCAATTTTTGCAGGAGTTACTATTTCAACTTTTATTTCTTTCATATTATATTATTCTTTTGAATGAGAAATTTAAAAATGCTCAATAAAAATTAGTTTTGCTCCATATTTTTAGCTTTTTCCACTGCTTCTTCAATTGTTCCAACATACATAAAAGCTGCTTCTGGCAAATTATCGTGTTTACCATCAAGAATTTCTTTAAAACCTTTAATGGTATCTTCTAATTTTACATATTTACCTGACATACCTGTAAACTGCTCAGCAACATGGAAAGGTTGACTAAAGAAACGTTGAATTCTTCTTGCTCTTCCAACAATAGTTTTATCTTCTTCAGAAAGTTCATCCATACCCATAATGTTAATAATATCTTGCAAGTCATTATAAGCTTGTAAAATAACTTTAACTCTACCAGCAACATCGTAATGTTCTTGACCAACAACGCCAGGTTCAAGAATTCTGGAAGTTGATTCAAGCGGATCAACAGCAGGATAAATACCAAGTTCAGAAATTTGGCGGCTAAGAACTGTGGTTGCGTCCAAATGCGCAAAAGTTGTTGCAGGTGCAGGGTCAGTTAAATCGTCCGCAGGAACATAAATAGCTTGAACCGAAGTAATAGAACCTCTATCCGTTGAAGTAATTCTTTCTTGCATTTCACCCAATTCGGAAGCCAAGTTTGGTTGGTAACCCACAGCAGAAGGCATACGACCAAGCAAAGCACTAACTTCAGAACCAGCTTGAGTAAAACGGAAAACGTTATCAACAAATAAAAGCACGTCACGTTCTTCAACATCACGGAAATATTCGGCAATTGTTAAACCAGTTAATCCAACGCGCAATCTTGCTCCAGGAGGTTCATTCATTTGACCAAAAACTAAGGCAGTTTTATCAAGAACTCCTGATTCTTTCATTTCCATCCAAAGGTCATTTCCTTCGCGAGTTCTTTCACCAACACCAGAAAATACTGAATAACCACCGTGTTGCTTTGCAATGTTATGAATTAACTCCATAATTACGACTGTTTTACCAACACCAGCACCGCCAAAAAGTCCAGTTTTACCACCTTTTGAATAAGGTTCGAGTAAATCTATAACTTTGATACCAGTTTCAAACATTTCTTGTTTAGTTATAAGATTTTCAAATTTTGGGGCATGTCTGTGAATTGGATAAAAAATATCAGATTTAATTGGACCTAAATCATCAATACCTTCACCAAGAACTGAAATTAGTCTTCCTAAAGTTCCAGGTCCAACTGGAATTGAGATTGGAGCTCCAGTATTAATAGCTTTCATTCCGCGAACAAGTCCATCTGTGGTATCCATTGCAATTGTTCTAACACGGTTTTCACCGAGATGTTGCTGAACTTCAACTGTTAATTCTTCTTCTTTTCCTTCTAACGATGTTCGAGGAATTTTAATTGCATTAAAAATTTCTGGAAGTTGACCATCTTCGAAATCTATATCGACAACAGGTCCAATTACTTGAACTATCTTTCCGTCACTATTAGCCATTTAACACCTTGATTTTATATAAAATAAGTTCAAAATTACCAATTTATAGAAACTTTATCAATTTAATTTGTACATAATATCGATTATTTTTTTAATTATTTCAAAGTGAAATATTTTACACTCAGTTATACTTAAAAAATCACTTTTTATAATTTGTAATAACATATTAGAAAAGTAATATAATTATTACTTCAATAATAAAATTTGTTTGAAATGATTGTTATTTGGAATAACACCAACAAAAGATATTGGCTTGATTTTTGTGAAAGTTCTGATAAGAGTAAAACTTATCATTAAATAAAATGGAAGCAAAGGAAAAAATATGCAATATAAAACATTGGCTGTTACATTAACACTTCTATTATTGATAAGTTCAATAAATGCTCAGGTTGGAGAAGTTATTTGGGAAGAAAATTTTAATAATTTAGATAATTGGGGCAAAGAAGTTGGAAATGGTTCTTGGGGCTGGGGAAATGGAGAATTAGAATTTTATAAGGAAGAAAATGTAGAGATTTCAAGTATCCTTGGTGAACTTGGAAATAATGCACTACATATTATAGCTAAAAAAGAATCTGGAGCAAATATAGTTGACCAATGGGGAAATCCATTAAGCTACACCTCTGGTAAAGTTACTACAAAATCTAAAATTGCAATAAAATATGGAGTAATTGAAACAAGAGTGATGGTTCCAAATTTAAATGTTGGAGGTTGGCCCGCAATCTGGCTGCTAGGAACAGCTAATTACACATGGCCAAGGTGTGGTGAATTAGATATAATGGAAATGGGACATCGAAAAGATTTTAGAGACTTGCATGATTCTCATAATGGAGGAAATAGTGCTAATAATTCTACTGTAAATATGGTAACTGGTGCAAATGCAATTTTTTATTCGGATGAATCGGTTACTCCAGAAAATCCATCTGGTGCAGCAAGTATTTCGTGGGACCCCGATGATGATTATTGTCGCCCATATTACAATTACATCAATCCACTAAATAACCGATTTGTAACTTATCGTTTATATTGGGATGAAAGTAGTCTTCGATTTACTGTAATTGATGACGGAATTGAACATGATTTGTATACAGAACAATTTCCAATTGATAGTACTTCAAGCGAATTTCAACAACCATTTTATTTAATTGCAAACTTGGCAATTGGTGGTGCTTTCACAGATGCTTACAAACTTGGTGATCCAAATTCTGGTTTACCGGTTTCAATGCCATTTCCTGCCGAAATGTTTGTCGATTATATAAAAGTAATGAAATGGAATGGACAAGGAGAGGTAAATATTGGTCCTCCTACCCCAGAAAATGGAACATTTGGAATTTTTACTGATAATACATTAACAAATGGAAAATTAGAACCTGGCATCTCTTCTGAAATATATGTTTGGGAAGGAACGCTAACGGATGGTACAATTGAACCTTTTGAAGGTGAAAATGGAATAACTTGGAAAACCGTTGGTTCTGGTTGGTTTGGCGCTGGAATTATGTCAATACAACCACGAAATTTTAGCAATTTTGCCGAAGGAAACATTAAGTTTATGATTAAAATTCCAGCAAACGTGACCTTTCAAATTGGAATTATTGATTCGTGGGGTAACCAATCCTATGTAGAATTTCCTGCAAACCAAACAAAATATGGACTTGTAAGAGATGGAAACTGGGCACAAGCTTCAATTCCTGTAAGTGAAATTCGTGGTGAATTTATCGATTTGCGAATGCTTAGTTATGAGTTTGTAATTCTTAATGTAAATGGTGCAGCGTGCGAGTTCGCTTTAGATGATATTTATTGGGATGGTGGCGGAATACCTGATATTCCAACTGCAAATGCGGGAAGTGACCAAACAATTTTTGATAGTAACAATGACGGAAGTGAATTAATTACGCTTGATGGTTCAAAAAGTGTTGATTTGGATGGAACTATTGAAAATTATTCGTGGACTGAAAATGAAACTGAAATTGCTTCTGGAATAAGTCCAAGCATAAATTTAGCCTTAGGTATTCATAAAATTACACTTAAAGTGACTGATAATGAAAGCAAATCCTCTAATGATAACGTGACGATAACAATATTTGATAACTATAAGCCAATTGCAGATGCTGGTGAAAATCAAACTGTTATTGATAACGACGAAAACGGAATTGAATCAATTACTCTTGATGCGTCCAAAAGTAGCGATTCTGATGGTTCAATTCTCAGTTATTTGTGGAAAGAAAACGGTGCAGAAATTTCCACTCTTGAAAATCCAACATTAGATTTTAATATCGGAACTCATTTAATTACTTTAACCGTTACTGATAACGATGGCGAATCTGCAAGTGATAATGTTACAATAACTGTGAATAATAAAATTATAGTTGTTGCACCAGCATTTTGCTTTACCGAAGAAGTAATAACTATTGATGAAAATATTGAATCTGCTTGGAATAAAGCACCAGCAATGCAAAATTCAAATGTTACAGTTGGAACAAAAACAAATGATTTTTATGGTCAGTGGAAAGGGTTATTTGATGAAACAAATCTTTATGTTTTGGTTGAAGTAACCGATGAAACACAGATAAATGATTCTGGAGTTGATTGGTATAAAGATGATTGCGTTGAATTTTTTATAGATGGCGATAATAATAAAGGAAGCGCTTACGATGGAAAAAATGACTTTTTACTTGGCTTTAGGTGGAATGATGACGTAATTAAACTTGGAGTAAATTCAGTAAATAATACTTCTGGTATAGCATTTTCGATGTATAAAACGGATATTGGTTATAATCTTGAAGTAAGCATTCCTTGGGCTACAATTGGAGTTACACCAATTACTGGAAATAAAATTGGTTTCGATATTGCAATTGACGATGATGATAATGGCGGTGACAGAGAATGTGCGGTTGCTTCAATTTTTACAGAAGATAATGCTTGGTATAATCCAAGCGTTTTGGGAAGTATTGGACTTTTGACACTTACTGATATTAATGATGATAAAACTAATTTTATCATTCCAACTGAATTTAGTTTGGAACAAAACTTTCCTAATCCTTTTAATCCAAGTACAATTATTAAATACAGCTTGCCTGAACAAAGCAGCGTTAAAATCCAGATATTTAATATGCTTGGTCAGCAAGTTAGTGTTTTAGTTGATAAAACTAAATCAGCTGGATATTTTGAAACCACTTGGAATGCAGTAAATCTTCCAAGTGGTATTTATTTAATTAATATAAATGCTGTTGGATTAGATTCAAAGAGAAATTTTACTCAAGTTAGGAAAGCATTATTATTAAAGTAGTTAGTTTGTAATTTTAATAAACTAGCTTATGTGTTATTTTAATTGGGAATTAAATGTATTTAATAGTTCTTTTAAATGCATTTATTTTACTTAAGTAAAATCATCTTTTTTGTATCAACAAAATTGCCATTTTGTAACTTATAAAAATATATGCCCGAACTAAGATTTGAAGCATCAAAAATTACTTCGTAATTACCAGATTTTTGTGCCCCATTAATAAGTGTTGCCACTTCCCTTCCGAGAATATCGAACACTTTTAATGTTGTATGTGAGGAATGAAAATATTCGTTCCCTACAAATGGAATGGAATATTTAATTGTTGTGCTTGGGTTAAACGGATTTGGATAATTTTGCTCAAGTTTATATTCTTTTACAACATTATCTTCAATATTATTAATATCTACTGTTGAATTGAAAAAAGTAATAATTTGGCTTATTAAAGTATCTCTAATCTCTTTGGGATAAATTGTTTCAAATGGAAAGCCAAGTACAACTATTTTGGCTGGAATTGTGCCATTTGGAAACATTCCTTCATACAAAATTCCAGAAAAACCACTTTGAATATCCAAAGCTGAATATTTGAGAAATCCAGAACTTCCATTTATTGGTTTTAAAACATCTGGCCATTTAACATTTATTGTCCCATGAGTTCCATTATCAAAATTAAATTGGTTAACATTTTGGATAAAATCATTATCAACTAATTGAACGCTATAATATGTTCCCGAAGTATTAAATGGTGCATCTGCAAAATATTGCGATTTTAGGTAATCCCAAATAAAATTTTTATCGGTGGAACTTCCTTTATAATCCAAATCCCAAGCAATTTCACTACCAGAAACAAATAAGTTTCCGCCATTTTTAAGATAATTTGCAATAATTGTCTGCTCAGAATTACTAAAAGTTTCATCAATTGTGCTTTCTTCGCCCAAAATATAATCTGCGAATTGGTAATCGGATAATTTGACAGTTCCATCAATAATGGATTCGTTTGTTGCTGAGTTAAAATATTCCTTATTTGAGCTAAAAGCCGAAGCATGTTGACGAATAAAATTATAAGTGTTGCCTTCCGATGCTCGGTCAAAACCGTTAACAATTAGTGCATTTTTGCTTAAGTTGGAAGATGGAATTCCAGCCAAAACTTCTGAATATGGCGACTCACCAGCTTGATTAACCGCTTTTAGTCGAAAATAATAAACAGAATCCTCATTTAATCCACTAATAATTAAGCTATCTGGAGGACAAGATATTTCAGAATTGAAATTAATTCCATCATTACTTATAAAAACTTTATATGATTCAACATTGGAATCAATTGGCAAAAGTAGGTTAATTTTATCAGAACCATAATTTATAACGCCAAATGATTTTGGAGTTTCTGGAATTCCAGCGGTTTTTATGTAACTTGTTCGTTCCATAGCTCCAGTTTCGTTACTTAAAATTTTGTATAAAACCGCATCCGTCAAAATATCGTGAAAATTTACAACTGTGGAATCGATTAATAATTGTGAATTCATGAACCGAATTCCATGACTGTAATCAACATAAGTATCAATATGTCCATTATAAATTGGCTGAATTGGCAAACCATCATCCAATTTATGCCAGCCATAAATCACAACGTGGTGAGTTCGAGTTGGATCAATAATTTTATTTGAAATTATTACATCTTTTTTAATTCCGCCAGTTAATTCACCAAGATTTCCACCAGCCGAAATACGCTGAGTTTCTATATCCGAATTGTGCAAAATAAATTTAGCAACTTGTTCATTTTCGTTTCCAACTGGAGTGTAAAACTGTGGTGCTAATTTTGTAGCCGATTTTTGATAAATATTGTCAACTAATTTGCTTGTTGGCATTGTTGCTCCAAACAAATCAGCTAATTTTTGAGCCGTTATTGGTCCCATTGGAATTCTGCAAAAATCCTCGTCAGAACCAATTGCCAAATAATCGGGCATAACTTCGTAAATAACTGAATGATTTACTCCGTTTGCGTCATTAAAACTTGTTTCAATTTTAGTTAAATTGCGTAAAAAGTTTGGAATATTTCCTTGTGATATTTCCTCGTAAATTCTCGCTTCCCTATCTTCAAAACTCAAATTTACAACACTATTCATAAATTGAGAGCCAGTTTGTGCATTGTCTAATCTTGGTGGAATTGTTAATGGAGTTGCTGTTTTTACAGTTTTTTGCACAAACTGCGAATAAGCTCTTTCGCCATAATATTCATAATCAACACTTTCAAGATTTGTTCCCGAAACCATTCCATGAATAAACCCATTTAGCTCAACTTGAACTGTGTGAAGAATCTTTTGTTCTGGATTTTTCTTCAAAATAATTTTTAATCTACCATTTAAGGCTTCATATTTAATAAACTCAGAATCCTCAAAATCGGTAAATTCATAAAAAGACGACATATATCTTTTCATCATTCTACTTCGGTACCAAGTTCCACCAGTAGCACTAACAACTGGAAGACCATTATAAAGAGCCACGCTATCGTTATACGCAATTACAGATAAATAATTTTCGGTATTACTGTTTAACCAATTCATTATTTTATCGCCGTAAAAATGCTCGTAACCATAATTGCTATCCAAAAACGAAATACGCTTAACAAAATCTGGGATTTCATCATAAGCATCCAAAAAGCTAAAAGTAAATCTTCCACCGCCACTATGACCCGTTAAAACTACAGAATTTTCATAATCGTTAAAAATATTTCGTATGTAATCCACAAGATTTTTAATAATTTCATCATGATTTACATATTTTGCTTTCCAAGCGGGCCAGCTTTTCAAATCGTTTTCCAAATAGACTGTAACAAGATTGCTTTCGGTAAATTTTGTCCTTAAAAAGCGTGTTTGTGCACCAATATGCTGAATATCAAAATGCCAATCGTCATTTGGTTCCAATATTTTGCCAATTGTCTGTTCAGTTGTGTTTCCGTTTGGAAGTGCGAATAAAGCAATAGAAACTGGCTTATTTGCATAAAATGTTTCTGGCGAAGACGTATTAATATGTATTTTTATCTCATTTGGATAGTTTATTGTTAATGTTTGTTCGCCAAAATATGGACTATTTTGAAAACCACTTAATCGATGGTAATTTTCCTTTCCAAATAAAAAGTGCGTAAAAACAGTTGAAAACAGAATAAAAAAAAGAAAAATGATCTTCACATTTTTCATAAATTCTCCATTTGATAATTTGAAAATTATGTGGTTTAAAATAGTAATTATAAATAAGTGATGTTTAAATTTTTGATTTGAATACCCGATTAAGACAGAACTATTTTAATACTAAACTCAAATAGGACAAAAAGTGTATTTATTGAAAATGATTTTGATTCTCATTCATTTTGCTTTAATTTTGGTAAAACAATATTAAAAATATTTATGATAACAATTGCAACATTAATAGATAAACAAGTTTTGAGAGATATTTCAAGATTTTTTGTTTACTATTTTATTTTTGCAATTATCATTTTGCCGCTAAATTCCAAACTTCACGAGACTAAAAATCCCAAAACACAATTTTATACAAACAGTTCAAGTTTTGAAAGTTCTGATTTCATAGTTTTAACAAAATCAGTTGAAAAGAATTTAGAAAGAATTAATTTTAACAAGAAAATAAGCAACGGTTTCCAAAATTTTTATTTGAGCGATTTAAATTTTGATTTTAACAGATTTAGAAAATCAACCACATTTATCTCACCAAAACCACAGTATAATTTAACCAAACGTCCAACTCAATCAATTCCAAGAAGTCCACCTATATTTTCATAAAACTTAGTACAATTTATCAAATTTTCACTTTTTGTAATTATCTAATTATTTTTAATAATATAGGAATTTTTATGTCAAACTTAACAAGCAAGAAATTTAATTTATCAGATTTACCATTTTGGATTTTTATTGGATTAATTACACTATCATTTACTGGAAGTGTGCTTTACTTAGCTTATATAGTGCTTTTTGGATAATTGATTAAAGTAATTATAAAACTTAATATATAGGAAACTTTTGTGATAAATAATTAATTAAAATAATATTTGTAACTCTTTTAGTACATTCTTAAATTGCAGGTTCTAAAATAATTTAGAATAACTAAACGGAATTTTTATGATTGATTTTTTTAACACATGGTTTCCCTATATATATTTATATGTAGGTGGTGGTATATTTTTTATTGCCGGAATGATTTTAATTAGAAAAACCAAAGCAATTGATATGCGATTAAAAAGAGATCGCTTTTGGTGGAAAGTGCTAATTGTAGGATTTTTCTATTTTGCACTTATTCACGCTTTATTAATAATCGCAGCACTTTACTTATAGGAGTTTTATGGAACCAATACAAAGCATAGGAACTCAGTTAGATTGGGTTGTTCTAGTAATTTACATGATATCTATGTTACTTTTTGGTACATACTTTGCCAAATATAACAACGATACAAATGATTTCTTTTTTGGTGGTAGAAGATTTACCTGGTGGATAATTGCAATGTCAATTGTTGCAACTGGTATTAGCAGTCACAGTTTTATTAAATATTCTGCTATGGGTTTCAAATACGGATTTTCTTCATCAATGTCGTATATTAATGACTGGTTTTTCGTCCCATTTTTCCTTTTTGGATGGCTACCAATTATTATTTATTCACGAATTCGCTCTATTCCAGAATATTTTGAAAGACGTTTTTCTCCATCGGCTCGCTTTTTAGTTACAATTTTACAACTTTTATATTTAGTTGGTTATGTTGGAATTGGATTTTTAACAATGGGAAAAGCAATTTTACCACTTATGCCTGAGTTTGTTACAATTTTTGGAATGCAAATTCACATAACTTTAATGGGCTTAATTTGGATTACTGCAATTGTAACTGGTATTTATATTACGTTTGGTGGTCAAACAGCAGTTATTTTTACTGACCTTGTACAAGGAGTAATGCTTTTAAGTGCTGGTTTTATAGTATTCTTTCTTGGCGTTTCATACGTTGGTGGTTGGGATTCATTTTGGAGTTTACTGCCCACAACGTGGAAACTTCCGTTAGCACATTTTAACTCACCTGCCGAATTTAACTCCGTTGGTACTTTTTGGGAAGACGGAATTGCTGGTTCAGTTGGATTCCTTTTTATGAATATGGGATTAATTATGCGTTTTATGGCTACCAAAAATGTTCATGAAGGAAGAAAAGCAGCTACAATAAATATATTATTTATGCTTCCAGTTTCTGCAATAGTTGTTGGCGGCGGCGGTTGGGTTGCAAAAGCAATTTCAATTAAATTCCCTAATTTAATTCCAGCCGGAACAGAAGCCGATGAAGTATTTGTCGTAATTGCTAATATTTTAACTGGACCTGGAGTTTTTGGTTTTATCATTGCTTCAATTGCAGCTGCACTTATGTCAACAGTAGCAACTCTGTTAAACGCAGCGGCAGCAATTTGGGTAAATGATGTTGATAAACCAATAAGAATTTGGATGAAAAAAGTGAAAAAGGAAGACCCAGTTGATGAAAAACGAGCAATGGTAATTGCGCGTGGTGCAACTGTTGCTTTCACATTATTAGGCGTTATTTCTGTTTATGCTTTTAGCTCTTATCCAACAATTTATCAAGCACACGCATTTTTCCATGCAACTTTAACACCACCTTTAATGGTTGCTATTTTCTTTGGTGTTTTTTGGAAAAAATTCACTCCAGCTGGTCTTGTTACAACAATATTTGGAGGAATTTCCTTAATGCTTTTAGGCAACAGATTTCCACTCGAATTAATTGCACCAATTTCTCAAGGAACTCCTTATGACCCAGTTCATCCTTTTACATATATGGCTGCGTTATATAACTTAATTGTAACTTCAGCTGTTGCAATTTTGGTTACTTTGTTCCAAGAACAACTTAAATCACTTGCTAATAAAATAAAGAAAAACGCAAATGGCAACATAATAATGAACGTAATAATTGTTTTTATAGCTATTGTGGTTATTTATGTAGTAGCAACAGCAATATTTAAACTTTCATTTGTTCCATTTTTACCATTGCTTTTAACTACCATTTTGTTGATGTCAGCTGTAGGACTTTCAACAACATATTACGTTAAATATGACGCAAAAGCTCAAACTTTAGGATTAACAATCTGGTCAATACATCAAGCCAAAGAGTGGTTTAAAGGTAGTAAACTAAACGAACGTGAAGGTGAAAATGTAGTTGCAAGTTGGAAATTAGTTGAAACTGACAATGAAGATATAATCAATTTTTCAAAACACGATATGAACAAAATGGCTGCTGAAGCTGGCGATATGGTTTATATTTCTGATACCAGAAAATATTTGGGTGGATTGAAATCGTGTCATACAATTTATGGTGAACCACATACTGAAAATGGCGTCGTTTACATCAGAAAACTCCATGTTGAAAAAGGACTTTTTGTAGAAGGACGACTTTTAGAGGCTGAAAAAGAAATGTAATTGAGATTATACTCTGAGAGTTGTAGAAAAACAACTTTTCATTTAGGCTGAACAGGTTTTGCCCTTTACCTGTTCAGCTTTTTTTATACTTTCATAAAACTCTTTTCGTGTCTTTAGTGGCAATGCACGTTCTTAATCTTACTCATAATCTTATTCTGCCCTTGCTCTTTTTTTATCAATCCGTACAAATCATACCAATCCGTTAAATCTGCGTGCTGTTTTTTATCTCAACAACACCATTTTCTTACTTTCAACAAAATTTCCGCTTTGCAATTTATAAAAATAAACTCCCGATGTTAGATTTGAAGCATCAAAAATTACCTCATAATTTCCTGCATATTGTTGTTTATTTACAAGAGTTGCAACTTCATTTCCGAGTATATCAAAAACTTTTAATGTTGTATGTTGTACAGAATAAAATTCTGTGCTACGTGGAATTGAATATTTAATTGTCGTACTTGGGTTAAAAGGATTTGGATAGTTTTGTGATAGACTAAAACCCGTCGGTAATTTATTTTCATTTACTCCAGAAGTTATATCAACAAATTCGATATTGTCAAATTCAAATATTCTTCCAGTTAAATCTTCTATTTCGGCTACTATTTGAAAATTATCAACATCTGTCCAATCGAAAGCACCGATTGGATTATACCATTGATTATTATCCCAAGAACCTTGTTCAGCAAACATCGAAAGCGGAATCTTTAGATTATGCCACTGATTATCCCATTTTAGAGTTTCATTTTCCTCAATTGTAAATTTCATTCTCCAAGGATGGTCTTCTGGAATATCAGTTTTGGAATCGACAAAGCGAATATGAAATTGAGAATTTGGAGTATCACCTTTTACCATCAAACTCAAATAGATATTTGAGCCAATATCAGCAAAAAGCGATAAATCCTTATTTAGAATGAAATCAAAACCAATAAAATCATATTGCTGTGGGTTATTCCATTCAATGCAATATTTTCCACTAAAAGGCGTTTGGGTGGAATAATAATTTAGTGTTGCATTTCCGTTATAACTTGTATTTGTAATTCCATTCTCAATAAAATCTGAATATAATACAAAAGGCGAAGTTTCTTGAGTTTTTTCATATTCTGATTGAGGAATTTCATTTAAGCCAAGAGCATTTATTAATGGAGTGTTCAAATCATAATTGAACATTTCATAAGTGTTTTTCTCAAACAAACCAAAACCGCCTTGATAATCCCAAATAGTCCAAGAAATACCCTTTTCTTCAAAATATTTTCTTACAATTTCATACCAAATTACTCTATCCTCATTGTTACTATTTGGAATATAAACGCCAAATTCGCCACAAAATAGTTCTATATTTCTATCATTTTTGAACTTTACAGCAACATCTATTAACTCTTTAACTTTAGCAACAGTTCCATCGTTTATGTAATTATTAAAAGAGCTTTGAATCCATGTTCCATTAAATTCAACTGGTAAATTGGGCATTTTAGATTCATCGTAAGGAAAAGGCATTCCAGACAAAGGGACAAGTGAAGGATTGCTCCAGCTTGCACCTTGATGAGTGAACAGAAATGGGTCATAAAAATGGAATGTGTAAATCAAATTTTTGTCAGTATAAATTGGCATATTTTGCAAATTGCCATAACTATTCCAATTAGCTGGACCAACAACAATAGTATGAACACTATCAACTTGTCTAATTGCAAAAATAACAGCTTGTTGGATTGCATTCCAATTTGCATCTGCAATTCCATGTGGCTCGTTCAATATTTCATAATAAACCAAATTACTTCTATTTTTGAAATGTTTTGCCATATTTGTCCAAACTGGAATTAGAGTTTGTACGATATTACCTTCAGTATCAACTGCCGGGTCGAATGTATGGTTATCTAAAATCAAATTAATATTCAATTCTTCCGCCCAATTAACAACTTCATCCAAAAATGAAAGAAACAAAGGGTCTAAATTGTGCTCGGTTGTTCCATCTGTCATTGAATGCAAATTAATTGGTAAACGAATTACATCGCATCCAAGTGATTTAATGTTTATTAAATCTTGCTTTGTGTACTTCGTAAATTGTATTTCTTGTGGGTTATTTGCTTGGAACCATGATGTTAAATTAACACCTTTGTTAAAATGATTTTGAGCAACGATTAAAGAGCTAAATAGGAATAAAACTAATATTTTATTTTTCATTTATATTCTATCTCATGAAAGTTAATTACTGTTTTAAAAGTAACATCTTTCTTGATAATATGGAATTGTTTAAAACAATTTTTTCAAACAAAAAAAGCCCAATTCTTTATGGGAATTGGGCTTTTTAATAGTATTATTTCTTTTAAATTACTTCATTAAAATCATCTTCTTAACAGAAGTATAATTGTTCACATTAATTCTATAGAAATAAATTCCTGTTGATAGATTTGAAGCATTGAAATCAACAGTTTGATAAGAAGCTGGTAATTCTTCATTTATCAAAGTAGCAACTTCTCTACCCAAAATATCATATATTTTTAGTGAAACCAATCCACTTTCTGGCAAGCTAAATTTAATTTTTGTGCTTGGATTAAATGGATTTGGATAGTTTTGTGATAAATCATAAACCGTTGGAATTCCATTTTGATCATCAACACCAACTGAGGCATCAAAATCTGCGAGTCTTCTTGGCATTAATTGATAACCAGAATTATAAGGAATACTTGAATCAAATTGTCCTAATACACCAATAATATCTTGTGGGAAAGTTGGAGCATCGGTTCCCCAAATATCAGTATCGGCGTCAACTCTTAAATCAAGAGTATCAGTTCCAACAAATATTTTCATTGTTGACCCAGACGAACTACCAGCAAGCCAAGCAGTTGTTGAAGATAGCTCTGCAAATTCAATTTTTACAAGTCTTCCTTCAAATTGTTCTGGATAACCATTAATTTCTGAAATTGTAGTAGTTAAAGGAACAACTGCTGCAACGGAGCCATTATCAACAATATCAGAAGCTGGAGTAACTGGTTCAATTTCAACTAAACCGTTATATTGAATTATTTTTCCAGTAACTGTATAACTATTTCCTTCAACCATTGCAGGTGTTTCTGTTCCAAAGGCAATAACTAATACACCAGCAGTATCATCTTGCATATAAGCTTCAATTCTTCCAGTTGAATATGTACCAGAACCAGCAGAAACTGTTCCAGTAACTTTTGCCATTACATTTTTGAACTCTAAAACACCATCATCAGTTAGCATTTTAATGTTTTCTATTCGGGTGTTGCCAGCAAATAACATTGTAATATCAGATGTGTCTGTTTGAGCACCGTTATCAGCTGCTGCAACTAAATAACCAAACAAATCACCATCATTGTAAAGAGCTTCTGGAACATTTCCTACCCAAGTATTTCCAGTTGTATTTGTCATTGCAACAGAACTAAAAATAGTTCCATCATTACTATAAACTAAATTAACTGAAGAAACACCTTTATCGTCAGAAACAATTGCAGTAACTTCTGTATCTTGATTTGCATTTGGAATTACAACAGTTCTATTAACAGATTCAACTACTGGAGGTAAATCAACTCCTTGTTCTGGAGTTCCATAAATTCCAACTTCATCAATTTTTTTACGACCAATATCGGTTCCATTGCTTAAATAATGGAAAGCAATATAAACCACATCCGAATTGATTGTAGAAAGGTCAATTTTACCAGAATATGTCCAAGTATCATTTAAATCGACTGGTAAAGTAAAGTTTAAAGCTGTCCAAGTAAAAGCAGAAGGATCAGCTGAACCATCGTAGTTTGTTGAATATTCTAATGTTAATTCTGTGTCAACTTTACCATATTTAGCAGCTGACCAAAAATCCATATATTCTTCTGTAAAATTATTTAGATTAAAAGGACCAGCAATTAAATAATCGTTGCTTGGAGCTTCTTCGCCATAGCCATTAGCTTGAGCAAATGCAGTTGTTCCAAGAGCTCCGGTTCCAGTAGCTTGAAGCCAATCTTTTGTACTTGTAACACTTCTTGGAGTCCAATCGCCAAGACCAGTTTCAAAATTTGAGTATAAAATTGCATTTGCAGCTTTATAAAAATACATGTTATCAACATAAACTGTTTTTAAATTACCAGAAATTATATATTGAGCCATGTGTTCTTTTGTTGTTAATGCTGTAAAATCTGATAATGGAAGATCAATTGATACCCATTCACCAGTTGCTAATGCTGGAGTTGTAGAAGCAGAAAGTGTAACTTCATGCTCAACATCGTCTCCACCACTCCAAACACCATTAGCACCAAAATCAACAAGTTTAATTTTGAAAACATTTGGTTCAACTGTTGAATCTGGAGTCCAAATATCCATGTGAAAATGAGTCATTTCTGAAGCATTGATAACTTTAGATGTTGTTTCGATTCCTGCATAAACAATATTTGTATATAATTTTGTGTCATTTCCTTCAACAACAAAATCTGCAACATCTGCCACATCCCAACTTGTTGACCATGTATCTACAACAACATTGTTATAAGCATTACTGAAAAGTGAAATAACATTACTTGAATCAACCAAAGGTGTTGGAGCTGCAACTAATGGATCTGTAACAACTACAACTTCTTCACCAGGATGTTGACCTAAATATTTAAAAGTATCTTTATCATAAACTTCCCATTCAGAATCTTCTACGGTTGTGCCAGCAGAAATAGTCCAATCAGTATTTCCAGAAGTAACTGTTTCTTTTCTCACTAACGAGTGATCAATTGTTGCATTTGCTGTACCTGCAACAGACCATCCTGTACCAGGATCTACACCATCGTATGCTCCAATGATATCTATCGTTGTTGTATCTGTACCATTTACATAACATAATGCTCTAACGTCATCTCCATTAAATACAGTTACATAAGAAGTGCCACCAGAATATGGGTTCACGATTAATGTATCGGCTAAAGATGTAATTTCTGAAACTGCTTCTGCGTGAGCAATAACATAAACTTCACCATCTGCAAGTTTTTCATTTGCACCAAAAGCAAATACAGATGACCAAACACCACCATTTGCATTAATACGAATAACAAAATCTGATAAATTTATTTCACTTCCTGAACCATTGTAAATTTCAAGAACTTTATTATTACCACCACCTTCAATGTATTCTGAGAAAAACACCTTTGGAGCAACAAAAGGTTCAATAGCTTCAAAACTTAAAAATGTTCTTCCTGTATTTACATTAACATAAAGGTAAACATCTTGATTCTCAATTGTTGTAGTAAAATTTATATTTTTTGCATCTTGACTTCTACCATCTGTTCCCCATCCATTCCATTCTCCAGCTTTAACTCCTTTTGCTGAATAAGAACCAATAGGAAGCGATTTCATATGATAACAGAAAATTCCATCGCCAGAAAGCAAATCACCATCTAAGCCATCGTCGTGCATAGCTGTTATTGTACTGTTGTTTATCCAGTCTCCGGATTCTCCTTCTTCACTTTGAAAATCACCAACCGCAACAAGTGTTGTTGGTTTTGCTTCATTTGTGTTAACTATATATTGATCTGGAAACCAACCGTCACCTACTGAATTTGTATTAAACGTAAATAAAACTGTTTGTGGATCTGTTGTTGATGAAAACCACGAGTCAGATGCTGGCCAAGTTACATCCCAAGTACCATTTGTAACTTTCCAACCATGGAAGCCACTAGTGGCAACTGAAAATTCTAATGAATAAATGCCATCACCAGAAACTAAATCTCCATTTGTGCCATCGTCATACAATGGAGTAGTTGAAGGATTCCAGCCTTGGAAATCACCAGCTAAGTAGTATGGAGAAACTGGTAAAGTATCAACATCGCCAGCAATAAAACTATATGTTCCTGAGCGAACATTATTAAATGCAGCATCATTCTGATCAATAATAAAATAATAAGTTAAACCTGTTGTTAATGTGTCTAATGTTAAGTTATGCTCTGTAACCATTCCAGCTGATTCCATTGCTTCCAAATGGAAACCATTTGTAGTATCTTCTTTTGCATAAAAGATAAATCCACTTGTTGGTTGTGTAGTTTTCCATTCTATCTTTGTTTGAGTTGCATTAAGATTTGTGATTACAACATCTGTGATTTCAAATAAGGGGCTACTACTTGTTCCAATCCAAGCTTTTGGGTCAAAACTGCCAGGAGAATCTTGTGTTGCTAACGTTGTACCTTCAATAGCGGATGGACCATCATTCCAAATATTCCATTCAGCAATATCCCAAAGTGCTTTTCCAGAAGTAACGGTTGCAACTCGTTCTGCTCTTCCATCTTCAAACTCATGATTTGTACCAGTTCCATCAACACCTGGAACACCAAATTGGTCAACTAAAGTACCAGTTCCATCATAAAGTTCTAAATTATCATCGCCATTGCTTCCAGCAACATTATCAACTGCACCATCGAATTGGTCAGCATTTACTCCGTAAACTGTTAAAAAATCACCATCAACAGGTCCCGTAGCAATAATGTAAAACCCACCTGCCGGAATTGTGCCTGTTAAGTTAAGTGTCTGACTAACTGTCGCCGATGCATTTGTATATTTATCGATACGCCAATTTGAACCTTCTGTAAAGTCAACTGCACTTGCTCCTGCATTGTATAATTCAATATACCTTGCACCCGCATCATTATTTGGATCTGCAAGCTCAGTAATAAATACTTGAGCATTTACCACATTCAATCCTGCAAGCAGAATTAAGAACATAAATAATTTGAAGATTTTACTCATTTTATTTCCTCTTAGTTAATGAAAAAAGTGTTTATAAATTTTATTTTGTTAATTATTTTACTTCATTAAAATCATTTTCTTTGTTTGTGAATAACTTCCACTTTGCAATTTATAAAAATAAACTCCACTTGTTAAATTTGAAGCATTAAATTTTACTGAATAATTTCCAGCAGATTGTTCCATGTTAACAAGTGTTGCTACTTCTCTTCCAAGTATATCATAAATTTTTAATGTTGTTTTTTGAACAGAATTTAATTCTGAATTACGAGAAATTGAATAATTTATTGTCGTACTTGGATTAAACGGATTAGGATAATTTTGTGATAAACTAAATTCTGTTGGTACTATGTTATCATCAACCGAAGTTACAACAATTGAATCAACACCACCAGCTTCGTAATATCTTGCAGTAAATTCCTGCAAATACAAATTTGCAATTTTATTATCCTGTAATATTAATGTGTTTTCGTCATTACTATTTTCAGCAGAAGAAGACCAATTGTGCGAACCAGTTACAACATAAGCTTGTTTTTCTGTTGTTTGAGCATCAATTATTGCGTATTTATGGTGTAAAAGTCCAACACTTCCACCTTTAACTAAAATATCAACTCCATTTTCGTCAAGATATTGGAATTGAGTTCCTAAATCAGTATCGTTACTTAAAACTACTCTTGTTTTGCCACCAGCATTTTTTAACGCAATTATTGAATCTGCAAGCTCTTTTCGTGTAAAAGTAAGCATAGCAACATTAATTGAGTGTTCTGCTTTTCCAAGCGTTTTACCAATATATGAAGTTGTTCTATCACTTGGACTAAAATAACTTTCAACTTTACGTCCACCAATTACAAAATTGTGAGGTGTATTGTTTAACTTTCTTGCTCCAAATCTTGAAAGTGAACTATTAGGTGTTGAAGTTGCACTTCCCCACATTTCATTAAATTCGGTAGTGTATGCACCAGCAAGAGCAACATCTTGAATTTCAACAACATTTTGTCTATCGTCATCTGTTCCAGGATCAGTTGCATTCCACGAACCCATCATCACCCAAATTTTATCAGCATCACCACCATTGTAATCAAAAATATAGAATTTATTATGATGCAATCCAGCACCGTCATTATCGCCATAAGCATCGTTTATGTACGGAATTCCATTATTTTGAAGAGTTGACCAAGGTAAAGTTGTTCTGTTGTCATATTCACCAATAACTCTAATTTTTACTCCACGATTTTTAGCATTTACAAGCGCTGTTGCAATTTGTGCTCCAACATCTCCACTCAGACTATAAATAGCAATATCAATTGAATGTGTTGCGTTGTTAATTCTATCAATTGTCTTTTGTTTTAAATCAACATTTCCATTGGCTAATTCGCCTGTTGAAACACTTTCATTTATCGTTTTATTAAAATATACGTTTATTTCACCAGTTGTTGGATAGGCTGAAGTTGTGCTTGACACAATGTTTCCAGAAAAACTTGTATCTGAGTTTGCAACTGAAAATACTTGTAAATTGTAAATAGTTGCAACATCTAAACCGCTAACTGATAATTTATGAAGTGTGCGAAGCGAATCGTCCAATTCAATAACTCCCATTTCATAATCACGTGTTTTTCCAACTCTAATTCTTGAAGTTCCTTTACTAAAAGTTGACCATTCGAGTGTAATGCTATTTTCGGATAAATTAACTTCTTCTGGATATTTTTCAATAATTGGACCTTTTGAAATTATATCTGATGGAAAACGTGGCATAATTTGATAACCACCAATATATGGCGAATCAGTTTTATATTGACTTAAAACTCCGATAATATCAAAAACTCCTGCTGGAGCAGGAGTTCCTATTATTGTTGTGTTATTATCAATTCTAACATCAATTATATCAGATGCTGATGAGCCAGTTAGTCTGTAATTTTTGTATTCCCAATTTGCAACTGGACTTCCAGCTATTTCAGTAACTGTAACACCATTAAGTCTTACGAGCATTCCCTCATAAATTTCAACTCCATTAACTCCGTCATTTGCTAATTGTGTAGGTGTTGCTGTTAATAAATCAAGACTATTATTTGAGCTAACAATTTCGTGAAGAATCGGTTTTTCAATCTGATTTAGCCCGCTAAATTGAGTAACATTTCCAGAAACTACAATTTCATCGCCAACTTTTACTGCATTTGTTAAGTCAACTCCGTAAATTGACATTCCACCGCTATTATCTTGAATATAACTTGGACTTCCAAATTCACTTCCAACAGTTATAATTCCTCTAACAGTAACTAGCTCTCCCATTCTTAAAGAAACACCGTTTGCGTCGTTAATTTTAACATCAGCAATTGGAATTGGTGCGCCATAAACTGTGATAATTGGAGTTGGACCAACTAGTCCTAAAGTAGCATTTGTTCCAGAATACATTTCAAATTTATAATTTCCAGTAAACACTGGCGATGTAATATTTTTGATTTCAATATTAACGGAATCGCTTATAAAAGCAACATTATTGAATGAAATTGTATCGTTGGAAATTGAAATATCTGAACTAAATTCTGAAATTAAAACATCTGAAACTTCATTTGACCATTCAAATTCACTTGGAATAACAACTTTTAAGGAATTTATGTTGAATTGACTGTCACGTTTATAATTTAGAGTAATATTTAAAAGCGAATCGCCAGAAACGACAGTTGGAGAAATCGAAACAGCGCCAGAGCCTTCTGAACGTAAAATCATTGAACTAATCCAACTTGAATTATTTGAAGTATTTCCCGCAGCAATTGTGGAAGTTCCATTTAAAGTCCAATTTGCAGTTGCATCTATTTTGGAAATATCATCTTCGTTAAAAAAACGAGAAGTACCACTTGTGGAAGACTCAGTAAAGTGAACTTTTGGCTCAGGCAAAGTGTTTGCATTATTGGCTCCCCATGAAATTCCATGGATATGTGTTCCAGTGCTACTTTTAATTTGTGCAGCTTCGGACGAACCAGCTATTAAAAATACATTTCCGCTTAAATATGTTGCATTATTTGATTTTACAATAATTTTGAAATCTGAAACATCAGTATCTTCCGAAAAGGTGCATTCTGATCTTGCAATTACAATTAAAGTTCCTTTTGATAAATTGCTCCAAAGCAAATTACTTGAAAAATTTAGTGGAGCTTGAACTCCTCCACTTGAACTATAATCAACAATGCTCCAATTTCTTAAGTCCAAACCATCTTTAAGCACTAATAACTCAATCCACTCATCGCTAGCACTTGAGTTATAAACTTCATTAATAATTACGGATTGCGCAAAAGTTGTGGGTGAAATAAAGATGATTGAAAATAGGATAAATAAAATTATTTTGTTTTTCACAAATGCTCCTGTTAAGTAATTCAAATGCTTTATATAGTAAAATTGTTATATAAAAAAAATGCTCAACTATGTGAGCATTTTTATTTTAGATTAATCAATATCAGTTGAAAGAACAAATCTTAAAATGCGGTTATTTTCTGTATCTGCAACATAAAGAGTTTTATCAAAATATGCTACTGCATGAGGCGAGTTGAAAACACTGGGACCACCAAACGATTCCATTTCATCACCAAAAGAATTAAATTTAAATATAGAATCTTTTGCAGCATCTGCAACATAAATATTATCATAGATATCTACGGCTGTCCCTTCTGGTTGTTCAAACTTTGCAACGCTCATTAAACTTGTAACAAATGGTGATATTTTGTTCGAATAGCCCGTAAAATCCTCTGTCTGAACATATTCAAGAACTTGTGTTTTAAAGCTATTTTCGCCAATTACAGTTAAAATCATATCTAACTTATTTCCACTAAACGAGTTAAGTGAGCTAATGCTATTAGCTGACATAAGTCCAGTTCCTAAAGGTTCAAGTAGTGGAACCCTTCCAATTAATGAATCAATTTTAGAACCATCGGTTAATTCTTTTTTTCTGTACACCAAAATTGAATTATCTGGATCTATCAAAGTAGCATTGCTTGGACCTTTTCGTGAAATATAAAAACTATTATCATAGAAAGATGTAACTCCAGTATATTCTCTATCTGGGCGTAAAAAGTCGAAAGATGTTTTTGGTAAAAGTCGCGTAATTGGAGCATTTTCAATATGATGTTCACCAGCAACCATATTTATTTTATAAACTGCGCTATAAGTAATATTACTACCACCTATTAACGTATCAAATTGAGCACAAACAATTAAATTTAATTGGAAATCTTGTGCAATTGCAACTGGTTTTTTGATTTGTCGTTCACCAATAAAATGCCCGGCAAGGTTTAGCACAACAATTCTGTTGTTATCAGTATCGGCTACATAAATAAATGTCTCTTTTCCAACAAGAATGTCTTGTGGACGGTTAAAACCAGTCCAAATTGGAGTTTTTTGAATATATAAAGTGTCACTAACAAACTGATTTCCATCATCTGGAGAGTTATCTGGAGCTACAAACTTATCTACACATCCAAAAAATGAAACAAATAAACTCAAAACCAAAATTTTATATACTATTTTAATCATTTATACAAACCTAATAAAATTGAAAATCTATGAGTGGAACCAAGTCGTGTAAAACTTGCATAACCATAATCGACTGAAATATTACCAATTCCAAGAGGAAGTTTTACCCCCGCACCACCAGTTAAACCTTGTTCATCAACATTAATTTTATAACCAGCACGTAATTGTACAATATTATTATAAGAATATTCGCCACCAAGAGAAATATTTTCGCTATTATCATTTGGATGATTTAGCTGAATTGAAGTAGTAATTCTGTTTTTTTCTGTTTGCCAAGGTTCAAAAGCAAAACCAATTCTGAACATTGTTGGAGGTGAAAATGCTTGCCATTCTGATTGCTTTCTTCCACCCCAAAGGATAACTTCACCATCGGGTGCAATTTCGTTTCCAAAATTTGTAATTGAAACTGCAAAACGACTTGTACCTAATCCAGTCCAATATAATGTTCCAATATCAACTAAAACTCCACGCATTTTTAGCATATCAAGAGTTTCTTCAACATACCTAATTGAAGCACCAACGCTAAATTGTTCTGTCATTTTACGTGAATATGAAACTGCAAAAGCAACATCCCCAAATGCAAAATATTGTCCATTTCCAGAAGGATTAAACTCATCGGTAACTTCCATATTTTCCATGTGCAATGAACTTAGTGAAAGTCCAATAACATCGCTTTCGGAAAATTTATAAAATGCACCAATAAATTCTTGATTAATATCTGCAATCCAAGTATTGTGAGCAAACATTACTTCATTTTGATTTAGAAATGCCAATCCAGCAGGATTCCAGTAAAGTGCAGATGCATCATCAGCAATTGCAATAAAAGCATCACCCATTGCGGTTGCTCTTCCACCAACTCCAATTTTAAGAAATTGAAGAGTTGATATTCCAGCTCTTTGTCCACCAAGAGTAGGTAATAGTTGAGCACTACTTTCAATAGTAAAAACTAGTACTATTAGTAATATTGTTGTTAATTTAATTTTCATTAGGTTCTTTATAAAACTCCAAAATTCAAAAAATAAATTTCAAATAAACTGCAAATTCAGATAACTAAAAATCAAACGTTTCATTTCGATTTTTCAATTATTGCTGAAAATATTTTCTTTAATTCAATTGCTTCTTGAAATAAATTATCAAATTCATTATTGTTATCAAGTTTGTTAGTTTTGTTAATCAATCTCAACCAATAGGCTGATTCTTTAGCTTCTTTTCTACTTATTTTTACATGCATTAAAAAATTTTTTTTGCCTAATGCTTCATTTGCTTCAATATAATTAGCACCTGTTGAACCAGAAGATCTTATGACTTGTTTTCCATCTTCAACATTTGCAATAGTCTTAGGCAATGTTTTAATATTTAATCTAACAGATTTTGCAAACTGGTAAGTCCTTTCTTCCAAGTCATATTGAGGTTTGTTATTTGCTTTTTCTGTCATTGTTATTTATTTGTTTTTTATTGTTTGTTTCATGTTATTTGTTACTAAAATCTAAAACTCAAGCCAAATTTTACATTACGTCTTGTCAAATATCTTGCAGGATTATATGGATAAGCTGATATTGGAGCTTGCAAATCTGGGTACAATGGGTCATTCCAAGTTGAAGGCGTTGCATCACCATATTCGTATGCTTTTCCAGTAACTGGGTTTATAATTGCAGAATTTTGCCAATCTAACAAGTTGTTTATTTCAATCATAAAGGTTAGAGTTGTTTTACCAATATTTAACGATTTTTCAAAATTCAAATCAATATAAAACCAATCTTCACCTATTGAACCACTTCTATTTTCAATATCGGCAACATATTCTGGACGACCGTCAGTGTCATATTGTCCGCTAAAAAGATATTCGGTATAACGCTTTCCAGATTCATAGAAAAATCGAATATAAAAGTTATAATCATCCAAAATGCCTGGAGCAAATCCAAATAAAGGTTCACCTTTTTGAACATAAAAATTTAGTGATGCAAAAGTAGTGATTGGTCTATCCCAACCCATATAAGTTTCTTTAATTGATTCGTTTAAATCACCGCGAAGAATTAAAACACCTTCATCAGCAGATGATGATTTTCCAGTAATTGTTGCATACGAAAATGAAAACAATCCAGTAAACCATTTGCCAATTCTCTTTTTGTATTCTAACTCAATACCGCGTGAACGAGCATAATCAAGATTCGCATAAGTAATAAAAGACTGACTTGTAAATCGAGCAGATTGAATTTGTGCCGTTCGTGTTGAAACATAATCAAATATGTCTTTATAATATGCAGTAACTGTTAAAACGTCATCAGTTGAAAATTGTGTTTTTATACCTAGTTCATAAGCAACTGTAGTTTCGGGATTCAAATTCGGATTTCCAAAACGTTGAAATGACGATTGCGCATTTGATGGTGACATTTTAGCATAAACATATTCTGGTCTTGGCCATTTGCTAAAGTGACCATATGAGAAAAACAGAGTTTGAAAATCAGAAACTGGATGCGAAATACCTAAACGTGGTGACATTCGCATTTTGAATCTTTGTCCATTTAGCCATTTATAAGAATCGTTGTAATAATCCTCTCTAATTTGGTCGGGAATTGTTACAACATCTGGATTTGCAACGGCATCATCAACAAACTTTCCAGGAAACCAATAATCTAAACGGAGACCAAAATTAAGAATCATTCCGCTAAAATTAACGTTATCTTGAGCGTAAAGAGAACCAACTGCTGGAAATACTTTATAAATATCGTTATTTAAACCAAGTTCACCAATCCAAGGTTTATAAATATCAACAACTTGCATTTCTTGAAATGCCATATAAAAACCTGCTTTAAACTTATTCTGCTCATCAAAAAAGCTTGTTAAGTCACCTTTAAATGATATTTCGTCAATATAATGGTCACGCCAAGTTGTTGGATTTCCAACATCCCAAAATCCATCGCCAGGAATTACACCAATTGTGTCGCTATCCATATTATAATATTCTATAGGAAAAGTTACAATATCCTTTTGTTCGGTGTAATCGTAATAATATTTTCCATTAGCATCAGCACGTAAATTTGAAAAGAATTTGTTTACTTTAAACTCGTAAAACGTACTTTGGTTTAGCGTATGTGTCCAACTAATATTATGAAAACTATTTTGATGTGTAAACGTATTTGCACTATCAAGTATATTTTGGAAAACATATTGATAACCAGGACTTGGCTCAACATATTCCAAATTTGATTGCAGCGACTGTGAATTTTGATTTATGTTAACCGACTGATTGTAAGAATATGATAGTTTTTTTGTTGCAGTAAAACTATAAGTTAGTTTTCCCATCCAAAACCAAGTATTTGAAGATTTTGGGGCAAAAGTAGTTCCACCAAAAGTTGAGGAGTACAATTGTTTAGCAACTGGTTTGTAATATCCTTGAGTAATATCGTCGGTTAAACCCATATAAAATGAGCCGAAAAATGTTAACTTTCCAGGAAGTTCTAATCCAAGAGCGGGAAGTAAATAATGTGTAATTGGTTCAGGTCCTGAAATAGATGCTTCTAATATTTCAACATTAAATACGTGATTTGATGTTTCACCATTTCCTAAATCATCTCTTTTATAAGTAACCGAGCCAGAATAATTTTCGCGACCTTCGCGGGTTTTAACATTTACAATTCCAGAAGTTGCTTGACCATATTCTGCATTAAATCCACCAGTTATAACTTCAACTTCCTCAATTGCATTTGCGCTCATTTCAAGTCCGAAACCAGTTCCAGCAAGTGGATCTTGAACAGAAACTCCATCAAGCAAAAATGCATTTTCGTAAGCACGACCACCGCGAATGTGAATTGCGTTATCGGATTTTACAACTCCAGCCTGCTGTGTAACCACATCTTGAATATTTTCAATAACAGCGTTTTCAATATCTTGGCGTGAAATGGAAGCTTTACTTTGAGTATCTTCAACATCAAGCATCGGTTTTTCACCAACAATAATTACATCTTGACCAATTGTTAAAGAAGTTTCTTCCAAATCAACATTAAGATTTGTTGAACTATTCGCTTTTATAACAATTCCAGTAAATTTCATGGCTTTATAGCCAATAAACGAAACAGAAACTGTATAAGTGCCTGGTGAAATATTATCAATAACATAATTTCCATCAAAATCAGTTGCTGCTCCGTAATATGTACCTTCAAGCAATAAATTTACACCAGGTAGTGGGGTTTTGGAATTTGTTTTATCAACAACAATTCCCTTCAACTTTCCATTTTGTGAAAATATTATTGTAGAAGTAAAAAGCAATATAAAAGTAATTATTTTTTTCACACTACATTCCAAACTCGTCAATGAATACTTTTTCTATTAATGCTTTAACTGAACCTTCAATAGCATTAGATTGATGAAGCGGTAGCCCTATAAAGAATATTTTTTTATCGTTGGATAACAAAGATATTTTTCCATTTATCTGAGAACTTGATAAGTTATGAACACCTTTAGAGCTTAAAGGACTTGGAATATAAGTTCTAACATAACTAATAGTTGTAGCAGTTCTTAATTGTGGATAATCGCTAAAATCTGCTGTTGAATCAGAAACTGGAAGTGCATTTGCTCCTGGAAACATAAAATTGAGTGCCTTTGCTTCGCCAAATCCTTCAATTGGAAGAAAACTTTGAATGGTAGCCAAATCAAAAGTATAGCTTGAAGAAGGTTCTTGCAAAGTCATTGAATATGCAATTTTTCCACCATCGGTAACATATTTTTGTGTAATTGAACTTGTCAATTCTAATGATGGTGAAGCATCTGAATACCAATAAATGTATTTGAACAATTTAATAGTTTCCAAAAATGTAATATTCGGAAATGGAAGTGATGTAGCCTCAATATCCATTACGTCATATTTAGTTGCAAAACTTCCATTATCAATAGTTGAAAACAAATTATTGTAAAATGTTATAGCATCTGCTCCGCTTGAATAATCGTCAACAACAAGAATATTGCCTTTGGGTTTTTTGATGAACCATGTTCGGCTTGTATCTGGCAAAGGCATAATTTCGGAAGAAGAGCCTGAAATATCGGTTGCTTTAACATATAATCTGTTAAAATCGTCTAATTTTATTCCGGAAAGCGTCTTTTCGAATATTTTATCTTCAGAACCATTTATTAGAATTTCCAATTCTGGTTCAATTGAATTTACATCCTTAATTCGTAAAGTAACTAAACGAGTATTTCCTGGTAAATTGACTGCTAAATCCATATCGTTTATTGCTAAATCAATACTTACAATTGATTCATCACCATCCAAATCAGTTGCATCCCAACCGACTGTAATAACCGGGAAAGTTGCGTCTGGAATTATACTTTCTTTGTTCCACTCAACAATTGGTGAAGTATTTTTAATCGGAAATTTTAATTGAGCTGGAGTTGGGTCAATCTTTCCAATATCGAAATAATACTCTCCTTCATCCCAAGAATTGTTTCCATTTTTATCAATAAATGGCTCGGCACCAATACCTGAACCATTCCAAGTTATGGAATTATCATATTTCCCATTTCCTTGAATATCGCAAGAAATTATTTCAAGCATATAAGTCGTATCGGCAGAACCAATTGGAAGCGAGAAAATGCTATCATTAGCAGTTGTAAAATTCCATTTAGAATCAATTCCTACCCAACGAAAAAAATAGCCGAGTACAATTCCATCTGGGTCTTCACCCCACCAATGAACTTGCAAACGACTTTTCTGTTGATTAATCGAATCTGGATTATCAGGGAAAAGGAATAAACCCGTTTCTGGAGCTTGATTTTCATTTTTTGGTTCATTACTAAGTTCAGTACATGCTACCAAAGCAACTATCACAAGCAAGAAAGCAACAATATTTTGTTTTATTTTTGACATTTAATTTTATATCATTTAACCATAATTTATAAACAAATAACGCATCCTCTATAAAATAAAGGATGCGTTAATTTTAGACTATTTTAATAATAATAATTTTTTTGAAGCAACAAAGCTCCCAGCTTCAATTCGGTAGAAATAAACACCACTTGATAAATTAGCAGCATCAAATTGGATGTTATAATTTCCAGCATTTTGTTCTTTATTTACAAGAGTTTTAATTTCACGTCCAAGCATATCAAATACTTTTAATTTAACATTTGTTACTTCTGGAATTGAGTAATTAATAACTGTTGTTGGGTTAAAAGGATTTGGATAATTTTGAGATAATGAGAACATAACAGGTATTTCTACATTTTCTTCAACATCTGTATATCCAATAAAATCAGAATCAGTTCTTGGAATTAACTTAAAGTTACTAAATGAAAAATAAAGAACTCCAGCAAGTTCATCAAGCTTTGAGGCTTCAATAACTCTAACTGGTTCATTTTCAAGTGTTGCATCCCAAAAATTATGGTAATTATTTTCACCATCTTGTAATTCAACTCTTGTTCCAACCCCAGTTCCATCAGCAACTAAAATTTCTCCAAAGTTACTGTTTGAACCAGAAACATTAGGACCAACACCTCCATCGGCATTTTCATCCACAACTGTAACGTTAGTGTATTTAATTAAAACACCTTCGTATGATTCCGCTGGTAAAACACCGCCGCGAGAAGCACCAATAACAGCAGTTTCTATTGCTGTTGGTTCAACACCAACTCCTGAATTTCCTAAAACAGTAACTTGAACGCCTTGGTCTAAATTTCCAATACGAGTTACACCATAAGTTTCGTTCACAATACCAGTTACAGAAACTTTGTCATTTCTACTTAAACCTTCTGCTTGAGTACCAAATATTTGAATTCCACTCCAAGCACCAGTTCCATTTTGAATATAAACTTGAGCACCAGTACTTCCGTCACCAGGAATATCAACTACACTTGAAGTTACAATACCTTCTACAGTTACTGTATAATTGTTATAACCACTATAACCACTTCCATAAGGTGAGTATTGTACGTCTTTAATTGTTAATGGTCTATCTAAAACGAAATAAAAATATTTGCCATTAACTGTGTCAGTTGGTGAATATGAAACATTTCCCTCATTGTCATAAGCTCTAACAAAATATGAAACAAATGAAGAATCATTTAATGCAGGAATTGTTGCAGTCCAAACAGAATCATTTACAGCACTCATTTCAAGTGGTGTTTGACGAACTTCATCAATTGCATAAATAACTTGAGCTGAACCGATTGTTCCATCTCTATCAGTAAGAGTTGCATTTACTTTTACATTATCGCCATATTTCACTTCGGCTAAATCTCTAACAACATTAGAAACGTTTGGAGGAAAAACTTCGCCATAAACTACATCATCTGGATAAACTGGATTAATCATAAACCAACCACCAGTAATATTTGTTCTTGTTTCAATATAACCGCGAACTTTTAACAATTTTGTTCCAGGTAAAGGTGCTTTAGTTCTTCTATAATAATCGGAGTTGTTCCCAACTATGATAGCTGAGTTATTTTCATCAAAGATTTTAAAAGTCTGATAACCTAAAATTGCTGGGTCGGTTGCAGTTACATTTTGGAATTCTACATAAACATGTTCCCATTTTTCAGCAAGATAATTTGGATTGCTACTTCCCTTTACTACTAATGAATCCAAAGTTAAAATAACTGGTCGTGGTCTTGTTTGCATTCCAATAATATCAGATGCTTGAAAATCGATAGCTGTTAATTGTGTTGTTGTATAATATTCGTTTGCAACTGCTTTAAATTTAATTACTAAACCGGTATCCAAAATTGCAAAAGCGTCAGTTGCCGCAACATCACGTACCAAAACTCCTGACCAACTTCTATCATTTGGGTCTTGTAAGAATATAGCATTTGCACCAGAATGCAATGTGCTAATACTATCTGGATTTGCACCTTCAAAAGCTGGACACATAACAACACCAGTTACAATAACAGTATCACCAGAAGTTGCAAGAGCTGGTTTAGGTTCTGAATTTGCAGCACCTGCGGTTAAAAGAGCCGCATCAGTTTGATATTGAATATCTTTAATTGTTACTTCAGCATATTGTGCAAACAAATTGCTTGAAAGCAGAACAATTAAAATTAATAAATACATTTTTTTCATTTTTTTCCTCATCTATTTTATTACTAAAAATTTTCCAACTTTAATATTATCGTTGCTCAAATCCTTTACACTAAAAAGATATAAACCAGTTGCAATTGCTTGATCGTGATCACTAATTAAATCCCAAGGTTCTTCACCACCAGATAATTGCTGTTTTTCATCAGAAGCATAAGTTTCAAACCAACGAATATTTGAGCCATTGCTTTCATTATTATGATAAATTCGTTTAACTACATCACCCGAAAGAGTATAAATTGTAATTTCACACTCCGCTGGCAAATTAAAGAAATATATTTTTCTTAATCTTTCATATCCACCATCCCAAATTGCGCTACCATAATAAGGATTAGGATAAACGCCAATTTCAACACTTTCATCACTAGTTGGTAATGTTCCAGGTAAAACTCTATTTACACCAGCTAATGAGCTTGATTCGAGTGAACCAAGATTATTTGCCGCATCACCTTCATCAAATGCAGTTACCGAATAAAGATATTGCCAACCATTCAAGAGATTTTCAAATTCAAATTTGTACCAATATTCTGTTGAATCATCCTCAAATATTTTAGCTTCTGGTAATTCTATAAATTCAAAACCAGTATTATAACCTATTTCATTATCTGTGCTATCAAACTCAGCAGCCAAAGTTAGCGATTTCATCATATCTTGCGATGCTGTTAAATCAAATCCAACATTAGTTCTATAAATTCTGTAGCCTTCAAAATCTTTATTTCCACTAATTGGGTCAATTGAATTTTCGGATCTTTTATCCCAATAAACTGTTACTTTTTCATTTTCTGGAACAACTCTAATACTTGGTGAAAGTGGTGGAGCTGGTAGAATATAACGAGTAATTTTTCCGTCGCTATCCAAATCTTCACCATCTTCCAAAATATTATTTCCGTTTCTATCTTCACCATTATAGGCTCTAATTGCCCAACCTGCATTGTTATATAAATTGGATTTCTGAACTTCTGTATCAAGCGCTGGATCATCGTAACCATATTTTTTAGCAGCAACATAAGCAAAAACAACGTTTACTGAATCACCAGGAGCAATTGAAGTAAATGGACCAGCAGTTATTAAAATAGATCTGTTACTTGGAGTTTTAATATCTTCGGCTATTACATCGTTAAAAACTATTCCTTCTGAAAAATATCCCGCCATTTTTTTATAACGTTGAACATCATTTTGAGGTGCAAAATACTTTGCGTCTGTTGTATTTCTAAATTGCCATGTTACAAATTGAGCTTTGTCTTGCAAAGTTGATGAACCAAGAAACTGAATTCCAATATAAGAATCAGAAAAACCAACATCGCCAGTTGCATCAAATTCGTAAGCCATTTTTAGTGAATCGTTAAATCCGTTTCCACCTTTATTAAAAAATGGAGCTCCAGTTCGTGGCGAAGTAATATTTGTATTGCGAACAACAGTATCGTTCCATAAACCAACATAAACTGAATCGACGTGCTTATTTGATGTGTTTTTAATCCAATAATTAAAAATCACAAAGAAATCGGCAAAAGGATAGTTCCAAGCATAGCATTGTTGATTTACAACAATTCCAAGTGGAACGTGGTCAACAATTAGCTCTCCATTGCTCAAAGTTTTGTTGGAATCAGTAAAATTCATGTTCAAATCTTGATGAGAAATTGCTTTTGGTGAGTAAAATTTTGAATCAATTAGCGAAGATCTTTCCACAACAGAAGAAGAAACAGCATTTGTGTACTCAAATCCACCGCCACGAGTACTAACAGATGATGCATCTACAGCACCAGTTGTAACAAATGGACCAACCCTTCCTGAACCATTTTCATCGTTGCTTAAATATGCCCCAATCCAAAGTCCACCATCAAAAAGGTGTTCAATTCCACTTCCGAGTGGATACTCGCAGTTTGGTTGTTGGGGCCAAAGACCAAATCCGTGACCGACTGTTCCAAAGTTTGTAACAGTAATTCCAATATTTCCAACATTTGTATAATGGGAATTATCATCTTTTGTGATTTTGGGTAACTTTGAGTTCTTATTTCCATCCTGTGGCGTGAATGAGAAAAGAAAAAAAGAGGTTATGAGTAAAACTAATAAATTAAATTTCATAAATAATTAACATCAAATTAAAGAATGACAACTTACTACTCCATCAAAAATGGGAACGCAAGTTAGAAAATGTTTTCTTTATTTGCTATGTTTTTTTTCACTATTAATAATTTAATAATACAAATTTGTAGAATATTGTCATATTTTTTACCAAAAATCGCAAATATTTGGATTTTCTTAATTTTATTGCAATTTTTAAAAACGTATTAATCAAAAACGAGACTTTTATGGACCATTTTAGTTTTTTATCTATTCTTCCTCCGTTAATTGCAATATTTTTAGCTATTAAAACAAAACAAGTTTACATTTCTCTCCTTTTTGGAATTTGGCTTGGTTGGGTTATTTTGAGCGATTTGAATCCCCTTACTGGAACTGTTGCAACAATTCAAGCACTTGTTGATGTATTTAAAGATAGTGGAAATACGCGGACAATTATGTTTAGTTCACTTGTTGGAGCTTTAATTGCATTTGTTCAGCATTCTGGTGGCGTTGAAGGTTTTATAAAGAACATAAATAAACTTGTTGATAAAATTGAAGCAAAACATCCTGGCAATTCACGTGTTATTGTTCAACTTTTAGCATGGTTAACTGGAATTTTGGTTTTTGTTGAATCAAGTATAAATGTTTTAACCGTTGGCTCTATCTATCGCCCAATTTTTGATAAAATGAAAATTCCACGCGAAAAATTGGCTTATATAGCTGATTCAATTTCGGCTCCAACTTGCATATTAATTCCATTAAACGCTTGGGGAGCTTATATTATGGGATTACTTGCAGCTCAAGGTTTTAATAATCCTTTTGAAGTTATGCTAAAATCATTTCCTTTTAACTTTTATCCAATGATTGCTTTGGCAATGGTGCTTTTTGTTATTTTATCAAAAAAAGACTTTGGTCCAATGAAAAAAGCTGAGGAGCGATTAAGAACAACTGGAAAAATTCTACCCGATGGGGCTACTCCAATGATTTCAAGCGATGTAATTTCTTTGGAAACAAAATCTGGAATTACTCCTCGTGGAAGAAATATGATTATTCCAATTGCAACAATGGTTGGAATGATGCCATTAATGCTAATTTACACAGGCTGGGCAAATGTGCCAAATATATCCGAATTACCATTTTTTATGCAAATTTTTGAAGCAATTGGTCAAGGTTCTGGGTCTTCTGCTGTTTTGTATTCTGTTTTAATTGCAATCATCACGGCATCAGTACTTTATGGTTCTCAAAAACTTTTCACTTTTCAAGAAACGTTTGACTTAATTATGAAAGGAATTAGTGGTTTAATTCCATTAGCACTTTTGATGATGCTTGCTTTTGCTATTGGAACTGTTTGTAAAGAGCTTGGAACTGGTTTATATGTTGCCGAAATTTCAAAATTATGGATTTCTCCAAACTTTGTTCCTGCAGTTGTATTTGTTGTTGCAAGTATTATTGCTTTCTCTACTGGAACTTCTTGGGGTACTTTTGCAATTATGATTCCTATTGGCGTTCCTATGGCTCAAGCTTTGGATGCAAATATTTACCTTACAATTGCTGCTGCTCTCGGTGGTGGAGTTTTTGGAGACCATAGCTCTCCAATATCCGATACAACAATTATTTCCTCAATGGCAAGCGCTTGCGACCATATTGACCACGTAAAAACCCAACTTCCTTATGCTTTGTTTGGTGGATTGTTAACAACTTTGCTTTATGTTGTGCTTGGATTTATTATGTAGTATTTGTTTCAAATAAATTGATCCAAACTCCCTTCTCTTCTTAAGAGAAGGGCTGGGGATGAGTTCCAAAGAATAGCTATAGAAACAACTTTATAACTATTTTTCAATGATTTTAGAAACTCTCCCTAAATCCCTCTCTTAAGAAGAGAGGGACTTGGGTTTGAATAATTCGCACAATCTTTAAATTAATTGTTGCTTTTTTATTTTTTTTATTGGAATTAAAATGACTGCTATTTCTTTTGAATTAAAATCAATTGCTAAACAATTGTGCCGCGATTTACGTAAAAATGCTACCTATTCTGAACAAATATTGTGGAATGTATTACGAAATAGGTAACTGAATAACAGAAAATTTTATCGGCAATATCCAATATTTTATAATTTTTGATGGACTCTCAAAATTTTTCATTGCTGATTTCTACAATCACGAAACAAAATTGGTAATTGAAATTGACGGTGGTTATCACATGCGTCAGATTGAATATGACAATATGAGAACTGAAATAATAAATATACTTGGAATTGAAGTTATTCGTTTTACAAACGAAGAAGTTGAAAACAATATTAAATATGTGTTAAATACGATACAAAATTATTTTAAATGAATTGCTCTCAACTCCCTTCTCTTCTTAAGAGAAGGGCTGGGGATGAGTTCCACAAAATGGTAATAAAAACAACTTTATAACTATTTTTACAACGCTTTTATTTAATGAGTAACATTTTCATTGATTTAGAGTAATCTGGTGTTTCTAATCTGTAAATATAAAGTCCCGTTGATAAATTAGATGCATCAAATTTAACTTCATAATTGCCAAAACCTTTATTTTCGTTCACCAAAGTTGCTACTTTATTTCCAAGAATGTCATAAACCATTAGTCTCACTTCTTGCATCTCACTTTTTATATCTGTTGGTATCGAATATTTAATTACTGTACTTGGATTAAAGGGATTTGGATAGTTTTGTTCCAATTTGTATTCGCTTACTTTCTCACCAAATTCAACAGTTATTTCATCAGAATATTCATAATTTCCATCAAAATCAATTTGTTTTAGTCTGTAGCTTGTTGCTCCAGAATTATCAAAGAAAGAGTAATCTTTTGGAGAATTACTATTTCCATGCCCTTCAACAAAACCAATTTTTTTCCATTTAGTTGAAGTTGCAAGCAACGTCTCTACATCAAAACCGTAATTGTTTACTTCAGTTGCAGTTGTCCATTTTAATAAAACTCCATTCTTAATAACTTCTGCGTTAAATGAGGTTAATTCAACAGGCAAGGGGTCATTTCCGCCTAAATCATTAAAAGTATCAATTGCATATCCATCCCAGTCAACAGATGGATCAAATACATCATTTGGGTTCGTATCACCAACTGTAGTTCCGTGTTTTCTTCGTAATGTATTATCTGCTGTTGAAGTTAAACTACTTCCCCATTCTGTTCCTGGATCAAAACCAACTTGACCAATTACATCGATAATGTTACTGCCTTTTTTTAGAATAATTGCATCATCTCCATTATAAATTAATGAACCGCTTGTTTGATTTGCAACACTTAAAATTGTAGAATTTGCAATTGTATTTGCTATTACAAAAACATCATTATTTGGGATAGTTCCCGTTAAAGTTATTGTATTAGGACTTGTTCCGCCATTAAAATAAATTTCAATTTTATAAGCTAAAGCGGCTAAATCAACACTTACTCCAGTGCCATTAAATATTTCTAATGCTTTATTATTTGAACTTCCCTCAATATATTCTGTAATAATTAAATCAGAATAGCTTGAAGGTGTTGCAGAAACGGTTGAACTTGTTTCTGGAATTGTGCCATCAATTTTATAATTAATATCTGTTCCACTTCCATTATATGAAACAATTTTAAAGTAGTAAGTTTCTGCAGTATCAAGATTATTAAAAGTGTAAGTATCTGCACCCGAATAGCTTACATTTGCAATTCCATTTCCATCAGAAAAGTCAAAATCGTCCGCATAAACAGTTCCATCAATTGGAACAAAATAATCATCAGTAGTAAATGCTTCTATCAAATAACCAGATGGAGCTTGAGTTCCTGCAACAGCATCAGTCCAAGTTAAAGTTATTGACTCATTAGCAGTGCTTGCACTCAAATTAGTTAATTGGTTTGTTGGCTCAAGTATTGGAGTTGATGAAATTTTGGATAAATCATTAAAATCTATAAAATTAACATACTCTGGATGATCTATAAAAGGATTTCTATTATTCTGCAATCCATAAATGTGATTGTTTCTTGCAATTTCGGCTGAACTTGGAGGATCTTGTTCATGCCAATCCAACAATATTTGTAAATCTTGCTCTCCTTCACCAAGTGATGGTAATCTTGTTCCATTTAACCAATTGAAATCCCAATTAAGTCCACCAACTCCGTCATATTTTAATACCATATAAAACAATGCACGAGCTGCATCACCTTTTTGCTCATCGCGTGGTTCATAAACTATATCGCCAGTTGAATTTGTTCCATAAGTTGCATCCCCAAAAGTGGAAGATGCGTTTTGAACATTTCCCAAAGGATGATTACTTCTAACTCCGTTTGCATTATTTTGTTCAGTTGGAAAAAGATGATGATAATCAGAATATTCATTTGTACTTGTACTTCCAGTTGTTGGCATCCAACTATAACAAAACGTATGTTCACGACTAAATACTCCCCAAGTAAAAGTACCCGAATAAATATACTCATAGCTTGAGTAGACACAGAACACAGAGTTTGTTCCATTTCCATTATCTACCGCATAAAAACTTGGAATCATATTTTCGTCATACGAATCGTACGTTTTTTTAACATAATTTGAGCGGATTAGCGTTTGTAAATCGCTCACAAATGTTGCACTTGATGTCGAAATACCCTCATAATAATCCTGTGCAAATATATTTGTAAATATTGCAAGGATGAATCCCATGAATAACACTAACCGAATTTGTTTCATCTTTTTATCTTTCTATGTTTATAAATTATAAATTATTGCTAATTATAAAATATTAGCTAAATACTTTTTAACATAAATTTGACCACCTATGCAAATGCCTTTTTTTGCAATTGTTGAGTTAAAATTAACTTGATTAAAGCCAAGCAAAAATAAATTGCTAAACTTCTATTTTTATCCCGAGCCGCTTATTCGTTCAGAATTGAACTATGGTTTTTCCGCTACTCTATTTTTTGAATTTCGGATGAATTCAAGAAAACAGAATGTTTTTGTGATAAGTTATTATCGCATATTTTCTTATTAAGTTGATAGAACACAATAAAACAAAAAAAGGTGAACGAATTAACTTCATTCACCTCTTTATCAATAAAATTGGGTTTTTAAGAAATGTTTATTTCAAAAGCATCATTTTCATTGTTTTTGAGTAATTTGGAGTATCCATTCTGTAAATATATAATCCACTTGGTAAGTTTGAAGCGTTAAAATCTACATTATGAACGCCACTTTCCATTGTTTGGTTTACTAATTCTGCTACTTTTTGTCCAATTATATTATAAATTGAAACATTTACTTTTCCAGTTTCTACTAGTGAAAAGCTTATTTTTGTATTTGGATTAAAAGGATTTGGACTATTTTGATATAATTCTGTTTTTGCTAAACTTGCTTTTACAGTCACTATGTCAGAATATTCAAAATTACCGTTAAAATCTACTTGTTTTAATCTGTAGCTTACACTTCCTTTGGCAGAATTATCCAAAAATGAATATTCTTTTGGAGAATTGCTGTTTCCGTGTCCTTCAACAAAACCGATTTTTTCCCATTTTGAAGACGTTGCACGCAACGTTTCTACATCAAATCCGTAATTATTCACTTCTGTTGCTGTTTTCCAATTTAACATTACTCCAGCTTTTGTTTGTTTTGCTGTAAATGAGGTTAGTTCTACTGGAAGAGCACCAAAGTTATAAGATAAAAGTCCAGAAGTAGCATCGCTCGTATAAGATCCACCCCATGTTGTAATTGTAACAGCTGGATTTGCAAGTGCATCAACCGCGCCGTCACCACCACCACCACCAGATGAGTAAGCATCAAAATAAATTGTACCTGGTTCCGTTATCCCTATACTTGCATGTGAAACAGTATATGTTATTGTACTTTCATCAACAGCAGGAGTAAGACTATAACCTGCTAGAGCCACAGGACCATCCCAAACAGTTGTTGTATTATTATAACTCCAAAGTTGTGATCCACCACCAGCATTAACCCAACTTCCAATCCAATAATTCATATCTGCACTTGCACCATCCAAATTAATTGGTCTACCCCAACCATTACCAGTCGGTGTTCCAGCCGTATTTCCAGTGGCAATTCCAATCATGAAATTACCCCAATCAGTAGTTGTAATATTTCCATCAACCGTTAGTTTAAAAATAAAATCAGTTGCAGTATGAGAAACTTCCATTTTAACGATGTCTAGAGTGCCACCTCCTGTAGCGAGGCCAGGATCTATATCACCTACAGAATCGTTATAAGTTGTTTGAGAATAAAAAGCGGTATTAATTAAAAACAATAAGCAAAAAATTTGTAAAACTTTTTTCATACTTTTCTCCTTTCTTTTGTTATTAAAGACTTTTTTTCTTTTGTAAATTTAATAAAATATTTTTATAAGTTTGTGAAAATTTTCCTCCAAAACGCACCCCATATTCTAAAATTTCAATAGCGTTATTTTTGTTTCCAATATTAATATAAGACATAACCAAAGCATGATCAATAGCCACAAGATCTTCATTACCCATTTTAGGTTTTGCTGCTAAAAGAAATGGAATTGCTTCTTTCCATTCACCCCTAAGTTGAAACAAACGTCCAACGTATCTTTCAGTTAGTCCGGTTTCCGAAAAACCATGTTCTAGCAGAAAACGACCTTGCATTATTCCCTCTTGAGCTATATTTTGTTCTTTTTCTGTTAAAAAACCAGAAATTTGTTCCTTCAAGGCTAGTTCAAAATACAAATATTCAAGATACCATGAAGTATATTCTGGAACTTGCTTTTTGGCAATCTCATAAAGCATTAACGCCTCTTTTAAACGATTTTCTCTAATCATTACACGAGCAACCATTCCAGTAATAGGTCTCAATCCACCAGCATGAGGTTTATTTGTCTGCCATTCCAAACAAGTCTGCAGAACAGCCGGTGACATTTTTTTTTCTGCAGTTTCTACAAAATTATTAAACCTATTATAAGCTTCCTCATTGGAACTTTTCATAAATGGTATGCCGAATAATACTCGAAGAGTATGATTTACTCTGTATTCATCATAAATATTAAAACCAAGTTTTTCGCTATAATATTTCCAATCGGGCAATTGATTTACTTTTTCAACTTCAAAAGATAATTCTCCACTAAGTTTTGATATACTTTGAAGCATCAAACAAGCTGCTACTGCCTGTCCTTTAACGGAAAGATGAACGTGATCATCTATAAGCTCCCAATCGCTTATTTTATTACTTCGTTTTCTAAATGATTTTGCAATATCACATAGCAACACTTCATTTTTCTTAGCCACTTCAACAATTGCTGACTCTAATTTATCTGTTGGACGCCATGGCATTGTATCAAAGTTTTTTGCATTTAAGAAATACTTTTCTGCATTGGTATTATCCCCCATTTTTGCATATGCCTTAGCGAGTGCAAAATTAATTCCTGCATGTTTAGGAGCAAAAATTAATGCTGATAATAATTTCTCAGTTGCAATATTTGGATTATTAGATATTAAATTTTTGCCTTCATTCCACAACTGATTAAGCTTATTTTTATCATTTTCGCTTAAAAATTCTATATTATCGATACCCAATGGCTCTAAGCCAGTTTCATTTGAAGCGGTAGTACATAAAAGTAGCTGTGAACCAGATGATTTAACTTCTTCTGCAATTTTATTCAAATTATATTTAAGATTTTCAACAGCATCCTCGCGCATAGAATCATCAGGATCAATTATTGCTTGCCCAATCATTTGCTCCATCAGTGAACGTTTTTCCTCCTCATCATTTCCTATAAGCTTATAAATTCCTTGAACTATTGCTAAACCATTTGCCCATCTTAAAGCCGGTAGCATCCACGGTGGAAAAATACCTGTGCTATTAATTGAAGCCGTGCCATACGCACCAAAAAATTCGTTGTTCCCTGTATATGAAATAAAAAGATCAGGACTATAGCGGAGTGCATCTCGAACAATATATATAATAGGAAAACTTGCAACAGCAGTTGTTCCAAGATTAATAATCTCAATATTTTTATCAGGCTTAATATTGGAAAGCATTTCTTGCAGAAAAGAGCTCATTGAAAGATTTTTTGGCTGAGGATAACCTTTTGCTGCTGATTCACCAATTAAAAATATTCTTATAGTATTTGCTGGTTTTGGCATTACAAAGGAATTTTGTTCTGTGTAGCCTGGTCTAGTAGGATTATTATAAAAATATGGTTTTGAGGCAGCTGGTTCAACTATACAAAGTTTTTCCCCTGTAGGAAGATTTCCGATTTCTTTAATAAATGAAGGATATCCACCGTAGTCATTTAACCTTAGAATAATTTCGGCAAAAATAATAAGAAAAATAGGTATCATAATGGAAATAGCTTTAAAAATAAGCACTTTTTTGCGATTCGGTATATTTACAATCCCTTTTGTATTTGTTACAACTAGCGATTCCTTTTTTGAAGATTTATTATATCGCTTTTTATCTGTCATTTTTTTCTTCCTAAATTCAAACATTGTGATACTCTAAAATACACCAAATTTTTTCAATTGTAAAAAATTTGATTAGAATGTTAATATAGTTTATAATAGCTTAACTAAGTTCATTTTGTAATTTTATTATTGATTTGAATTCGGTAAAACTATTTTATGCATAAAAAAAGGTGCACAAATATAAATTTATGCACCTTTATGATTTAACAAACTAATATTTTTATTTAATGAGCATCATTTTCATTGTTTTAGAGTAATTTGGAGTATCCAATCTGTAAATATATAATCCACTTGGTAAATTAGAAGCGTTAAAATCTACACTATGAACGCCACTTTCCATTGTTTGGTTTACTAAATCAGCTACTTTTTGTCCAATTATATTATAAATTGAAACATTTACTTTTCCAGTTTCTGCTAATGAAAAGCTTATTTTTGTACTTGGATTAAAAGGATTTGGACTATTTTGATATAATTCTGTTTTTGCTAAACTTGCTTTTACAGTAACAACATCAGAATATTCATAATTTCCGTTAAAATCTACTTGTTTTAATCTGTAACTTGTTGCTCCAGAGTTATCAAAGAAAGAGTATTCTTTTGGTGAATTACTATTTCCGTGTCCTTCAACAAAGCCAACTTTTTCCCATATTGAAGACGTTGCATTTAAAGTTTCTACGTCAAATCCAAAGTTATTTACTTCTGTTGCTGTTGTCCAATTTAACATTACCCCAGCTTTTGTTGTTTTTGATGTGAATGAGGTTAGTTCGACTGGAAGTGGAGCAATTGTAAAAGTTGCCTTGTACCCAGCAGTTGCTGAATTATAAGCAACAGCTTGACCGCCTGGCACCATTGAGTTCCAGTTACCACCATCATAAAACTGATTTTTAGACATAACAACTTCCAATGTATAAGTGCCTGGTTCACTAGAAACTAGACCAAGAATATTTATTACGGCACCAGTTTTATCGTATATTTTATTGGAACCCGAGGAATAAGCAAGAATATCAAGGGATAATTCTGTCCACGCACCACCGCTACCACTACTTAAATAAACTCTATAGTATAACTTAAATGAACTCGAAGTATAACCAGGAATATCATCTGTCCAAGCATTCCCAGAAGCTCCATTAATAACCAAAGCCGAAACTGTTCCAAAGTCTTTTGAATCAAATGCATCATTTGAACCCCATGATCCATCTGTCCAACCTTCATTATTTAAAACATAATTATACGCACTTCCTCCGTTTAAAGAAACGCTTATTGCCGATGTAGCCCATCCACCACCAGCAAAAGTGCTACTAACTAACACAAACAATAAAAGAATAATTTTTTTCATATTTAACCTTCTCGTTTATAAATTGTTATATAATTGTTAATTTAATTACTGCAAAGATTCATTTTTTTTATATTAAACTGCAAATTTTGGGTGCTATAGATAAGTTAAATTGTGATGCTTTTTAATATTTCCAACAAAATATTTGCTTTTTCACTAATAAATTGTGGGAATTTTTTAACAATTGAAATGATATAAAAAAAGGTGCACAAATATGAATTTATGCACCTTTATCATTAACTAACTAATATTTTTACTTAATGAGCATCATTTTCATTGTTTTTGAATAATTTGGAGTCTCCAATCTGTAAATATATAACCCACTTGGTAAGTTAGAAGCATTAAAATCTACATTATGAACGCCACTTTCCATTGTTTGGTTTACTAAATCAGCTACTTTTTGTCCAATTACGTTATAAACTGAAACATTTACTTTTCCAGTTTCTGCAAGCGAAAAGCTTATTTTTGTACTTGGATTAAAAGGATTTGGACTATTTTGATATAATTCTGTTTTAGTTATTACTGAACTTACAGTAACAACATCAGAATATTCATAATTTCCGTTAAAATCTACTTGTTTTAGTCTGTAGCTTGTTGCTCCAGAGTTATCAAAGAAAGAGTATTCTTTTGGAGAATTACTATTTCCGTGTCCTTCAACAAAACCAACTTTTTCCCATTTTTTAGACGTTGCACGCAACGCCTCTATGTCAAATCCAAAGTTATTTACTTCTGTTGCTGTTGTCCAATTTAACATTACTCCAGCTTTTGTTTGTTTTGCTGTAAATGAGGTTAACTCGACTGGAAGTGGTACTGCGGTTCCAAATGGAACGTTTGTCCCATGCCAAGCGGCATCTTTACCATCGGTGGAATTTATAGCTGCAAAATTCCAATCAGCAGCATTAAATGTTCCTGAAGGAGTTCTTGTATTCTTGCTAATTACATAAGTATCTAAATATTCCCATGCTGTACCTGTGCCGTCAACGCCAAGTTCACCTAAAACATCAACTACTGTTGTAGGAGTTGCAGTTAGTACTAAACGAAGTACGTCGTCACCATTACTATTAACTTGGGTCATAACACTTACGTTTGCAAAATCACCACTCGACCCAAAACATAAAGCTAATTCATCCACACTTCCTGTATACACAAGATAATAATAGTGACCAGCAGAAATAGCTACGGCAGGTAATGTAGCACTACTTGCTGTAGTTCCTCCATTTGAATATAATTCAAGTGTGTATACACTCAAATCAGCAATGTTTTCAATAGCATATAATTCAAGAGCTTTAGGCAAACCTCCTGTTAATCCACCATCTAAATAACCTGATATAGCAATTGTTTGCGCATTAAGTGACCCCAAAAGCATAAAAATAAGTAAAATTGATTTTTTCATAATAACTCCTAAAATTAAAACCGTTGTAATATTTACAACGGTTTTATAAAATATTTTATTTTAATAACATTCCCGTAAAGAACAAAGGACTACTCAATATTTTATTTAATGAGTAGCATTTTCATTGTTTTTGAATAATTTGGAGTATCCAATCTGTAAATATATAATCCACTTGGTAAGTTAGAAGCGTTAAAATCTACATTATGAACGCCACTTTCCATTGTTTGGTTTACTAAATCGGCTACTTTTTGTCCAATTACGTTATAAACTGAAACATTTACTTTTCCAGTTTCTGCTAATGAAAAGCTAATTTTTGTACTTGGATTAAAAGGATTTGGGCTATTTTGATATAATTCTGTTTTTGCTAAACTTGCTTTTACAGTAACAACATCAGAATATTCAAAATTTCCGTTAAAATCTACTTGTTTTAGTCTGTAGCTTGTTGCTCCAGAGTTATCAAAGAAAGAGTATTCTTTTGGAGAATTGCTATTTCCGTGTCCTTCAACAAAGCCAACTTTTTCCCATTTTGAAGACGTTGCATTTAAAATTTCTACGTCAAATCCAAAGTTATTTACTTCTGTTGCTGTTGTCCAATTTAACATTACTCCAGCTTTTGTTGTTTTTGCTGTAAATGAGGTTAGTTGCACTGGAAGAGCTCCATCCTCTGTTTGGCTTTCTATAAAATAAATATCTTTTGTTGTTGTTGTTAGTGTACCAATGACAATATCTCTATACAAATCGCCATCTAGTTGTGAATTTGAACCATAGCCAAATGCAATTGCTCCTGCTTCAATATTTGTACCCATAGAAGAAACTAATGTTGTTGCAGCACTAAAATCAGAAGTTAAAAAACTATTTGCACTACCTGCGTTGTGCTCTCTATAAAGGACTGAACCAGATGCAGTAGCTTCAATAGAATAATATATTTCTGGATTACCATCACTATCTTGATCACCGACAGCCACAGAAGTTATTCTATCTGTTTGGGAAAAAAGCCCAGTAGCAGCAGTTTCATCTCTATCATAATTTGAAGAACCTGTATTTTCAAACACATATAATGCTCTTACTGTACCAGTTCCAGAACCATCATTATCATTAACCACAACTATTACTTCATTATCAGTATCACCATCTACATCTGCAATTTTAATATGTGTGTGTGTTTTTGTACCCGCATTTGCACCAACATTGTTACTTACAGTGGCATCAGCTGTTAGAGTACCACTCGCAAATTCATATCCTACTAATCCCAATAATCCCGATGTATCATATAGTCCAAAAATCTCTATATTTCCATCTCCATCAGTATTACCAGCATCCAACGATTGTAGTCCACCAGTTGGCGAAGATTGTGAAACTAAAGTCCAAGATGAGGTTCCATCCCATTCCATCACACGCAAAGAATTTGAGGCAGCTATATTTCCAAAAACAAATTCAACTCTTGAATCCCCATCAGTATCACCCAAGTAAGCAATACCAACACAATCATCAGCAGTCAAAATAGAACCTATTGATGTTAAAACAAAAGTGCCTGACACATCAAAAAACTCAATTTTTTCTGATCCATTTGTACCTTCGTAAGAAACTGCAATTTCATTTGAAGCATCTCCATCAAAATTACCAACAAGTAAACCTCTAATATATCCAGTCTGTCTTGTTGTAACTGCAATTTTTGTACCAGCGCCTTGTTGAGTTAAACTATTATCTGCACTAAACTCATAAATTCTAATTTGACAATCAGCATCCGCTGTATTATCTGCTCGAATAACAATTTCATACTTCCCATCAGCGTCAAAATCTATTCCGTCGGTTGATCCAGCAATGTTAGCAACAATAGCATTAATTTCCTCTGTTGTTAAATCTATTGATGGGTCTCTAAGGTCGAAACCCGTTCCAGCAGTTTGTCCTATCCCTACACTCACAAACCCTAAAAGCATTAAAAAAAGTAGCATTAATTTCTTCATTTCTTCTCCATTTTATTTTTAGTTATTATTAAATATTCTATTTATTAAAATATACATATAGCCAATTATAACGTGTTAAATTTTTGTTAACATTAATAATTGCAACAAAAACACATATTTTCGTTTTCAAGATAAAAAAATATAGGCAAAGATTCCAATAATTATTAAATATCAATTGTTTTAGTGTAATAAATATTTAATTTTAAAGAGTTATTTAGGAGTGTTTGTCACTTTATAGTGTGGATTTTAACATTCTACATTATTCAATCCCATTAGGGATTGCATTATAGTAGCATAACAAATTTCATTTTTTAATCAATCCCTTAGGGATTGCATTTTGGTTTAGTGGAATGATAAATAATTGAACCCGAAGACGGGTTCTTGTTTTGTTTTATAAATATGCTATTAAAATTAAACTCCTAACGGAGTTATTTTTATTCTGCGTCCATTATATAAAAAAGCCCAATTCACCACAGCGAATTGGGATTTTTGTGTTTTTATGTACTTTTACACGGGAAATATTTGCGAAATGACTATAAATTGAAAACAAATTGCTTCTTCCAATTCGCCGCGGCGAATTGCATTATAATAGCATAACAAATTTCATTTTTTAATCAATCCCTTAGGGATTGCATTTTGGTTTATTGGAATAATAAATAATTGAACCCGAAAACGGGTTCTTGTTTGGCTTTATAAAAATGCTATTAAAATTATACTCCTAACGGAGTTATTTTTATTCTGCGTCCATTATATAAAAAAGCCAATTCACCACAGCGAATTGGGCTTTTGTGTTTTTATGTACTTTTACACGGGGATATTTGCGAAATGACTATAAATTGAAAGCAATTCTATAAAACACTAAACAAGTCGAACACCAGTTGTTAATATTTCAGTAACCAAAGGGTCATTATTATTGAATGAATTTGAATTAAATGGCAAAACTTCCAAATCCGAACTAACAGAAATAGTTATTTTTCTTATTTTATTTTTGTCTAAAAAACGAACACCAACAAACTCATCCGAAACCAAAGCAATATCAATATCACTCAAATCTGTAGCATTTCCTTTTGCATAACTTCCAAAAAGAAATGCTTGCTTGATATTTATGCCATTATCTTTTAGCGTCAATAAATATTTTGCAATTATTTTTTGAATTCTATTTGGGATTCTAGCCATTTAGAAAATTCCTTAATTTTTATAAAGTACTTACTAGTAAATTCTTTGTTACACAATTTATAAAATTCTTGTTTGTATTCAGGATATCTAACTTCTAAATTGAAATCATTAACTTCATCCAAAAATAGTTTGCTATCATTTGACAACACCAAATTAGATAATTCTGCGAGTTTAAGCAAATTATGAGTTTTGGGTGGAATTTTATTATCGTTATTTGATACGAATAATGCTTTTAATATTTTTTCAATAACTAAATGTCCGATAAATAAAGACCAATCATATTTCCCAGAAATAAAAAGTTGTTCTGCTGCTTCAAGGTCATTTTTTGCTGAATTTAGCCAATATTTTATATGTTCGTCAATGTTCATTCCAAAACTCCTAATCTAAAATATAAATAATATTTGAAGAGAGCAAATTAAACTTGTCTCGTAATCTTTTTAAACTATAGAATAATGCTAAAAATCGCACATAAAAAGCCCAACTTTTATCACATGTAATCTGAAGGATTAAACTTTTTAAAAAAGTTGGACTTTTTGTTCAAAACTGCATGGGTGCAATATTATTCAACTCATCTTTAGCGAGTTATTTTTTCAAATTTGTTTATTATTTCGCTCCTATGGAACTTGCTTATTCATTTTTGTTTTTTGGCTATTATTATTTCGCTCCTACGGAGCTTTTTATTCACTTTTGTTTTTTGGGCTATTAATATTTCGCTCCTACGGAGCTTGCTTATTTATTTTTGCTTTTTAGGCTACTATTATTTCGCTCCTATGGAGCTTGTTTATTCATTTTTGTTTTTTGGATATTAATATTTCGCTCCTATGGAGCTTTTTATTTACTTTTGATTTTCAGTTTAATATAAACAAAATAATAATAGAACGTTTTTTATCCTTTAGCTCCGTAGGAGCGAAATAATAATAGAATAATCCAAAAAGAAATCTTTTCAGCTCCATCGGAGCGTTATAATAAATCGGGATTCACAATACCTTCAAAAACGAATTAATTCCATGACCAATTTATAAAAAAAGCCCAATTCACCACAGCGAATTGGGCTTTTTATGTTTTTACAAACTAAATTCCGCGTAAACCTGTCCCGTGACGCTTTCACACGGGAACCATCGCAGAATGACAAAAGCTGAATTTGATAGTAAATACTCAATAATTTTACTTAATGAGCATTCCCGCAAAGAATGCGGGACTACTCAGATATTTTACTTAATGAGTAGCATTTTCTTTGTCTGCATAAAAGAGCCATAATTTAGCTTATAAAGATAAATTCCACTTGCTAAATTGGAAGCATCAAATTTTACACTATAATTTCCAGCAGGTTTTTGCTCATTAACAAGCGTTGCTACTTCATTTCCAAGAATATCGTAAACCATTAGTCTCACTTCTTGCTTCTCACCTCTCACATCTGTTGGAATTGAATATTTTATAACCGTGCTTGGATTAAACGGATTTGGATAATTTTGGTCGAGTTTGAACTCCGAAACGACAATTTGTTCGTCATCAACTGCTGTTTTAATCTCCGAAATTGATATTTTTTGATAGCCTGGAACAGAAGACATTCCCCCACCCATATTTGTTAAATCAAGAACTATTGATGGAGTAAATTCTTTAACAATCCATTTTTCGGGAGCAATCCAAACAGAATCTGGAATTGTTAAAAGAGGAATTGCAAGAGTTGGAAATGGACTCATATCAACTAAATAGCTTAATCTAAACGAAATAACAAACTTTTTGCAATCAAATTCACCAATTTCAGTTACGAGAGTTTCGTCATCTTCTTGCTTTCCAAAAAACTCAATTCTAATTGGAAATTGTGTAGAATCAAACGTAATGGTTGTATCTTTCGAAAATATTGAATATTGCTTTTTAATACCATCCGAAAACTGATAAACCGGGTACCAATCCTCAAGTTCTTTTAAGTAACTAATAAAAGCTGTGTCACTAAAAATGGAAGTATCAATACTATTCAAAAATGAAAGATATTTTAAAGCAACGTTATTTTCGAGATTTACGAAAATTGAGTCAAAATATGGCAAGGAATTTATTGTATTTATTCCACCAGATTTAGAAACTGCCAAATTTGAAATTTTGCCGTAAAAAGTATCCTCAACGGCAAATGAATCAATTCTTACAGATGAATATGAAGGTATTGGATTGTTTAGCGAATCCAAAGGAGTAATTTCAAAATACCATTTATATCCAGTTTGTTTTGGATAAAAATCGGTAGCAATTTGCGAAAATGTTGTGCTATACAACAAAATCAACAAAAACAATAAAATTACTCTTTTCATAACATCACCTTAAAATTATTTTATAAATATCATTTTTTTGGTTTCTTTAAATTTTCCAGAACTTAAAGTGTAAAAATAAATTCCCGAACTTAGTTTTGAAGCATCAAAATTAACTGAATAATTTCCAGCAGATTTTTGTGCATTTACAAGAGTAGCTACTTCATTTCCAAGAATATTATAAACTTTTAATCTCACTTCTTGCATCTCCCCTCTCACATCTGTTGGAATTGAATATCTTATTACCGTACTCGGATTAAACGGATTTGGATAATTTTGTTCCAAAGCATATTTTGTAATTGTCGTGTTTTCGTCATTAATTCCAACAAGAATTGACGTTTCATCAGAATATTCACTAACATTTCCACTTATATCAACCGCTGCAATTTTGTAATAAACTCGATAATCTACAATTGCTTCATCGTTATATAAATTTTCGGCAACATTTGCTAAAAGTGTATATTGACTTGGAGTGAAATTTTGGATTGCTCCTTTATAAATTAAATAATGCGAAAAATCATCTTCTGAATTTGCATCCCAAGTTAGTTCAACATTATCAATTTTATGAGTAGCAACCAAATTTGTTGGTTTTGCTGGTGCAATTGTATCGGGTGCGTTAAATGTTGCCGATGTTTCAGTCGAAAATCCGCTTTCGTTTCCATTTATATCAACTGCTGTAATTTTGTAATAAACTTCAGTTTCAACTCGTTCTGTATCAATAAATTGATTTACAGACGATTTTCCAACAATATTATTTTCAGTTGGAACAAAATCTTGAATTACATCTCTATAAATTACATATTGGAATAAATCAGTTTCAGTATTTGCATTCCAAGTAAGTTCAATGTTATCATTAACTGCATTTGCAGCTAAATTTGCTGGAATTGCTGGCGCAGTTGTGTCAGTTTCTGCCATTTGGGTAGCTTCAAATAATGCAATTGAGTTTGTAATTATTGCTTCCCCAGTTGAAGAAGTTGAATTTGAAACTCTCACATTATAAAAAGTATCGGCTAAACTTGAAGAAAATGAAAGAAGCACTTTTTTTGCATCACCACCAAAATTTGGAGTTGCTAAATTTGGAGTTCCTAATCTATCAAGATTGTAATTTGCGGTATTTTCTGCATTAGTATTATTTAAACTTTTGGAAAAAGAAACAACAATGCTTGAATTGCTAACTTGCTCAACTTTTTCCACAAATAGTTTATCCGAATTATAAACTCTATCCGCAAACTCTGGATGATCGACAAATGGGTTATAATTTTTTTGGAATTTATAAATAACTCTATTTCTATTTCGTTCAAAAGCACTAACTGGGTCGCGTCTGTTCCATTCTAATAAAGTCGATTTTTTGCCAAAATTAGCACCAGAAGAAGGAGTGTAATCAACTAATTCCAAATCATAACCATCACCGCCCTCATAACGGACAGTCATATAAAGCATCATTCTTGCAATGTCGCCTTTTATGTCATCGCGAGGTTCCCACGAATCAGAATCATAATGGTTATCCAAAGTCGCAACAGAAGTACCGCCATTATCAAAATCCTTATTTCCGCGTAGTGCATTTGTGTTAATATCAGCTGGTCGCAAATGATGAGCATCCGTGTATGCAGTATCACTTTCATCAGGGAAACCATGCGAATTAGCCCAAACATGTTCCCTATTCCAGCCACTTCCGTTGTTATATTCAGCCGAAGCACTTCTTGAATAGTTAGTGTAAATTAAAAGTACGTTTGCAGAATTATTTGGGTCGCGGTCAGTTTGCTTCAAAATATCCCAAACATCAGTTGAACTTGATGTATATGGAAATCGTATGTGATTTCTTACTTTACTGTGTAAAATTGATTTTAATGCTGTTCCATTTTGTCCGTCAGTTCCAGAATAATAACCAGTTTGGGCAAAAATATTTGTCGAAATGAATACAAAACTGATTATTAGAGCAATTTTTTTAAGATTTTTAGAGTTCATATTTCCACTTTTTATTAAATAAGAGTGCAAAGATATGGAAATTTTATTTAATTCAGATAAGTTTTAAGTGATATATGTCACAAGAGAATGTGGAATAGTGGAAAGATGGAAAAATGGAGATAGTGATTTGGGAATGATGGAATTTTGGAAGAATGGAATGGTGGAATTCTCATTTCCGTGTAATCCGTGCGCTAAACAAAATAGGAACGCAGATTTTTATGATTATTATGATTTCTATGCAAGAATTATAAATAAACCTAAACCTCTTTTCTTAATCTTAATCTTACTTTTAAACTTAATCTTACTCTTACTCTTTTTTAAAAATAACTTCCGTTCAAATCATAAAAAATCCGTCAAATCCGCGTGCTATTCTCTTTGTCAAAACTTATTTCATCAAAACAAGCTTTTGGAAATCAGAAAACGTAGCATTACCATCAACAGTAGTAGCAGAAAATCTTGCAAAATAAACTCCGCTACTTAAACCAGAAGCATTCCAAGTAACGGAATAATTACCACTAATTTTTTCAGTATTAATCAATTCAGCAACCACTTGTCCCATTAAATTGTAAATTTGAATCCTTACTAAGCTATTATCAGCTATTGAATAATTCAAAACAGTAGAAGGATTAAACGGATTTGGATAATTTTGTTCCAAAGCATATTCTGTAATTGTTGTGCTTTCGTCATTAATTCCAACAAGAATTGATGTTTCGTCAGAATATTCACTAATATTTCCACTTACATCAACCGCTGCAATTTTATAATAAACACGATAATCGACAATTGCTTCATCGTTATATAAATTTTCGGCAACATTTGCTAAAAGTGTATATTGACTTGGAGTGAAATTTTGGATTGCTCCTTTATAAATTAAATAATGCGAAAAATCATCTTCTGAATTTGCGTCCCAAGTTAGTTCAACGTTATCAATTTTATTAGTTGCAACTAAATTTGCTGGTTTTGATGGTGCAATTGTATCGGGTGCGCTAAATGTTGCCGATATTTCCGCAGAAAATCCACTTTCGTTTCCATTTATATCAACTGCTGTAATTTTATAATAAACTTCAGAATCTACTCTTTGTGTATCCACAAATTGATTTACAGAAGATTTTCCAACAATATTACTTTCAGTTGGCACAAAATCTTGAATTACATCTCTATAAATTACATATTGGAATAAATCAGTTTCTGTATTTGCATTCCATGTAAGTTCAATGTTATCATTAACTGCATTTGCAGCTAAATTTGTTGGAATTGCTGGTGCAGTTGTGTCAGTTTCTGCCATTTGGGTAGCTTCAAATAATGCAATTGAGTTTGTAATTATAGCCTCTCCAGTTGAAGAAGTTAAATTTGAAACTCTCACATTATAAAAAGTATCAGCTAAACTGGAAGAAAAAGAAAGAAGTACTTTTTTTGCATCACCACCAAAATTTGGAGTAGCTAAATTTGGAGTTCCTAATCTATCAAGATTGTAATTTGCGGTATTTTCTGCATTTGTTGTGTTTAGAGTTTTGGAAAAAGAAACAACAATGCTTGAATTGCTAACTTGTTCAGCTTTTTCCACAAATAGTTTATCCGAATTATAAACTCTATCCGCAAACTCTGGATGATCGACAAATGGATTGAAATTTTTTTGATATTTATAAACAACTCTATTTCTATTTCGCTCAAAAGCATCAACTGGGTCAAGTCTGTTCCACTCCAACAATGTCGATTTTTTGCCAAAATTAGAACCTGATGTCCCAGTATAATCGACTAATTCCAAATCGTAACCTTCTTCACCTTCGTATCTAACGGTCATGTAAAGCATCATTCTTGCAACATCGCCTTTAACTTCGTCACGTGGTTCCCAAGAGTCGCCGTCCTTTTTGCAACCCGGAGCCTCTGAAACAACAGTTCCACCCATGTCAAAATCAAGATTTCCGCGTTCGCTATTAACTGAAACATCTGTTGGACGAAGATGATGAGCATCTGTGCCTGCTGGTGGATTTGTATCAAAACCTCCATGCGATTTTGCCCAAACATGCTCTCTATTCCAATCATTTACGTTTCCACCATTAGTACTTTTAGATTGAGAACGTCCTGTGTACAATAAAATTACATTGTTCGAATTATTAGGATCTTCGTCAGATTCTTTTAGAATATCCCAAACTTGTGTATAAGATTTGCTTGTATGCCCTTTAATTTTATCATGCAATATTGATTTTAATGTTGTTCCGTTTTGCCCATCAGTTCCAGAATAATATCCAGTTTGTGCAAAAATATTCAACGAAATAAACACAAAACTGAGTATTAGAGCTATTTTTAGATTTTTAGAGTTCATATTTCCACTTTTTATTAAATAAGAGTGCAAAGATAGGGATTTTTATTTATTGAAGCTAAGAATAGTGCAATTATGGAAAGTTGGAATGGTGGAATTTTGGAATAATGGAAAAATGGAATTCTCATTTTAAATCTTCGTGCCATAGAAAATAGTAACGCAGATTTTTATGATTATTATGATTTTTTAAGATGAACAAGGCAAATTAATCTTCTTAATCTTCTTAATCTTAATTCTTAATCCTAATCTTACTCTTACTCTTTTTTAAAGATAATTTCCTTCCGCGCAAATCCTCATGCCGGAAATAGGAACGCAGATTTTTATGATTATTATGATTTTTTAAATTGAATTTGGGAATATATTTTTTATACCTCAAATCTTCATCTGTGCAAATCCGCGTGCTATTTTCCTTTTCCTAATCTTTCTCTTTTCTGCCTTTCAAACCTGTCCGCCGTCTTGTTGGGCGGATCTGCATGCAATTTTTCTATGATATCTCAATATTTAAACCAAATACAATAGTTCTTCTTCCAAAATAACTTTTAACTGGTGTTTTGGTTTTATAATCGGCTGAATATGTAATTTCAAAAAGATTATTAATATCAAGAATATTGAGCGCTTCAACATAAAATACAGTAAAATATTTACCAATAAATTGATTAAAGTGAGTTAATCTAAAATCTAATCGCTTATAATCAGGATAGTTAGAGGAATTTTCCAAGCCATAAATTGGTTTGTAAATGTTGTAGTTTGTGTCATATTCACTGTCAATAATTGGGGTAAATGGTCTACCAGTAGAATATTTGAAATTAAAGCCAAATTGCCAAAAAGCAGAAAGATTGTATTTAATTATCATTGAAATTCCATTAGTAATATCATAATCACTTTTTGTAAGTCTATCATAATTCATCCATTTTCTCTTTGTATTTAGATAACTATAAGATATCCAACCATCAAGATTAAATGGCAACTTGCCTTTAAGAATAATATCTGCACCATAAGCAAACCCGAACCCATCATTTGTATAATTTGAGTTTTCATTTTTAAGAGGTAAGGATGAATAATCTTTATAAAAGAGTTCAATTCTAAATGAATTGTCCTTTTCAATTTGCGAAAAAGAAAGAAGAAAATGTTCAGCCTTCATTGCTTTAAGATTAGGATTACCATCTGAAGGTGTAAATAATCTCATATCTGGTGTTTGGTGAAATATTCCCCAAGAGAGCTTAGCATCAGCATTTTCATTAAATTTATAAGTTAAACCTATTCTTGGATCATAATTTTGTAAATTCAATTTTGGGAAATAGTCTGTTCTAATTCCACCTATAAAATGTAGTTTTTTAACATTAAGTATGTTGTTAAATGTAAATTCTGTATAAATTCCAATTCTTTGTTCTTGCATTTTTGAATTTATTGTTAATTTTTCACTTTGTGGTCTAATATCGTAATTATTGTAAGGAATGTTTCCAATAAACGTATTTTCACGGAGTTCATATTCAAAGCCAGAATTTATTTTTAATCTCTTGGAAATTATAGATTCTATATCGTTTCTTATTTTGAATACTTCATCTTTTTTGTCCAAATCGAGTGCACCAAGTTTCCAGGAATTCTTAAACAATGTGTAAGAAACACTTGAAACGATGAAGTTATTTTCATTAAATATATCACTAATTTGAAAATTAAGTAATTTGTTTGAAGAATTTCCATTAAAAACTCCGTTATACTCTGCCCTTTTTACAACAACACCTTCACTATCACTTGCTAATGTACCAACTATTTTTACTTTTCCTGTTTCGGAATAATTATAGTTAATAATTGAAGTAACATCTTGGGAAGATGGAGATGAACTAAATTCTTTTTTACTTCCATTTAACCACATTATTGGCTCTGTATAGCTTTTTTGAGCAAAAATACTTATTCCAAGTTTGTTTTGAATAATAGGAATTTGTGCATTAATTGATGCCGCCGCCATAGAAATCCCAATTGTGTATTTTTGTGTAATTGGTTGCGATTGAGTAACAATATCCAAAACACCAGAAAGAACATTTCCATATTTTGCTGAAAATCCCCCGCTAGAAAAATACATACTTTTTACTGCGGCAGTATTAAGATTTGAGAATAATCCTCCATATGATGATTCATATGTATATGGATGATATACCGAAGCCTGATCTATCATGGTAACTGTTTCGTTTGGATTTCCTCCACGGACATATAATTCGGCACTTTCTGACACATTGGTTATACCTGGCATTGTTTTTATAGATTGGAATAGATCTGCTGCACCACCTGGAGTTGTGTAAACATCTATGTTTGAAATAACTAACCCTTTTGCTTTTTCTGTACCAAATGAACTACCAATAACTACTGCTTCTTCCAATTCAACTGTATTGCAATTCATTACAATTATTAAATTGTTAATTGCTTCTTCATTTTTGCTTAAAATAACGTTTCTTTTTTCATAACCTATTATGCTTGCCACTAATATAGATTCACTTGACAATTCAGCAGAAAAAGAGAATTTCCCATCTAAATCACTCGTTGTTCCTATAAGTGTATTAAGTATATATATATTAACATAGGGTAAAGGAATTTCATTTTCATCAACTACTTTTCCACTAATTGTGGTAATATTCTGTCCTATTATATTATTATTGCAATAAAATAGAGTTAGCATAACTACAAGAGTTATTATCTTCATTAAGTCTGTCCTCGTAATGCTATTGTAAATTAATAGTAATTGTTTTGTTGGAATTCTCTATTGTAAATTTTGCATCTTCATAATCTGCTGGACCAAATTTAGCTGAGGCATTATTTGAAAAGCCATATTTTTCTTCAGGAATACCAAATATTCCAGTATCCAATTTGCTATTTTCATTTTCGTCATGAAAGCATTTTATAGCATACTCTCCTTTTTCGATGTTCTCAAAAACAACAGTAGCTCGCATATTTTCAATTTTCACCACTTTTCCTACTTGTTCAATTTTATTTTCATAATTTGATTTTGAATTGTATAAGCCAACTCGAACAACTCCATTATTATTTTCAAATCCAGTTAATTCTACTGTTAGGTTTGTTTGCATTTTATCAATGGATTTAGGTTCATTTACACGTTTTGCATTAGGAAGTAAAACATATTTTATCCAACTGTAATTTGGTTCAACTTTTAATGCTTCTTCATAAATTTCAATTGCCTCTTTATTATTGCCTTGTTTCTCTAAAGCAATACCTTTCCATGCCATTGCTTCATTATTTCCCCAAGAAACATTTACACTATTTTGATTATTAAATAATTTTAATGCATAATTAAAATCATTAACCGATTTTTCAATAGATCCACCAAATTGAGGCGGTGTGTTTAGCAACATTATACCACTAATTAAGTATGCTCTTGGATTAGATTTGTCGAGATGTTTTGCTTCACCAAGTAGATTATGAATTTTCATAGCTAATGTGGGTGCCTCGCTAGGTGAAATATTTATTTTCATCATATAAATTGCTGCTTGAAGTATTCTTGCCTCTACTTTATAAACCTCACTATCAAATAATTTTTGAGTTTTATCAATAGCTGATAATATCATTTTTTCATTTGTTGGTGTTTTTTCATCGGAAATTGAGATGCTTATTATTCTATATTCACAATATGCACTGTAATATATAGCGTCTTCATCTTCATGGTTTTGCGAAATCATTCTTTCACAAAGTGCATTTGCTTGGATGAATAATGCTTTATCATATTTTAACCATCCATTATTTGTAATTTCCTTAAGTTCATCAAAATTGTTGTTCTCTTGGGCAGATATTTGAATTGTTAAAGAAGTACAAATTGCTAAAATTATTAGCAGACTGTTTTTGATTGTTTTTTTCATTTTTAACTCCACTTGTTATTATTAAAGTACTTTGATTTCCAAAGCTGATGTTCAAAAAAATATTATTTTATCATTTCTTCTAATTTTTTAATGTAATCTTCAAAAGCTGTTCTACCTAATTCAGTTAAACTGTATTTTGAAACAGGTTTTCTATCAATAAATTCTTTTTTAACACTTATATATTTTGCTTCATCTAACTTTCTTAAATGAACACTTAAATTGCCATCTGTTGCATTTATTTTTTTCTTTATAAAGTTAAATTCTGCATCCTCACCAACTAATAGTATTGACATAATAGCTAGTCTAATTCTAGAATGGATTAAATCATCTATTGCTTGATAATCATAATTTTTCATTTATCTTCAATAATTTGTGATTTGTAATTTAAGTATATATAAATGCCTGGTGCAACTTGAAATAAAAGCATCATTATTCCCATTGCAAGTAAAACATATAATCCAGGAAATGCCATCGTAAACAAAGCAGAAATCCACCAAACAATAGCAATTACTATCATATAATTTTGTTTAAATATTGTTGCTGTTATAAAAAATCCAATTCCTACTTGAAGTGCCATAAAAGAGGCTAAATATAGATATTGTAATGCTCCGACAATAGTTGCATAAAAACCAAGAATTGTCATAACAACTCCAAGTGAAGCCCAAACAGAACCAACTACTTTATCTGTATATGAACGAATTACATTCCTTTTTTTCTTTTTTATAGATTCAATAATTGAATAAATCCAACCACCAGATATAAGAATTGTCCAAATAGGAGTCGTTAAAGTGAAATTTTTCGTAATAATTAAAAAATATGTACTAACTAAACCAATAGAAACAATAATGCCCCATATAATAAATCCAATTCCATTATCAACTGTAGTTTTTTTTGTGTCTTCTATAATCTGTTTTATATAATTTAAGTCATTTATTGCTTGTTCTTTTTTCATTTCACAACCTTGTTATTAAAGTACTTTGTTTTACAAAGCAATAATACAGATAGAAACTTTATTTGTCAAGTATTTTTTGTTCGAAATAAACTTTTTTACTAGGCTACTAATTAAACAATTTTATAAAGTTCACTCACCTATATTATTGTAATGCTAGTGATAGAACTGGACTTTTGATCTGCCGTTTTATAAATTTTGCTTATAATCATAATCTGCGTTCCCATTTTTAATAAATGGAAGCGCAGATTATTTAAATTAAATATTAGCTTATTTCATCAAAATAAGCTTTTTAGAATCAGAAAATGTGGCTTTACTATTAATAGAAGTAACAGAAAATCTTGCAAAATAAACACCGCTACTTAAACCCGAAGCATTCCAAGTAACAGAATGATTTCCACTAATTTGCTCAGAATTTATCAATTCAGCAATCATTTGTCCCAATAAATTGTAAATTTCAATCTTTACTAAGCTATTATCAGCTATTGAATAATTCAAAGTAGTTGATGGATTAAACGGATTTGGATGATTTTGCTCAATCGAATTTTTTAGAACTTGTTCAAAAGCAACACTAATTTCATCTGAATATTCAAAATGCCCATCATTATCTATTTGTTTTAATCTATAGTTAATGTTAGAACTAAGATTTTGATTCAGCAAATTATCAAAAAATGAATAATTTTTTGGAGAATTACTATTTCCATGTCCTTCCACAAAACCAACTTTTTCCCATTCATTAGACGTTGCACGCAACGTCTCTACAGTTTGTCGTTCTATTTCAAATCCATAATTATTAACTTCGGTAGCTGTATTCCAATTAAGAACAACACCATTTCCTATTTTATCAGAAGTAAAAGAAACAATTTCTGCAGGAAGTGGCGATAAAATTTCAGTTTCCCACAATCCTCGCCCGTAAGTTCCAGCTCTTAGTTTATCCGTTCCACTTGGATTGTAATAAATTTCAAGTTCGGCAACAACAACATTTGGTAATCCGGTGTTATACTCAGCCCAGTCATTTGCATCATCTTTAGTGTAAACGCCTAAATCAGTTCCCACAAAAAGGATATTTTTACTAGTTATTTTGTTATAATGTACAATACTCATAATTGGAAGATTTGGCAATCCGGCACTAATACTAGTCCAATTTGCACCACCGTCTGTAGATTCATAAACTTTTTGACCATCAATATATCCACCATAAGTAATCCATAATGTATTTGGGTCTGTTGGATGAACTGCAATATATGTAACACTTGTTGATGTTGAAGGAAGTGTTATTGTAGTCCAATCCGTTGCACCGCCATCGGTGGTTTTCCACATATGCGTTCTATCAGCTGCATAAAGAACAAGTGAATTTGAAGGAGCAATTGCTAAAGATCTAAGTTTATCAGAAGAACTCAAAACTTGAGAAGCACTAGCCCAACTATTTCCTCTATTTGTAGTTTTCCAAACTCGATCGTAACCAGCAAAAAGCGAAGAGCTATTATTTGGGTCAATAATATATGGTGTAACCCAAGCTCCTGTTGGTTGCCCGCCAGGTATATTTGCTGAAATATCAATAGTAAAAGAAGTACCGTTTGAACTTCGATCAATTTGTCCATTAACATAAGTAGCATACATATAATTTGCATCAGAAAAATCTATTATGCATTCCATTCCGTCGCCACCTTTTACATCAGACCAAGTGCCAGAATTAAACAATTTAGAACCATTATCTTGCAATCCAGTCATTACTTTTGTACTGCTTGTTTGCGAAACACCAATTCGATAAAGTTGACTAATTACTAATCCATTTGATAAATCAGTCCAATTTGTTCCACCATTAGTTGTTTTATAAATTCCACCATCATTTCCCTCAAATAAAACTCCACTGCTCTGAAAAGCTAAAGTATGTTTATCAGCATGCGCAACCGGAGCACCACTTTTGTTATAAACTGAGTATGCAGTCCACATGTTGTTTATTGACCAAGTACTTCCTCCATCAACAGATTTCCATGTGTTAACGCCACCAATATAAACAGTATTTGCATCTGAAGGAGAAGCCGCAATACAAAGGTCGTATGTTCCTTGTCCTCCGTCAACTGAACCGTCGCTATAATAACCTAACAGAAAATTCCCACTAATAGTCCCATTGAATACTTGAACAAATTATCCCCACTATCGGTTGATTTATAAATGCCATATAAATTTCTACCAGCAGTAACAATTGCGTATACAAAAGTAGGATCAGCTGCTGTTACAGCCAGTTCTATTCTTCCTGAACCTAATGGCCCCATAAACTCGTAATTGATACTTGAAAATCCAGACGCAGCAGTTCCTGTCCATGTGCTTCCACCATCCGTAGTTTTATAGATATAAGTGTTAACATTTGAATATACGCTAACTGTAGATGCATAGATTGTATTATCATCTCCTGGTTTAAATTCCATATCAATTACATAGCTATATGGAATATTAGTTACTTTAGACCAGCTGATACCACTATCTGTTGATTTATAAATGCCATTAAGATAAATTGAAGCATATAAAGTTGTGTTATTAGATGCTAACAACAGCCTCCCCATTTTCGCATTTGATGTAGTAGCAATTGTCAAACCTGTTGATGACCATGTTGCTCCACCATCAGTTGATTTATAAACACCCTGACTAACATTATCAGCCGCTTGTCCGCCACTTAATGACCACATGCTACCACCGTCTCTATCGCCAGTCATAATGTATATCGTATTTGATGTAGCATAGTCACTAGGAATGGCAATATCACTAACTCCAAGAACAGGCATATTATTATTAAGAATTGTCCAGCTACTTCCGCCATCTGTAGTTTTCCATATTCCACCAGAAGGACTTCCAACCCAAAATGTATTTGCATCTGTTGGATGAAAAGCAACGCAATTTATTCTTCCAATACCAGCATAACCACCTGTTGAGCTATTTGTGCCAAGATTAAGCCAATTTTCATTTAAATCACTTTCCTTTTTGAGTACTTTATTCTGCTTATATGTTTCATATTCCGCAATAGAATTAGTTTTAGGAAATTCACCAGTTTCAAGATTAATCCTATTCTCCCACAACCATTCATCTCTTTTGAACAATTTCCAATTAGGTACCTTTGATTCAATTCCATTAACTATTCTTTTTCCATTCTTAATATTTAGCATTTTCTCATTTTCATAAAATTCCTTTTGAATTTCAAAAAACGTTTTAGTTGATTTTTCACTTTCAATTTGAGGAATTTGTTTATTAGTAGATTGAGAAAACATGATGGAATTGATTATTACTAAAAATAATAGCATTTTTTTCATTTTTTTACCTAAATAAGTTATTTGTTTATAAAAGTAAAAAAATATTTTTTCCGAAACAAATTATTTAACAATTTTTGTTATCTAATCATATTTTGGTAATTTTAAAATGAGACTAATTTTTGATTGCAAATATTTATTTTATTATTCTAAAGGATTTTTATGGCAAAAATACTTCATAAAGAGCAATTATCGGCTGATGTTTATCTTATGAGAGTTCATGCACCGTTAATTGTTGAAGAAAGAAAAGCAGGACAATTTATAATACTTCAAACAGATGAAGAATTTGGTGAACGAATTCCTCTAACAATTGCGGATGCAAACGAAGCCGAAGGTTCAATTACACTTATTTTTCAAGTTGTTGGAAAAACCACTACAGAACTTTCGCAATTTAATGTTGGTGATAATCTTCCAGTTTTAGTTGGGCCGCTTGGTAAACCAACTCACATTGAAAATTTTGGTAAAGTTGTTTGTGTTGGTGGTGGAATTGGAGTTGCTCCTTTACATCCAATTGCACAGGCTTTAAAAGCTGCTGGAAACGAAGTTACAACAATTATTGGTGCAAGAAATAAAGATTTAATAATCCTTGAAAAAGAAATGGGAGCAGTTGCAGATAAATTAATTGTTTGCACTGACGACGGTTCTTATGGAAGAAAAGATTTAGTTACTGCCCCACTTAAAGAAATTTGTGAAAATGAAGCTACAAAACCAAACATGGTAATTGCAATTGGACCTCCAATTATGATGAAATTCTGCTCTTTAACAACAAAACCTTATGGAGTTTTTACCCAAGTTTCGCTAAATACAATTATGGTTGATGGAACTGGAATGTGTGGCGGTTGCAGAGTTAATGTTGGAAATCAAGTAAAATTCGTATGTGTTGATGGACCAGAATTTGACGGACATTTGGTCGATTTTGATAATATGATGGCACGTTTAAGTTCTTATAAAGGACTTGAAACTGAAGCCCTACACAAATGTAATATTGATAGAGAATTTGAAGCAAAATTAGAGGAGAAAAAATGAGTCACCTTTCACAAGCTGAAATAAATGAACAAGTTAAAATTCTGTTCAATCAAATTTTTAATAGAGAAACTCCAATAACAAAAAAAGAACAATTGGCAATTCCTCCGCAAATGATGCCAGCACAAGATGAGCATATTAGAAGTCATAATTTGGAAGAAGTTGCTTTAGGGTATTCTGCCGAACAAGCACGAGTTGAAGCAATGCGATGTATTCAATGTGCAAAGCCAGCTTGTATTTCCGATTGTCCCGTTTCTATAAATATTCCTGGATTTATAAAACACATTGCAGAAAATGATTTCCAAAGTGCAATTGATGTTATAAAAGAAACTTCCCTACTTCCTTCAATTTGCGGAAGAGTTTGTCCACAAGAAACACAGTGCCAGCTAAATTGTGCAACAGGTAAATTCAACAAAAGTGTTGATAAAGCGGTTGCAATTGGTAGGCTTGAAAGATTTGTTGCCGATTGGGAACGTGAACAAGGTGCAATAACTCCCCCAGAAGTAAAACCAGAAACTGGTAAAAAAGTAGCAATTGTTGGAAGTGGTCCCGCAGGTCTTGTTGTTGCAGCCGATGTTCGTCGCGAAGGACATGATGTTACAATTTTTGAAGCATTTCACAAACTTGGTGGCGTAATGCGTTATGGAATTCCAGAATTTAGACTTCCAAACGATATTATTGACCAAGAAGTTTTAACACTTGAGAAAATGGGTGTAAAATTCCAAAAGAATTATGTTGTTGGAAGAACTCGTAAATTGCTCGATTTAATGAAAAAAGATGGATTTGATTCAATTTTTGTTGGAACTGGTGCAGGTTTACCAATGTTTATGGGAATTGAAGGCGAAAATCTTGTTGGAGTTTTTTCAGCAAATGAATATTTAACTCGTGCAAATTTAATGAAAGCCTATGACGAAACTAATTCAGATACTCCATTTTTTCATTCCAAAAATGTTGCTGTTCTTGGTGGTGGAAATGTAGCAATGGATTCTGCTAGAATGGCTTTAAGACTTGGTGCCGAAAATGTTTATGTTGTTTATCGCCGAACAGAAGTAGAAATGCCAGCTCGTGTTGAAGAAGTTGAACATGCAAAAGAAGAAGGCGTTCAGTTTCTATTCCTACAAAATGCAAAAAGCATTAAAGGTAATGAAAAAAGTCGTGTAGTTGGAATGGAATGTTTGCGATATGAACTTGGAGAGCCAGATTCATCAGGTCGCCGCCGCCCAGTCGTAATTGAAAATAGCGAATTTATGCTTGATGTTGATACAGTAATTGTCGCAATTGGAAATGGAAGCAATCCTTTGGTTAGTCAAACAACTCCAGAACTTACAGTAAACAAATGGGGAAATTTGATTGTTGATGACAAAATGAAAACCTCAATTGATGGAATTTATGCTGGTGGTGATATTGTACTCGGAGCCGCCACCGTAATTCTTGCAATGGGAGAAGGAAGAAAAGCCGCCGCTTCAATTAATGAGTATTTATTAGAAGAAAGATAAAGATTTTAGATACTTGATTCTGGATACTTGATACGAGTTTCCAGAATCAAGAATCTTTTATCCTGCATCCAGATTCAAGCATCCAGTACAATCCAAATCCAAGTAAAATTCCTACAATTGGTGGAATAAATGGACTAAAATATGCCCCAATTGAAGCCAAAATATAAGCGGCAATTCCCTTCCAGTTAAACTTTGGAAGATTTGCAAATTTCAACAAGGGATAATTTAATTTATGTTTTACGAAAAAATCTGCCATAATTATTCCTCCAATTGGTGGAATAAAAGTGCCGAGCAAAATAATAAATGGAACAAGCCATTCGTACATTCCCAAAATGGCGAGTAAAGTTCCAAATCCAGCACCAATAAAAGTAACTAATTTTCTCTTTTCGGTTCGTATAAAATTGCATCCAGCCACAGAAAAATTGTAAACTGTGTTATCTTGCGTTGTCCAAATGTTTAGAAATAGCATAATAATTCCTAAACTTAACAGACCTTGAATTTTTATTACATTAACAATATCAGCTTCTTGATAAACCAAAGCTCCAACTGTTCCAATTAAAATCATAAATCCGTTGCCAAGAAAAAATGCGATTAAACTTGAGAAAATGGCTGATTTTCCAGACGAAGCAAATCGTACCCAATTTGTAGCTTGAGTTCCACCACTTGCAAAAGTTCCAAAAACAAGAGTAATTGCAGCACTAAAAGTGAGTTCGGTTGTTGGAATTATATCTAAAAGTTTGCTAAATCCGCCAATATCATTTATTGAAATATAAATGCTTATAAATATTAGAATAACCATCATTGGTACAGCAATAATTGATAATTTTTCCAGACCTTTGTAGCCTATTATTGCAGTCCAGCAAAAAATAAATCCAAAAAATATCATTAAATAAGTTGAATACGACTTATCAATTTCCAAAAATTCTGTTAAAATTATTGAAATTGTAGCCGTTCCCCAAGCATACCAGCCAATTTGAGTAATTCCTAAAACCAAATCAACTATTTTGCTTCCAAACTCACCAAATGAAAAACGTCCCATCATTACTGTATTTAAGCCACTTTTGAATGAAATGTAGCCAAGTGCGGCTACATAAGCTCCGAGCAACAAATTTCCAAAACCAATAATTAGCAACAAATCGGGGGAAAATTTAAAAGCTGTTCCCAAAGTTCCACCCGCCCACATAGTTGCAGTAAAAAATGTAAATCCCAATAGAACAGAAGTTAATGACCAAAAACCTTTTCTGTTTTCCTTAGGAACTTCTTCAAGAGGAAAATCCTCACCTATTCTCTTTTTTAATGTTTCCAAAATAAATCCAAAAGCTTATATTTGCCAAATACATTTTGTTATTTTATCAAATTATGAAATACTAATTATATATAGTAATTTGTGTATAACATTTATTTCAATCAGTTTTTCTAAAATATAAAAAAAAGAGTTATTTACTATGCAAATTTGGTTATGGATTGGTTTTTTGGGTTTCGTCATTTTGATGTTAGCATTGGATTTGGGAGTTTTTAATAAAAATGCACATGTTGTAAAAGTAAAAGAAGCACTAGGTTGGACGGCTTTTTGGGTAGTTTTAGCCATGATTTTCAATTTACTTATATATTATTTATATGAAAATCACTTATTCGGTATTGGATCACAGTTAGGTCACCAACTTTCTGGCTCACAAGCAGCTCTTCAATTTTTTACGGGATATGTTATTGAAAAATCGTTAAGTATGGATAATATTTTCGTTATTGCAATGATTTTCTCCTATTTTAAAGTGCCAAGCATTTATCAACATCGTGTGCTATTTTGGGGAATTCTAGGTGCATTAATAATGCGTGGAGCTATGATTTTGGGTGGTGTTGCATTAATTGAAGAATTTACTTGGATGACGTACTTTTTTGGTGGAATTTTGATTTTAACTGCTGTAAAAATGCTTGTAACAAGTCATGATAATCTAGAACCTGATAAAAATATTTTGGTTAAAATGATAAGACGGTTTTACCCAGTTAGTGAAAATTTTGAATCTGGCAATTTTTTTACAAAAATTAATAATAAAAAAGCCATTACACCTCTTTTTTTAGTTTTATTAGTTATTGAAAGCACCGATGTTTTATTTGCAATCGATTCAATTCCAGCAATTTTTGCCATAACTACCGATCCATTTATAATTTTCACATCCAATGTTTTTGCAATTTTAGGATTACGCTCCCTATATTTTGCTCTTGCAGCCATGATGGATAAATTTAGATTCTTAAAAATAAGCTTAGTTTTTGTTTTGGCTTTTGTTGGAAGTAAAATGATTTTGGTACATCATTACCAAATACCAACTTTGTTTTCATTATCTGTAATAATTGGAATTTTATCTGTAGGAATAATTGCTTCAATCTACGCAAGTAAAAAAGATTCTGCAAAATTAGGTAACCATTAAGTTAAAATATCAAATCTTTAAAACCTCTTTTTTTTACATTGACAAAAAAAGAGGTTCAATTCATAATTGCTTTTCGTAAAAAGTTATGTAGTTTTAGTATATATTTTAATAATATTTTCAATTGGAGAATATAAATGAAAAAATATTTACTGTTTATGATTTTTCCACTACTCTTTGGTGGATGTTCAAGTGCTACTAATTTTTATTCGTTTGATGAAACAAAGCAATTGATTGACCAAAAGTTTCAAGATTCATCATTTGCTCATGCTCATTGGGGTGTTTTGATTGAATCATTAACTACTGGTGAAGTTTGGTATGAGCAAAATGGAAATAAAATGTTTATGCCCGCTTCAAACGAAAAAATTCCAACAGCGGCTGCAACTTTACTTACATTAGGTCCTAATTTTAGATATAAAACAGATCTTTATTACACGGGTGATATCATCGATTCTGTTCTAAATGGTGATTTAATAATTAAAGGTGATGGCGACCCTACGTTTTTCACAAAATTCTACGAAGATTCGCGAACTCCTTTTTTTTATTGGATTGATATATTAAAAAAAATGGGAATTAATAAAATAGATGGAAATATCATCGGCGATGACAATGCCTTTGAAGATTATGGGTACGGCGACGGTTGGACTTTTGACGGCTTGGATAGTTGGTATTCTGCAGAATCTGGAGCGTTACAATTCAACGAGAACAACATTGATTTACAAATTATTCCACCAAAATCAATTGATGAGTCGTTACAAGTAATTCCAAACGTGAAAAGTAATTATTTTAACATAATAAATAAAACAATAAATTCGGAAACAGAACGAAACCAAATTTCGATTAATAGAGCTTTTGGAACAAATGACATAACAATTTCTGGAATTGTTAAAGTTGGTAGCAAACCATTTGAACGTTCACTTTCAATTTCAAATCCAACACTTTTTTACACAAATGTACTTCTAGAAACAATTTTAGACAAAGGTATTCTTGTAACAGGAAAAGCTATTGATTGCGATGATATTACTAATTGGAATCCAAATTATAATAGTCAAAAACTGATTAACTCATATTTTTCAAATCCAATTATTGATATTTTGAAAGGAATGATGAAAAGAAGTCAAAATATGTATGCCGAAACTTTTGTTAAAACTCTTGGATTGAATATTGGCGGAATTGGCTCATTTAACGAAGGGAAAAAAGTTGTTGAAAGTGTTTTAAGTAATTTTGGAATTGCTCCAAAAACTTACGCTTTTGTTGATGGCTCTGGACTTTCGAGATACGATTACATTAGTCCAAAACAGATTGTTACTATATTAAAAGCAATGAAAAAGAGTCAATATTGGAATGAATGGAATTCGCTATTCCCTATTGCTGGCGTTGACGGAACACTAAAAAACAGAATGAAAGGCACAAAAGCAGAAGGAAATGTTAAAGCAAAAACGGGCACAATTTCAAATGTTAGAGGTTTATCTGGTTATTTAACAGCTGCAAATGGCGAAGAAATTGTATTTTCTTTTTTAGTAAACGGACATTTGCTCTCTTCTGATGATAATGAAAAATTGACTGATAGCGTTCTTGCTTTAATTTCAGAATATCCTTTTTTAATTAACACCAAATAAAAAAATGAGATTATTCCATTAACATAGAACAATCTCATTTTCATAAATTTAATACTTTTAACCAAAACTTGAATATTAAGTTTTGGTTATTTTTTTACATGTTAACCCAATATGAAAATTTAATTAGAAAAATATTATCAGCTTCTGATTCCCAAAGATTTGAAAAATCTTTTCCAAGATGAAATTGACCAGGGTCTTGGAAGTTCATTTTATCGTGCGTCCAAACAAAATAAAGTACCGAGCCAGGAAGCACTTCCCATCTTAAAACCGCATTTCCGCGTAATGACTTAAAATTAAAATTTGGATTGCTAAATGAAAATGTATCATTTGAATTATCATCTGGATTAACTGTGTACTCGTCTGTTGCCGATTCATAACTAATTGTTGAACCATTTTCGCCATATAAATTAGTTTTGCTTGTATTTGTTTCTGCCAATTCTTTGAAATTTTTGTAATTTCCAACAGAAAATAAAGGCTGAACGTAAAATTGCAGACTAAATTTCGAATTTAGTGTCCAATCAAATCTGATATTTGCAGAAATTGTCTTCTGATCCATTTCCGCAAAAATATAGCGCGAACCATAAGTTGCAGTTGCATTTTCATCAGCTACTGCTTTTACCCATTGATAAATCGATTTTGTAACATAATATTCTGGTTCAAAAGAAATATTTAATTGAGAATCTGGTTTCCATTCAACTTCAAACTCTACTGAAAAGTCATAACTTCCAAAAGCATCTTGCCAAATTCCCATTCCAGGTGATAACACAACTTTTTCACGGGAATCTGATCTTACAGAAATTCCCAAAAATGAATTTTCCGTCAATATCATTCTTGGTCCTCCACGTGTAATTGTAGTAGAAGTGCTTTCAAAATTATAACCCGCTTCGCCTTCTAAACTCCAATAATTAGCAAATTGAACATTGCCATTTGAATAAAATCCCATTCGCAAAATATTTCCGTCATAATCAGAATTGCTATTAAATCCTAAAAATATGCTTTTATACCTCGTAAGTTCATCAGGTTCATACCAACGATAACCAGTAACTATATGACCATTAATTCTATCAGCAAACCATTGATAACCCATGTCATTAAATTCAAAACCTGGAGTCGCCGTTCCAATTGCTGAGTTAAAGTAGAAATTTCCTTTTTGCTTATTAATTGCAAATCGCGAAAACATTCCAGATAGAGAAGTTAAATTTTCGTCAAGCCGCATATTAACTCTGTCGGGGCGTTGAAAATAGCGATAAGGTTGCTTTTGAACATTAACAAGAGCATCTTTTGAGCCTTGAACGTATGAACCAGCAACCATTCCAGTTAGAACGTACATTTCATCTTCATCCAAAAATGTCCAACCATCAACTCCATAAGAATATGCTTGCTCAGTTAATAACGATTTCAAATTTTCGTTTGATAAATCGCGATTAACGGCAGTAAAAATCATTCCAATTGCTTGATTTCCCTCATTAAATTCCTTTCGAGTTCGCAAAACACCATAATGAGTAAGCGGTTCAATCTCTTCTTTAATTATATCGTTGGAATTTGTATAAATTCTTGCGTTTGTTTTTTCCGTAACGGCACTTAAAAGTCCAATTGACCAAGATTCATCAATTTTTCCGGTCAATTTTCCAGCACCTAAAATTCTTGTATCAATTGGCACGTCAACAATTCCATCAGTTGTTGGATAACCTTGTGGAGTTCTGCCAATTCTTCTGGAATAAAATAATGTTGGGTTTCCGAAATTAAATCCCCAATTGCTATTTGTTCCACCAGAACCGAATTGAAAAATGTTTTCACCTTCAATAAAAAAAGGACGTTTTTCGTCAAAATATATTTCATTTGCAGAAAGATTTACAACAGCTGGGTCAACTTCAACTTGTCCAAAATCTGGATTTATTGTTACATCAACATTCAAATTTGTTCCAATTCCAAATTTAACATCGGCACCTAAAGAAGTTTGATATTGATTTTCTGCATAAAATGGGTCATTTTCTTTTCCATGCAAATATTGAGCTTTTTGAACTATATAAGGTAGAAATTCAAATCGTTTTTTGGAAATAATTCCGTCCAAACCAGTTAAATCGGCAAAATGTGAAACAAAACCACTTTCTTTTTTAGGAACTAATACAAGAAACGACATTTCGTGTTTACGTTTTATATCTCGATTTAAGTTAATTCCCCAAACCATTTCTTTTGATTCATTAAATCTTAATTGTGAAAATGGTATTTTTATTTCGGTTGCCCAACCTTCTTTATTTACATCGGTTTTCACTTCCCAAATTCCATCCCAAGAATCGCTCATTGCACCATCATTATAAAGAGTTCCGTCACAAATTGAACCACCTGGATTAACAGCAAAATAATTTCCAGTTCTGTTATCGTTATATGGGTCAATGTAAATCCAGAACCAATCGGATTCAACTATATTGTCACGACGCATTAAAGTTACATCAATCGAATCTGGATTTGAGTCATAAAATTTGCCACTAAAATAGAGATTTTCGTTATCGTGCGAAATCCAAATTTCCGTTTTTTCGCTTGCTGGATTTCCTTCATCTGGGTCTTTTTGAGTAAAATTTGTTAATGGATTGTTTTGATAAACCGATTCTGTTAATTTTCCATCAATTATTATAGGTGTTTCTATTTTATATGATTTAACTGGCTTTGTTGGTTCATCCAATTTTGACCCAAATAAAATACTTGAGAACACGAGAAGAGTATATAAAGTAAGTTTTTTTTTCATAAATAACCTTGTTACACAAAAATTTTCAACGTTCTTTAGATGTATCTCAATTCAAAAAGTTCAAGACTTTTTCAAAAAATTAAATACCAAAATAATAATAGTTAGTTGAAATTTAGAACAATGAATATTGCTATTTACAATTATAAAATAAATATTTATGACCAACTTTATAACAAATGATTTTAGGAAAATTATGGACAAAAATAAATTCTCAACTGTTGATGAATATTTCTCTTCATTGCCTATAGAAATAAGTAAAAAACTAAGTCAAATTAGAAATATTATAAAAAATACTATTCCAAAAGCAGAAGAATTGATAAGTTATAACATGCCAGCTTTTAAGTTTCATGGAATTTTGGTCTATTACGCTGCTCAAAAAAAGCATATTGGATTTTATCCAGCAAGCACAGAAGTTTTAGGAATTTTTAAGGAGAAACTAATAAACTACAAAACTTCAAAAGGAACAATTCAAATTCCTTTAAAAGAAGAAATTCCTCTTAATTTATTGAAAGAAATTGTCATATTTCGTGCAGAACAAAATATTCAGAAAGAGAATTCGAAAACAAGCGGACGATTAAAGAGAATTAAAAATATATAATTGCAACAATCTGTTTCATTTACCGAAACAATTATGCAGTAAATATAAATATTATACTTTTACATTTTAATATTCTATTTATTTCAATTAAATTATTTGTATTTATAAATGATTTTTTATAGTTTTTCAATGAGAATAAAATATTTTCTGTTTTGCAATTTATTTACTGTTGTGGAATAACAAATAAATAAATTTTTTAATGATGATTTGACTTTAGTCTTTTTGAATAAAAGGCGTATTGTGGTGGTATTTTTTTAGGATTTTATTGGTAAATGCTTTATTGATTAGTTTAATTTAAGTTAGAATTTTTAACACATTTGAAAAATTGAAGAAGCAAGGCTTCTCAAAATAAACAACATAACAACAATCTAAGGAGAGAAACATGAAGAAAATTTATTCAATTTTGTTAATTAGTCTTTTAATGGCTAGTTTCAGTTTTGGACAAAGCGGTATTAAAGTTGGCGTTGGTGGCGTTGTTGGTTTACCAATGGGAACTTTTGGTGATGTAGTTGGAATGGGTTTTGGTGCTGCTGTTGTTGGCGAATACAAAGTTGCTGACAATATTATTGGTACTTTTACTACTGGTTATTTAATGTTCTCTGGAAAAGAAGATTTTTATCCTGATTATTCAATCATTCCTTTAATGGTCGGTGGCAAGTACTTTTTTGCTGAAAACATGTATGGAACAGTTCAACTTGGCTTAAACATGGTTTCTTACACTATTCCTGCTATTAATTGGGGTTTCGGAATTACTACTCCTGAAACTACAGGAAGTGACACTGAATTCGGTTATGCTCTTGGCGCTGGCTATGAAATGGGCGATATCGATTTATTAGTTAAATATGGTAGCTATATGACTGATGCTACATCTCTTAGTTTAACAGCAGTTTACAAATTTTCATTATAATTGAGTTTTACTTCTTTAATGTATTTTACATTAAGATTAAATCCCACCCGAATAGAGTGGGATTTTTTTTATGTTTTTTTTCGAATCTATAAATTTTAAACGGATTTCTGAGAATTTTGTGGACATGTGTCTGAAACTAAAAATATTGAGTTAAATAATGTTATGTTTCAAAGCTTTTTTAACAGCTTTCATTTTATTATTTACTTGCAGCTTTCGGTATATATTTTCGATGTGTTTTCGAACAGTAGATGGTGAAATAAAAAGATTTTCTGAAATTTCGTTATAATCTAATCCTTGACTTAATTGGTCAAGCACCTCTATTTCACGTTTTGATAGACAAAAATCCTCATTTTTTTCAAAATTAACACAATTTGAGTTTCGTAATATTTCCAATGATTTTGCAGCAATTATTGGCGACATTGGCGCACCGCCATTCATAATCATTTTAATTCCATCTATTATTGAATTTGGAGTTTCATCTTTTAATAAATATCCCATTGCTCCAGCTTGGATTGCATTAAAAATGTTTTCTTCGTCATCAAATACTGTTAAAATAATTGTTTTTATTTGAGGATATTTTTGGCGGACAATTTCTGTTGCTAAAATTCCATTCATTTCGGGCATTTCAATATCCATTAAAATAATATCAATATTATGATTTTCGTCCAATTTTTCTATAAAATCTTTCCCATTTTTCCCTCGAAACCTAAAGTCAATTTCATTTTCAAAAAGTTCCAATTTCTCTTTTATAGATTCTGCTAAAAAATCATTATCCTCAGCAATTGCTATTTTAATTTTCATTATAATTCCTAATATTCTTATTGTAATCTATTGTTTTTAACAACAATGCTCAATAAGTCATTTGTACTATTTAATTTTAATATTACAACAAATCTTTGTCCCAGCATTATTGCTAACTATTTTAAAGGTGGCTCCAGCTTCTTCGCATCTAAATTTCATATTGCTTATTCCATTCCCCATTTTTGAATTGGAAATATCAAAACCACTTCCATTATCTTCAATTGAAAGGACAAATTCATCACCAACTTGCTTAAAAGTGATATTAACTTTACTTGCATTTGCGTATTTAATAGTATTTTGGATAGCTTCTTGAATAATTCTGAACAAATTCAACGTTTGAGTTGAGGTTAATTTAATTTCGGAAATAATATTGTTGTTAATCTGAATGTCAATATCTGTTAAAATTTGAGTTTTAAACTCGTTTAGTTTTAGGAAAAGTTCTTGTAAAGTACTTTCGCTTTTTTTCATTGCCCAAATAGTTTGTCGCAATTCATTAAGTGTATTTCTTCCAAAGGTGCTTAAGTTATTTAGCTTTGTATAATTTTTTTCGTCTTTATTTGCAAAAGTGAGATTATCAATAGAACTAATCATAAACGTGAGATGAGAACCAATATTATCGTGTAATTCTCGCGAAATACGCAATTTTTCATCCGAAATCCTATTTTCGTATTCTACCTTAGCAAGTTGATTTTTTAGTTCTAACTCGTTCCTAATTTGTTTACGTTTCAGTTTTTGGAAGCTGTAAATGGCAACAATTCCAATTAAAAGTATGACTGAAAAAACAGTAACAACAAGTATTTGTTCTCTTTGTTCCTTTAATTTTAATTTTGCTTCTGATATTTCCTTGTCTTTTTTTTGTGACTCAAATTTAATTTCAAGTTCTGCAATTCTTTTATTTGTTTCAACATTTATAATACTATCCTGATAATTCTTATGGTTCACTAAATTGGAATATGCTCGCTTAAAGTCTTCCATTTTTTCATATATGCCAGAAAGTTTTTCATAATTGTATTGAACCAAATGCTTATTACCTATCACTTTTGCAAGTTCTAAACTTTCGTTATACTTTATAATTGCTAAATTGATATTTCCAACTTTTTCGTAAAGTTCGCCATAAATAACAGCATTTTCAGCACGTCCGTAGCTACTTTTTTCTTTGGCTCGGTATTGATCCGATTTTTCCATATATGCAAAAGCTTCTTTCATTTTTCCACGAATTGCTAACAAACCCGCAAGATGATTTAATGTATAAGGAATTCCAATATAATCGTTTGCAGATTTTTTTATATCTAATGCTTTTTTATAGTAAAAAAGCGCGCTATCTAAGTCGTTTGAAAGCTCTAATACAGTTCCATAATTATCATAAATGCCTCCTATTTCTTTAACCAAATTATTTTTTTCAGCCAATTTTATAGCAAGTTGCATATAATATTTTGAGCGTTTTATGTTAGAGCTTTTTAAATGGAAACCTAATAATCCATATTCTAAAACCAAATCATGCTCACTATTTGTCTCCTCAAAAAGCTTAATTGCAATTATTGCTGCATCGCGGTATTTGGCATATTCGCTAATTGACGAATATGCAAGCGCCAAATTGCTATATAATTTTGCGGTTTTAATTTTGGAATTTTCCCTTTTTGAAATTTCTATTGCGTTAAGTAATGGATTTATAATTTTTCGTGGTTCGGATACAATTACATTGTAGGGCATAGAAATTAATGAATCAACTTCGTTTTTTTTGTCCCCTCCAAAAGAATTGTTTTTCATAAAAAAGACTAAAATTAATATGAAATATGCATATTTTCTCATTTCTATCATTTTTTAAGTTCTTATTATTGTTCCAAAAATAGCTTTATAAATATAGCAATTATTTGAGAAATGAAATATTGAGTATTGCTTTAAGGTTGAGATTGATGAAATGATTAAGAGAAAATGCCATATTTTGCTCAAAACATGGCAAAATCACTAAAAAAATATTTTATTCCAATTTGCTTTTTGCAAAATGCAAAGCTGCAAGAACTTCGTCAAGATTTTCTTTTGGAATGTGAACTTTCCAATCTGGTTCTTTGCTGTCTTTTTTTAGAAAAATTCCAATACTTGCAACGCTATCGCTATTTGGTCCATAAGGTTGTTCAACAACACTTACAGATATTTTACCGTGTTCAGCAGTTGCCAATTCAATTTCATCTTTATATGTTACTATTCCACCCATGATTTCTCCATTTTTATAAAAATTAGTTAAAAAATATTTTTTGTTTACAATGCAAATTATAAATAATAACAGTTAATCTGCAAATTATTGAAAAATTTGTTTACTTTTTTTTCTCTGTGTTATATCCTTTGTCACCAAAAGGTTGTTTTTCAGCAATTATCATTTCTTCTAACAACTCGAGTTCGTCTTTGTAATCCATATTAGAGCCTTCTTTTTCTTCCAAAAATGATAAAACTTCAAACTCAAAATTCTCTTCGCCGTATAATTTCCAATCATTTTGTAACTCTTGCGCAAAGTTACTGCCAACGGATAATTGCAATCTGTGTCTATTCCATTTAGCATTCATATTTGTGCTTTTATCAATTAGAATTTTTCCATTTACTTTATTTCTAATTTGGAAAACTCCCATTGGAAATTTCATTTGTTTGTATTCGGCTTTTAGTTCTTTATTCGTCTTCATTTTTCAAAAAGATAATTAATTGTATTGCAATTTATTTTAATTTTTGTTCATTTCCCATTTCAAAATTGATTTTCAAATAGACAACTTAAATTATGTATAAAAAACAGCCAGCCAAATTGTAATATTATTTTTGACCGTTTCACTTACTTTGTGCTTTTTGTGTGCGGGAATGTTAACAAAATCACCTTTTTTCAAAGTTATTTTGCTTCCATCTTCAAATAGGATTGTTCCAAAACCTTCCAAAACAATTACCCATTCATTTTCATTTTGATCATACCAACCCGATTCTGGCGAAGTTTGTCCAAAAGAAACAATTCGTTCAATTCGCACATTATCCGATTTAACTAAATCAATAAAATCTTCGTTGGATAAATCAGAAGGTAAATTTCCAAATATATTTTTCATAAATTATTCTATAATTTAGTTTTAAGCCGGAATAAAATATTAAATTCTGTTCTTATTTATTCAAAATTATTTGTTTTAAAGCACTATTTAAATTTGGATAGTTGAAATGAAATCCCAAATTTTCAATCTTTTTTGATGAAATTCGGCTTCCTTCAAGGACAATTTTTGCCATTTCGCCTAAAATTATTTTTAGCAATAGTGCTGGTAAGTTTGGTAAAATAATTGGCTTTTTTAACATTCCCGCCAAAATTTGAGTGAATTCCTTATTTGAAATATGTTCTGGAGCAACTGCATTATAACTTCCAACCATATTTACATCAGTTACAGCTTTTAAATAAATATTGCACAAATCATCGATATGAATCCAAGAAATAAACTGATTTCCCGTTCCCAAAGCTGAGCCAACAAACATTTTTATTGGCAACATCATTTTTGACAAAGCACCTTTTCCACTATTTAAAACAACTCCTGTTCTAATTTTTACGGTTCTAATTCCCATTTTTTCGATTGAATTACAACTATTTTCCCAATTATTGCAGACGAATCCAAGAAAATCGTTCGCAGGCAAATCTTTTTCGGTATAAATTTTGTCGCTTGTTGTCATTCCATAAAAACCGACTGCCGATGCGGAAATAAATGCTTTTAACTTTTTATTTTGCTTTTCTACTTTATTAAATAATAATTTTGTGCTGTTAACTCGGCTATCATTTATTTCTTTTTTCCGTTTGGAACTCCATTTTTTTTCGCCAATATTTGCACCCGAAAGATTGATTATATAATCCGCCGTTTCGATAGCTTGTGCGTCCACAAATTGATTTTCAATATTCCACAAGTAAGTTGTAATTCCGTTAATCGATTTATTTGTTCTGCTTAACAAATTTACATTGAAACCATTTTCAATCAATTTTTTGCTTAAATATTTGCCAATTGTTCCAGAACCACCGGCAATTAGAACTGATTCCATTTTCTACTCGTGATTTGTAATTTCAAAATCTTTTGGATTATAGCCTTGTTCAACTAAAATTGCAAATATCTCTTTTTTTGTTTCAGCCGAAATTGTTTTAGTTCGGCTTAAAATCCAACCATATTTTCTTTCGGGATGACCGACAATTGCCCATTTGTAATTTTCGTCGAGACCAATTATCCAATAAGCTCCCCAAAATGGTCGCCAACCTAAAAACGAGACGAAACTTACTTCCAATTTGGTTTTGTTTACTTTGTCAACAATACGTGCAACTCCAATAGCTTCGTTAATTTCGCCATCTTCTTCAACACATTTGTTTACTACTTTTATATTTCCATCTTCATGCAAAGAATATGTGGCGGAAGTGTTTTTTGCGCAGTCACTTTGAAATCTGTTTGGAATTTTTGCAAATTCGTACCAAAGTCCAATATATTTTTGAAGATTTACAGATTTAACCGTTTGGGGTTCACTGTTTGCTTTGTTTTGAGCAAATATTTGTAAACTGAGCGACAGAATTAAAATAATCGTTTTTTTCATTTTCCACCTATTAAAATTCAATACTTACGCCAATTGAAGGCAAAATTCCAAATTCTTCTTGTTCCACAACTTTGTTTTCGTTAAAATCCCAACGATAACCGTTAATATTTTTTCTACTATAGATATTTTGAACATCAATATATGTAATTAATGTAACACTCGAAAAATTCCAGGTTTTATCAACTCTTATATCCAATGCATGATTTATTGGTAATTGCTCTGTTAAATATTCCGAAATATTTTGCGAGCCATATTGATGAATTGGTGTGTATGGAAATCCCGAAGCAAATCGAAATTTGGCAGAAAATATCCAAGAATTTTGCCAAATGTAACCACCAGATAAATTGAAAATCCAATTTTGATTATACTGACCAACTCGCTCAATTTCGTCCAAAGCAGTAAATTCTGTTTGGCTATAAGTTAAACTCGCAATTCCGTAAACTGGTGAATCTGACGATTTCTTTTGGACAGAAATTTCAATTCCTTTGGAAATTCCACTTCCTCCGCTAACTAAAGGCTCCAATCCAAAAGATGAATAATTATCCTCCGAACCACCAAAACCCGAACCAGAATTTGCAAGCACTAAATAATTGCGTAATTGACTTGCTGCATATTTGCTATAATTTTTATAGAACATTTCAATTTTGAATCGTGTGGATTCATTAAAAATGTGATCAGCACCAAAAATGAATTGTTCAACTTTTATCGGTTCAAGATTATTATTGCTTGGATAAGCTAACCAAATATATGATGGCGTTTGTCGGTAAATTCCAACGCTTAAGTTAAGCGAAACCACTGGCGATGCAACATATTTAAACGAAGCTCGTGGACTTACTGTAAATTTTGTTTCGAGTGGATTAAAATACTCGCCTCGTAAACCTGCATTTATCACAAATCTTTCAAACAAAGTTGTGTTATAAAGTGCATAAATGCTTGCTTTGTGGTAATAATTGTCATTATTTACATAATTTAACGTAAGTACATCACCAAACGAAGTTACAAAATCGTCTGGAAATTCAACTTCATTTTGACTTTTGATTAATGTGTAGCCCATTCCAAAATTAATTTCTGAACTTCTGTTTAGTTTAAGAATTAAATCGCCACTAAACTCGTTGGTTGCTTCTTTTGATTTATTTAGAAAAATAGGATTTAATAAACTATCTCTTTGCGAATTGTCGTAAGTGATATAATTTCTTCCAAACCTAAAATTTGCAAAACCATTTTTTAGCAAAAGCTGATAAGAAACGCCAAAAGTATATTGTCTTTGACTGTTTGCCAAAATACGCGCGTTATCTACCAAATCCTCATTTGTTTCGTTGTTAAAATTTACGTCGTCAAGCGTTCCAACAAAAAGAACTGATAATTTATTGTTATTGTTAAAATTATAATTGTACTTAAAAAGCATATCATAATATTGTGGAACAAATGAAAATCCGAAAGCATTAAATAGAAAATCGAGATAACTACGACGAACCGAAAATATAAAATTGTCATTCTGAGTAATTGGCCCTTCCAAATTTAAGCCAAACGAGGTTGCGGAAATAAGTGCTTTGCCACCAATTCTGTCGGTTCTTCCTTCGCGTAAATCAATGCCAAGCACCGAAGAAAGTTTATCGCCATATTTAACTGAAAATCCACCAGTTGAAAAAGTGGAAGTTTCAACAAAATCCAAATCAACATAGCTATTTGTTCCACCAGTTGCACCTTGTGTTGCAAAGTGATTTATATTTGGAACAACAAATCCATCAAGCAAATAAAGATTTTCGGAAGGCGAACCACCACGAACAACAAGGTCATTTCTTCCGCCAGATTGCTTTGCAACACCGGGAATTAACGATAAAGACCGCAAAACATCTTCAAATCCGCCTGGAGTCCTTCTTATTTCTTCGTTGCTAAAACTTGTAACGCTTAAAGGTTCGGTCACTGCTTGATTATAATATCCTGCTGTAACTGTGACTCCTTCCAAGCTAATTGTCGATTCGGTCAATTCAAAATTTACTTTTGCAGGTCGCGATGATGAAACCATAACATCTGTTTTTGACTCATCTCTAAAACCCAGATACGATGCCTTTAAAATGTAAGTTCCTGGTTCAAGATTGTTTATTACAAAATTTCCATCAATGTCTGTTGCTGCACCAGTTGTTGTTCCAACAAGAATTATATTTACGCCAACCAACGGCTGTTTTGTAGTTTTGTCAATTACCGAGCCAGTTATAATTGAATTAGATTGAGCAAATATATTTGCCGAAGCAAATAATATGATTAAAATTGCTTTTATATTTTTCATTTTATTATCTTTTTGTTTTTTGTATAAATTAGTTTAAAACTTTGTTATATATTTTTGAATATCAAATTTTCTTTTTGCACCATTAAAATTCATGTATCTTACTTTTCCAAATATTGGTCTTTCGAACCAAGCTCTATCATGAACTCCACCAATTGACCATACAATTCCAGTAAATCCATTTGGATCAATTCCATCAAGAGCATATTTGTCGTTTAAATATATAGCAATATTTTGAGCATCTTCTGGTGATTTTGTCCATTCAAGAATTTTTTTTGCCCAGTACATACGCATATATCCGTGCATTTTTCCAGAAGATAGCAATTCATTTTGCGCTGCGTTCCATAATTCGTCGTGGGTTTTAGCTTTTTCAAATTGTGAAAGCGAATAAATATAATTTCGTATATCAATTCTGTGCAAATTTAAACTCATTTTAGCCCAATTTGGAAATCCATTAAAATTATCATAATTCTTATTATAATAAACAAAATTGTCAGATAATTCTCTTCGGACAATCATTTCTTCTAAAAAAGCAGATGCGTTTTCATCATTGTTAAATTTTCTTAAAATTAAGGCAATTCTTTGCGCGGAAATATGTCCAAAGTGCAAATGGATTGATAAATTTGAAATGTACTCTTTTGTTGGGTCGTTTCTTAATAAATTGTAGTTCGAAAGTTTATGTTCAACAAAATCTTTCAAAATGTTAAAAGCTGCGGTTTCTCCAGGTTTAATCCACGATATTGGCTGGACGTTTAAATCTAAATTTAATTTGTTCAATAAATCATCAACATTTATTTCGCAAAATTGATTATTAGCAGTTGCCTGCGGTTTAATTTGTGGAAATTCAGTTAAGTAATCATCCAAAAGTCTGTTAATTTTTAGCCTAATTGTTCTGGCACCAAATTCCTCTTTATTACTCGTTTGCCAAATTGGAATAATATTATGCGCATCAACTTCAGCAAATGGAATATTAATTCTTTCATTTACTTCATTAATAATTTGTTGTTTGTTTTTTATTGGATTTTGATCCGTGAACAAAGCCGCAACAGAATATTCCTCAATTAATTTTGGAAGTTCAATTTCAGGTTTAGCAATTTTAAGTATAAACTCAATATTCAGAAGTCTCAATTTTTCATTTGTTTCAACCAAACCATGGATTAAAAAATGAAATCTTCTTAATTCGTTTCCGAGCAAATTTTTGCTTAAGAAGAAAACAACTTTCACACTCATCTCATATTTGGCAGCAAATTCAGAAGCAGCAATTAAAGCCCAATTGTCAGAGACTCTTTGATCGCGCTCCATCCAATAAAAAACGGTCTTTTTTGCTTTATCAACTTTAACATTTTTAACTGATTTTATTCGCCTTTTTGTGTCGTATGAAAATATTTCATTCACTTTCAAAAACCTCAGCGATTATTTTTCTTCTAAAATTAAATATTTCCATAATTGAGTTTTTTACAAAAGCAGAATGAACGATTGATTTAAATATTCCACCATATAAATCATATTCAACTCTGTCTTTCATTATTGTAAAACCATTTACTTCCTCAAAAGTATGCGTATGAATCCATTTTTTATAAGGACCTTTAACTTGTTCATCAACAAATAAATATGGAGGTTCATATTTTGTTATCATTGTTTTCCAATTCAATGGCAAATGATGAAATTTAATTTTATAAAAAAATTCAGCATTTTCTTTCATTATTTTATCTGAATTAGGTTTAATTTCAAATTTTAGCCAATTCGGAGTAATTTTCTGAAGATTTTCGGGTTTTGAAAATAATTCAAAAACACCGTCTAAAGATTTATTGATATTTTGTGTTTGTTCAAATATGTACATAAAATTCCTAAAATCACTCTAATATTTCAAAATTAAAAATTCTGTTTTCTATCTATTAAATATTAGTTAAAAAGTTTTTCTGCAAGAAGAGTAATTATCATTTTGTCTATTTTTTTATAATTTTCTATTCAATAATACAAAGCTTAAATGACTTTGTCAATGTTTTGTCTAATATAATTTGCAATTTATTTAGACAATACATATTTTTGTCTAGATGTTTTTTATTTAATGAGACGTTGTGTCGACTTTATTAAATAAGAATTTTTACGTGTTTTTAGTTGCTAAAACAATACTAAACAAGAATGGAATAAAAAATGAAAAAATATAGTTTAATGGTGTTAATGGGTCTTATCTTTGTCAGCTGCTCAACAACATATATAAATAAAAATCCACTTGGTGAAATTTTCCCGGTCGTAAGTGGCGAATCACTTGAAAAAATTGAAATAGAAATGCCCAAATATTTTAACGGCTCAAAAGTTATTCTGCTTTTAGGATATAAACAAGATTCACAATTTGATATAGATCGCTGGTTAATTGGACTTGACCAAACCGAGACAAAAGCTAAAATTTATGAGCTTCCAACAATTCAAGGCTTATTTCCAAGAATGTTTTCAACTTTTATTGATAATGGAATGAGAAAAGGAATTCCTAAAGAGCTTTGGGGCGGAGTAATTACAATTTATAGCGATGGCTCGGTTATTCAAGAGTTTACGGGAAATGAGAACGCTAATAACGCCCGTGTTTTGCTTATTGATGAAAGTGGGAAAGTAATTTACTTCTACGATAAAGGTTTTGCTGTTTCTGCCTTGAACGAACTAAGACAAAAATTAACAAACTAGATTTAGGAAAATTTAATATGAGCATTTTAAAGATATTTATCAGTTATTTTTTAACAACCATTGTTTTTTTAATAATTGATTTAACTTGGTTGGGATTTATTGCAAAAGATTTGTATAAAAAATATTTAGGCCATTATTTAACTGATAGCGTTAATTGGTTTGCCGCAATAATATTTTATTTACTGTTTATTGTTGGAATATCAATATTTGCAATTTATCCCGCTGTAAATAAAAACTCGAGCTTAAATGCAGTAATTCTTGGATTTTTATTTGGCTTTTTTACTTATGCAACTTACGATTTAACAAATTTAGCAACTCTAAAGGATTGGCCAATTACAATAGTCATAATTGATATACTTTGGGGTTCATTTCTTACTGCAAGCGTTAGTCTTGCTGGTTTTTATATTATTAAATTTATCAAATAACAATTTATCATATAGATTATGGAAAATATTAAAGAACAATCAATAAATGGGAAACATCTTTATTATGCTTTTATTGCTGGCGGAAAACAAGTGTTACAAAACCAAAATGAGCTAAATCAAATAAATGTTTTTCCAGTTAGCGATAAAGACACTGGAACAAATTTAGCCTCAACAATTAGGTCGGTAATTGATAACATTAAACCTAATAAATCATATAAAACAACCCTTAACGACATTGCAACTGCTTCACTAATGGGTGCGCGCGGAAATTCGGGTGTAATATTTGCTCAATTTTTTTATGGATTAAATCAAAAAACAAAAAATAGTCATGTAATAACCGTAAAAGAATTAGCCGAAAGTGTTAAAGGAGCAATTCCATATATATACGAAGCAATAGCAAATCCCGTAGAAGGAACAATTTTAACAGTAATTAAAGATTGGTCTGATTTTCTAAATTCCAAAATGGATAAAATTCACGACCTAAAAACAGTTATGAATGAATCAATAATAGTCCTTGAAAAATCTCTTATTGAAACTACCTCCAAGCTAAATATTTTAAATAAACACAAATTTGTAGATGCCGGTGCAAAAGGATTTGTCATATTTATGAAAGGTGTAATTGACCTAATTAATAATATGAACATTAGGGAATTATCCACCGAAATAAGCGAAAATATATCAATAGTTCATTCTGATGAAATATCAGATGAAAATATAGGGTACCGATATTGTACTGAAGCAATTTTAAAAAACATAAATATCAAAAAAGAAGACTTAAAACAGTTTTTAAACAATGATGCAGATTCAGTTGTTGTTGCTGGTTCCGAAAGTATTTGTAGAATTCACATACACACCAATGAACCAGCTGAACTATTTTATAAATTAAAAGATTTTGGAACAATAACATTTCAAAAAGTTGATGATATGGTTCGGCAGCTTGATATTGCAAGCAAACGAAAATGGAATATAGCAATAGTTACTGATTCCACTTGTGACTTATCCAAAGAACTTTTGGATTTTTATCAGATAAATATGGTTCCAATCAACATTAATTTTGGCGATAATCATTATTTAGATAAAATTACAATGCAACCGAATCAATTCTATAATTTACTTGAAAGTAGTGATGATTTTCCTAAAACTTCTCAAATTAATGAACAAAGTTTCACAAATATTTATTCTCATCTCGCTTCACATTACGATGCTATTATTTCAATTCATTTAACATCCCAATTTAGTGGAACCTTTTTAAGTAGCCAAAAAGCTGCTAGTAGAATTTCAAAAGAGTTTAATAAACCTATTTTTTCTTTCGATTCTAAAAATTTATCAGGTGCTTTAGGACTTTTAGTTCTAAAAACTGCTCAAAGCATTGAAGTTGGAAGTTCGTTTGAAAACATAATTAATTCACTAGAAACGTGGAGAAAAAACGCGAAAATATTCGTTAGTGTTAAAGACTTAAAATACATGATAAAGGGCGGAAGAGTTTCTAAACCGAAAGGATTTATTGCAAATGCTCTTGGATTAAATCCAGTAATTTCAATTGATGAAGATGGTAAATCTTTATTATTTGGGAACACATTTAGCCAAAATTCGAGTTTAAATAAAGTATTTAAGCATGTGGAAAAATTGAATAAATCCCAGTCAATTTGGAATTATATTATTTTGCATGCACACAATTTTGATGGTGCAAAAGAAACAGAAGATAGAATGTTTAATATTTCGAGCAAAAAGGCAATATCAATCGTTGATATTTCCCCTGTAATTGGAATGCATGCAGGTAAAGGTTCAATTGCAATTTCATTATTATTTAACAATTGAGGCAATTATGCTAAATATATTTTTGGAAGGTTTGCTGTTGGTAACTACACTTTTAACTATTTTATGGTTAATAAGTGTTGTGATTAAAAATGTTAGCATTGTTGATATTTTCTGGGGAATGGGATTTTTATTTATAAACCTTTACTATTTTTTAGTTTCTGGTGAGTTTTACACGCGAAAACTTATTTTGCTAATCCTAGTTATTCTTTGGGCATTTCGCCTTTCCGTTTACCTTGCTTGGAGAAATATTGGCAAGGGCGAGGATTATAGATATCAAGAATTTAGGAAAAAATATGGTGAGGAACGCTATTGGTGGGTGAGTTATTTTCAAGTTTTTTTTCTGCAAGGAATATTGATTTCTTTAGTTTCTCTACCTTTACTTGCCACAAATTTTGAAACACAAAACAATAATCTAAATCTTTTTGATTATTTAGCACTGCTTTTTTGGATAATTGGATTTCTTTTTGAATCGGTTGGTGATTACCAGTTATCTAAATTCAAAATGAATCCGAACAACAAAGGGAAAGTTCTAATCACTGGACTTTGGAAATATACACGACATCCAAACTATTTTGGCGACACAATGGTTTGGTTGGCGTTTGGAATTTTTTCAATTGCATCACAAAATTATTGGTCATTTATTGGCTCAATAATTATGGCACTATTAATCGTTAAAGTTTCGGGTGTTGCCTTGCTGGAAAAATCGCTAAAGGATAAAAAGTTAGAATATTTGGAATATATTCAAAAAACCAATTCATTCTTTCCGTGGTTTCCCAAAGAAAACATTAAACCGAACATTGAATAAACTAATTTTATAAAATGGCTTTTTTTACTTTAATTGTCAAGATAATGTCGAGCATTAATAGGGCATTGGTGGATATTACCTAGACGTTTATTATATTTACATATGGAAAATACATCTAAATACAACATAAAAAGTGTCTCTTTTTTGACAAACTTAAATATTCACACGATAAGAGCGTGGGAAAAACGATATTCTGCAGTTATTCCGCAAAGAACTGAAACCAATAGAAGAATGTATTCAAAAGAAGATGTTGATAAATTAAATCTCCTTTCAGAAGCATTGAAAAATGGACATTCAATTGGCTCAATTGCAAATTTATCAATTGAAGAAATAAAAAATTTGGTGCCAAATAAGTCTATTTTCCCACAAAAAAACATTCAAAATTTGGACAAATTCAAAAATTTAATTAATCAATCCACTTTGCATATTTCAAATTATGACTACGAAAATTTTGAAAAATTGCTCTTAGAAAGCTCTGTAAATTTTTCCAAACAGAGTTTATTAATCGATTTTATAATCCCACTACTTGAAGAAATTGGCAATCTTTGGGAAAATGGTAAAATTAGAGTTACGCACGAACATTTTGCCATTTCCGTTTTGCGTACTTTTCTTGGAAGTTTAATTGATAATAATTTAAATCCTATAACTTCGCCCAAAATTTTAACTACAACTCCCGAAGGATTTTTGCACGAACTCGGAGCTTTAATTGCCGCATTATTTGCAATGGATTTTGGTTGGAACGCAATATTTCTTGGTGCAAATTTGCCCGCCGAAGAAATATCCGCAGCTGCAAAGGCAAATAATGTAAATGCTATTTTATTGAGCTTGGTTTATCCATCCGATGACCCACGAACGGGTAATCAATTGCGTAAATTACGAAAATATGTTGGTGAGGATATGAGCATAATTATAAGCGGTCAATCAGCAATTGGATATTTGAAATTTATTGAGGAAACAAACTCTTTGCTCATTAAAAATCTTACCGAATTTCCCGAATTGCTAAAAAATATTAGAGAAAAGATTAGTTTAGCTTAATTTATATATTCTCACGAATTTGTTGCTTTAATTAAAAGCGTTAATGGAATTTTCATTAACGCTTTTTTAATTTAATTTCTATCATCCTTTTTGGTCCGCACCGATTTACTTGGTGCAGTTTGTCGGCTGGAACTTGGTTTTGATGAATTGCTATTAACCTTACTTCGCTGAACTTCTTTAGTTTTGGTTTCAACTCTTTTCTGTTGAACTTTTACTTCATTCTGGGTTCGCGTTTGTGCTTTTTTCTCAACAGAAGTTAATTTACTTCTGTAATTTTCGTTTTTACCTTCAACTTTTGGCTTGTTCACTTCTTTCGATTTTACTTCTTTTTTAAGCGTATTTGTCTTACTTCTTTCGTTGGAAGAGTTTGGAGTCCAATCTTTTTGTACTTTTTTCCCAGTAAATTCTCTACTTGTTTTCACTTCGGTAACTTTACTTGTTTTTCTTGTTGCTTCAAGTTGAGATTTATTTTCAATTCCTTTATTACGCTCAGTAAATGATTTTGATGGATTTCGTTTGGCATAATCATTTCGTTTAATTTTTTCGTGTAAAACTACCGAAGTTCTACTGCGTCGCGATTTAACGTAATTGTAATTATAGCTTTTATCAACATAATTGTGAACAAATCTTCTATATCTGTGAACTGGATAAGGGCGCCATGGATTATAATAAGTTGGATAATAATTATAATAATATGGCGAATACCATGGATGATATCCAATACTCCAAAAATGGACAAAAAATACTGGATGATGAACATAAATTGGTTCAATTATGTAATCATTTCCATAAAGATAAACATCACCAACAACTTGCACTCTTGTCTCGCCGGAATTGTCCTTTTCTACATCAATTGTTGCTACATCTTGAAACAAATCTTTACCCATAACAGCTTGAATTGTTATAAGGTGCGTATTTTTCTCTGCCGTTTCCAAAACACGAAGATAGTCAACTTCGCCATCTTCATTCAAATCCAAATTGCAAATCTGAGTATCTGGGTCGTTTAATCGTCGCTCAAAATCCTCCAAATCTTCCGATTTGCCAAAAATTGAAGCAACTGCCTCTAAATCTAAATTGTCGCTAATATCTTTACTTAAAGCTTCTACAGTTGTAACATCTTGAGCAAAAAGATTGCTAAATGATAGTTGTAAAAGCACTATTGCTATTAAAAATATTCTGTTTTTCATTTTCACACTCTATATTGTTGTTAAATCAATATCATCTAATTGGAAAAATAACCTAATAAATCATTAAATTGAAACTCAAATTTAATTTATTGACAAATTTTTCATTTTCAAGACAAAATATGAGCTATACTTACAAATGCACAACTTGCAATTCAGAATTCAACTCAAATTTTATTGAGAATAATTTTCATTATCTCTGTCCAAAATGTGGTGCGGCAGAAAAAAATTTACCGCTCGTTGGGGTTTTACAAGTTGAGTATGATTATGTTTCAATAAGCAAACATATTTCACCAAATGATTTCTGGAATATGCAGTCGGGTAAATTTTGGCTTTATCCAAAACTTTTGCCCATTAAATTTGAGAATTTCAGCAATAATATTTTGGATAAATTAACACTTCCAACAGACAATATTATAAATCAATCAATAAACGGAAATAGTGTTTTAATAATGGATGAAACAAGAAATCCGACTCTTTCTTACAAAGATAGAGCTTCGAGTCTTGTTGCATTAAAAGCAATTGAATTAGGAATTGACAGAATTGCGGCTGCTTCAACAGGAAATGCCGGTTCATCACTAGCTGGAATTTGTGCTCGTCTTGGATTAAAATCACATATTTATGTGCCTAAAAATATTCCCGATGCAAAACGTATCCAAATTGAAGCTTATGGAGCAAATATTGTTGTCGTTGATGGTGATTATGATTTTGCATTTGATAAATGTCTCGAAGATTCAAAAATTAACAATTGGTACAACCGAAATACGGCTTATAATCCTTTAACAATTGAAGGCAAAAAATCCGCCGCTTACGATATTTTTATCCAAACCAAAGGCAATATTCCAGATGTTATTTTTGTTCCTGTTGGCGATGGAGTTATTATTGCTGGAATTTTCAAAGGATTTACAGAACTGCTAAAACTAGGTTGGATTAATAAACTTCCTCAACTAATTGCTGTTCAATCCAATAAAAGTGATGCTGTGGTTAACTATTTAAGTAGCAACAAATTTGTGTACAAACCCGCAACAACAATTGCAGATAGTATTAGCGCCGGAGCGCCACGTAATTTATACATGGCTGCCAATGCCGTTAATCAAAGCGGTGGTTTTGGAATATCTGTTTCGGACGAAAATATTTTACAGAGCCAAAAGGAATTTATAATCAAAACTGGAATTTTGTGCGAACCGTCAAGTGCAGCAACTTATGCAGCTTATAAACAGCTAATTAACGAAAATAAATTGCTAGATAAATCAGTTTTGTTGTTAATTACTGGAAATGGATTAAAGGACATTGAATCTTTAAAACGGTAACCAAATTATTTAGAACTTTTTGCGATTCATAAATCATGATTAAATGAAACATAATATTACTGCATTAATAACTGTTGCTGGACTTTCCTCTCGAATGGGTGCGTTTAAGCCTCTTCTTTTATATAATGGAAAATCATTTTTAGTTAATATTATAGAAAAGCTAAGTCCAATTTGCGATGAAATAGATGTGGTTACTGGATATAAAGCAAGTTTGATTGAAACTGAATTAAAATCACTTCCACAAAATGACAAAATTAAAACAGTTTTTAACGAAAACTTTAAAGAAGGAATGTTTTCGTCGCTTCAAGTTGGATTAAATAATTCATTAAATTCAGATTGGATTTTGTATCATTTTATTGACCAACCAAACTTGCCAACTAAATTTTACGAAGACTTATTTTATCAAATTGATGATTCGTTTGATTGGATTCAGCCACAGTATGACCAAAAGAATGGACATCCAATTCTTTTAAATAAAAGAATTATTAGAGTAATTAGTTCATCGCCAAAGACCAGCAACTTAAAAGAAATATCAAACCAGACGGATATTAGAAAAAAATATTGGCTTTGCAAACATCCACAAATTTTAAATGATGTTGATACAGTTGATAATTATATAAAGCTGATTATGTAACTATATTTTTTTGCGATTTTTAATCGGCAATTTATAATAACGTGTTCCATCATATTTGAAAAATGCATTAGCTACCGCACCAGCCGTTGGAACAAGACCAATTTCACCAACGCCTTTTGCTCCGTGCGGACCATGTGGGTCGGCAACTTCAACTCCAATAACTTCAATTTCTGGAGTTTCCTTTGCTCGCAAAATTCCCATTTTTCGCAGTTTAGTTGATTTAGGAATTCCTTTTTCCAATTCCAATTCTTCAGAAATTGCATATCCCAAACCCATATGAACAGAGCCTTCAATTTGTCCTTCAAACAATGTTGGATTAACAATCTTGCCAGCATCGTGAGCTGCAACTATTTTTTCTATTTTTCCATCCTCGTCAAGAATAACTACTTGAGTAGCATAACTATAGGAATAATGTGTAATTACTTCCTTCGAGCTATCACCCGGTTTAGTTGTCCAATCACAAGTCCATTCACCGATATAGACTTTTCCAGCTAGTTCAGCCAATGATTTTGTCATTAAATCCTTCTTGAAATCTTGTGCTGTTTCTCTAATTGAATTACCAATTAGAGATGTTGCTCGCGAAGCGGTTGTCATTCCAGAACGAGCTTCTTTTGCAGTATCGACAGTCACCTCAACAATATTTGGGTCAATACCAGTTTCTTCACAAAGGAATTGAACTGCAACAGTGTTAACACCTTGTCCCATTTCAGTCCAACCATGATTTAGAATTACTTTGTTTTCTGAAATAACTTCAATTTTAATAACGCCATCATCAGGCATTCCGTTTCCAATTCCAGTATTTTTAATTCCACAAGCAATTCCAGCATATTTTGCATTTTGGAAAACCTCTTTAACCGCAAGTAAAGTTTCACGAACTCCAGCACCGGCGCGTATTGTTTGCCCAGTAGCAGTTTGGTCACCATTTTTAATTGCATTGTTAAAACGGAATTGCCATTTATCAAAAATTCCTTGTGTGCACAAATCATCAACACAGCCTTCAATTGCAAAAGTAGCTTGGTTCGCACCAAAACCGCGCATAGCACCACAAGGCAAATTGTTGGTATAAACTGCTTTTGCACTAACCTTTACATTTGGAATTGTATAAGCACCTGTTGAATGCCCAGCCGCGCGTTCAAGCACTTTCATCCCAACAGAAGCATATGCACCAGTATCGCCAATAATATCCGCTTCAAGAAAAGTTAGCATTCCATTTTCATCGCAACCAACTGTATAATCCAAAATTAACGGATGGCGTTTTGGATGCATTATTATTGATTCATCTCGAGTTAAGGCAAATTTTACAGCCTCATTTAACAAATATGCAGCCAAAGCCGCATGATGTTGAACTGTTAGGTCTTCTTTTCCCCCAAAACCACCACCATTTGGTACAAGCTGAACGCGGACTTTGCTTTCATTAAGATTTAATATTTTAGCAATTTGCTTTCTATCTTCATAAACACCTTGTCCTTGCGAATATACTTCAACTCCACCATTAAATGGACGTCCAATAGCAGCTTCTGTTTCCATAAAAGCATGTTCTATCATTTGTGTTTCATATATTCCCGATGATATATACTTCGAATTACTTTTTGCAAGTTGAATATTGCCTCTATCAACAACGGTTTCGGAAAGCAAATTACCTTTTGCATGAATTTGTGGAGCATCATCGTTTAATGCTTTCTTCATATCTGTTAGTGGCTCTAATATTTCATAATCAATTTTAATTAATTCCAAAGCTTCTCTTGCAATATCATCACTTTCTGCCACTACTGATGCAATTACATCACCGACATATCTTGTAACTTCTCCAACAGCGACCATCATGGGCCAATCTTTTACAATCATTCCAGTAATTCTTTCGCCAGGTATATCTTTGGCTGTTATTATTATTTTTACTCCGCTTAACTTTTGAGCTTCCGTAAAATCAATTGCCAATATTTTTGCTCGTGGATATTTACTAAATTTTAATGCTCCGAATAACATTCCATCAAAGCGTAAATCGTCAACATAAGGTGCTGTTCCAAGAGTTAATTTATCAGCATCGTATTTTGGTTGACGAGCACCAACTTTTCCATTTTGCTTTGGAGTTGAAATTTCTTTTCCTTCGCGAATAGCGTCTGAAGCATATTCTATTGAATCGATTACTTTTTTATAGCCTGTGCAACGGCATAAATGCGGAGTAAGTGAGTTTACAATTTGTTCACGAGTTGGTTTTGCATTTTTGAGGATTAAAGCATTTGCTCTCATTACAATACCTGGTGTACAAAATCCGCATTGAGTTCCACCTTTTTCAACAAAGGCATTTGCAAACACTTTTTGTTTATAATCTCCAAGTCCATCAGTTGTAACCACATTTAAGTTTTCCACTTTTTTCATTGGAGTTACACATGAAAGAACCGCCTCACCGTTTAGATTTACCGTGCATGAGCCACAAGTAGCTTGTCCCGAACAACCATCTTTAACTGTTGTAATGTTTTCAATATTTCGCAAATATTTTAATAGCGATAAATCTAAATCGCCATTAAATTCTTTCTCAATTCCGTTAAGTACAAATTTCATATAGTTACTTCTTTTTAATTAAATACAATTTTCTTATTTAAGTTTTTTATTAGAAAAATCATTTCTGCAATTTTATCAGTCACAATCGAAGTGAAGTTATTGTCCAATACTTTTGTTTCAATTAGTGAATAATCGCTCATATTAAATTCAATTTCCAAACTTTCTGACAAATATTTTAACTTATCATTTTCAATTTTAAGCGTCTGTTTTATTCCATTATTTTTGTAGACCAAATTGTTATCATTTAAGTAGTAGCAATTATCCTCATTGTCAAAACTGGTTTCGGTGAGATAAAACTTAGGCTTAGTTAAATATGGTGCATCGTTTGTTGGACAAAATGTGTTACAATTTCCACATTCATTACAGAAATCACCAATATTAAATATCTGTGGTTTTTGCTCTATCGTAAAATAACTTTCAACAAAGCTAACAAACCTTTCATTCCTTTTTTCTATTCTGTAAATTGGAATTTTTTCATGAGTTGCTACAAATGAAACATTGGCAAAATTAGGACACACACCAACGCAAATATTACATACATCGTTGCAAAATAAACAGCGGGACGCTTCGGCAATTGCTTCAGTTTCGCTTAATGAAGGATGTACTAATTCAAAATTATTTCTTTCATTCAATGCTATTTCGGGCATTGATTTTCCATACACGCGAATTGCTTGCTTTTGTTGGAATTCTGCAAAAGTTAATTTTTCTAATTTCTGAACTTGATTTCCACTAAATGCCTTAGCTCTTTTGAAAATTTCATTTGCAATATTTTTACCATCCGCGATAGCATTTATCAAAGAATCTGCTCCACGAATTGCATCTCCACCAGCAAAAACATTTGGAATATCTGTTTCTAGAGTTTCGTAATTCAAGTTTATTTTTGAGTTTTCGAGAAATTTCAATTTAACTTCTTGTCCAATAGCTGGAATAATTGAATCAAAAAACAAACTAAATTCCGAATTTGGAATTTCAATCGGCTTTCTTCTTCCGCTAATATCAGCTTCTCCCAACTCCATTTTTATTAAATAGAATTTTAATTTGTCATTTTCTTTTTCAATTTTTTGTGGTGCAGTTAGTTCCAGAAGCACAATTCCCTCTTCCAACAAAGCTTTTATTTCCTCAGCATCAGCTGGCATTTCCAATTTTGTTCGGCGATAAACTACTGTTACTTTTCCATCGACACCAACTAATCTATTAGCTGTTCTCGCCGTATCAATTGCTGAATTTCCACCACCAACTATTGCAACATTTTTGCCAAGATTTACAGTTTCCTTCCTTCGTACTTTAGAAAGGAAAGTCAATTGGTCAAAAACACCTTCACAATTTTCTCCATGAATATTTAACAATTTGCTGCTTTGAGCTCCAACAGCAATGTGAATAAAATCATTCTCTGATTTAATAGTCTTAAATCTCGTTAAATCGACTTTGTAATTAAAGTTAAAATTTACCCCAAGAGATTTTATCAAATCAACATCAGCTTTTATTTGGGCATCTGTTAATCTAAAAAATGGAATTGAATCAGAAGCCATTCCACCCGCAAAAGGTTTGGCTTCATAAACATTTACATTAAATCCTTCCAAAGCCAAAAAGTAAGCAGACGATAACCCAGAAGGTCCCGCTCCAATAATAGCAACGTTTAATCCATTTTTCTCTTTTACTATTGAGGTAATATCAACTTTTTCCTCTTCTGAATTAAATCTTTTTATTCCACGAATCAACAACGAATTGTCATAATTCATTCTCGTACACTTTGTTTGGCAAATATGATCGCAAACATTTCCTGTAATATTTGGAAGCGGATTATCCTTCATTATCACGTGTAAAGCTCTCTCAAAATTACCATTTGCTGTATGCCACATGTATTCTGACACATCTTGTGTAATTGCACACGTTTCCGAACATGGCGCATGCACACAATCGTAAGCTGTTAATTGTCGTGATGTTTTAATGTTTTGATATGGAAAACTATTTTTATGAAACGCTTTATTATCAAGTACTCTATCTGCATATCCAAAAAGGTTAGCCATTCCAGAATCGCTAACTGTCGCTTTATTACCTTTTAATATTATAAATTCATCAATGTTTTTTGCATCCACTTTATCAAATTCTTTTTGGAGTTCATTAAAATACTGAGTCATTCGCAAATATCCACCAGGTTTAAGTAAATCCGTGCAAACCGTTATCGGCTTTAAATTACAAGCTAAAGTTTCAGCTACATTAAAAGCATCAATTCCAGCCGAGAATGATAAATCGAGTTTCCCATCAAAACTTTCTTGCAATTTTTTTGCAACGTTTATACTAATTGGATGCAAAGCCCGTCCGCTTGCATATACCATTTTTTCTTTTTCTGGAAGCCAGTTTGTTGTATTAATTGCCTCAAGAGTATTTGTAAGTTTCAAAGAAAACTGAACTCCACTATTATCAGCACATTTTTGTAATGACTTAATAATTAAAATTGCATCGTCGTATTTCAAATCATGTTCAAAGGCTTCATCTGGAACGTTTATATCAAATCCAACCTTTTCGTTTAGGATGTATCTCAATCGATTTTTACCCAAAAGAGTTGGATTTAACTTTATAGTTGTGTGCAGTTTGCGATTTTCAATTAAATATTTTCCAATACTTTCAATTTCATTTGCAGGGCAGCCGTGCATTGTTGATAATGTAATATTATTGGATATTTGATTTGGTATTTTAATTCCTCGTATTGGCGGATATAATTTTTCAAGTTTCGATATTTTTTCTTCAAGCTCAACTGAGCAATCATTCATTTTATCAAAAAACCACTGAACATTTGGTTTAAGAATTCCTTCCAAATTATATCCAACACTCATATTAAATATTAAACCAAGTTCTGAATTATTCCAACCGAACTTATGTTTAAGAACATGAATTAAAATCCACGCATTTAAATATTCGTCAAAAGAGTCCTTAATTTTCAGCTCTTGCGACCATTCGCAGTTATAGCCTTCATCTTCCATTTCAATGCAAGGTTTTGTAACCTCAAGTTCATCAAGGGTTTGAACCGTTTTTAACTCAATATATCGAGAGCCAGTTAGCCAAGCAGCGATAATATTTTGAGCCATTTGTGTGTGTGGTCCAGCAGCAACACCGAGAGGAGTTTCAAGAACTTGTCCATAACGTTCTAACTTAAAAGGATTTTCAATTGGTGGAGTAAAAATATTCTCCTTATAAATCCCAAGTATTCTTCCCTCTTTCTCTTCGTTCAAAATCCATTGAAACAAACGTTCGATGGAAATCCTATAAAATTTATCACTCATAATTTTAGCATATATAATTCATTTTTTTAATAATTGGACTTTGAAAATAAAGCAAAGAGGTTGTAAAAACAAGTAAAATTAGTTTAATGTTTCTTTTATCCAACCGATTTTGTTTGCTTATAGAACACATTCTGATTAGTAAATTTTGTATTTTTGCTCTAACCATAAATATAATTAACATAATTACCTTTCTTAAGGTATATTTTAGGAATACTATGAAATTAAAAGCGTTTTTGTTTTTTACACTGTTTGGAAATATCATTTTTGCACAATCTGTTGATGAAAGTTGGAAACTTTATGATGATTCTGAAGTCGCAATTATCGAAATAACTCTTAATCCAGATAATTTAGTTTGGATTTACGACAATGTTCAAAGTGATTCAATACATTATGCTTCTTTTCATTTTAAAAACAAGTGGATTGACGAAACTGTTGATTCAATTGGCTTTCGCTTGCGAGGAAACACTTCGAGAGATGCTGCTAAAAAGTCGTTCAAAGTTTCATTCAACTCCTTTATTAGCGGAAAGAAATTTTATAACATTGAGAAGTTAAACTTAAATGGCGAGCATAACGATCCATCAATTATAAGAAGTAAGCTTTGTTGGAATATTTATGATAAAATTGGAACTCCAGCATCGCGTTCTGCACATGCCGCCGTTTATATCAATGGCGAATATTATGGGCTTTACATTTCAACCGAACACGTTGATGAAAATTTTCTTCAGAAAAATTTTACTGATAATTCTGGAAATCTGTGGCGTTGTCTTTGGCCCGCCGATTTAACTTATCGTGGCTCTAATCCAGACGATTATTTCCCATATAGTAGCGCTGAAACCCCTTATGCTTTGAAAACCAATGAGACTGAATATGATTATTCAATGCTTGCCAAGTTAATTTCAAAAATTAATTTAACACCAACTCAATATTGGATTGACTCGCTTGAAAATATTTTGGATATTCCAGAATTTCTTAAATACTTGGCAGTAAACACTCTTGTTGGTGGTTGGGACGATTATCGCTCACTGATGAATAATTATTATCTTTATTATGAACCAAGTTCCAAAATTTTTAGATGGATTCCTTATGATTACGATAATACTTTTGGAATAGATTGGTTTGATGTTGATTGGGCGAACGCAAATCCTTACAACTATCCCAAAGCCAATAGTGGCTCTCGTCCACTTTCTGATAAAATTATGCAAAATCCACAATATCGCAATCTTTATACACATTTTATTGAGTTTATAAATTCAAATGTTTTGTTGGATGCTGCATTTGAACGCAACATTGATAGTATTCATACAATGATTACACCTTTTGCCGAAGCAGATAGTTATAGAACTCGCGACTATCAATTTACAATTAACCAATTTCATTGGTCTTATTCTTCTATCGCTTTTGATGAAAAGCACGTAAAAAGGGGAATTAAAGAATTTATTGCTGTTCGCGGTGCTTCCATTCCCAACATGATTTCATATCAAAATGCCGCGCCAATTGCTTATAAAATTGATTACGAACCAAAATTTCCTTCTCCAAATGATACAATTCACGTTACTGTTTCAGCATTTAGCCATCTTGGAATTAAAAATGTAAATATTTTATTCAACAATGGAAATTCCACTACTTCTGATTTATATCCATTGATTTTTTCGCCAATTTCTGGAACTAAGATTATAGAAGAGGCTGACCGCTGGGCTGGAATTATTCCACCATTAGGCGAAAATGGATTTGGTAGTTTTCAGATTCAAGTAATTGACTCAAATTCTACAAATAGCAGCTTTCCGCGAAATAAATCAATTAGTATTTCTGCTCCCCAATTGACCAACAACCAAATAGTAATTAACGAAATTTTAGCTAAAAACGATTCGTTAAATCAAGACTTAAATGGAGAGTTTGAAGATTGGCTCGAACTTTATAATTCCACAAATGAAACAATTGATTTATCGGGCTTATTTTTAAGCGACGACAAAGCAAATCTCACAAAATGGAAATTTGTCGAGGGTACCTCAATTAATCCAAATCAATATTTGATTGTTTGGAGCGATGAAGACGGAAGTCAACAAGGGATTCACACAAATTTTAAACTCAGTGTTGATGGCGAATTTCTTGCAATTATAGACAAAGATGGAACGACTATTATTGATTCAATCACTTTTCCACAGCAATCAGCTAATATTTCGTATGGAAGATTCCCAGATGGAGAGAATAATTGGCAATTAATGGATCCATCCCCAGAAGCTAAAAATTTTGATTTTGTGAACGTCTCGGATGATTATTCTGTAACCAATTTTGAACTATTTCAAAATTACCCAAATCCGTTTAACCAAAGCACAGTAATTAAATATTCAATTCCAACAGATGTGAGAGATGAGATGCAAGAAGTGAGACTAACGGTGTATGATATACTTGGGAACGAAGTTGCTACCTTGGTGAACGAAAACCAAAAAACTGGGAATTATGAAGTAACTTTTGATGCCAAAAATTTAAGTTCTGGAATTTATTTTTACCGTTTGCAAGTTGGAAGCTTTTCACAAAATAGAAAAATGGTTTTGCTGAAATAGTTAAGCGTTCTAAACGTTTTAGTGTTTTATTTTTCAAAATAATTAGAATTCCAAGCGTCCACAAAACAAAAAACCTCGAAAACAAAATGTAATCGAGGTTTTACTAGTGCACCCTGCCGGGATCGAACCGGCGACCTGCTGATTAAGAGTAAGACGACTTTGTTCGTTTTTAGTCCATAAACAAAAGAAACCATTGTTTTTGTACAGTAAAGTGATACGTCAATGACTAATTCTACTTCAATTTTGAAGGAGAATTTATGTTTCTTGTAAAACGTGGTAGCATCTATTATGTTGAGTATTTTGATGAAATTACTCAGAAAATAAAAAGAGCAACAACTAAAAAAAACAACAAATCAGAGGCGATGAAGTTTATTTCTGATTTTCAGATAAATCTTAAAAAGAGAAATACAACTAAGAAAATTTCGTTTCAAGATTTTATGAAAGAGTACATTCACTTTGCCGAACAAACTTTTTCAGACAATTATAATAGAAGCATTAAGTTATCCTTCAAAATGCTTGGAGAGTTTCTCGACAATCCAATGTTACAAAACATTGGAAGCAGAAAGGTGGAAAATTTTTTAATGTTCATCCATCGCAGAGCTAAATATTCTGCTGAATTGTACCACAGAACATTAAAGGCGAGTTTTAGCAAAGCAATTGACTGGGGTTATATCGATTTTAATCCTTTTAGCAAAATAAAGCTTCCCAAGAAAATAAAACGTATTCCAATATATATAGATGAACAAGAGTTAAACATAATTTTAGGCTCCACAAATAATGAAGTACTAAAAAATATCTTTATAACTGCTTTTTTTACTGGAATGCGACAATCTGAGTTACTAAATCTTAAGTGGGATTCGGTTAATTTTGCTAGAGAAATTATTACAGTTAAAAATACTGCTGAATTTACTACAAAAAGCAAGAAAGAAAGAGCTATTCCAATGCACAAAACCGTATCACAGTTAATGGGAAAGCTAAAAAAATCCTCTAAATCAGAGTATATTTTCTCAAACCCAAATAATTACAAATTTAACGCAGATTATATAAGCCACAAATTCAAAAAAGCCGTAAGGGCTTCTGGACTTTCAGATGCTATTCATTTTCACTCGCTCAGACACAGTTTTGCCAGCAACTTAGTTAGAAAAGGGGTCAGTTTGTATGTGGTAAAAGAGCTACTAGGTCATGAAGATATTTCAACGACACAAATTTATGCACACTTAGATAACGCAGCTTTAACTAATGCTGTGAATGTTTTATAAATGCTTCATTTTGGATAATATCATTATTGCAAAAGGGCAGCCTCAAGGACTGCCCCAATTGATGGAGCAGAAACTTATTTATATATAACCACCGAAGCGGTTATTAACAGTATTGCACCTGCTAACAAAGCTAAAGTGCGGAGAATTTATTCTTGGATGTTATCAAAAGCCTTAACAGACTTCTGTAAAGCATCCATGTTCAAATGTGCATAAACCTCAGTAGTAGTAATACTGCTGTGACCAAGCAATTGTTGAACATTTTGAATGTTTACACCATTCTGCACAAGATAACTTGCAAAAGAATGTCGTAAACTGTGAAAATGGATTTTCTTATCAATTCCAGAGGCTCGACAAGCGCGTTTGAAAGCCTTTGTCGGCACGTCTTCGTGAAAAGAAAATCCATTGGGTTTTGCGAAAACAAATCCATCTGGTTTTGAGGATGATACTTTGCCATTTTTAGACCATTCCCATAATCCGACATACAGCAAGTTCGCCATAGGCACGACACGCTGTGATCTAGTCTTGGTTTGAAAATCTTCATCCCCAATTGTAATTGTTTTCTTTTCGAAATCAATGTTTCTCCACCTTAAATTCAATATCTCGCCCCTTCGACTCCCAGTAAAGAAAGCATAATGGACAATTGCTTTTAAGGTTTCATCTTTCATTGAATTCAATATTAAGTTAAGTTGAGCCACAGAAATAAATGCCGGCTTTTCCTTTTGCTGTTTAGGCAGTTTTACTTTCGTAAATGGATTAACCGCAATATATTCCATTTCTACCGCAACATTAAAGGCTGCCTTTAGATTCCGAAAATAAACTCGGTACCCTTTTGGAGCAGTGATTCTTAGTTTTGCGATAAAATTATTGATATCTCCTCTGTTTATATCTGAGAGAGATTTATCCTTCCCAAAATATTCGAGAAGAGTCTTTAGTGTTAGTTCAACTGACTTAACATATTTATCTGAATATGAACTTTTCAATATGCCCAAGTACTCCTCACAGAATGTAGCAAGAGAGTTTTCTGGACGGGATTTTTTATCTTTAAGTTCTAAAAGAGCGCTAATAAGAGTATCTAGGTTTTCGATACTCATGTTTTTAATATCAGAAGTTAAATCTAGTTTTGTTGCCAAAATTAAAATTACCTTCAAGGATTTTTATCATATTGATATACCTTTTGTTGTTGTTTCTACCCCATCTTTTTCAAGAAGTCTTTCAAAATGTCAATGAACAAGGAGTGCAGAGTCTGAATTCTAAACTTATTTCAGATATCCCCAACTCACATTGTTGGTTACAGTGTAACCCATATCCACATCTGGAACATCTTGCAAATCCAGACCACCATTTTGATTTATTGACCAGTTAATAAACTTTTCTCCTCTTTTTCTAATCTTGGGCAATAACACTTTTGAGACAGATTTAGGAAGAACTTCTTCACCACTTTTGACTAGTAGTGAAGGAATAAAAGAATTTGTTTTGGTTTTTGTTCTGCTAAGAGAATCTAATGCATTTATATTATTTAGCTGACTCCACTCATAATAATTTAACGCCTTGTTTTTAAAGGCTTTTGCTCCAGCTGCAACAACAAGAGTTTGTAGCGTTTGCAAGTCAACGGCATCACCATAAAATGGCATTGCCATAACACGTACAAAAATTCCTTCATTAGAAAGCTTCTGAATTGCATCAATTCGTTTTGCAACTGAACTTGTGTACTTTTCAAATTTCCGCGTGATTATTTCATCGTGGTGAATTATACTGAACTCAATATGAACCATTTCTTTCATACTCTTTAGAATAGTGAGGTATGACAAGATATTATGATTCTTGGTTAATATATGAAGCATCCATTTATTCCCATTATTCCACTCCTCCTTAAATATCTTTAGAATTTCTTCAATTAGGTCAAAGCACAGAGAAGCCTTCATATAGTTTATAACTTTTGGTTGGAACAACTCTGTGGTTACACCAATCTGGACTCTTTTAAGATGCTGCGGCAATGAAGAATACTTTTTCAATTCCTTTTTAAGGAGGTCAAGAATATTCACTTTTACTTGAACATCTGTGAAAAACTTATTCCTAGTTGATTTAATCACTGGCCCGGGAACAAAGCAGTATGAACACTGCATCTCGCAGCCAATAAATGGATTTAATGTAAATGGATAATCAAAAACCCCAACTTTTTTTTGAGGCTTTAAAGCATATGTTGATATGTTATTACTGTGTATCATGTTAACATCATTTTTTTAGTTTTTAATAAAACTTCCTCCACGCTGCCTAAACGCGGAGGAAGAAGGAAACACAACAAATGAGCATTTAACAGGTAGCTCAAAGACCTTTATTCTAATTTATGATGCAAGGTGATTATTAAGTTGTGTTATATAATCATGAGCATTGTTAATAGTTGTAAATATTTGTTCTTCTAGTTCTTGAATTCTTGAGTCTACCGCTTCGTGAATCTCTCCATAAGTGCCAGCAACTAAATTATGCATAGCGCTAATAGCTGCAGCATAATTTAAGTTTTCATTTCTCTGAATATACTTCGCCACGAGTCTTAATAACTTGGTCTATTAAATCGCCAAATGTTTTTGGTTTTTCAATTTCGAATCCAATCCAGATCGGACCATCTTGTGAAACGCTTACCTCAAAGTCCAGGGAATCGTCAAGTTGTTTTTTGATTTCCTCTACACCTTTTTCAATTGCAGCAAAATCTTCATCGCTACTTCTACCATCGTCAATAATATTAACAATGGAATGGTTTTTAATAGCCTCAACAATTTTGGCTCTTTCATCAATATCGCCATCAAGATATAGAATTGTCTCAATATTCATAACTTTTAGGCTTGGGTCCAAGTCAAAATTAAAGAAATCGATATTGTAGGTGCTACTTTCAACTTGATAAATTGTACCAATTTTTTCAAGATCAGCTAAAGAAATATTTTTATGAGAGGTTCGATTGAGAATAAGAGTATCATTAAATTGTCCACCTCCAAGTTGAGTTGACTTTAACTTCTTGCCATGATAATCAACAGTAATTGTTAAGTCTTTTTCGTTTAATTTAACTTTAAAATCTGGTGATATATTTCCCAGATTTTGTTTGTACTTAGCTAATTCATCTTTTATAGATAAATCATAAAGTACTTTGGTATTATTTTTCATAATAATTCCTTTAATTCCTTTAATTGTTTTATATTATTAAACGTGATAACTGCCAATTGGCATCAGATTATTCTGACTATCATCGTCGGGCATATATGTCAAAAAAGAGGCCAACGAGAAAAAGTAGAATAAAGTTAATTTATTTACTAAAAAAGGCATTTTGAGAATTATAGATTACATGTGAAACCTACTATCATAGAGATAGCCTCTACGATAGTAGATGTTAAGTTATAGCTGTTTAAGCTTTTTCATTGCTTCTGGGTATTTTGCAGATTGAATGCGGAGTGGAGAATTGGTCCCTTTTGAACCAACTATCCCCAAAAACTTGGATGAACTAACTACCGGCAATTTTTTATCCAAATATAATTTAGCAATAATTGGCTCTAATATATCCTTTAAAAGCCTACCGTTATTTGAATTCCACCTATCCATAAGATGACTAAGTTGTTTTTCTAATAGCCTATCGCTGTCACTCAAAAGAGGATTTTCTCGTGGTGGATTATCTAAAACCATTCTCTTAGAAATATTGTTAAGTGCTTGACTTTGGCATTTATTATAAAGTTTTTCAATATAAAACCTTAGTTCTCTAATATTTCCATACCAATTATAGGAAGAAAGAATTGGAATTGCTTCTTTTATTTCCATGGGGTATTTTTTGACTTGATTTAGGTCTTCAACAAAATGGTTTACAAGGTTTTCTATATCTCCTCGTCTTTCTCTGAGCGGAGGTATTTCAAAGACCCTTTGGGATATTCTTTCATATAAATCAGGAGCAAACTGTCGACTAGCAACTAGCTCTTCAAGATTTGAGTTTGTCCCTAAAATTATTTTAACATCGGACTTTATTTCATTTTCGTAATCCCCCATTCTATAGAAATAACCTTCGTCCAAAAAGGTCAGAAGCATTTTTTGAACATCCAAATCCAAAGCTCCAATTTCATCCAAAAATAGAGTTCCAGTATTGTTTTTTTCAATTGCTCCTTTGGTCTCATTTGTTGCCCCAGTAAATGCACCTTTCACATGTCCAAACAAGGAAGATTCTGCTCGTTCAGATTTAAGAATAGCACAATTTATAGATAAAAATGGTTTTGAACTGCGAGGACTATTCTCGTGAAGCTTTTTGGCTATATAGCTTTTCCCAACACCTGTTTCTCCTAATAGAAGAATTATAGATTTATCACTTAGAGAGTATGAAATATCTTTTAATACTTCTTTGAACTTATTATCGGTGGTGTGGTTCGTTTCTATTAAGTTTTTCTGAATTCGCGTAAGTTCCCCAAGAATATAGAGCCCCTGCCTAGATAATGAAGTCCATTTATAAAATGCTTTGTCAAAAGTATTCATGGTTTTGTTATTCACGAATCCAAAATAAATTGTCTTTACACTACTATTAGTTTTATTTTCGAAGTATGATACAATTGTTTCCGCTACTTCGCTAGCTATTGTTGAAGCAATTTCTGGCCTATCATTTTCTTCAGCGGTCAGCACATAATAAAACCCTAATCCAAAGAAGGAGATATTAGATAATTTTCTTTTTTCAATATCTTCTATAACATGGGCGATTCCGTCTTTAAGTGTTTGCAAATCAAGCTTCTTCTCATCATTATAATATAAAATATGGTGACTTAAAGGTATTGATAAGCTTGGATGCTCCAGAGTAATAAAATCAAATTTTTCTTTATTCGTAATTTTTTCTAACTGCTCTCTTATGAAAGACTCACCGAGCCTTTTAAGAAAGTCACTTGAAGCTCCCCTATCTGAAAAATAAAAATATTTTTTTGCATGTATTGTGCTTACGACCGTTTGGCTATTATGCAAAAATAAATTTTTCTGCTCTAGAATTATTTTAATATTGTTGTGCAGTATATATTCCTCTCTCGATGGATACTTTTCCCGTCGAACAGTATCCAAAATAATTTCATCAACCTTGTTAAGTTTTTGGCTTAAATAAATTCTCTTTTGTAATAGATTTCCATATTCATCTTCAACAAACTTGCCACTGCCCTCTATTTCCTTGATTTTGTTTTGTATTACCAAATAAGCTTTTTGTAAATCAGATGTATTCAAATTTTCCAATTCTTTCATTCTAACCCTTTATTTTTCTCGATCATTTGTTTAATAATTCTTGATTTTTTATTACTTATCCCAAATGATTCAGTTAATTCCTCTAATTGGCCGGCGCCATAAGAATTTACAACAGAATTAAACTTAGGCAAGTATTTTTTTACATCTTTTTTGTATTGAATCATTTTGAAAAATACATAATTCCTTAAAGCGACAACATTATTTTTGTTATTACCTAATAGGTTTTTGAATTTCTCTATGTCTATTGCCCTTTCAACTTCTTTTCGAAGGAAAGATAGTAGTCTAAAATATTCAATAGCAACCTCATTCGCATCTTTTTGGCTGATTACCCAGAATAGATGATCAACCATTCCAATTATTTCACTTCTTCTGTAAGTGTGACTGGCAAATGAGATTGTGATATTGTTGAAACCAACAATACTATTTTCTTTAATGTTCTTGTTTACTTTATAGCTTAGGGAATCGTTTATATGATCAAGCACTTCAAATTCATTGTCTATTGAAAAAAGACTAACTTCTTCACCGCTTGGCAAATATACATTATTTATTGGATTTAGAATCCTCGAGGACATTATTTCCTCGATGCTGAGTCTGATAACATTAATAGTATAATCTACAAAATTTTGCGCAACCGCTCTGCCATTCTCCGCTACAAGATATCCCAAGTTATCAACATCACCAGTAAGAATATTTAAATATTCATAATTACCATCTTTGAATAGTTTAATAAGCCAGAGTAATTCTCGATTACAATATTTTATATTATCAAATCCTTTCATAGTTTTTTCCAATATCCCCGTTAAATGTCATATTCAATAAATTGATAGAGCTAAAATTACTAATAATTCTGTATGGTTTTTATACTTTTAATAAATCATTATTATTTAAAAGATATGCATCAAATCTATAAGAATTTTCATCGAAAATTTGCTAAAAGTAAATGCAATTCGCTTGGAGCAATATTTTTATCTTTTATTAACGTTTTTGTATTCCGTATGTCAACTAAATAAATTCTCTTCTTTTTGGTATAAGAAAACTGTAGAGGGCTTTCAAAACAAGTTCTCTAAAAACTAATTATATCAGTAAAAATGGAGAACTTAGAAACATGGCACCAGAACTTTTAACATTAGGATGTGACCCGGAATTAGTCTGTAGATTAAACGGACAGTTCACATCAGCAAGCAACCACTTTAGATTCAGAAGCTCTATAGGTTTAGACGGAAACGAAGAAATCGCAGAAATTCGTCCGGGATATTCAACTTCCCCAATAGACCTTACAGCAAAAATAAGAACCGTCCTAGAATATGGACACGAACAAAAACCAGAACTTGAGTTTTACGCTGGGCATTATGTAGATAACTATCCAATAGGTGGACATATTCATCTTGGAGTTGAACCAACTATTGAAATCGTTGATGCATTAGACACTGTTCTTTCGTCCTTAAGTGACATTATTGACGACAAAGAACAAGTAATCAAACGACGTGAAACTGGCTACGGTAAAAGAAAAGCTTACCGAGATAAGTCCTACGGAATGGAATACAGAACTCCGGGTAGCTTTCTATTATCCCCAACAATTGCACTTGTAACATTTACACTCGCAAAACTTACTGTTGTAGCTGTTACTGAAGACGGACTAAACTTTGCAACCCTCAAAGCAAACGACAGCTCTCACGATTTTCTATTAAAGCTCAAAAGTCATCTACTAACAATTCCAGAGGACTGCGAAGCTGGATTAGAAGCCCTTGAAGAACTAATTTCAAAACAAATAAATTGGAGTGAAGATATTCTTCCAAACTGGGGGTTAGCAGCATGAGTCAGTGTGTGCAGTGTGGAGAAAAAATGTCAGAAGGTGATGCTCATTGGTACGATGGTGAGATGTACTGTGAGTCTTGCTTTTATGATAGCTACGTTTATTGTAGCAGATGCGATGAAGCGATAAGCAGAGAAAATTGTACCTACAACGACAACGGAGACCCAGTTTGTGATGACTGCTATGATAATGATATTGATGAAAACGCCCCAGTAAACCCAGATGTGTCAGATTCAGAAAGAGAACAAATAATTACTCTTTGTAAATGTTGGCTAAAAGGAGAAAAAGCCAAAACTCTTATTCGGATAAATCGCGGAGACATCCTCTTGGAAGAAATACAGTCTCAAGTGGGGCTAGTTGATCACCCGATTTACTTGTATGGATTATCAGACAGAGCAGAATATCAGATTAAGGCTAGTCCAGATATTTTAGAATTAGTTAAATCTCAAGTATTAGAACTCGGGCTTGAAGCGGTAGTTTCTGAAGATATCGGTCATAACAGACTCGCAATCTCAAAAACCTTAAGAAGGGAAAATCTAAATGGGGTTGTTGAGTTAATTAAAAGAACAACAATTAAAGAGAAGGTGCAATTATGTGTGGAATAATGGGCTATTATGCCTTTGGGAATAAACTCCCCAATAAACAGAAAATAGAAAATATGTTTGTGTTATTAGAAACCCGAGGCAAAGATGCTTCGGGTTTTGCTTTTTTGAATAGCAGAAACGAACTCGAAGTAGTTAAATCTGATGTTCCAGCTAGTGAGCTATTAAAAAAGGATAGCTGGAAACAGCTTAACCTCCCCAAAATTATGATTTTCCATACAAGGCTAAAAACACAAGGCGAGCCTTCTAACAATATGAACAACCATCCCCTTTTTACAAAGAAAGGGCTAGCAATTGTGCATAATGGAATGATTTATAACGATAAAGAGATATTTGGGACAAAGGAGAAAAGAGATGCAGAAGTTGATAGCGAAGCAATACTTTTACAATTATCGAGTAAATCAAACGACCCCATAAAGCATGTTTTTGAAACTCTTGATGGTGGTTTTGCAGTTGCAAGCATAAATAAAGCAAATCCCACAACTCTTACTTTGTTTAGAAAAGATAATCCTATTGAGCTTTACTATAACTCTGAGGATGATATTCTTTATTTCTGTTCTGAAAGAAGAATAATGCAAGATGCTTTGAAAATCAAAAAATACTCAAAAAGAGGGTTTAGGATCGGGGAAAAGGAATATAACTCATATACTTTGGAAAATAATCATGCTTTAATATTAAAACCAGAAGGTGTTCATTCTTACAAACAATATTATCCAAAAAGATTTTACACTAACTGGACTGTGAACGATTTGGACGATATTCTTGATGTTGAATGTCCATATTGTTTAACTCTAACAAGGTTTGATTTTAGTTCTCCAATTAACAGATGCAGCACTTGTGGTGAAGTTATTCCGGAGGATATGTTATATGTATAGTCCAAAATTAAACGAAGAACTAGTAAAACAGCTTTACAAGTTAAAACAACAAAACAGAAAACCAATGACAAATATGGTAAACGAAGCTGTAACAGAATATTTAATTAAATGTGAGGAAAAAGATGAAAAACCCAGAATACGTAAAATTGGCTATTAAAATAGCAGACAAAATATTCAAAGTAATCAAGAAAGAATTTTTAAGCGATGGCAAGGAGAAGAAAAACAATGGGAAAGATGCTGGCTGACATAGCAAGAGCAGTTTTAGAGATAATAATTGTGGTAATAATTGAAGGAAAGAAAAAGAGATGACAGATTTAATTGAAGAACTTCTTCAAGAAGCCGAAGAAGATGAAAAAAGGCTTCATCTTGCTCATGTTGATTTAATGCTTTCGGAGTTGAAAAGAATAGAGTTGGAGGTTTCTTCCAACTTTATGCAAGCTGAGGAAGAAAAGCAAATAATAGACGATTGGGCAATTAGCAAAAACGTAAAACTGCAAGAAAAGTCAGATAGAATAGTAAATCAACTTAAATTATTTATGCAACTACAAGGAGAAGAAGTAAAAACAATAGACCTTCCAAATGGAAAGTTGTTAAAACGGAAAACCCCAGATAAAATAGAAATAGTGGATTTAGAAAAGTTTTTGACTAATGCAGACAAATCAATGGTAACTCTTCAACCCGAAATAGTAAAACCAAACCTAAACAAAATTAAGGCATATTATAAAATGACCTTAAAACTTCCAATTGGAACAAAACTAATAGAAGGTGAAGAGAAATTTAACATTAAACTTAATGAGGTAAAAAGTGGAAAGGAAGAAGTTGGAATTAGAGCTGAACAAGCCAACACATATAGAGATGTTATTTGATAGCCCCAAAGTTGGTGAATCTCAATATGGGATGTATTATTTATATGCTGTTCGTAACGGAGATGGAACAACAGAGTATTCGTTCTTTGCTACAGATGAAGTTCATGAAAAGCTTTCTGGGTTAAAAAAGGGTGACTCAGCAACAATAACCAAACAAGCGGTTCAAAAAGGAAGCAAAGTTGTTACTACTTTTGAGGTAGTGGTTGACAAAAAAGCTCCAGAAAAAGCTACAGAATCAAATGGCAGTTATTTGCAAGCTATGATAAGCAGCTTTGAGGATGCTCTTGTAATACAAGAAAGGTTTAACGGAATGGCAAATGTAAACCAAATTGCAATTACTTTGTTTATTCAGAGGACAAAAGGTGGGGGTTACCGAGATGAATAGCGATGTAAATAGAAAACTTTGGAAGTATTTATTCCCAGTTGCAGAAACAAAAGTCCAAACAGAAGATATGGGTAGCAACTTCTTGAACACAAATGACTACAAAGCAATTATCCGAGAAGATAACAGCAAGTTGATAGCAATCCAAAAGAAAAGCTACAAGCTTGTAAGTAATATTGAGGTAATTGAGCCAATTCTGAATCAGTTAGTAAATCTCACAACTGATTGGAAAATTGATGAAAGTCATTCGTTTGTGGAAGATACGAGAATGAGACTGCAAGTTACGTTCCCCGAACTAACATTAAATGATGGAAGGAGCGATATTGCTCTTTCCTTATTTATTCATAACTCATACGATGGTTCCGAAGGAGTTAGAATGTATTTTGGAGCTATTAGGGGAATTTGTAGTAATGGGATGGTTTTTGGCGAAGTTTTAGCAAAATTCTACGCAAGGCACACAAGTGGAATTGTGATAAACAATCTAGCCCAACAAGTTGAAGAAACCTACGAACAAATTCCTATAATAAAGCAAAGAATAGAAATCTTGCAAAACATGGAGCCAACTGTAGAATTAACAAATCAAATTACAAAGCAGTTAGGGCGTGGAATATCTGATTATGTTGAAGTTCAAGAAGCCCCATTAAATCAGTGGAAGTTATACAATTACTTAACATATTACATCTCACACAATGTTGAGCAGCGAATGAGAGCACAATATCAGATGAAGGTTAGTAGGTTGTTTGGGCTGTAGAATTAGAAAAATATAATTCAATAAATTAGAGGCAATATGTTGAATCAATCGGCACCGAATCACAGAAAAGAAAGGAAAAGAAATCCCCCTTTCTTTTTGCATCAATATTACTAATTTACTATTTTTAACAAACCTTTTGTATCGCTTTATGTTCTGGAAGGTATTTGAAGCATGAATATTTTATAATCACAAATTACACTACTTAGGGAAGCTGTATGGCAAAGAGCAATAACAATGAAGAACCAATAGAGAAACAACTTTGGAAAGCTGCCGACAAACTACGCAAGAATATTGATGCTGCTGAATATAAACACATTGTACTTGGACTTATCTTTCTAAAATACATATCTGATTCATTTGAAGAACTTTATCAAAAGTTAAAACTTGGCGAAGGTGATTACACTGGAGCCGATCCGGAAGACAGAGACGAATACAAAGCGGAAAATGTTTTCTTCGTTCCTCCATCAGCAAGATGGAATTACTTACTCTCAAGAGCTAAACTTCCGGAAATTGGAAAAGATGTTGATTCTGCAATGGACGCTATCGAAAGAGATAATCCTTCATTAAAAGATGTTCTTCCAAAAGCTTATGCGCGTGCAAATCTTGATCCAACAAGTCTTGGCGGTTTAATAGATTTAATTGGTAATATTGCTCTTGGCGACGCTAAATCGAGAAGTGCCGATGTTCTTGGACACGTATTTGAATATTTTCTTGGTGAGTTTGCTCTTGCAGAAGGTAAAAAAGGCGGTCAGTTCTACACTCCACGTTCTGTAGTTGAACTACTTGTTGAAATGCTTCAACCATACAAAGGACGTGTGCTTGACCCATGTTGTGGTTCGGGTGGAATGTTTGTTCAGTCTGAAAAGTTTGTGTCAGATCATCAAGGAAGAGTTAACGACATATCTATTTACGGACAAGAAAGCAACCAAACTACTTGGCGATTGGCTAAGATGAATCTTGCAATACGTGGAATTGATAGTTCTCAAGTAAAATGGAATAATGAAGGCTCATTCCTAAATAATGCTCATAAAGATTTGAAGGCTGATTTTGTTATTGCTAATCCTCCGTTTAATGATAGTGATTGGAGTGGTGATTTATTAAGAACCGATGGAAGATGGAAATATGGAACTCCACCAACTGGTAACGCAAATTATGCTTGGATACAACATTTCCTATATCACCTTAATCCTAATGGAAAAGCGGGCTTTGTTTTATCTAAAGGTGCGCTTACTTCCAAAACATCCGGTGAAGGCGATATTAGAAAAGCACTTGTTGAAGCCGGACTTATTGACTGCATCGTAAATCTACCGGCAAAGTTATTCTTAAATACTCAGATTCCAGCTAGTCTGTGGTTTTTATCACGTAACAGAAAATGTAAAGATGAAATCCTTTTTATAGATGCTCGTAATTTGGGATATCTTATAAATAGAAGAACTAAAGAATTTACACAAGAAGATATTCAACTGATAGCGAACACTTACCATAGTTGGAATTCTCTCCCTTTGGGAGAGATGTCCGAAGGACAGAGAGGCTATGAAGATGTTAAAGGTTTCTGCAATTCTGCATCTTTAGAAAGGGTGAATGAACTTGATTATGTTCTTACTCCAGGACGTTATGTTGGTTTGCCCGATGAAGAAGATGATTTTGATTTTAATGAGCGATTCACAAAACTAAGAACTGAATTTGAGGAGCAGCTTATTGAAGAGGAACGGTTAAATAATTTAATAAAGGAAAACTTAGCCAAAATTATAATTGATCAAAAGGAATAAATTATGGCGACTATTATTAGAAACAGAACTATACGTCCAAGTACAAGGGAGAATGATTCACCATATAGAGTCAAATGTGAAAACTTAGGAACAGAAGATACATTAAGAATTAATATTGATCATGAAAGTGATCCTTCTGTAAAATTTGTCTACGAAATTAATGGGAAAGAATTACGTGGCAAAAAGAGTATTCATTTCGATGCAACAAAGTTAGATGCTGGATGGGAAATAACTTGGAAAGCTGATATTCAACCAAGAAGGATTTTATAAATGAGAAAATATTCTTTTCCAGCAATAGTGGACAAAAACTCTACCATTCTAATACTAGGAACTATGCCGAGTGAGAAGTCTTTGCAATTAAACGAATACTATGCTAATCCTATGAATCAGTTCTGGAAAATACTTTCGTTTGTTACGGGTGATAATTTTTTTACAACTTATTCTGAGAAAAAAGAACTGCTATTAAAGAATAAAATTGCCATTTGGGATGTTTTAATGCATTGTGAGCGTGAAGGTAGTTTGGATCTCAATATTCATGATGAATTCCCAAATGATTTTATTAAGTTCTTCAATGTTTATCCCAATATACGTTCTGTTTATTTTAATGGCAGTAAAGCTGAGAAACTTTTTGGTAAATATAGTCTGCATGTAGGAGGTAGAACGCATATTCTATTGCCAAGTACAAGTTCAGCAAATACATCTAAAAGTCTTTCTCAGAAATCAATTGTTTGGAAGGAAAAAATAATATCTGTCAATACAAAAAATGATAATCTTGAGTTGAAAAATGAGTAAAATCACAAAAAATGAATCTTTTAATATGGTGGTTTATAATGATGGTGAGTTGGAATTAAATGTTTCTGTAAATGACGATTCTATTTGGCTCACTCAAAAACAAATAGCAGAACTTTTTGAGGTTACTGTTCCAAACATTAATATGCATCTTAAAGCTATATACAAAGAAGAGGAACTTTTTGAAAATCGAACTATTCAGAAATACTTAATAGTTCAACTAGAAGGGAAAAGGAAAGTAAAAAGAGAAGTTGACCATTATAATCTGGATGTTATCATTTCAGTCGGTTATAGAGTAAACTCCCTTAAAGCGACTAAATTTAGACAATGGGCAACATCCGTGCTAAAAAGTTATGTGACTGATGGATATGTGATAAATGGTGAAAAACTTACAAATCAAAGATTTAAAGAACTTGAAAATGATGTTTTGGTTCTTAGAACAAAAGTGGAAAATATCTCAAATTTACTTGACGATAAATCATTGGAGCCAAAACAAGGAATTTTCTTTGATGGACAGGTTTTTGATGCTTATAAATTTGTATCGAGTTTGATTAAAAAGGCCAGCAAAACAATTATTCTAATTGATAATTATATAGATGAATCCGTACTCGATTTATTAACCAAAAAGAAAAAGAAGGTTGATGCTACTATTCTTACAAAAAGTATTAGCAAAGCATTAAGGCTTGATGAAAAGAAATTTAGTGAACAATATGGCAATTTAACAATTAAACAATTTGACAAGGCACACGACAGATTTTTAATTATTGACGATAAGTATGTTTACCACTTTGGCGCGTCACTTAAAGATTTAGGCAAAAAATGGTTCGCTTTTCAAAAGATGGATAAAACCGCTTTTGAACTTTTAGAAAATCTTAAAAAGGTTGTGGCTGATGAGTGAGTGGAAGGAGTGTAAACTTGGTGATGTTATAAAATTTGGTAATGGAAAAACAAGACCATCTTCTGAAGGTAATAAGCCAATCTATGGTGGAAATGGTATTTTAGGGCATACTGCTGAAACGAACTACGAAGGTGAAACGATTATAATCGGTAGAGTTGGCGCATATTGTGGCTCTGTCTACTATGAAAACAAGCCAATATGGGTTTCTGATAATGCACTTGCTGCAAAACCCAAGGAAAGCAACAATGCAAAATACTTATTTTACTTTTTAACAAATCTTCAATTAAATCTATTTGCTGAAGGTTCGAGTCATCCTCTTGTTACACAGACATTATTAAATTCCATTGATATAGAAGTTAGTAGTGATGAGAAGAAACAAAAAGCAATAGCCTCAGTTTTAAGCAGTTTGGATGACAAAATAGACCTACTCCATCGCCAAAACAAAACACTCGAAGCAATGGCAGAAACTCTCTTTAGGCAGTGGTTTGTGGAAAATTGTAAGGAAACTTGGATAGAATTAAAACTAACTGATATTAGTAACCATAAAAAAATAAATATAAATCCTCAAAACTATCCTTTACAAAACTATTTACATTATAGTATTCCTGCATTTGATAATAATCAGCGACCAATAATTGAATTGGGGAGCGAAATACTAAGTAATAAATATGTCGTTAATTCAAATACAATTTTGATATCAAAACTAAATCCGCGCTTTCCAAGAGTATGGTCTTTGCATGGGACAATTAATAAAAATTCAATTTGTTCAACGGAATTTCTGGTAGTTGAACCAAAAGATATCAACTTTTTTGGATTTATTTATTGTTTGTTAAAATCTAAGGAAGTAAGTGATGAGTTAATTGGTGCAGCCAGCGGGACAAGTGGAAGTCATCAAAGGGTTAAACCTGATGATATATTCAATATTTCCTTTTTGGTTCCTGATAAAAAAGCAATTTTGAATTTTAATACTACAATAATAGAATTAATAAAAAAAACAAAAAGTAACTCAAAACAAATTGAAACACTCGAAAAACTACGCGATACATTATTGCCAAAGTTAATGAGTGGTGAAGTTAAGGTTAAGCATTAAACTGGAGTAAACATGAATTTTCACAAAGGTTCGGAATGGCGTAAATGGGATTTACATATTCATTCTAATGCGTCTGACGGAAAATCAACTGTTGAAGACATAATAAAGGAAGCAAAAGCTAAAGACCTTTCAGTAATAGCTTTGACGGATCATCATACTGCGAAAAATATTGACAAACTGAAGCAATTAGCTAAAGATGAGAACTTTGAAGTAATATCTGGGATAGAGTTTAGATCAGAATTAGGAGCTAAATCTGTCCATTTCATTGGTCTATTTCCTGAATACTTTAAGGAAACACCATTAACTTCAACAGCATTACATGACCTAGTTTTAAGTCCGTTATCTTTATCTGAAACGAAAATAATATCCAAGGGTAAAGAGTCTAAACAAGGATTAGATAATGAACATGCTTTCAAGGAAGGTATGTTTTTAGTTCAAGTTGACTTCAAAAAAGCAGCCAAATTAATTCACGAAATTGGAGGGCTGGTAGTTGTTCACAACGGGAGCAAATCCAATGGGATGGAATCCGAAATTAAACATAAAGGTAATAGCGAAAAAAATGTAGAGACTTTATATGATTCATTGGGTACACTAAAGGAAGAATTAATGAAGGAGTATATTGATATTTGTGAAATTAGTAAAGAAAATGATAGTGAAGATTTCTATTTAACTACATTCAACAAACCTTCAATTATTGCATCTGACGCACATAAAACTAGTGAAATTGGTACTAAATTTGTTTGGATTAAAGCAGACCCAACTTTTGATGGGTTAAAGCAAATTCTTTATGAGCCTAAAGATAGAGTTTTTATAGGAGAAAGACCGGAAGTACTAAATAGAGTAGAAAATGATAAAACAAAATATATAGAATCTCTTTTTATAAATCAGAACCCTGATTATGATGAATCGAAAGGGGTTTGGTTTAAGGATATTAATATTAGTTTAAACAAAGAACTGGTTTGTATTATTGGAAACAAAGGCAGTGGTAAGAGTGCTCTATCAGATATTATTGGTTTGCTGGGAAATACTCATAATTCAGGGTTTAATAACTCAAACTTTTCTTTTCTGAATGATAGAAAATTTTTACAGAAAGGTCTAGCGAACAACTTTTACGGAACTCTAGAATGGGCTGATAAAAATAAAGTTACTGTTAAACTGGGGGATACTACAAATATTTATAGCGTTGAAAAAATTAGATACTTACCACAAAGTTATTTCGATACACTTACAAATAGTTTAGATGGGGAGGGTTTCCAAGAAACACTTGAGAATGTAATATTTGAGCATTTACCAGAACAAGAAAAACATAGCAAATTCAATTTTAAGGATCTTAAGGAATATAAAATTGCTAATATTGAGAAAGATATTGCTAAATTAGGTGAGGAACTTCATCAACTAAATATAGAAATCATCGCTCTAGAAGAAAAAATGCATCCCAATTTTAAGATTAATCTTGAAAGTAATTTAGCTACAAAAGCTAATGAGTTACTTGAGCATAAAAAAATACATTCAGAAATTGTGGTAATAGAAGAACCATTTAAAGATGATGAATCAATAAAAGAAAAATCAGAACAATTTACAATAATTAGCAAGTTTAATGAACGAATTAAGGATATCGACCATAGTATTGAAACAAAAAACAATGAAAGAAAGACAAAGGTTGAGGAAATTGAAGAATTAAATCAACTTCTGTATGGATTAGAAAGAATAGAGAATGAAATAAATGATTACAAAACTGAGAATGAAGATATTTACAAACAATTTGCCTTAGATATAAATGATGTACTAATCTTTGAGATTAAAAAAGGTAGTATTAAAAACGAATTATCATATAGGGAGAAAAGTGTTTTAGAGTTAAACAATATTTTAATGACCAACAATGAAATTGAAATGCTTCTAAGTGCTGAAAGGGATGAGGTTGAAAAAGTCAGTCTATATTATAGTAGAGGAATCATCGAAAAAAGCATTGAAGACATTAAAAAGGAATTAAATGAAAAAGAAAGTGCTTATCAATCTTATACAGAAAAAATAGCAGCATGGAATATGAAAGAACATGAAATTATTGGGGATGAAAATAGAACAGGCTCATTAAAGTTCTTTCAAAAACAATTAGATAATCTTAGTTGTGAAACACCTCAAAAATTGGAAGCTTTAAAGGCTGAACGAATTAGTACTTCCAAAGAAATATTTGAAAAGAAAAGTGAACTCATTAATCTTTTCAATAAGTTTAAAGAACCAGTTGCAAACCAAGTATCAAAAAACAGAGATTATCTAAAGGGATATGACATTAATATTGGAACATCCTTTAATCTTATTGATAATTTCTCTTCTAAATTCTTTGATTATATCAATCAAGGTAAAAAAGGCTCTTTCTATGGCATAGAGGATGGAGAAAAAGCACTAAATATGATTATTAAGGAGAAAGATTTCAATAGTTTTTCTGCTATTGAAACTATATTAAATGATATTATGGAACATCTAAAAATAGATAAAAGAAAGAATTATGGAGAAACCAGGTATATAGTTGATCAAATTGAAGATATTGAAGAGTTTTATGATTATATATTTTCATTAGAGTATTTGATTCCGATGTATGAACTTAAATTGGGAGAAAAGCAATTAAGTGAACTATCGCCCGGTGAAAAAGGGACATTGTTGCTGGTATTCTATTTGATGATTGATAAAGAGTTGATTCCATTAGTTATTGATCAACCTGAGGATAATCTTGACAACCAAAGTGTTTATACTATGCTTAGAGAATTTATAAAGCAAGCGAAAAAGAAGAGACAAATAATAATTGTTACACATAATCCAAACCTTGCGGTTGGTGCAGATGCTGAGCAAGTCATTCATGTTAGTATTGATAAAAAGAATAATAGATTCAATTTTTCTTCTGGAGCAATTGAAAAACCTGAAATCAACAAAATCATTGTTGATATTTTAGAAGGGACAATGCCAGCATTCGACAAACGAAAACTAAAGTATTCATAATTTATAATGACTAAAATAACAGAAAACGACATAGAGCTATTAGCAATTGAGCAGCTTGAAAAGTTGGGTTACAATTACATTTATGCTCCAGATATTGCTCCAGATTCTGACAGACCAGAACGAGAATCTTTTGAAGATGTGTTATTGGTTAATCGTTTAAAATTAGTTGTTGATAGAATCAATTCCACAATTCCAGCTGATGCAAGAGAAGATGCAATAAAACAAATTATGCGTCTCAACTCACCCGAGCTTATCTCAAACAATGAAACTTTCCACAGAATGTTAACTGAAGGAATTAAAGTTACATATAAGAAAAATGGTGATACTCGTGGAGATTACGTTTGGCTCATAGATTTTGATAATCCAGAGAATAACGAATTCTTGGTTGCTAATCAGTTTACAGTAGTTGAAAACAATGTAAATAAGCGTCCAGATGTTATATTATTTATAAATGGAATACCGTTAGTTGTAATTGAGTTAAAGAATCCAGCAGTAGATAATGCAACTATTATGTCAGCATTTAAGCAGTTAGATACCTATAAAAAAGCAATTCCAAGCCTATTTACATATAATGGATTCCTAATCATCTCAGATGGATTAGAAGCAAAAGCTGGGTCACTTTCCGCTGGGTTCTCAAGATTTATGGCATGGAAATCAGCAGATGGAAAAGCTGAAGCATCGCATTTAGTTGGTCAGTTAGAAGTTTTAATAAATGGAATGCTAAATAAACAAACATTGCTTGATTTGATAAGGCATTTTATAGTATTTGAAAAGACTAAACGAGAAGATGCTAAGACTAAAATTACTACCATTGAAACAGTTAAAAAGTTGGCAGCGTATCATCAATATTACGCTGTAAATAAAGCAGTTGTTACTACCATATCTGCATCGTCATTTAATGGAGATAGAAAAGGTGGTGTTGTTTGGCATACTCAAGGATCGGGTAAATCACTATCCATGGTTTTCTACACTGGAAAAACCGTACTTGCGCTTCATAATCCAACAATCCTTGTAATAACCGACAGAAACGATTTGGATGATCAGTTGTTCGATACATTCGCTGCATCAAAACAACTGTTACGACAAGAACCAGTTCAAGCTGAAAACAGACAGCATTTAAAAGAGCTACTAAAGGTAGCTTCCGGTGGAGTTGTGTTCACCACTATTCAGAAGTTTCAACCAGATGATGGCAACGTTTACGAAGAGTTATCCAACAGAAAGAATATTATTGTAATAGCTGATGAAGCTCACCGCACACAATATGGCTTTAAGGCTAAAACTATTGACGATAAAGATGATAGCGGAAATGTTATTGGCAAGAAGATTGTATATGGATTTGCAAAATATATGCGAGATGCGCTTCCAAACGCAACTTATTTAGGATTTACCGGAACGCCAATAGAAAGTTCGGATGTAAATACTCCAGCAGTGTTTGGTAAATACGTTGATATTTATGATATTGCTCAAGCTGTTCATGATGGTGCAACGGTAAAAATTTACTATGAAAGCAGACTTGCCAAGATAAATTTAAGCGATGAAGGTAAAAAGCTAATTGAGGATTTGGACAATGAGTTGGCGAATGATGATTTATCCGATACTCAGAAAGCTAAAGCTAAATGGACTCAGCTCGAAGCTCTTATTGGAAGTGAAAACAGAATTAAACAAGTAGCACTAGATATTGTTCTTCATTATGAAACCAGACAAGCTGCAAGTGAAGGCAAAGCAATGATTGTTGCAATGTCTAGAAGAATTGCAGCTGAATTGTATCGTGAAATTGTTACCCTTCGCCCAGATTGGCATAATGACGATTTGGCTAAAGGCTCAATAAAAGTTGTAATGACGGCGGTTTCCTCCGATGGTCCAGAAATGGCAAGTCACCATACAACAAAAGATCAGCGTAGAACACTTGCCGACAGAATGCGAGATCCGGAAGATGAATTAAGAATAGTAATTGTCCGTGATATGTGGCTAACTGGATTTGATGTCCCAAGTTTAACAACTCTTTACATTGATAAGCCAATGAAAGGTCACAATCTAATGCAAGCCATTGCAAGAGTAAATCGTGTATATAAAGATAAACCCGCTGGCTTGGTAGTTGATTATTTAGGAATAGCCTCCGACCTTAAAAAAGCACTTTCCTTCTATTCAGATAGTGGAGGTAAGGGTGATGTTGCAATTCCTCAAGAAAAAGCAGTTCAGCTAATGCTCGAAAAGTTAGAAGTTGTATCTCAAATGTTCCTTGAAAAACCAGTATATGGATATTCAACTGATTATGAGAATCTGGTTAAAGATAAGACCGTTCCATATCTTGGGGCTGATAGAGGTTTGCTTTATGAAGAGTATTTTACTGCTGATACGACAACTAAACTAAAAATTATACTATTAGCAGAAGAACACATATTAAGTCTTGAAAACGGTAAGAAACGCTTTGTTAATGAAGTCTCTGCATTATCAAGTGCTTTCTCAATTGCAATTCCGCATGAACAAGCTATGGATGTAAAAGATGAAGTGTCGTTCTTCCAAGCAGTTAAATCAAGACTTATTAAATTTGATACTACCGGTGGTGGCAATACTGATGAAGAGATTGAAACTGCAATCCGTCAAGTAATAGATCAAGCCTTAGTCTCAGATCAAGTTATTGATGTATTTGATGCTGCTGGAATTAAAAAGCCCGATATTTCAATACTTTCAGATGAATTTCTAATGGAAGTAAAGAATATGGAGCATAAAAATATAGCTCTGGAAGTTCTGAAAAAACTACTTAATGATGAAATTAAATCACGGACAAAAGTTAATCTTGTTCAAAGTAAGTCACTAATGGAAATGCTGGAAGCCTCAATTTTGAGATATCATAATAAAATACTTACAGCTGCTGAAGTTATTGAAGAGCTAATTAAGCTTAGTAAAGAAATCCATAAAATGGACAAGGAACCAGCAGAAATGGGGCTTACAAGCTTCGAATATGCATTCTATTCAGCAATTGCGGATAATAACAGCGCTAAAGAAGTAATGAGCAAAGATAAGCTTCGAGAGTTGGCGGTTGTGCTTTACGAACGTGTTAAGCAAAATGCATCTATTGATTGGACAATTAAGGAAAGTGTTAAAGCCAAACTAAAAGTCATTGTTAAACGAACTTTAAGACAATTTGGTTATCCACCAGATATGCAGAAACTGGCAACAGAAACAGTGCTAAAACAAGCGGAATTGATAGCTGCTGAATTGACAAATTAAGGGGATTTTTCTTAGAGAGTAATTGACAACACACATTATATTCATTACGTTTCAAGTGATAGTTGTAGAAATACAACTATTCAAAAGGGCTCTTCAGGTTGTGCCCTCGACCTGTTCAGCCCTACCTTTTTAAAAACTTCAATAATAAATCAATTATGTTTGACAAACTAGAAAAATATAAAAACAACGGACACCTCTTTTACACAACTGGTGATGATGTTCTTAAACTATCTCAAAAACTTCCAAACAAACCTGGAGTTTTTTACATCATCAAACTTGCGAAAGGGAAAATCAAACTTGTCTATATCGGTAAATCAGATTCAACAAAAACAGATAACAAAACACTAAATGCATTATTTAACAATAGAGAAAACGGGATTACTTTACATCATTTTTTTGATAAGAAAATTGAAGAAGAAAACATAGATACACTTGATATTTACTGGTTCGCCACCGATAACGACAACCCCTCCGAAGTAGCAAACAAAGTTCTACAAAACCACTACGACCTTTTCACCTCACTCCCAGACTGGAATAAATTATTTAAGTAAATATTTATTCAATCGTTAAATCTTTGCGTAACTCAGTCAATCTCTCCAAAATCATCACAATTCTACCATCTTTTAAATACTGATCCCAACAACCATCGCAAAAGCGCTCAATTCTATAGCAAAAGAACAATAAGCTATTTATCTGCTCAAACGATGCATCTTTTATAAAATTATCGTCATACAAATTCGCTTCAGTAACATTGGCATTGTAGTCGTAATCCGTCCGTAATTTATTTTCAACCAGTCGGAAAAAGTTGCTAACATTTTCAATATAAGTAGGCATCGATATAACCATTACACCTTCTTTATTCTTTTTAGCACTAATATTTCCATCAATAAATTTATCTGTATTTCTTAGACTCGGCAAAAACGCTAATAATTCATCAATATATTCAGTCTCATTTTTCATTGTTAAAACTAATCTAAACTATTTTTTTGACTTTAATTGCCAATTCATATTCTAATAGCAAAATATCTTTAACTTTCGAAGTAGCAAGCTTTAAGTCTTCAGTTATATTACTTGCTACAATTATTCCTCTAACTTTTTGGTTTTTCTCTGCAAGATTTTTTTCAATCCATGCCATGTATCTTAATATTTGACCTACAACTCGATCATATCCTTTAGACACTTTTAGCTCAATCACCACAAAATTATTGTTTTTATCTTTTGCCAATATATCAATAAATCGTCCTCCAACTGGGAACTCTATACCTGTTATACCTTCATCATCTTCATATAGTGTAAGTTTTGCTTCAATAATATTTAAATTTTTTGATAGAAAGTTTCTCAAATCTTTTTCATACGCAAATTCGCTTGACCCAATATTATTATCAGCATCTGAATTATCTGCTTCAAAATCTGTCTCATTATCTATATCTATTTTAACTATTGGTATTGGGTCATTATTGGGTTCATACAATCTATAATATTTAGGATTAATTTGATAGAATAAATCATCTGAGCCATCACTTTTTACACTGTAATGGATTCTGCTTGGAGCATTTATCGACATTTTAATCAAATGAGCTGTTACCGTGGCCTTTTTGATTTTAGGATATTTTGTTTTAAACCAATTTACCACTTGGCTTCTAGAAATCTTTTCACCACGTTTAATTTTCTCAGTATTAACAAATTGCTTTAGTAGTTCCCTTACTGGTTTATCATAAATTTGCATAGCACTTTCTTCACTTGTGTAAAAACTGTAATTTCGTAACTAGTATTATCATAAATTATTGATGTAGCCAAAATATGGAAAAACCAACAATCTTCCAATATTACCAGCCAGATTTACATAATTGCTGTATTTCAAAAGTCCATTTCCATCGCAGGCTTTACACTAATTGTCCCAATTACTCTCTCAACATACCCTTTTTGCCAAGGAGATCTATAAGCAGTAACAATTTCTTTGATTCCAACATCATTAATTTTCTCCAAAATACTTGCCGAATTTGCAGTCTCTATCTCTGATTACATACTTATACGAGTTATCATTATAAAGAGCATTTCTCATCTGTTATACAGACCAAATGGAAGTTGGATTTTCTGTTACATTGAAATGAATAATTCTTCTTCTGTGATTTTCAATCATCACTACGACGCGTAAGTTAATTGTTGGAACGGTGAAGAAGTCCATTGAGATAATTTCTTTTGAATGATTTCTTAAAAAGGCTATCCAGTTTTGTGATGGTTTGTTTCTTGAAAACTTTTAGCTACCGATATTAATGTATAGTTAAGTAAAAACTTTTTTGGTTTTTTCACAAATGTTTTTACTGAATGTTAAGTCTGGTTCTGATATTTTGGATTGTGAGAGGTGCTGAACCTTCGTAGTGGTTGTTTACGTTTAAGTAAAGATTGGAGTCTCTTGATTTAAGAGATTTAATCATTTTAATAATATTTGGGAGTTCGTCGTCTTTTGGCGAGACTATTTGGTTCCATTTACTGCTTGTTTCGGCTTCAATTCCCTTTCTATCGTATCCATGCAAACGAATTACGGTCGTATTTGAGAGTAAATCCTTAAATTCGTTATAAATTTTAGAAATATTAGGCATATAATAACCTTGCAAGAAAACATGAGCAATATTGTTTCCCTTAAGAAATTGGAAGTATTCTTTATTCAAGAAATTTGCGTTTCTGATTTCGATTCCAATAGGTAAAGATTTATCGATAGAGTTCAATAAGCTTTGAAATTTATCCAAAAGAACAGAAAGTGAATCCATTTTTTGTCTGTTTAGGTATTCGAATTGGAACATGAGAACGCCAACTTTAGGTAAAAGTGGTTCGATTGAATGAATGAATGATTGCATGAGTTCGGCTGACAAGAAAAAAGGATTTTGAGCCGTACTTTTATATGGGTGTGTAAGGGTAAAGCTATTTGGCATTTTTATTGTGAACTTAAAATCGTCTGGAGTTGAAAGGTTGTATTCCTTTGCGGTTTCACGTTTAGGTAGTATGGGTTTGTTGTTTATTAGAGACCAAAACCATTGGTCAATTTCAACTGTGTTAAAGTGTTTAGAGTATTCTTCAAGATAGTTAAAATCACCAAAGTCTGGATAAACCAAACTTTTCCAAGAATCATATTTCCAGCTACAAGTACCTATTCTCATGTGGTAAAGATAATAAAAAATCCAAAGGTTTGTTTCCACAAAACTTTTGGCTGCCTTTTTGTTTTAAGGACAGAAATATTAAAGACAAAGTTTAGAGTTTATTTGTGAAGCGTGTTTTAGTGGAAAAACTGGAAAGCAGCGGAATGGTTTTTTCCGTGGCTACCAGTTTTGAAACTGTGCTGAACAATTGAACGGAAAGGAACAAAAATATCAGATAGGAATCATTCTAATTGCAAAAGTGTAAAAACAAGCGTTAATGAGGTATTAAAAATTGCTTTTCATTTTTGATTCCGAATGCTTGTGATTAGTGGAATGCTCTTAAAAAATGAGCGTAAAAACCGTCACGCTTTTTGTGAATGGTTTTAAGCGAATGAAGTTTTGCAAGATGTTTATTTGCAAACTAATAAAAATCCGCACTTATTTTTGTTCCTCAAAAAATGTGTGCGGTGCTTTTGATTTCTTAAAGAATAATTGTAAAAAAGAGAAAAGAACCGAAATATAAGAGGCAATCAACGAGCGGAATCCCGTTTTTTCGGGATGGAGCGGACAGACAAAGCTTTTGCGTTAACGACACCACGTTTTTTGTGGTGCTTGTTGGAGCGGGATTAACACAATGTTTTTGTTTTTTGTTGTGTTAATGTAGCGGAAAGCGTGTTAAAACGCCCAAAATTCCCAAGAAACTAAGAAAATCAAAAATAAAAGTGGCTTAGAAACGATTATAGAGCGTCAAATTTCAGTCAAGTTTGATATTATGAGCTTTTCGATATTCATCAACTTCTTTTTGAGACTTATCAATTAAATCCAATGGTAAATCATATTGAAGTGATTGTGAAAACAATAATTAGATGTGTTGTTATTGGTTGGCAATCTTTTCGCTCAATCGTTCAGCAAGTTCTACAATGTCGTCATGCCTTGCTATTTGTGTTAACCAATGTGTTGGAATGCTTTCAAATCCATAAAGTAGACCAGCAAGCCCTCCTGTAACAGCTCCGGTTGTGTCTGTGTCTTCGCCTAAATTTACGGCTTTCAAAACTGCGTCTTTGTAATTGTCAGTTGTCAGCAAACACCAAATACTCGCTTCAAGTGTGTACAATACATAACCACTGCTATAAATACTTTTGTCTGTTAATTCGTGTATGTCCTCTTTAAGTAATCGGTCAAACAAAGCAACTTCTGTAGGATTGATTGATAGTAATGTTAAATGGTTAGTAACTTCTGTTTGCAGATTTTTATAGATTTCAAACTTATCCTTCTTAAACAATATCTGTCGGGCAAATTCAAGATAGTAGAAGCAAGCAATTACTGAACGAATATGTCCATGAGTGATTGAAGATACTTGTTTTGTTAATTCATATCGTTCATTTATAGGTTTGTCTAACAAGAAGAAAAGCAAAGGAGAAATTCTCATTAACGAACCGTTGCCATTTGATGAAACATCAAAACCTCCTGCCAAGTCTGGTTGTTCTCCTTTTGCAAGCCGTTCAATTGCATGACTTGTTGCGATGCCAATATCAAATACATTTCCTCTTGGAGTCCAAAAGTTATTGTAACGCCACTTTATAAAATTTTGTCCGATGGTGTTTAAGTCAAATTCTTTTGTCAGCGCTTCTGCAAGGCAAAAAGTTAGTGAACTGTCGTCAGAGAAAGTTCCTGGTGGTAAATTGTAGGTACCATAACCAATCATGTCGATAACGGGGCTTTTGCTAATGGTCTGTCGGCTTTTAAACTCAACAGGAACACCAAGGGCGTCACCAACGCAAACACCAAAAAGTAAAGATTTGATTTTCCCAGAATAGTCCGCTTCTTGATTAGTTAATAAAAGATGACCAAAGTTACTCCAAGCTTCTATGCTGTCAGTTTCTGATTTAATGTGCTTGTTTACATAAATATTACGAACATCAATTCCTAAAAGTCCTCTTGCAATTAGAAAAGATATTGTCTCAATGTCGATGTTATCGGCTTCGTTTTTATACTTCTCTTGATTTCTCTCAGCCCAAAATTCCTTTATTGAATATCCATCTTGTTCTTTGATAAGTTGTGCTTTGTAAAGTCCGAAACCAGTCCATGAACGATGAAAATATAACCAATCATTTTCGTAAAAGATAAACCACTTGTCTTCCATCTGGTATGGAATAAGTCCCTTTGTCAACTTTGAAAATTGCATATCGGTGAAATGCAATGCAATGTCAATCCGTTTTGGATTGTCAATTGGTTGGTGTTGCCATGTTGTCGTTGTTGCTATTTCATTCATACTGCACAGTCATTTTTTTGCTTTCTATTATCGTTTTGGAGCTACCCGAACTGCGTGAATTTCACCACAAAACTGCTGTCCGTGTAAAATATTTTATTGTTGTTAAAGTTATTGTAGAAATTGTTTATTTGCAAGTAAAAGGCAAAGTTAAGCTACGTAAGTGGTGAATTATGGATTATAACTGAAAAAGATTAAGAGTAAGAGTAAGAAAAAGCAAATAAGCATTTATTTAAAAATACTTGAGATAATACTAGATTATTATGTAAAAAGAATAATGTTTTTTATTTTAAGTTTTGCGGAGAATATCTGTGATTATTCCCTTAGATATGCGGCGAATAATTTGTATATTCGCAGTATATTTAAGGAGTTAATATGGCAAAATACATATATGAATACAGTAATTGGCCTAATTTTATATGGAATGAAAGTGAAGTTCAACATATACTTGGTAAAGTTCGACATTTACAAGGGAAAATTTTTGGACAAGTTAGTGCATTAGGTTTCTCAATAAAAGAAGAAACGATGCTTACTACATTAACTCTTGATGTATTAAAATCATCTGAAATAGAGGGAGAGTTGTTAAATTATGAAGCTGTCCGTTCATCTATTGCTAGAAGATTAGGGTTAGATTATGCGGGAATGGTTTATCCCGACAGAAATGTGGAAGGTGTTGTTGAGATGATGCTTGATGCAACACAAAACTACGATAAACCCCTTGATGAAGAGAGGTTATTTAGTTGGCACGCATCACTTTTTCCAACCGGTAGAAGTGGAATGTATAAAATTGATGCTGGTTGTTATAGAAAAGAAGAGATGCAAATTGTTTCTGGAGCGATGGGAAAAGAGAAAGTCCATTATAAAGCCCCACCACCGGAACAAGTAAAGTATGAAATGGATAGATTTCTTGAATGGTTTAACAAAGAAACAAAAATAGATATAGTTGTTAAAGCGGCAATTGCTCATTTTTGGTTTATTATTATTCATCCTTTTGATGATGGAAATGGTCGGATTGCAAGAGCTATTTCAGATATGTTACTGTCGCGTTCGGACGATAGTTCACAGCGTTTTTACAGTTTATCGAATCAAATTTTGTTAGAACGTAAAATATATTATAGCACCTTACAAAAGATACAATATGAAGATAGTGATATAACTGAATGGATAGTTTGGTTTCTTAACACTTTATATTTTGCATTGAAAGATACCGAACAAACGATAGAGAAAGTTTTGTACAAGGCTAATTTTTGGGATGTGCATAAAAATACGGAATTAAATAGTCGTCAACGATTAATGTTAAACAAACTTCTATATGGATTTGAAGGAAAACTTAGTACCTCCAAATGGGCAAAAATGGCAAAATGCTCATCAGATACTGCTTTACGGGATATACAAGATTTGCTAAAAAAGGAAATATTAGAGCAAGAGACTGGCGGTGGAAGAAATACAAGCTATAAAATAAAAGCGTTTTAACACTTATTAATTTACTGAAAAAGATTAATTGTAAAATTTTGCTTTTCTATTTTATTTAATTAGTTTGGCGTAATGGGATGCTGATGTGTGTGATTGTGGGATTTTTGTTGCGGCATTTCTGGAAGTATTTCGAATTTAGTGAGAATGTTTTGTGCAGTTTTAATTGGAACCCTTTTTTATTATTAGACTGAGAGGTATAAATGGAATTACAAGAACTTAAAAAACTATGGGAAGAATTTAAAGAAGATTACGACGAAGTAAAAGAACGAGAAGAATGGAATAAATTATCAAAAGAATTTAAATATTTTTGGGAAACGGAACTTTCAGATATAAGTACCCCACTAACCGAGGCGAGATTAGATTCTATCATTAGAATGCTTGACGTAAATGCAACAGGAGCCAGATCCTCTATTAAAGCTGTAGCACATACAGGAATACCACAAAAAAAATGGTATAAAGTATTTTCTGAAATAAAAAAGAAAAAAGAATTATACAACACATTAACTCTTATTTTTAAAGATGATATTGAATCGGATAGAATTCTCAAGATAAAGAAGTTATATGAAAATAAAGTTTACTATATAACTACCACAGAAGGCACCTTTTTAAACACTATTATAGGTATGTGGGATCCCATTAAGAATTTGTCTATTGTTACCATTAAAGATAGATTAACTCTTATGAATTATTTTGAAATAAAAAAAGAAAAATCACAGAATAGTATTGCTGAAAATATTGTAACCTCCAACTATCAAATTATGGAATTTTTCAAAAAGAACTTGAAAATAGAAAACGCAAGAATGATTAGTGATTTTGTTTATTCCGCAAAATTTAAAAAATTGTGGAAACCCCAAAAGGAAAAACCTCTTGAAGAAATTAATGCATTACTTAAGGGAAGAAGAATATGGAGGTGTGCTACATCAGGTCAATGGGACGTGCTTTTTCAATCCAATATGTTATCTTTCAATTATCTTACAAATATGAAAAACTACAAAGAAATTAATATAAGAGAAGAAGGAAGTGGACATTCTAATATAGAAAACTGGGTTAATAAATTAAGAATTGATGATATAATATTTATAATGGAAAAGAAATCATTTTATGGAATTGCAATTGCTAAAACTCAATACGATCAAAATGCTAATACTATTATATTAAATGGGAAAGAAAGACCAGCAATTGAGGTAAAATATATCAATAAATTGGAAATACCAATAGGGCATTCTAATATTATTTTAAAAACACAACCTGCAACTTTTGAAAAAATGAATGAGGAAATTGTAAGGAAAACAATACAATTCTTATACGAAAAAAGCAATGATTCTTATCAAAAATTAAATCAATATCTAAAAGAGTCAGTAATTGATTATAATATTGAATTATTGGATACAAAATACTCGGGTCCACTCAACCAAATACTATACGGACCTCCGGGAACGGGGAAAACATACAATACAATAAATAAAGCAATCAAAATTATTAATCCAAATTTTAACACAAAACAAGATAGAAAAATAGTAAAATCTGAATTTGATAGATTAATAAAAGATGGTCAAATAGTATTTACAACATTTCATCAAAGTATGAGTTATGAAGATTTTGTTGAAGGGATTAAACCGCTCCCCCCTAAGGGTGAATCAAACCAAGTTACATATGAAGTACAAGATGGAATTTTTAAGAAAATTTGTACTAATGCTAACCAAAGGACAAAGCTCATTCAGAAAGTTGATGAAGAAGAACAAGACTTAACAAAGGATTTTTTCAAAGACTATTATTCATCATTTGTTGATCGTTTGCCATTACATAATGAAAACAGTTCATCTGTTCAATTAAAAACACCTACAGGCAAAGATTTTGAGTTATTCAAGAATAATTCAAATTCCATAGTGGTAAAAGCAGGTGATAAAAGGACACCAATGATTCTTTCACTAAATGAACTTACAAAAGTGAAATTTGAAAATAAACGTCCGTTATACTTGTCATATGAGAATATTGTTATTAATGAAATTCTTAAAAACCTCATCATTGAAGAAAAGCAAATAAATAATTCAGCGAAAAACTATGTTCTAATAATAGATGAAATCAATCGCGGGAATGTCTCTTCAATATTTGGGGAGCTAATTACACTCATTGAAGAAGACAAAAGATTGGGTAAAGATGAAGAGTTAAAAATTACACTTCCATACAGTAAGGACCCAGAGCATCCATTTGGTGTACCAAGTAATCTTTATATAATTGGCACAATGAACACAGCAGACAGAAGTGTTGAAGCTCTCGATACTGCTTTAAGAAGAAGATTTAGTTTTGTTGAAATGCCACCAAAACCAAAGTTAATTAAAACACATGGAAAGTTAAAGGATAAAGACGGGATACTCAAATTTAATGGTGATGATATAGACCTTGAAAAACTATTAGAAACAATTAACAGCCGATTAGAAGTTTTACTTGACAGAGACCATCTAATTGGGCACAGTTATTTCCTAAATGTTGATTCAATAGAGAAGCTAAAGGATGTTTTTTACAGAAATATTATTCCACTTCTCCAAGAGTATTTTTATGGAGATTATGGCAAAATAGCATTGGTTTTAGGAATGGGATTTTTTGAAGAACCCAAGAAAGTTGACAATAAAATTTTTGCTGAAGTTAAGAGCTACGAAACTGATATGTACACTGATAAGAATATTTTTACATTAAAAAATATTGATGGGAACTTTAATGCTGCGTTAAATATTCTTTTGAAAACTCCATCAACACAAACTGAAAATAGCTAAGAAAATAATGAAAAGAAAAATAATTTCAGTTTTTGAACATTCGATTATAAGGGTTGGAGATAAATTTAACTTTGGAAAGCCTGAAGAAAAGAACAGTGTGATATTTGATGAAAAGCATCTTCAAGAATTGCAAAAATTTCATGGTTCAAATGAACTTCCCTTTTATAAATTAGTCAACAAAGGTATAAAACTAACTGAATTTGTTGGTGTGTTACAGGTTGGAAATCTTATTATTGAAGTTCTTCCAAAAGCTGACAAAAACGATGAAAATAAAGAGTTTGATACTTGGAGAAAAACCTTAATAGGTATGTTAAGAGCAGTCGGAGCTTTTAATATTCATGCCCCAAGCTCATCATCATTAAGTATAAAAAGTAACTTTCTACTAGACCTTTACTTTGAATTATTCGTTAAAGAGGTTGAATATCTATTTAATATGGGGTTGATAAAAAAGTATAGAAGAACGGAAGGTAATAGTTTTGCGTTAAAAGGAAATATCCTTTTTGGTAAACATTTACAAAAAAACATAACACATCAAGAAAGATTTTATATTAAACAATCTACTTATGATAAAGAACATCTACTGCATCAGATTCTATATAAAACACTTTTATTACTTAAAGTAATTAATACGAATGTTGCTCTGAGTAGTAGAATAGGAAATCTATTGTTAAATTTTCCAGAAATGTTGGAAATTAAAGTAACCGAATTAACTTTTAATAAAATTGTTTTACACAGAAAAACCGAAGAATATAAAAATGCAATTGAAATTTCGAAATTGTTATTGCTAAATTATCATCCAGATTTATGTGGCGGACAAAACAATGTTTTAGCATTAATGTTTGATATGAACTTACTTTGGGAACAGTTTATATATGTAACACTCAGAAAATATTTAAGTAATTATGAAGTTAAAAAACAGACTTCAAAGAATTTTTGGAAACCAAAGAATGGTAACAGAACTACAATAAGGCCAGATATATTTATTACCTATAATAAAGAAAATTATGTAGTAGATACTAAATGGAAAAATCTTGGTGGAAATAATCCCTCGTCAAGTGATTTGCAACAGATGTATGTTTATCATGATTATTTTGAAACAAATAAAGTTGCGCTAGTATATCCTGGAGTAAATAATATTATCTCAGGAAATTATTACAAAGCTGATGGGCAAAATAGATCAGATAAACAATGTAGTGTAATTTCAATTAATTCACAGTCTGATATTTACCAATGGCAAGGAGAGATTAGCTGTAAAATTAAAAATTGGCTAAAAAATGATTAAGACTCCTTTTATATAACGTCATAATTTGGCGTATTTGCTCATTATTTTTGGAGAAACAAAAGGAAAAGAATATGAGTAAATTTGAAAGTGTACCGCTTGAAGAGGACGTAACAATGATTACCCAATTAGACACAAATTTTGGTGAATATGATGTGCGATATGAAAAATGGAGTTGGGATGGAATTGTTGCTGAAAGTTTAATTTTTCTAACTGAGGATATTGCTAATATAACAGATAGTGAGATAATTGAACAAATTCGCAATTCGACCCTTTCTCCAAAATCTGATGAAAAAATAAAACGAGGGGAGGAGTTTACGTTTGTTAATTTTAATTTCAATTTTATTGCGGATTAAATATTTAGTTGAAAAATGCAATTTGCTTAGTTAAAACCAATTACTATAACATTTTGCACGAATAATTTTGAAAAAAAACATCTTCTGAATTTTAGCTTAAATATTTAATTAAATATTAGACAACAATAAATATGGAGTCTAAAATGAAAAAAGAAGTTAAAATTAAATCACAATCCGTGGAAGTTAAAATTATAACTCATTTAGTTAATAATGGTTATAATGTAAATCAGAGTGAAGATAAATCATTTATTTATGTTGTTTACACGCCATATAATAAGAGATTTTTAGTTTCATTTTATGATAATTATATGGTTTTTACAGAATGTCATGATTTTCATAAAATGGCAATTGGTGGCAAGAAAATGCTAAAATTATTAAACAAGCTAAACAACGATAGCATTACGATGAAATTTGATTTGGATTATCAAAACATTTTAACAATTTCCACGAGGCAACAAAAAGTTTATAACAAATCGTGTTTTCAATCACTTTTAAATGATATTGAATATGATATTTGTTTTGTATTTATGGATGAAATTAGCAAATATTTAGTAGAGGCAAATTAGAATGGATTTTGCAGATTATCAATTTTGACCTGGCCCCATTAAATCAGTTGAAGTTATACAATTACTTAACATATTACATCTCACACAATATTGAGCTGCGAATGAGAGCACAATATCAGATGAAGGTTAGTAGGTTGTTTGAGTTGTAGCTTGTGGAAAGGAAGGGAAAGCAGCCGCATTCCTTTTCTTTTTCTTATTAATAAGCAGTCTTTTGCGAGGGGTTTATTCCCTATTTTTTTGAGCGTAGAGACAGACCTATGCACAAATTCTAGCGTTTTTTAAGCACAGATATAAACCTATGCACAAATTTTCGTGTTTTTTGTGCGTAGGTATGAAAATCCTTAATATATTGTTTTATAAGTTTGTCATTTTAACAACTCATGGAAGTCGGGACAAAAATATACCTTGTCATTCTTATATTTAGCTTTTTGACCCTCGTATTTCTGCTTCCGCTGGCTTTCGATATACTTAAATTCCTTTGTGTAAACTTCTTTTTGTAAACTAATTCGGGGGCACGTCAAAAAGGAAAGGGATAGCAGCCGCATTCCTTTTCTTTTTCCTTAATAATAAGTTATCTTTTGAGACAATAATATTTTAGCAATGGAATTATTATGTCAAAAGAAATAGCTAATACAGACCCAAACGAACAACAGCTTTTTACGGAACTTGCGTTTTTAATTGAAAAGGGCAAGAATCAAGCCGTTACCCAAGTAAATAGCATTTTAACTTTAACATATTGGCAAGTGGGCAAAAAGATAAACGAACACATTCTTAAGAACAAACGCGCAGAATATGGAAAACAGATTGTCTCGACACTGTCGCCACAATTGGTTCAAAAATTTGGGAAAGGATTTAACGAAAAAAATCTCAGAAGGATGGTGCAATTTACAGATGTGTTCAATGATTTTGAGATTGTCGTTACACTGTCACGACATTTGAGCTGGTCTCATTTTGTGGAACTAATTCCAATTAAGGAGCCAGAAAAAAGAAATTACTATGCAAAAAAAATTGCCGATGAAAAATGGAGTATTCGTCAAGTTCGATATCAAATAGAAAGAAAAGCCTTTGAAAGAAAGGAAATTGCAAGTCTTCAATTACCAAACCACGATATTGAAGTTCAAAATACATTCAAAGACCCTTACTTTTTAGATTTTCTCGGATTAAAAGACACTTATCTTGAAAAAGATTTAGAAATGGCAATCTTAAAAGAACTCGAAAATTTTATGTTGGAATTAGGTGTTGGCTTTACTTTTGTAGAACGTCAGAAAAGAATGATTATAGACGGCGAAGACTTCTATTTAGACCTTTTGTTTTACCACAGAAAACTAAAAAGATTAGTTGCAATAGAACTTAAAATAGGGAAGTTCAAAGCCAAAGATAAAGGGCAAATGGAGCTTTATCTAAAATGGTTAAATAAATTTGAAAAACAAGATGGCGAAGAAACGCCGATTGGCTTAATATTATGCACAGAGGCAAGTAAAGAACAAATTGAACTTTTGGAAATGCACAAAGACGGAATTATGGTAGCAGAATATTGGACAGAGCTACCTCCCAAAAAACTTTTAGAAGAAAGACTACATAAAGCAGTAGCGGAAGTGAAAGAACGAATTGCACAAAGAAAATTAAATGATAAACTTTAATAATATTTTATGAAAGATTATACCCCAATAATTTCGAAGATAGACACCTCAAACTTGGTTACGTTTGATAACCTTAAAGATTGTGTGAAATATCTCGACGTCAACTGCACTGACAACATTGAAAGTAGCAAGGTGATAATTGGCTCCATAATAGCAAAAGACATAACCAACATCCGCGGACAAATGATTGAAGGCGACGAATTAGTTTACATTATTTCCCCACAGTGGACTTGGGACTGCCTCGCTGGAAGTGCTGGCTATGGCATTTTAAGAAACAACGAAATCATCTTTAATAAAATGTTAATAATGAGTTAATATTTCCCTTTCACCGAGACTTTTGTTTTTGAAAAGGTTTTGAAAAATTAAAAATTTTTTAGATTATTTTTGGTCTGGAATTAAATAAGGGTGGGTCTGTTTTGTGAAGCTGACCGGGGGTAACTTGGTTCAATAGGTATGTAGTTAGGGTCCCAGTTTGCCCGGGTCCCATATTGGAAAAGAGTTAATTTCGAGTATACCGCCACTGGGGGGGGGGTAGGTTTTTCACGAGTTAATCAAGGAACAATGTCGTACTCCGCACACGTAAATAGTAAGTTATTTGGAGAGAATGTTTTTGCATGTGGTTGCTTTTCCATTGCACGGGCATAGCCACGGGGGCTTTAGTTGTTCCGTGGTTACGTCCCTTTGTTCAGCATTGCCACACTTGCCACACTTTTAGGAGATAGTTTTTATATATTTTTTTTATTTGAAAAATTAAATTCTGAAAAGTTTTCTATAAAAGTATGGCAAGTATGGCAATTAGTGTGTTTATTTAGAATATGAATCATATTCGCACTTTTATTGACACACTTTCACTTTTCAAAGTATGGCAATTTACTCCCAAAGTATGGCAATTGACACACTTTTTAACATCTTTTCATATAAAAAACACCAACTGCCGCCTCAGAACAAAAAAAACCCTCACCAAAGTATGGCAAGGGCTTCAAAAGTATGGCAATTGACACACTTTTACTTTTCAAAGTATGGCAATTACTTCACCTTTTGCCAAGTGTAATAATGGCTATCAGCGTTATTGACTCTTCTTCTTTTTGTGGTTATTCCCAAGAGATTCAATTGCTGTGTTAATTTGGTAGAAGAAACACAATTCCCCGAATTTATAATATTAAACGTATTTAATATTGTCATTTTCAAAACCTCTTTGGATTTAAGCTCTTCCTCTGTTATGAGTCCATTTCGGCTTAAATAGTTACTTGGGTAATTTTCATCAAACCAATCCCAATCACCTATTTTTAATTTACTCGCAAATAATTCGAATCTATTCATACTTAACTCTTGGATGCTTGCCTTAGCTTCGTTTTCGATTACTTCACCAGCTAACATATCACTGTTTTTGTAATTGAGAAGAAATTGAGCAAAACTAAAGAGCTCATCTTTAAGAGATTTTATAAATACTGTTGGGTTAGCTGCAAAAGAACTTATATTTTTTAATTTACCACCAGTTTCAATTACGTTAAATCTTCTATCTCCTCCTTCAATAAGTATAGGGATAGCTTCATTACTAAAAAATACAATATTAGCAAAATTTTCAATTTCATAAGTTTTTACATTTTTTTCATTTATAATTGCTTTTTTATCAGAAACAATTGCTTTAATTTTTGATTTAACACTTCTTTTAGAACTAGCGTCATCATTTGCTACCTCATTAAAAGCAACAAATAGTTTATTCATCATATAACCGTTAAAGTCACTTTTTAGTCTATCATCATCAACAACTATTGTTTGTTTCTCTCCAAACAAAGGTTTTATTATGTGGTCAAAAAACAAATTCTTTCCAGAACCTTGTGCCCCTCTAAAAACCCAAGAGACATCAATCTTACTACGTGTTGAAAAAATATAGCTCAACCAATTGATAAAATGCATCCTCTCTTTTTCGATTGGAATTAGGTTTTTAATGAGCTGAAAGGTAGTTGGACAAACCGTCTCCAAATCAAGTTCATCATCAGATTTGCTCTGGAACATATAATTAGTTGGTGTAAACAAATTAAACGTCTTTTTTTCAATGTTAAATCTTTCGCCTAAATCTTGTGGGTTGAACTTAATCTTAAAGGTTGGATATCTGGAAGGTTTTTCTAAATTATAATCAACCATAATTTCTTCAAGAATTCTTTCATCGACATTCATACTTAAGCTGTCATCAATACTATTATAATAGCATCTGCTATTTGTATTCGTGTCAATAAATGGAACTATATCTTGTGAAATCATCTGCCTTAATTTCGACAGACTATCTTCAATAGTTTTTGATTTTACTAATTTTGCAAAACCAACCTTGGTCTCTGGAAATAGTTTTGGGTTTGCCAATCTGATGGATTCAAGTTTATTTTTATCACCAACCAAAGCAAGTACATCCAAAACATTTTCTTTTAATTCTGCTAATTTAATTTCATTTACAGTAGCAATATCTTTAGTTAGCATAGATACAATCCACTCTGCACCAAATTTAAGCTTTTCATCAAATACCTTCTTCAAAGATTCAAAACCATTAGCTTTGAAATACTCATCGGGGTCTTTGTGGCTTCCATAGTCCGCTGGGTCAATTACATAAGGAGTGACATTGGAATCTTTTAAGAGCAACTTAACTGCTTTCTCTGTGTTTTTTGCACCAACTCCATCGTTATCGAAACTGATTATTACACTTTTAATCTTTTTTGAAATCATTGCTGATAAATGCTTTTCACTTAACAGACCTTGACCAACTGCAACGATGTTCTTAATTCCGAGAGCTTGTAAATATATTGCATCTGGATATCCTTCAACGATTATCAGCGTATCTTCACCACCAACTACTTTATCCAATCCAAACAAATCGCTTTTACTAAGTTTTGGGGTACTATCCCAACGAACGTCTGAGTGTAGTTTATTATCATAAGTTGTAACTGATATTCCACTCTTTTCTGTTGCTCGTTTTAGGAAACCAGTAATGACTCCATCTTTATTTCTATAAGGGAATGCTAATCTAAAATTATCACCAAAATGCCCTTGAAGTTTCAAACTATTTATAGCGTCTTTCATTTCCGGATATTCCGAAATAAGCTGTTTTTTGACTTCGTTTTCTTCTGGTAAGTAAAACCACTCAGTATTTTTTAATACTTGGGCATCATACCCTCTTACATCTGTTAGATATTTAAGTGCCTCTTTACCATCAGCCTCATAAAGCAATTTCTTTCCAGACTCATAAATCTTTTCAAAGAGCATGCTTCTTGAAATCATCTCTTTTCTTTCTTGTATTTCTTCGGGGGTTGGTTTTGGATAATACTCTTGCTCACCAAGTTTTATATTCAAGCTAAAATCCTTAACGAGCCATTTAAGAGAGTCCCATTTACTTATTTTCTTCACTTCTTCGACAAGCGAAATTACATCACCCCCGATTCCGCAATTAAAACAATGGCAAAGCCCCTTGTTCACATCAACGTGGAACGACTTTCCACTTAATGATGCGTGCCCAGTTGGACATGTTCCATGATATGTGTTGCTGCCACTTTGTTTTGTTAGGCTTGAGCCTAGATGAGTAGCTACGTCTAATAAATTTAGGTTATTCTTAACCTCTTGAAATTTCATTCCTATGTTTGTTGTTGACATTGTTAATTGTGCCTTGTATTGAAGTTGATACTCCAAATCCAGATTTTAGACCGTGGATTATGGATTTTACGTTTCTGAGTGAGTTACCATAACTCATTGGATTAACAGAAGCGTTTTGGGTGTAGAAATCATCTACATTTTTTAAGAGTCTATCATTCGCCTTGAATGTAAACTCCGTTGTGTTTGGATTTACTAATCTTGCGTCCTCATATTGGTTTCCTTCCAAAAAGAGAAAACTTACAAGATAGAAATCCCGTGTACTATAATTATTACTCATAGTATTTAGTCTCCTTCCCACAAATAATTGGGGAAATTTTAGTTTATATAAATATAATTTTGGGATTAAAAAGGTTTATGCAAGGTCAAATAAGAGGAATAAAACTCACTGAATTATGTTTTGATGTCGCTATTTATTTGAATCAGAATATGTAATAAAGAATTATCTTTATAGGATAATGTACTCCTATTATATATAAAAAGCAAATTTTCCGTAATATGTATTATTTTTTTTATCTTTGGATAATAGTTTTTTTGTAGAATTTGTCATCTTTGAAAAATGTACAGTGATTTGTACAGTAACTTTTTGGTTCATATACAAAAAAACCGTCTTAGGTCAGACGGTTTTCTTCGTTTTTGGCTCAAAATCGTGCACCCTGCCGGGATCGAACCGGCGACCTGCTGATTAAGAGTCAGATGCTCTACCAACTGAGCTAAGGATGCGTCGCAAATATACCTTTTTTCCTTTTTTTTTCAAAAATATTTAATATTACAATTGTTTTAAATACGTTTATTAAATTTGACCTTTGAATTGAAGAGATTGATATGAAATATTTGATAAACATAGCCTTATTTTTGCTAATTATTTTTGGCTGTTCCAACGAAAATGAAAAAACGAGTAAAAAAAACACATTTTCAATAAATGTTACTGATGATTTAGGAGTTGCTTTCCAATCTGATGTTGTTCCTCAAAAAATAATTAGCTTGGCTCCTAATTTGACCGAAATTATCTACAATCTTGGTTTGGATAGCTTATTAATTGGAAATACAAAATATTGCAACTATCCCGAACAAGCTAAAAATGTTGAAAAGGTTGGCGATTTGCTGACGGTTGATTACGAAAAAATAATCCTTTTAAAACCCGATTTAATATTTATAACCACTGAAGGAAATTCGAAAGAATCATACGAAAAGCTACAAAAATTAGGATTTAAGGTGTTTGTGTCAAATCCAAGAGATTTTAATGGAATAAAAAAGACCGTGCTTGATATTTCCAAAATTTTTGGGATTGAAGATGTTGCGAAAAATAGAATTTCCGCTTGGGACAAAAAGATTGAACAAATTAGATTTGAAAGTAAAGCGAGCAAAAGTTACAACGGTATGTTTTTGATTAGCTTAAAACCAGTTATGCTTGCTGGACCAAATACATTTGTTAATGAGTTTTTGTTAAATGTTGGAATAAAAAATATAGCATTTGATTCCAAAGTGAATTATCCAATTTTTAGCAGGGAAGAAATTTTGCAAAGAAATCCAGAGATTATAATTCACACAATTTTTAGCAAAAACGCAAATAAAGAAATTTCCGAAAATTATCCAGAATGGAAAAAAATTGATGCAATTAGGCAGAAAAGAATAATTTTTGTTGACCCAGATTTATTTTTCAGACCTGGACCACGATATTCTGAAGCTGTTGAAGAACTTTGGAATAAGGTTAAAGAAATAGACAATCAAAAATAGATTGCCATTTTAGAAATTTGGATTGCGATAATAGCTATAGATTTTCAGTTTTTGGCTTCCCAATCTAAGCCATCGCATGGAGTAAAATCATCGGTTGGATGTTCGTCATATTTTAAGCAAATAACCGCAGTTTCATTAAAATGTTTACATTTTGCACAAAGGGAGTTGTTTATTACATTTTTATTTTTTGAAACAAACTCCCTATATTCAGAAATTATTGGATGAATTATTACCAGATAAACTGCCAAACTGAAGAATATCCAAAAATATTTTTCTTCAATGTAATCGAACGAAAACCAAAGTACAATTATTAATACCGCGGTTCTAAGCAATCCCCAATAAATAATTCCACCCATTAAAAATCCTTAATTTAGCTTAATAATTTAATTTTGAATGTTGAATTATGAATTGTGAATGGTTTGTTGACGTGCCTTTCATTCATAATCCAACATTCACAATTTATAATTGCTCTTTTTTCGTTTCAACTACAATATTGTTCTCAAGTTTATATATAATTCCTGTTCTTGAGCAAGTCGCCAAACCGTTTTCGTCAAAGTTTAACTTTTCGCCAGCTTCTGACCACCAGCCAACGACTTTTGCTGGATTTCCAACAACAAGTGCAAAATCTGGAACATCTTTTGTAACAACAGAACCAGCTCCTACCATTGCAAAACGACCGATTGTATGTCCGCAAACAATTGTTGAGTTTGCACCAAGTGAAGCACCTTCTTTTACAAGTGTATCAATGTAAAATTCGGCTCCAACTTGTGGATATTTACTACGTGGATTTAGGATATTTGTAAAAACCATTGATGGTCCACAAAAAACATAGTCCTCTAAAGTTACGCCTTCATAAACAGAAACATTGTTTTGAATTTTAACATAATTTCCGATTGTAACATTGTTGGCAATATTTACGTTCTGTCCAAGCACGCATTTTTTACCAATTTTGGAACCAGATTGAACATGTGAAAAATGCCAAACTTTTGTACCTTCGCCAAGCTCAACGCCATCGTCAACAACAGCGTGGGGATTAACGTAATAATTTTTGTCGCTCATAATCGCTCCTTTAATTTTGAATGTTGAATTATATATTATGAATGAAAAACTTAAAACACTTGTCCTTCTTTTAATTCATAATTCAACATTTACAATTCATAATTTGTTTTTTAACTTCTTCGTTGCTTTGTCCAATATTTCCAACACTTCCAATGCGTGTTTGCCATCGGTTCTTGGAGTTGTGTTATTTAGAATTGAATCATAAAAGTGTTTTTGTTCTTCGGCTAATGGCAGTGTGTTTTCAAAATTGATTACTTCATAATCAGCATCAAATTTTTCTATCACTCCATCAACTTCTTTGAATCCTTTTTTATAGAATTTCAACTTTTCTGTTTTTAATGAATCTTCAAATACAAACATTCCTTTATCGCCAATTATAACCATTCTTTGCTCCTTAAATGGATGTAACCAACTTACAAAAATGTGTGCTTTAACATTGTTTGGGTAGGAAAGGAATGTTAGTGTTGAGTCTTCAATTCCTTGTTGGACAAAAGCTCCGCCATTTGCTTGCACGTCTATTGGATTTTTTCCAACCAAATATTGAATCACTGAAATATCGTGAGGAGCAAATGACCACAATGCATTTTCTTCGCTTCTTATTGCTCCAAGATTTAAACGATTGCTATAAATATATTGCAACGTTCCTATTTCACCTTTTTCAATTCCATCTTTAATTCTTAAAACTGCTGGATGAAAAAGCAAAACATGTCCAACCATTAGCTTTAGGTTTCCCGATAAATCGGGATCTCCGCTCCGCTCCGAGAGGGAAAGGTTAAGCAGTTCTTCGGCTTCATCTGGGACTAATGTTATTGGTTTTTCTACCAAAACATTTTTTCCAGCCAACAAGCATTTTTTTGCAATTTCAAAGTGAGTTTCTGCTGGAGTTGCTATTATTACTGCATTAAAATCATCCAAATTGGGATGTTGGGAAAGCTGAATGTTGGAATACTCTATTTTATCCGATATTTGTTTTATTTTTTGAGCTGTGTCGAGATTTGAATCAAACACAACAATATTTTCGTGCGGAAGAAGCGAAGCAGCAGTTTTTACATGATTCATGCCCCAACGTCCAGCGCCGATAATGGCGAGGTGGATTTTACTTAATTCGATATTGTTATTCATCTTTATTCCTATTTCGCTTATTAAACAATAGATAATCCTCGTTTAATTTTGAGTGTTGAATTATGAATTGTGAATAAAAGAGATTTCACTGCTTACTTAAACTTTACTGTGATGTTTTGACTATTGATGTTAATAACTTTATTATTTCTTCAATGTCGTTTAAGTATTCTGTGAAATCCCCTTGAACAAATTTACTCTCACGCAACAGCCTTAGCCAGTATTTTGTTTCTCTAGCTTCTTTGCTCGCAATTGACATTTTTGTTATAAAATCTTTTTTAGTCTGCGCGGCTATTGATTCGTTTACATTTGCTCCAATTCTCGTTCCACATCTTAGCAATTGCTTGGAAATTACAAACTCCTTGCTTTCTATCATAAATTTGTATAAATCAATAATTTTCAATGAAAACTGAAACGATTTATCCAATATCGGGTTCTTCTTTTCATTCATAATTCAACATTCACTGTTTAATAATTTTGAATGTTAAATTATGAATCGTGAATGAACAACCGAAACAACAACTCTTTTCATTCATAATTCAACATTTATAATTCATAATTTGTTTTTGATTGTTGTTACTACATATTCAATTTGCTCCTTTGTCAATTCTGGATAAATTGGAAGTGCAATTGAATGCTCTGCTGCAAAATCTGCATTTGGATATTTGTCGTTTGAACTTGGTAAATCTTTGAAACATTCTTGTTTGTGGAATGGTACTGGATAATAAATTTCACAGCCAATATTTGCCGAACGTAAATGAGCTATTAATTCGTCACGTTTTTCAACTCTAATTACATATTGATTGTAAATGTGATAATTTTTATGTCCAGTTTCTTTATAAACTGCTTTTGGAAGAAGTATTTTGTTATTTGCATCAAATGCTATTTTACCTTCTTCTTCAGCTAATCCCGCTTCTAAAAACAACTTTGTGTACAGTGCTGCATTATCTCTTCTTGCTTGCGACCAGCTATCTAAGTGTGGCAATTTTACACTCAAAACTCCAGCTTGAATTGCATCTAAACGGAAGTTGCCGCCAATCATGCTGTGATAATATTTTGGCTTTCCACCATGTACTCTTTTTACTTTTAGCAATTCTGCTAAATCAGCGTCCATTGTTACAGTCATTCCGCCATCACCAAAGCATCCTAAATTTTTACTTGGGAAAAACGAATAACATCCAATATCGCCAATTGTACCAACACATTTTCCATCTTTATATTGCGTAGAAATTGCTTGCGCTCCATCTTCAACTACTTTTAGATTGTGCTTTTTGGCAATTTCCATTATTGGATCCATGTCAGCACTTTGTCCATATAAGTGTACTGGAATTATCGCTTTTGTTTTGTCTGTAATTTTTGCTTCAATTTGGGTTGGGTCAATATTAAATGTTACTGGGTCGCTATCAACAAAAACTGGAATTGCGTTTAAGCGAGAAACCACTCCAGCAGTTGCAAAAAACGAATATGTTGGAACTATTACTTCGTCTCCAGCTTTTATATCCAAAGCCATTAACGCAAGAAGTAGTGCATCTGTCCCCGATGAAACTCCAACTGAATGATTTGCTCCAAGATATGCAGAGATTTCATCTTCAAGTTTTGTTACTTCTGGTCCCATTATAAAATACTGTGATTCAGCGGTTTTTAGTAATGCCGCATCCAATTCGCTTTTTAGCGATTGATATTGTGCTTTTAAATCCAACAATTGTACGTTCATTTTTTCCTCATGATTTTCATAATCACTTATTATGATTTAATTTTATATCAAATTATTTAATTATTGTTTTCCAATAGTATGGGCATCAAAACCAATTTCTTTAATTTCAGCTTGATTTAGAATGCTTCTCCCATCATATAAATGTGCTGGTTTTCGCATGCTTTCGTATATTTTTTTGTAATCTAATTCTTTGTATAAATTCCATTCTGTCATTATTGCTATTGCGTCGGCATCTTTAGCTGCTTCGTATGGATCTTCAACAAATACAATTTTATCACCAAATTCTGCTAAATCAATTTTCGCATTTTTTAATGCTTTTGGGTCTGTTATATAAACATTTGCATGTTCTTCCAACAACATTTTTGCAACGTAATATGCTGGTGTTTCGCGTGTATCGCCAGTATCGGCTTTAAATGCAAATCCAAATAGAACAATTTTTTTATTAGCAAGTGTGTTAAACATTGTTTCCAACATTCTTTTTACAAAGCGTTTTTCTTGATAATCGTTCATTTTAATAACGTTTTCCCAATATTCCGCAACTTCGGTTAAGCCAAGCGATTCTGAAATGTAAACAAGATTTAGAATATCCTTTTTGAAACAAGAGCCTCCAAATCCGATTGAAGCATTCAAAAATTTATTGCCTATTCGGGAATCGGCTCCTATTGCTCGACTAATTTCCTTTACATCCGCTCCAGTTTTTTCGCATAATGCCGAAATTGAGTTGATTGACGAAATTCTTTGAGCAAGAAATGCGTTTGCAACTAATTTAGAAAGCTCAGAACTCCAAACATTGCTTCTAATTATTCTTTCGTCTGAAACCCAGTTTTTGTAAACATCAACTAATGTTTGGCGTGCTTTTAATCCACTTTCTGTTTCTCGCGAGCCAATTAAAACTCTATCTGGATTTTCCAAATCTTTAATTGCGGTGCCTTCTGCTAAAAATTCTGGATTGGAAACAACATCAAAGCGAATGCCTTTTGCATTGCTATTTAATATTTTCTCTAATGCTTCTGCCGTGCGAACTGGAAGTGTACTTTTTTCAACTATAATTTTTGATGAATCTGATGCGGCAACTATTGCATGAGCTGTTTTTTCGAGATATTGTAAATCAGAAGCTTTGCCTTTTCCTTCTCCAAATGTTTTGGTTGGCGTGTTTACAGAAACAAAAACAATGTCAGCTTCATTTATTTCTTTTGGAATATCTGTTGAAAAGAACAAATTTTTATTGCGAGTGCGTTTTACAACTTCCAATAATCCCGGTTCATAAATTGGTAAATCGTCAGTTTTCCAAGCAGCAATTTTTTCTTTGTTTATATCAACAATTGTTACTTTGTACTGTGGACATTTGTCTGCAATTACGGTCATTGTTGGTCCGCCAACATAGCCAGCACCGATACATACTATTTTTTTTTCGAAATTCAATTTAATCCCTATTTTTTATTATTTTACTAATTATTTTACTAATTATTTTACTATATAATGCATTTTTTAATATAAGAACAAGTACAAAAATAGAATAATTAACAGAAAAAACGAATTCTAATTCACTTTCCAATCATAAAATATTTTAATCTAGCTTCTCTTGTTGATTTAATTTTAAGCCAAAATAAGCAATTGCTGCTTTCCGTCTCAAAAGGAATAATTTTCCAACACCTTCATCCAATTTGCGATTATTTAAACACTTATAATTATATTGGAGTAGTATTTCAAAACAAAATAGAAAAAACTAATTATGGATAATAAATTAATATATTGCAATAGTTTAACAGAATATTCACGACTAAAAACTCGCGTTGTTAAGGTTGGAAATGTTGAAATCGGTGGCGAAAATCCAATAAGAATCCAATCGATGACAACCACAAACACAATGGACACAATTGCAACAGTTGAACAAGCGATTAGAATGTTCAATTCAGGAAGTGAATTGGTTAGAATTACAGCGCCAAGTTTAAAAGATGCCGAAAATTTGCAAAATATAAAGGACGAATTGCGGAAAAGAGGTTACACTTTTCCACTAATTGCCGATATTCACTTCACTCCAAATGCGGCTGAAGCTGCTGCACAAATTGTGGAAAAAGTCCGCGTTAATCCAGGAAATTATGTAGATAAAAAGAAATTTGACCAAATTGAGTACAATGATGAAGAATACAACGCCGAAATTGAAAGAATTTACGAACGATTTTCGCCATTAGTTAAAATTTGTAAACAACACGGCACAGCAATGCGAATTGGCACAAATCACGGCTCACTTTCGGATAGAATTATGAGTCGATACGGCGATACTCCACTCGGAATGGTTGAATCTGCACTCGAGTTTGTCCGAATTTGCGAAGCTCACAACTTCCATAATTTGGTTTTATCGATGAAATCTAGCAATCCGCAAGTTATGGTTCACGCTTATCGTTTGCTAATTAACAAAATGATTGCCGAAGGAATGAACTATCCGCTTCATCTTGGCGTAACCGAAGCTGGTGATGGCGATGATGCGCGAATTAAATCTGCGGTTGGAATTGGAACACTTTTAGAAGATGGAATTGGCGATACGGTTCGCGTTTCGCTAACAGAACCTCCTGAAAACGAATCACCAGTTGCAAAAAAAATCATCCAGAAATATGCGATTCGCAATAATTCCACAAAAATTAAAAACATTGGAAATGCCGATTTTAATCCTTTTGCTTATAAAAAACGAATAACAAATTCGGTTGGAAATATTGGCGGAAGCAATGTTCCAATAGTTATCGCCGATTTAAGTGATTACACAATTAATGGCACAATTTTGGAAGAAATTGGATACAAATTTAAAAACGATAAATGGAATATTAGCGATTCATCCGCCGATTTTATTTATTTTGGAAAAAATATCCCACAAATTGAACTTCCTCAAAACTTGTTTGGAATAATTGATTTTCCAATTTGGAATAAATTAAGCGAGCAAAATGGCTTATTTCCCCTTTTAACTGTTAGTGAATACTTATCTCAAAACGTATTTTCGAATAAATTTAACTTCCTTTTGATGGAAATAAATGACTTTTCTAACGAAATATTATCAAAAATTAAAAACGATGCGACTATTATAATAGTTTTAACAACTCAAAACCAAAATGGAATGATTGAACAAAGACGAGCTTTTTTGGAATTGACAGAAAACGAGACACAAACTCCAGTTATAATAAAGCGAAATTACAATTTATCCGATTCTGAACAATTAGTAATTGATTCCTCAACCGATTTTGGTGCACTTTTTTTAGAAGGTTTTGGCGACGGAATTTGGATTGGAAATTTGCAAAATACTCCAATTTCAAAAATGAACTTAACCGCTTTTGGAATTTTGCAAGCTACACGCACTCGAATTACCAAAACAGAATACATTGCATGCCCAAGTTGTGGCAGAACTCTTTTCGATTTGGTTGAAGTTACAAATAAAATTAGAAGCAAAACAAACCATCTAAAAGGAGTTAAAATTGGAATAATGGGTTGCATTGTTAATGGACCTGGTGAAATGGCTGATGCCGATTATGGTTATGTTGGAAGTGGTGTTGGAAAAATATCCCTTTATCGCGGACAAAAAGTAGTTGAACGAAATCTGAATCAAGAAGTTGCTGTCGATAGATTAATTCAAATAATAAAAGAAGATGGAAAATGGTTTGAAAAAGATTAATATCTATCAAATTTGCAAAAATTAGAGAAATTCGAATTAAAAACGAAAGTTTTCTTCAAATTCTTTGCCCCAATTTAATTACAAGTTACGAAACAAAACTTGAATACAAAACGTCAAAATCCGATTCCGTTTATTTTTAGAAATGGAATTACAAGTATTACAAATAATTTATAATGTTGTGTTTTAGCAACTTTGCAAAAAATTAATATTAGGAGTAATTATGCAAAAACTCAGACTTTTCTTTTTCTTCATTTTATCTCTTCAAATAATTCTATTTGCAGAAGATGAAAAAAAAGAAGACAAATCACCTTGGCAATCCAAAACTTTTTCGGGATTAAAATTTAGAAGCATTGGTCCAGCGTTTACTTCTGGAAGAATTGCTGATTTTGCAGTAAATCCCCAAAATCATAGTGAATATTATGTTGGAGTTGCAAGCGGAAATATTTGGAAAACCGAAAACTCAGGCACAACTTTTAAGCCAGTCTTTGATAATTATGGTTCATATTCAATAGGTGCATTAAAAATTGACGAAAAAAATCCAAACGTAATTTGGGCAGGAACTGGTGAAAATAATCATCAACGAGCTCTTGGTTATGGAGATGGCATATACAAATCAGTCGATGGTGGTGAATCATGGAAAAATATGGGACTTTATAAATCTCGTCAAATTGGAATGATAGAAATTGACCCACGAAATAGTGATATAGTTTTTGTAGCTGCCGAAGGTTCTGCTTGGGGACCCGGAGGCGATAGAGGTCTTTATAAAACTTCCAACGGTGGTAAAAATTGGAAAAAGGTTTTAACAATTTCAGAAAATACTGGGGTAAATAACGTTATAATTGACTCAAATAATCCAGATATAATGTATGCAACTTCTGAACAAAGAAGAAGGCATGTTCACACAAAGATTGGCGGCGGTCCCGAATCAGCTGTATATAAATCAACAGATGGCGGTGAAAATTGGCATAAAATAATGAAAGGTTTACCAACAGCTCACATAGGTGGAATGGGAATTGCAATTTCACCAGCAAACACCGATGTAATTTATCTAATTGTGGAAGCAGCAGATAATCAAAGTGGATTTTATCGTTCAACAAATCGCGGCGAAACATGGAGCAAAATGAGTGATCACTCTGCAAGCGGACAGTACTATAACGAAATTTATTGCGACCCTAAAGATGTTGACAAGGTTTATTCTGTTGAAACGGTTTCGCAATTTACCGAAGATGGTGGAAAAACTTGGAAACCACTAGGCAGAAATAAACGACATGTTGATGACCATGCTTTGTGGATTGACCCAACTGATACCAAGCACTTTCTAATTGGTGGCGATGGTGGTATTTATGAATCCTTTGACGGTGGCGAAAATTATTTATTCAAATCAAACTTGCCAACCACTCAATTCTACAGAGTGAGCGTTGATAACGAATATCCATTTTACAATGTTTACGGCGGAACTCAAGATAATAACAGCTTTGGTGGACCATCAAGAACAATCCGTTCTTCGGGCATTGTTAATGACGATTGGTTTGTTACCAATGGCGGTGATGGATTTTGGGGTGCTGCCGACCCAACTGATGCTAACATTGTTTATGCTGAAGCCCAATATGGAAATATGGTTCGTTACGACAGAAAAAGTGGTGAGTCAATTTACATACGTCCCGAGCCAAGAGAAGGCGAGCTAACTTACAAATGGAATTGGAATACACCTTTGGCTTTAAGTCCACATTCGCACACAAGGCTTTATACGGTTGCTAACAAGGTTTTTAGAAGTGATGATAGAGGCGATAGTTGGGAAGTTATTAGCGATGACATAACAAGAAAGTTGGACAGAAATACTTGGAAAGTTATGGATAAATATTGGAGTGTTGATGCTGTTCTAAAAGATGTTTCAACTTCTCAATTTGGAATGGGCGTTGCTTTTGATGAATCACCAATAAAAGAAAATTTATTATATGTTGGAACTGATGATGGTTTAATTCAAGTGAGTGAAGATGCAAAAACTTGGAGTAAAATTTCAAAATTTCCTGGCGTTCCAGAATTCACTTATGTAAGCGATATTCGGGCATCAAAATTTGATGAAAATATTGTCTTTGCGTCTTTTGATAACCGAAAACGTGACGACTTTAAACCATATTTGTTAATTAGTTACGATAAGGGAAAATCATGGAAATCAATTGCTGGCAATTTACCCGATAGTGGAACTGTTCATACTATTGAGCAAGATTTTGTTAACCCAAATTTACTCTTTGCTGGAACTGAGTTTGGATTGTTTTTCTCCGCAAATAATGGCGAAAAATGGATACAACTAAAAAGCGACATTCCAACAATAGCAATCCTCGATATGGCAATTCAGCAAAGAGAAAGCGATTTAGTTTTAGCATCTTTTGGTCGTGGTTTTTATATTTTGGACGATTACTCCCCACTTAGAGAATTAAGTGATTCTTTGTTTGAATCGCCTGCTACTCTATTTCCGATAAAAAAAGCTTTAATGTATATTGAAGGAGAAAGCAGAGACAGTCAAGGAGCTACATATTTTGAAGCAAAAAATCCAGAATTCGGAGCAACATTTACATATTATCTAAAAGAAATTCCTAAAACAAAAACCGAAATTAGAAAAGAAAAAGAAAATAAACTTTTTGAAAAGGGTGAAAAAATTTATCAACCAACTTATTTGGAGCTTTTAGCAGAAAAGGAAGAATTAAAACCACATCTTATTTTTACAATTACTGACCACGAAGGCAATTTTGTTCGAAGAATTACAACTCCAGCAAAAAGTGGAATTAACAGAATAAATTGGGATTTGAGATATCAAAATTTAAGTCCAGCAAAAATAAATGACGGTAAATTTAATCCAACTCCTACCAAATTGCTTATTTTTCCTGTAATTCCTGGCAAGTATTATGTTTCAATAGATATTTCGGCAAACGGTAAAATAAGCAATTTGGTATCACAAACTGAATTTTTCACCGAAGCGTTGCAAAACACGACACTTCCTTCAAAAGACAAAAAGGAGATGGAAGTTTTCCAGAAAAACACTATTCATTTGGCAAGAGTAGTTTGGGGAACTCAAAAATATGCCGAAGATTTAAGCAATAGATTAGAACTGATTAAACAAGCTACTTATGATACTCCATTAAACTCGCTTGAAATTTTTAATCAAGTAAATAAAATTAGTGCAAAAGTTGATTCAATTTTATTCTTATTTAATGGCGAAATTGCCAAAGCAAGCGAGGAAGAAATTCCACCAGCGGAAGTAACCATTAACAGTCGCTTGAGTACTTTACTTTATACTCATTGGAGATCTACGTCAAACATTACAAAGAACCAAAAAATTGCATATAAAATTTTGACGGAAAAACTTCCAGAAATTCAAGCTGAGTTGATAAGAATAAGCGAAAATGAGTTAAAAGGCATTGAGGAAGAGCTGGAAAACTATAATGCTCCATGGACGCCAGGAAGGATGCCCAAATTGAAATAGCAAAATTAGATAAGTATAAAATTAATCATTTTAGCTTATCTAATTATATTTTAAAATTATTGAATAAGATTATCATTATTATATTGCTAATAGCAATCGAATTAATTTGATTTTACATTTTTTCATCACTAACTTGCTAACGGATGAGAAACTTAAACCTATTACAAATGGGTTTCAATGATAACCGAACAAACGTATAATAGAAAGTGAATCATCTGGGAAGTCGTCCTAACTTCTCTTTTGAGGAACCTCGAAAATACGAGGCTTGAATTTTTCCCCTCATTGCATTTTTTGAATGAGGGGATTTTTTATAAATATTTAAAATTTATTTGGAGTTTCACCGATTAATTTATAATATTTGTACTCTTATTTAATAAGAATGTTCAAAATGAACTTGGAGAGTTGGCAGAGCTGGTTGAATGCACCGGTCTTGAAAACCGGCAAGGATGTAAGTCCTTCTGGGGTTCGAATCCCTAACTCTCCGCTCCAAGTTAAAAAGCCTATTTCGTTATGAAGTAGGCTTTTTTATTTTCTTGCCATTTTAGCTAAAAACTGCATTTTTAGAGCGTTTTCCAAAGATATCATTCAATTCTAATATTTTGCAAATATAAAGCAATATCCAAATAATCCATATAATACCATAGGTTTGAAACCTCATGGACAAATTTTGGACAAATTCATGAACTGATATGTCTTGTAAATTCCTCTGTTTTGTTAAGGCCGACATCCAACGCCACCTTTGAAAATAAGCCAAATTCAATGTTTTACAAAGAGACAGAAGTGACAGAATATACGGCTACTAAAACTTTTATATCCACTCAGAAAGTGTCCCTTTTGTCACTTTTAGTACTAATTAATCTCAAAACAAGCTAATTTCTCAACTATACGATTGAATAGATTTTCACTTCTATTGTTATATCTGAACTCTATTTCCTTTAAATATGAATATAAATATTCATTACTCGTACTTCGGAAGTTATTAAGCCTCAATCTGGTATATCTCCAGAAGTAATTCTGTTCAAGCGGAAGTTGATTTAAGCATTTCTCAATCTCACTTGGCTTAACATTGGTATAGTTAAAGTTATAAGTTGTTTCTTTACTTGGGACACGAGTACGTTTTAACTTGAATAGATTGGCTTTGTCAGTATTATCATCAAGTGAAATATTAACAATTCCGTCAATTATAGATATTGCGAAGTTTTGAGTGTGGTCTTTTATAATGCTTGTCAAAGATGTGTTAGGTGTCCCAATAATTGCCTCTCTAATCTTCTCGTAAATACGCTGGGTAGTTCGTTCATTCATATTAAGTTCGGTGGCAGTTTGAGTTGCTGTTAGTTCAAGTTGGAATAGTTTAATAATTCCTAAGAGTTGTGAGGCAGTAAGGCTTTGGCGGTGTAAGATGCTGCCTTTTCTGTCTCCCCATTCACTCTCACATTGAACACATCTGTATCTTCCACGACTAATTTTACTTATTCTTTTGGAATTACACTTCTCGCAATTAGTAAATGTTTTGAGAATATTGTGCTCTAATAGATATTGTTCTGCAAGCTCTTCATTTAGCAATAGCTTGGCTGTGTTAAAAAATTCATTTATTTACCTATAGTTTAATTGAATAAATTATGCTGCTTGTAAAAGTGGCATCAAAGCAACCTCAACAATTCGTCTTAGCGATTCTTCTCTGAGGTTTTGACTGTTTCTCCAAGGAAAAACTGGTAAATCCTTTTTAGGCAAATCAACAACTTTGTTTTCTAAAGCTATTACATTGTTTAATACGTTTACAGAATCGTGAAGGTCTTCAGTTTTGACATGTACGTATATCATTGTTTCTAATATTGAAGCATGTCCCATTAACTTCTGTATCTCAGTAATGTCAATCTTCCTCTGTACTAACATTGTTGCATAAGTATGACGGAACTTATGGAGGAACATTCTGCTAACAATGCCTGCTTTGGCTCCAATACGTTTACAAGCATCAAGGAGCTTGCGTTCGTTAAGTTGTTTGCCTTTAATAGAACAGAATACATACAATTCTGACTTCTTATTCTTGGAAAGGTCATTCAACAAAATAAATAGTGGCTGTGGTATGGGTATAATTCGTTGAGCGTTGTTGGTCTTCAATGAGTGATTTTCTTTTGCTCTGATGGTCAACAATTTCCCATTCAAATCAATATCATCCCAAGAAACATTAGCTAGCTCACCAAACCTCACGCCTGTATAAAACAATCCAAGAAAGGCATTTCTATATTCGTCTGGCATTTTAACTTTAAAGAAGTTATTCAGCTCATCAACCGTATAGAACTCTGGACGTGGTTTGTTTTCTTTAAGGTTCTTAATATGCGCAAAAGGATTTCTATCAATGTGAGCCTTATTTACTTCATCACTGAAAAGTGTTTTAATAGTGCTGATAAATCCATTTATAGTTTTCGGACTTGGGTTAATAGTTTTCCCGAACTTGTCGATAGCACCTTCCATTAGTTTAGCTTGGAGGCTAGTTGCATGATCTGAAGTAAACTCATCAAGAAAAGTTAATCCTTCAGAATCAAGAAAGTACTGAAATTGCTTTGTTGTGAAGTTATACTTTGTAATAGATTTGGAACTTAAACTGCTCTTTGAATTTAGAAAGGCTCTGATTGCACTTTCGAAAGTAACTCTTCTTAGTGTGAGTTTGCTATTAATTAGCCCTCTTTGACGTTTCTGTTCTTCTGTTTTTGCTAATAAAGCTGTTGCATCTTTTTTTAACTTAAATGTTTTGCGAATACGTTTCCCATACTCATCATAAACCGTGAGTTGAAAATTGCCAGCTTTTGTTTTGACTATTGCTCCCATAATTATATTCCATTATTAATTAATAAATTTATTGTATTTATACTTACCATTCTTCGGTTTCCCATATCAACTGTTGGAATTGCTTGCCTAATGGTTCTTGATCGAACAAATTCATAAGACACATTTAGGATTGTAGCTGTTTCTTTTATACTAAAAAGCATTCGTCCTGGATACATTAAATGAAGTGTACTTTCAGTTGTTGAAATTTTAGGGGTAATATCGGTGCATTGATATTCATATTGTTCTGATCTTGATGTATTTGATTGAGTTTCATTCTCAAATAGATTAATTGATTGTGCCATTTTTAAGACTCCTTTTTTGCTTCTAAATTGTTATCATTAATTAGTTGGTTGTTGTGTGAATTAATAAAATCATATAAATTTGCTTCGCTAATTGAATAATAATTTCCAATTTTTTCTGCCAATAAATTTTTAGATATTATTTGAATCCAGACGTATTGTCGAGACTTCCCAAGAATCTCTGCGACTTCCGATGTCGAATAGTTTTTCATTTCTTTCCCTTTTATTGTTGTTAAATTCTAAGAACAATTTATAAAATAAATTTTGCGACATCAATTATTGCCAAAACCTAATCCATTTGACCATTGTCGAAATGATGGTAAACTAATTATTAATCGATTTGACACACTTAAAGACAGTCATAAAATATTAGTTAATTGATTTATGGTTGTAAATTCTTTATTATTTGGTGCTAATTGAGTAAATAATGAATACAATCAAAGAACCACAAATATCAAGATTTAGTCAAAACCATTTCTATTCTAATAATAGAGACAAGGCTGTTGAACAATTTGTTGAAGATATTTCAAAGCTATATATATTCGGCTACAATCCAGATGAAATCAAGAAAAGGAAGGATGTAAACGCCGCTCTCAAATATCTTGATAATAAGTTTAGGAATTTCTCGTTAGATAATTGTGTGAATTATGTATTTGCTCAAGACGAGATTCACCACAACTTCGGTTTGTGGTATCAATTTGACTTTATGCTTCCACTGCATGTTTATAATTTTGCCAAGACCATCATTGATGATGAGGGATTAGATTTTGAAGCTCCTTTGTTTTCAAGTTTTATATTCTTTTTGATTGTGCATTATAAATCAAGCGAAAACAATGCTCGTGAAGAGATTAGAGATTTGAAAAGTAAACATCGAAGTGAGCAAAACATAGAACATCTGAGGGTATTAAAGGCAAATAAACAGAATGCAAGGGTTTTCTATAAACCCCAAAAGCTATACGGTGCTATTGGAATTGAAGACCAACATACATTTCGAAGATATGTTGAGGCAATTCCAGAATTAGATCTTCGCTATAGAACTACTAGTACGAGAACGGATGATTTAATTGAACGTTTGTATATCTTTGGAATTAACAAACTTCTAAAAAGGGTGAAAACTTATATTAAGTCGTACAGTGAAGCCAACGACGTTCTATCAACTGTCCCAATGAATGATGTAATGAGTGGTGTAGATATTGCCACACATCAAGTGTTTAAACTCCATCAAAAATATGAAAAGTATCACATTCGAAACAAAAACCTTTACCTAAGTTATCCATCGTTAATAAATAATTCAATTATCAAAATAGAACGATTTAATAATAGAATAAAATGCTTTGTTCAATCTGAGTTTGCAGATTTTACTTTCATTTTTAACTCACTTTATAAAACAGAGGGTGCAGTAAAGCCATTGTTCCGTGTGTGTTTCGTATCACGTCCAACCGCTATTTTAAACAAGAGTAGCGATGCTCACCTTGATGGTATTAGAAGTAAACTTATCGACATTGGTGTTGGTGAAAAAACTTCAAAGAGTGGGTTCTATTCTAAATTTAGAACTCCACACTTTGAGCAAATCAAAAAGTGCATGCCTATTCTAAGAGAGGTTAGTAACAATGGACTGTTGGTCGACAAAATAAAGCTTGTGGGGCTTAAGGAAAAGTATCGTGAAATGATGAAAGCTGAGGGTGAAAAATATTCTCTAAGAAAAAGAAGAAAGGCAATAGCTAATTACAAAGAGGATGAGAAGGACTTTGAGGATATTGAGGATGAGTTCTTAAAATATAGGTCGTATCATTTATTCCTAGTTAAATTACTACGTTCTACTAAATCAATCAGAAATGATGGCACTGGTCAATCTCGTATTTATGGCTTGTTTACTCCACACGGTGCGTCTACACACAGAATGACATGTCATAATGTTAATCTTCAAGGAATACCAAAAGTTATTTCAAGTGAGATACTTAAAGCTTCAGAGGGAAAAGTGCTTTTGTCAGCAGATGTTTCTGGTCAAGATATAATGGTTGCCGCAAATCTTGCTAAAAGATTGTATAGTGACATAGAAAGTTTTCCAGAGGAATATCATCAAGAACTAAATGAACTGGCAGTCTTGATTGAAGGCACAATTGAGAAGCTTAAATTCAATCCAGATATTGAAAATCAACACAAACCAATAGATTTTATTGCTGACCAGATGTTGCTCCAAGCAAATAAGCGTTTCTTCATGTTATCACGAGAGCAAATAAGAAAGAGTATAAAGAAAATCGTTTATGTCGTTTTGTATGGTGGTGGCGAAAGGACGGCAATCAAAAGTGCTACTTATTTATCAGAGGTGGAAATATTAGATATCGCTGAAAAGTATGCTTTACAAAATAGCATCTCAACAGCTAAGGATTTAATTTACGAACATGGTGGTGTTCACTTCCCTCCAAATGCATTGACCAAATTAGACTATTTCCAATGGGAAACCTTTGATGAAGTACTTGAAAACCTCAACAAATTCAAGGAGTTTTGCCTTGAGAATTCAGATTTAATAATTGCTGAGAGTGATGAGGATAGAACAATAAAAGCTAAAGAACTAATAAGTGAAATCAAATATCAGCAACAAGTGATATCTGACATAAATAACGATGAAGGAATTAAGGAGGTAGTTAAGATGCTCCGAAGTAAAATTCCAGAACTTATTTATGAATCATTTACAGAACTACTCAAGGAAGAATATCCCGGGATTTTAGAGTCCTTTAAGTTCTATAATATCTATTACAAAGAATACAGTAGTACATATCCAACGTTGCTTGGATGGACTACCCCAACAAGTCCAAACTTTAGAGATCCAAAGCAGGGAACTAGAAGTAAGAGTTACCCAATCCAAGCAAGTGGCGCGGAGTTTCTTCGAGAATGGTTAATTGAGCTTACTAAATCAGAGAATGACCGAAGAATTGAATTTGATGTTGTTAATGTTATCCACGACCAAATAGTTGTTGAAACTCCAATTAAGTATAAAGACAAAGTTGGGAAACTCCTAATTGATACGGCAAAAGTAGCAACTATGAATGTTGGTCTTGATGAACAAACATTACATTTTGGCAATGTAAATATTCTATCTTAAAAAATCTTTGGCATATTTGTCGGACAAAATATCCTTGCATTATGAGCCAAAAACCCACTATTTCGAGGTGCTCATGCGTGTAGCCACGACCAGTATATAGGGTATTACGTTATTAGCCTTTTACTTTCTAGATAGTGATAATTACAATTGCATTTGTGGTTATTGAAAGTGTTGTCATTAAAACTCTTCACATGTTATTCAGACGGCAGTTGATTGATTCTCTTGGTCATGTTGATAACTTAATATCCAATCACAAGCCTTCTTGGCTTGGTTGGACACTCTGGCAATAAATGTGTTATCTCCATGCAAGTTTGTTATCCATGATTGCAAGTAAGCAGCTTGGTTGTTTAACGTACTACTTGATATTCCAGATACTGCACATAAATATGAACTTGTAAGCTCGGCTATAAGTTCTTCCTCCGAAGAACTTATGTTATCAGCAAACCTATTAAGCCTTGAATAGTGTCCAGTTGAATGTGCTATTTCGTGGAATAGTGCGCTATAATATTCTTCGTGATTCTCAAAGTCATTAATTGGTGGTATAGAAATATAATCGTCCATAGAATCATAATAGCATCTATTGAAGTTATTTTTGATAGTAGGAATGTTATTCATGTTGTTAATAATTATCTGTTGTGGAGAAAGGGAAGGTGTCGCCGCGCCAACCTCCTTTTCATAAAGCGTTGTCTGTGATAAATTAAATACATTACTTAATCTCAGAAATGGCACTCTTCTAATAGAATTTCCTTCCTCGATTTCACTTATTTTCCAATAGATAATAGATTTGCTCTTTGCACCTTTGAGAACAGAACCTTCTTTAGATTTACATTGCAAGTAAGTTAAGTAATATTGTGATGGGAAATCCTCAAAGCACAAGTTCAAGTAATTTATTCCTTGATAGGTTTTCTTGGTTATGAAATTCTGAGGTAAGCCATATTTCCAAGATTTTCTCCAAGGAAGAACACCAACTTTCAACTTTTCGATAATCTTAGCTGTGATTTCATCATATAATTTATTGTATTTGCTCATGCGTTACCTCTAACAAGAAAAGTGATTTTCATCTTAGGACTTCCATCAAATCTGTCAGCAACATTAAATAGTTCACGCATTACCAATTTAGTAATGCGTTTACGTTCTAATTTGTCAATTGACTGATAGTTCATTGGTTTACGAACCACAAAAGCAATAGATTTTTGAGTTACCATAATTTATCCTCCATAATTTGATTTGCTTCGAGCAATAAACAACGAAATACCTATTTTATTGGCATCAATCATTCCGCCAAGTTCTGAGGAAATTGCAACTGCATCCCTTAAACTTTCTAACATTATATTATATGTTGGGTCTTTTCGTTTATCTTGTAATGGAATGCTAAAATCGTAATTTTCATCTTCCTTAACCTCTATGGTTGGTTTGGGGATAGGTTTACTTGACCTAATTACGTCATAAGTGCTTACTATTTTGCTTCCACGCTGTGCAGCCAGTCTTGTTACAATTGCTGATTGACCTTTCTTTAAGTCTTTAATCTGTTCGTGAACTATTTCTGGGGCAAATAAAGAATATTCAACTCCATTTGATTCTACGGCATACAAATTATAAGTGCCATATTGAGAATGACCAACTATTGGTTCGTCAAACAAAAGCGTAATTTCTGTTGGAGTATTTATTGCAAATTCCAACTTGTTTCTTTGTGTCATAATTTTAAAACTCCTTTAATGTTAGTTTAAATTCAGCTGTTCCCTCAATTACAGCAACACCATCTGGTATTTTGTTTGTCATCTTTATCCAGTTCTTGATGTTGGTTAGGGATGGTTTGATTTCTTCGGGTTTAATAATTACCAAATCCTTAGTTGCTGATTTCATAAATAGATCTAAATCAATGATTTCAACTTTGTCGGGTTTAGCACGAAGTTTTAATGTTCCGTGTGGCAATTCAATTGTTTTCTTATCTTGAGCACGAATAAATGATTCGAGCTTTAATTGCAAGAACTCAATTCTATCATAGAATTTGACGTTTCTATCTAATGCCCAAGATTTAATGATTTGGACTTCTCGATCAGTGTTGCTGGTTATTTCGGCAATCTCGCCTTCCAATCTTGCAATTTCTCTTACTACTAAGTCATAATAAGCTAATGCTTCATCCACTTCTTTGCTTTCAGCTTCTGCAAGCAAGTTATCAATGAATGAATCTGTTTCTGTTGCTTCAAGAATTTCCATAATTGTTCTCCTTGTTTAATAATGGATTATTGTTTTTCTCAAATTTTACGAGATATTCTTCAATGGCTTCTTTTACTAAGCGAGTCATTGGAAGTTTTCTTCGCTGTTTGAGTTGGTATAGTTTCTTAACTAATATCGGTGGTATCTCCGGTGAATACATTTTCTAAATCCTCCTCTGTAATTAATTGGTTACAAATTGTGCAAATTATTTCATCTGCTGTTGTGTCGTACTTGGTAAAACCTTGGCAATGTGGACAAATTATCTCTTCTAGTTCAATCATGATTGACCTCTGCCTATTAATGCCCTTATAATTGGAATGAGCTTTGGTTTGTCGTGCCGCTCAATCTGGTTGGAAACGAGTAATTCTTTGTAGTTTGCTCGTCTCTTTCTGAAGTTGGTAATGAGGTAGTGAAGTAGTAAAATAGTTACTACTGTAACTGTTAATTCAAGCATGGCATTTCTCCTTGCGATTAGTGAGTGATTTTGTGGTTTAAGATTTCCAGACTTTGCCCAGCGGGCATTTCGCTGGAAGCGACGGAGCGAAGATGGATGGAGGGAATCGAGCGGAGTGCTGATTTACTTGGTTGGTTTAGATATATCAGTAATCCTTGACTTAAACTATATAAATCACTATAATTATAAACTAATAAACCATAAAAAGTTTTTTTATGCCGATATTTATATAGCAAGAGTAAAGAAATGCAAACAAAATTAAATCAGTTAATAACCAAATGGCCCAAAGGGACTGTTAGAACATCAAGTTCATTAAAGCTAGATGGATATTCCGACGATTTGTTATTTAAGTATGTAAAAAGCAAATGGCTTGATTCTTTTGGTTTTGGAACTTTTAAGCTTTATGGTGATGAAATAGAGTGGTTCGGGGCAATTTATGCACTTCAAAACGAATTAAATTCCACAATACATGTTGGTGGTAAATCGGCTTTACAATTAAAAGGATTGTCTCATAATATAGCTGGTAATTTACAAAAGATAAAACTTTTCCATTGCGATAAAAATGTTCTTCCAAAATGGTTTCTTGGCTACAAGTGGGATGTTGCTCTCGCAATAACAAAAACTCTTCAATTTGGAAATTACAGTAGTTTTTTGTCTGATGTTGTACTGAGCGGAATAACTGTAAAAACCTCATCTCCAGAACTTGCGATAATGGAAATGCTGCATGATGTTCCGAATAATGAATCATATAATGAAGCTGACTTAATAATGGAGGGACTTCTAACACTTCGTCCAAAGGTTTTGTCTGACTTATTATTTGAGTGCAAGTCGGTTAAAGTAAAAAGATTGTTCATGCATTTGGCTGAGAAACACAATCACTCTTGGTTAAAATCGTTAAAATTGACTAATGTTAATTTTGGCAAAGGTAAAAGGTTGGTAGTCCGTGGTGGAATGTTAGATCCTAAATATTTAATAACTGTGCCGAGGAAATAATGAAGAACACAATTTATTATAAACAAGGTTTGCAAATACTTCACACTAAATAAACAGCCAAACTATTTGATAGTATTTTAGATGAATCTCTCTTGCTCCTTGATTGTGCTACCGATTTTATGTTATAAAGTCCATCGCCGATATTACACTCATCTCCAAGATTAACTTCTATATTTCCAATCAATACTTTGGATTTCTCAATTAACAATTCATGAGTATCGCTAAAATTATCTGCTGATAGGGTTTCTTTAGACCAAACCCTTATCTGCGAGCTGTCCAACTTTATAACTCTTTTCTCTTTGAACCCTTCAATAGAACCATTGCGTTTAATTTGTGAGCCATTGCCAATATTTGCTAACATCTGAATTGTGTTTGTAGCTGTTCCTTGCAATCCATCCTTGTCACCAATCCATAGTATTGAGTCATGAACTGCTCTATCGGATTTATAAATTGAATAAGCCCAAGAATTGGTAATCTCAACTCTTTCATCCTCTGTAAATTTAGATAGTTCAGATAATAGTTTAGTTTGAACTTCGGCTATAGCCTCCTCTCTCTCTTCCTCCTTTGTAGTTTCCAATTTAAAGCCCATAGCTCGCTTGTAATGACCTAACAACTTTAATGCTACATCAAACATGGGGTTTATTTTGTTTGCCAAACCAAGCTCAATAATTGGGGTGTTTAGGCTATCTATAATTCCGACAATTCTATTGCCTTTGCTTACTGCTCCACTTCCTATAATTTCTAAATCTGTCTCTGCAATTAAAGTCTCAATAGCATCAAGCAGTTGATCAAGTTGATGGTTTTTATGTATCGTTGCAACATCCTTCAACTTCTTTGGCAATCTGTGAATTAGAGCTTTTGGTATTGCAATATCCGAGGTTGTTACTTCTTCTAAAAACTCTTTGATTGTGTTGGTTTCGGATTCGGCTGAACTTCCATCTTTAACTGTGGCGTCTATTATTGCTTCTAAGTTCCACTTATATTTTTCACTTAGCCTTTTGAATTGCGATTTGCTGTTTATTCCAATAACAGAAAGTATCATCTCGGCATTAGCTGCGTATCCAATGTTAGTTGAGTTCTGAGCTATTTTGGTGTAAAATTTTATTAGGTTGGTGGTTGTGTAAGGTAAGTCTATTTTTGATTTGTTTCGTGTGAGGTTTTTGAGTAGGGGGTTTTGGCGCGGAATATCATTTGACCTATCTTTCTTCGAGGCTATTCTCTTCTGAGGAACATTGCCTACAATTCTATTACACTGATTACTACTAAAAACCCCTTCATCATAAGTGAGATCAACTATAATGTATTCACCATATTGATTGGGATTTCTATAAATTACAGCTTTGTTGTTCTCGATTGGTATAACAGCAATTCCATCATCAAAATCTGCTCCACCAAGAATTTTGAGTGTGTTAGCAACATTGATGTTTGATATCCAGCAGTTTCCATTAATACCAATATGCACTGATGCGGGTTTGACTGTTACCTTAAAGTTGCCATATTCATCGTGATTTCTTAGATCTATCCGTAAATAAGCCCTTTTCCCATTTAATACTGGAATTCTGTAAGTGGGTTTACCATTGCTGTTACTGGAATAAGTCATTATTCCTCTTTTATACATCATCCATGCACTTCTAAGCAAACCCGGATATTTGGTGTAATCGATTTGGTGGAATATTGCCTTCCTTAGCACCCATTGTTCCTTGTCATAATCTGTTGGAGTTATGTTATCAAAGTTATCCAAATAATCAGATAGTTTCCCAGATAGCAAATCCTCTTTAAATTTGTTGATTCCGACATCAGCCCATTCAAGATATTGCTCAACTCCAAATAATCCCCATAAGTTTAGCATACTTTGAATATCTAATCTCAAAGAACTACTTAACTTAACTGGTTCAATTGCTACATATTGAAATCCATTATCAAGTGAGATTTCTGATTTAATATTATCTTTACCATAAATAACTGCATCAGATTTTATCTTATCACTAACAACGCAGTGTCCTTTAACCAAACCATCTTTATAGAACATAGTAAATTGGGCGGACATATCCTTTTTCGCATCACTCCATCCAAGAGATTTGGCAAGTTCTAATGATATCAGACTAATTCCATCAGTTTCTTCAATAGAATGTTTATTGTTTATGTGAATATTTAATCCTTTGTAAAAACCTCCAAATCTAACTGGTCTAAAAACTCTACTTAAATACTTACCAGACTTGAATAAGTTGTTACTTTTAATGTTAATGCTGAACCTATCTAAGAAATCGTTAAATGAAATATGCTTATTATCTAAATCATAAACATCAATGGTTCTTAGCTTGTCCTCTCGCAAATAAGCAAAGGAAAAACTACTTTTTAGTAAGGCAAGTTCGGGGTCATCTGCCTCGTTGCTATAAAAAATAGAGTTTAGTTCTGCTCTTGATACTTTGAATGCATCTAAATCAAAAAACATTGGACGGTAATTCCCGTTTATGCTGTTGGATTTTGTTGCTGTTGCTGGTTGTTTAATTAACTGTGACATAATACTCCTCCTAAGAGTTTAGTTATTAAAATGAGACCTCACCACCATGTTCGTCATGATGAGGCTACTGTTTAGTTTTATTTTTGTGTTTCAAGTTGGGTATGTTTTTGGGGCGGATAACTTCTTCGAAGATCTTATAATTAATGGGTAGGGGCTCGCAATGGATTTAAAATACGTAACCCTTCTCCATAAGTGCCAACTGGGTGATGGCTCTGTTGAGACTGGATTATTTAATGGGTAGGGGCTCGTTCTGTGGATTGAAGATTTGTGGTAATTGATGTAATCTGAAATTTATAAAAAATATATTTTAACTGGCTATTAGGTTTTTATGGTTGTAAAGCATCTCTCCCATAAGGTATGAAAATAGTTTTGGCAACCTATGATTTGCTTTTTAGTTAACCTATTTATGGACTAAATAATTAGTTAATATATAATTTTTTATTCAAACTGTAAGGAAGCCTCTTTAGTAGTTTATAACCTTATTGATTGTCCTCAAAATCTAAATATCTATTATAGAATAATTGCATTATTTTGCTAATTTCTTTATTCCCGCAATGAATTCCTCTAGTAACAAACTTTTCTAAACTTATCTTTAAAATACTATCTTGGAATTTTAGCATATGAGATTTAAGTTCATCAATTTCTTTAACTGAAAGTTTATCTTCTTCAGGTGAGATAACAACATTGGCAAAGTTTGAGATTTTTTTCTTCTTTGCATAAATATAGGTGAGTAAATAGTTTCTATGGATTTGTTTGTAACCTTTAGCCTTCAATTCATTAAATAATTCTGCATCAAAGAATTTGCCTTGCTCGATAATGGACTCTTTAGTATTAGAATTTTTATTTGTATTAATTCCTAATATGTCGGTGTACTTTGTTTCAATGCTAATTATCCCTTTCTTACCATTTTTATCCGCAACCAAAATCATTGCATCAAATGCAGATTTGTCGTTTGTATAATCACTAATTGGTGTTGGAATAAACTCAACGTCGATATAAGTTACTTTCTCAATCCAACTTAATTCATTAAAAAGTAGTTTAATTATTCGAGAGACTTCATCTTGGTCGGTTAATAAGAGCTTTCTTAAATCAGAAAAGAGGTTAAAACACATTGGCATGCTGCTCAACATATTGTTAAAAAGGCGATATTCATCAATTGTTAAATCGCCGTTTATTTGTTTATCCATTACTTTTTGTTTGGCAAATTCAAATGCAGCGTTGGAAATAAAATTTGAGCCAGTAATTTCACCATCAATTAGCATGTTGCCATATTTGATTTTGCTGGTTCTGTTTGGCCCAAAGCCAAATGGTTCACCAATTACGTTTTGCCTATAATTAGATTGGTGCAATCTGCACTTGTTGGTGAATATGTTGTCAGTTTTGGATTGATTCGCTAAGTTCATTTTTCTCTCAATTGAATTTTAGTTTAATTATTAAGCCATTTGGGAACTCATGTAAAACAAGAAATAGATGTGAGCAAACATTCCTTTCTTCACAGTTGTATTTCAGATAATTGTATTTATTAATACTCATCATACTTACCCACTATATAAAGTTCTCATTGTAATCATTTAAGTCTTCATTTACTAATGTGCTAAATCCCAAGCTAAAACATCAAAATATATTAGAGGCACATCAGCTTTGCGTGTAATATCACGAATCAAATTGAGGAATTTTTCATAGTCTTTTACATCTTTAATTGCGCCCATAGAGGCTTGTGAGGATATTTTGAAATCTGCGACATTAATTAAACCTCTTATTGTAAAGCTGTCTAATGGTACATGTAGAAATTGGATTAATTTCGTTCTATTCTTGTGAGTAATCTTTATACCATCATATAAAGGTAGTACTTTCAGAACAAGGTTTAATAATTTTGCTGCTCTGCCATAACCCATATCATACAGCATTTCAGATTTCCAATATTTACATAATGCAATCGTTGATTTGTGAATAAATCTATCAAATTCCTTTTGGCTATTAATCTCTTTAATTATCTCTACTTTCTTAACAATAAAATTGCGAATCCACTTTCTAAAAACATCTGATGGACTCACACCACTTTCTGATTTTCTAAACGCTCTATAAGTGCTACTAGAAACTTGTTTATTTACAATATCATCTAGTGACTTTACGTCGGTGTAATACTCTTCAACTCTTTTGCTCAGTTTTTTGGTTTGCAACTTTTTAATTAGCTCGGTTTCATTCTTAAAAATATATGGGATTGGTGCCATCTGATACTCCTATTCTAATTTTATTAATTCTTTGATTGTTTTTTCCCCTATTGCAGAATCAAGATTGCCTTCAGAATCAAACAGTTCAGCAAAATATGGTATGCAATTGTGGCTTCCAAACTCATCTCTGACAGCATCGCTTTTATGGTAATAGCCATCAGTACTTTTTATATCATATACTTTCGGGTATAACAAAATCCCAGTCTTAGCTCCAAAATGAAGATTGTAAGCATAGATTTGTTTTAGGTCTGAATCGGAAGGTATATTGTCTTTAAGAACTTTCCATTTAGTATCTATAATATACTTTTGTTTCTGATTTGTTATTTTATTACTGAGTTCAATTACAATATCTGGTTTAATAATTTTATTATTCCAGAACTCTTTTCGTTGTTGCGCACTAACAGACATGGAGATATTCTCATATTGGGACTCCGCTTTTTTAAGTTGCACATAAATATACTTTTCGAATACAGCGTTCATATCAAATAGTAGAGATAGTATATTATCTTGACCACCTTTAATATCGGGTGAATAATTAAGTAAGATCATCTTTGCAATATTTATTGCATTCTTGTAATCATTTGTCTTTCTGTTAAATTTTAGCCGCGAGAACATATCATCATTTGCTTTAATGCAGCTAATTCCATCAAACTCAAGTAAATGCTTTTTGGCTTCCATATTAAGTTTGGAATTAAATGTAATTATGGAAACCACTTTAAGAGCTTCAGACAGAATTTGATTATAAATATTATCTCTATCATAAGTTTGATGCTGTGTAAAAAAATGCTCCTTATGAATTAGGTTTAATTGGATTTGTTCAGAAAACAATAGTTTTCCCTTAAGTGTTCCGGTGTTTTCTTTAATTAAGCGATATTTTTTTACTAATCCCTTATGGATAATTTGTTTTATTTCACCTAAGAACTGTTCAAAAAATAAATCTAATAGAGAGTTTCTTCTTAAGTGTAAATCAGCTTTTGTTGGAGCGTTTACTTTCAGAAGTCCAGATTGCCGCAACATTGTTATAAACGCTCTCTGCCATTTGTCTTTATTACCTTCTCCACTATCAGCTTTAGGTAATATTTCAATAATCAGATTGCCAACTTGAATTACACCAACATACTGAGAAAAATAAATACGATTATTACCAACTGAAAAATATTGGTTTCCGTGTCGCTCATTTAATTTAACAAGTTTCTCAAAATGATGTTGTTTGAAGCCTTGTTCTCCAATATTAAGCTTGCCATACTCAAATATTTGAATTTTGTTATTACTCATAAATGCTTCTAAAAGCTTCTAAATTATCTGGAATTTTAATATCATAGATATCCTTTGTATCATCTGCAATAAAATCCTCCCCAAACTCAGTAAAAAGTTTTACATTATCTTTGACGCTTTTAACCACAAAATTTTTCCCGAGAATTAATCCAATCCTTGATGGATTACCATAGAAATATTCTTCTAACAATGGAATTATTTTGTTTTTGAAGATATTTTGTAAATCTATAAGAGGGTTCTTTTTGTCACCTATGCTCATAAAATAGGAATGTCCAATTTGATGATCTTTGTCCAGTATCATCTGTATTCTATAATTTATAGTATATAGAAGCTTTTCCAAATCAATATCAGCACACTTATATTTGTCCTTTGATAAAATATGTGGTTCTGATAATTTCTCAATAAATGTGAATCTTCTTCGCAATGCTGTATCCAAAGCCTCCACACTTCTATCGGCAGTATTCATTGTTCCAATAATGTATAAATTGTTTGGAACCGAGAATTGTTCTTTTGAATATGGCAGTGTTGTTGAAATAGCTTCTTCTGCTCCATCTCTTTTATCATCTTCGATAAGCGTTATAAGCTCGCCAAAGATACTTGCAATATTTCCTCTATTTATTTCATCTATAATCAAAACAAAATTTTCTGGTGATATTGAACTTCGTGTAAGTAAACCCTTTATATATTCTTTCTTTACATCATGCGAATAGAATTCATAAATAGTCTGCTGTGATATGTTTTTTGAAATAAATTCATCAACTGGCGAATCTAATTTTGTTATTAACCAATCAACTTTTCGGAAATGGAAATAATCAAATGGAGCATCATCTTTGTATTCATACTCACCTGTTATACGCCCAATAGCATCAATTTTTTGATTTCCTTTTGTAACAATTATAAGGTCTCCAATATTCATCTTAGTAAATATATAAACAGCTTGGGCAGTGTATTTTTTTTCATCCCATAGTTTCCTCTTTTCTTTACGGAACTTGTCCCTAAATTGTTTCCAATCTTTAATCTTAGAATAATTGCTGAAATTGTTATCCCCGCCCCAACCAATCGCCGCGTATCCATTTTCAATACACCAGTTATGAATATCTGGATTTTTTTTACCACCAAGTGACATTTTAAAATAAGAGATACCATCAGAATCATAATCACCAAGTGATTTTTCAACATACTTATGAGTAGCCCTTCTACACATTTTTTTAAATATACCATCTTCTATTTCATACGAAATATTATCTGTCGAATCATCACCACTTAAGGATAGGACAGGCTTTATTCCTTCTATAAAATCTTCATAACCAAATGATTGGTGGAATGTTACAAACTCGATCTGGCCTTTCCTTTTATACTCATCATACTTTTCTGTTACCTTTTCTCTTGAAAGATTATCAGTCTTAACTCCTAAAATATTGAGTGCTCTATTCTTTGTTTCATATGTTTTACCTGTTCCTGGAGGGCCGTAGAGAATTGTATTTAAACTTTTATTCATAACTTTATTCTCAATTGTTTTAGGTGTTTCAGTTGTATTTTGAGCATTCTGCCAAGCTTTTTGTGATATTTCATAGAATGGCAAAGTAGATTTCTCTTTTGCAGTATTTATTAATGATTTGTATCCAGAGTATTTTAGTATAGAGATATCTGCACTTTTTAAATTGAATTCTTTTTTAAGATAATTTTCTGAATTCTGGTCAAGTGGTAAATAGTTTTCAGGGTTTATCCAATATAAACCCATGGTTAGTTTTTTTTTAACTCCTTTAATATTTAGACATTCATTGAACAATTCTTCATCCACATAATTTATGGAATTATTGATTGATTGTTCAAATAAAATCCAAAGATTATTAATGTCTCTATTCCTTCTATCAATACTCGAAGCAAAGAACCTTGCCGTTTGATTATTAACTACGGGTATGCCCTCAAAGTCGGATGGAATTGTGTTGGTTAAATTCCATTCACTTTTAATGTATTCAATAATAGCTTTCCTGTTATCAAATGTTAATCCTCTGCTAAAATTAGCAAAGAATGTATAAGGATCAACATCATCTATAGCAATTTCATTTTCTTTAGAAACTTCATCTGACAATGAAATAGGTTTTAATCCACTCTCTTTCATTCTATGTAATAATTCAAGAAGTGGTTTACGGTCATTCTTGAAATCCAATAGTTTATTGGCAATCTCTTTGTAAATCGGTATCCAATCAAATTTATTCATATTCTCTCCTTTAATTTCCTTTCCATTTTCCTTCATGATCATAATTCTGAGATTGTGGATATCCACAAGCATTCCAGACTGGGTCAAACATTGGTTTTAAATATTCATGTGATAAATCATTTTCGTCTGTTAAAAATAATTCTGGGATTAAAAGATTATTCTCGATTATTTCACTTCTTGAGACCATTGCAAATCTATCATTGTCAGCATATATTCTGTAACCCTTTATGTCCAGAATACTATTAATTAAAAAATAGGGTGATGAAATTTCATACACCTTAAATATTGATAATACGTAATCAATATATAAGTAATATTGAAATTCATAGTCTTTCCAATATATGTTTTTCGTCTCTTGATAAGTTTCTGTGTATTTTGAGCTGACTATTTCAACAATTCCATTTCTATATAGTTGAATATAACTCTCTGCAGGTGAGTTGTATGCATTGTGAAAAAGAAATCCATTAAAATTGTGTCTATTCTGAAAGTTTCTCATTATTTCATTGTTGCCAACATTCCGTTTGAAATTATTATCAAATGCGATTTGTGCACCATGCATGAATGCAGATATTGGAATAATATGCAAAACAAACTTTGGTTGCTCGTACATTGGAACTGGAGTATCATTATTCAAAATATTACCTATTCTATCCGCTCTAAAGTTACGTATTTTATCAGCTATATTTTCAGAGGCAATAAATGCTGACTTAACTTCTTGAATATCAAGTAGATATTTTCCAGCCGAACTTCTTGAGTAGAATCTCCATCTTTTTTTAAAATTTACTACATGTGGGGAGTTAAGGCTATTTGGAATGTTTATTATTATTACATACTTACCATTGTTTAGTTTAATAGAGGCAATCTCGTATCCTTGTATTCGTGGTTCAATGCCATCACGTAACAAATTTTCCATCTTTAATATTTCTGCATCAGGGTCTGATAAATCAACTCCATTTATTTCTACAGCTAATCCTTCTGCCTCTTTTATTCCATAGATTAAATTGCCACCAGATGAATTAGCAAATGCGGAAACATCAGCCAGAAACTCTTTCTTTTCTTCATCAGTGTTTAATTTATAATCTTCCTTATAATCTAGAATTTTGCTTTCGCCAATGCTATTTGTGATTAAGTTTTGTAACCTTTCTTCAGTAATATCCTTTAACTCATTTTTAGTAAAGTACATTTATTCTTCTCTAATATTATCAGTAATTTCAATTGATTCAATAAACATTTCAGCATTACTTGATACTTTAAAATGTTTCCATAATTTTTCGCCAGATTTACACCATTGAGGATGTCCAGATTTTTGTATTTCATAATTACTAAACCTATGAAAGATGAAGTATAATATATCCTTAAAGAGTATCTGGTTAACTTTTGGGAATGTTTTTTTTAATGCAGGATTGTTTGATTTACCTATACACAATAGACTAATCTCAGATTTTCTATCTCTGTATTTTCCATGTTTATATAACATTGCTGCAATCTTTGAAATTGATTTATTTGGATGCGTGCCCAGTGCTTTCAAAACTCTTTGCATGTTTTTCTTTCCTGGTGTAGTCCATGGTCCATTAAGACTGCATGTCCCAGTTTTAACTTCACAAAAAACAACCAATGATTTCTTATTATTTGTCAAGGGAGAATAATCCTCCATTGGATTATTCAATAATTCCTTTCTGTGGGGAAATCTAACTCCCAGTATATCAACATCTGTTCTCTGATCTCTACCTTCATCTGGATGAACAACAAAATTCTGAATTGTTAAGAATCCATTTAACCTTAGAAACCAATAGGCTAAGTCCTCTGATCTAATTATCATTGCAATACCATTTATATTTTAGTTATTTAAGTGACTCAAAAGCATTTTTAATTGAAACAATATCATCAAGTTCATCACCTTTAAGTATATCTTTATTTCTAAATTCCTCTATCAGCTCTTCATCTCGAAAATCTTCAAATGTTAAATCATAAAAATTCGTTTTCAACCCTAAATCTGAAACTAATTCAGAAGCTTCTGGGAATTTGATCTTGGATACTATTTGCTGTGCATCATCCTCAATTTTTTCGAATAAAAACAATTGATCATATCCCTGATATTTTTTAGGAGGATTTTCTTTCAAGAAACTAACCAATTCTTGAATGATTGTTTTCTTTCTTTTCAGCACTTCCTTTTCTAAGCCCTGCAATGAACTTTTTTTATATTTGATGATATCTTTTTGTAAAGTCGAAATCTCTCTTTGAAAGTTCTCTTTGACATCTACATTTAATATGCTTTTATTTCGGCATTTAATAGGAACTAAATACATCTCCCTTATTTTATCTTCTTTCTCTTTAATTTCATTAAACTCTTTGAAATCCTCACTTTCGTTAAGTTTATCAAATAGGCTTAATTTAGTCTCCAACGCTTTTTTTAATTCAGCATCTCTAAATGGCAAGGCATCTTTGGGAATGTTAATTCTTTTTGTGTTGAAGTTTGCTCCAGTAAATTTGAGTTCTACAAATTGTACTTTAGCTGTATATGTATTTATTCTTCTTTTTAGATCTGGCTGTAGTGGTGGGTTTAATTCTAGTTTCTTCTTGATTTCATCTACTTTTCTATAATTAACAGATTGGATAATAAATTGACTTTGGTAGCTTAAGTAGTCAAGTTCATCTAATTCTGCCATGCTCTTCTTTAAATCGATATTCGAAGCAATTTTTTGAATTAAGAAATCATCTTGATCTTCCGGTTGATAATAATAAGCAAGTAATTTAGTTCGAATTATATCACTCATTAGAACGGCATTTGGGCCAATGGCATCTTCAAGAAAGACTTTGCTTTGTTGAAATAAAAAGTATCCTACATCATCAACAATAATAAAGTTTATGAGATTGCCATCAATCTGATCAACCTTTATTCCATGTTCTTCGAGCTTTTCAATTGAGTTAATTTCACCAAATCCATTTCTTATATTATTCTCATCAATATCTAGAACAACACCAACGTTAACATTTTTCTTTTTCGCTTCAATTAATGGTATGGCTAATTCATCATGGATACTCACTGCAGATACTATGATTAATTCTTTAGCATTAAAAATTAACTCTAATATTTTACCGTAATCTAATTTTGATATAAATTCATGTTTCATCTTCCCTTCCAATAAATTTATTTGTCCATTTGTTTATTACTCACTTTATCAGTTCCCGGGTGGATTACTAACCATTCTAGTTAGTTCAATGATAGATGGACTTGTTGACTCCGATCCTTTTCTTGATAAATACCCAGTATTCCCTTGGTCATATATTGCTTTTGCAACCTCTATCATAAGTGCATTCCGAACAGAGGAATCATCTTTTGTGATTGTTTCAAGGAATATTCTAAAAGAGTTTAAAGTATTTTGGCGGTGTCTGTTTAAAATATATAGGTGTTTATTTACTAAAAACTGCTTAAATGAAAAGCTTATTCCCCACAATAATAATACCGTAATAGCAATTCTCTGTATTAAATATGGGATATTGGCTTCCCAATTCTGGATTTTGATTTCACTCCAACCATTTCCCCAAAACAGATGAGTAAAAAACAAAGCAACAAGTACAAAACCAAATACTAACCACTTTTGAGATGCTCCCCAACCCTTTTTGTCACCTTTTAGGTTAAAATATGAGTGTTCTTTCGACTGCTCTTCAAATATAGTAGCATAATCTGACACTGTTGTTTTGCTTGCCTCTTGAGCTATTGTTTTTGCAGATTCTTTTAACTCATCTACAAGACCATCGAACTTCTTTTGCCTACTTAATTCATTTTCGGCTGCTTTTGATAATGATTCAATATTTTTAAATCTAAGCATATTTATTCGAGGAAGAAAATTGTTTTCATTTTCCTCAATAGTTTGCTTAAATAATTGGGCTACTTCTCTTCCAATATTCGCCCATTCATTCTGGCTATTATGAGTCGTTACGTTAAATTTCCTCATCGAAGCAACAAGCGCGAGAAGCTTATCTGCATATTCTTTTGTTAATACTACCATATTATGATTAGTTGAACTTTTATAATCAATTAATTCAAAAGCTTCTAATAAAATATTTTTAACCTCAATCAAATATGGAAGAAGACTCCCTACATTATAAGCGGCAAGATTAGTGTTTTCCTTTAACCCAATTAAATCTAATTCAATAAATTCTTTTATATATTGAACGAATTTTTCTTTGTTCTGAAATAATTGTACATTTTGCAAATCAAACTCGTGTACATTTTCTTGGATTATTTCCAATAGGTTATTAGGATAATCGTGATTTATCATTTTTTTCTCCTTTTTAGAATAGCTCTGTTTGCTCCATGTTAGTTGCAGTTTTCCCTTTCTTCACAGCTTTTCCTTTTTTATCCCAAAGTCCGGCGGCTACTTCTTCTGCGTGGATTTTATGGTTTAGCTCCAGCAATCTTTTTAGTATTTCTTTGCGGGCTTCTGGTGAAATTGTGTAACGTACTCTGTCGTTCTCTGGCAAGTAATCTACTTCGTAAAAGTCGTGAGCTAAGTCTATGGCAGATTGCTTCGTTCCACTCGCAATGACTTCTTTATCCCAGCCGTAGGCTTTTAGAACTGCTTCGTCCATTTGTTTATGGAGTTGGCGTAGCTTTTCAATTTTTGCAACTGCTTCCTTTATTGGTATTTGAAGATTTGCACTTTTAAATTCTCTTATTTCTTCAACTTTTTCTAAGTAGAAGCTATTACATTGTGGGTCGTGGAAAAGGTTGTACGTTTTTGTTAACCCAAGTTGCATTTCTAACATGAGTTTTCTGCGAAATTCGTGATATTCTTCGCCTATTTTTTCAAGTTCTTTTTCGGTTTCTTTCGTTAGGTTTTGGGGAAATGGAAAGGTGTCGAAACAATTGCCAGGTGTGTATACAATAGTTGATCCACCCAAAGTTGTGCTATTTTTCCAAGACCATTCAATATTAACCGTTGATTGTAATATTGCGGAGTAGATACTTGGATGAAAACTTAATATAATTGCTTTATCATTGAACACTTGTTTCGTTTCTATAATTACAATATTTAAATATTTGGAAATTCTTACTGTTCCTAAGACTCTTTCCATTCCAGAAATTGTGGAGTATAGTTCGCCGCGCATTCTTAAAAACTGCCACCATTTTTCTCGTGCAATTTTATCATTGTTTTGTAACCTCTCTGGTTTTACACCTCTTTCAAGAATGTATAGACAATCGGGATAATCGCTTGCAACTTTATCTTTGTAATCTGGTGGAGCAATTATTCTTTCTTTTATAGCTTTTTCTTGCTCGGTTTTAGTAAGTTCTTCCCACTCGCGATTTTCTGCTCTTCTAAGTGGCCAATCATAAAAGTTAATAACCCAACGGCTTGGACTTTGGTCGGGATTTGTGTTTAAATCTTCTCCATTCAAATAAGGGAAAAGAACATCTTTGTTTTTAGCGTCATTTTCAATTAGTTTTTTCGCTTCTTCCGGTGTAAGGACAAATCCTTTGCCAAGAACTATTGAACCTTGAAAAGATTTCCCCTCATTTTGTTTTAACGGGAATGGATTTCCAACGACTTCAGAATCATCTAAATAACTAGATATTGTTTTAACAGATTTATTTCCAAGATAAAATGCTTTATTCCATCTACCCTTGTGTATTGTAACAAGCGCAACTTCAACTGCGGCAAGACCGGGCCAACGCATAGATTTAATTGCAAAATTTATTGTTCCATTATTGTTTCTAATAACATCAAGCCCACCTTCGCGAGAACCACCTTGTGCAATTGTGTTTGTAGAGATAAGCGACTGAAAACCATTTGGCTTAATCACCTCAAATATTCTACGGAAAAAATATGTAACTAAATCACAACTTCCGGCTGGGGCATATTCATATTTTACCCACTCAAGAAAATTATTGCCAAAATTACCGGTTAGTTTTTGTCCACCTAAAAATGGAGGATTTCCAAGAATACAGTCAAAACCACCTTGCTCAAATACTTCGGGGAACTCTAAAAACCAATGAAAAAATCTTTTCTCAACAGCAACAGCCATTGCGTTTGCAACTTTTCTTTCATAACCAGCTTTTTGTCCGGCAAGCACACGTTGGTAATCGGCATCAGTTGTTATAAAGGCTTTATTTGCTTCGGTTTTAGGTATAAAAAACTGAGCAACTTGCAAATCGGCAACCTCTTTTAGCTTCCACCAATTATCTTTTTTTAGTTCTTCGTATAGTTCTCGTTTGGTTTTTACATCATCAACTGTTTTATCTGGCAATGTGTTAAACTGCTTAAACTCAAGCGAAATTGAACTAAGTGATTTAATAGTATCTTCGCTATCCGTAAGCAAATTTTGGTCTTTGTTGTTTAGCTCGGCTTTGTTTTTATTTCTAAATATTGTTGCAATTTCTTTATCGTCTTCGGGCAAAGTCTTAAATGCTTCGGTAGCAATTCCATTTTTCAACTCCTCAATACGAGCAAGCCCAACAATAGAATCACCACATTTAATTTTATGGTCAAGAAAGTTTAGTGGAAGTCCGGGATTATGAGCTTCAAGCCAAAGAGCAACTTTGCAAAGTTCAACAGCAAGGGGATTTTTATCAACACCGTAAATGCAATTTCCAATTACATCCCTAATAGCTTCTCTATATGGTTCTGGTGAAGGTTGGTCTTCGTTGGTTCTAACCTTAGCAAGTTCAAGAGCAATTTTACGTGATGCCGCAAGCAGAATGTGTCCGCTACCAGCTGCAACGTCGCATACTTTTATGGAAAGAAGAGCTTGTTCCTGTGCATCTTTTATCAACGTATTAGATTCCGGGTATTCGTTTTGCTTCGTCCGGAAAGACAGACTTGCGTTTTTTAATTTATCTTCAATAACATAATCAAGTGAGTGTTTTATTAGTGGTTGCACAAGTTCTTCGGGTGTGTAATGAGAACCGGATGAAGAACGCTCGGTTCCTTTTATAAAGCTGAAACTTAATATATTTCCGTTATCATCAATTTGAGGTGCTTTCTCTAAAAGCCCTTCATAAACAGAACCAAATTCCTCAACATTTAACGCTCCATAATTAACACGGATAATAAATTTTGTTGTAGGATTTTCGAATATGCATAAATCGCGAATGCATTCTAAAAGTGTGTGGTTGTCAAGATTTGATTCACTCAATATGCCAAGTGCGTCATAACCAAACAAATCACCAGCTAGTGGATAAATGCCAAGTTTGCTTGCTAGGCGTTCATCGCCAAATATTTTAAATGTATTTCTTAAAGCAATCCAAAGGTCTTCTAGTTTATCATCAAACAGAAATATTTCATCGGCTAATTTTCTTAATCTGGAAATACTGTAGTATTTGTAGTAAATATCTTTCTTTCTCTGTAAATCGGGCTTCCCTTTTAACGATGGGTAAACAATATCCCTTTCCTCAATTACCAACAAGAAAAGTATTCTGTAAATAAACCTTAGCATATACTGATAAAACTGTTCAGACGATATTGAGTTGTTTCTTAAAACTTCCCTTAGCTGATTATTATCGGGGTGCTTCAAAAAGCCATTTGCAATTGCATCAATAGATTGCTCAACTGCACTGCTTAATCCTTCTCTAATTCTTGACCCCGATTCAAGTGAATCTTGATGATATTGTTCAATTATGCTTTCGTCACCATTTTCAGATTTTTGAGGCATTCGCGAAGCATGAATAAGTCTATACATTAAAGCAAATTCTGCATAGAGGTCGTCTTCCATCAACTGTTCTAAATTAAACTCAATGTAAGTTAGCCTTATTAATTTACCCGAATCGCGCAATAATCTTAATTGTTTTCCATTTGTAACCAAAGCATAAAGATGCTCTGTAAGGTTTAGATAATCTTGAACCAATGCATGTGGCGATAAACGTGGCCCACCAGATTCACGTTTTTTATCAAGACTATCCTTAAAACTCATTATGTGTACTTTAAAGCCATCTATATTTTCTGCTTTGTGGCTAATGGCATAAGACTTATCATTAACAATTTCAGCAGTGGATATTGATAGGTTGTATCCCAAATTTTCAAGGAATGGAATTATCCAATATTTTCTTGTCTCTGAAGTTCCACTTACGTCTTCGCTAAGAATTTCCAATCTTCTCTGGAAGATATTCCACTGGTCTTTTGCATCAGCCCAAGCTCTGGCAATTTCATCTTTAATTTTAACACCAGTCTCAAATCCAAAATCTTTTGGAGCTTGACCTTTAATATCGTTAGCATCAAATCTATCAAAGATTTCGGGTGATATTATTTGTCCTTCAATACGTATTGCTGTTGTTTTCATAAATTCTAATTTAGATGTAGAATAAAATATTTTATCATGATTTATATTCTTATTTAATGTTTTACCTTATTTTCTAAGCTCAAATTATCAACTTTTTTGAGCACGTTAGTAAAGTCATGCTCAAATTATCAGTTTTTTTGAGTACGTCGGTAAAGTCATGCTCAAATTATCAGTTTTTTTGAGCATGTAGGTGAAGTTATGCTCAGAAATAATTAAGTTTTACTATTATTTTAAGAGTTCATGAAACTCTGGACAGTAGTAAACTTTTTCTTTTTTGTATTTCTCTTCCTTAATTAGTTTTAGTGCTTTTAACTCAGTAAAATATTTAAGGGCTGTATTCCGAGAACCAAGACCTAATTTAGACATCAAAGATGATTGAGAATAAAATGGAAAACTAAAAAGATATTCAACTAACTCAGCAGAATAAGTTTTTGGTATTTTTGATGAAATAATTTCGCGATATTTTTGCATTAGCAAACGAATACCAGTAACGGATTCTGTAGTTTTAATAGATTGTTCTTCAACTGCTTCCAAGATAAATAATATCCACTCTTTCCAACTGTTATTTCTGGTAATATCTCTCAATAACTTATAATATTCGGAACGATGTTGGTTAATAAATCCGCTAATAAAAAGTATTGGCAGGTCTAAACGATCAGCCAAACAAAGGTGAAGAACCATCAAAATTCTTCCAGTTCTTCCATTTCCATCATAAAAAGGATGAATACTCTCAAATTGATAATGTAAAACAGCCATCTTAATTAGAGGATCAACGTCGTCCTCAAACGAATTAAAATAAGTTTCAAAGTTGCCTAATAAAGTTCTAATTAAATCTTCACCAACAGGAGGTGTATAAAAAACCTCACCTGTATCAATATTTTTAATTTGTATACCAGGAATTTTACGGATTCCTGTTTTGTCAGGTTCAAGAACAGACTGGATTTCAATAAATGAATTTGTACTGAGGAAGCCATTCTTTTTTACCAAATCATAACCTGATATTAACGCTTCTCTATAGTGTTGTGTTTCTTTTTGTTCTTTCTTCAAATCAGCTTCGTCAAAATAAGTAGACTGTATGGCTTCATTAAAAGTAGTATGAATATTTTCAATTTCAGAGCTTGCAATAGCTTCTCGAAATGAAAGTGGTTCAATTAATACTTCTCTATTAGGGATTGATTTTGCTTCACCACTTAATCTGGATAAAGCTATATTAGCTTTGTTTACCTTTTTCAATATTTCCAAATCATCAAAATCAAAATCTGGAGGTAACTTTGGTAAATCGTTATATGGAATATTTGGGTCAAATGTAATCATATCATTTTCCTTTTAATTACTCGGCATTAAAATATAAACGCCTAACAAATCTGGTGGAAGTACCGGTTCAACAATTTTATACCTTCCGCCACCAATAACTTTTCTAAATCGTTCATGAGCTTCAATTAGCTTTTCCGATCTTTTGTGAACAACATCTGCAAATATATCTTTAGCACTATCAAGTTTTTCCATTTCATGATTAAATGTGCTTGTTTGCCTTTGCTTTGCCCAATCCGAAGTTGGAACAGTGTTTTCAAGAAGGTCCTTTGCTGTCATTTCATCAATAAACTTCTTATCTTCAAGACTGCCCATATAACCCCAAAGAATCATTTCTTCGGCAATAAGTTCATTTTTCTTTCTTTCATCTAAAATGATGTTTCTGATTCTTAGTTGAATAATCGTAGTCTTTTCATTTACCTTATTTGTTGGAACAACAGAAACACGAGCTGCTGAAAAAGCATCATTACTATATATTGAGCTATTAAGTATAAATCTGCTAAGTTGTTCTACAAATTGATGATTCCTTCCAATGTAACCATAGCCTTCTGGTGTTGGGGAATAAAAGCTTAAATGCACTTCGTCTTTATAATCAAATATTTGCTTAAATATTGGAGGTAGATTTGTTGTATAAAGTCTATATCCACTTTTGTATTTGCTTATCTGTCCACCCAAATGAAGAGCAGTTGCTACAACAAAATCTCTAACAGCATCTGGTCCACCAATTGCGATATCAACACTTTTTAAGTCTTGTTCAATTTCTTCAACCTTTATTGAATGCTGAGCAAATACCGAACGAGTGGCTTTATTATTTTCGGCTGCTCTATCATAAATATCTGTTACGCTTAATTCTTTTTCTTCTATTTCCGGTAAATCTAAATCAAGAGATATTTGGTCATCAACAGTAACCGCATTACGGTTTAATAATATTGAATTTAGTAAACTATCAAGAATGCTTTGGCTATTATCTGGAAATGGAACAGAAATTCCAGTTTGCTTTTTAATTTCTCTAGCTTTTCTTAAAAGAACGTTTAATACAACAGAATCAATTGGATTATCCTTGCCCCATAACATATAAGCCTTTACATCTGGCGCTGATTGACCATAACGATCAATTCTACCTTCTCTTTGTTCAAGTCTATTTGGATTCCAAGGTAAATCGTAATGTAAAACAGCAGTAAAATGTTCTTGAAGATTTATACCTTCGCTTAAACAATCTGTTGTAACCAAAACTTTTGGATTGGGGGATTTACCAAATTCTTTTATTTTTTCTCTTCTTTCTTCATCAACAATGTTTCCAGTAATTATCAGAATTTCAGTTTTGTGGGGAAGTTTATCTCTTAAGTATTTACCTAAATATTCGGCTGTAGAGATGAACCTACAAAATAATATTGGATTATATCCTTCTTTAACCCACTTGGTGGTTATTACTGCAGCTTCATAAGCTTTGTTATCCTTAGCAGTAGATAATCTAACAGCAATATTTTTAAGAATATTAGCTTCATTACTCCTTAAATCAATCTTGTCAAATAAGTTTATTGGAGTAGCATCCGAATCAGTTTCATCTCCATCTGCAACTGGATTTATAATCTCGTTAACTATTTCATCATCTGAAATATTAACTTGCTCTGCTTTGCGAGAGAGCATTTCGATACCAGTATCTGGGCTCGACATTACACCTCTCAATAAAGATAGAATGGCAAAGTAACGAAATTTCTTTCTTGAGTCCATCTCATCAATGGAAGTTCCAAGTTCACGAACAAATGATAACAAATCATGAAATATTGATTTGTATTCTGGAGATAATTCATATTCAATTTCTTTCTGTTCTCGTTGTGGAAATGGAGTATCCTCAAACCATTTGTCAATATCAGTTCTTCTTCTTATTACTACTTTACTAGCAACTTCTTTTCTCTTCTCTGAGCTTGAGTTAACAATATCAACTGTTTCGTATTCTGGTTTCAATAGTCCAAGTAGGGATTGAAACTCAGGCTGTTTTCCGCTATGTGGAGTTGCAGTTAACATAATTAAATGTTGATTCTCTTTTTTAGCAATACTATTTATTAAGTGATATCTTTGTTGCTGACTTACACTAGCTCCAGCTGGTTTTGTGCAAGTATGAACTTCATCTACAATAACTAATTCTGGGCATTCAGATAAAAATGTGCTTCTACGTTTATCCGATTTTATAAAATCAATTGAAATAACTTGAAAAGGAAATGCTTTAAAAATGCTATCATCACCTTGGGTCTTTCTATCAAGTTTAGCTGCTGTACTTGAACGAACAATCACGGCATCAATAGAGAATTTATCTTTAAGTTCTTGCTGCCATTGATCACAAAGATGAGGTGGAGTAATAACAGAAAACCTTTTAATCTCTCCTCTATCAAGCAGTTCTTTTACAATCATCAATGCTTCAACAGTTTTACCAATACCAACATCATCTGCTATTAAAAGCCTAATTGGATCTAATCGTAAAGCCATAACCAACGGAACTATTTGATATGCTCTTGGACGGAATGACAATTTTCCAATACAACGGAATGGTCCAGCAACATCTCGGAAGGATAACCTTGCAGCATTATATAATAAATTTGCAGTGCTAAAATTACCAATATTGTTTTCAGAAGGAGAAGGGAAAACTGTAGTAGTTGGCATTTCATCCTTAATGGCAAAGGGCAAATATATACCAGTTGTTTCACTATCAGAACCCCCGAGCGGTTTCACCATCAATATTTCGGGGTCATTAGATGGAAGTACAATCCAATCTCTATTACGAAGTTTTACTAACGAACCTGGTTGAAAAGTTGAACTCATACTTATTTTACCTTCTTGAAAATATCGTTTCTATCTTTTATTAATTGTTCTAATGAATCTTTATAATAATAAGTAACAACATCGTATCCCTTATTTCTTAAAACTTCACGTTTCATCTCATCTTGTTTTTTAACTTCCGGTTTATCATGAGGAGTTCCGTCACAGAAGATAGCAGCATTTTCTTCTTCATAATAAAAATCTGGCATAACAAACAAATCATCGGTTTTATATTGAGCAACATCAGGAAGTTTTAAATTGTTTTTGTAAAGATATTTCAAAAACTCAAGTTCTGTTGAAGAATTAGGGTCAAAATTCTCAATTAGATGTTTATATTGTTCATCATAACTACTGAATTTTGATTTACCCATTGCTTCAAGTTCACAAACCATTAGTCGCTCAAGTTGGTCTTTTATTGTAAAGCGGTCAATTCTCTCATGATACCTTTGATTGGAATAACTTAATAAATCAGAATATGTAGCAGGTACTGGTTTTTCTAATAAGTCCTTCCCATTTTCAAAATGGCATATTTTATAAGCTTCTTTTATAATTTGCATAAATAATAATGGGTCTTTTACTATTTGTGAAAGTATCCCAAGACTACCTTCTGAAGCTTCAAAAATCAGCATATTTGGTTTTGTAGGGTCTCCCATTACTTCAACACCAATTTCATTTGATTCAACTTGAAAATATGTTTCAATGGCACGCTTTAGGGCAAACTGTAAAGTTATAACACCATCGGCTTCTTTACCTTTTTCAAATGCTAAAGCTGGCAATGGATGAATATATAATGCATCAGCGGTATCAGTTGTGTATAATTTAATCCTTTTAATGTTTGCAATATCTTCTTCTTTTTTTGGGTCTAACTTTCCCTTTTTCCAAATACCCGTTTTTATATTTATTAAAAAACCATCTTCATTGGTTCTTGACCATTTATGATTTATTTTCAATAAAGTTGCTGCTGGAATATATTGAAGACGCAATAATGTGTCCTTATCATCCTTTATATTTACCTTTTCAATTCTATTTAAATTTCCTGTCACTGTAAAGTAAGTTCTAATATCATAACCCATTGACATACGTTCTTCTTCATTACTTGATATTCTATCATGAGCAACAGATCTATTGTCAGTCATTTCTAATAGGTTAGTGTATATTTCCCTTTCTTCATCAGTATTAAGATGCACTTTTGTAAATGGACAATATTCATTATTATATTCTTCATCCATAAGTGCATAACCAGAATTTAGTGCAATTTTAACTTTCTTCAATTTACTTTCTGCTTCAGGAAGTAGCAATTGCTTAATCTGAAATTTAGAACCATTATGATAAATAGTATTACCAGGTCCAAATTCTTTAATTGCTAAAAACCTTGGGCGAGAAATGTAATCAGCATCTTCTCCCTTAGGAACAAAAACTCTAATTGGTAATCTCGTAAAGTTATATCCAGGCAAAAAACCTTCTGAAGCCAGGTAACGGAAAGGGTAGAATTCAGAGAATAGTTGGCTTCTACCTTCATTATTGAGTAAGGCGAGTTGAATTCGAGCTTGCTTTTGCTCATTGAATGCATTCTTAACTTCTGGTGAATTAGACTTATATGTTGGGTTATTGATAATTTTCTGTGCTCTATCTCTCTGGCTTATAGCAGATTTGTAAAGATCCCGCCATCTGTTAATAGCTTTGTTAAACGCATTAGGAACCTTCTCAATTTCTCTATGTAGCCAATCTTCATTGTACCAATAAATTTTATTGAGGTCTTCTTCAATACTTGCTAGAGTAGATTTGAAATCACTATAGACCTCTTGCTTCCTTTCTTTGCTTATATTCAATTTCACTTTAATGCTATCTTTTAAAGGTAAATCTATATCCTCTAATTCAACTAACTCACCAATGCTTCTTTCTAAATCACTTAATCCAACATTTGAAAGATAAACTGCATTTAAATGAGATTTTAGTAATTCTTCATTTATTAAATCAATTCTGGAAGGTGTTACAATTCCAGCAACCATTTCCTTCGAATTATTAAAATAATGTTTATCGTGAGGTGAATGATTAGAACAAAATGTCATTACTAAAGCAGCTTGCCCACTTCTACCAGCACGACCACTTCTTTGTGCATAATTTGATGGATTCGGAGGAACATTTCGCATATGAACCACATTAAGTGAGGAAATATCAATTCCGAGTTCCATGGTTGGCGAACAACTTAGTACACTAATATCACCACTTCTGAATTTATCTTCTCTGTCAATCCTATCTTGGTTCCCAATTTGAGCAGTATGTTCTCTAGCTACAATCCTTTTTCGCTTTGTATAATCTTGTGAATAGTAATCTTTAAAAAATCTATTAATCTTTGGTTTATAATCTTTATATGATTGGAACCTAATTTTGTCTGGAATGAAAGATCCTCCATCACCCAACTTCCATAAAATAGAATTAGCATTTAATCGGTATATTTTAACTTCAACTTTCCCTTGATTTATTAATTGTGGGACAAGCCATTGTGCTTCCTTAAAAGCGTCAAGGATTGCATAAACAACATCTTTATAATTATTTTTATCTAAAACAAAATCGTATTTCTTTGCCAATAATTTTAGGTACTTCCCGAAATAACTTTGTGAACCAAGGCTTACTGTAAATATTTTTTTAGAAACATTTCTTAGTGTTTCAACTCTCATATAGCTTGGAATACTTATTTCTTCATTTGTATCTAAACCCCAATCGGGCTTTATGTTTGCTCTTATCTCATTTGAAATAGTTGCAATATTATTCTCCTCAAATATAAAATATGAAATTGCATAGTTCTTTCTAAAGAAATCCAGTACTTGAGTTATAAAGTCCATTTTCTCTTCAAGATTCATCAAGCCGATTAAAGGGATATCCTTCCAGAAAGACTCAGTCTCTGCAGTTGTTCTAAGATGTTTATAATCAATTCTTACTAAACCACATTGTTCCAAGTTTGGTAGAGTAACTCTCCATCCCTTTTTCAGATCAATTAGTACTCGGTATATTAATATTTTTTGGAATATTTTATTATTGTCATTAGCTTGAGCTGGTAAAGGAGAAGGATGTTGTGCGAATTCTTCTTGAGCCAAACCTAAGCTAGAGAACACACTTTCAGCAATCTGAGTGTGATCTAAAGTATTTTCTTTTGCATTATATAATGCATGATATATAGCCGACCTAATTAAACCAACCTTATAGAAATCATTTAAGTGACCAGCTTGTAATGAAGCATCTTGTCGATTATCGGTAAAGCTTAAAAGTTTCTGTTCTTCTCGTGATTGGTTTTCGTCAGCTAGTGCTTTGATTGTTGAAGTCGCTAATATTGTTGTTGCAGTTGAACGGCCTTCAATCCCAAGGGTATTTAATTTTGTGTATTCGGATGTCTTTCTATCATAAAAAACACCAGAGGTTAAATCAAATAGTATAGGAGCTTCGATATACCACCCTTCAATTGGGTATGAATCTTTCTTGTCAGAATAATTTCCAAACTTATCAAAGTAAACTTTTTGAGGAAGAGCCTTTTTGTATTCTGGTTTAACTTCAGGTTCACCATTTTTTTTAATTTTAATCCATGTATCGGGCAAGTTTGATAAATCACCCTCACTCCAGTATTTATCTTCATTATCTAATAGCAAATACCCGATATTTTGTATTTCCTCATCGTCATCAGAAAATCTCTCTTTAAAATCTCGAGGATTAAATCTTTCTTCTTTTATGTTTTTAGTTACACATAAAAAATCAACTCCAGAGATTCTGCTAAAAACTATGTTGAAAAGGGGAATCCTAGAACCTTCATTGTCTATGTGAAATACTGAGCTATCAAAAGCTATTGCACGAGTATCTTTATCTTCTAAGGTTGTAAAAACAGAACCTGTTTGAGAAATAAATTGATGTATCTTAAAAGGAAGTATCCGATTATCATCATTTGTAACCTCTTTATTAATCTGATTTGCATTTATTAAAAGATTCTTAATATGATTCTCACAAACATCCTCTGAAACTTCTGTTACCTTCCTTAAACTCTTTGCAATTTCTTGAGTATTCATAGGTTTTCGTCTAACTAAACGACCTTCTCTCAATTCGAGTGCAATTTCTTTTTCTATCCATAAACTTAAATGGCTATCTCTTAATTCAGCATATGTATATTTTCTGGAAGTATTTTGCGATAATTCTTCTAATAAAGCTGATTTATCAAATTCTCTATCGTGTGAAATAGAAGTGACAAGTTCTTCTTCTATTATTTGATTGACATTAAATCCATTTCCAAAGAATTTATTTGCAACAGCAGATATTTTTTCTTTTTGTTCACCAAGAGATTCTCCTGCAGCCATTGTAGCAGAAGTACCAATACGGACTAATATCTTATGTGCCTTTGACTGAATTCTTCTGATTAGCATTGATACATCAGATCCTTGTCTACCTCTGTAAGTGTGGAGCTCATCAAATACAAGGAACTTAAGATTTTGAAACAATGATTCACGGATTCTTTTTTCACCAGTTCTTGTCATTATAAGCTCGAGCATCATATAGTTAGTAAGAATAACGTCTGGCAATTCGTTAATAACTTTTTCTTTTTCATCACTTCCTTCTTGGCCTGTATATCGAGCATAACTTATAGGAAAGGGCTTACCAGAATTATTCTCATAACTATTTTTGTATTTTTCAAATTCAATTAACTGAGAATTTATTAATGCATTCATTGGATAAACAATTAAAGCTTTTGTCCCTTTTTCTATCTCAGATTGATTAAATATATAGTTAAATATGGTGCCAATATAAGTAAGTGATTTTCCCGAACCAGTACCAGATGTAACGATAAAGCTTTTGTCACTTGTACCAAGCTTTAATGCATCAACTTGATGTTTATAAAGTTCATAACCCTTAAAGATGTTATTTATGTCTTTGTTTAGAATTCCATTGTCACATAAATCCTTTATTGAATCACCTTTTGCATATGCTGGATTGAACTGGATTAATGGTTGTGGCCAAAGACGATGGTTGTTAAAGTAAGATGTGACTTCTTCATTAATTCGATTATCATGAATATCTGTAAAACTAGATACGTATTTTGAATACTGTGTTATTATGCTTTCGTGGACTTTAAAAATATTCATATATAATTGCCTATAATATTATATAACTCCAGTTAAAATTTCATATATTTTTACTATTGCCAAAGTATCTATTTTACAATACTCTAACAAATCATTTCTAAATCCATTTGTTTTAATCATATCGGTTTCGCTATAAAATGATTGAAATGAAACAGATGGGAAACCATCTTCTTTGTATTTGGAACAGCATACGATAGATTATTAACAACTGCGGGTAATGCTTTTTTATTTGAATACAAGCCATATATCCCCGGTGAAAAAGAATACTTTTGTAGGGAAGTCGTCATTAAACATTTAATGCATTCAAGAGTAACTAAATAATTGGAACCACTTCTCTCATAAAAGTAGTTAAAAAAAGAGGATTTGCTTAATCGTTGGTTCATACTTTACGTAGCCCATTATTTTTATACTTAAAACATTCATTCCATAATTTTGCGTTGTGTAAAATACAAAAAATATATTAATATTCTACTAAAATTGAAATTTTAATTTAGGGATAGTCCAACACGAATCATCAGCTTGCTATTCATCCTCCAACAAAAACATTTCCTTTCTATCGTTTTTATAATTCAAAGCATAGAAATATATGAGCTCACAATTTCCCATTATTGGAGCAAGTAGTTCTTTAATAAGTTGCTTTCTAAATCTGAAATTACCTTTAAATGCTTCTTCTGAAATATTTGGTTTATTGCGACGCATACTAAAATCATCTTGATGGTCTGTAAACACCATATAAGCTTTACTAATTTTACCTTCTTTTTCCAGTTTGGATAATCTTTTACATTGGTCGTACATTTCAATTATTTTATCAAAAAAGTCTGAAGTTATAAAATCCCGACCATTTAGCTTTGGATATTTAGATAATTGGGTTTTAATTTTTTTATCGGCTTCAAATTTTGCAAAAAACTCTTTGGATTGATTAAGAAAATCATTTTTAATGTTTTTATCACTAGTCATTCCATTATTAAGCTCTGGTGGAATTGCTCCTTCATAATGTGCTTTAAGTTCAATTGCATATTCCAATTTATCATTATTGTAAAGACCTAAATCCAATCGACCTCTGGTAGCATCAAAAATACCACTAACTTCGCTGTGGCGAGACCAATTTGTAGGCATAACTTTTTGGAACTGATACATAACCTCACTTGCCCATTGTATTTCTTTTGCCCAAACATAGTCTTGCATTATTTGCTCTGTTGTGGATTTTAGTATTTGTGTAACTTTTTCTTCTGAAAATGGCTGATTGGAATTCCCTTTTTCTGAAACTTCCACATTTTCTTTTAAGTTTATTGAATAATTGAATTCTTCGTTTGTGGCTTTCCAAATCACTTTTCTGTTTAACGGATCAAAACCAATGGCTATATAAATTGACTCAGGGTTGCGAACCTCTGCTGTTCTTTTTAGTTTTAAGAAATCTTCATCAACGATTCCTTCGTCTAGCCCTTCTTTCATTTTTAACTCAATTAAAAAGACACGAGATTGCTTTTTATTAGTCTTATCCAAAAGCATAATATCAACATAATAAGCACGATTTTTTTCTTCTTCAATAAGATTGTGAATTTCTTTATTTAATGACTTTTTGTTTTTATCTAACTCAAGCTTAATATGCCCAGCTTCATCTTTTATCACATCAAAGAACTCATCAATAAGTTCATAACTTTTTGAATATTTATTTGGAGTAATCCAAAGGATATTTTTACCATCGTATTTTGCGGCTCTCCCTTCCAAAATTAGATCATACTTTTCAAATACTTCTTCACCCAAATCATCACGAAACTTACAATATAAATGGCTTTCCCAATCAGCTTCATTTGTAATTTTGTCCTGATGAAATGAATTAACTGATTTTGTTAAAACTTCTTTTATTATTTCAAATGCTTTTTGCGATTCCATGACTTTATCCTTTTCATTTACTTATTTTCTTAATTTTACTTATTCAAATATACTGCTACCAACTAACTTGAAGATTTTGGCAACGTTGTGGCAGTTATACATTGGATAAATATTGCCCAAATATATATTTTGCTGATTCGCGACAACTATAAATGGGAATCCATATATCGATTTAATTTTATTCTCAATACCTTTAAATCTATCAAACGCATCAGTTTTTAGAGTTATTTCTTGTTCGTCCCAATTATCTCCGACTATATCATTGATACTTATAATCGGTGTTTCTTGTAATTGAAGTGATTCAATTGATATTTTTTTAGCATCCGAAGTTATTAATAAAGTGTCTTTTAATAGATAAATCGCAAATGCATTTTCATCATTATTTGGACTCGTAGAATCGCTACAACTCCAATATAACAAAAGAATGACAAGAACAAGACAAAATTTGAATTTCATTTAATTTCTCCTAATATTTGTTAGGCACACAACGGCGTGGCTGCCAAGCCGTAGCCCAGAACCAGAATTTAGCTTAAAACACAAATGCCGATTATTTTAAAATAATTTTGTTTAATAAAACAACCTTTAACAAGATGCCGAACGGAACGATTACTTTGAAAATTATAAAAATACCGAATGCGAAAACGCTATCGCCTTGATGCACTGATTATGCAACGATACTACAACTTTTTTTATATTTTAAATTGATTTAAGGTTTTTTATATTTTGTTCATTTCCTTCCGCATCTTCAACAACCATTGAGAATTATGGTCTATCATCTGGTTTTGAAAACTACTATAGTTTGGGTTGCAAACAACTTCATATCATCATTAAAACTAATTTTATATTCTTCTTGTTTTAAAAATCATTCAAAAAATAATTGGTAATAAGTTTTAAAGTTGGACATAATGATTCTCCATTTTATAATATTACTTCCACAAGTTGAAATTACATTTTATAATTAAAATAATATTATTAACCGAACCACTGTATAAGTCTTTCTTGTGCTTTACTTTTATGTTCATCTTTTATATGTACAGCTACTGCAAGAAGAGCTGAACTCAATACTCCTGCATCATCTGAATAACCCAAAATAGGGGTAAAGTCTGGAATGGCATCTAGTGGAAATATAAAATAACCTAGGGCACCAATAATTGTAGCTCTTGCCCATAGTGGTGTATCGTTATCCATTAAGCAAAAATACAACGTTAAAGCTGTTTCAATTACTTTTTTACCAGCCGCCAAAGCATGCTGACCAACTTTTTCCCAGAAAGAATTATCATTAAATTCTTTACTATAATCGCTCATACTAACTCCTTTTTTTGTTAGCTAACTATAATATTAATCTGCAACAAAATGTTGCGGATTGGAATGATATACTGCAAATATCTACAGCATAACAAACCGTTATTTATTTACTTATTTCTTGTAACTTATTAAATAGCAATAAATTACAGTTATTTCAAAATTTAAATCGGGAATTTTATCTCGCATGTTTCCGCAGTATAATATTCCTTCTTATTCATCAACGTACATTTTAATCCCAGCTCCCATGTTGCAATATGGATATAAATTATAGATGCTTTATCCAGTTAGGTAGTTTTGAATTTCCAAAGGACCACATTTCCACAAAAAAATCCACAAATTTCTCACAATTAAACCATCTTCTACTTTTCCTTCAATCTGACTTAAATAAACCAAAGTTCCTACAAAATAAGCCTATTCAAGCAAAAATCTAACTATCAAACTATATAACTATTCAAATTCCATACCAAAAACCAGCCCCTTAAAACACTCCAAATTCGAACTTTTTTAATTAGAGTTTATGCTGTTTTTAAAGTATACTTTAAAAAGCCTTTGAAGTTTACTTTAAAATTAAAGATTACTTTAAAATTTTATTCGCTTTTTCAAGAACTCTTTTCGTGCATTTCGTGACTATAATCTTTCTAAATCCTACGAAGCTGATGTCGCTTTTTCGCTTTGTTATCACACGAACTACATTCAACTGTTTGCTCTTAATCGCTTTAGAATATCAAATTATCATAACTCATAAAAAAGACTGTTCAAAATTTATTTTTTCAAATTACAAAATATTTGTCATTTCAATCTTTTTAGTTCTCTTTTCGAACCATTTCAATACTTCATTTTTTAGCTCCTTTGAAACCTTTATATTCTTTCTTCCAAGAATATCTCCTAAAAATAATTTATCTTTTGTAATTTTCACTTCAAGGGTTGCTTCTTCTTTTTCAAAAATAACTTTATAAAAAAATGATTTATTACTTTTAACTTTTCCAGAATATCCTCTAATACAATTAGATTGCTTTTTGCTCCAAGATAATTGTTCTCTTGCATTTAATAATGGAATAACTACATCATTTCCTTCTATTGGTGGTTTTGGAAATTTCTCCAATAAAATTCTCTTTTGTTTTGCTTTTTCAAAATTATCCCTATCAATTTGGTGTAAATCCGATATTTGTTTCACATTAGGGAAAGGAATATTTACACTTTGACACCGAAAAAATATTCTTTTCAAAACAAGAACATACTCCGCATTATTTGCAGAATTACTTAACTCAACAATCATACTTTTACTTAGTCTAAACAGCAAATCTCTATTTGAGTATACCAATTGCATCACATTTGCATTTATTACTTCTAAATGAGATAATAATTTTAATAGGTTTTTTGATTCAGCACCTTCTTTGGGAATTGACTTACAAAACCTAATAAATTGATTTTCTGAAATATTCAAAATATCTATTTTCAAAAATATTTTACGCAAACTTTCGGTTGCTGGTAAATTAGCTAATCCTAAAATTTCCTTTTGTTTAGTTTTTATTAAACGAACTAATAATACTTTTTGACTCGATATTTTAAATGACGAATAAATATCTCTAATATTTACAATTAGATATGCCATTGCTGGATTAGAGGTGATTAACTTTCCAAAATCTTCACCTAAGAAAATTAGAGTTTCTACAATCTTCCAATGAGATTCTTTAAATGTTTCAGCTAAAGTTTTTGTATTGTTTGGAATCAGATTAATGAAGGCACTGCATTTCAAAAACTTAGTTTGTTCTTGTTCAAATAGTGTACCTTTTGAAAAAGGTATTTTCTCCTCATGAGGCATAGCATCAACTTCGATTCCACCTTTAATCAAATTAAGTATGGGAGTAATTCTTACCCAAACATCACTTGTTTCAGCACAGACATATGCTTCCCAATAAGGATATGCAATTAGAACTAATCTACCTTCTTTGTACTCTTTAGATAAATCAAATATATATTTACTTTCAAATTTAGCTGATATTGATTCGGGAATATTGCTTTTCATATTTCAATATCGCTAAAATAAATTATCCAAATCCTCAGTTACCCATTTGGGCAAATTTTCATCATTTATTTCAGCACTCTTCTGAAATCCAGCTTTGTTTTCGCTTACTTCACCTTTATCAAGTGGAATGATTTCACTTAGAATGATTTCAGAAAAATACTTCTTGTTTCCGTTACTATCTTGGTATTCTCTATTGTCAATTCTTCCAGTAACATGAACTTTTGCACCTTTTACGAGCTTGCTTAAATAGAAATCTGATAAGTCCCAACCAGCAATATTATGCCAAGTTGTTTTGTTTTGCCATTCACCATTTTTATCCTTGTGTGAATGAGTTGTAGCAATTGAAAATGTTGTTTTCTTGTGTCCGTTAAATTCTTTTGTTTCTGCATCATTACCTAAATTACCAATTAATGATGCTTGATTTAGTGAAAATGCCATTTTTTACCTCCAAGAATATTTGTTTTATTTACTATTCAAATTTAGAAACAAAAACTAAATGTTAGACTTTGGCAACGTTGTGGCAATGGATAAATTCAAACCGATATTTTAGTTTTGGTTAATTGTAATCATTTTCCAAGTATTTGTTTTTTTATCTTTGTTATACTCTAGCAATGCCAGCCCTTCTATGAAAGATTTATCGATTAAACTATTAGCTAATATTAGTTGAGGAGGAATAAATGCATCTTCTATAAACCCAAAATCCTTACCAGCATTTCTCACATGTTACAATGTTGAGGATAAAAATCTTTGAACTCAATTAAAAATTTACTCATCGTCACAGTGAAGAGTTCAATGCTTAGTTTTAATTTTTTGTTATCTAGTTTTAGCAATGTTTGTCTGCCATTTTCATCTGTTTTTCTTCTATGTTCAGATTTGTTTCGCAAATCATAAATTTCAGTTAAATTGTGGCCAGCTACTTTAATATTCGGACTTTTGAATTCAGTTAAGTGTTTGTAACTTGATTTTTCTATACCGCAATCTGTATATTTTTTTGGTATTTCCCCCTCAATATCTTGGATATAATGAAGTACTATATTATCAATAAATTTAAGACTGCTTTGAATCCAATTCATAATTGAATATGATGGTATACTTCTTATCCCATGTGTTATATTAAGGCAAGCCTTGGCATTATCTGCGGCATCCATATATTCATCCTCTTTGAGAGCTAATTTATAACTGAATAACAGTTTTGAGGCAATAACATCTTCGTAATAAAACACAAAAGGGTCATCATTGATCTTTTCTTTTATTTGTCTATAAGACCTCAAAGCATCTGTGATTAATGGCGACAGACCGGATGAAGCTCCATAATCTTTTTCAAATTCGAGTATTTCGTCAAACGTCATATACCAATCCAATAATTGTTTTCATCAATAACACCATTTGCTCCAGACTTTTCAAAAAGTGAGTATAATGACGTCTTAATATATAATTCTTTTTCACCTTTAATCGCATTTCTAAAAGTAGAAAAAAGCTGCCTGTTTGGTTCCAAGTGCTTAGCGAGGATTAAAAAATACCCCAATCGTACTAAAGGAGATAATTCATTTTTTGCTTCTCTAAATAGGGCTTTTAGTTCAGAATCAGTAAATTTCTGCGCATGGGACAGATTATATAATATTTGATATTGTGACCATTCATATTGATGCAATTTATAAAATATGAACAACAACTTTTTTTTGATTTTGTCATTTTTGCCATATTGGGTTAAATTCCAACAAAAATGATTTGATTTCCAAAAGACATATTCAGCACAGAAAAGCCAAACATCAATCATCTCTTCGTTTGGTTTATAGTTGGTTAAGTTTTGTGATAAAATATTTGTAGCACTACGCCAACGATAAGCTTGATTTATTATGTTTTTTATAAAATATTCATCATTCATTATTTTTCTATAATTAAATTCAGATGAATTTATTTCTACAAATCTTTTAAGTAGAGAAAATTCAACATCATCAATTTCTTTCTTGCAAAAAGAGAGCAACTCATCACCACTAATATTCTTAATGGTATACTTTTCTGATTGAGTGTTGTTGGGGTTTTGCTCAGCAACTAAAATGTCCATTGAGTTATTTGAATCATTTATATTATATTCAGAATTATTAATGTCATAACCATTTAACAGAGTTAGTTTTTCTTGTTCTCTATTGAAGGTGATTTCTTCAATAGAAGTTTTTTTTGAGTTCAAGGAGAGAGCAAATCCTTTCAAATAATTATCAATCAAAACTAATGCATCGATTAGATTCTCTTCAGTTTCGTCATAAATTCTAATATCATCCATATAACGAAAATATGTATAACCTTTTTGGCTTATAATATGATCCAATTCTGTAAGTAATAAATTAGCAAGAAAGAACGAAGGAGCTATGCTTTGTGGTATTCCGACGCCTATGGTATATGAATCTCTTGTCCCCGACCATTTGTTTAAGCAATTACCAAGCAAATCAAGAACTTGCTTTTCAACATCGTATCTGTGTAAAATTAAAAGAAGTTTTGAATGGGGGATAGAATCAAAAAAACCAGTAATGTCAGTTTCTAATTTGAATTTAATATTATCCTGGTCAATTTCTTTATTTATAGAATTAACAAATCGATTGTAAAGAGGGATATAATAATTAAAAAAGTAAAATTCCGCATCCTTTTTTTGTAGAAGATCTGTACCATTTTGAACTTCTGGATGGAGCATGCTTCCAAAAACATATTCGCTCGTTTCTGCTAGCCTATTATAGTTGTTTAGAGCAACAACATTTGCAATTGCTTGATATACTAAAGCATCTTCAATAGATAGAATAGTTTTAGTCCTTTGTGTTTTTGAAGCTTTAGGTTCGTAATACTTAAATGGTCTAGATGGCTGAAAATTTCCACTAAGTAATAACTCGCTTAATGCATCAATATTTTTACTAAGACTTGCAGCAAAAATATTGACACCAAATTGGTCTTTAGAATCGGATCCATTTGATCGAATCATTCTTTCCCAAGCTAAATGAAGGTTGTTGACGTTGAAATATTTTTGAAAAATTTCTTTCACATTGACTCAATTTTAGTGATATAGAAAATTATGAATACATTTTGCTGATTATAAAACAATTTAACAACGAATTTGTAACAATGTAATAAAAACACACGATAATTGCCTCCACAAAATGATATATATAGTTTTTCTTCTGAAAATTTTCACTAATTTTCAGTTTTTTCAAAACGCTAAATGTTTTGTTCTTTAAACGGATAATCATTCAATTAGGGTTAATATTTGTCCATTTTCCTTTTAGCCGTTGAAATTTACTCAAATCATATTCAATATTACAACTCTTGCAAATAAATGAATTCTCAGATTCTTCAGTCATCAAATTGCTACACTTATAACAATAATATTCTTTTTTTTCAAGATGACCAACTTTGTGTTCTATGTTTTCAAGTAATTTTGGATCGATACTCATACCAGTAACTTGTAAGTTCGTTAACCTTCTTTTGAACATTTCGGTAGAGCAACAAGTACCGCAACTATTACAGATATATAAATTGTTGCTGCATTTTTGCGAAAGTCTACTATCTATGATATTAGTACATTCGCCATTTAAACAATTATTTAGATATACCGGTTCTTTGTGTTTTTTACAATTATCATTTTCACAATTAAAGGTTGTAACTCTGTGTAAAGCAAAATGAGAACTATTTATTGGAAATAATAACTCACCACATTCGTTACAATAAAGTCTCCCTAATAAACGATTATATGCATTGATATGACCTAATAAATTGTAGTAAAGACCATCAGCAATAACTTCATTGTCTTTTTTCTTTTCGTCAATATTTAGTTCTAAAATTTTCAATATATCAAGTAACGTATAATACTCCCATATTTGCTTTTTTTTATAAATAAAATATTCTCTTTGGGAGTTTTCCTTTTCAAAGTTTTCAGATAAATGATTTATAGTAGAGTGTTGAAAACATTCTTGATTTAAGCACCACCAAAATTCACGGTTATATCTTGAATGTGGTTTTTTTGCCTTTCTACCCTCACAAAATTGTATGCCTTTGGGGATGTTTTTATCAGAGGAACTATGATTTTTCATTCTAGAAAATGCAACGAGGTGCAAATTGTTCTCATAGTGTTTTTTATCGCCTAAATCTACAAAGAACCTATGTTTCTTAGCAAATTCTAAAACCTCATTTTTATAGTTTGAAGGAACACCCCAATGTTTTTCTTCAGCATTCCATTTCCGACTTGGTATTTTTTTTATGTCTTCTTTAAATAATTCAAAGTTTGGATTTTTTTCATGATATGAATACTTACCATGACGGTTCCTGGCAGTAACTTCGAATGCAGCTTCAAATTCAATAGCATAATAATATTTTTCATGATTATTTGGAAAGTTTACTTTTCTTATTTTCCCATTTGAATTCCAATTCCATTCGGCTGTCTCTCTGCCCTCACATTCATCAAAATAATTACCAATCTGGAATTTCTTTTTGCTGTTTCTTTTTAAATCTTTGAAAATTAAATCACTCTTAAACAAAAAGCTACCATTTTCTATAAAATTGTTAATTCCTTCTATTATTACATGGGTTGAAATATCAAGTGTAAAATCATTATCAAATTGTTCATCAGTCAAGTATGAGTTTAAGTCATCCCTAATAATTTCATCTAATTGTTTAAAAGTGAAATTTAATTTCCCTTTGTATTTTAAATAGAAGAGTCGTTTAAAAATATTTACTTGATCTTGAGGAGTGAAGAAAATAAATTTATTTTTAAGAGTGATTAATTCAAAACTATCTATATATTCCAAATGCCATAAAATTATACTAATAAAATCATTGTTGATTAATAATATTCTTTCAACAGCAGTTGATGTAGTATTGATTTTAATAAATGTGTTAATGCAATGGTAAATAGTATAGAATGTTTTTCTATTAGTTACTGATTTATGCTTCTCAATAATCATAATTAAGATTTCAGAAATATCTTCATTAGAAATCCTTTTATTGGCTAACCATCTTTCAATATCCAAGTATTTAGTTATTTCATTATCAAAATCGTTTATAAAAAATTGTTTTGGGACTATATTTCCTATGTTTTTAGCCCATAATTTATAATACTCCTCTTGACTAAGAATATTGAATGCTTTTTTGTCTATATCCTCATAAAACTCAGGGAAGTATCGCTTGGAATTAACTAATGAAAATACAAAACGTTCTTTTTCAATTTGAGATTCAAATATACAATGGGCAAGATCTGGAGTAGTGTTTTTATCCCCAATGATTATATCTAAATGGTTTTCATCAAATTTAGATAAATTTAGTTGAAAAAAAGCAGCGGTTAAACTAATAAAATTATCTTTCCAAAGATTTAATATCAAATCAGAATTTGCATGTTTCATTAAAAGATTAGTCAGGTCTTGCTTCCATTCTTTAATTGAATTTACATAAATAAAGCTTGGGTGCCGAGTTAATAAATCTTTGATTGAATAATGACTTACTGTGTCTGTTGTAATAGCAGATTTCAACTTTTTAAAAAAATATTCTTTATATGCATTGTCAACATTTTTATTTAAATCTTGTATTACTTTGTTTTTGTAATTTTCATCCTTTATTAAAGGTAGTATTTGATCAAAACCTTTAAACACATTGTAATCAAATTTTTCTATTAAACTTTTTAATTTGTTGCTAATAATATCAGCTATTGTCTTAGGGTTAGTGATTTTTTCTAGAATGGTATTGCTTATAAGATGATAGTTTTCGTCTAGCAAATCATCCGACGGAGCAAAATCATTTATTACTTGCCTTTCCCAAAGACTAATTTGGATGTTCGCATTAATTACTTTATTGCCAATTAACTTATCTATGAGAAAGGATCTATCACTATCATTAACCTTTTTAATGGCTAAATCTATAAGATCATATTCTTTATGTTCAATTGTGAGTTTCTCGGATTCACCAAAAGTTAATAAAAGATTTTTCCAATGTTCCATATTGTAAAAATCAAAATATATACAATTAACTGCACTTAGTTTGTTCTTCTGAATGGCTGTGGTAAATATTAAAGGTATTTCATTAAGTTTATTAAGAGGGGTTTTGCCTTTCCAATTCGATATATGTATAAAAACCTCTTTTTCCTTAATGTTAGGGGAAGCTATTACACCATATCCCTTTTCAAAATCAAACCATTTAATTAATCCAAAGTTCATTATAATTCTAATCCTTTATGAAACTACTATTTTACGATTTTACTCAATAATTTACTATAATATTTTCCAGCAGAACCCAAACAAACACTCTAGCCATTCAGATAAAACCAAGACAAATAATTCGGCAAAAATCTCCAATATCCTAACAATAGTAATTTTTTGTCAACTCAACTATTATTAAAGATTGTCAGAGTGTCAGTTTTATAATGCACTTGATAGTTTTAGTAGCATTATATTCTTTCATTCTTGACACTCATGTTTGGAAACCACAACTTCCACAGATTCTTCATTACTACTTATTTTTCCATCTTTGTCTATGAAATCAAGTCCACCTGGAAGTGTTATTTTTACCTCATCTGTAATAATAAATCTCTCTTCATGTTTTTTCATTGTGTAAAATTCATGTTTTGCCTGGTTTTCATTTTGTTTCAATTCTTTTATAAATTCTTCTAATTTATTAAAATTGCTCTCATTATCTTTGTTATGTTTACAATAATTATGCTTAGAGTGAGTTTTTAGAACTATTTCGGCTCCCGTAAACCCATTTAGTAATAATTTTAGATTAAATAATGCTTTGGGATTGGGTAAATAAGGATCTTCAACTGTTATCCTTCTTGTTTTTCTTAAATATGGGGTAAATATTTCTACTAAGTCATAAATAACTTCTTGTTCAAACCTAAGTTTTGAATCGCTATGTTTAAGCTTATTATATGTTTCGGGCAAAATAAAACTGGCTTCATTATGAACCTCTAACTCATTATTATTGATTCTAAGTTTGTCAATTTGCCTTGTCTTACAATCTGGGATGAATAATATTTTATCTTTACTATACATTGCAAGGCCAACTTCTGAATCAAATGAGATTGGAATAATTGTCATTTTTTGTGTAAACCAATGTTCAATCAGTTTTTGAATATAACGCATTACATTTTCATTCTTAATTTTCTTAGATTCCAGCCACAAGATTTTGAAATGTTCTCTGTTCGCATCAACGGTAAAAAAATTTTCTTTAAGTCTCTCAATTACTCTTTGAGCGTTGTTAATTTCAAACGCTGGTAAGTTTTCAGAAAGATAGGATATTATATTACGCGATATGGTTATTTCTTGATTCAATTTCTTTTCGTAGCTAATAATAATTCTTCTGTTAATTCGTAGCCTTCATCAAAAAATCCATCTGGCCAAGGCTCTTTGAAAAATCCATTATCGTCAATTTCCATTTTCTTGACAATTGTTTTACCATTTTGGTTATCAAAATAATTAATAATAACGTTTTCGTCTGAGACTTCTCCTTTGGCAAACATTATTTGTACCTTTTTTATTATGTGTTCGCTATGAGTTTCTATAATTATATTTTTACCTACCAGTATTTCGGCTAATTTTGCCTGTAACTTTGGATGTAAATGAAGTTCTGGTTGCTCCATAGATAACTTTCTTTTCTTCGCACCGAGAAAACCATCTGAAAATTGGTTAATGAAAAACAGAATAGGAAATACCTGAAGCAAACCACTTGAGGCATCACATAAATCTATAATCTCACCAGTTGAAGTTTTAATCTTTATATATCCATCTTGACTATTGGAGGTTTGTTTATATATTTCCTCCCCAAGATTGAGCATTCTTATTTTCTTTATTGAAGAGGCATAATCTTGATTACCAAATAAACCAAACTTACCTTTAAGCTCTATCTCTGTAGGTAGTTCGTTAAGTATTGAGTAATACTCAGCTATTTCAAATTTCCCATTTACTAATGTGTATTTTTTCTTTGGAGTTTCCCTAAGTGCATTAAAATGTTGAGTAATATCTAATTTATCAAGTATTACTTCCGGGATAAATATTTGTATATGGTAATAAAGGAAAATTCCTTTTTTAATTATTTCTATTTTTTCATCGGATGATAGTAAACTAATTTCTTCTGTTTCATTAAATATCTTGAATATTTCATTTATATCCATTTCTTTAATTTCATTAAGCCGTATGGGAAATCCATTTTGTGGTACTGTTAATATTTTGTAATAAAACAGACTTTTGATTTGAGAGTTTTTACCCATTTGGGGAATCACTTCAATGTGATCTAAAGGATTAGTGTGCTCTGAATGCATTGATCTCTCCCACAGAGTATGTGGTGAATCAGAAATACTAATGAAGCAATCATCAAAATAAAGTTCAAGTTTTTTTCTAAAACTACTTTTTGTAAAGCATACATCTAAATTAAATTTTAAGGTTTTTGAAATTTTATGAAAATTCTTAACAGTTTCTAACATTGGCAAGTGTTTGAGGAAAATTCCTAATTTATCTGAAAACCAAATCTCGTCATTCTCCGAGAGGAATCGTAGGCGATTATTGAAAGCAATTATTTTATCATCATACACGACCTTGTCTATTTCGTCAAAATAATCTACTTCTGGACCATATTTCTCCATAAAAGTTTCTCTTCCTTCAAGCTGAATATTTGTATCACAACTAAAGTGAAAAGAAACTTCACCATTGATTTCTTTGTTACTTACGATATTTTCAAAACACTGTAGGTATATATTTTTTGATGGAAAATCATATAGTATTTCCCCTCTTGATCCAAAACCGTTTTCGCTGTTCTTCAAATTTTCTGTTAAAAACATTAAGGCTTTTATAAAAGTACTTTTGCCTGAGCTATTTGGCCCTAACAGAAATGTAGTTTCTCGAAGATTGATTGTTATATCCTCAAGTTTTCTAAAGTTCTTTATTTTAAGTTCAGTTTTCATTTATTTTCCAATTGTTCACTCAACAAATGTAACCATGTTTCATTATATATATCTTTTGGCAACGTTGTGGCAATTTTCATTCTTTTTTAATTTGTAATTTATCAGAACTCGCTTTAATTCCATAAAACTTGGCACCTCTTCCACCATTTCCTGATATTTGGAAATAATCGAACAAGGTTTCGTTGTTAAGAGTTTCTTTAATTCTTTTATTTGCTTTAGAAATATTGCCTCTAAAAGTCTGAATCCCAAGTTCTTCTTGTTTTTTTATCATTTTTCCTAAATCCATTCTATTGGTATCTAAGAATTCAAAGCTCTCTTCGTGATTTTCATATATTTTCTTCATAAAAGCCAAAGAAACTTGATATCCAGAAAAACGCTCATCACCCAAACCAGCAACAACTCTTTCGGCAAAATATCTGTAATAACAAAATTCTATTGGTGAAAGTTTAATTATAGCTCCACCAATTGATAATTCACCCCTATTTATATCAATAATTGCGGTTGGAACTAAATCTTTTTTCAAACTTTCCACTTCTTCTTTTAAGCTAATTATTTTGGGGAGTGTCGTTCCTAATTCAACTTCAATATTTTTTGATTTACCAAATTTGGGGTCTTTTACTTGTATTAGCCTTAATGGAAATTCCCCCGAAAACTCACCCGATTCGCCAAGCAAAATCCAACAAACTTGCATTGCTGGCGTTCCAGATGTAATTGAGGCTGTGTAATTTATATTTTCGTTTTTAGGAAGTTTATCTACGTAACTTTTTAGTGAGGTATAAATCTGATTGTGGTTTGTAACATCAGCAAAATCGAACTTGAAATCACGAATCTTATTTGCAAATTTGTTGTTTTTTATCTCTTTTTTAAGGTGTTTGACTATTTCGGAGTATCTTGGATTGGTAAAATTGTTTTCATTCCAAAGAAGAATTACTTCATCAAATTTTTCATTTTTTAATGCCGTAATAATGGCACCTTCGCCTTTACTATTTTCTAATAAACTTCCAGCGTCATTACTTCCAACAAATGTTAAAAGTACTTTGTTTTCTTCTTTTTTTTCCTTCACTTTCAAAGCCTCGTTGTTCCTTGAACGTAAAACTACAAAATATTTATAATATTATTCCTATATTTCATTGGAATAATCATAAATAATGGGTATTGTTTGTCCTTAAAAGAGAAACTTAAATCGGGGCAAACTGAATTAAATCGCCATATTTCATTTAAATTATCCCTCCATGTTAAAATTATAATTTCCGTTTATGTTAACAGCAAGAATACCTATAGTTTTATATTCTATATTCAGGGTGTTCAATTTTTGCATAATAAAGTTTATCTATTTCTTGTTTTCCGTTCCAAGACACACTAAGTGTTTTATTTCTGGGAACTCCTTTTAATAGCTTCAGTGGATTTTGTTTTAACCTAACCTCGAACAATAATTAGGTATTATCATAAATAACAGTATTTCCACTTTTTTGAACTATTTATTCAGCAATATTGGAAATTGCAAAGATCTTTATGAAGGAGTCAATCCAAGGAGTTGTTAAAATAAGAGTAAGTTAAGATTTTGTGTTGTAACTCCAATAATTCTGCTCAAACTATTAAGCGTTTTTGTTTTACTTCTTCATTATTCTAAACTAGTAATATTAAATGATAACATATTTCGTGATAAACCTTTATTGCTTTGAGTATAATATTTTCGAGTAGTTTAATCATTTAAAAAGACTTTTGGGTTTATTAAGAATGTGTTGCGAAAACCAACTTTAAATATTTGGATTTGAATCATATCGATAAATTTAAGTCCAATTCGTGCCTTTGCTTCCTTTACCATAAATCCCAAGTTATAAAGTTACCACTTGCAAATATTTAGGCTGTAATGTAGTAATTTGTGAAATTAAATTGAAATTGAAGGGGTTTACCGTGTCACTCGAATTTAAAAGAGCCCATCTAGTCAAAGATAGGCTTTTTAATTAGCGAAACATGATTAGATAATTCTATAATGTTGTTATCTCAGATGATATCTCACTTTATGTTTGATTGCTTTCAATAAAATCTTCCACAATATCATCTATTTTATCTTGTGAGTACTCATCATTTTCTATTGGCAGAAGCCTATACATACTTGAATATCCAGTTATTTCCCCTTCTGGCTTTGACAATGATATTTCCATTTCAAAAAGAACATCATGCATGTTTGGTCTTCTTACATTTTTAAAAATATCCCGTGCCTCATCAAAGTCTATTACGAAACCATGAGATGAGTAATTTCTAACTAAGTGCTCAACTGCCTCTATATCGTCTGTAATCCTCATACCATATTCTACTGCAATTTGCATTGCTCTTTCGTTCTCCCCAAGAGCCATCAGATCAATTTTAGAAAAAACTGGGCCCATAATACTCGAAACCAAATTGGTACTCAGTTCATTTGCCATTTTTGCTGAGTATCTACCATGGCTATTTATAAAAAGCCTAGATGTGTATTCTTCATGCATATCAAAAGTCACATTTTTTAATTTATCTATAGCTGTAGTTATTTCTAGCACTGATTTCATTAACAATTCATCTTTTTTCGAAGATTGCACATCTAAAGGTCCAAACTCAGCATGATCAAACATAACGATTTCGTCTGCACCTAATGCAATTAGGGTTCCAGCACTTTTGCAGCGGCTAACCACATAAAGTGTGAATTTATTGTATGTAGCTTTGATAAATCTAACCATCCTATAGGCTGCGTCTAAATCTCCTCCATTAGTAGTCAAGACAAGAATAAAGTCTTTGTCTTCGTATGCGTAGTTTTCTCTTATTTTTTGAATCATCAGAGTAGCACCTTCTTCATGTATATCATCTTGATAAACATAAATATCAGCATTTTTACTTTTCATTAATCTTTTTATTGCAGATATTCCATCTTGCAATGAATGATCAAGTGATTCGTCTTCCATATCTACCTCATTTTTTATTTTTTCATTAAAAGAACTGTTGCAACTATTTGTTTTATAGTATATACTTTTGTTCGTAAGAATGTTTTTTGGGTTTAAATGTATTTCTGACCCTATTCCGTTTGAATCCATTTTGAACTCCGATTTAATTGACTTGGTTTTCTTTGAACCAGAGCCGTTTAAGAAATTGTTTAGAAACTCTTCGTTGTCAATAATTATATTATTGTCTTGGTTTGAGTTTATTGAAAAACCCGAATTAGTTTCGGAATTTGAATACTTTGTTTTTTTTGTGATTTCCATTAGGAACTCCTTTTTTTATTATTAAATAATTATTTATAGCTACCGATAAATCTTAAAAATACTAGCTATACTACTATAGCTTCACATATGGGGTGAATATGGGGCTATTTATTCACTTTGCAGGGGAATATTAATAAAGGTTGGATTATTAAACAAAATGGGGCTTTTGCAAGATAAAAATATGCTACTATAATACTTGGCTGTTCCAAGAATTTACGTAAGCTTAAATTAAGGGTTTCAAATTAAGGTGTTTAGAAATAACTCATATTGAGGAAAAACGTTAAAAACTGTGTCGTGCTTGCAAAGACTACTTTGATATTTCGAGGGAACTCTAATAATTTAATCGTCAAGTATCCAATCAACCTCTGGAGTAGGGTGATATTCATATATGTAATGGGCTCTTTTGTACTTAATTGCATCTTTCAAGTATTTATAAAATTTTCGGTCAACATCTTTTATTCTATCAAATACAAGATCTATTGCTTTTGACACTTTTTTGTAATCATTTTGTTCATCAGTGGCACTTTTTCTAATTTTCCCATTTTTGGTTCGTGCTTTTCTCAGTTCAGATTTAATATATTTTTCTTCCTTTTCCAGAGCATCATCTTCATTACTCTTTTCGGGATCAAACTCATATAAACCTCTAAGTTCTTCTATATTGGCTAATCTTTTATTTAAATCATGAATGGACTTGACATCATATTTTTGAGTGGGTATTTTACCTACATGCATTGTTCCACTTTCCCCATCGTCAGTATTTTTTGCAATTTCAGCAGTCTGTTCAACATTATTATCAACAATATCTCTAGCTAGTTGGAATAAATCAGATACATGTTCCTCTTTTTTGTTTGATCTTAGAATGCCTTGAATATACAGTAGTCCAACATAATCATTTCTAGGCAAAACTACTTCTTGACCATTAAAAACTATTTTAAAATTATTACCCTTTCTGCGTACAAACTGATATTCGGGTGGGGGGCTAAAAGATGTAACGGGTTCAATGTTTTGACTTATTAAATCTTCTCTACGTTTATTAAACTCGTCCAATTTTGATTTATATCTGTCGAGGAAAACACACCAAAATGAGATGTTATCTAAAAGATCATCTTTGTTGAGTTTGTCAAAATCCTTGATTGAACCATATAGTGCTTTAGTGTTGTTGGACTCTGCCAATAAATTATTTAGCAATGAATCCTTAACAAATGGATAAAGGGCTCTAACTTCGCCTTCATGTTTTTGATTATGAACAAGAAGGGATATAAACAGCCCACTAATTAAATCTCTGATTTCATTTTCATCAGGAACATCAACTTTTTTATATTCATCAAAATATGTAATCAATTGCAAGTTATTTCCTTGAAGAACGATATAGTCTCTAAGTTTTCTTTTACGAATATCTAAAGACAGTTGGTTTTGTTTATTGGGTCCAAATAGTTTTGTGAAATTTAGAAAAACCACAGCCTTATCTTCTGCCTCCGGAAAGCTTATGATGCTCTGATATAGATTATTTTCATGATAATTAAACTTTCCCAATAAATCGTCAATCCCCTCTGTTGCCGTAAAGTCATCTGAGCCCACGAAATAAATGTTTCTCTCATTCGGATTAAGTTTTGTTTCTTTTAATTCTTCATAATAACGGTTCTTAAAATTTTCTACGTACCTTAAAGCTTTATAGTGCTTTGCGTATCGTATGTTACTATCGAAACTCTTTTCATAGGATACTTTTAATTCGCCCATTTTTCCATAGACATCTTTAATTGATTTAGGGTCAAGTTTTATCAAATTACCATTGCCAAGCTTCGCAGTTTTACTATTTGTGTATACTTCGAAATCGAAATTTGGACTTGCCAGAATAAGGCTTTTGATTTTATCGTCAGACAAAGGAAGGAATATCAGAAAGTCTCCATCTATCACTACTTCCTCATCTACAAATGTTAGATTATTTATTAAGTCTGTTGCTATCTCTTTAATATTAATATCTTCCATTTGTCTTTCTTCTGGAAACCATTTTTCAATCTCGCTAACAGAGGTATAGTCTTCTAAGTCTGGAGAGTACTTCTTTAACTCAGCGATAAATAGCTCCTCATCCTTCCTATCACGGGGCTTTATTATCTCTAGTGACGTTACTTTGCCGGAATTGGGTAACAGATATTCATATAGGAAGCTATAAATATGATGACCAAATATAATAGGAGCATATTTTTCATTAACAGTTCCAATAACTCCAAGATAGGGCTGTTTTGCATATTTATCGGTTAGCTCACATAATAGCGTCATAGTAAAATATTGTTTATTTTTAGATAAATAAATCTAATGGAACTAGTATGATAATTGCAACTTTTACAAGTGGAGACAGAACAATAATTGGATGCGGAAAAGAAGGTCAAGAAAATAGCATAAGAACCATTGACTCTAGGCTATTGTATGAAAATCCAGATAAATTTGTGGGTAGGTTTTGTGCTGTTTTGTTAGAGCTTTTTGGAATATCTAATTTGCTAGAAGACGATGTGTTAACTTTTGCAATAAACGGTGTTGTGGATACTGAGACGAAGACTATCAAAGAGAGCTCTATTCTAAATGGTATATCTTCGAGACAAACATTTAACAACTATAATTTTGATGAGGCTTTTAAAGATTTAGTTGAAAAGAATAATATCTATCTAATGACAGATTCTGATTTTGTAGCTTGGGGAGTGAGGTTCACATACGAAATTGACACTCAATATCCAGCAATATCAATTTACGTAGATAAAAATGTTGGTGTTAGCATTATTAAAGAGAATGATGTTATTGGTTATTCAAATGTACTAAGACCCATAGCAGAATTAGAGAACCAGTCGGCAAATTATTTGCTTTGTGATGAGGGAATAGATGATCTCCTATATAGTGGCGAGGAGAATATTTTCAAAAGTTATTCTCAAAGCTTGATTACAATAATTGAAGATATTATTGAAAGGGGAAAAGTAGATGGTTTTTATTTTAAGAGATTCTTCATTCATTTGAGTAGAGTAGAGTTTGTAAAAAAAGAACTAGTCCAGAATGGAATTGATGGAGTGGAAATCATTTTCAGCGAAGAAAGCAATAAAGACGCTTTATTAACTTGGGCTTTGCAGTGGAGAACAGATGTTAGAGCAATGAGAGAGGACGAAATAAATGTAAAATCAAAAGATCCTAAACTTCCTATGGTTGCTTTGGGAGCAGAAATACTTGGGACACTGGCATCACCTATTCTGGGGCCATTGGGAACGGTAGTAGCAAGCCTTGTAGTACCCATAGCACTAATGAGACGACTAAAAACAAAGATTATTAAAATAGAATATAATGCTATGTCTGGGAGCGGATACAAAAGCTTCGATAAATTTGAAGATTTTGCCGAGCATTGGAAGGCAACAAAACCAATTGCGTTGGGTGAGAACTATTATAAAATAATTTATCAAGACGAAACGAATATGAGGGTCTATCTTGACAGCCTAAATTCAACAACAGATCTTCAGAGATATAAATTTTGAGTAAAAGTATGCGCAGTTTTGTAAAAGTACTCGTTCTTGCTGTGGCTATCCAAAACCTCATCCGTGTTGAATTTCAATAAAAATTTCTACTGAGTTTTAATAAAATTGCACCTACATTAGGAATGTTCATTTAAATTTTGATTTATTTGAAGGGAAATTGCTTAATTATTGAGGTTATTCATAAAAGTCGATATAGAAATGCACTCGCCATAAAATGCGTTACTTGGAAAGGTTGGTCTAAATTTGTTAAAAGTTAAATAGCTTCTCTGAAATAAATATTATGCAGACCATTTAGAACTGGAATACTCCTTATTTCACCATATGGTTCAATTGGTCTATTTTCTGGAGTATCTTTATCCAGCCCTAAATGAGTTCGAAATTTATTGTAATAATAGAAGTATTCCTTAAGAATTTCTCTCAGATGTGTTTCGTTGAAAACTATGAAGTGATCGAGGCATTCTCTTCTAATTGTCCCAATTACTCTCTCAACATACCCATTTTGCCAAGGTGATCTGTATGCTGTTACAATTTCTTTGATTCCAACATCATTAATTTTCTCTCCAAAATACTTGCCGAATTTGCAGTCTCTATCTCTAGTTACATACTTATAAGAGTTATCATTATAAAGAGCATTTCTCATCTGTTATACAGACCAAATGGAAGTTGGATTTTCTGTTACATTGAAATGAATAATTCTTCTTCTGTGATTTTCAATCATTACTAAGACATGTAATAACTTGAAGTTAATTGTTGGAACGGTGAAGAAGTCCATTGAGATAATTTTTTGGAATAATTTCTTAAAAACGTTATCCAATTCTATTTGAGTTCTTGATTTGAAAATGTTGAGAATAAAGACGATAAGCGATTTGACCATTTTTGTGCAATAGTTTGTTTTATGATAGTGTGAAATTATGAAATGTTATCATAGAAAAAATGAAATTTAGTGGTTTTTAGGTTCGGATGGGGAAAAGAACATGGATAATCGTTATTTGCTAACTAAGTACACGATGTGTGCTCAAACGAACATTGTGTACAAAGTAGGATCAAAAGCCCACAAAGTTAACTATCAAATTGAAATTATGAAAGTGTAGAAGAATATCAGAAATCAAAAGGAAATTACTATATTAATGTTGCATACTAACAACATTTAATATATATTTGCTGATATTATACATCATTATATGTACGAAATGAAAAAGCAAATTATATTTCCAAAGTATCTCGAACTTCTAGAGAAGGTTGGTGAAAACATTAAGTTAGCTCGTAAACGCCGTAAGCTAACAACAATACAAGTTTCTGAAAGAGCAAATATTGATAGAAGCACTTTATACAGAATAGAGAAAGGTGATGCACGTGTATCTCTGGGAGCGTACTTTAATGTGCTTAGAGTCTTTGGATTGCAAGAGGACTTTTTAAAATTGGCAGCGGATGATGAGTTTGGTAAAAAATTACAAGATTTAGAATTGTTAAATAAGAGATAGAATGAAGGGAAATATAATAAATATATGGGTATATGCTGACTGGCTAGGAATGGAAAGTCCTAAATGTATGGGCATTTTATCAGTCCAACAAGGGAAAGGTAAACAAGCATTTAGTTTTGAATATGATAAATTATTCTTGAATACAAAAGAACAATTACTATTAGATCCCGAAATTGGTTGGTATCTTGGCCCACAATTCCCTAATAGAAAAGACAACTTTGGAATATTCATGGATTCGATGCCAGACACTTGGGGAAGAACTCTAATGAAAAGAAGAGAAGCTCAACAGGCAAAGGCTAATGGTACAATTGCTAAAGTTCTTTATGATGTGGATTATTTATTAGGTGTTTATGATGAAAGTCGAATGGGGGCGCTTAGATTTAAGTTAGATAAAGATGGTCCATTTTTAGACGATAATCAAAAATTTCCAACACCTCCTTGGTCATCAATAAGAGAACTGCAGCATGGAATTAGTGTCCTAGAATCAAGTCAAAATGAATTGGAAATTAGTAAATGGTTATCAATTCTATTTGCACCAGGCTCATCACTTGGTGGAGCTAGACCTAAGGCTAACATTTTGGACACTGATAAACACCTTTGGATTGCAAAGTTTCCTTCTAAAAATGATATAATAGATAAAGGTGCTTGGGAGTATTTGGCTTATAAATTGGCTATTGACGCTGGCATCGAAATGGCTGAATCTAGGATTGAGAAAATCTCAGGACAGTATCATACTTTCTTTACAAAGCGATTTGATAGATACAAGGGAAATAGAATTCATTTTGCCTCGGCAATGACAATGACGGGGAACAATGAAAGCGTTATAAAAGATAACACTCCAAGTTATATTGAAATAGCTGAGTTTATTCAAAACCACGGTTCAGAGATTAAAAAAGACTTGCATCAATTGTGGAGACGAATAGTATTTAGCATAGCAATCTCCAATACAGATGATCATTTAAGAAATCATGGTTTTGTGATTAAAAATAATGGTTGGAGGCTTTCTCCAGCTTATGATATAAATCCATCAATAGATAAGGATGGACTAGCTTTGAATATTAACATGAGTGATAATAGTTTAGATTTTGAATTAGCTAAAGGCGTTGGTGACTACTTTCAACTAAACATGATAGAAATGCAACAAATCCTTGATGGGGTATTAAATGCGGTTAGCAGATGGAAGGATTTAGCAAATAAAATTGGAATTCCAAGATCAGAACAAATGCTAATGGAAGCTGCATTTAATAAACAGGTGACCTTGTTTTTGATAAAAAGGGAGGAAACCTCTTGGACAAATTTTGGACAAACTGAACAAAAATCCTTTGATTTTAGGCTGTAATCAACACTTTTATGAGTTTGCGAAGAATCCCTAACTCTCCGCTCCAAGTTAAAAAAGCCCTTTTTCAGCCGAATTAGGGCTTTTTTGTTTTTAAAGATGTAACTATATTTTTCCGCACAATCAATATTTTCAAACAATTCTTTAGTAAATTAATCACAAATTTATTTTATCAACAAAATATTTTTTTTGCTTGGTTTGTCTCAAAAGTCCAAAGCTGTCTTAATTTTTTACCCTAAAATGAGGGTTTATTTAGTTAACTCATATATTTTGAAGTTCAGAATTTATTATATTTACAGCCCAAATACTCATAATATGGAAGAAAATGAAACAACCGAATGTAAGCGTGGCAATAATGGCAAGCAATGAGATATTGTTCGAATTATATGGCGAATTTGAATGCTCATGCAACAAAATTAAATGCAGTGGAAAATATGTAGCAAAATATGAAAATGGCGTAATATCCTTAAAAAGCAATTTAGGGACAAACGTAATTGAAAATAACACCATTTTTAAGCATACAAATTTGAATTCCGATACTTTTCTTCTTCGAAATGTATTAATTGGAAAAGATTTTCATTGGCAAAAAAAGGAAAATCAACGTTTTCAAGGTTCGTTAAAATTTTTAATTGAAAATGAAGTTTTGACTGCCGTAAATGTTGTCCCAGTCGAAAATTACTTAACCAGCGTAATTTCTTCCGAAATGAATGCTACAAGTTCGCACGAATTACTAAAGGCCCATTCCATAATTTCACGAAGCTGGCTTTTGGCTCAAATGGATAAAAGTGAAGACATTTTGGCTTCAAATGAGCAATATAAATCCGAAATTAAAACAGAAGATGAATTAGTTAAGTGGTATGACAAAGAAGACCACACTTTGTATGATGTTTGTGCCGATGACCATTGCCAGCGATATCAAGGCGTAACCAAATTTCATGCTCACAATGCTCAAGAAGCAGTTGCAAATACTCGTGGAATGGTTCTTAAATATGAAGACAAAATTTGCGACACTCGCTTTTCTAAATCGTGCGGTGGAATTTCAGAATCTTTCGAAAATGTTTGGGAGCCAATAAAACATCCTTATTTGCAAAAAATTGTTGATTATAAATTTGCTCCAGAGGAATATGATTTAGATTTGCGAAAAGAGACTTCCGCAATAAAATGGATTAGAAACAATCCACCAGCTTATTGCAACACAACAGATGAAAAAATTCTTTCGCAAGTGCTTGTTGATTATGACCGAACAACAAAGGATTTTTACCGTTGGAAGGTGGAATATTCTCAAACTGAAATTGCCGAGTTAATCCAAAGAAAATCAAAAATTGATTTTGGTGATATTTTAGATTTAATTCCAATAGAACGTGGTCATTCTGGGCGTTTGATAAAACTTAAAATTGTTGGCTCTAACAAGACTTTAATTGTTGGAAAAGAATTAGAAATTCGAAAAATTCTTTCAAATAGCCATCTTTATAGCTCGGCTTTTATTGTTGATAAAGAAAACATAGTTGATGGAATTCCTCAAAAATTTGTTTTAACTGGCGCTGGTTGGGGTCATGGAGTTGGGCTTTGCCAAATTGGAGCTGCGGTTATGGGCGAAATGGGATTTTCGTTTGATGTTATTTTGCTTCATTACTTCAAAAATGCAGAGATAAAAAGAATTTATGATTAGAAAGTAATAGAATGGTTTTATTAAATCCAACAGTCCTTTTGGGATTGTTAGCGGCTTCAATTCCAGTTATTTTGCATTTTTTGAATTTACGCAGAATTAAAAAAATTGAATTTAGCACGTTAGCTTTCTTAAAAGAATTACAAAAATCGAAGATTAGAAAGATAAAAATAAAGCAACTTCTTTTGCTTTTAATTAGAATATTGATAATTATATTTTTAGTTCTTGCTTTTGCACGTCCAACTTTGGAATCAACTACAATTAGTGGAATTGGTTCAGATGCTAAAACAACTGCTGTTTTTATTGTTGATAATTCGTTTAGTATGTCAGTTTTGGATGAAAAAGGCTCGTTTTTAAACCAATCAAAACAAATTGTTAATAGCCTCATTTCCTCTTTTGAAAGGGGAGATGAGGTTCACTTAATTACAACTTCCGATAAAGAAAGCAAATTATTTCCGTCGCAGCAGATTGTAAACGGAATTAATAACTCATTTGTAACTATTCCATTTAGCAAATCGTTAAAAAAAGCGTCTCAAATTATTAGCGAAAGTAAAAATTTGAATAAGGAGGTCTATATTTTTTCTGACTTCCAAAGCAGCTCTTTTTTTGAAAATGATTCAATTAGTGCAAAATTTAACTTTTCTAACACAAAATTTTATCTGTTTCGCTATGAAAATGAAACTGTTAATAACTTGGCTTCCACAAATTTAAAAATCAACAATCAGATTTTTGAGGTAAATAAAGAAATTGCATTCACTTCCGAGATTACAAATTTTTCTAATTCGAGCATTAATAATCACTTAAATTCGCTTTATTTTAACGGAAAGCGTGTGGCTCAAAAAAGCATTTCGGCTGATGGAAATCAAACGAAAATAACTGATTTTCAGGCAAGCATTGATAAATCTGGAATTATTGAAATTGAAAGCAAATTGGGCGACGATGCAATTAAATATGATAATAGTTTTTATAATTTTATTGTTATTCCAGATAAAATTAATCTGCTTTTGGTAAGTAAAGAATCCGAATTGCTTTTTGTTAAAACTGCAATTAATTCCAGCGAAAGAGCCTCAATTATGATAAATTCAATTACTCCAAACGAGTTAAAAAACACGAATTTGGGAAATTACACTTCTGTAATTATTGCTGGTTCAATTGAAAGTAGTTTTTTTGCTAAAATTAAAGATTATATTTCAAATGGTGGAAATGTTATTCTTTTCCCAGCCAAAAGTGGAAATTTTAAAGAGCAAAATGGACTTTTATCGGCTTTAAATATGCCAGTTATTTCAAGTATTTCTGAAAGTAGCATTCAAACGTCAATAAATTCATTTGGAAAAATAGATTTAACTCACCCAATTTTTAATGGAATTTTCACTAAAAATGACGAGGAAATTGAATCGCCAACTTTTTACCGCTATTTGAAAAACACAACTTCCAAAAATGGACGCAATATTATTGAACTTCAGGATAACTCAGTTTTTTTGAGCGAATTTAAGTTGGATAAAGGCAAAATTCTGTTTTTCAACATTTCGCCAAATTTGGAATGGAGCAATTTTCCATTTAAAAATATATTTGCACCATTGATAACCCGCTCAATTAGTTATTTATCAACAAATATTTTGGACGAAAAACCCAATTTTGCTGGAAGTGATTTATCGATAAATATTGCAAAACGAAAATCAAATCAGATAAAAATAATTAGACCCGATAAAACTGAAGAAATCATAAATGTTGATTCCGAAAAGTCGAATTTCATAAATTATAGCAACACAAATCTTGTCGGAATTTATAAATTCTATTCCAACAATACTCTTTTGGACATAAAAGCAGTTAATTTTAATAATATTGAATCAAATTTGGAATCAATTCCAACCGAAACGTTTAAAAATTTGATTAACGGCGAATCAAATTCGTTTATAAATATTGCATCAACCGATTCGTATAAAACCAAAATTGCAAATTCTCGCTACGGCTCAGAATTGTGGCAATTATTTTTAATTATAGCACTAATTTTGGCTTTGCTTGAAATGTATATTTCGCGAAGTAGTAAAAAAGATTTGGCAGAATTGTAAAGGAAAAATATGTTTGAAGGCAAAGAAATTGTAATGGAACGCGCAATGCTCGTTTCAATTAAGCAACAAAATGAAAGTAAATTTATAGTTGAAGAACATCTTGACGAGCTGGAAATGCTTGCCGATACTGCCGGAGCTGAAACTATTTTAAAAGTAATTCAAGATAAACCATTTCCTGACAAAGCTTTTTTTGTTGGAAAAGGAAAAGCTGACGAACTTGCCGAATTGGTAAAGCTAAATGATATTGTTATCGTAATTTTTGATTCCGATTTGTCACCAACCCAAGCTCGTAATCTCGAAAAAGTTATTGATAGAAAAATAATTGACAGAAGCGGACTAATTCTTGACATTTTTGCTTCGCGAGCTCAAACAAAACAGGCAAAAACTCAAGTTGAACTTGCCCAACTTCAATATATGCTTCCACGATTAACTCGCGCTTGGACTCACCTTTCAAAACAGCATGGTGGAATTGGAACAAAAGGTCCTGGCGAAACACAAATTGAAACCGACAGACGTTTAATCCGAACTAGAATTTCAAAATTAAAGGATATTTTGTTATCAATTGATAAGCAAGATAAAACCAAAAGTATGAATAGAAGCGAATTTTTAAAAGCTTCGCTTGTTGGATATACAAATGCTGGAAAATCTACATTCCTAAATTTACTCACAAATGCCGATGTTTTAGCCGAAAACAAACTATTTGCAACCTTGGATTCAACTACTCGTTCTTTTGAAATGGAAAAGGACAAGAAAATTTTACTTAGTGACACTGTGGGATTTATCCGAAAATTGCCTCATAATTTAATTGCGTCTTTTAAATCAACTTTAAATGTTGTAAAAGATGCCGATTTGATTTTGCATTTAATTGATATTTCGCATCCTTTTTTTGAAGATCACATAAAAGTTGTTGATGAAACTTTAGCGGAACTTGGTTGCACCGAAACTCAACAAATAAAACTATTTAATAAAGTTGATGCTTTGGAAGATAAGGATAAGATAAATTATGTTAGAAATAAATATGATAATGCAATTTTAATTTCGGCAGCTCGTGGAATAAATATTTCGGAAGTAACAAAAAAATTAATCGATTTTTACGAAAACAATCACAAACAGAAGAAAATTACTTTAAACGCAACGCAATCAAAAATTATTTCGCAAATTCACACAATGGCAGATGTTTTAAGCATTGAATATATAGAAGACAAAGTGGAAATTACTTTCAAAGCCGATAAAGCTAATTTTAACAAACTTGAAAAAATAATTGGAAATGAATTTGTCTAATTGCTAAACTATTCATGGTAATTTTATGTGAATTTCGTCAGCAAATTCTTTAACTAAATGCCAATTTTCTTCATTTTCGAAAAAATTCCCAGTTATAATTACGCTTGCACCATTTTCAACTTTTTCACGAGCTGTTTTGCTATCTCTAATTCCACCACCGACAATTACTGGAATTGAAAGTGCCGAAGATACCATTTTCACCATTTCGTTCGGAACTGTTTTCTCGGCCCCAGAACCGCCTTCGAGATAAACGAACTTCATTCCAAGATATTCTGCCGCAAGCGCTGTGGCTGTTGCAATTTCGGGCTTATTTCGCGGAATTGGAGAACTTCCGCTCATATATTCAGCAGTTGTTTTCTTTCCAGATTCAATTAACATATAACCAGTTGAAATTGCTTCAAGTCCACTTTTTTTAATTAATGGAGCTGCAATAACGTGCGTTCCAATAAGATGCTCGGCATTTCTACCACTAATTAGTGAAATAAAAAGAATTGCATCTGCTTTTGATGAAACTTGGCTTACGCTTCCAGGAAATAAAATTGTAGGAAGTTTACTTTCGGAAGATATTGTTTCAAGAATTGTGTCAAGATTATCCGACATCATCAAACTACCGCCGACTAAAAAGCCATCAACGCCAGATTGTTCACAATGTTGAACAAAACGAACTAATTTTTCACCGCTAATTTCATCTGGGTCAATAAGAATTAAATAAGCTGCGCCTTTTTCCGAAATTATTTTATTTATTTTATCTTGAACTTTCATAAACTCTTGAATTATTAAATGTAAATTTAGTAATTTTTATTAAATAATTAGCAATAAAACTAAATTGCCCGTAATACAATTATAAGAAATTATATTATTACTTACACTTAGAACATAATAATTTTTGTTCTAAGTCACAATTGCCTTTAAATCATAAGAAAACATTAGTTGTTATTAAATCCAAATTTGGGAAAATATAAAGTTTAGAATTTAATTTGATGCGTATTTTTACAAATAATTGCATTTTTTGAATTGATAGTTACTTTTATTAATCAGTTAAGTTTATTAGATTATTATTATTAAAAAATAATATAATGTTGCTAAGTTGAACAATTATAAAGACCTTACAGACATAGAGATTTTTGAAAATATTGTAAAATATGATTCCAAAGCATTGGAGGAGCTTTACATTAGATATTCACCCATTTTATTTTCTCTTATAAAAAAAATTGTTGTAGATGTAAAAGTTGCAGAAAATATTTTATTAGATGTTTTTACCACTGTTTGGAAAAAAATTGACCTTTTTAATTTTAAAACTGCAAACGTTTATGCTTGGATGATATTTCTAACAAGGAATAAAGCAATTGATTATTTACGAAATAATGATAATTCTGATTCAAAAGATGACAAATATGAGGATTTCTATATTATGCCACTTTTGGATAGTAACACGGATTCGCTTTCGCTTAAATCTGCTATTAGAGCAAAATCGGAAATTTCAGAGGCGCTTGATAATCTAACCGACGCACAAAAATATGTTCTGCTATTGTCTTTTTACGAAGGATTGACATTAGACCAAATTGCTGAAAAATTAAATATTCCAATTCCAACAGTTCGGTCAAAAATAGCTTTAGCACTTAATAAACTAAAAGAAAATTTACTTGGTGAATAACAATGGCTGATGATGCAATAAAAGAAATGATTAGTGCTTTTGCTCTCGGCTGTATGGATAAGCCTAATTATAAGCAATTTAGAGAATATCTTGAGAATAATGGGAAGTTGCCAAAGGGTGAATTGGGCGATTTGCAGAATATAATTGCATTAATTCCTACAATTTTAGACATTGAATCTCCAAACGAAGAATTAAAAAATGAATTAGGAAAGCGATTAATCGAAATTCAAAAAGATATAAAAAACAAAGTTGTAGAAAATCGTCGCGAAACAAGAATTAAAGGAACGGCTGATTTTGTTCAGCGAAATTCTTCCACAAAAATGTTTGATGTTGGCGAAAAGAGAATTCAAGCTCCAAATACAGAAATTGACGCAGATAAACAACGCCAAAGTTCTCTTAAAACATATCCGAACAAGGAAAACAACAAACTATTAAATACCACTTCTGCTCCGACAAAACCCATAAAAAGTAGCAAATCTATTTTTATTTGGTTGTTTTCTGTAATTCTTTTAGGTGCAATTACGTTTATGTATTATTCATTTTCTACCAAAATTTCGGTTTTGGATGAACTGAATATAGAAATGGGTAAAAAAATAACAAAATTGCGTAGTGAAATTTCAAGAACCGATGAGTTTATCAATCAAAACATGGAATTTGTTGAGTTTTTCAATAATCCAGGTGTTGAAATTATTTCTCTAACGGGAATTGCGACTAATTCAAAAGAAAACGGAAAACTTTACATTAGTTTTAGTACTGGTCAAGGATTTTTGCAACTACAAAATATGCCGCATTTAGATGCCGAAATGACTTTCCAATTATGGCTTTTATCTAAAAATGGTAGTTTTTCGTTGGGAGCCTTTGAATTACGTCCTGATGAAAAATATATGAAAACAAATGAAATTGTTTTCCCAAAAATAAGCGATATTGAAATGTTTATTCTTACAAAAGAAAAGAAAGAAAATGTTACAATTCCAACTGGTGAGACGATTTTGGCTGGGACAATCAAGAATTAGCTTGCTGTAAGTAACTAATTTTATCTCAATCCATTTTTATTAAACGAATCAATGTATTTATGGTCTGTTCCTTTAATATGACCTTCTAGCCAAATTTTAAGAAACTTAATAACATCATCATGTTCAATCTTTTCGCCCGTTTTTCTTTTTCGTGTTAATTCGGCAATTTTTAATATAAAAATTTTATGCTCTTTAATATGAGCTTCAGTTTCACCATATCCAAACTGGACAAAATACCGCTCTTCGGTAGCGAAATGAATGTTTGAATAATTAAGTAATCCATCAAGAAGCTGTCTAAGTGCATTTTCAGATCTTCCTTCCGCAAATGCTTTTTGATAACTATTTGCTAAATCAAAAAGTTTTTTATGTTGCCCATCTATTAAGTGAACTTTAACACTATAACTTTCATCCCAATCAACTAATGCCATAATTTCTCCAAGATTGGTTAAGACTGTTTTATTGGAAATTTAAGTAATATCTCTGTCCCAACATTTTTTTTGCTTTTAATATCCATTTCGCCGTTCATTAATTTTGTATATTCGTATGCAATTGTTAAACCCAAACCAGCACCTTCATAATTTCTTGAATGTCCATCAGGCTCTTCTTGAACAAATGGTTCAAGCAATCTTGAAATAATAGTTTCATTCATTCCCAAACCAGAATCCGATATTATAATTTCTATATTTTGTTCCGTTTTTCTTGAGGAAACTTTAATTTTACCGAAATCGGTGTATTTTATTGCATTATCGACTAAGTTTAGTATAATTCGCTCAAATTTTATCCAATCGATAGTACACAAATAGTCGTGGTTTTCTAAGTTTAATTCTATCCCAATTCCTTTAAATTGCGCTTCGTTTAACTTTTTATCGCAAACGGTTTTAAGAATTTGATTACAGTTCATTGAAACATTTTCCAAAACCACTTCGCCAGCTTCAATTTCTGAAACTTCGAGAATATTTTCGAACAAATTCATAACTCTATTTAGCACGTTTTTTAGCGAATCGGTAACTTCAATTACTGTTTCATATTCCTTATCTTGAATACTTTCAACTAAAATATCGGAATAACCCATAATTGCAGTGAAAGGCGTTCTAATTTCGTGCGACATATTTTGCAAAAATGTTGTTTTTAGTCTATTTACCTGAAGTTCTTTTTTGTACAATTTATCAAGCTGGTTTCTTTTGTCGCGTTCATCTGTAACATCTTTAAGACTAATTACGTACAAATTTTCGTTCGAATCAACATCTTCAATTATTACAATTCTTGCAAAATATGCTCTATCATAAATATTGTAGTCAAATTTGCAGTGCAATTCTTTGTTTTTCTTTAGTTGTTCAATTTCTTCTTTAATTTTAAAAACCAACATTTGTGGAAGAACTTCTTCAAATCGCTTATAAGAAATTTCTTCTTTATTTAGGCTAAATATCTTTAGAAAATTATCGTTTGCATTTTCAAAATAGATGTAATCGTTTGATTGTTTTAGAATAATTAGCAAATCAGAAATGTTGTTAATTATGCTTTTTAGTCGGTTTTCTGATTTTTGTGAAAGCTGATTTTTAGAAATATAATAGGTTATATCGTGAGCTGTAAGTACAAAATTTAAGATTGTTCCACTTTCGTTAAGAATTGGATTTAGCTTTAATTCAAAAAAGAAATTTTGCTCATTTATTATTGAAAGTGTTATTGTTTCGCTCCATTGAACACCATTTTCAATCGATTTTTCAAGCTTTTTTATTTGTTCGGGTAATAAATGCTTTGAAAGAATTGTGGAAATGTGAGAATTATAAAACGAATCCAATTCAAAATCGAGGATTTTTTCGAAAGTATTTGTTGCAAATGAAATCATTCCGTCGTTATCAAAAATCATTACTGGAACTTTTCCGTATTCGAGAGCAAAATGCAGGTTATTTATTTTATCTTCAATCAGTTTTTGTTCTTCCAAATGACTAAAAACGAGAATAAAATACTCCGCATTAAAAAGCTTTACTTTTTCAATTTCAACTTTGTAATTGTAAACTTTGGTATTTCCTTCAAAAATAAAGATATTTTCAAAATTTGTGATATCTATTTCTGATAATTTGGAAACAATTCCAAATAAATCGGGCTCAAAATTTAATTGAGATAAATTAGTTTGGTCTTTTTGCAAAAATAATTGTGTAAAAAAATCGTTGGAAAATTTTATATTTCCAGCAAAATCGACAATAAGCCAAGCCTTTTGCCTTAGCATTTCATTATTTATAGAATTTATATCCAAATTTCTTTTCATCTTTTTATTGGGTTATTTTTAATTGAATTGATACTTAAAATGTATTTGCTCAATTATTTTTCACTTTATTAAATACGGTTTTATTTTAAGTAAGTTCACTTCCGTTGATTTTTTAACTTTGTTCAATAAAACGTTCAACTTTTTATCGGTTTGTTTTTCCAAAAAGTTAATTAAAATGTTATTTAAATATGCAAAATCGCTTTGAAGCGATGAGTAAATTCCGTCCAAAAGAGTATCAATTAGTTCATAGTTATATATATTTAATTCGCTTTTCAAATCAAGTGCCGAAAATCGTTGAAAGAGTTGAAATAATCCTTTCAATTCTTTTTGCAAAGGCATTGCTTCATTTACACTACCAGTTGCAATTCTAAAAGTTGCTATTGTTGGATTATTTTCCAATCTAAATGATTCTTCTTTTCTGATAATATAATTAATTGTTTCCATTGAGCTAACTGATTGAATATCTAAATTAGCTTCAAAATAAAATCCACCGTAAATAAATTCAACTATAATTTTATCATCAGCTGAATGATGAAACTCCCTTAAAATCCAATTTGCACGCGATAAAAATTTAGACGCTGGCGAAAATGAGATAGAATCGTTAATATCAAATGTGCTATTGTCATATAACCCACCTTTAAAAGAGGAATACTTTCCCTTCCGAGATTTATTGAAATCTACTTCTAACGATATATTTCCTATGCGGTCTAACATAATTTTTCCATTTCACTTACTATCGTAAATAAAATTATTTAATTAAATAAACGACAAAATCGATAAATTTATTTCAGTTTTATCATATTTGTGCCAGAAACATAAACTTCTGCTGTTGGGTCTTTTAATTTTGACAAGTCATTTGCCAATAAGCTAATTCTTTCAATTGCTTGATTAATTAGACTAAAATCTTCTTTATAATTATTTATATTATTTTCTTCAAGTTCGGTTTCAAGATCGGCAACAAAAAGTTTTAAACTTCCTAATGGATTATTTAAATTATGTCCAATTGTTGCTGCCATTTCCAAAAGAGCTTTTTCGTGTTCAGAATGTTTTAACTCGCTTTGAAGATTAAAAATTCTAATTCCTGACCTAATTCTTGCAAGAAGTTCTTGATTTTCTGTCGGTTTCAATAAAAAGTCATCAGCACCAACATCCAAACCTTTTACTCTATCTTTAACTGCAGAGCGAGCCGTTAAAATTATGTAGTAAATGGATTTTAATTTTTCCTTTTTCTTAATTCTATCGCAAAGTTCAAGTCCATCCATTTGAGGCATTGTCCAATCGGCAATAATTACTTTAGGAATAAAAGTCTCTAATTTTTTAAGAGCTTCAACGCCGTTTGGAACAGCTTCAACATCATAATTTTCTTTTTCTAATAATTTTGTAAGAATAAATCTTGTATCTGGTTCATCTTCTACAATCAAAACTTTTTCTTTTATATCGTTCATTATTCGCTTTCGGTGTTGTTATATTTTTCCATAAAAAAATCAATTTTCCCAATAAATTGATGCACATCGCTAATTGGTTTAATAATATATTCGTCAGCCAAACTTTCTTCAAATAAATGTTTGGAATGATAATCAACCGAATGTGCGGTTACAATTACAATCGGAATTGTTTTGAACAAATTATTTTGCTTCACCAATTTTGAAAGAGTAACTCCATCAACTTTGTTTTCTTTGAAATATGTGTTTTTTAAACTCAAATCCATTAAAATAAGATTATATTTAGTTGAATTTAATTTTTCGAAAAAAAGATCACCATCTTCAAGAATATCAGCTTTGTATCCTATTTTGGCAAAAATAAATGAATAGAATTCCCTTAAAAAAGGATCGTCTTCCATTATTATAATTCTTTTTTCCATTTTCTTAAATCTAAAATTAAATACTCATTAAATAATTTATCTATCAATATATTTCAAAATAATGCTAATTCTTCTATTTATTACATTATAAGGGTCTTTTGCGTCACGCAAACGTCTATCTGCATAGCCAATAATTTCATCAATTTGCGCAAGTGAAACACCACCATTTATTAAAGCTCGTCTTGCACTATTTGCTCTATCGGTGCTTAACTCATAATTGGTATAACTTCCACCACTATTAAGCGGTCTTGAATCAGTATGACCTTCAATGGCAATTTTATTTGGGAAATTTGCAAGCTTTGAAGCGACCAATTCGAGAAATTTACTTGCTTTTTGACTTAAAACAGAACTGCCAAGTTCAAAAAACGCATCGTTTTCAGATTCTAACATTTCAATACGCATTCCGTCTTCTGTCATTTCAATTTCCATTTGGTCAAGCAACGAAACAAAATTTTCGTCTTGACTTAGTTCTTCGGTCAAATCTTCTTTCATTTCCTCAAAGCGTCTTTCTTCTTCTTCCTTGTTTATTCTTTCCAAATCATTTTGATTCATGGTAGTTATTTGTGCGCTTGTATTTGTTCTATCAATCATAGCTTTACTTTTTAAAGAAAATCCAACAGGGTCTCTAAAATACCCCGAAACTGCTTCTTTAACTTCTTGATCTTGACCTAAAATCCAAAGAACGATAAACAGTGCCATCATTGCAGTTACAAAATCTGCATAAGCAACTTTCCAAGCTCCGCCGTGATGACCGCCGCCCTTTTTTATAATTTTTTTAACAATTATTGGTTGTTTATCGTCACTCATTTTATTAGCTCTTTCCTCTTAAGAAGTTTTCTAATTCAGTAAATGATGGACGGTTTTCGCTAAAAATGGTTCTGCGAGCAATTTCAAGAGCAATAATTGGTGGATTTCCTTTTGCATAAGCTAAAACGGCTGTTTTAATTGTTTCAAGATGGCGTTTTTTATCCTCAATATCGTGATGCATTTTAACCGAAATTGGACCAACAATTCCATAAGCCAAAAGTACCCCCAAAAAAGTTCCCACCAAAGCAGCGGCAACGTGGTGACCAACAACTTCTGGCCCTTCGTTAATTGAACCCATTGTAATAATTATACCTAAAACCGCAGCCACAATTCCAAGCGCGGGAAACGCATCACCCATTGTGGCAATTGTTCCAGCAACGGGATTGTTTTCAATTTCGTAAGTTTCAATTTCGGAAGACATTAGCTCTTCCAAATCGTGAGGTGGAACAGAGCCGGTAAGCATAACTTTCATAGAATCGCAGAAAAAACTTACAACAAAATTATCCGTTATAAATTTTTTGTTTTGGGAAAGGATTGTACTTTCTTTTGGATTTTCTATGTGCGATTCTATTGATAAAAGCCCATCTCGTTGAGCGACTAAAAATAGCTCATTAAATGATTTTAAGAGTTCCAAATAATCTTGTTTTGAAACGTGAAAACCTTTAATTGCACCCAAAACTCCAGCAACCAATTTTTTTATCATTGGCATTGGAGTGCTAATTATAACACTACCAATAGCAGCACCAACTATAACAAGCACTTCATAAGGTTGTAGAAGTAGATGAACATCTCCACCTGAGAGGATAAATCCACTAATTACAGCACCTAACACGACTAAAATACCTACAAATAACATCTTACTCCCCTATGAATTTTTCATTCTTTGAACAATTGCAAAAATTTCATCATACTTAAGTTCAATAATTTCCCAATTAGTTTTGGGTTCCATTAACCGTCCATAAATTTCGCGAGCCAAAACTGTAAGTTCTGGATAACCAACTGCACCGCCAGTTCCTTTAATTTCGTGAGTAATCATTTTTAGCAATTCAGTATTTTTAGTTTTAATCGAGTCCAAAATTCCTCTTTCCTTTTCAGGAAAACTATTTAGGAAAAAATTTCGGAGTTGCTTAGTAAGTTCATCATTTTCCTTATATGAAAATTTTGATTCGCCTCGATTTTTCACTAAAAAATCTTTGCCTAAAATTTCGTTAACTACTTGAATTATGACCTCTTTTTTAAGAGGTTTAGAAATTACTCTTTCGGCGCCAGCTTCAATTGCAGCTAACACATTTCTTTTATTTGTATTACCACTAATTACAACGACTGGAATATGTTTTAAGTCGTCCATTATTTTAATAACTTGAAGCATTTTTACGCCATTAAGATTTGGCATAAGCAAATCAAGAAAAATAATAACCGGTTTATACTCCAAAGCTTGCTGAACTCCCTCGAGCCCATCGTTGCAAGTAATTACATTTAAGTGGCAATCAAGAAAAAAACTTTGAAGAGCATGCCGTGTAATTTCAGAATCATCAACAATTAATACTGTTTTAAGCATTAAATTCCTTTAATTAAATTTATTGAAGTTTATTGATTTTAAATTCTGCAATAGTAGCCACTTTTTCTTTGCTTTTTTCTGCAGCAGCAATTAAGTTGGCTTTAACTTTTTCAAAAACCTCTCCTCTAAATATTTCTACTTCGTTAGGAGCTTCAATTCCAATTTTAACTTGTCCATCAGAAACGGAGAGAATTTTGACAACTATATTAGAATTAATGATTATTTCTTCGTTCATTTTTCTTTTAAGAATCAGCACATTATCCCCCTATTCCACAAAAAGTTTATAATTTACTGAATACTTTTCTCTGTCTAATATTCTCTGCTTTCCCGTTTTTGTATCCTGGTTTATATAAAGCGGAGCTTTCATATTTACAGTAATTTTGAGCGGATCTTGGTCTAAAGTTACAATTCCAAAAGGTTCGCTACCTTCAATTTGGGGATAAGCATCATCCAATATATTTATACCAACCATTGGAAATGCAATTGTTGGTTCTTTAATTGCGTTTAACCAATAAAAAAGATTATTATCGGTTTTTATTAAAAGGTATTCTTCTAGGTTTTCAAACCCAAAAAGACCTTTTTCTACACGAATTACATTTTCGGTGGCGTATTCGATTTCGCCAAATTGCTCAGTTTTAAGTTTCATTTTACTCTGCTTGATTAATGACTATAATATCTACTCTTCTATTTTTTGCTCTACCTTCTGAAGTTGAATTATCAGCAATTGGATTATATTCCGAATAGCCAACAACAGAAACTTTATCAGGATCAAGTCCTTCTGTTTTAATTAAATAATAAGCTGTATTTAGGGCGCGAGAAATGGATAAATGCCAATTTGAAGGATATGACGGAGAACTAATATTAACATTATCAGTATGCCCTTCGACTCTAATATCGTTTGGTAATTCTTTTATTATTTCTGAAACCAATTTTAACACCTCTTGCGCTTTACTACTTAATTCAGCTTCGCCAGAATTGAAAAGAATATCGTCCAATATTCTAATTGTAATTCCTCTCTGGTTGTTTTCAATACTTACTGAATTATTTAATTCATTTATATTTATTAAATCGTTTAATTCTTGTTTCAGTAAATCCATCGGATTTTCTACAACATCACTATTGCGGTTAAATGCATCAGGAAGACTTGCTTCAATTCTAAACTTTTGGCTTCCAAAGACACTTCCCATTGCTGATGTAACTTTATCGTATTTTGCAGCATCAATATTTGATATTGCATACAATATAATAAACAAACCCAACAAAAGTGTTATTAAATCAGCATAAGTTATAAGATATCTTTCCGCACTTGAATCATCTTCGTGGTCAATATCCGAATCATTTACAGATTTAGCATTTCTTTTTGCTCTTGTTGGGGCAATAAGCTTATCAATCTTGTTTTCACTACCAGTGGAATCTCCCCGCTCATCAGCCCGAGGGTTCCTTCCAGAGCTACTTCCATCATATGTTTTTCTTCCATGTGGCATTTTTTTAGTTTATCACTTATTGGTAACCAAATTAAATTTGCACTTAAAACTCCCCATAAAGTAGCAATAAATGCTGTTGCAATATTTCTTATAAGAACATTTGGGTCAGAACCCACATTTGCTAAAGTTAAAATTAGCGCCATAACCGTACCCAAAATTCCCATTGTTGGTGCATAACCACCCATTTTGGAAAAAATAAAGGCATTGCTATAATGTCTTTCTTTCATAATTCTCATTTCAAGAAGAGAAATGTTTTCAATTGTTTCTTCAGTTGCTCCATCGATTAAAAATCGTATTAATTTTTTAGGAAATATGTATTCAAGTCGTGGCATTTCCTCTTCTACCGAAAGCAAACCTTCTTTGCGTACTTTAACTGCAAAATCGTAATAAACAGAAATCAATTTTGCATTATCATATTTTTCTGGAAAATAAGCTTTTTTAGCAAGTGTAAAAAGTTTCAAAAACTCATCTAATCCAAAACCGATTATTGTAGCCGCAAAAGTTCCACCAAAAACAATAAAAATAGGAGCAATTAAAAAAAGTGCGTTCATTGTGCCACCTTCTATTAAGAAGGAGCCAAAGATAACAAAGATTCCTAAGAACAATCCAAATGTAGCACCAAATTTTCTTATCATATATAATCCAAAATTGATTTAGCAAGGAACATAGATGACATTTTGTATGAAAGCTGTAAGCTATAGTCATAATTTTGTAAATCTATCATTGCCGAGGCTAAATCAACCTCACTTTCTTTCGAGACCAAATCTTCCAAAGTTAAAACTTGATTTGATAGTATTTCGCTTGAAGCATCAAGTTTGTTAGAAACATTTCCAGCTTCCGAAAGGTGATTTCTAACTGAAGTTGAAAAATCTTCAATTGTTTGAACGTCTTCATCAGTCGGTTTTATACCATTTCTTAAATTGTCTCTAATTTCAATAAGTTTATTAAAAATATCAGGTCCATCAAGATTTCCGAACAAATCGGAGCCAGTAACATTTAACTTTTGAGTAATATTTTTAGAGATTTTAACTTTTCTCTCTCCAGAAACATCATCAACTTTTAATTCAATTGCTGAATTATCATCCGAATATCCATAAGGAGATTGCGAATCATCAGTACCTCCAAAAACAAACTGACCATTAAATTCTGTATTTGCCGATTCCAAAATTATGTTTAACGACGCATCAATTTGGTCAGCAAACGAATTTAAGTTGCTATCATTTCTCGGATTTTCTACTTCCGTTAAATTAACCAATACTTTTGTTGTTTCATCCAAAATGTATTCTAAACTTGTTATACTTTCTTGAAGAAACGCTGAACTATTATCGACATTTTTTATGAAATCTTTAGTTTGTGAAATATTTGCATTAAACCGCATTATTTTTGCCGCACCAGATGGTGAATCAGATGGATTATTTACCTTATTATTACTTGCAACTTGTGTTTGCAATTTTTGCATTTTTTCTTTTGAGTTATTTAAATTGCTCAAAAAATTGCTTTGCAACATTGAATCTGATATTCTCATAGCTATACCATTCTAATAAGTGTGTCTAACATTTCATCAGCCATTTGAATTAATTTTGCCGATGCTTCGTATGCTTTTTGATATTTCATTACATTCATCATTTCTTCATCAATTGAAACTGCAGAATATGAGTCTTTTTGATTATGCAATTGCTCAAGAACCATTGAACTTGCTTCGCTCATTCTATCTGCATTTTGTTTTTGGCTACCAACTTCGCTAATTAATGTTGAATAAACATCTATTATTTTAGCTCCATTTAATACATCTGCTTCACTAAGCTCAAAAATGTCAATTGCAATATTTCCATTTCCAGAAGTTCCATCACTTGAAGCAGCAATTTTGTTATAATCGTTTAGTATTTCGTCCGAAATTTTTAGTTCTTTTCCGTCATATTCTTCAAAAAAATCATTACCTTGCTCCACTGGAGTTCCATTTGTGTATCCAGAATTGTGAATTTCGTTTACCGATTTGACAAGTTGATTTATAATTGAATCCAATTTTTCTTGATAATCTGGCATTTTATTGGAAAATACATCAACTAAAGCACCCATTTCACCACTTGTAAGTTTGGCTTCTTTTCCACCATTTTTTGAAACCATAGCAAGTTTACCTTCTGTGCTACTTAATTCAAACTCGGTGTAACTTCCTTTATTAACTGCAAAAACTCCGCCTATTGAAATACTAACAGTTTCATCTGATTCATAATTAGCAGTAATATTAACTAATTTGCTCAAATTATCAACAAAAGTATCTCGTTTATCCATCAAATCGTTGGCATTTTGCCCTATTGCTTTGGCTTCAGAAATTTGTCTGTTTATGCTTTGAAGATTGCTTAAAGTATCATTTACTAACTGAACTTTATCTTGAAATTCATAATAAACAGAAGATTTCACTATTTGGAATCCTTCATTTATTTCGTTCACTTTTGCAGCTAAATTTTGAGCAGAGTAAACCACATTTCCACGTAACGCAGAAGAAGTCGGATTTGCAGAAAGTTCACTCCATGAGCTAAAAAACTGACTTAGCATAGTCGAAACTCCCAACTCAGTTGGTTCTGTATAAATATTTTCAACTTGGCTAAGTAAAACTGAACTTCTTTCAAAAAATGATTTACTTTGATTATTATTAGTAATCTGATTTTCAGTAAGTGAATTGCGAACACGCTCAATATCATCTATTTTAATACCACTTCCCCAAGTAATACCAGCATTTTGTTGAGTTTGTTCTGTTGAAACTATTGCTCTTTGCCTTCTGTAATCGGCATTTCCGGCATTAGCAATGTTATTAGAAGCAACATCCATTGAACGTTGATAAGTTACCATGCTTCTTTGCGATATATCAAATAATCTACTAAGTGCCATTATACTTTTCTATCAATTAGTGATGTTTTTCGTGATTTAAGCAAAAGTGAAATTGTTTCTTTAACTAAACTGCTTGCGTGTTCAATCATAAAACGATTTTGATGATTTAATCCAGTCAAAATTTTAACTTGATCTCTTATGGATAATCTAAGTTCATTTATTTTTTTTAATTGGTTTGGATTAAAAATCTCTTTGAAATCGTTAATTAAAATTGGTAAAACACGTGGTTTCCCATTTTCTTTTATTGCGTTAATTTCAAATAATCGGCTAACCAATTTTTGTTGATTTCTACTAACATTATCTAATTCTGAAAGTAGTGATGATTCGCCTGCATTTACATTGTTTAATGCTTCATAATCATTTTGGATAATCACACTTTGCTTTAGTTTTGCACTAGCAATTAGTGATTGAATGATTTTTTCTTCTTTCGATAGCAAATCGAATAATTCGTGTTCCATCATAACCCACTCTCCCAATATTTCATGTAACCTTTTACTCTGTTTATATAATTTTTTGTCTCTTCAAATGGAGGAATTCCGTCATATTTTTCAACATTACCAGGGCCTGCATTATAAGCGGCAAGTGATTTTTCTATATTTCCATCATATTTTTTTAACATTTCGGAAAGATATTTTGAGCCTCCAAAAATATTATCTTCTGGATTCCAAATATTTTTAACATTCATATCCGCAGCAGTTGAATCAATTAGTTGCATCAATCCTTTTGCATTTGCTTTTGAAATTGCTTTTGGATTAGCCGCAGATTCAGTTAAAATAACCGATTTTATTAAGTTTTTGTCAATATTATACTTTTGTGACGCTTTATTTATTATTGAATCAAACTTGTTTAATCTATCAACAGAACCTTTACTTGGCGAAATGGCAGTAGAATCGTTTGGAACTGTACTTTTTGGTTTTACTGAATCAAATTTAATTTCATTAGAACTATCAGATTGCAATTCCTGTTTAATTTTGTTCATGTCTAAATCTTCGCCAATCACTTTTTTGTAAATCATATCAGCCAAACCAAGTGATTTTTTTTCACTAATAAACGAAGCTAATTCTGTTTCAAATATTGTATCAAAATAGTCACCACCAAAACTTTCCTCACCAAACATTCCACCAGTTGTTTGATTCATACTTTTTAACATCATTGATGTTAGCATGCTTTCAAAATCCTGAGCTGCTTTTGCAAGTTTTGCTTTTTCCTTTGGGGTTTTGGTACTTTCAAAACCTTGTGGTTTAGCAATGTGTTTGCTGTCATTCGTTATTTTTAATCCAATATCACTCATTTTATATAATCACCAATTCTGCTACTAATGCACCAGATTCCTTTAACGCTTGGAAAATAGATATAATGTCTTGTGGAGAAACTTTTAATGAATTTAGAGCTGTTGCAACTTCTTGCACATTTGAAGCTCCGTTTATTGCAATTGTTCTTGCAGTATCTTCACTTACTTCCGGAGTTAAATTGTTAAAAAACACTGTTCTTCCTGCTCGTGAAAAATCGCCAGGTTGCGAAACTGTTGGATTTGATTTTACATCAATATTCAAATTTCCGTGAGTAATGCTAACTGGTAGAATTTTAACATGCGAACCAGCAACTACTGTTCCAGTTCTTTCGTTTAGCACTACTTTTGCAATATAATCTGTTGTAACTTCAAGCGATTCCAATTCTGATAAAAACTGAATAATATTAGCTTGTTTATCAGCTGGAATATTAATAACTATTTCGGAAGCGTCATTTGCTTTTGCGGTTGCATTTCCAAATGTTGAATTAATAATATTGCTAACGTTATTTGCTGTGGTTAAATCTGGATTTTTTAACAAAACACTTAATCCTGCTGTGTAATCAACTGCTGGATTTATATCGCGTTTCAAAACTCCACCTCGTGGAACTCTTCCAGCCGATGTGTGATTTTTACTAACTCGGCTTCCAGATGAGGTTTGAACATCAAAACCACCTACTGAAAGCGGACCTTGGGCCACGCCATAAACTTCGCCATCTAATCCAGAAAGCGGAGTCATTAATAAAGTTCCACCCATTAAACTTTTTGAATCACCCATTGATGAGACATTTACGTCAAACTTTGAACCAGATTTTAGGAACGAATTTAAAGTTGCTGTTATCATTACAGCAGCAACGTTTTTTGTTTTTAACTCGTCTTGTGGAACGGTTATTCCAAATCTTTTTAGCATACTTGTTACTGATTGAACAGTAAAAGCTGAACGTTGGCTATCGCCAGTTCCTGCCAAACCAACAACTAAACCATATCCAATTATTTGTTCAACTTCGCTTCCAGAAAGATATGCAATATCTTTAATTCGTTGAGCCGACAAACTAATTTGCCAGAGCAGAAGAATTGTCAATATGTTATAAGTCATCTTTTTCATTTTTTTAAGCCTTATATTTCAAACCTTATTAAAATAACCAATGGAAGAATTTTGTTATCCAGCCTGGTGATTGAGCATTGTCAATCATTCCACTTCCTTCAAGTACAATTTCTGCTTCAGAAATATTATGTGACAAAACTGAATTATCTGCTTGAATATCAGAAGCTCTTACAATTCCTTTAAGTGAAACAAGTTGTTCTTCGCCATTTATTGAAATTCTTCTTTTTCCAACAATTCGCATATTTCCATTTGCATAAACTGAATCTATTGTAGCGCTAATTTTAGTTTTGAACATTCCGCTACTTGAAGTTGCACCACGTCCATCAAAATCATTAGTTGTGCCCAAATCAAGTCCGCCAGTTGGCAAACTTGTTCCATCAAAACTGCCAGCCATACTTGCACCAATTGCACTTTCGCGAGTAGCCGATGTGCGTGCATCGTTTGTAGCTTGCGATTGTTCTTCAACAACAATTGTAATTGCATCGCCAACGCGATTTGCTTTTTGATCTGAAAAAAGAGAATTGAATGAGTTTTTTCTCATATCTTGAGCAGAAATTGTTGCCACAAAGATTACCGAAAATATAATTGTCTTTTTCATAGTGTTATAATTTTTATTTAATTGTTTATTAAATTTCATATTAAACTCGCTTTTATTCGATAACCAAAACGTTTTTGGAATCGATTATTTCAGCTTTGTAAACATCATTTGTGTTTGTTTTTATTCTAATAATATCGCCAATTGAGCCTTCTTGTTTAGCAATTGCGGAAAAAGAGATTTGCACATTTCCAACAATTGACGCCGCATTTACTTTATTTCCAGCATAAACGGCTGGCAAATTTTCGGTTGCTTCGTTTATTAAAATATCGCCTTTACCAATAAATCTGCTTGCACGTGCACCTATTATAGCTCCAATTGAGTTAATAATTTTTCCACGCACAGAAGTAATTTCTTTTTCCGCCAATTGGAAGTCGGTTGGCAAAAGTTGGTCGCGTTTTTCAATATTTTTCATTGCTACATAAACATCGTCATAAATTTTTACTCTAAAGCTCAAATTTGTTCTAATATTTTTACCGTTTTTATCAATAATGTTTACTGGCAAATAAGCCATACTTCCCACTATGTTAACATTATCGTTTTCTTTCGTTTTAATAGTTTTGAAATTTTTAGGAGCATTTACAACCTCAAATTCAACTCGTTTATAAGAGCTAAACTCGGATTGCAATTTATCCTTAATCTCAATTGGGAGAGATTCGAAAGAAGTAATTGCAGATAATATGTAGAATAAAAACATTAACATTTTAATTATCTCTTAATATTATTTGCCATTGTCATCATTTCTTCAACAGTTTTAACTGTTTTGGAATTTAATTCGTAAGCACGTTGGGCACTAATCATTGAAATCATTTCTTCTACAATATCAACATTTGACGATTCTAAATATCCTTGATGAATTTCGCCAAATCCATTTACACCACCAGTTCCAAAAATTGGAATTCCAGAAGATTCTGTTTCAGAAAATAAATTGTCACCAAGTGCTTTTAATCCACCAGGATTCATAAATCTAACTAATTGCACTTCGCCCAATGTTTCCACACCACCATCAGAATTTGTAATTTCAATTTTTCCATCGCGACTAATTCTTAATCCCATTGTATCTTCACCTAATTGCACTTCTGGATCGAGCATATAGCCAAGCGAAGTTACCACTTGTCCTTCTGAATTTACTTTAAAAGATCCATCGCGCGAATAAACAAAAGCTCCATCGGGCTTTTTAACTTGAAAAAATCCTTCGCCATTAATTGCCAAATCTAATTCGTTATAAGTTGGTTGAATATCGCCTTGTTGGAAAAGTTTTTGTGTTGAAACTGGCTGAACACCATTACCAATTTGAATTTTGCTTTCGTTTGCTTGACTATTTACACCACCAGAAGCAATTGAGTTTGTTTGCACTTCTTGGTACATCAAATCTGAAAACTCAGCTTTATTTCTTTTAAAAGCCGTTGTGTTCATGTTAGCAATATTGTTGGAAATAACTTCAATATTGTATTGTTGTGCTAACATTCCAGAGGCTGCTGTTCTTAATGCTCTAGTTGACATATATTCTTCTCCTTAAAATACCTTTCCAATTTGATTAGCTTTCTCTAAAGATTCATCGAGATAAGTTAAAATGTTCTTTGCCGATTCATAATTTTTAGAAAGCGAAATCATACTTTCCATTTCGTCTATTGGATTTACGTTTGAATTTTCCAAAAATCCTTGCGAAACTTCATATTCTTCTGGTTCTAATTGAACCAAATCTTCAGTTGGCGATTCAAAATAAACTTCGTAATCTTTCATCAATTTTGTTCCTTCGCGTTCTCTCATAATCATCAATTTATCAACAATATTTTCGCCTACCATTACCATTCCTTCGGCGGTTATTGTTATGTGATTATTATCTCTAACCATAATATCTTTTAAGTTTATTGCTCCACCTTCGCCAATAATTTTATCGCCTTTTCTGTTTACTAAAAATCCTTCTTCCGAAATTGAAAACTTTCCGTCGCGAGTTAAACGTTCACCGGAATCTGTTTCAACTGTAAAATATGCATCGCCTTTTAATGCTAAATCCAAAGGATTTCCTGTATAAAGCTTTTCACCAGCTGAAAAATCAGTTACTTGATTTGTAGTTGTTTTTCCATTTTCTTGCATTATTTGATAAAATGGAAGCGCTTTTTTGTAACCAGAAGTTCCCATATTAGCAAGGTTGTTTGAAATAACACTAATCTGTTTTTCACCAACTTGTAAATTTCTACCTGCTTGAAAAATTCCTTTTATCACAACTAACTCCTATAAATTCCTGAATTTGAAGCATAGCTTCTAATGCTGTTTACTAACATAATTTCACCTTTAGCAATATTTAACTTACGTGCCAAATTTGAAATGGTTTTGTCTTCTAAACAATTTTCAATTTTTTCCAAAAGACCTTTTCTTACTGGGGTTAACGTGTAGTTTATTGGTTGTTTTAAACTTTCTTCACGTATTAGTCTAATATTTTCTTTAAACTGCAATGAAATCATTTTATGTTGAATTTTTACTCTTCGCAAAAAGACCAACGCAAATACTATAATTGAACCCAACAAGAAAATTAAAATTCTAAAAACCATTGGAGATATATTTGGGAAAATCATTGATTCACTTTCCAAATCAGCTTTTGTAACTACTGGAGAATTTGCTTGAACTTGGTTCATTTGCTCTTTTACTTGTGCTCTTAAATCAAGATTATCTTGTGCAAAAAGCACTATGTTTGAAAAAGAGACTAATGCTATAAGTATTTTAATTAAATTTTTCATCATTTTTTTAATTTACGTTTAAATGGAAATTGAAGAGAAATTGAAGTTCCGTTATTAGCTCTGCTATTGAAAACTACACTTCCTTCATGTTTAGTCATTAAATTTTTAATCATTGAATAAGATAAATCAAACGAATCTTTATTTTTTCCTGATAGTTCTTGCATAGTATCAGTTGTGTAAATATTCACCAAAACTGTTCCGCTTTGAAATTTTGTTTGAATTAAAATGCCACCAGTTTCTGTAAATCCCATTTTTATAAGGCTAAATAGGTTCGAAAATATTTGGTTTAGCATATTTGAGTTACTTAAAATTGGAGGAATATTTTCGCCTAAATCGAGAATACACTCGTAATTATCATTTTTAATTGATGACATCAACAAATCGACATATTCCGAAATTTCGTCGTTAATGTTGCATGATGTTGTTACTGTTGAATTACTATTTGAGTTAGCAAATTTTGCCAAACGAACCATTACTGTTTCAATTTTTTTTACTTGATTATTTATGGTTTCTAACAAATTTTTATCAACTTCGGGATGTTCGCTTTTCAAAAAGTCGGAGCAACTCATAATAACTTGAGTTGGTTTCATAATGTCTTCAATAATTCCATTTGTCAATTCGCCAACAGCAGCAAGTTTGGAATCGTTTGATAATTTACTTTTGTAAGTAAGCGATTCTTTAATAGCTTCATTTACTTTGCCTTGATTGGTAATCATCACAATTTTAGGATAAATTAAACCAGTTAGTAAATTAACGGCTTTCATTTCAAAAGAATCATCTTTTAATTCGCTTAAAGGAGTTTGAATTACTAAAATTCCCATTTTTTGCTTTCTTTCAACTATTGGAATTACTAAATAGTTTAAGCGAGGAGCATTTTTTGTGTTTTTTGATAAATTTGGAAGAATTACTGTTTTTTTGTTTTCAAAAATCCAATTAACAATTCCATTCTTTAGTGCAGTTTCAACAGTAAATCTTATTCCTCTATCACATTTATCTGTTGATGGAAGCAAATCATATTCACTATCTTTATACAAAAACAAGTGAGCATCTTCAACAGTAAACAGCGAACGTAAGTTTTTAACAAGTAAATTTATAATTAGTTGAATATCGTTAAGATTTCTAATTTGAGTGTTTATGTTGCTAATTGTAGCAAAAAACGATTCAAACTTGTTTTTGTTTATTGAAGAAGAAGTATTAATAAAACGCAAACCCGTTTCATTAACTTTTTGCAAAGATTCATCTTCTAAAGTTTCATATAACGTACTATAAGCCATTGCATTATCTTTAATTACTTTCACAATAAATTCCGTATTGAATTAATTTGAATATTGATAAACTCTTTATATTGTTCAATAAATTCGTCCAAACTATCTCTGTTTAAAAATTGTAATGTGTCAATTATAGTTTCGTCAAATTTATAGTCTTTATCCCATCTACAATTTGCCAATTTAAATTTCCATGTAACATAATCTGCAAGATGAATAATTGAAGTAAGTTTTTTATCAATCTTGGTGGAAGATGGTAAATGATGATTAGCAATTGCATCAATTAATATTTCTGGAAACTCCCAATTTGACAAAATTATTTTGGATAAATCTGCGTGAGTCATACCAAGAATTTCTTTTTCAGCATCTTCAGTTGGCATATTTTCGTCCGTTACCAAATTGCTAATTTGAACATATTCATTTTGGAAATCTCTATGAAGTACAGAAACTGAAAAATCGTGCAAAAATCCACCAACAAAAGCTTCGCCAGTGTTATTTATGTTCAAATCCATTGCAATTTTACGAGCAAGATTTCCAACAACGAATGAATGAAGCCAAAATTCTTGTGGATTAAAGAATTTATCCTTCACCATTTTAAAAGATTCGATAAAAGCCAAAGCCAACACAACTTTTTTAATTTCTCTAATTCCAAGTACAAAAACTGCAAAACTTAATGTTGAAACTTCTTTTCGCAAACCATAAATTGGTGAGTTTGCAACACTTAAAATTTTAGCTATAAAACTCTGTTCTTTTGAAATAATGTTAACAACATCGTTTTTACTACTATTTTTATCATTTAAAATTCTTAACGCTTCATCAGCAATGGATGGAAGTGCAGGAATGTTGTTTATTCTCTGTAAAATTTCTTCTATATTTTTTGTATTTTTCACAATATTCACTGTTTTGTTTTAAAATGGTAAAGTTTCTAATTGTTGTTCAAGATGTTCTCTATAACTTTGTATAAAATTATCGACATATTCTCTACTTCCAAGACCAAGAATATCAATTATTCCTTCATCAAGCTCAATTGAAGAATCCCAACTAAAAGGAGCACATTCTAAAGTGTTTGTCGTAAAATCAGCTAGATGAACAATTGCAGATAAAAGTACATTATCAGAATTTTGAGCTGGATTATGGTGAAAAAATATTGCTTCGCCTAAATTTTTTGGTAAATGCCATCTATCGCACAAAATTTTTCCAATTTCTTGATGAGTTAAATTCATCACTTTAAGCTCAGCATCTTCATATTTATAGCCTTCGTTCAAAACCAATTCGCATATTTCAATAAAATCTTTATTAAAATATTTTTGAATTACTACAACGCCTAAATCGTGCAATAATCCAGCAGTAAATGCTTCGCTTGTTTTGGCATAGCCTAAATCATCAGCAATAGCTTTAGCCGCCATTGCAGTCATAAAAGAATGTTCCCAAAAACTTCTTCTATCCCAATATTTAGAGTCGCCATTTTTGAACGAATCAAACATAGAAAGAGCTAACACAATTTGTCTAACTTGATTAAATCCAAGAATTAAAATTGCAAATTCAATGCTTGGAACTTTGCGGGGCAATCCATAAAGAGGTGAATTTGCAACTGTTAAAATTCTGGCAACAAGAGCTTGATCGCGGTTAATTGAGTTACTTATATCGGCAGTGCTTGTCATTGGATCGTCTAATAAATCCAATACATTTTTAGTAATTGCTGGAATAGAAGGTAAGTTTCTAATACTCAACAAGTAATTTCTTCTTCGGTTATCTATTTCTTTAATTGCGTTCATATTAGGCGTTTACTTCTTCTAATTTTTCTTTTAATGTTTCTAAAATTCTTGAGTGTATTTGAGATATTCTTGAAACAGTAATATTTAAAAGTTCAGAAATTTCTCTGTAATTTAGACTTTCAAAATAGTATAGAGTTATAATCATTCTATCTCGTTCGCTAAGTTCTTTAATGCATTCTGCCAAGCGTTCTTTAGCTTCATTTCTTTCGGTAATTTGTTCTGGAATTTGTTCATCGGATGCAATAATTTCATGCAAAGTTGTTCCATCATCGCTACCCGTAGTTTTATCCATAGAAATATTGGAAAAATATGGCTCGCCTGGTTCGTCAAAAGGTGAAAAACGAGGTTTAATTTGAGCTTTTCTCACTTCATCAATAATTTTTCCTCTAATTCTTTGAATTGCATAAGTTTCGAACTTTGTTCCAAACTCGGGGTCAAAACGATCAACTGCTTCGTTTAAACCTTCAATTCCAAATTGAAAAAAATCTCGCGTATCAAAAATATTGAGATTTACGAATCTGGAATGATGAATAACATAATGAACTAAATTTGTGTAACACAATATCAACTGTTTTTTTAATGCTTCAGTTGGGTTTGTTTGGTATTGTGTCCAAAGTTGTGTGGTCTCCATTTCTTACTTCCCGCTTAAATTTTCTGAGAATTCGTTTCCCTTATCAAAGGATTTTTTATTTATCGAGCGGATAAATACAATAGCGATGATTCCTAGCATGCTTGTAAGAAATATGAATACAACAAAAGATCGGACGAGAATATCAACTAACGATAAATTCATCTGACTAAAGAAGATTACTGCTAAAAAGAAAAACAACATTCCTACATTCATTACTATTTTGTTCATACAACTTCCTCGATTTTGACACAATTTATGCAAAGACTATACCATAAATTTTTATTAAACTTTATCGTTTTTTTTTCGAAATTCGCTATTAATTTTAAAATGTTATTTTTTGTGTGGCTATTATTAGCCAAATGTTGATATGTGGAAGTTTAAATCAAGTTTTAGCTCTTAATGCAAACATTTTTTTAATTTAATCTTTTAGGAATTTTTTACGATATTAACTCGTTTTTAATTTAATGAATCTTTATTTTGACATTTATAAGCTATCTTTTTACAAAATTGAAATAATATTCCACATAAAAAACTAAAGAATTGCTATATTTGTTCGATTAATTATGAAGGAATAAAATGAAAAAGCAATCTTTTTACTCGTTAATATTTGTTGCTATATTTCTCTTAAATCAAACAATTCTAGGAGATAACTTGTACATTTACAAAGAAACATCAAAAAAATCTGAGAGCGTAAAATCCACCAGAGAAGCATTTTCTACAAAAAGACTTGGGTCTTTTGTTGATAATGGAATTACGACTTTTAGATTATTTGCACCAAACGCAAAAATTGTAAAACTATATTTATTCGATTCTCCAGAAGCTAATCCAACTTCTGAAAATTTAATGAATATTGATGAAGATGGCGTTTGGGAAGTTTCTATTAATAACGATTTTTCTAAAAAATATTATGGTTTTAAGGTTGCTCAATCCGAAAATGAGGATTTTGAACATCTTCCAATTTGTGTTGACCCTTACGCTAAAGCTTTAACTTCGTTTACCGATTATTACAATCCACGAAAATCTATTGTTTATGATGAAGAATATAATTGGGGCGAAGATAAGTGGATTCAGCAAAATTGGCGCGATTTAATTATTTATGAAATGCACATAAAAGATATGTCGGCACATCCTTCTTCCAAAGCAACCGAACCTGGAACTTATAAAGGATTGATTGAAAATAACAATGGCGGAATAAATTATATTAAAAATCTTGGCGTAAACACAGTTGAACTTCTTCCAGCTCAAGAATACGGAAATATCGAAATTCCATTCAATGATTCGCTAAATGGCAGATTTAACACTTGGAATCCTTATGAAAGAAATCATTGGGGATATATGACTGCCGCATTTTTTGCTCCTTCATCATTTTATTCCGAAAATTGGAAAGAAATTGAAATGAATAAGTGGATGGGACGCGATGGAAGACAGGTAAAAGAGTTCAAAGATATGGTAAAAGCTTTCCACAAAGAAGGAATTGCTGTTATTATGGATGTTGTTTATAATCATTTATCCGAATATGAACTTGGAAATTTGAAGGAAATTGACAAAGATTATTACTTTAGACTTGACGGAAATGGCAATTTTATAACCGAAAGTTATTGCGGAAATGACCTAAAAACCGAAGCACCTATGTTACGCCGCTTAATTGTTGATAGCATAATTTATTGGATGCAGGAATATCATATTGACGGATTCCGATTTGATTTAGGCAAATTAATCGATTGGGAAACACTTGAAGAAATTATCCGCGAAGCACAAATTATTAATCCAAACGTAGTTTTTGTTGCTGAACCTTGGGGCGGTGGATATGACCCGCAAGGATTTTCATATCGTGGTTGGGGAAGTTGGAACGACCAAATTAGAAATGGAATTAAAGGCGAAAACCCAAATAACGGATTGGGCTGGATTTTTGGAAATTGGTATGGAAATAATTCTCCCGAAAGACTTAAAAGCTATATTAATGGAACAACAAATAACTTTGAACATGGTTTATTCCAAAAAGCTGAACATTCTGTTAATTATTTAGAATCGCATGATGGTTATACTTTAGGCGATTTTATCCGAATTGGAACTCATGCCGTAAATCCTCACCACAGAATTGCAAATATTGACGCAAACGCAAAACTTTCTGCTGACCAACTAAAGCTGAATAAACTTGCTGCATTGTTTTTGTTCAGTTCGCAAGGTATTACTATGATTCATTCTGGACAGGAGTTTGCTCGCTCAAAAGTAATTCCTACAAACAATTATATTGGTGATAGAGAAAAAGGATTAATTGACCATAATTCATATAATAAAGACAATTACGCAAATTATATCAATTTTGACCATGCCGAATTGAATTCAGATTTGCTTAATTATTATAAAGGATTAATTGAATTACGCAAAGAAAACGAAGAATTTAGACGAGCTAATATTGACCAAATTAAATTTTTTAACAATTTTCATAGCCAATTTTCTATCGGATTTTCGGTTAAAATGTACGAAAACGAATTTATTGTTCTAATGAACGGTGGTTTAAATAATTTTGAAAAGTTCGTACTTCCAGAAGGAAATTGGGAAGTTCTTGTAAATGACGAAAAAGCAGGAACTAAAGCTTTAGCAACTGTTTCTGGAGTTATAGAAATTCCATCTGCAAGTGGATTTGTTTTACGAAAGAAATAAAATTTAACCTTAACTTGCTTACTTTTATCCAATTTAATTATTACAATTAAATTGGATTTTTTTTGAATAGATTTACAACTTAACTTTGGTGACAAAATGACAAAAATCAAATTTTTAATAATTCACTTATTGTTTGCTTTTTCGCTTGTAAACGCACAATCTGACACATTAATTGTCTCATTATTTTCGATTGATTCAACAATTGTTACTGATGTTCGATACGCCACAACAAATAATTTTACTGGAAAAGTTCTTTATCCAACCGATAAAATTTACATTAGAAAAGTTGTTGGCGAAGCTTTGACAAAAATTCAAGCTGATTTAGTTACAAATCATAATTATCGCTTAAAAGTTTTTGATGCTTACCGTCCGCTATCTGTTCAAAAGAAAATGTGGGAAATTTTGCCAGATGATAATTATGTTGCAAATCCCGCAAAAGGTTCGCGACATAATCGTGGCGCTGCAGTTGATGTTACAATTATTGATTCTTTAGGAAATGAACTAGATATGGGAACTGAATTTGATAATTTTACTGAAAAAGCTCACTTTGCTTATCAAAATTTACCCCAAAAGGCTATTTTTAACAGAACTTTATTACGCAACAAAATGATGGAATATGGATTTAATCCAATAACAACTGAGTGGTGGCATTTCGATTTTAACGGTTGGGAAAAATTTTCAATTCTTGATGTGAAAATCGATTAGCAAAATACAAATTAGTATTTTATTTAGGATAAAGAGTCAGTTTTAAATTATTAATGCTTTTTGTAACGATTTTTCAATCGCATTTTTGAAAACCGATAATCCAACCGGTTTTCTAAAAGTATATTCTATTCCAAGTTCTTCATATTCTTTAGAAATTGACTCTGTTAAATCGCTGCTTAATACAATTATTGGTGGTTTATATTTTAATTCGCTTGTCATAACTTTTTTCACTAAATCAAATCCACTCATTTTGGGCATATTGTGGTCGGTAATTACCAAGGCTGGCATCATTTTCTGAATTGCTTCAAAACCTTCTTCGCCGTCATAAGCTACTTCAACTTGGTAATTTGGAATAATATTGTTTAGCAATTTTTTATAAAGGACTAAATCACTATTTACATCATCAATTAGCAAAATTTTAGTTGAAGATATTGGAATGGTGAAAATAAATGAAGTTCCAGTATTTGGACTGCTTTCCACAGAAATTTCACCACCGTGCATTTGGATAATCTCTTTAACTAACGATAAGCCTAATCCACTACCTTTTTCACCTTTTGTTCCCATTGTGGTATGTTTGGAATCGACAGTAAAAAGTTTTCCAATATCTTTATCCGAAATTCCAACACCTGTATCATTTATGCTAAATTGAATTACTTTTTTATCAACAATTGGTTCGGCTGAAATAAATACTTCACCACCAGGTTGTGTAAATTTAATTGCGTTTGAAATTAAATTATTAAACGCTTGAAGAAGAAGATTTCTATCGCCATGCACAAAAACTTCGTGTTCAATTGTGGAATAAAGTTTTATATCCTTTTTAATCGCATTTCCTGAAAGCATTTTTATTGAATTATTTGCAACTGTTTGTGCGTCCAATCTTTCGGCAATGTACTCAATTCTTCCAGTTTGCAATCGTGTCCAATCCAAAATTGAGTTTACTAATTTTAGCATATTTTGAGCTGATTCTTGAATAAATCCAATATATTGCTTCTGTTTTTCGGCAGAAATATCATCATCCATCAGCAGTAAATCGGTAAAACCAAGAATTGAGCTAAATGGCGTTCTTAAATCGTGAGAAACAATAGAAATAAATTTATCTTTTGAATCATTTAGCGTTTTTAGCTCGTTTGTGGTTTTTAGTACTTTTTCCTCATTTTTTTTGTTCAAAGTTATATCGGAAAAAAGACCGAATATTTTTTCAATTTTACCAAATTCGTTTCGTGCAAAATTTAGTTTATTTCTAACCCAGACTAAAGAACCATACTTATCAAGAATTCGATATTCAAGCTCAACTTGCTTTCTAACGCTATCTTTATAAACGCGTTTAAGTTTTGAAATGGTATTTTCTTTATCGTCGGGATGAATAATTCTAATCCACAATCTGGAATCGTGAATAAATTCTTCATCGGTGTATTTTGTAATTTCAAAAACAGATGGCGAAATAAAGAATTTTGACGATTTTTTGTTATAATCCATTGTCCAGATTGCGTCGTCAATATTTTCGGTAATGCTTCGGTAACGTTCTTCCGATTCTTCGAGTGCATTTTTTGCCTTTTGTTGCTCGGTTATATCGGTAAATGATTCAATAACATATTTTTCATTTGCCGCTGAAAATTTTTTAATTCCTTTTTCTACAATAATTATATCGCCGTTTGTTGTATATCCATCATAAATTGATTTAATCGGCTTGTTTTCTCTTTCCAAAGACAAATATTCTTCTTCCGCTCGGTGTTTGTCTTTTTCTGGAATAAACTCAATTGGACGCAAACCAATAACTTCCTCAATTGTTTTATATCCAAACATATGAGCAAAAGCGATATTTGCGAGAGTAATTTTGCCATTTTCGGTTAAAATTATTCCTTCGGTGGCTGTTTCAAAAATTGAGCGAATTAGGTTTAATTCCTGCTCATTTTTTTTCTTTTCGGAAATATCTGTAAAAACTGCAATATGATAACGAGCTTTTCCTTGTAAATCGGAAACAGATGTAAAATTAGCCAAAACATATACTTTTGTTCCATCTTTTCGCAAAAGTATTAACTCCAATTTTTCACTATCGCTATCAACCGAATTGTTAAAATCCAAATTTATATTTCCAGGAGCATCAATATCTATTAAACTTGCAATATCTTTATCTATTAACTCAGTGCTGGAATATCCAAATTCGTTTATAAATGCGGGATTGCAATAAGTCATTTTGCCTTCGAGCGTAAAAGTGCAAAGATACTCGCGAGTATTTGTTACAATATTTCTAAAAGTTTCTTCCGAATTACGCAAAGCTCGTTCAATATATTCCCTTTCTGTAATATTTGAGCACAAAGCTACTATCGATTGTGTTTCTTCATCTTCAGATAACGCCATTTTAATTGAAACAATGCGAGCAATATCGTTAACTTGAAACTGAATTTTTGTCTCAAAAAGATTGGTTTCTTTTAATGTTTTGATGATTTTGCTAAAATAATCGCGATTAAAATCCTCAATTATATTTCCAATATATTTTCCAAAAGTCTCAATTTTTGAATAACCAAAAACTCTTGTTGCGGCGTTATTCCAAAAAGTAATTGTTCCTTTTTCATCAAACGCAATTATTGCGTCAAGTACTGTTGAAGCAATTGATTGATAAGTTCTAAGCTCTTTTGCTTCATTTTCTAAGTTTTTTATTTTATTAAAAGTATCAGTTACATTTTCGAAAAGTACAAAAACGTAATTAACTTTTTGTGTTTGGTCTAATATTGGAATGAAATTTAACTGAAAACTAATTGAGCCATCAATATTATCTTTAATTCCTTGCGAAAAAACAGATTCTTTGTTTTTAACTGCATCAGCAAATAGTTGAGAAATAACGTCCTTATTTTCATTACCAAGAATCTGGTTTATTGAAGTGCATTTTTGATTAAAAATTTCGCGATAATTTTTTTGAGTTGTTATTTGTGGAGTATAAATTATTTCGCCAAAATTGTTAGTAATTACAAAATAATCAGAAATGGATTTTATAAAATTGTTGAATAATTCATTATTTATAACCTTTTCATCGGTTAAATTTAGTGGAACTCTAAAATCCTCAATTACAAAAATTGCTCCATCAAAAATGTTGTTTTTAAAATTTGGAATAGCTTTTATTATAACCGTTATTTCATTTCCGTCCAAAGTTAGCTTGTTTGATAACTCGGCTTCAAAAGGATTGCCACTTTCTAACTCAAAAAGATAGTTTTTTAATTTTTGTGTATTAAACATTGGAAAAGAAGTGATTTGCAAACCAATTAGTTCAAAAGCTGAATTTACATTTACCAAATCAAACTGAAGCGATGTTTCGTTTGCAATGCTAATTACAAATTTGGAATCAACAGCAATAATTCCAACTGGTGCATTCATGAATATGTTATCCAAAGTTTCGTAGGATAAATTTTGATTCACTTTTTTCTCACTTTCCAAATTTCATAAAATTATAAAAAATCATTTATTTTCAACAGTGTGTTAAAACAAAAATCATTCCAATAAATTTATCTATTTTTAGCTTAATAATGGCACTTTTACAAATTCGCTCGGTTCATTTCGAGATAACTGTAATATTTTAAGACAGATTTATGAATTGTATATTAAAAAAAATAAATTTATAAATTAAAACATTAAAGTGATTTTGAATTAAAATCACTAAAAGCAAAATTAAGATTTTACTCAACATATTGTTTTATAATGTTTTATGCTTGACAATTAAAGTAATTTTTTATATTCTTTGGTCGTCAGAATTATTTATTAACTAAAAAGAATGTATAACAAAAACAATCAAATAAAATATCAGAGTAACAAGTTGGCAAATTTTGCTGATGAAATTATAATTGGTGATAATCCATTTATTAGCAAAAACTCTCAAAATTATTCTTCTTTTGATTTGTTAAATAATCCTTCTGCAAATAATTCAATTTTACAAGAAAAACCGACTCCCAATTACCTTTTTAACTTTTCAATTGGCATAATTACAGTAATTGCTACTTTTATTATACTTTCAAAAGTTGTAACAATAACTTTTTCGGTTGTAAACGATTTTTTCACAACAGCTTTTGTTGGTGGTTATTTTTTGCTTTTTATCTCAACTATTATTTTAATTTCAAAACGAAAAATTCTTTCGTTGGAAGTAAAAAATGACATTTTGCATATAAAAAGCTTTCCAGCATTGAATAAAAAAATTCCAATAAGCCAAATTTTGAAATGCGAAGTAAATACTTCCAACAACACAAATTCCAAATTGGGAAGAAAAATCCATTTTGCTATAAACGAAAATGGAAATAAATACAAACAACCATTGGTAAATGGAATTAATCTTCAATTAATTGATGGAAATAATATTATTATCGGCTCTTACAAATCTTAAATTCCATCTTTTTCGCTTTCTTCACAAAATTGAATAAATTTAACATAGAAATTCTAAATATTAAAATTTGCTTAAATTAAGCCAAAAGTAGAGAAATGAACGAAAATAATTTTGAAAATGGTATTTACACAAAAATCAATTTTGCTGAAACTAAGCTAAAAATTGGCGAATATGATAATTGCAAATTTATCGATTGCGACTTTTCGGGTGTAAATTTGTCCAACTTTGCCTTTATTGAATGCCGATTTGAAAATTGCAATTTTAGCAATGCAAAAATTAAGCAAACGGCATTTAAAGATGTAAAATTCAAAAACAGCAAACTTTTAGGACTAAATTTTAGCGATTGCGACCCATTTTTGCTATCGCTAAATTTTGAAAATTGTCTCTTAAAATTAGCATCTTTTTATAAATTAGTTCTAAAAAAGACCGATTTTGTATATTGCAATCTTCAAGAAGTCGATTTTACAGAAGCAAACTTAATTGCGGCAAGATTTGATAATTGCGATTTATTGCGTGCAATATTTGTAAATACAATTTTGGAAAAAGCCGATTTTCTTACTTCATTCAATTATTCGTTCGATCCTGAACTAAACAAAATTAAGAAGGCAAAATTTTCACAATTAAGTGTTAGTGGTTTGTTGGATAAATACGATATAATAATTCAATAATTACAGATATTTTATAATTTATTCAAAATAACAGAAGTATCGATATTTTCAATTTTGCTAAATGCAAAAACTTTGTTACCCAAATCTTTTAAACTAGCTCCAATATGATAAACCTCGTCATCAATAATCACAAATCTATCGTGGAAGTTTTTCGTGATTTTTACTTCAAGATTATTGTATTGCTTGTTGTATTTTTGAATATCTAACTGAAGTTGTTTTGGAATATTTTGAGTGTAGATTGAGATTTTGATGTTTTGATTCTTGGAAAATAATGTCAATACGGTTTCGTCAATAAAATTATCAATTAAAACGATAGATTTTTTGGCACTTTTGATTAAATCTGATGCAAAAGCATAAGCGTTAAAAATTTGACCATTGAAAAAAATGCCTTGTTTAAATTCAAGTGGGCTGTTTTTGATATGTGACTTGATAGTTGCTACATCATTTTCGAGTGAAGATAGCCTTAGTTCATTTATTTTGTGTTGATTTATGGCATATCCATTTTGGATATAATTTTTAAGAACCGATGTCGCCCATTGACGAAATTTGGTAGCTTTTTTTGAATTTACTCGATAGCCAATTGAGATAATGGTATCTAAATTATAATGTTTAATAAGCCTTTTTACACTTCTATTTCCCTCTTGGCGAACTACCGAGAAATTCTCGGTAGTTGAAGCTTCATCCAATTCTCTTTCTTTATATATGTTTTTTATATGCAACCCTATATTGTCTGCACTTGTGTCAAACAATTCAGACATTTGAGATTGATTTAACCAGATAGTTTCATCATTTACTGAAACTTTTAGCTCCAACTCACCATCATTATAAACTACAATGTTATTCATAAATTCGCCTTTTAAATAGCCTCTTTGGATTATGCTGAATAGTTGAATTTTGGTTATTCAACTACTTTAAATCATTTAAAAACGACTTCCAAAGCTAAGCTGATTTTTTTTCTTTTTCGATATAAACAGGTTCTTCACCATTTTCAACTGTGTTTTTGGTAATTAAACACTTTTCTATGTTGTTTTTTGATGGCAAATCGTACATAATATCTAAAAGCGTGGTTTCAACTATTGAACGCAATGCTCGAGCGCCAGTTTTTCTTTCCATAGCTTTTTTAACAATTAGTTTTAAAGCTTCTTCTTCAAACTCTAACTCAACTCCTTCCATTACAAACAATTTTTTGAATTGTTTAACAATTGCATTTTTAGGTTCGGTTAAAATTCGCAACATTGCACTTTCGTCAAGTGGTTTTAAAGCTGCAATCATTGGCAAACGTCCAACCAATTCTGGAATTAATCCATATTTTACCATATCATCTGGTTGAACTTCTTGCAAAATTTCATCTTCTGTAAAATGATGTTTTACAGCATCTTCATCCGAACTAAAGCCCATAACGCTTTGGTTTAATCGAGAAGAAATAATTGGATTTAATCCGTCAAAAGCTCCGCCAACAACGAAAAGGATGTTTTTTGTGTTTACATTTATTAAATTTTGTTCAGGATGTTTTCTTCCACCTTTTGGAGGAACGCCAGCAACAGTTCCTTCAATAATTTTTAAAAGTGCTTGTTGAACGCCTTCGCCAGAAACATCGCGAGTAATTGAAGTTGATTCACTTTTCCGGGCTATTTTATCAATTTCATCAATATAAACTATTCCTTTTTGGGCTTTATCAAGATTATATTCCGCAGCTTGTAACAAACGGACAAGCACAGTTTCAACATCATCGCCAACGTAGCCAGCTTCTGTTAATGTTGTGGCATCGGCAATTGCAAATGGAACATCCAAAATTTTTGCTAAAGTTTGAGCAATTAATGTTTTTCCAACACCTGTAGGACCGCAAAGCAAAATGTTGCTTTTTTCAATTTCAACATCATCCAACTCAAAATAGGAAGAACTTGAATTTATACGTTTATAATGATTATAAACCGCAACCGAAAGCACTTTTTTTGCTTGATCTTGTCCAATAATATGCTCGTTTAACTTTGCATGAATTATATCTGGAGTGAGAACTACATGCTCATTTCTTTCGGTATTATATGCCGCAATATTTTCCTTCAAAATTTCAACGCTTGATTTTATACAATTGTTGCAAATGTAAACATCGGGACCAGCAACCATACTTGCAACTTCGCTTCCGTCTCTTCCGCAAAATGAACATTTTACTTTTTCATATTCTTTGTTACTTTTCATTATTATCACTTTTATTATTATTCAATTCTTTTAAGTTTTTTTTCGATTTTTCAAGATATAATGAGTTTGGAAATAATTCAAGGAATTTTTCGTATGTTGAAATTGCTGATTTGAAATCCACAATCCCAAATTCATAAACTTGTGCAAGTAAATAAAAACTTCTATCTGCAAAAATATTCAATTCTTTGCTCTCAGACAATTGCTTTAAAATTTCGATTGCAATTGAAAACTTATCCTGAGCTATTAACATTTCGGCATATTTCATTCTTGAGATGTTATTTAGTGCAAATAGATTCTCGTTTTGGCTTAATTGCTTATATTTTTCTTCTGCTTCGGCAAAATTAAGTTGTTCCGATTTCAAATCAGATTTAGCAAATTCAAGTAAATTTAACGAATCACTTTTTGCAATATTTATAATCATCGAAAGTTCAATTGCGTTGTTGGATAAATCGTTAGATAAATCCTCATTAATATTTGCAATTGTTGACAAACTTCCTTCAAAATTTCCGTTATAAAACTCAATTTTTGCCATCAAAAATTTTGCTTCGTTTTTAACGCTATTTTCTGTCCGCGAATATGCAAAAACGTTATGCAAATATTGTTTTGCTTCTTCCAATTTGTTTAACCGAATTGCAATTTTTGCCAATTCCAAATTTGCCTTTCCGAAATAGATTGATAACGCCGCATTTTTAACAATTTTTTCAAAATATGTTTTTGCAGTTTCCAAATTGTTGAATTTTGTAAAATAAATGCTTCCAACTCTAAACAAAGCCTCATTTACAATATCGCCATTTGATGTATTAATTAGCGATTTGTATGTATTAATTATTGGAACATCCTTACTTGAATCGCTTGTGTTGGTTTTGAAAATTGGCTTCCAGTTTGGTTGCAATTTATTCCATTCTTCATCCAACTTAAATTCGAGAGTTTTGGCAAATCCAATTTTACTATTTGGAGCAAATCGTGAATTTGGATATTTATCAATTAAATGCTTAAACGCTTTTGAGGAAACATCAAACTGCGCATTTTGGAAAGTAGTGTTAGCAAAATTGTAAATTACCGCTCCATCGCCACCTTTTTTGTTGTCAATTTCAGTGATAAGTTCAAACGAATCCTCAAATTGATTGTTTTTTACATACAAAAACGCAAGTAATTCCTTAACCGAAATATTTTCGTCTTTATATTTTTCAGCTATTTTGATACTTTGCTCAATTGCTCCAACCGCCGAAAGATAAGTTTCCATTCTTCGTTCAATAAACTCAAGTTGTGTTGGTTGCAATAAAAGCGAATAAATATATTCCTCTGCAGCTTTTTCATATTCCATCGTGTAGGAATAAATTTGAGCTAATTGATATGTAAATTGAATTTTATCAGTTGCTTTGCTTTTGCCTTCTTCCAAAAATTTTATTGCAACATTAAAAGCACGATTTTGAACAGCGTAATTGGTGATAATTGTATAATTTATTTGTGAACTATTATTTAACAAAATGCCTTTTTCCCACCATAAAACGGCATTTTGTTCGTCATCTTTAAGAAAATATGTTGAGCCGAGCATTCCATAAAGCGAAATATCGTTTGGTTTTTGCTTAATTCGGTTAGTTAAAAATGTGATTGAGTTTTCGTATTCTTTCAATTTTAGATAAGCGTCATTTAGCGAATTTAAATACATATTGTTATTTATGTCGGCTTTTGCAAGTTCTTCGTATAAATTTTTTGCTTCCACAATTCTGCCAGATTGCTCATAAGTTTGGGCTAATCTGTATTTATTGCTTAAATTTGTTTGAGCAAAAACAAGCAAAAGTGGCAACATTGTTAGAAAAAGCGTCTTTTTTAACATAAAAACTTGCTCCAAAAGAGAAATCCAAAACTGTATTTATTTAAGATATTTTTCATCAAATATATTTCCAATTCCAAGAATGAGATTTTTATCAAACACCTTTTTAATTTTTGCCATTTCCTTTATACTTTTTTCACCAAACATTTCAAGAAGATAATTGCGTTTCATTTTACCAATTCCATGCTCAGCCGAAACAGTTCCACCAAGATTAACCGCTTTTTTGCAGAATTTGGCATAAAGTGACTTTGCAATTTCAAACTCGGCTTCGTTTTTGGGCAACATATTTAAGTGCAAATGGCAATCGCCAATGTGACCATAGCAAATATAGTTAAGTTTATTTTCAACAACCTCATGTTTCATATAATTATAGTATGTTAAAAATTGCTCTTTAGGAACTGCCGTATCTGTTCCAACTTTGCGAAGTCCTTTTTTTGCCACAAACTCCGAAACTTTGGAAGAAACAGAATGTCGGAAGTTTTTAAACTTTTCGCGTTCCACATTATCCACAGCAAACCAAGAATTATCAATATCAGCATTATATTTTTCAATCAGATTCATCCATTTATTAAATAGAGCTTCTTCCGTTCTTGTATTAATTTCTTGCTCAAACCAAATTGCTGCTTTGTGATTATCGTTTATTTTGGGATAATCATCTTTCAAAAATTGAAGCGAAAAATAATCAAAAAACTCAATTCCTCTTGCATTTATATCTGTTTCGTTATTCGCAAATCTGTTTTTAATTGATAAATCCCGCACTGAATCAACAAAATTGAAAGCATCCAATTCACTTGTAAAAAATAAAATTCCAGAAATAAGATTTTCTGCAATATTGAGTAATTTCAATTTTGCTTCAGTTATAATTCCAAGCGTTCCTTCCGAACCGATAAACAAATCGATAGCATCCATATTTTGATTAACAAAATATCCAGCCGAATGCTTTGTATTTGGCATTGAATATTTTGGCAATTCCATTTCAATTTTGGAACCGCTTTCGGTTTGTATATTTAATATACTTCTTTTTGCGTAATTTTTGCCGCGCTTCAAAAATAAAATTTCGCCATTTGAGAGAATAACTCGTAATTCCAAAACGTAATTTCTTGTAGAGCCGTATTTAAACGATTTTGCTCCAGATGAATTTGTGGCAATTGTTGCTCCAATAAAACAGTTTTGTTCTGTTGGATCTGGCGGATAGAACATGCCTTTTTCGGTAATTTGCTTTTGAAATTCGCTTAAAATGACTGCTGGTTCAACAATTGCAAAATTTTTGTTGGAATTTATCTCAATAATTTTATTCATTTTACTCATCGAAATAACAATTCCACCTTCTGGAACTCTTGCACCAGTTAACCCAGTTCCATTTCCAGCAATTGTAATTTTGGTCTTGTTTTGATTTGCTTCGCGTAAAATTGAGATAATATCAGCTTCGTTTTCTGGAAAATAAACAGCTTCGCAATCGCCCTTAAAATTTGCTGCGTCAACAAGAAAATCCAATATTTCTGACTTGTCGGTTTTAATTATCATTTTTTAGTTTTCCAGAACAAAAATTGAATAAAAACAAACACCTTCAAAGCCAAAACTAAAAACTTTGAAGGTGAATAAATTAAGAAATTCGAAAATTTTAATAAAATCGAATTACTCTACAATTTTGCCATGCTTTTTCATTATCAATTGCCATTCCTCAAGCGATAACGTTTCGGCTTCTTCCATTAGCATTATTGGAATATCTTCTTCAATTCTGTATTGTTTGCGTGTTTCTTTATCAACAGAAACCAAAAAATCGCCATCTAAAACTAAATCAGCTTTTGTTTGAGGGCAACAAAGTATGTCTAATAATTCTTGATTTATCATTTTATTCTCATTTTAAATTTAGAAGATAATCTGCAAGCATATCCAATTCTTCATTTGTCAAATTTTCAACAGCAGGCATTTCTCTTCCATATCTATCACTTAGCATCTTCATTCTTTCGCTATTTAAGAAAGCCGACGGATTTTGCAAATAGCTAATTAAATTAGTTTTATCCCAATTTGTACCCAAATTTGCCAAAGATGGTCCCATTCCAGAACCGCTTAAATCTCTTCCGTGACATGTTTGGCATCTGTTTTTTGCAATTAAATCTTCGGGAGTTACAGAAGTCGGTTCAGTTGTTGAAGTACTTTCTTCTGAGTATGCCGATTCGTTGCTACTTTCTTCTTTTTCAGTTAGTTTTGATAAAGCGAGCAGTAAAATAAATAACACTAAAACGATTGATACCCATTTTTGTGCATTTGTCATATATATTCCTTTCCATATTTTATAATTTGTGATTGCAATTTAGACAATTATTCGTCTTCTTTCATTTGTGAGTCGTAATATTTTTTATAATCCTGAATTGATTTGAAAATCGCTTTTGCAATTTCTTGCTGACCTTTTTTGCTATTCAAATACGCTTCATCTTCTTTGTTGGATAAAAAGCCAGTTTCTACCAAAACTGATGGCATTGAAGCGCCAACTAAAACATAAAATCCCGCTTGTTTAACTCCACGCGATGGAATTTCTTTAATTTGTGAATTCCAATTTTGCGACAAAATTCCAGCAAATTTTTCCGAATATCTCATATAAGCCGAATGTGCCATTGAAACCAAAATGAAATTTTCGTCGGTCAATTTTTCATATCTGTTAGCATTTTCTTCATATTTAATTACACTATTTTCTATTTCGGCTATTTCAATTGCTCTTTCGGTTCTTCCTGGACGCAAAAGATAAACATCAAATCCACGTGCTTTGCTATTTTTCTGTGGAACCGAATTAGCGTGGATTGAAATAAACAGTTTTCCATTATTTTCGTTTGCAATTTTTCCGCGTCTAAAGAGCTCAACAAAATTATCGCCACTTCTGGTTTGAACTACTTTAACTTCGGGCATTTTGGCTTTTATTTGTTTTTCCAATTCAAGAGCAACTTTAAGATTTACGTCTTTTTCTTTCACTTTTGTAACGCCAATCGCTCCAGGGTCTTTTCCACCATGACCAGCATCAATCACAATTACGTCAAAATTCCATTTCTTTTTATTTGCCGAAATATCTTTAAGATATTTATCAAAAACATTATTTTGGATTGTTATTAAAATATCGTCCGAATCAACATCACGCGAAGAAGCTTGCATGGAATCTGTTATAACTTCATCGCTGCTTAGCGTAAACTCAATTTGCTTGTTTCCTTTAATATTTTTGATGTCCATTTTTTTAACAACGCCAGCTGATTTGAATTTTGCTTCCAAATTTGGGTCAATTGTTGCTCCAGTTACAAAAAAGTAAAGTTTTCCGTCCAAAATAGTAGAACGGAATTTATTTATCTTTCGCTTTGCTTCAAGTCTTATTAGCGTTCCATTTGTCATTTCGGAAACTTCAATTCCATAAATGTCATAGTTTGAATTAACTTTTTCAGTTTTTGAAATTGTAATTGGAACTGTTTTTTTCTCAGATTCCAAACTTTCCAACACATTTATCGGGCTGTTTACAAGTGATATGTTTTTTTCACTTTCGTTGTAAGTAATCGTTTTTTGATATGCCATTTCGATATATTTTAACGAATATTGAATTGGAATAAACACATCATCTTTAATTAATTGCGTAGAAATTGGAATTTGGTAAACTTTTTGCTCAAAATTGGAACGCGAAGAAATAACAAAAAATTGATTTTTTGCGGTAACTTTTAAAACAAAATTCTCAAATTTCATCTCAACTTTTTGTGCATCGGGATTATAAAAGTAATTTCCAGAAAGAATTTTGGAAAGCTCCTTTGCCGAAACGTAAGTTACTCCATTTTTTTCAAAATAAGAAAGAAATTGCTTTTCGTTGCCATTTGAAACAGTAATTTTTAACATTCTTTGTCCAAAAACAGAGGTTGTTAAAATTAGTAGTAATAAATAGATGTATCTAAGTTTCATGCTTTATCCAATAAAAGGAATTATAAAACCACTCGTTTTTTTATATTCTTCAAATTTACTTCCAAAATATTCGTTCATCATTTCATCTTCTTTTTTTGCTCGCAAAATAAAAAGTGGAAGTTCAACTAAAATTACAATTGGAATTACAAAATAACCGAGTAATGCCAAACCAAGTCCTAAATCGGATAAAACTTGACTAATATATTGCGGATGGCGAATTTTTTTGTGCATTCCTGTAGTAATTAATTGATGATTTTTAAGAATTGCTATATCTTGAGTATAAAATGATTTCAAATTTTGGAACGATTTTACCTGAATCCAAGCAAAAATGACAAAAAGAACAACACCAAAAATTCTTAAATACTGTAAATCAGCACTATATTTCAAAGTTCCAATTTCAAAAACAGCAAATATTTGAAGAATTAAAACAAGTGCAGAAATATTTAACGGCGTTTTTTGCAAATATGTTTTAGGTCGTCTTTCCGATTTCATTACGGATTTTCTTAATCCGCCTTTTGTTGCAGTCGAATTTGCAGCAATTGAAATTATCAAAGCAACAAACGAAATAATATTTATAGCATCCATAAGTTTTTTATCATTTTTAATAGACAAATATAACAATTTGTTTTTAAAGATAATTATCTCAAGCTATTGATAAAATCTTTCTCAAAATTCCTAAAATTAATTGCTTGAATATACTTTTTTAGAAAATAAATACTATATTGCAACAAAAATAACAATGGTTTAAGATGTTTAAAAAACTTGGTTTAGCAATTACTTTTTCTCCTAATGGAAAGGCTCTCGTTTTTGAAGTTAAAAGGCTATCTGATATTTTAGAAGCTGAGGTAGTTTTTATTCACAATGGTGAAAAGACATTAGAAACAGAATCTAAATTATTAGAACTGATTAATTCTGCAGGATTTGATAATTCCAGAATTAGCATTGAATGGGTTAAAGGAAATATTGTAAAATCCATAACCAAGAAAGCTGCCGAGAAAAATGTTGACCTACTTATTTCTGGAGCATTGGAAAAAGAAAATATGCTTAAACATTTTATTGGTTCTGTTGCCCGCAATTTAATGAACGAAGCTAAATCCTCGGTTTTAATTTTAACATCACCTTCTGTTACACCCAAAGGATTCAAAAATTTTTATGTTTCTGTAGAGTTTACTCCCGAAAGTGAAAAAACTATTAAATCCGCATTTCAATTTGCTCTTAAAGAAAAGGTAGAAGAATTTGTTTTAATCAAGGATTTTTACGTTCCTGCTTTGCCTTTTACAATGCAAGAAGGCGTTTCTGTTGAAAATTTTGATAAAATTAGAAAACAATGGCAATTGGAAGAAGAAGAAAAAGTTAGATTATTAGTAAATGAACTAAATCTTCATGGACTTGAAGTTAAAATTAAGTGTTTATATGGAAAAGAAGGTTGGGAATCAAATAATTTTGTTCGCACAAATAATGCCGATATTTTTGCTATTTCAGCCCCAAAGAAAAAAATTGGATTTATCGACAGACTGTTTCCACACGAAGTCGGTTATTCATTCGAAAAAATTCCAACAAATTTATTAATTATTAGATAAATCAAAATGCAGTTAACCACAGACCAAATATCTGCTTTTCTTTTAGCTATTACATTAATGCTATTTTTTGCAAAGTTTTTTGGCGAACTATTTATTCGTATTAAACAACCTGCAATAATTGGCGAAATTGTTGCTGGTATTATTTTGGGTCCAACTGTTTTAGGAATGATTTCACCTAACACTTTTGAATGGCTTTTTCTTCAAAAAGAAATTTCGCTTTCGCTAAACGCACTTACCACACTTTCTGTTGTTCTTCTTTTATTAGTTTCTGGGTTGGAAGTAGATTTATCGGTAGTTTTTCATCACAGAAAATCTGCTGCATATATTAGCACACTTGGAACGTTAATCCCTTTTATAATTGGTTTTGCTTTTTCATATTTTTATCCGTCACTAATGGGAATTGGAAAAGATGGAAGCAAACTCATTTTTTCTCTTTTTATTGGCACTGCGTTATCAATTTCTGCACTTCCAGTAATTGCAAAAATTTTGCTTGACCTTAATATTTTCAAAACCAAAATTGGTTTAATCATTATTTCTTCTGCAATGATAAACGATTTTGTTGGTTGGTTGCTTTTTTCTCTAATTCTTGGCTTAATTGGTTCGGGTTTACACGCTGTTAATTTTGTTTACACGGCTATTTTTACATTGTTGTTTGTTATTTTCATCCTTTTTATTGGAAGAAAAATAATAAGCTATTTACTTCAAAAGGTTAATAACAATTTTACTTTTCCTGGTAGTTCGTTGAGTTTTATACTTTTATTGGGATTATTAGGTGCTAGTTTTACCGAATTAATTGGCATTCACGCTGCTTTTGGAGCTTTTATTATTGGAGTAGCTTTTGGGGATTCTGTTCACTTAAAAGATGAAACCAAAGAAATTTTACATCAGTTTATTACAAATATTTTTGCTCCGTTATTTTTTGTTTCCATCGGTCTTAGTGTAAACTTTATTGCAAACTTTGATTTACAATTGGTGATTATTGTTTCAGCTTTAGCATTTATTGGAAAAGTATTTGGTTGCGGTTTGGGTGCTCGCTGGTCTGGAATGAGTAAAAACGACTCTTGGGCAATAGGATTTGGAATGAACTCGCGAGGTGCAATGGAAATTATTCTTGCATTATTAGCTTTGCATTATGGTTTAATTCAGGAAACAGTATTTGTTGCTCTTGTTGTTATGGCATTATTAACTTCTATTGTTAGCGCACCTTTCATGAGCTACTTCTTGAAAGAAAAAGACAAATCGAAATTCTCAAACTTGCTAAATGCCAAACAAATTATTTTTTCAGACAAAATGCTAAAAGAAGATGTTATTAAAGAATTGGTCAATTTAGCTGCCGAACAATTAAAAATTGATAAAGATTATATTTTAAGCGAAGTTATTGCTCGCGAAAATACTTTCCCAACAGGAATTGCTAATTATCTTGCACTTCCTCATGCTCGTATAAAAATAAAAGAGCCTTTTGTTGGAGTTTTAGTAAATAAAAACGGAATTAATTTTGAAGCTCCTGACGGATTGCCTTCTAAAATAATAATACTTTTACTCACTCCTGAAAATAATAACGAACTTCAGCTTCAACTATTGTCGCAAATTGTTCATGTTTTTGCTGACAAAAAGAATTCGGAAGATTTAATTGAACTAAAATCGCCCGAAGAAGTTATTAACCAACTTAAAATTCTCTCAACACCTAAAAAGAGTGTTTCAAATTAGGATTTTTGTAACTTATTTTTCATTTCAATCGGTAATCTTGAAATTCCTTTAATTTAAACAGTATTTTTATAACCGAAATGTTAGATTTGTACCCGAAGAAATTTTAATAATTATTAAGCAAAAAATGCAAATTCCAGAACATCAGGTTGAAGAAATAAGAGCTAACACAGATATTGTCGATTTAATTTCGGGATTTGTTCAATTACGAAAACGCGGACGAAATTACATTGGACTTTGTCCATTCCACAACGAAAAAACGCCATCTTTTACGGTAAGTCCCGATAAACAAATCTATCATTGTTTTGGTTGTCACGCTGGTGGAAATGCAATCCGTTTTTTAATGGATTACAAAAATATTTCGTTTGTCGAATCTGTTGTTGAGCTTGCCGATAATCTTGGAATTAAAATTGAAGAAAACGCCGCACCAAATGTTGAAGAAAAATCGGAATTTGAAGAACTTTATGAAATAAATGTTTTAGCTGCAAAGTATTTTTCCAACAATCTTTTAAAAAATCCCAAAGGGGAAATTGCTCGTAACTACTTCCAAAACAGAAAAATTAAGCCTAAAACCAACACAATTTTTGGATTGGGTTTTTCGCTAAACGAATGGGATTCGTTGTTAAATCACTTAAAAGAGAACAAAGTTAATCTTCAACAAGCAAAAGATATTGGTCTAGTTGATTCAAAAGACGACGGAAATTATTACGATAAATATCGCGGACGCATTATTTTTCCAATTTTTTCACCAAATGGACGAGTAATTGCGTTTGGCGGAAGAGTTTTGAATCCCGATGAAAAGACTGCAAAATATATAAATTCGCCGGAATCAAAAATTTATTCCAAGCGAAAAACGCTTTACGGACTTTATCATTCAAAAGAGGAAATTAGGCGGCTCGATAAAGCAATTCTTGTTGAAGGCTATATGGACGTGGTTTCTTTGTTCCAAAATGGGGTTAAAAATGTTGTGGCTTCTTCTGGAACTGCTTTAACAGAGGAGCAAGTTCTGCTTCTTTCGCGGTTTACTAAAAATATTGTTGTTAATTTTGATGCCGATTTGGCGGGACAAAAAGCCGCAACACGAAGTATTGAAATACTATTAAAACACGGATTTGATGTAAAACTTATACTTTTGCCAAACAACGAAGACCCAGATTCGTATATAAATAATTTTGGAACTGAAGAATTTGGAAAGCAAGTTGCTAATGCAAAGGATTTTCTCGAGTTCCAAACTGAGCAGTTTTTTAATGCTGGTGCTTTTAACGACACAAAAAAATCAGCCGAAGCAATTCGCGAGCTTGTTAAAAATGTAGCTCTTATTAAGGATGAACTTAAGAGAAATATCTTTATTAAAACTATTTCTAAAAAGTTTAATTTACGCGAAAAATTGATTGAAAAAGAGTTGGATAATGTTTTAGGACAAAATATTACCAAAGAAATTCAAAACGAAGTTAGAACTGAAAGAAAAAACGCATCTAATTTGAATCTTTTGCAAGGTGAAACTGAATCAAATTTTTCATTCCAATTTGAAAGAGATTTAATAAAATTGTTGCTCGAAGGCGATTCTGAAATTATTGAGTGTATTTTTGATGGTTTTCAACCAAATGATTTTAAAAATAAGGTTTTTAACCAAATTGCAAATAATGTTGAGTCAAATTATCATAAAGGAATTTTTAAAACTTCGTTAATTATTGATAGCCTTTTGGATGAAACAATTAAAACTACAGCACTTTCACTAACTCTTGGCGAAGATGTTATAAGTGAAAGATGGAATGATAAAAACGAAGATGATAAAATTCAGCTAAATCATCTTCAAAAAGCAAAGGATTTAGTACGTAAGTACAGTGTTTTGTTGTTAAATAATCAAATAACTAAAAACTATCATCAAATTTTGCTTGCGGAAAATGATGAATTGGTAAAACAATTATTAATTGAGAATAAAGAGTTGACTCAACAACGCAAAAGGATTTTGGAAGGACAAGGAAATTCAGATTTAATTTAGGGGCTTTATGAATTCTACGATTTTCGAAATTAACACACGTGTGTGGATTAAAAGATTTACGCACGAAAATAATGTTCCAAAACTGCTCAGCGTTCCAGAAAATTACTGGAAATCGCTTATTGATAAAGGAATAAAATATGTTTGGCTTATGGGTGTTTGGGAAACCGTTCCCGAATCTGTTGGCGAATATTGCTTTACCGATGGTTTAACTCACGAATATAGCTTAGCTTTACCAAATTGGAATAAAAATGATGTAATTGGCTCGCCTTACGCTATTAATAACTACACTTTTAACAAATCGTTAGCCACTGCCGATGAGTTTATTCAATTTAAAAACAAGCTAAACAATATTGGATTAAAAATAATTTTGGATTTTATTCCAAATCATTTTAGTGCACAAACTTCACTATTAAACTCAAATCCCGAAATATTTTTGGAAGGCAATGAACTCAATTTTATTGAAGATAAAAGAACATATTTTAAAGCCCAAAATGATAAGATTTATGCTCACGGAAAAGACCCATATTTTCAAGCTTGGAAGGATACAATTCAAGTAAATTATTCATCAAAAATTGCAACCGAGTTTATGATAAATGCATTAATTAATGTATCAAAATTTTGTGATGGAGTTCGTTGCGATATGGCAATGCTTGCTTTGAATAGTGTTTTTAGTAGAACTTGGAACATTTATACGCACCTAAACAACGAAAATGATAGCAAAAATGAATTTTGGTTTCAAGCAATTAATAAAGTTAAAAACTTAAACCCCGATTTTCTTTTTATCGCCGAAGCTTATTGGGAGCTTGAATGGCAACTTCAACAACTCGGTTTTGATTTTACTTATGATAAAAAATTATTGGATAGATTGGAATTTAGCAATGCCGAAAATGTAAACGGACATTTGCACGCCGAAGAAAGCTATCAGCAAAAATCGGTGCGTTTTATCGAAAATCACGACGAAAACAGAGCAATTACTGCTTTTGGAGTTGAAAAATCGAAAGCCGCTGCGGTTGTTATTTCTACAATTCAAGGACTAATTTTTTATAACGATGGTCAGTTTGAAGGAAAATCCGTTAAACTTCCTGTCCAATTAGGTCGCGAACCAATTGAAGAACCAATTACAGAAATTGTTGAATTTTATAACAAATTGCTCAAAATTAGAAACAATCCAATATTTTTTGTTGGAAATTGGAATTTACTTTGCACAATTCAACTCCATCGCGATTTTACAAACAAAAACATTCTCGCTTGGCAGTGGAAATTGGATAACGAAAGACGCGTCGTAATTGTAAATTTTTCATCCGAAACGGTTTATTGCAGAATTAAATTTGACATTGAAACGCAGCTTGAAAATATAATTCTTCACGATTTACTAAATGACAAAGAATACGAGCGAAGTGTTTCCGAAATATTGAATGATGGACTTTTTGTTCATCTCGAAGCTTTTAAATCGCATATTTTTGAAATTAAATAGTCTTGCATAAATTTATTAAACTCAACTTACTGTATTCATTTTAGGACAGTTTCATTTCCTTCTTGCGAAAACATGGTGTTTTCGGCATATTTTTTATGGCATAATAGTTGAAATTATAGTTACATCGTTAACTAAAATTAAAAGGAGATTATTATGAAAACCAAACGAAATGAAATATTAGTCATGATAGCTGCTATTTCAATTTTTGCATGTGTTGATTTATTTCCACAACGAGCAACTCAGGATTTAAGAAATCCTCGCATCATATCAACTGAAAAATCTCGCGAAAAAGTTACTACGCCCGAAAAAACCAAAACAAATACAGAAGTGTTGGATAGAAAAAAAGCAGAAACTCCAAATCGCGTTAACAGCCCTTCAACTGATGTAGGTACTTCAAGTAGAGAAACTACATATAATGAAGGTGATGTTATTCATGATTACTCCCCAATTGAAATTGAAGAAACAAGAGAAAGACGCGATACACGACTTTTAGGAAATGTGGAAAGAAGAAGAATTACACCAAAACGCGTAGTTCACACAAACAGACCAATTTATGTTAAAAAACATACTAATTACCGAAATCCATATTATTTTACTTGTCGCACTTTTCCTTTTGGAATAGCTAATGTATATCCTCATTTTCCATTGCGATTTGTTTCGGCAAATATTGATTATCTTTATACCAAAAAGAACAATTATGGACCTTTTTCTGTCAATTATTTTGAAGTAAATGTTTCTGTGTTGGTGACTCACAATTACTTGGAAGAGTTTGGAGTTTTAGTACAATATCCAAATGGAAGTGAACAAATAATTCTTTTTAATGAAGATGAGATATTTTTGGTTCCTGGAAAGATTTACAATTTTTCCAAAATAGTTGCTCTTCAAGACACTGGAAATATAAATTTAAGAGTCGGATTTTATGATTCATTTAATGATTCATTTTATCCCGCAGTTTATTCAAGAAATGAAACCGATCTGTCTATTCGTGTAAGATTATAAAATATGCTCTTTTTAAGCTAAAAAGTTAACTTTTCTTAATCAAATTTAGTGCAATGGAAATTCCTTCCATTGCACTTTTTCTTTTTTAAACCAAAATAGTTTATAACTCTAAAGCATAAATTATTTATTTTAGTCCTAACTTTTTATTTCGGTTAATTGAACCACAAAAAAGGATTATTCAACTTAATTGGAAGATTATGAAACTCACAATTTTTGTCTTTGTAATTTCTTTTGCAACATTATTTTCACAAAAATCAAAAATCCCAGAATATTACAATATTGACTCAAGTTTAACACTGGAACTCCAAAACATTGTAAATAGTCTTGAGCTTGATAAAGATTTTCACGTTGGTGAAGATGGAATTGAACAAATTTCATTAGCCGTAATTGACTTAAATGACAAAACTGCTTCAATTGGTGGCGTTAATATGGATAATTTCATTTATCCAGCTTCTGTTTATAAAATGTACGTTGCCGCTGAAATTTTAAACCAAATTTCACAAGGCAAACATTCATTAAATCAAATATATGTTGTTAAATCGCCAAATGATGTTGATAAATCAAAAGAAATTTCCAACGATCCACGTCCACTTCTGCAAAGTGGCGATACTGTTACTGTAAACTATTTGCTCGATTTAATGATTACACGAAGTGATAATTCAGCCGCAAATTGCTTAATTGATATTGCCAAAAGAGAAAATGTAAATAATCTAATCAACTCATATAATTGGGTTGGAAGCGAAGTAACGCGTAAATTTTTAAGTCGCAAATATGAAGATTCTGGATATGAAAAAATTCGCGGAACCGAGACTTGTGCTTTACACGCAGCCGATTTTATGTATTTGATACAATCCAACAGACTTGTAAATCCTTGGGTTAGTCTGCAAATGAAAGCACTTTTGGGGCGACAATTAGATAACACAAAATTATCAACTGGACTTCCAGAAAACACAATGTTTTTCCATAAAACTGGTTGGTATTCTTTTTGGACAAACGATGTTGGAATTGTTGACGATGGAAAAATCAAATATATTATAGCATGTTTTCTTCCACTTGAAGAAGAAATTGCTCTTGGAAAATTTAAGATTCTTTCCGAAAAAATTTACAATTTAATAGAAAATAGTGACAAATAAGAAGTAAATTTCAAAGAGGGGGAAATTAGAGAATATAGTTTTTGCAATCTTAAAAATTATTAGTGAGGAGTTTTATGAAAAATAAGTTCAATTTAGTCGTTTATTTACTTGTAATCTTAACAAGTTTATCATTTTCTCAACCAATTTTGGAACGATATAACAATCTTGGCAAAATGTACGTTGAGGAATTTTCTTCTGCTCCATTTCCACACATTGAACGAGAAAATGGACATTTTTATAACAATGTTTCTTATCCAAAAGACACACATTATAACGATAGCAGTGTTGCTATATTTATTCCAAAAGGATTTAAGCAAACTTCCGCCACAAATTTTGTTGTTTATTTTCACGGATGGTATAATAATATTGATAGTTCTTGTATTCAACACAATATAATTGAGCAATTTTCCGAAAGCAATAAAAATGCAATTTTCATTTTTCCCGAAGGACCTAAAAACGCTCCCGATTCATTTGGTGGAAAATTGGAAGAAAAATACGGACTTAAAAATCTAATAAATGACGTTGCCCAATTTTTACTAAAAAAAGGTGAAATAAATTCAACACAGGTTGGAAATATTATTTTGGCGGGTCACAGCGGCGCATATCGAGTTATTTCATTTTGCTTAATGCGTGGTGGATTAACGCCAAACATTTCGGATGTTATTTTATTTGATGCTCTTTACGGAGATACCGAAAAATATGCTTATTGGATTGATAATTTTAATGGCAGATTTATTAATATTTACACAAACGATGGCGGAACAAAATACGAATCGCAAAATTTGATGGATGATTTTGTTGGATGGGAAATTCCTTATTTCCAAACAGCCGAAAATGAGCTAAAAATTGATGATTTAACAAATAATCGCTTAATTTTCATTCACTCCGATTTATCGCACAACGAAGTAATTGCGAAACATAACCAATTTTATAAATTTCTTAAAACAAGCAAGATTGGTGGAAAGTGAAATGTGAAAGGTGAGATGTGAGAAGTGAGAAGTGAGATGCGAGAAATGAGATGTTAGATGTGAAAAATATTGCTGTTTACTTTAGTTTGCAAACGAACAAAAAACTTAAAACAGAGGCTTAACTAAATAGTCACGACAAGAAAAATCAAAAAGGAGGCTTTGACTAAATAGTCGCGACACAAAAAGCAAAAAACTCTTTGCATAAAAAGATAATTATGTTTAGTTTTTGCCAAGATTTTTATAATAAATGAGGTTAATTAATTACTCTACCTTGCTTCCCCAAATTATTAACCCAAAATTGTGTGAATATAACAGTTCGTCTTTTTAGACAGATCGGTAATTGCCAATAAAAATGCTGTGTTTAGCCATTCGATTTGGACAAATAAGTTAATAGGGTTTACACAATTGTGTATAAAAAAAAACACTAAGTGGTATGAAATAAATAATAGAAAGAGAATTTTATGAAAACGGAAAGTCACTCAATAAACGATGTATTAGCAAAAAATGCAACTTCATTTTTTATCCCACCATTTCAAAGAGCTTTTGCTTGGGGAAAACCCGAAATAGAAAGGTATTTTAGCGATGTAATCCGCATTATAAATTCTGAATTAGATGAGAAGCAAAACGAGAAAGTGGAGCATTTTTTTGGAACTATTGTTATCACAGAAGAAAAAGGAGGTTTTGCAAATAAATCGGTAGTGGTGGACGGTCAACAAAGACTAACAACTACGCTTTTATTTTTGATTGCTTTACGTGACTTGGAAACAGATAAAACAAATCAAGATTATATAACCCAAAATTATTTGACAAATAATACATCAACTTTTCAAGATAAAATTAAACTCAAACAAGTTACAAAAGATTGGGACTCATATCGCTCTTTAGTAAATAAAGATATTCCGAGACCAGGGATTATTTATAATGCTTATCAACTCTTTACAAGATTAATAAATGAAAAAAAGAGGTTAAATCCAATAATTGAATTAAAACATTATATTACAGCAATTCAAAGGATGAATGTTGCTGTAATCTTCTTAGATGAAAGACCATTTAAAGGAGAAGACCCTCAAATTATTTTTGAAACATTAAATTCACTTGGTAAACCACTAACTCTATCTGATTTAATAAGAAACTATGTATTGTTAAATATGGATAGTAATAGCCAATCTGATGTTTATGAAAAAATCTGGCATCCCCAAATTGAGTCTGTTTTACTTGATAGTACTTCTGAATTTTTTCGCGATTATCTTCAATTTAAGGTTGTTGGTTCAATTAAAGTTGTAAGCGATAATAACACGAAAGAAATCTATCAATTATTCAAGAATTTTGTTGAAAATAAGTTTAATAGTCACAAAGATTTCATAAGTGATATTGTCCGTTACGTAAAATGGTATAAATGGATAATTACTAATGTTGTAAATGACAGAATATCTAATGATACAAATAAAAACCGTGAAATAATTGAACTTATTAGAAATATTTTCCATGATATTAAATCAGAAGCATTTAAACCTTTTGTTTTAGGTTTGTTAGAATATCATCAGTCAGGTGTTGATGAAGTAAAGTTAGGTGATGACTTGCTAATCTCTATACTTGAAACTATACGCACATACTTAATAAGACGACGCACTATTGGATTAACACAGGGAGAAAACAAAAATATTGTATTATTGTGCAATAAAATTGAAGATTTAGCAAAAAAGAAGGAATCAATGTTAAATTTATTAACAAGTATGTCCTATAGAATGAGACTCCCAAATGACCTTGAAATGAAGAGAGTACTTGAATCTATCAACTTTTATGAAGGCTTAAAAAGTTACTCAAAATTTATATTAGGTAAAATAGCAGAACACAATACAAAGGTTTCAGTAGATTTTCGTAATAAAAAGATTACTATCGAACACATAATGCCTCAAAAACTTGAAGCTACCTGGATTAAAGATTTGGGGGAAAATCATAATGAAATACATAAACAGTATTTGCACAATATTGGAAATTTAATTCTCACTGAATTTAATAGTGAAATTGGCAACAAGTCTTTTTCTGACAAAAAAAAGAAATTATACTCTTCCTCATTAAACTACAGATTGTCAGTAATAAATAAAGATATTTGGAATCAAGAAAGTATTTTGTTACATCAAAAGAATATGATAAGTTGGTTTTTAGAAACATTCAATTTGCCAGAAACACATCAAGAAATTTCCAATTGGAATACGATGATTCTTGAGGATACTAAATTTTCACCACTTGATAAAGATGCAGGGGATATGGCGGAGGGGAATAAACCTTTAGAACTACATATTGAAAATAAAACTTTTAAAGTATCAACATGGCAAGATGTTTTTCTAAAATTCCTTCATTTTATTTATAATAATCAGAATTATGATTTTAATATTTTGATTGAAAATCAAAGTGAACTTTTTGGGAAAAATGATGTCATTGTAAATTTGGATCAATTATTTTTGCTTATCGATAATAATAATGAATTAACAAAGAAATATAAGACTTTTGGTGGTAAAATTTGGGATAAAGCTGAGGAAATACACGATAATGAATTATTTATCCATATTAACATTTCTGCTTCATATTGTATGAATAGAGTTGCAAGTATCATGAACAAATTTAATATGGAAGAAAATTCAGTTGAGATATTCTTAAAGTAAAAAATGTGGCACTTGGTAAAATATGCATTTGTCTCAAAAAAACATGGTTGATTATATATATAATTAAAAGTTGACTTGAAAGAACATAGAAATATTTTGATAAGTAATTATATGAAAAAGAAAATAAAATATAGCGATGAAAAAATAGGTAAAGTTGAAATAACTGAAGATTTTTTACCAAAACCAGAAGAACTCTTTTAAAAAGAGAATACAATAAAAGTTACATTAAATTTGAGCAAATCAAGCATTGATTTTTTTAAAGATTTGGCAAAAAAACATGGAAGTCAATATCAAAAAGTAATAAGAAATTTATTAGATAATTACTCATCACATTATTCACAATCATAAACGTGTGCTATAAAGCAATGCTGTCAACTTAAGCAATTTGTCATTACGCGAATCTCTCACGCGGAATCCATTTTTTGGTAATTCGATGCGGCGAACAACAAAAACATTTGGACGTATTCAAAAAATATTTTCTTAAATTGACTGCATTGGCTATAAAGAGTGGATAATAAAAGTCCGTATTCTTCTTTTACTTTTCCATTCTCTTCGAAAAAAGCCATTCGCGAACGAGCCAATTATCGTATGATTCCTGCCAAATTACGTGAGCTTTGTCCTTATATTCCGTATAAATGTGTTTAGAATCCATAATTCTTTTAACAATTGAGTCATTATTTAGAAAATCGCTATTATTTGGGTCAGAAATTAAAAGAACATCCTTTCCACAATTAGAAATTGCATTTATCATATTTCGCGAACCACCAACTGGAACAGAAAGATCAACATCGCCATGAAAATTCCAAATTGGAATTTCTTTAATTTCGCAAGCCATTTGTGGATCGGCAGAACCGCTCATAATTATTGCAGCAGCAAAGCGATTTGGATTATTCATTAGTAAATACCAAGAAGCAAATCCACCCATTGATAAACCAGTTACGTAAATTCTACTTTCATCAATAGAGAAATTAGCGACAATAGAATCAATTAAGCTAATTACAGTTGCTAATTCGTTGCTTATTGGTGTATTTTGGAAATCATATTTATCTTGAGTCCAATCAGTATCAACCCAACGGTTTTCCAAAGGGCATTGTGGAGCAATTACAAAACAAGGATGTTCCTTTTGATTTTCTGTTTCTACCCAAACAGTTGCTAAACGATGAAATTCTATTTGTTTTTGGTTGTCAATTCCACGTTCACCCGAGCCGTGAAGTGAAATTACTAACGGAAGTTTTTCGTTTTTTATGTTTTCTGGAACAAACATCCGATAAGGAATTGTTGTTGAATCCATTGTGTGTACATGACTTTCAAATTTACTTATCAATTCATTTTCTTGTGCAAACATGGAATAAAAACTCAAAAGCATTAAAATTATAAAAATTCGTTTCATTTCTTTCCTTCGTGTTCTAAGTGGACTTAGTGGTTACAACAAATTACTTGCTAGTTCAGCCAATTCAGAACGTTCACCTTTTTCAAGATTTATGTGAGCGTAAAGCTTTTGCCCTTTAAAATGGTCAATTAAATATGACAAACCATTCGATTGCGAATCCAAATATGGATGATCAATTTGATAAATATCGCCAGTAAGAACAATTTTGGAACCTTCACCAACACGAGTAATAATTGTTTTAATTTCGTGCGGAGTTAAGTTTTGGGCTTCATCAACAATAAAATAAATACGTTGTAAACTTCTTCCACGAATATAACTTAAAGGCTCAACCACAAGCTTTTCATCCTTAATCATATTTGCAATAGCAACATAATTTGAATCCGTTTCGGAATATTGGTCTTGAATTACCTTTAAATTATCCCAAAGTGGCTGCATATATGGTCCAATTTTACTATCAACATCGCCGGGTAAAAATCCAATATCTTTGTTACTTAAAGGCACAATTGGACGAGCAACAAATATTTGGCGATATTGCTTTCTAACATGCATTGCGCTTGCAAGAGCAATTAAAGTTTTTCCAGTTCCAGCTTTTCCTGTAAGTGAAACGAGTGGAATATTTGGATTTATTAAAGCGTCAGTTGCAAAAGTCTGCTCGGAATTTCTTGGTTTAATTCCCGAGACTGGATTTTTATCAATTCTGTTAAAATATTGTTGATCGCTATCAAGATAAGCCAAAACTGAGCGATTTGTGTTTCTTATTATAAAATATTTGTTTGGAACAAACTCGCAATCGGTTTTGTCTTTAACTTCGCTTGCTTCAACATGAAAAGGTGCATCGTAGAATTTTTTGATAACATCATCATCAAAATCTTCAATTATTTCTTTTCCGCTATAAAGTTCGTCAATACTTCTAATTTTATCAGTTGTATAATCTTCGGCAAGTATTCCAAGAGCTTTGGCTTTCATTCTTAAATTAACATCTTTTGTAACAAGAATGTTTTTGCGTTTTTCGGTGCTGTTTTTTTCAAGTTCAAAAGCACAACTTAAAATTCTGTGGTCGGGAGTATCTTCGCGAAATGCATTTTTAATTTCTTCGCACATTCCGTTTGTAATTACAATTCTTACTTTGCCTTTTCCTTTTCCCAGCGAAATTCCGCCATTAAAAAGGTCTTTTCCTGTTAAGGAATCAAGTGTGCGGGCAAATTGGCGAGCATTTATGTTAATTACTTGTGTTCCACGTTTAAAGTGGTCAATTTCCTCAATTACTGTTAATGGAATAACTACATTGTTCTCTTCAAATTGGTTAATTGAGTTTGGATCGTGCAGAATAACATTGGTATCAAGTACAAATGTTTTAGGATTTTTTTTTGCCATAATTTTCACAGATTGTTTTCAATAATAAGTAAGCAATAAATAATTATAATATATAATTTAATCAAGCTAAATCTATTATATTATTGTTAAAAGTTGTGATTTGTAAGAAAATTTCAAAAAAAAATAAATAGGTGACAAAATGGCTATTGAAACAGTTAATCCAAACACCAACAAATTGGTAAAAACGTTCATAAAAATGGAAAATGAACGCGTAAATGAAGTTATTTTGGAAAGTGAAAAAGCATTTCAAAAATGGCGACAAACTACGTTTAACTTTCGTTCTAATTTGTTATTCCAAACAGCTAACGTACTTAGAAAAAACAAGGCAAAATATGCCGAAATTATGACTTTAGAAATGGGAAAACCAATTACTCAAGCAATTGCAGAAGTTGAAAAATGTGCTTGGGTTTGCGAATATTATGCAGAAAATGCCGAGACAATTTTGCAAAAAGAAATTATTGCAACAGATGCTTCCGAAAGTTTTGTTCAATTTGATGCTTTGGGAATTGTTCTTGCCGTAATGCCATGGAATTTCCCATTTTGGCAAGTTTTCCGATTTGCTGCACCTGCATTAATGGCGGGAAATGTTTGTCTGCTTAAACACGCATCAAATGTTCCAATGTGCGCTTTAGCTATTGAGGAGATATTCACCGAAGCAGGTTTGCCCGGTGGAACATTCAAAACATTGTTAATTGAATCATCGCAAGTAAATAATGTTATCCAAAATCCACTAATAAAAGCAACAACACTAACTGGAAGCGAACCAGCGGGAATGTCGGTTGCTTCCGCTTCTGGAAAAGCTTTAAAGAAAAGCGTTATGGAACTTGGTGGCAGCGACCCATTTATTGTTTTAAGCGATGCAAATATTGATGAAGCTGTAAAAGTTGGCGTTTTTGCGCGAATTATGAATAACGGACAAAGCTGCATTGCTGCTAAACGATTTATTCTTGCTGAGGATATTGCTGATGAATTTGAATCTAAATTTGTTGATAAAATGAATGCCCTAATTGTCGGAAATCCAATGGAAAAGGAAACAGAATTGGGACCAATTGCACGCGAGGATTTGCTTTTGGAACTCGATTATCAAGTTAAAGAAACCGAAAAACAAGGTGCAAAAGTTTTATGTGGCGGAAATAGACTTAACAGAGAAGGAGCATTTTATCCACCAACCGTTTTAAGTAATGTTAAAAAAGGAATGCTTGCTTACTCAGAAGAACTTTTTGGTCCTGTCGCAATTATCATTAGAGCAAAGGACGAAGTGGAAGCAATCAAAATTGCAAACGATACAGCATTTGGACTTGGGGCTTCGCTTTGGACAAGCAACACAGAAAATGCGAAAAATTTGGCTACTAAAATTGAATCTGGTTCGGTTTTTATTAACGGTTTGGTAAAATCTGACCCACGTTTGCCGTTTGGTGGAATTAAAACTTCTGGTTATGGAAGAGAATTGTCACATTATGGAATAAAGGAATTTGTTAATATTAAAACTGTTTGGATTAAATAGGCTGGATGCTGGGAACTGGATTCTAGATACTTGATTTTCGGTCATTCTGCGATGTTTTTACGCGGAATCTAATTTGTTTACAGCATTGGAGGCTGGACAAAAAGTGTAAAAACGATGAATTATTAAAAAATTAGTTTCGGAGGGAAAGGATGAGTTATAAAAATCTTGAAGTATGGCAACTTGCAAGAGAAGTTGTAATTAAAATTCATAAAATGAGTTTAAACGAGCTTCCTAAATTTGAATTGTATGAAACGGGTTCGCAAATTAGGCGTTCGAGCAAATCGGTAAAATCTAATATTGTTGAAGGTTATGGAAGGAGAAGTTACAAGCAAGATTTTATTAAATTTTTAATATATTCGTTAAGTTCAAACGATGAAACTTTAGACCATTTAGAAACCTTGTTTGAAACAGAATCATTTACAAATAAATCACTTTATAATGAGTTACATTCAAAAGTTGAATTACTAGGTAAAAAATTAAATAAATTTATACAATCAGTCGAAAAAGGACATAATATGTACAACTCAAATAATGAACCCGAAAAACTATTCGTTAAAAATCCCGAATCTCCATCCCAGAACCCTGTTTCCAGCATCCAGAATCCAGAATCCAGTTTCCAGAATCCAGTTTCCAGATGCGATTGGTGCACAAAAGACGAACAATATATAAAATATCACGACGAAGAATGGGGAATTCCTGTCCATGATGACAGAACTCATTTTGAAATGCTCATTTTGGAAGGCGCACAAGCGGGATTAAATTGGTTAATGATTCTTAGAAAGCGAGAAAATTACAGAAAAACATACGATAATTTTAACGCAAAAAAAGTTGCAAAATACAACGATGAAAAAATGGAAGAACTTTTATTAAACGCGGGAATTATCCGAAACAGAGCCAAAATTAAAGCTTCTATTTCAAACGCAAAAGCTTTTTTGGAGGTTCAAAAAGAGTTTGGAAGTTTTGACAAATACATTTGGCAATTTGTAAACAATAAACCAATAATCAATAAATGGAAAACAATTAGCGAAGTTCCAGCAACATCAAAGGAATCGGATGAATTAAGCAAAGATTTGAAAAAACGCGGATTCAAATTTGTGGGTTCAACAATAATTTACGCTCACATGCAATCAATTGGAATGGTAAACGACCATTTAACAAGTTGCCATAAATACAAACAATTGAGCTAAAATTATACTTTCAATTTCTAAATAGTCATATTTTATATATATAAAGGATTAACATTTTTTAGATTTCTTCGATAATATTATGTCCAAATGTTATTAAAGGAATAAAATGAAAAATACTATAATGTACAAAATTGGTTTCGCTGTAGTTTCAACACTTTTGTTGATGCTATTTGTTATGTTGCTCGTTTTGTTATTAAACGAAGAAAATTTGAAAATTGAAAACACTTATAAAAGTGTAAAAGAAACTGACGATTTGATGCGAAAATCGATAACTTTTGCAATGAATGGTGGGGCAACGGATTTGGAGCCATTTAAAGAAAGCGTTAGCGATAGCAAAACTCTTCTGGAATTAAGATTAACTCCCACAAATTTAATTGAAGATGGCGCTGAAAATAATTTGGATGAAGTAGAAAAAGAAGTTTTAAGCAAGTTGGAAGCAAAATATTTTGAAGAAGATTTTAATGATATTCCAGTTTTTAGAGCTATTGAAGTAATAACCGCCAGCGAAACTTGTCTTGACTGCCACGATGTTCCACTCAACAAACCATTACTTGTAATAAGCGGCAGATATTCAATGGCTGATACTTATGATTCTATATTAAGCCAAAGAATTATTGCCACCGTTATGGCAATTTTTTCAGTTGCTATTATATTTTTCATTCTTATGTATTTTATCAAAAAACGCGTAGTTACACCAATTACAATATTAAACGAATCTGCTAAAAAAGTTACAAATGGCGATACAGATGTTCACATTGATTCGATTGATGAAACCGAAATAGGAGAACTATCTGCTTCGTTTAACAAAATGGTGGAAAAAATTTCACTCCAAATTGGATATTTAAGCAACCTTCCTTCGCCAGTTATGATTATAAACAAAGATTATGAAATTGAATATATGAACAAAGCGGGATTGGAAATTGTAAACTCAAACTCCAACGAAGTGCTTGGCAAAAAGTGCTATAATTATCTAAAAATGGAACATTGTAACACCGAAAAATGTGCATTAAAACAAGCAATGCGAAAAGGAACAAACGTAACCGAAGAAAATATTGCTCGCCCAAATGGAAAGGAATATTCTGTTATGTACACCGGTTCGCCAGTTTATAATAGAAAAAACGAACTTGTTGGTGCTTTGGAATTTATTGCAGATGTTAGTAATATCAAAAATATGCAAGAATATTTAGCTCGTTCCACACAAAAATTGCTTGTTGGAATGAGTCAATTTGCAAATGGTGATTTATCCGCAAACGTTACTCCAGAAAAGCACGGCGATGATATTGAAAAATTATTTATTGCATTTAACGAAACAGTTGAAAAATTTAATGGCACAATTTTAACTTTAATTGATGCTGTTGAAGCAACGGCAAGCGCTAGTAACGAAATTTCTTCTAGTGCCGAGCAAATGGCAGCCGGTGCACAAGAACAAGCTTCGCAAACCGCCGAAGTTAGTGGAAGTGTTAGCGAAATGACAGTTACAATTATGGATACTTCTAAAAATATTTCACTTGCCGCCGATAAATCAAAACTTGCAAAATCTGTGGCAAACGAAGGCGGAAAGGTTGTTAAAGACGCTATTGATGGAATGGATAGAATTTCAATAGTTGTTTCGGAAGCTGCCGAAACTGTGCGAGAATTGGGCGATAATAGCGAAAAAATTGGAAATATTGTGCAAGTAATAAATGATATTGCCGACCAAACCAACTTGTTGGCTTTAAATGCAGCTATTGAAGCGGCAAGAGCTGGTGAATCGGGCAGAGGTTTTGCTGTTGTTGCCGATGAAGTTCGCAAATTAGCCGAAAGAACTACTGTTGCTACAAAAGAAATTGGCTCAATGGTAAAAGAAATTCAAACAAAGACCCAAACTGCCGTAAAATCAATTATTTCTGGAACGGCTGAAATTGAAAATGGAAAAATATTTACTAACAAAGCTGGAACTTCGCTTAAACAAATTAATGTTAATTCGGAAGAATTAAGCGAATTAATCGGTCAAGTTGCTGCTACAAGCGAAGAACAATCGGCTACTGTTGTTATGATTCAAGACCGCGTTAATAGTATTAACTCGGTTACTTCAGAAACTGCTATTGGAATTGAACAAATTGCACAAGCTTCTGAAGATTTGAACCAACTAACCGAAAAATTGCAAAGTTTGATTAGTCGATTCAAAGTAAATAACAAACAAGTTCAATTGTTGAAATAATTATAAATTGTGCGGTTTTTTTGGTTTGTTTTTGTCAAAACCTCACTTTTGGGTTGGGCGAGCAATTAACATTTAAATATTTGTCAGATAACTTTGCTTGCCTGATCTAAAACCAAATGTGGTAGATTATCATTGTCTTATGCCTCAGCAGAGTTTACCACCTTAACGCTTTTTTTAATAATAATTTATTAATTCATATTCGCTTTCACTAACTTACTACTTTAAATACGAATTCAAAAACCCAAAAGATAAAGCGTAACGGTGGTCAAGTGGAACAACGTGTTGTGTAATTTTATAAACGATATTTTAAACCAATACTAATATTCATTGAGCTAAACGGAAATGCTTGTGCAATTTCACCAGTAGGAATTCCCCCTTTGAATTCATCTTTAAGATTAGATACAATGCCAGTATCTCCATTTGTTTTTTTATTAGCATAAAATGTAAAACTTGAAAATGAAAATTCCGAAAAGACAGCGAAATGTTTATCAATATTATAATTACATCCAGAGGTAGCATTTATTCCAATTGAATAATCATTACTATATGTATTAACAGTCTTACTTTGGTTGATGGATAAATCTATATTTACAAAATTAATAGAAAAACCGAATTTCATATATGGTCTAAATTTTTGATGGGAAGTCTGAAGAATAATTGTAGGCACAAAGCTTAGATTAGAATTAGTAAAATGCTCAATGTAATTATCTTCGTGAATCAATCTTGTCTCTTCTTCTAGCATAAATAAATATGACACTTTAAAATCAAACCCAATATTTAAATCCCAGAAATAGCTAACTCCTCCGCTAATTGTAAAACCTTTTGAGAAATTAGATTTTTCCAATTTTACTAGTTCTGTATAATCATCTTCTACTGTCCAATAATAAGTCTGAGAAATAGGGATGCTATAACCAGCATTTCCGTATAACAATACTTCTTGTGCAATTAAATTAATGTTAATTATAAGAGAAGAGACTAGGAAGAGGATATATTTATTATTCATATTATTTCCTTAATTATATAAATTTAAAGAATTTTATCTGTGTTACTATTCATTAAAAGTGGACACGTCTGGAAATGAGCAAAAAAATATTGAACCACATTTGCTCATTTCATCCCAACAAATCGGAATTTCCATTACGCTCCAATTTATAGATAAAATTCTGTTTTCCAGTTTAACATTCCAATTTTTTGGCTATTCACACAATTTTGGGTTAATAATTTGGAAGAAGCAAAGTAGAGTAATTAATTAACCTCATTTACTATAAAAATCTTAACAAAAACTAAACATAATTATCATTTTATGCAAAGAGATTTTTGAGTTTTTATTATCGCTAATTACCATTAATTAGATTCCGCATAAAGGCATCGCGAAAAGACAAATTCTTAAAATTGACAGCATTGTTATTAATCATTTTTCAATTAAAGAATTGGATTTAAAAAAGACATTATCTCAAAAAAAGACATTTTCATGTTACTATAATTCGTAAAAACCAGCATTCCGATTAAAAATCAAAGAATATAAAGTGGCACTAATATTGTCAAAACACTTTTTGTATTAAATATCGTTACGGATTGTAAAAAATCAGTTTTCAAGTAATTCCATTGAAATAGCATCTATTTCAAAGGCTTAAAATATTTTAAAAGGTGATTATTCGTTTTTTCTGATAAATGTTGCAAATAACATATTACTAACTAAACAAGGAGGAAAATATGAAAAAAACCATTTTCATATTTCTTACATTCCTATTATTCCAAACTATTTTTGCACAGGCTACGCTTTATGTTTCGTTAACAGGAAGCAATAGCCCACCATACTCAACATTGGCGTCAGGTGCAAATAGTATTCAAACTGCCGTAAATGCGGCAAGCAACGGAGATTTAATTCTGGTTGATGACGGAACTTACGTTTTAACTACGAACATAACCGTAACAAAAGGGGTAACAATTAGAGGCATTAATGGTAAATCTCTTGTAACCGTTGATGGAAATCATGTTACACGGTGTTTTTACATCAACCACGTAGATGCTGTAATTGACGATATTACAATTTTAAACGGCTACAACCCAAGCGGTTTTGGTGGTGGCGTTAATATTGTAAGTGGTGGTACAGTTCAAAATTCTGTAATTGCAAACTGCCAAGCTCGTGATGGCGGTGGAATTGCAATTGATAATAGCGGACTTGTTCTGAACTGTGTAATTGCAAATAATTTAGCAAGCGATAATGGCTCCAACGGTTATGGAGGTGGTGTTAGAATGCTAAATGGCGGAACAACACGTGGAAGTTTAATACATTCCAACACTTCGGTTAATTATGGTGGGGGAATTAACATATGGAGTTCTGGAACAATTCAAAACTGTACTATCACAAATAATACAGCTCCAAATGGTGCAGGAGTGCGAACCAGAAACGCTTCTTTGATGGAAAATACAATTTCCTATTATAACACTGGTTTAGACGTACAGGTAGCCAATGCTGGTAGTGTTTTCAACAATAATTGTACCTCCGTTGCTCTTGTTGGAGCAGGTAACATTACCGATAATCCATTTACAGGCACAGATTTAACTTTTAATCCATTTGACTTACCTTATGGCTCAGCATGTATTGATGCTGGACTTAATCAACCTTGGATGACAACTGGAATTGACTTAGATGGAAATGCACGAATTTTTAATGGAACAGTTGATATTGGTGCATATGAATTTTCTTTGGCTGCTCCTGCAATTCCTAGTCTAACTTCGCCATCAAATTTTGCTATTGGTGAATCTATTGAACCGAACTTTTCTTGGAATGCCGTACCTGGTGCAGACTCATACACACTTCAAGTAGCATCAGATGCTTCGTTTACAACAAATGTTCAAACATTTAGTGGAATTACAGCTACCAATTATGTTGTAACTGGATTATCCAATAGCACACAATATTTTTGGCATGTTAGTGCTACAAATTTATTAGGGACAAGTAGTTATTCCGCAGCATACAATTTTATTACAACTTCTGCTGCTATTCCTAATTTAACGTTCCCTATTAACGGAGACTTTATTTATACGCACTCTCCTATTCTTTATTGGTATGGCTCATGCACAACTTTCGATTTACTATACTCAGTAAATGCCGATATGTCTGGAGCAATTGTTATCAATAACATCAATGCTACAAATAAAACAATTACTGGTCTTGCTGATGGAACAACATATTATTGGCAAGTTCGTTCTCGAACATCAACAGGAGCAATATCTGCTTATTCAGTTATTCAGAGTTTTAAAACCTTACCAGTTGTTGTTACAACTGTTATACCAACTCCATCTTGGCCCATTGGAAACCCAGTTGTTTACACCAATTCTCCTATCCTCTATTGGTATTTAGGTGCTGATGGAACTGGATTGACATACGATGTTGAATTTAGCACTGGAGCATTAACTGGAAATGCAACCGTCTCAAATATTGCCACTACTTTTTATGCACTTAGTGGTTTAGCAAGCGGAACAACTTATAATTGGCAAGTTCGCTCAAGAAATGGGGCAAATACTTCGGCTTGGTCAGTGCAAGCCAGCTTTACTACTGTTGCCACAATTGGTGGATTAACAATCCCTATTCCATCTTGGCCAATTGGAAATACAACCGTTTACACAAATTCCCCAATTTTATACTGGTATTTAGGTGCCGTTGGAACTGGATTAAAGTATGATATTGAATATAGTACAGGTGCATTAACAGGAACTGCAACTGTCTCAAATATTACAACCTCATTTTATTCACTTAGTGGTTTAACTAGTGGAACAACTTATAATTGGCAAGTTCGCTCAAGAGATGGGGCAAATACTTCGGCTTGGTCAGTGCAAGAGAGTTTCACTACGCTTGGCACAAATAGTGCACCAGTAATTCCTATTCCTTCTTGGCCTATTGGCGGAGCTACTGTTTATACAAATTCTCCAATTTTGTACTGGTATTTAGCTGCTGCTGGAAGTGGATTAACTTATGAAGTTGAATATTCTACTGGAGCTTTTAGTGGAACTCCAAATGTTACTAATATTAATTCACTAAACACAACTCTTAGTGGATTGATAAATGGAGAAACATACAATTGGCAAGTTCGCTCATTTGATGGCTCAACAAGATCTAACTGGTCTGTTCAAGAATCTTTTGTTGTTAATGTTGCAACAGCTGGGGCTGCAATACCAATTCCTTCGTGGCCAATTGGTGGTGCAACTGTTTATACTGAAACACCTACGCTATATTGGTATCTAAATAGTGGAAGCAATGGTTTGGAATATGAAGTGCTTTATTCTCCTTCTGCTGTTACAGTTGGTGGAGTGTTGCAAAATGCAACTTTAACTTCTACTTGGTCAACTAATGCTTACTTTACAATGCCTGCGTTAGTTCCTGGTGGAATTTATTATTGGCAAGTTCGCTCAAGATTGGCATCAAATCATGCACTAGTATCAAACTATTCTTCTGTTGAATCTTTTGTTCTAAATGCTTGTTGTTCAACACCGATAATTCTAATTCCTGGCAGTCCAAATGGTGATGTCACTTTGCAGACCTATTCTCCAACATTATCTTGGATTTTACCATTAACTTCTGAAACTGAACTAAACTATGAAGTTGAGGTATCTTTAAATAAGGATATGAGTAATTCGGAGGTTTATACCAATTTAACTAATCCATATTATACTTTAAGCGGACTTTCTGGTGGAACTAAATATTATTGGAGAGCTCGTTCAAAAAATAATGACGGTTTATATTCACAATATTCTGATCTTGGTACATTTAATATTGATAAAAATATTACTGGATTAGAAAATGAATCAGTAATTCCATCAGAATTTATTGTGGAACAGAATTATCCAAACCCATTTAACCCAAGTACTGTTATAAATTATTCACTTCCAAATGCGGAATTTGTGACAATTCGCGTTTACAACATGTTAGGTCAAGAAATTGCAACACTAGTAAACGAACAACGAAATGCTGGCGTTTATAATGTAACATGGAATGGTACAGATAATTCTGGAGCAAAAGTAGCTACTGGAACTTACATTTATAGAGTAGTTGCTGGAAATAATGTTACTAACAAAAAGATGATTTTAATAAAATAACGCTATTTTCAACTTATTTACTAAAAATCATTTTATGCTATAGTTGCTTCAATAAGTGAACGTATAGCAAAAACAGAATAAAGTTATACAAGCCGACTTCAGTACTTGAAGTCGGCTTTTTGTTACCAATTAAACTATTTCTTTTTGAGTTTCAAAAAAACATCACCTTTTTTATGACTTAACCCAAATGTGTCTATTGTTGAAAAAATAGTTAAAGTGTCATTTAATTTTTCCCAAGCAAAATATTTGTGACTCTTTTTTATATTGGAAGTACTCATTCTAAGCGAATTATAATCTTTTGGACCATAATGGTAATTTGCAAATACGTAATAATTATTATAACCGTCTACTCCAATAATCTCTCCATCCAAAGTAAATGAAACTTCATGTTTAAGTGAATCTAAAGTTATATAATCGCCTTTAAAATAGAGGTCATTTATTAAAAAATTTGGAAGAAAGCTACCAAAGGTCATGTTTTCTTTTTGATACTTTTCTGGATATTTAATAAACTTTTTTGTGATTCCTTTGTCGTTTTTTAGGACAAACATTTCATTATTTACTAATGTTAGTGTATTTGTACTATTTCCCAATTTATCCACAAATATTATTGAAGAATTACTAATAGTAAAATCGTAAAAACCTATTTCATTTAAGTCGTCAGAAAATCCCACTTTATTTTCTTTTTCTGAAATGATAACAATAAAATATGGCTCATGATATTTATATGCTTCAAGTGGAGTATCTCCATTAATAAGAGCATTATAATAATCCTCATTTAACCAATAACCATAAAAATTTGTATTTATTATGGATTTTTGAGTGGATTGGGCAAATAAACTCATACTAAACAAAAAACTCACAATAATTAACGTTTTCATACCGATATTTTCCCTATAATCTATTAAACTCCAGTTTTAACTCTTTTATTTAAGAAGCAAAAGTTTTTTCGTTTGGCTAAAACTACCGCTTTGCAAACGGTAGAAATAAATTCCAGAACTTAAGTTTTTGGCATCAAAATTTACTTCGTAATTTCCAGCTTTTTGTTCTTCGTTTACCAAAGTTGCTACTTCTTTTCCAAGTAAATCATAAACTTTTAATGTTGTCTGTGGCACAGAATAAAATTCTGTGCTACGTGGTATCGAATATTTAATCTTCGTACTTGGATTAAACGGATTGGGATAGTTTTGCTCAAGAATATAATCGTCTGGAAGATTATTTGAATTAGTTTCATCTTTAACTGAAACAACTGATGAAAGATCATATATGTTTAGTGTGTTAGTGGTTCTATTTATATACATTATGTTTTTATTATCAAACCATTGCAAATTATCTATAACTCCATAATAAGATTCAGGCTGAAAAATATCATATAACATATTTTCATTTATAGAGAAAATATGTATTCCGCCACTCGAAAGAATAAATGGGTCTGCAATTATTGCTAAATATTTACAATCTGGTGACCATTGAAGTTCTTTTACACCATAATATGAATCATTCCATCTGACACTATCAATAACACGAATGAGCTCTTTCTCTTGATTATTTAAATCATAAATCTTAATGGTATTATTTGTATATGATTGTGAGGGAACACTTAAAGCCAATAAGTTTTTCTCAATGTTATAAGCAAAAGTTGAAATTTTAGTTCCATCAATGGTGGGCTCTACCAATAACGTATCAAGCAATTGTGTATTTACAGTAAGACGTGCGATAACACTATTCTCAATACTAGATTCTTGTCCTGAAACTAATGAAATAATAGTACTATCTGTATTCCATTGGAATACACCTTCCCAAAGAAATTTTTGCCAATCAATATTTTGAAATTGAATAATAGTATCTTTGGCAAAATTATAAATTCCACTTTGAACAAGAAGGTTTTCATCCATTGGTGAGTAAAACAGTGGTTCAGAAATTCCCTCATATAGTATATTGTCAAGTTCCGCCTCTAAATTTCGCTCAAATATCCTTAGAGAATCACCAAGAATTTTATGTTCATAATACACATACTTATGAATTAAGTTTGAAAATATAGGGACATATTGAAAGTTGGTTTCAACAGAAAAATCATTTGTTCCATTCGTTTTCATTATCCTTTTTAGGATTGTTCCATTCTCAGGCTCATAATATTGCTCAAAATATATTTCATTTGTAAATCTGTCAATTGAATAATAGTCAATAACATTGGTAGCCATCTCAACTTCTTGACAGACTATTAAAAATGGAATTAAGTAAAAAAATGCTAAAAATTTCATATTTTCCTCATATTGTTTAGAGGGTATAAAAATTGCTAATATGTATTTTAGTTTTAACATATTTCTTTTGGGTCACTATTAAATTTGAATTTTTTTAGCATTATTTTAACAACAAAAGTTTTTTCGTTTGGCTAAAACTACCGCTTTGCAAACGGTAAAAATAAATTCCAGAACTTAAGTTTTTGGCAACAAAATTTACTTCGTAATTTCCAGCTTTTTGTTCTTCGTTTACCAAAGTTGCTACTTCTTTTCCAAGTAAATCATAAACTTTTAATGTTGTCTGTGGCACAGAATAAAATTCTGTGCTACGTGGTATAGAATATTTTATTGTTGTACTTGGATTAAACGGATTAGGATAGTTTTGATATAAATAATAATTATCAACGAAATATTCATCAGGTTTGATTGAAGTAATTGTCCCGAGTGTATCTCCGTTTATAATTGCACCAAATAATCCACCAGCAAAAAGATCATGTGGGTCAGAACCAAATGATGTTATTCCGACTCCCTGGAATATTTCTACTGGCCAAGCACCTAAAACCGCTCCAAATATTGTGTCAATTGGGTTACTTAATGTGTCAACCATAACATAATCAAAAGACTTTTTTCCAGTATTTGTTTTTAGAAAAGGATTGTAAGTATAACCAGTAGCCACTATTCCCCAACATAATACCGAATCATAATTTTCCCAAAACGATCTATCTTCTGACACGAAATCAAAAATAACAAATTCTGTGGAATCAGCAACATTATATCCAAAAACATATTCGTTATTTTCTTTTCGTTGGTATTCAGAGAAAAGTCCACTATTTAACACAAAATATGTTTTACCATTGGGCATAAGAGTATCACTGATTACTTCAACGGTGGAATAATATACATCTGGCCAACCATAACTAAATAGCCATTTATTGCCAATTTCAAGCGGATACCAATCGGTTGTATCAACCTGAGCAAAAGTGAAACTAAATGATGTTAACAATAAAATCATTGCTTTTTTCATAATCCTCTCCAATATTTAGATTCGAGTTATAAATAATCTATTGCAAATCACAGCACAAATTCTTAAATACAAATAGAACCTTAACTATACGCCAAAAGTGGCAATCTTAATTTTTAACTTTATCCTTGCTTAAAATTTACTTTTTATCATCAAAACTACAAACTCAATTCGCTTTCCGGTTTTTTTATTTCTATTTGAATTGAGCTTTTCCATATTAACGTAGCAGAACCATCTTCTTTGTATTAAAAAACTCATTACACTTTAATGTGTAAAAATAGACTCCGCTACTTAATTTACTTGCGTTAAATGTTACTTCATAATTTCCAGCTTTTTGTTCTGCGTTAACCAAAGTTGCTACTTCTTTTCCAAGTAAATCATAAACTACTATTTTAACATTTGACATTTCACTTTTCACATCTGTTGGAATTGAATATTGTATCACCGTACTTGGATTAAACGGATTTGGGTAATTTTGTTCAAGTATAAATTTGTTTGGAAGAGATGATAAATTATCATCAACATCAGTTATTCCACTTATATCATAACCGTATAAATCATTATCAGCAATATATAATAATGTATCATTATTTAGCCATTGCAAACTCGTTTTTAGTCCATAATCAGAATTAGGAACTTCGATAACTTTATTTGAATCAACCAAATAAACATAAACCAAAGTTCTTGGATTTGTGTAATCGTAACCTAAAAAGGCAATCATTTTTCCATCTTTATGCCATTTTAGCTCATTTATCTCAATCCAGCCACCAGCAGAAGCTTCAAATTCTAAAATGTTTGATTTGCTTTTGTTGTCGTAAATATAAAATTCATCTTCAATAGTATATGCTAATAAATCTTCTTCAACATTATAATCCAAGTTTAGAATTATGTCTTCTTTATTGTGTGAGATAAGTGTATCAATTGTTTTTGTGAAAATATTATATTCAGCAATTGCATAATTTTGCGATAAAAAGACAACCGTACTATCTCCGCTCCATGAATAAGGCCAACTTTCACCAAACATTGTAAAATTGGAACGCATCCACAAACTATCATCAATTACGAAAACGCTATAATTGAATAGAAGTTTATCATTTGGAGATATTTTGTGAAATGGTGTATAGTAACTATCTTGTTTTGCCAAAGCAGCCCCAAATATTGATTCATATAGTTTGGTTTTACTGTTTGTATCAAAATCAAAAAGATAATAAATGTTGCTACTATCTGTAATTTCTAGATTTATTGATTTATGCGAGTTATTAAAAAAGACTGGAAGTCCCTCAAAATCTGTTGCAAGAGCGGAATTATTTATAAACTCATATTTACCGACTAAAGTTTCAGTCCAAGGTGAAATATAAATTTCGTTACTAAATCTATCAACCGTTATGGCTACTTCAAATCCAACGGCTGTTAAATTGAATTCTTGCGAAAAAATATTGCTACTAAAAAGTGTAGCAATGAAAAGAAATAAATGTTTTTTCATAGTTTATCCTCTTTATTAATAGATTTATTAATTGCTTTGTAAACATTGTAAATGGGAAAGGAAATATGTGAAGTATTTTAAAAACCACTAAAACCTCAATAATTGTGTGCAACTTAAAGAACAACAATAATAATTGCAAATAGTTTTGCTTTTATATTTCAAGAATTCGCTTTAATTACATATGTTCAAAATAATAATTTATAAAAGAAATTCCCGCAATTTCACCTCATAAAGTTTAGTTTTTATAAAAATATTGCTTTTCAATTATCAAATTGCGGGAATTTTCTCTTTTTTGAATATTGAGGTCATTTATAAATCTAGCAACTATTTCAATCAATTTTAGTGAAATACTATCATCATATTTATTTTGGACAGCAATGCTTTATTTCAACAATTTGATCGCTACAAAATATCCGCAATGGTCGGTTGCAACCGAATCGCAAATTACTTTTTTTGATAAAACTTCCCAGTTATTATTTTTATTTAGCATAATGTAGTCAATTTTTCTATTGGGATTCTTTGAAGGAAATGTAAGTTCTGGATTTAATTTATCATAAGTTGGTTGCCAAAATTTTTCCAAAATATTTATAGCGTTGCTATTTGGAACATCGTTAAAATCGCCAGCAAGGATTGTTGGATATTTGTTGGTTGAATAAAGTTCATTTATTTTGTTTACTTGCTCAACTCGTTCTAAACTATTTGGCTTGTAATCCAAATGCGAACAAACAAACGAAATTGTATCGCCCGAATCCAAAGTAGTTAAAATTTGCAAAACCGCTCGTGGTTCGTTGCCCAAATTAAAAGGCAAAAGGGTGTTTTGTGAACAAAGAATGACATTTTTTGATAGAATTGCAACTCCATATTCGCCACTATCAAAATCCATTGCTTTTCCAAAAATTGGAAACATATTTGTCCGCAAGCCAATTTCTGCTGCTAAATCTACTTTATTTGCTCTATTTGTTTTAAAATCGACTTCTTGAAGTGCAACCAAATCTGGATTTACGCTTTTGATAATTTCAGCAATTTTATCATAATTGTTGCTTCCATCAGTATTTGCACCATGTAAAATATTGTAAGTTAATACATTCAAAGTAGTTTGCGAAAAAAGCGAACTCGAAATGCAAAACACAAAAACGAAAAAAATGCACTTTATCATCAAAAAACCCTAATCTAACTTAAGAATGTAACCTTGGTTATAAAGTGTGGTTTCATTTTTTTTGATAAACTCAAGCACTTTTTCGGAAGATACTATTCTTCCAATTCCATATTTAATTGCATCAAGTTGTTCAACAGCCATTTCGCCAGTGTATTTTGTGCCTGGTAAATAATTTATATCGCGAGTTGGATTATTTGGTGTAAGGACAAACCGTTTTTCCGCTGGAACTGACGAAACAATTCCAACAAGTTCAAAATTGGGTGCACTTCCTCTAATAGCCAAAACCAAACCTCCGCTTGAACCACGATTTATAAGTGCATCTACCAAAAAATTCCCGGTATTATCGTAATTGGGATTGCTTACAATTCCATTTGTAACCATTTTGTTGTGCATCGGAAATCCGAGAATGTAAACAAAACTTCCCCATTTTAACTCTTTTGCTTTTCCAAAATTAAAATTAAAAATTGGAAATCGGTTTGGACTAACGTCATTAAATTCATTTCCAACAATGGCAATGTCGTTTTTATCATCAATTGCAATAATTTTTAGCATTCCACCTTCGGGCAAATCGGAGTAAATTTTTTGTCGCTCTTTATAAAGGATTGATTCAATATATTTTGAAGGTTTTTCCGTTGCTGCAAAATAGGAAATTATTGTATCGGGATAACTTACAATATGTGCAACTGTTAGCAAAGCAACATTGTTTCCAGAAACGCTAACTATTGCTCCAGTTCCAGAAGAAGTTTTACTAATTGTGTTTACCGAAATAGCTTTTTGGAGCAAATCGAAATCGTCCAAATTTTCGTCAGTTATTGTGCTATCGTTATATAAATAAGCTTTATAAAATGTTAAATTGTTTATCAATTTTAGCGATTGACTAATTTGTTCCAACTCAATTGCAACATCTTTATTTGGGAAAATTGTGGTGTAATCCTCAACAAGTGCTTCGTTTTGAGTTGTTTCAGAACTGCTACACGAAATGAAAACCATAGCAGAAAAGATGATTAAAAGTATAGAAGTTTTCATTTTTATCTCCGATTGAAAATCAATTATTAATGATAATATATTTATTTTAAACTAAAAAGAGTATTTTTACAAAGCAAATAATTTGACGGATAATTATGAAAATTGTTATAACTGATTCAGGTTTAGGCGGACTTTCGGTGGTTGGCGAGCTCGAACGACGCTTGTGTGAAAATCCAATTTTTAAACATGCCGAATTGATTTTTTTCAACTCGCTTTTTAGTCCAAATTATGGATATAATTCGATGAAAAGCATTGCCGAAAAAGCTGGCGTTTTTAATAATGCGCTAAATTCGATGGTTGAAAATTACAATCCCGATTTAATATTGATTGCTTGCAACACGCTTTCGGTGGTTTATCCACACACAAATTTTGCAAAAAATCCAAAAACAAAGGTTGTTGGAATTGTTGAAAGTGGCGTTTCGCTTTTTGTGGAAAACTTGCAGAATAGCGATGATAAGCTAATTCTTTTAGGAACTCCGACAACAATAAACTCAAACGTATATAAAAACGAATTGATAAAACTTGGCATTTCTGAAAATCAAATTATAAACGAGCCTTGTTTGGAACTTGAAACCGCAATTCAAAATGACCCAAATAGTTCAGAAACAAAGAAGTTAATCAACAGTTTTGTAACCGAAGCTTTGCAAAAAATGGATTCAATTCCAAATAAAGTTTTTGCCGCACTTTGCTGCACTCATTATGGTTATAGCGAAAGTTCGTTTTTGGAAGAAATTTCAAATAAAGTGACATCCAAAGTTGGAATTTTAAATCCCAATAATACAATGATTGATTTTCTCTTTGAAAACGCGGCGGAATTTTTTGAAAACATGGAAATTTCGGTTAAAATAGTTTCGCAAGTTAAACTTAAAGAAAACGAAATTAACTCACTTAGTTCAATTTTGGAACTTAAATCGCCTAAAACTGGATTGGCTTTAAAAGAATATTCATTTATAGATAATTTGTTTTCACGAAATTATGAATAACGAAACCACCGAAGAAAAACTCGATTTTTGCCGAATAAAAAAGATTTTTGACAAAGGATTTGGATTTCTTACAAGTCTTTATCATCAAGAAAATGTGTTTTTTCACTTTTCCAAAATTAAAGATGAACAAACGCGAAAATCGTTATTGGAGTTAAAAAGAGGCGTAGTTTCTGTGTTTTTTACTTCCACAATTTCAAATGAACAGCGTAAAGTTGATAAAGTTTGGCTAAATATTGCCGAAGTTCCCGAAAATTTGTTGCCCAATTTTATTAAACGTTTAATTTTGGAACTAAATGACGGCGTTACAAATCCTTTTGAAATTATTGATGTACTAAATCAACTAAAACAAATTGGCAAACTCTCCAAACCAAATTTGAAAGAAATAACTTCATCCAAAAAAATTGCTAAAAATCCTTCAATACTTAACAAATTGCTAACAATTGATGAACTGAAAGAGTTTGAAAAGTAAAATTTTAGAAAAGGGCTTTTGCAAAACAATTTTCTTGTAAAAGCCTTTTCCTAAATTAAGAACTCTTTTTATTTAAGTAAAATAAGCTTCTTTGTCTGAACAAATCCACCACTTTGAAATTTGTACAAATAAATTCCACTTGGTAATTGATAATTAGCGGTAGATAATTGAAAATTATGAAGTCCCGAAACCATTTCTTCATCAATTAATGTCGCTATTTTTTCACCTAAAATATTGAATAATTCCAATTTTACATGTGAATCGTTCGGCAATCCAAATTTTATTGTTGTACTTGGATTAAATGGATTTGGATAATTTTGCGACAGTGAAAACTCGCTTACAATAGTGTTTTCTTTAGTAAAATCTATTCCAACAGAAGATAAATAGAAAAGTTCTAAAGCATTTTCACTTTCGTTATATCTGTAAAATGTTTCATCAATAAATAATTCTGCAACGCTTCCTGGTAATTCAATCGATTCAATATATTCACCAGTTTCGGCACTAAATTTTTTAATTCTTTCAGTTCCAACCCAAAGAAAACCATTGTCAAAACAAATTCTTCGTGAGTTCTGCTCGCCTAAATCAATAAAAATATCAGCAGGGACTTCGGTAACTTCATCTGGATTAAATTTAACAATTCCATTTACGCCAAAAGTATCAACAACACCAACATAAAAATTTGTTCCATCGCAAGCAAAACCATTTGTTGGATAAATTAAAGAGTTAAACTTGAGTTGTGACGAAGAATTACTTGTCGAAATATCAATTTTGAAAACTCCGTCTATATAACCCATTCCACTCGGGTCGCCAAATCCACCAAACGCCCAGAGAACTTCATTACGAAAAGCCATTTTATCAATCCAGCTTATTCTGTTTGGGGAAGATTCCAAAGCAAGATTATAAGTTGATAGTACTGCATTCATTTCGGGATTTAATTTGTATATTTTAGCACTTGCAGCACTATCATAATCATGCTTGTATAAATAAATTGAAGTTCCATCATAAACCATTGAAGGGCTTGTGCCTGGCATTGTTGTTTCGGGCAATTGAATAATTTTATCTGGAGTAACATAATATTGAGCAAATGGATTTGGATATTCTACCGTTCCATCAACTAAAACCAATTCTATTCCTGTAATATCATTATTTCCAGAAATTACTATTGGAGTAAGTCCAAATTCCAAAGTGCCATAAAAAGCAAAAGGATCGGTTGGAAGAATATTGTCAAAATTTTGCGACATAATTGCAACAAGATAATAAGTTGTATCTTTAAGGTCGTTTAGTGAAAAATTACCTGGCTCGGTTAAATTTGCAATTTGTGTCGGGTAACTATCCAATGTTGAATCTGTAAAAACAGCAACAGCTATTTCATAGTTTGCAGTTCCAGAGTATGAAATAACTCCAGAAATTGAACCAGCCCAAAGCTGGCTACTAAAAATAAGAAGTAGAATAATTAAATGATTTTTTGCTTTCATTTTCACACCTTTTAAAGTTTTTCATGTTTTAATTAAATTGTGGTTTATATATTAAATAATGCTATTATTTGGATTAATATAAAGCTAAATCCTATAGAATTTTTTAATTGTATTCAATTTGAGATTTTCCGCTGAAAATATTTTGTTTTGTGCAAATAGACAAGAGTAGTAAAAATATTCTTACAAACACTCAAAAGAGGTAAATTGGAACTACTAAACACCTTTTTCATTTTTCTTCCATAAATATTACAACAAAAATTTAAGGTGCTGCTTTAGAATAAATAATTTTTGCATTCAACAAGCCAAAAAAGCAAACCGAAATTGGCAATTAATTATTTGTGTTACAAAAGTAAATTAAAATTTCACTTACATTTACTTTGCAATGCAGTAAAACTTAACTAAAAATAATGGTATTGCAAAGTGATTTAAATCACATCTGGATTAAAACTGATAAAATTGTGTTTTTTTAATCAACAATCAATTTTTGCATAAAAAGATAAATATGGGTAGTTTTTGCTAAATTTTAAATACTTTAATAAAACTTATTATATTCGGCTGTAAATATAATTTTTTGAAGGCTTTTATGAAATCAGTTATTGGTAGAAAAGAAAAAGTTCGTAATGTTTTATTTATTCTGCTTGGGGCTATAGTACTTGTGTTAAAACATAATTACAACGGACCTTTCACGGAAATTATAAAAAGTTATGCGGGAAATATTTCTATTTCATTTGCTGTGTACTTTATTATCGGTTTTTCTTCTCATAATTGGAAAAAGATTAAACTTATTACGGCGACTATGGCTTTATTAATAGTCGAATTATTCGAAATTACTAATGGCTTTGGGATTATGGAAAACGTATTTGATACAATAGACCTATTTGCTAATTTTATAGGTATTTTTTTAGCATTATTTTTAGATCACATTTTAGGTAGATATTATTTGTATTTTGAACGTAATTAGTAACCTTTTTCAATTTTTTTTGATTTATCGGTAACATCTCAATTTACAAGGATTTAACATGAAAACATTTAATTCAAAAATTGACTTATGGCTTTTGATAGTTCTGTTTTTACTAATTGGTTTATCAATTTATACTGTTATTGAAATCCTATTAAAGCAAACAAATTTAATTGATTATTTAATCTCAATTTTTATGGCTTTGCTTGGAGTATTTTTGCCAATTGGATTGATTACTTCAACAAAATATGTTGTTGAAGGTAATTTATTAATAATTAAGGCGGGATTTTTCAAATGGGAAGTTAATATTTTGGAAATAACTGAAGTTAGAAAAACGAAAAATCCGTTATCGAGTCCAGCCCTTTCGTTGGATAGAATTGAGATAAAGTACAAAAACAACAAAAAAATAATGATTTCACCTAATAATTTAGAAGAATTTCTGAAGGCAATAAATCAAAAATTGAAATAGCTTTTAAGAATTTTTAGCCCCAAATTAAAAGGCTATGTTAAAATTTGAAGAAGAATAGATGCTGATCCCGAAAACCTTCGGGACAGCATGACAAATATTTGATTTTAACATTGCCTCTTTAGTTTGGGACTTTAGAATACTTAGATTATTTCTTCTATTTTTTCCACAAATTTAAGGTTTAATGTCTCCAATTCACTTAAAACTCGCGAATAAATCATTGGATGAGTTGGAATGTGCGTTCCAGTAAGCGAGAGTTCATTCAAAAGAATTAGTTTTGCAGCAATTGCTGCTGGTGCGCCAACTGTTTTTGCAATTGAGGTAATTCCATTTGGTTCGCCATAATCTACCAAGGTGGAAACATATTTTTTTCGAACATTAGTTTCTGGAAATTCGGCTTCCAAAATGTGCATTAAAATTACCATATCTCTTCCACCAACAGGAAGTGGCAATTTTTCGAATAGAATTTTTTGTAAAACTTCGGCAGATGTTTTAACATTTCCGCCAATAATTTTGTTATCAAAAAGTCCTAACCATTTCAATTTGTCCATAATAACACCAGTTGGCGAAATTTTCAAAAAGTTAGCAACTCTATCTTCCAAGTTTGCCAAATTAGCAGTTTTAGGAACAAACATTTCGGTAAATTGACGGTAAGTCATTTCGCTTAATTTTGGAATTTCCAATGCTTCATTTGGCATTCCTAATCTAACAATTTGGCTCCAAAGTTCGCTATAACCAGGAAATCGCAAAGTTCCACGAATCATGGTTTTAACATTTTCTAATTTAAAAATATCAATATAACTAACAGAATCACGATTTGGATATGCTTCCAACCTTCCAACACCATCAACTTCTACTTCGTAAGTGCTTTCAAAAAGCTGACGGTATGGAGTAATTTTTATTTTTTCATCTTCCAAAAATATTGAACCCGTTTCGCCCGCCATAACAACATTTCGTGCGTTCCAAGTAATGCAATAATTTAAAGGATTTGATTTAACTTCTGGAGCTGGAATTGCACTTCCATAAGAAATAAAGCTATTAATAACTCCACCTTCGTCGTGAATTTTTTGTATTAAAGACATTGCCGACATGTGGTCTATTCCAGGATCTAAACCCATTTCATTTAGGATTAAAATCCCTTTTTCTTGTGCTTCTTTGTTTAACGCAGCTACTTTTTTATTTTCATAACTTGCGGAAATGACAGATTTTCCGTGTTTTAGGCAATCGGAAGCTATTAAAAATTGAAAAGGCGGAGCTAATAAATTTATAACAACATCTGCTTTTTCAATAAGTTGATTTCGCAAATCGTCATTATTTACATCAAATTGAACCGCAGTTCCTTTTGGATGGTTGTTTATTTTTTGCGATGCCGCTTCGTAATTAAAATCGGCAACTGTTACGTTCCAATCATAATTTTCGGCTTGTTTTAACATGTAATAAATTAAATACGGTGTGCTTTGTCCTGCTCCAAGGATTAATACATTTTTCATTCTAATTCCAGGTTATTATTTTATTAATAAAAACTATAAGTAATAACCAAAAAATATGGAGTTTAATTTTAAAAACCCAAATAATTACAAATAAAATTGGATAAAATGGAATTATTATTGGATATAATGCAGAATGGAAATAATATTTATAGAATGGCTTTTTCCATTACAAGTTCAAAAGTTGTGCCTTCGTTCAATTTGCTTGTAAGTAAAATTTGAGCATTGTTTTCTTTAACAAAATCGCGACATAAAATTAAGCCTAAACCGGTTCCTTTTTCTTTATCAGTGCCAATTTGTTTAAAATCTGAACTTTCGTCAAAAATATGAGCTTGATTTTCTTCACTAATTCCAATTCCGTTATCTTTAATTTTAAGATGGATTTTGTTGTTTGCTTCAAAACCAATAAATGAAATAGAAGCATCGTGATAAGAAAATTTAATTGCGTTTGTAAGCAAATTTCTGAGAATTGTGCTTAGCATAAATTCATCAAAATTAACGAAAAGTGATTCTGGAATATCTATCTTTATGCAAATATTTTTACTTTTTGCATTCGATTTAAGCAATTCAGAAATTTCAGAAGCTAAAAGACTTAATTGTATAGCACTTTTCTTAGCTTTTAATTTTTTAGTTTGCGAACTTGCCCAATAAAGTAGGTTTTCTAATAAGGCATAAAGTTTTTCAACATCATTTGAAATTATATCAATAAGCTCCTTTTTGTCCACTTCATCCATTGTTCCATCGTCCAATTTCAAAATATTGGTAGCCCCTAAAAGAGTTCCAAACGGATTTTTTAAGTCGTGAGCAATAATTGAAAAGAATTTATCCTTTGTGGAATTTGAATGTTGCAATTCCAAATTAGTTTCATTTAGCTTAATAATTGCTTCTTCCAGTTCTGTTTTAGTTTTAAGCAAAATAGCATTTTTCTTTTTTCGCTGTCTATTATTATAAATAAAATAAGCTGCAATTATGGAAACAAATATTGTAGCTATAAGTATGTATGTCAAAAAGGTTTTTCGGTTTTCTAACTCAATTCTTTGGTCATCATTTACAGTTATAAGAAAATTATTAAGCCTATCCTTTTTATCTGTTTCAAATTTTTCTTTTGCGTCTATTAAAATACGAGCATTTTGTTCATTATATAAACTATCCTTCAAATTTCCATATAGATGGTGCAGTTTGAGAGCCAATTTATAATTATTTAAATTAGCATTTACTTCGGAAAGAAGATGCAAAATTTCAAGTCTTTTTTCTTGCAACTTTTCAGTTTCAGCAATTTTAAGTGCTCTTTCAAGATTTGTAATGGCACTTTTGTTTTTGCCTTTTATTATTTGAATCCGCGAAAGATTAATTAATGCATCCGTTTTACCCAATGATAAATTGTGAATTTTACTTATTTTGTATGCTTCTAAAATATTACTTCTGGCGCGATATAAATCTTTAATTTCAATATAAACTTTACCTAATTTGTTGTGAATTAAAACAATTCCGTTTTTGTCTGCTAATTTTTTATAAAAATTAAGTGCACTTTTATAAGAAGTTAAAGCGGAACTAAACTCCTTCATTTCAAAATATAAATCACCAAAATTTAAGTGGGAGTATCCTTGGCCTAAAACGTGATTTGTTTCTTTAGAACTACGTAAAGCGTTTGTGAAATACCTTTCGGATAATTGAAAATCATTCATTCTTAAGTATATCAACCCAATATTATTTAACAAAATAGGTGAAGATTTTTGAGTGTATTTTTCTCTTACTTTTGTAGCTTCAATGTAATATTCAAGAGCCAACTTATCGTTTCCCAAATTATAATATGCGGCTCCAATATTATTTAAGGATTGTTCAACAAGCTTATCTTTTTTTAATTGTTTTCGTATTTTTAATCCAGACTTATATAACTTAATTGCGGTGGTATATTTACCTTTTCGCCAATAAGTTACTCCTATTGAATTATATAAATTAGCAATTTCAAGTGAGTCTTTTAAATCAACCGCGTTTGCCATACTTCGTCGATAATAAACCAATGCTGAGTCGAGCTGAAAACCAGTTGAATAAATTCCTGCAATACTTTTTGAAATTCTTTCTTCCCATATAATATTTTTAATGCCTACGGTTGTACTAAATGCCAATTTGTAATAAACAAGTGCCGAATCTGTTTTGCCACCATTATGAAAACTTGCTCCAATTGAATAAAGCGATTTTCCAACACCAAGAGGATATTTTTGTATTTTAGACAGTTTAAGCGCATGGTGAGCAATTTGAAAACTACGCGGAGAATTGATGCTTGCAAGCCTTAACGAAAAATTACTTAGAGAATCAATTCTATCTTCAATTGGAAGCTTTTTCAAAGCATATACTTTTTCGTTAATTTCTTTTTCAGAAATTGCAAATAAGTAGCTATTTACACAAAAAAGAGTAACTATGAAATATAGAATTTTAGAGAATGACATTAATTTTCGTCAATAATTTGAATGTTTTAAGGTTATAAGAACTAAATTATATTTTTTGGAATCATTCCCGAACAAAACTAGCAGTGATTTTTTTGCAGTTTTATAAATTCTATTCTATAAGTGTGCTATGAATTTAGTTTTGAACCCCTTAAGATAGCCTGATTAAATTTAATATTCAAGAAATTTTGATGCAAATTTTAATTTTTTAAAAATTGCTTTTGCTTCTTATTAAGATTAAGTTTAAATAGTGAATTTAACAAGATTAACATATTGCCCATTTAACTACGAATCAAGCATAGTAGAAATTATTGGTGGCGCTGGCGCTGTTGATAATATTCATTCTTTTGGTTTAAATATTGGAGATAAAATTTTCTTCAAATCAAAAGAAAATGGACGGGGAAAAGTTATTGTTGAACATAATAACAAAGAAATAAAATTAGGCCACGAGCTTGCATCAAAAATTTTGTTAGAATGTTTGGAAGAACCGATTGTTAGTTTGGACCAAGTAAAAGTTGGCGATTTGGTAGAAGTTATAAAAATGGGTGCAAAAGGCGATGTTCGTTTTCGACTTTTGGATATGGGATTAGTAAAAGGCGTTGAATTAAAAGTTATACGCATTGCTCCTTTAGGCGACCCGATTGAAATATTAATAAATGGATTTAATTTATCACTCCGTTTGGAAGAAGCAAAAGGAATTCTTGTAAAAATTGTTGAAATTGACAAGTGCATCCACCGCAACAAAAAGCGCTGGGGAATGTTTTGAAGATATCAGAAAAAAGACTTGCGACAAAAGATAATAGCCTCGAGCTCATATTCTTAAATTCCTAATCTAAAATATTTATGAAAAAAACAGAAATTTCAGTAGCATTAGTTGGAAACCCAAATAGTGGCAAAACCTCACTCTTTAATAAATTAGTCGGCGCAAATCAACGTGTTGGAAATTTTTCTGGCGTAACTGTCGAAAAATATGAAGGGACTGTTTCGCATAATGGATTTGAAATTACAATTATCGATTTACCAGGTACTTATAGCTTAACCACTTACTCGCCCGAAGAAATAATTACTCGCGAATATATATTAAACGGAAATCCAGATATTGTGGTTAATGTTGTAGATTCTACAAATTTGGAGCGAAATTTATATTTAACTACTCAATTAATAGATGTTCAAGCAAATCTTCTTGTTGCATTAAATATGTTTGACGAGTTAGAAAAGCAAAATACATCCATCGACCTTGAACAATCGGAAAAATTGCTCGGAACTCACTTTATTCCAACTTCGGCTGTTACAGGACTTGGAGTTGAAGAACTGCTAAACCACATTGTTGATTTATTTACAAATAAGATTGCAATCAAAAAAAACAAACTCACTTTTTCTCCAATAATGGAAGATTATATTGAGCAAATAAGCAATATTATTGCAAAAGATGATGAGCTTTCTCAAAAATACTTTCCACGCTGGATTGCAATAAAACTACTTGTAAACGACAAAGATATTTATAAACTTGTTCGCGAATATCCAATTTGGATAAAAATAAACAAAATTTTAACAGATGCAATTAAAGAAATTGACCGCAAATTTGATAGCGACCCAGAGTTGATGCTAAAAGAAGAACGCCACGGACTTATACGCGGAGCGATTAAGGAAACGGTAAAATATCCTGCAAAACGGAAGAAAAACACCTCCGAAATTATTGATTCAATTTTGATTAATAGAATTACTGGACTTCCGCTATTTATATTTTTTATGTGGGCAATGTTTCAGCTTACTTTTACTTTGGGCGAAACTCCAATGAATTGGATTGAAACTTTTTTCACATTTCTTGGCGAAACCACTGCAAATTTGATAACCGAACCAACTGCCCGCTCAATTATTGTTGATGGAATTATTGCTGGGGTTGGAGGAGTTGTCGTTTTTCTTCCAAATATAATGATTCTCTTTTTCTCGCTCTCTTTTTTGGAAGGAACTGGTTACATGGCTCGCGCCGCATTTGTAATTGATAAAGTTATGCACAAAGTTGGTCTGCACGGAAAGTCGTTTATTCCTATGATAACCGGTTTTGGCTGCTCAGTTCCAGCATTTATGGCAACTCGCACTTTGCGAAACAAAAGCGATAGAATTACAACATTGCTAATTATTCCTTTTATGAGCTGTAGCGCCAAGTTTCCAGTTTACGTTCTTGTTGCAGGCACTTTTTTTGGAGCTTCGCAAGCTGGAAATGCACTTTTTGGAATTTATATGTTGGGAATTGTAATTGCATTAATTACTGCTCGTTTGCTTAAAACTGCTGTTTTTAAAGGCGAATCAGAACCTTTTGTTATGGAACTTCCGCCTTATAGAATGCCATCGTTCAAAATATTAATGCTTCAAATGTGGCAAAAAGCATCGCTTTATTTACGAAAAGCTGGCACAATTATTTTATCGGCATCTATTCTTATTTGGATTGCAAGTAATTATCCAAAAAGTGAGCAAATTACTGCGGAGTATTCACAAATTAAAAGTGATGTTGTAAATTCCACAAAGTATAGCGAAAGTGAAAAAAGTGAAATTATCAAAAATTTGGATAATCAAGAAGGAACAAAACAACTTGAATATTCATTTGCTGGTAAATTGGGCAAACTAATTACGCCAATTGTTGAACCACTTGGCTTTGATTGGAAGTTAGGAATTGCTCTTATTTCTGGAATTGCAGCAAAAGAAATAGTTGTTTCAACTATGGGAACACTTTATTCTCTTGGCGATGTTGATGAAAATTCGCACGAATTACGCGAAAAACTGCTCGCAAATCCTAATTATAACAAGGCGGTTGCATTAGCTTTAATGGTTTTTGTCTTACTTTATATTCCTTGCGCTGCTGCAACAATCGTTTTTCATAAAGAAGCTGGCGAGTGGAAATGGACAGCATTTTATGCAAGTTATACAATGACGGTTGCATGGATAATGGCTTTTATTACTTATAATGTTGGAAAATACTTTTTGCTTTAGGAAAGAAAATGACAGGAATTTGTCACATATTTTTCAATTTTGCTTTCCAGTCATTTCAATAGATTTTTGCAAAATCTGTTTAAGAAAGTAAAGGTAAAAGCCTATAAATTGGAAATCCATATTTATAGCTGCCAACCATTTTGTACCTCTTTTAATAACAATCCTTAAACATAATAATCTTTTTAAACAACAAATTAATAAAACTGGGTTATTTTCGTTTTTTTAAAATCTATTTTATTAATTTAGCAGACAATAGTTTTGGAAATCGTTTATAAAAGGATATGCATGAAAAATTTTAAGTTAGCTTTTTTAATTGTTTTATTTGTTGTCACTTTTTCATCGTTTGGCAGTAACAAAGGGAATAAAATAACAGATATTATCCCAAATCTTAATCTTGAGTTTAACACCGAAAAGGAAATTGTGCTTTCCGATTTGTTTTATAGCAATAATTATAAACTTATATTTTTGGAAAATTCAAATGTGGAAGTAAAGCAAAACACCGCACAAAATACAATTACATTGAAATCAAAAGGCGATTTTGTTGGAACTACTTTAATCGATTTTACCGTTGATGACAACATTTACAGCATTCCAGTTTCAATTCATAAAAATGCGACTTACAAATTTGAGTTTACTCCCGACAAAAAATACACCGAATTATATCTTTTTGGAAGTTTTAATGGTTGGAATAGAAAAGATATTGCAATGACTGACGCAAATGGCGATGGAACTTTTGAAGCAGAAGCAACTTTGGAGCCTGGAGTTTATGCTTACAAATTTTTTGGCGATGGCGAAGAAATTGTTGACCCCAAAAATCCCGAAAAAGTACCAAATGGTTTTGGAAGTTTTAATTCAATTAGAACTATAAATGAAACTAATACCGAGAACATCTTTTTACATATTGGAAGCATAAAAAACGAAAATATTTTCTCATTTATCATTGAAGGAAACGAATTTTCTAAAAATTTGACCAAACAAAACATAATTGCTCTGTTGGATAATTCCAAAATTGATGAAAATTCCATTAAAATTGAAAATAATGAAATAGTTATCGATTTATCGCAAAGCGAATTTGAAAACAAAAATTTGCTTCGTCTTGCAGTTACAAAAGATGGAAGAACCACAAATATGCAAAGCGTTTTGCTCGAAAATGGAAAACCAATTAGCAACAATTCAAAATTTGGTTGGCACGATGGAATTATTTACTCGCTTATGATTGATAGATTTAGCGACGGCGATAGCTCAATTAATCAAAAAGTTGAACACGATTCGCTTCTTGAAAAAGCAAATTATTTTGGTGGCGATTTGCAAGGTGTTATAAATAAGCTAAATTCAAACTATTTTAATAATCTTGGAATAAATACAATTTGGATTTCACCCGTTTACGATAATCCAAACGAAGCTTTCCGCGAATATCCACAGCCTCACAGATGGTATTCTGGTTATCACGGTTATTGGCCCATTAACTATTCAAAGGTTGAAGAAAAGTTCGGAAATATGGAAAAATTGCAAGAGCTTGTAAATGTTGCCCATAAACATAATATTAAAATACTTTTGGATTTTGTATCTCATCATGTTCATAAAGATCATCCTTATTATCAAAAAAATAAAGAATGGTTTGGACAGTTGGATTTGCCCGATGGACGCAAAAACATCCGTTTTTGGGATGAATTTAGACTAACAACTTGGTTTGAGCCATATTTACCTTCGTTCGATTTTCTCGCCTCAAAAGAAGTTTTGGATTCTGTTACTGAAAATGCAGTTTGGTGGTTAAAAGAAACTGGCGCTGATGGCTTTAGACACGATGCCGTTAAACACGTTCCAAACGAATTTTGGCGAGAATTAACGAAAAAATTGAAACGCGAAATTGAAATTCCACGCAATACTCCAGTTTACCAAGTTGGCGAAACTTTTGGAAGTTACGATTTAATTAGCTCGTATGTAAATAACGGACAGCTTTCAGCTCAGTTCAATTTTAATCTTTATGATGTTGCGCTTCCTACATTTATTAACCAAAATGCGTCTTTTAACACTTTGGATAAAGAAATGCAAAAAACGTTTTCGGTTTATGGTTCGCTTCATTTAATGAGCAATATTATGGATAGCCACGATAAAAACAGATTTATGGCTTTTGCCGATGGCGATTTGGACGCAAGTCAATGGTCAGCTACTGAAGAAGGTTGGAATAATCCGCCAAAAGTAGATAATCCAGAAAATTATAAAAAACTGGAATTATACATGGCTTTTATGAACACAATTCCAGGTTTGCCTGTTATTTATTATGGAAGTGAGTTTGGAATGACCGGCGCATCTGACCCAGATAACCGACGAATGATGCGTTTTGATAACGAGCTTTCCCAATTTGAAAAAAACACAATGGATGTTGTTTCCAAAATTATTAAACTAAGAAGTGAAAACACATCTTTGCGTTATGGCGATTTTTATAAACTAATTTCAAACGAAAATATTTATGCTTACGTTCGTTCCGATTTTAACGAGCGAATTTTAGTAATATTAAACAAAAGCGACAAAGAAGAATCGGTAAATTTGGTTTTACCAGAAATTTATAAAGCAAATAAGCTAACTGATTTAATTGATGGAAGCGAAATTAATGTTCAAAATAATTCTGTTAACATTGTTTTAAGTGGAAAAAGCTTCAAAATGGTCAAGTTTTAATTGGCAAAGCTGATAAGTTTTCAAATAGTTAGTTTTATGTAATTAATTATAATTAAAGGAGTTGTAATGGTTGATAAATTAGTATTGGAAAAGCAAAAACAAGCAATTGAAATATTAAATGAAAAAAATATTGATATGTGGCTTACTTTTGTTCGCGAAACGGGAAATATTAAAGACCCGATGATGGATATGATTGTTGGAACTGGTGCAACTTGGCATTCCGCTTTTATTCTAACAAAAACTGGCGAAAGTATTGCAATTATTGGCTCTCTTGAAGAAGCAAATATGAAAACAGTTGGAACATTTAAAACTATTATTCCTTACTTAAAATCAATTCGCGAAGATTTTGTTAAAACAATTGAAAAATTAAATCCGCAAACTATTGCCATAAATTACTCGCGTAATTCAAGTTTAGCAGATGGATTAACTTACGGCGTTTATCTCGAATTGGTCGATTTGCTCAAAAATACGCCTTTTGTTGATAGATTTGTCTCTTCCGAAGAAATTGTTGCAGCGCTTCGCGGAAGAAAATCGGAAGTAGAAGTTGGCTACATTAAAGAAGCAATTAGAGAAACACTTATTATTTTTGACCAAGTTACAGATTTTATTGAACCTGGAAAATCGGAAAAAGATGTTGCCGATTTTGTTAAAGGAATTTGTAAAGCAAAAGGTTTCGATTTGGCTTGGGATGAAGAACACTGTCCTGCAGTATTTTCTGGTCCAGATACCGCTGGGGCACATTCGGGTCCGACAAATAACCAAATTAAACGCGGTCATGTTATAAATATGGATTTTGGAATAAAACTAAATGGATATTGTTCCGATTTACAACGCACTTGGTACGTTCTTAAAGATAACGAAACCGAACCACCTGCAGAAGTTATGCACGGATTTAATGTAATTGTAAATTCAATTCAAAAATCGTTTGATGCAATTAAACCAGGCAAAAAAGGGTGGGAAATTGACGAAATTGCTCGCAGTTTTATAGTTGAAAATGGTTATGAAGAATATCCACACGGATTGGGTCACCAAGTTGGTCGCGTTGCTCACGATGGCGGTGCTTTGCTCGGTCCTCGCTGGGAACGTTATGGAAATATTCCTTATCTCGAAATTGAAAAAAACAACATTTTTACAATTGAACCACGTCTTCCAATAAAAGATTACGGAATTGCAACAATTGAAGAAATAATAGTTGTCCACGAAGACGGTGCCGAATTTCTTTCAAAACCACAAAAAGAAATTTATGTAGTTAAAAAGTAGATGCTGGGAACTTGATGCTGGATGCTGGAATCCAGTATCAAGTATCCAGTGAAATATTTTTCAATTCAGTCCCGAAAATTTCGGGATTGAATGACTTTTTGAAGAAATCCTCAATTTTTCTCGATAACCCAAGAAAAACTTAAAATATTTTTATAACATTTTAAGTTAGTGTTGAATTTATGTGGAATAAGTGGTTAGCTGTTAATATTATTTAGTTTGATGGAAATATGAATAAATATAACTTTTGTGAAATTTATAAAGATTGCGTTACATTTAAATAGATATGTTGCATAAGACATTTTCTTCCAACCTCCAGCATCACCAGAACGATACTCAATATAATTAACATTGTGTTGAGCAACTTTAATTGCACCGTGGTGAGATGCATTTCTAATAACGCTATCAAATTCATCAAGAAGCGAATTATAGGCTGGGTTGTTCTTGAAAGAATTTCCTCTGCTCGCTTTGTTTATTGTTAGATATTTAGTAAGGTTCATCTGATTAAACTCATCATAAGGTCTGCCATTTCTTATATTATTCAAGCATGCAGGGACAAAATAACTATCTGTGATTTCTTCAAAGCAGTTTCCATAAAACATTTTCACTTTACGCAAGTTCTTAGAAGAGGCTGTGACGGTTTCTTCATTTTTAATTTTTCTTCGCATATATGAAGGCTTGATAAAAATCTTCATAAGAGGCTAAATAATCGTCTAATATATCAAAATAGCCGTCAATAGAATCTTGTTCCCATTTTTGAAGATAATCATTTCTGAATCTGTTATACTCATCATGATAATTCTGTTGAATATAAGAAATTTCGGACATAAGGTGGGTTAAGTCTTCAAGATTACTTTGTCCTAATATCATTTGTAATGAAAAAAGAATAGACTCATCAAGTGATTTTTGTTCAAATCCACAAAGGTTAGCAAATTCCTCTAAATTTTTCGAAGATAATGCTATATTGTTTCGAGAGTGCAAACGATATGATTTACTTAATAATTTTAATTTTTCTTTAAGATTTCGTTCACCACCAACTCCAGTAATTACATCATTAATAAATGGAAAATGAGCTGTTGGTTTATTAATTAGACCAATTTTATGTGCCTCAACCATCCAATTGAAAAAATAATCTTTATGCATGTTTTCTTCAGAGACAAGGAAATTAGGATCTAAATTGATTATTGTCCCTTCTGTGTCGCTTTCCAAACAGTTTTCAACCTGAGTAAAAGTTGCACTAGGATAAGAAAACCCAGGTAGTTCTTTAAAGTTTTTTCTATTGTTAAAATCAATATCTAAAGCGACTTTTATTTGTTCACCACAATTATAGCAATTAAAAATATGTTCTTGGTATTTGTCAGTACCTAGTGTTATTCTAAGAGTGTGATTGTGTTTACATGTTTTACATGAAATATTAAACCGATTTATCATTATTTAATTACCTAACGGCGTGGCAAATAACCGGTACCCCAATATTGGAATGCCGCATTTACAAACTACGCCAAAGTTTATGCAAGCAATGCTTATCTTTCATTGCAAAAGCTGTTTGCTACTATTTAGTTTTACCACTACTGCTAGACGGCTGTTTTTATTTATCAAAACTTAAGAACAGAACAAATGCCACTATGTAATAAACGACGACCGATTGTATTGCTTATTATTATAGCTTAATCGTTATCTTTTTCCTCCGGACCCAATAATTTTAACTTGGATTCGAGTTTTCTTATTTCCTTAAAATTATCACTAACCTTGGCAAGAAGCATAGGGCTATCTTTTGAGTTCTCATCATCAACTGGTATTGTGCAATCCACTTCACCACCATTTTCAATAAAGTCAACTAAATTTTTTACTGCTTTTTCAATTATTGTCTTCAATTCACCATTACCTTTGTCAATAGAACGAAATAATAAGTCATTAGTTATTTTATCTATACCTATCAATTTCTCGTTCTCGGCTTCATTTTCTAAATCCTTTTGAATCTTCGAGTTGGATAATTTCAATCCTTTTATTTCCTCAGATTTTTTCTTTATCTCTAGTACTTTATCGGCAACTTTTAAAACAGACAATATTATTGCACTAATTGATGTTGCAATCCCAGCAAATACAGCAAGTTCAATTATTATTGTTCCTTTTCTAGCACCAACAACTCGTATATCTTCAGGTGCCTTACCCTCTAACATAGCTATACCTCTACCGATATCGAACCAAGCTGTAGCCCATTTTTTTAAATCCACAACATTTTCAATGTCGGTTTTACCAGCAAAGTGAACCTTTAATAATACATCATTCGATTTTGTCTCAGAAATATCGATAATGCCACTGAGACCGTCCTTGATGTTTTGAAATCTCACCAAACATTGAGTCAATTTAGAATTTCTTTCGCTTATTTTATTTGCAACAGTAGCTATATCCAAAGCATTTATATAAAGAATATTCTCTAAATATCTTCTTCCTTCAACTCCTATTAATTCATATATCTCTGTGCTAATTAAGAAATCAATTTGTTCATTATTGAGACTATCTGTTTGTATTTGATCTAACTGTTCAAAAAGACTGTTTCTTTCATTTTCGAATGGTTGCTGTTGTTGATTAGGTTGCGCATTCCTATTTACTGCACTATAGAGTGCTTTATACTTAGAAACCAAATTAGGTTTTCTAATATTATCATCTATCCATAATGTAAGTTCATAAAGTTCTTCTAAATTCATATTTACCTCTTAGAGCTATAACTATATATTAATCCGCAACAAAATGTTGCGTTTTGGAATGTTATCACGCATGTTTGTGCAGTCTAACGTTCCACGTTTTTTTGTTTATTTCAATAATTTTCGGTTAATAATTTGAAGAAGCAAGTTACAGTAATTAATTAACCTCATTTGCAATAAAAATCTTAGCAAAAGTTAAACATAATTGTCTTTTTAAGCAAAAAATATTTTTGCCAGTTTATTTTCCACGTTTTATTAAGCTTTTTATAGGGTTCTTTAGTCGGCGAAAGCAATTTAAGTTGGTGATAATTTGTCACCGACTCATTTCCTTCTTTTTTGAGTCGTTCTTTTTAAGCAAAAATCTTTTTAACTATTTGTGTTCTAAACTACCCAAAAACTAAATTTGCAATTTCCACAACTCAAAGTTCCTTTTCCGCGTTGCAATGTTCCATTTCCGCATTGCAAAGTTCCTTTTCCGCCGTGCAAAGGTCCTTTTCCACGTCTCGGCATTCCATTTCCACAACTCGGCGTTGCTTTTCCACAACTCGGCGTTTCATTCCCGCAACTCGGCATCCCATTTCCACAACTCGGCACACCAATTCCACGTCTCGGCATCCCATTTCCACAACTCCGCATTTCAATTCCACGTCTCCGCACACCAATTCCACAACTCGGCATCCCAATTCCGCAACTTGACGTTTCAATTCCACAACTCGGCATTGCATTTCCGCATCTCGGCGTTCCAATTCCACAACTCGGCGTTTCATTCCCGTAAACTCGGAGTTATCATCTATTACTATTTCAGTTTTTTAATATTTGTATTCGTTGCCAAAGAGTTCATTTGACTTATTGCCGTTTGGTTTAACTTCACCAATCTTTCCGCTTGCATTAATCCCATTTTAATAAATTCAGCATTTAGGCTTTCCAAATTAGATAACACTAAAAGTTGCTCAATGGTAGAATAATCTCTTATATTTCCTTCAAAATCTGGATTTTCGTTACGCCATTGTTTAGCTGTTTTGCCAAACATGGCTACATTTAATACATCGGCTTCGTTAGCATAAATCTGATTTATTTGTTCTTTACTCAAATTTGCTGGAATTATATTTGCTTTAATTGCATCGGTGTGTATGCGATAATTTATTTTTGCTAAAGTACGATTGAGATTCCAATTTAGTTTAAGACGGTCGTTTTCATCCACTTTTAGGCGTTGAAATTCCTTTAGTAAATACAGCTTAAATTCAGCACTTACCCAAGATGCAAATTCAAAAGCAATGTCTTTGTGTGCAAAAGTACCGCCTCCTCGCCCTAGTTTGCTTACAATTCCAATTGCATTTGTTTGTTCTATCCATCTTGTAGGCGATAGCGTGAAACTGTTACTGCCCGCCTCAAAAAGAAAGGAGTCGAATTCGACCCCTTTAAATTCGGGGTTGTTAATATGTTCCCAAAGACCTAAAAATTCAATTGTGCCTCGGTTTCTTAACCAATTTTTCACAACATCCTTTGGTTCATTATGGTTTTTAAAAGATGCAATATCTGTCAATGATATATAATCATCTTCATTTGTTGATGACCAAACATTTATGTTAACGCTTTTAACTTGTATAACACTTAACTTTTGTTCCATTTTTTGCATTTTAACTACCTCTAAATCGGTGTATTTCCATTTCTAAACCCATTAAATTCGATGGGTTTAAATTCTGAATTATTGAAAATTTTCCATAATCCTATAAACTCAATATTGATTCTGTTGCGCATCCAGTTTCGGTTAATAATTTGGGGTAAGTTAAGTAGAGTAATTAATTAACCTCATTTACTATAAATATCTTGGCAAAAATTAAACATAATTGTCTTTTAATGAAAAAAGAATTTTTCACTATTAGCGTTCTAAACTACCCAAAAACTAAATTTGCAATTTTCACAATTCAAACTTCCATCACTGTTATCTAACTACTAATCCCTAACTACTAACTCCTAACCACTCCTAACGTTTTAATTTTATATCAAATAATTTTGGCAGATTATCCGAAAAAATGATTTTGGGATGGTTTTTGAATTCAATAAAGTTTTTACTACTTGGATGGTCTTTATATGGAGCGTAAAAATGGGTTAAATTGGCATTTCGCCAAACCATTACATAAGCAATTTGAAGACTGTCGTTATCAATTACTTTTAACAATTTATCCGTCCACCAATTTGAATCTGGTATTGTTTCAGAGCCAGTTTCGGTAAAAGCGAGAATTTTATTCTTCTTTTTAGCAATTTGGGATAATAAGGCAAGTCTTTCGGTAACTTTTTGCAAACCATCGCCCTTTGGAGAAAAATCCCAATAATTATCAAATCCGATTATATCAACATAATCATCGCCAGGGAAGCGTTCTAAAAAATCGCCTTCATTATAAAAATTTCTATCTGTTGAAAAAGCGTATAAAATATTGCTAACCCCTCGTCTATATCTTAAATAATCAATTGTAAATTTCCACAATTGAATAAACTCATCAGGCGTGCAAAAACGCTTTCCCCACCAAAACCAATGTCCATCAAATTCATGAAAAGGACGGAATATTATTGGAATTACTTTTCCATCTTTTCCAGCAAGTTTTTTAACAAACGAAGCCAATTCGTCCATTTTTTTTACGTACTCGTTGTGAAGTTTTCCGCCAGGGAGTATATGTTTTACAACAATTGTTGTGTCGTAAAAATTATTTCCGGTTACAAAATTATCCATGTGCCAAGTAAAAGTGGAAATAATTCCATTATTGTGGGCTTCTTCAACTAACTTTTTTAGCATTTTGGGCGGAACTGGACCGCCTTCGTACATATCGGCAAAATCCCAACCGATTAAACCTGGATAGGCGCCAGTAACATCTTTTACATCCGAACGGGATTTTTCGCCACTCCAAAAAACGCCATAAGCTGTTGAATGCTGATGCCCAAAAACTATTTTATTTTTTGCTATTTGTTGCAAATTATAGAAAAGCGAAGCAGTTCCAAAAGTTGCATTTGAATCAACCAACGCAATATTTATCTGGTTTTGCAGTTGATAGCCATCATCATCTTTATAACACGAAGTAAGAAAAATGCTTAACAGAATAATAGAATAAAATAGATTTTTGGACATATTTTGCATTTTTTCTACTAAAACAATCCACCAACTGATAAGCCGATTGTATTATAAGTTTCGTCTTCAACTCCGCGATAAGTATAATTTACGTTTAGTAAAAGTCGCGTTCCGCCAAAATCGAAAGACCAACCGCCACCGACTAAAACGCCAAATCCCATATCACTTGTAACTGTGGAACTTGAAGAAGAGCTTGTAACAGCCAATTTTGCCAAGCCAACATCTGCTCTAAGAAATGGTCCGCTTCCAAAATGCTCGCCCAAATAATGCATTGCGCTACCGCTATATAAATATTGGTTTATTTGAAAATCTTCGCCATTCATTTCATATTGGTCGCCAACAGCATTAATAACAACTCCAGCAATTGTTTTTGGAGTAACATTAAAATATATGCCGAGTAAATCCAAATTTAACGAAACGTGCGACACTCCGTCTTGCTCGTTAAGAATATCAAGAACATTTTGCAATTCTGAAGGATAACTTACGCTTGAATAACCAATTCCCCAATATGTGTACCATGATTCAGTTCGCGTAACATCTTGAAAATATTCTTGCGAAAAAACACTTGAACTTGATAAAACAAACATCACTGAAATTAAAAACATAACTTTTCGCATAAACACCTCGCTAAAAATATTAATAAATTGTGTACAAAAACTATAAAATTTAAACGACTAATAATCAAAAACTTTTCAATTGACTATATTTGAATAGCTTAATTTGAGAAATAAATGGTAAATACAGAAAAAATAATTTTAATTGGCGATAAAGTTCTGGTTCATCCTTTTGAAGGAAACAAAAAATCGCAAGGCGGACTTTATTTGCCTCCGAGTGTTGTTGAAAAGGAAAAGGTGATAAAAGGATATGTTCTAAAAGTTGGTCCGGGTTATCCAATTGGCACTCCAACTGAAGACGAATTGTGGAAAAACACAAATTCCACCAAATACATTCCTCTTGAAGCAACCGAAGGCGATATTGCTTTGTTTCTAAAAAAGGATTCGATTGAAATAGAATTAGATGGCGAAAAATTGTTTATTGTGGCACAACCAGCTATTCTTTTGTTGGTTCGCGAAAATGAGTTGTTAAAATAGTTTTTATATAATTGAGAGTTAAATGGAAGAACAATTAAATTGGTTTTTGGACGAATATTACAACATTATTGCAAATCTTAGCACGCAAGCAAATGCAAAATATTTTGATGCTTCAATAAGTGGTTTGGAAAAAGATTATTCAGAATCGGAAAAGTTACAATTGGAAATAAGTAAACTTTATTCCAACAAAGAGCTTTTTGAACAGATAAATGAATTTAGAAACTCATGCAAAATTTATGACAGCGTAAAACTTCGCGAACTTGAGCTGATTTATAACGATTTTGCCGGAAATCAGTTTGACGGGCAACTTCACAAAGAAATAATTGAGCTTTCTACAAAAATTGAAAAGGATTTTGCTACTTTTCGCGCAGAACTAAATGGTAAAAAAATTACCGATAACCAAATTGACGAAATTCTGGATAATTCCACCAATTCAAACGAGCTAAAAATTGTTTGGGAAGAAAGTAAAAAAATTGGAAAAGTTGTTGCAAACGACGTTCTTAAATTGGTAAAACTCCGCAACAAAGGTGCAAAAAGTCTGGGTTTTGAAAATTATCACGATATGTCGCTAAAACTTAGCGAACAAGATTCCACTTCGCTTGATAAACTTTTTGACGAACTAAACGAGCTTATTAAAAGCAGTTTCAAATCAATTAAAGGCGAAATTGACGAATATCTTTCTTCCAAATTTGGAATTAACCAAAACGAGCTAAAACCTTGGCATTATGAAGATAAATTTTTTCAACAAGGACCAAAAATTTATAACACGGATATTGACAAATTTTTTGAAAACAAAAATATTAGCGAAATTACACAAAAATATTTTAATGGAATAAACCTAAATATTGATAATTTGCTCGCAAATAGCGACCTTTTTGAAAAAGAAGGCAAATATCAACACGCATATTGCACCGATATTGATAGAGCTGGAGATATTAGAGTTCTTTGCAACATTAAGCAAAATCAACGCTGGATGTCAACAATGCTTCACGAATTTGGACATGCGGTTTATGATAAATTTATTTCGCCAAAACTTCCGTGGCAACTTAGAACGCACGCACACATTTTTACAACCGAAGCAATTGCAATGCTTTTTGGTCGTTTGGCTCATAACCCCGATTGGTTAAAAAAAATGGTTGAAATTTCGGAAAATGATGCAAAAGAAATTGAGAAAACAAGTTTCAATTCGTTGCGAAATGAGCAGTTGATATTTAGTCGCTGGGTTCAAGTTATGTATCGTTTCGAAAAAGAAATGTACTCAAATCCCGACCAAGATTTGAACTCGCTTTGGTGGCAATTGGTTGAAAAATATCAGTTAATTTCAAAACCAGAAGGACGAAACGAGCCAGATTGGGCGTCAAAAATTCACGTTGCACTTTATCCCGCATATTATCACAATTATATGCTTGGCGAGTTACTTGCTTCACAATTGCATTTTTATATTACCACAAAAGTTCTAAAATTGGATAAAAATAGTGGCGAAAGTTTTGTTGGAAAAACAGAAGTCGGCGACTATTTAACAAATTTATTCTTTTCATACGGAGCTTTATATCCTTGGAATGAACTAATTAAAAAAGCAACTGGCGAGGAATTAACTCCAAAATATTATGCTGAACAGTTTGTAAAATAATAATTTTAATAAAAGGATTTAAATGGAAGTTGCAATTATTGGCGGTGGCGCTGGCGGATTTTTTTCGGCAATTACAGCAAAGGAAAATTATCCCAATGCCAATGTTGTACTTTTTGAAAAATCATCTAAAATTCTATCAAAAATTAGTATTTCGGGCGGTGGACGTTGCAATGTTACAAACGGTTGCCGTTCAATTAAAGAGCTTTCAAAAGCATATCCGCGAGGCGAAAAGCAACTTCAAAAAGCATTTCAAATTTTTAACACAAAACACGCATTTGATTGGTTTGAGTCGCGAGGCGTTCCTCTAATTATTCAAGATGATAATTGTGTGTTTCCGAAATCGCAAAAATCGCAAAGCATAATTGACTGCTTTTTGAATCAGATAAATATTTTAGACGTTAAAATTGAATTGGAACACGGAATTAAAGCCATAAATCAAATAAATGATAAATTGGAACTTGAATTTAGCAACGATAAAATTCCACCAAAAATTTTTGACAAAGTAATTGTAGCAACTGGCGGTTCGCCCAAGCGCGAAGGTTTGGAATGGTTAGAAAAACTAAATCACACAATTGAAAATCCAGTTCCATCATTATTTACTTTTAATATGCCAAACGAAACAATTACTTCGTTAATGGGAATTGTTGTTGAAAAATCGATTGTTAGCATTCAAGGCACAAAATTTAAGTCCGAAGGTCCGTTATTAATTACTCATTGGGGAATGAGCGGACCAGCAATTTTGAAACTTTCATCGTTTGGAGCAAGATTTTTGAGCGAAAGAGATTATCGATTTAACGTTCAGGTAAATTGGATAAACATAACAAACAATGATTTAGTTTTGAGTGAATTAAAAAATTTTGCAACCGAAAACGAAAACAAAAGCCTGCAAAAAGCAAAACCATTTTCGCTTCCAGAACGTTTGTGGATGTTTCTACTTACAAAAAGCGAAATTTTGCCAAGCAAAAGGTGGAAAGAAGTTGGTAAAAACGGAATGAACAAATTAGTAAGCACACTAACTAACGACACATATTCTGTTGAAGGCAAAACTACTTTTAAAGAGGAATTTGTTACTTGCGGTGGCGTTAGTTTGGAAAATATCGATTTCAAAACAATGCAAAGCAAAGTGTGCAAAAATTTATATTTTTCTGGCGAAGTTTTGGATATTGATGGAATTACCGGCGGCTACAACTTTCAAGCGGCATGGACAACTGCATTTATTGCTGGAAAATTAAATTGATATTCTAATCATTTTTGTGGATTATTAATAGTCCAATTTTCAAATTGAAGGAGTAATCATGAAAAGTCATTTCAATTCAGTTTCAAAACATTCTTGTTTTGTAATAATTGCGTTATTTATTTTACTTCTTTCATGCTCAAATGCCGAAAAATCCTCAAATGTTTTTGAAACAAGCAACCAAATGATATTAGTAATTACCGATTCAGTAACTGCAACAAATGGATATTTATATTCTTTTGAACGTAAAAACGCCGATTTAGAATGGACACAACGCAGCAAACCGATAAAAATTGTACTTGGAAGAAACGGACTCGGTTTGGGAATTGGATTACACAATTTATCCGATTTGCCAAATATTCCAACAAAAATGGAAGGCGATGGTAGAAGTCCTGCTGGAATTTTTGCATTAAGCGCCGTTTTTGGATATAAATCCGCCGAACAAATGCCCGAATTAAGAATGCCATATATTCATATTACCGAAATGATTGAGTGCATTGATGACAGTGCATCTAAATTTTACAACAAATTTGTTACTCGCGATAAAATTGAAGCAATTAATGGCGTTGATTGGAAATCGTCCGAAAAGATGAGTGAAGCCGGAGTTTATTACGAATTAGGAGTTGTTGTTGACCATAATAGTAATATTGTAAAAAAGGGTGCTGGTTCGTGCATATTTTTACACAATTGGGCTGATTCAACCGAAACAATGGCTGGTTGCACTGCAATGGCACCCGAAAAAATGAAAGAAATTGCATTTTGGCTAAACAAATCACAAAATCCTTTGTTAGTTCAACTTACAAAGCAATTATATTTAGATTTATCCCCAAAGTGGAATTTGCCAGAAATAGATAGTAATAAGTAAAAGATTTAAACATTAGTTGGAATGGGAAAAAACAACGGTCATACTGATTCGCCGTGGCGAATCAGCATCCTGTGAATTAAGCAATGCTGTCAATTTAAGCAATTGTTGACTAAAAAGGAATAAAAGTCCCCTCTTGAGAGGGGATTTAGGGGTGTGTGCTTTTTATAAATAATTACATTGATTTCATAATTTCATTTGAAATAGTTTTTTTCGTCCAGAAATGTTTCATCCCCATTTTTCCAAAACACACCCCTTGATGCGGAAAAGCACCGCATCTTTCCCCTCTCAAGAGGGGACTTTAATGTGCAAGGATTCCGACTAAGAGCGTGTCGGAATGACAAAAGAAGAAATACCGACATGGATCGGAATGACGGTTGATTAAATTATTTCAACAACATTCCAAAAGCGATTGAAAACTCGTATTCTTTAATAATTTCAAATCCCAATTTTTCGTAAAACTTAATTGCTCCGGGATTTGTTTTTCCAACTTCGAGATGCAACGCTGGAACATTTTGATTTTTCAATTCGTTAATAAAAACATCCATAATTTTGCGACCAATTCCTTGTCCTTGCGTTTCGGGCAATAAATCAATATGAAGATGTGCTGGAAAATTTACAAGTTCTGGTTTAACTTTATGTCCTTCGTGAATTCGTTTAATTATTCGCGCATCCCACGATTTATCATTTTCATCTCGCAAAGGATAACGAGTTCTTAAAATTGGAAACCACTCCGTTTCACATTTTTCATAAAATATTTGCGAATCTTTTGTCCCAATTATATAACCACAAGGTTTGTTGTTATTTGTAACCACAAAGCAGATTTCTGGCTCAAAAATAGCGTAAGGAGCGGCATAAAAATGACCAATTAAATCAGAATCGCTAAATAAATCCGTAGCATCTTTGCCACTATTTCCAGTGAGAAGACAAATTTTATACAGCGCCGTTAAATCGGTTGGATGATATTTACGAATTTCGAACTGCATTTAGATTCTAACTTTAATTACAACTTTGTGAACCAATTCACTTTCTTTAATAAATAAACCAGGTTTATGTGCATCGTTTGGAAAAAAAACGGCAAATTCGCCTTCGTTTAATTGAACAAAATCACCCAATCCATCATAAAACTCAACATCTTTTTCGTCGTTATATTCTTCAGTAATATCAAGATAATCGGATAACACAAATCCAATATTTTCGGCACCAGAAATCATACATTGAACATCAACATACTTTCTGTGAGCTTCCCATTTTGCGTTTTTAGGATTTTTTGTGTTGTATTTTTGAACCAATGCAAAAATATTATCGCCATCTATTTCAATTTTAGCATCGCTAATTTCACTAAAATCCGTGTTTTTTATAAATTCAAACGCCTTTTGGAATTTTTCTCCAAGTCCGTAATAAGTTTCTGAATTTTCAATTGAATCAAAAATCATATAATCTCCTTTAATTTTGTTTTCAAATTTAGATTAAAATAGCAACAAAATCACAAAAGTTTCAAAAATCAATCATAATAATTTCGTTTAAATATCTATAATATATATTTAACACCCATACGAAAATTTAGGTCTTTAAAATTGTAATTATATACTGTGACTGGCAAATTAGTATTAATTACATTTGGATCTGGGTCAACGACATTCACTTGCTCCGGTTGATACAGAATTTCATAATTTAAAAGCTTATACTCTATTCCTAACATTGCGATAAATATATCTGAGATCATGAAATTACTTTCTAAAAATGGCGATGAATAATAGTTATAGTCATTATGAGATATACTATTCTCCGAAATAATATGTCCATCATTATTGCTATAGAAACTTAATTTTTCGACTATTTTTAAATATCCGATTCCTAATTTCGCTCCAATATTAAGATTAACTACTTTATTAATATTGAACTTGTATGAAATAGGTAGTTCAAATAAGAATAATTCCATATTTCTTTTTGCCCCAAACCCGTTGCCAGATGTTTCTGGAATAAAATTCAATAATGACTTTTTTGAATACTGAATAGTAAGTCCAGTTTGAATATTAATCCCTTCAAAAGGACTTATTGAAAAATCAGCACCAAATAAAAAAAGGTTGTGTTTTTTATTATAGTTTGAAATATTTTCTTCCATATTTGGAATATAATTTCCACTTAATCCAATACTCATTTCTTGGGCATTAGTGTTACAAATAAAAGCTAAAATTATAGAAACGATTGTTTTTCTAATTAACATTATTTCCAATCCTATTTTATTGGCGCATACATTTTTATTTACCCGCAACAAAATATTGCGATTTGGAATTTTATAACGCAAGTTTCTGCATTATAACGTTCCACGCTTTTTTGTCTATTCACACAATTTTCGGTTAATAATTGGGGGTAAGTTAGGTACAGTAATTAATTAACCTCATTTACAATAAAAATCTTAGTAAAAGTTAAACAGAAAAATTGTTTTAAGCAAAAAGAAATTGCTTTTTCTTGCTTCAAACATTTGCTCAAAGCCCCACTTTTTGCTTTTTCATGCTTCAAGCATTTGTCCGAAGCTTCACTTTTTGGTTTTTCTTGCTTCAAGCATTTGTCCGAAGCTCCACTTTTTGCTTTTTCTTGCTTCAAGCATTTGCTCAAAGCTCCACTTTTTAGTTTTTCTTGCTTTGGGGATTTGCTTGAAGCTCAACTTTTGAGTTGGGCAAGCAATTAGTATTTAATATTTGTCAAATTGATTTGATAGTTAAGAGGTTTACTCAAAATCTTCATCTTGTCTATTTGAAAAACCAAATGTTTTTTGTTCAAAATTTTTTAATAAAACCTTAGCTTCATCTATTTGCTTAACATTTACATATATTCTAACTGGTTCTAATAGTGGTTGAACACTTAAAAAATTCTCGCCAAGCACATAATAATCTACATTTCCATCTTCGAGTATTGATTTTATTATCCCAATATCTCCTTGATTTAATAACGTCATTATTTCTTGATAGTCTTCGTCTTCTATTACTTCGGCTATTCCACTAGTAAAATCGATAAATGATTCACATTCTGGACAATGCATTGTCCCTTTTTCTCTTTCATCTAGTGATAGTTCCAATTCAGTTTTACAGTTTGGACATTCAATAATTTCTGAAATGTTAATTATTCCTAATTCGTTTTCGAGTAATTTTTGGCAATCTGGATTTTTACAATAATAATATTCTTTCCCTTCATCTAAACATGATTTGCAAAATTCTTTTTTACAACCAAAGCAAATTGATAATGCTTCTCTTTCTGGATGATTTACACAATTAATCATAATTCCTTCTTTTTTAATGTAAAACGGCATTACAAATATACCGCCGCCTAATACAACAATGAACTTTCAAACTTTTACTTACAAATTCAGCCCAAATTAACAGAGCTGATGGGTTGATTTATTTGTTATGTTGGGCTTTATTGAATTTTACTTTACATGGTTAATAGAATATTATTTTAAATTACAATACTCTGGCTATTCTTCCAACATTGATAAAATACCAACAAGCTGATTATAAATTAAAGTAGCACGCATACCATTTAAAACAGCTAATAAATATGTTCCATCAGACGATTCCTCTAATGTAATAGTAATCTTTGCACTTTGATAAGTAAACCAAAAGATACCGGGGAGTATTCCAAATGCAAGTAATACGAAACCAATAATTATATAGACAGGAAATGAAATTGTTCTTAAATTTACTGTTATTTTCTCATTCTTAATCTGTTCGAGGATTTCGTATCCTTGAATTGAAAACCATTTGAATGAACGCTCATATATTTGTTTAGAAGATGGTTTTAATACAATTGTACGTTTTTTCCCTTTCGTTAAAATTGGGACTAAGATTAAAGCTATGATTGAGAACAATAATAGCGTTGATACCATAGCGCCACCATCTTGAGGATCCATTGCTATAATAAATAAAATATCACTCATATTGAATTCCTTAAAGTTATAAAAAATGTACTGTATTTAACAACATGGGGCGGTGCAACTAAACCGCTGCCAAAAGGTTTACGCTACCAACACCACGATTTACTGTTTATGTTTTTTAGTTACTTCTCACTTTCATAAAACACTACAAAGCCAAACTGCAAACATTACGACCGGCTACAGCAGTCGCTTTGATTTGCGGGTTATATGGTGATATTCATAATTCACTATTCATTCAATATTGTTGCATCATTTGAATTGGAATCTTTCCATATATCATCAGAATAAAAAGAATATTTAAATAAACCAACATACATTGGTATCATAAAATAGGCTATAAAAAGTAAATAAATCGTGCCCAAAACCATTCCAAATTCTTCTAAGTCTTCAAAAATTGATGACGTATTACCATACGGTAAAATCAAATCTAATCCAATAACAAATAGTAGTAATATCCAAAATAGTCTATTAAATATTACTTTATTATAAGCTAGACCAAAAATGGCGATGGAAGATAAAATTATAAGTGGTATCCATATGTAATCATACAGATCATATTCGTCAAATGTGAACCCAACACTGTAAACAACTGCAAAAAGTGCAAATACATAAGCGTAAATCTTCCAAAACAATTGTTTCTTCATAAGGAAGTACATTCCAATAGAAAATAAAAATAATACAATTAATACTTGCACTATACTGGATGTAAACAAAAGTTTCGTTACTAACCCAGCCAACATCAGATATCCTATGTACTTAAAAATATTCATTTTACTTAGCCATATAACTATATATTAAGCTGCAACAAAATGTTGCGATTTGGAATGTTATCAAGCAACTTTTTGCAGAATAACGTTCCAAGCTTTTTTGTCTATTTCAATAATTTTGGGTTAATAATTTGGGGTAAGTTAAGCAGAGTAATTAATTAACCTCATTTACTATAAAAATCTTTGCAAAAGTTAAACATAATTGTCTTTTTATGCAAAGAGAATTTCCTCACAAAATTCTAATTTCTATTTGTTTTGGAGGGTAGAATCTAAAAAAAGAATAAAAAACTTCCGCTTGGTGGGTCTAATTTTTGTTCTAAATAAAATATTCTCTTCAAATCGCTAAATTTCTTTTTAATTTCAAATGGAAAATCTATTCCATTGCCCGTTTTTTCAGAAAGCAACGATTTGCCAGTAGTTAATAAATCAATTGAACTTTTACTGAAGCGAAACGTAATTTCTTTTGTAGCTACTGTTTCCATAATTACAAAGTAATTGCTACTATCATCAATCATTATATCTTCGGCAATTTCATTTTCATATAGCGCCAAATCAACATTTGCTTGCTCTGTAAATTCTCTAATTGCATCTTTTATTTCAACTTCCGCTGTTATAAAATCAGAGTTAAAGTTTAGATTTAACATTTTTAGAAGTTCTTGGTTTGAAAAGGTCATTTGCCCAACTAAATTACCGTCACTGCTTTCGTTGGATTTTATTTGCTTAACATCTTGCACAATATATTCCACTCCATCAGTACCAATTCTATAAACAGTACCAGGACGGCAGTTTGTTCGTGGAGTTTCAAATGGCTTAAAATTTTTAAGTAGCGAGTTTGTGTTTGTCTGCGAAAAACTAACAACTGATACAAAAAATAAAAGCAAAAATAACTTTTTCATCGTAATTCCAAATAATTTAGTTTATAACGCTATATTATCGAAGTTATATCAAAAAAAGTTAGTTTTGCTAAATATTTCCGTAAATATAAAATAGGAAAGGTTAATTTGTACTATTTACCTTTTTCTTTACGTTTTGCTTCTTTTTCGGCTCTTTTTTCTTTAAGAGTTTTAGTAGCAGTTTTTTTTGTTTCTTTTTGTACTTCTTTTCCTTTTGCCATTTTGTTCTCCTTTTTAATTTGTTGATAATTGAATTAAAATTCTATATAAAATGGTTTATGATTACTCTGTAATTTAAGAATTTTTTACCAATTCCTTCAAGTCAAATTATTGTAACATTTAAAATTAATGAAATTAAATGTAAACATAGCCAAACAAAAAAGCCCCTAAAACAATTTGTTAAAGAGGCTTTTTGCTAATAATTAAATTAAAATTTATTATTTGGTGCTATCAGCAGCTTGCTTTGTTTTTGCCATAACTTTATAGCGAGCAACAATTCCCTGAATATTTTTATCGTCGGGAATTTCTTTTTCGAGTCGGCTGAACAAATCGACCAATTTATTGTATTCTGCTTTGTTTTCATAAATATCGCGTAAAACAACATAAGGATTATATTGATCTTGAAAATCTCGTGGATTTGCATCTAAACGAGCCAACATAATTGGTTCAAGTTCGCTAACCATTTTGTTATATTGTTCCATTGCACCAGTTGAATAATATAAATTTGAAATATCGAACAATAGCTCATATCGCATTTCAATGTTTTTTCTTGGAAGTTTTTTCTCCATTTCGTCTAAAACTTCAACGGCTTTATCTTTTTGGTTTTGCTCTAAATAGTAAATAGCTAAACGAATAAATGAATTACGATAATTTTGTGAAAGTCTTTGATGATTTTCATCCAAATAAATTGTGGAATCATTTAGTCCAGTAAATTTAAATCCAGGTTTATAAGTTTTGCTATATCCAACAGGTTCGTTAAACAATTGCTCACGCATAATTTTTTCATTTATGTAGTAAGCAGGTCGTTCTCGTTTGTTAGGAACTAATCTAAAAGCCATTCCTTCCATTTGCAAATAATCTTCGAGACCAATTCGGCTATCGTCGGAACAAGTAACGGCATAATAAACTGGTCGTTCCCAATTTGCTGCTTGAATAATATTAAGAGCAACAATATCCTGAACTCGAATAACTTTAATATTTCCATAAGAAGTTGTGTTATTCATTAGCCAACTAATACTTCCTTTGTTTGTAATTGCAGTATCGGTAATTCCAACTTCTGCAAAAACACTTTGAGGAACAGCAATTGACATCATTCTTGGTTCCCAACGCGAAGGTCCAATTCTTTCAATTTCGCTGTCTTCAATATCTATTGCAACTTTTTTGCTTCCATAAGGAGCAGTATTTTTTAGCTGTTTAATATACCAAGGTGTATTTAAAAGACTAAGATTTGCAACACGAACATCGCGACGAACGCCTTCAACATCTTGTAAATACCAAAGTGGGAAAGTATCGTTATCACCATTTGTAAAAAGAACTGCATTTGGAGCAACAGATTGAAGTAAATTATATGCATAATCCCAAGGAATGTAATTTTTGCTTCTATCGTGAGTATGATAATTTGCTTTTAACATTGTAACTGGAACAGCCACAAAAATTAAAACTGATACAATTGCAAAAATTGGTTTTAATAACGCCGATTTTTTGAATTGTTCTGAAATTAAATCCAAAATTCCACGTGTTCCAAGTGCAATCCAAATTGAAAAGACGAAAAAAGCTCCAACGTAAAAATAATCACGTTCGCGAGGCTGCGGCTCTTGCTGGTTTTGGTAAAAAACAGTTAAATATCCTAAAAATATAAACATTCCCATTAATGCCGAAGCCATTTTCCAATCGCGTTTAAATTGATAGAAAATTCCAAAAAGTCCTATTGCGAAAGGAATTCCAAGCAATTGCCAAAAATGAACGCCAGAACCTTGAACAGTAGAATTTCTTCCAATATAATTCCAACCAAGATATCGGTTAAACATGTGATCCATTTGGTAATTCCAGAAGAAATCTAAATCACTGCTATAATCTGTGTAAATAGTTTGTTGATGACCTTCTTGCGAAAATCGTCTTTTAAATGTTGGAAAATCACCATATTGTTCACGATTCATATATGAGTGAAATTCTGACATAGTTTTGGGGTCGTTTAAGTTAATCGGAGTTTCTTGATTTGCACGAATAATAGTCATTGTATAAGAAGAATATCCAAGCAAAATGAATAAAACGCTTTTTGCAAGTAGATTTGTTGTAGGTTTGTTGTTTTTTTGCGACCAAAAAATGAGAGCTCCAACAGCAACAAAAATTCCAATAAAAACGGCAAGATTCATTGCAAAATTATCGCCACTTAAATTATAAATTAGTTTTGGAATATATTTTACAAATCCAGGATAAACAGAAATTAGTATAACGCCACCAATCATAATTGGAAGATAAAACGAATTTTTTTGGAATACTTTTTTCCACATTGCACCCATAAAAACGACCCAAAACAATCCAACTAAAGTTACAAATCTTAAATCGAACGCTTTGTATTCTTCTGGCGAAGGTGAAACGGAATTAGTAGCCGATGCCCAAATAAACAATGCAATTAACAAAGTTCCAGCAGCTTGTGCTAAAAATATGAACGCGGTTTTCTTTGTTATTTCATCATTATTCAAATATTTGCGGAACATAACAATCATAACAATTGGAACAATGGCAAGAACTGACATTAAGTGAACTCCAATTGAAACGCCAATTAAATATGCAATCATAATCAAATATTTTTCGTTATCGGAAGAATCTGCTTTTTCGTTCCAAACAAGAATTAACCAAGTAACAAAAGCTATAAAAAATGTTGAAAACGCATAAACTTCGGCTTCGACGGCGTTAAACCAAAATGTATCTGCAAAAGCTAATGATAAAGCGCCAACTGCTGCTGATAAATATGTTCCAATTTGGCTAAGTGATGAGTCATATTGCTTTTTGTTATAATTTTCAATCAACTTAACAGCCGATAAATAGACAAATAAAATTACAAATGCACTTGATAAAATTGAAATTGCATTTACACGAAAAGCAATGTTTTCGGCAAATGGAATCATTGATAAAAATCTACCTATTAATATAAAAAACGGTGTTCCTGGTGGATGCGGAACTTGAAGCCCGTATGATGAAGCAATAAATTCACCGCAATCCCAAAATGAAACTGATGGCTGAGCTGTCATAAAATATGTAGCTGCTGCAATTAAAAACACAAAAAACGCAAAAATTCTGTGTATGTTTTTTTGACTCATTCTTTCCTCAATTAACTAAAATTAAAATTTTATTTGGTCTTTTTAAATAAATCGTCTAAACTTCTTTTTTCTCTGTTTACATAATACTTTGTATGAAGTTCCGAAAGTTCGGCAAATGCAACCGAATCTAAATCTTCTTCTTCTTTGTCCCTAATAACAATCATTCTAAAAATTTCTTTCTCTTTAGAATCCATTTTTCTCTCATATCGCATCAGCTCTTCAATGAACTTTTTTTGGTCTCTAAAACTATTCATTTTTATCTCTTCTAATTATTAATAGAAACCTAAATATATGAAATGCATTTGACAATTTCATTTATCTGAATTGGAAAAGAATGAAATAAACCTCATAAATTATTTTTGCAAAATATTGATTCTTTTGTCTTTAATTGTGGAAATATTTTAGATATTCGGCTAATTTTTGTATTTCTTCCAACAATTCATAAAACAAAAATTGGAAAAAAATTCCATAATTGTTGCGAGGAAAAATTGATTGAATTTTTAATTAAAATATCATTTGTCTTTTTTATTCAAAACTCGATAAATTTTTGGTGTATTTGCCTTTAAATTATACGAGTATTTATGCAAAAATTGTAAATATAGATTTATCTAAATTTTATTAGTAGCATTAATTTTGTAATTTTGGACTCGAATTTTAATTTATACAACAGGAAAATAATGAGTATTGAAGAATTAAGAAAAAAGATAAATTTAGTTGATGCAAATTTGATTGATTTACTTGCCCAAAGAAGAATTTTAAGCAAAGAAGTAATTAAAGATAAAAATGAAAAAAACAATCCAATTAGAGACGAAAAACGCGAAGAAGAACTTCTTAACCGACTTGTTGAACTTGGAAAAGAAAAAGGTGTTGACCAACATTTTTTAACAAAGGTGTTTTACGAAATAATTGAAGATTCAATTCGTCTTCAACAAAGCCATGTTTTAAATCCATCCAAAGAAAATGGAAAAAATGAGCGATTAACAATTGCAATTCAGGGAATTGAAGGAGCTTATAGCTATTTAGCTTCTCAAAAATATTTTGCATATTCGAACAAAGAGTTGGAATTTGTGTCAAAAAAACTGTTTTCTGAAGTTGTTGAATCAGTGGAAAAAGGTGAATCTGATTACGCTGTTCTTCCAATTGAAAACACAACATCTGGTGGAATAAATGAAGTTTACGATTTATTGTTACACACAACACTTTCAATTGTTGGCGAAGAAACATTTCAAGTTAAGCATTGTTTGGTTGCAAATAAGGATGTTTCTGTTCACAAAATAAAAAAGATTTACGCTCATTATCAAGCGGCTGCACAATGTAGCGACTTTTTATCCAGAATTCCCGAAGCGCGAATTGAATATTTTGCCGATACTGCTATGTCTGTTCAAAAAATTAGCGAAGAGCAAAATCCCGAATTTGCGGCAATTGCAAGTGAAGAAGCTGCAAAATTGTTTAATGTAAATATTATTCGTAAAGGAATTTCGAACCAAGAAGAAAACCACACACGATTTTTAATAGTTTCTCGAAATAGAGTAAAAGTTGATAACCGACTTCCAGCAAAAACTTCGCTTGTTATGGCAACTTCTCATTCACCAGGCTCGTTGGTAAAAGCTCTATCCGTTTTTGATGCGTATAAAATAAATTTGACCAAGTTGGAATCGCGTCCAATTATTGGAAATCCTTGGGAAGAAATGTTTTATGTCGATTTTGAAGGCAATACTGAAGACGAAAATGTTCAAAATATGCTTGACGATTTAGGTCCTTATTTAAGATTTTTCAAAGTTCTTGGAAGTTATCCTTCGCAAGTTGTTAAAAAGACGAAACTTAATCCAGATAGAATTACTGAAGAAAAAGTTGAAATAGCTGAAAATGGAGAAAATTCGCCAATTAACAAAGAAATCCAAAAGCCAATTATAAAGAAAATTGCAAAATCGAAAAGTTATAAATTGGCAAGTCGCGAATACAAAGAAGAAGATACTATAATTAAAGTCCGCGATGTAGAAATTGGCGGAAATACTTTTGTCGTAATTGGCGGACCATGTTCAGTTGAATCGGAATCTCAAATATATTCTTGCGCCCAAGAAGTTAAAGTAAATGGTGCTCACATATTACGTGGCGGTTGTTTTAAACCACGAACTTCGCCTTATAGTTTTCAAGGTTTGGAGTGGGAAGGTTTAAACTATCTTGAAGCTGCTGGAAAAGAATATGATTTACCGGTAATTACTGAAGCTTTGGCTCCAGAACAAGTTCAAATAATTGCAAAACAAGCGGATATAATCCAAATTGGTGCAAGAAATATGCAAAACTTTTCGTTGCTAAAAGAAGCTGGAAAAGTTCACATTCCAGTACTTTTAAAACGCGGAATGATGTCTTCAATTGACGAATTGCTAAATGCCGCCGAGTATATTTTGGCTCAAGGCAACAGACAAGTAATATTAATGGAACGTGGAATTAGAACTTTTGAAACCGCAACGCGTAATACTCTTGATTTAAGTGCAATTCCAGTTTTACGTGAATTAACTCACTTACCAATTATGGTTGATCCATCACACGCAATTGGTGAACGTGATAAAATTCCACCAATGGCTTTGGCTTCTAAAATTGTTGGAGCACATGGAATTATGGTTGAATTTCATCCAGAACCCGAAAAAGCTCTCAGCGACGGTCCACAAGCTTTGCGTTTTACTCAATTTGCTAAGTTAATGCAAGATTTGAAGAAATTACAAGTATAATTATCAATTAAAAGCTGAATTTAAATTCAGCTTTTTTATTTTGGAGGGAATATGAACATTAATCTTTACCAATATCGAGCTTTTGTAACAAAAGTTTATGACGGAGATACTATTACCATTGATGTCGATTTGGGTTTTCATGCTTTTATTAAAAACGAAAAAGTAAGACTTAATAGAATTAACGCTCCCGAAATTACCGACTCAACTCGCGAAAAAGGTTTATTTGCACGCGATTATTTACGTTTGCTAATTTTGGAAAAAGAGATTTTGCTTGAAACTATTAAAGATAAAAAAGGAAAATATGGCAGATATCTTGGTGAAATTTTCGTAAAAGACGAAAGTGAAAATTGGATTAATGTAAACGATCATCTCGTTGAAAAAGGTTTTGCAGAATATAAGGATTATCAATAATGTTAAAAATATATAAAAAAAGCACCGTTCATTTTGTTGTTTTATTCATCATTTTAATAGTAAATTTTGTTGGAAGTGATATAATGGCTCAAAACTCAGAAAATAATTCCCAAATTACAGATGCAAATATTTACAAATACTCGGTTAAAAACATCAAAAAAGAAGATGTTAGTCTCAAAAAGTTTGAAGGCAAAGTTTTACTTATTGTAAATGTTGCAAGTGAATGTGGTTATACGCCACAATATGCTGGATTAGAAAAAATTTATCAAAAATATAAAGCTAAAGGATTTGAAATTTTGGCATTTCCGTGTAACGATTTTGGAATGCAAGAGCCAGGCACAAATGAAGAAATTCAAAAATTCTGTTCTTCCAATTTTGACGTAACTTTTCCGCTTTTTGATAAAATAGAAGTAAAAGGAAGCGGAAAATCGGAGCTATACAAAATGCTGACAAACAATCCAGTAACTGGAAAATCAGAAATTGGTTGGAATTTTGAAAAATTTCTTGTTGATAAAAAAGGCAATGTTGTTAAAAATTTCAAAAGCAAAGTAACTCCCGAAAGCAAAGAATTGACTATTGAGATTGAAAAGTTGTTAAACTAAATAATTGTGCTGACTAATTCGCCATCAGCAATAAGCATATTTTCAGGAACGGACGCTTTAATTTCGTCATGTAATTTTTTAATTAGCGTCCGTTTAAGAAAAGTCTGCTCAATAATTAAACTAACTTCTCTAATTGGTTGATAATCGCTAAAAGGTTTTACCATATTTAGCTTTTCACTACTCAATAAATCTTTTGCAAATTCTGGAATTACCGTAATTCCGCTACTATTATCAACTATCTTCATTAACGAATCAATCGATAAACTTTCGTATTTAAACTTACCTTTTGCATTATATTCAACACCTTTTGTACAAATATTGATAATTTGATTCCTAAAACAATTTCCCTCTTCCAAAAGCCACAAATCATTTAGCTCTAAATCGGAAGTGGAAATGCTTTCTTTGCTAAACGAAGGATGTTTTTGTGAAACGTATGGAAAAAATTTTTCGTAATAAAGTGGAAAAACAATCGTTTTTTCCATTGGAAATGGAGTTACTAAAATTCCCGCATCAAGATTTCCATATTTTAGTTTTGTTAAAATTTCTTCCGAAATTACTTCGCTAAAAATCAAATTAACGTTTGGATATTTTGCCATAAAATTGTTTACAAATTTTGGAACAATATAAGGTGCAACTGTTGGAATTATTCCAATTTTTAATTCGCCCGAAATATCTTCTTTGAATTCGGCAACAATATCCTTAAGTTTCTGAGTGTCTCTTAACAATATTCTTGCATGTTCAATTAGTTCTTTTCCTATTTCTGTTGCAGTAATTGGCTTTTTATTTCGGTCAAAAATCTCAACTCCTAACTCTTCTTCAAGATTTTTGATTTGAATTGTTAATGCAGGCTGTGTTATAAACAGATTTTGTGCTGCCAAACTAAAATTTTGATATTTGTCTAAAGCTATAAGATATTCTATTTGTTGTAAGTTCATTTACTATAAATTTTATTTATGGATATATAAATATTATAAATTGGATTTATTTTATCAACTAAAATATATTTGACTCATCAAAAAAATAAAATATGGAGAACACAATGAAAGATAAAAATATTATTGGATTGGATTTAGAAAAATCAAAAATGATTGTAAAATCATTAAATCAATTATTGGCGGATCATCAAATATATTATCAAAATCTGCGTGGGTTTCACTGGTTAATTCTTGGAAACAACTTTTTCCAACTTCACGAATTATTTGAAAAACTATACGATGAAGCAAGTGAAACAATTGATTCAATTGCCGAAAGAGTTTTAATGCTTGGTGAAACTCCACTTCATACATTTGAAAGCTATTTAAAAACTGCAAAACTAAAACAAGCTGAAAATGTTAGAACTTCAAAAGAAAGTCTAAATATTGTAAATCAAAATATGCAAGTTTTATTATCACAAGTTCGAAAAGTAGCCGATTTAGCTTCAAAAAATAGCGACGAAGGTACTTTGGCAATTATGAGCGAACTAATTTCTAAATACGAAAAACATTTATGGATGTTTTCTGCACAAAGTGCAAAATAAATTAATTAAACATTATTAAAATTATTAGGAGAATTAAAATGGAAGAAACAAAATTAAACATGCCATTATTGGGCGACGATTTCCCAGTTTTGAACGTACAAACAACTCACGGACCAATGAACATTCCTGGTGACTTAAAAGGAAGTTGGTTTGTTCTTTTTAGCCATCCAGCAGATTTTACACCTGTCTGCACAACTGAATTTGTTGCATTTCAACAAAAAAAGCCAGAATTTGACAAATTAGGGGTAAAACTTCTTGGAATGTCTGTTGACCAAGTTTTTTCGCATATTAAATGGATTGAATGGATTAAAGACAATATGAATGTCGAAATTGAATATCCAGTTGTTGCTGCAAATGATAGCGTTGCAATGAGACTTGGAATGCTTCATCCAGGAAAAGGAACAAACACAGTGCGTGCAGTTTTTGTTGTTGACCCAAATGGAAAAGTTAGATTAACAATTTACTATCCTCAAGAAATTGGTAGAAATGTTGACGAAGTTTTAAGAGCCGTATTAGCGCTTCAAACTCACGAAGCAAACAAAGTTGCTTTGCCAGAAAATTGGCCCAACAACGCAATTCTTGGTGATAGAGTTATTATTCCACCAGCAACAAACGTAAAAGATGCCGAAGCTAGAAAAAACCAAGCCGATTGTTACGATTGGTGGTTTTGTCACAAAAAACTTAACTAAATAGTTAAAACAAAAAAAGACTACCTAAATGGTAGTCTTTTTTTGTTTTAAACAGATTTTTCGCAAAATTTGTTTGTTACTATCAAACGATAATAATTCATAAATATCCTTTTATGTTTGAAAATAATTATTGTTTTAATATTTTTTGACATACAAAAATATTATCCATAAAAAATGGGAAGTTTATGAAACGTTCAATGATTTATTTGGTAATTTTAGTTACTTTTCTTTTATTAAATGCTTGTGGAAGCACTAAAGAATTGGCAAAAACCGAAACAGGCGATATTCCAGAATGGTACTTAACTCCTCCAACAGCACCCGATTACATTTTTGGTACCGCATCTTCAACTTCCCGCGACATGGATTTAGCAATTTCAAAAGCCACAACAGAAGCACGAGCCAATATTGCAAGAAATATTGAAATTAAAATCAATTCCATGCAGAAAAAATTTGAAGAAGAAGTTGGTCAAGGTGAAAATTCTGAATTTTTATCACAATTTACACAAGCAACAAAAACTGTTGTTTCAAAAGAGCTAAACGGAAGTCAAGTTGCTCAAAAAAAATTAGTTAAAGACGGAAACAATTGGAGAGCTTATGTTTTAGCAAAATATCCAATTGGCGAAGCACAAAAAGCGTTTTTGAATAAAATTAAAGACAATACAAATCTTTATACTCGTTTTAGATCAACGGAAGCTTTTAAGGAATTAGAAGACGAAGTAAATAAAAAAGACAATCCAGCTCAAATTGAAAAAGAACCAGCTCAAGTTGTTCAAAAAGAGGTTGTAAAAAAATCAGAACCAATTAAAGAAGTCGCGGAAGTAAAAGTTCCAGAAGTTCCAGTTGCTCCACAAATTCCAACAATTCCAGTAAAAGTTGAAACACAAAATCAAGTTATTTCAATAGAAAACTACACTTTTGAATTACTTGGGTGCAAGTTAGAAAACAAAAAAATTACTGCAAATCTTTTAATTAAAAACACAACCGAAAATGATTTAGAATTAATAATTGGTTTAACCGACACCAAAATTTTTGACGAATCTGGCAATGAATATGTTGTTAATCTTGCCAAATTGGCAAATTCTGTTTCAAAAAATGGATGGTCAAGAATTGAAAAACAGACTGTTCCCGGCATTCCTACTCCAACGGAATTTATTTTTGAGAATATTTCATCAAAAACGACTCAAATTTCGCTATTATCAATTTATATTGTAAATGGTGGACAAACTGTTAAATTCCGCAATATTCCTTTGGAAATTGCAAATTAGTTAAACTAAATCCATTAGTATTTAAACGTTGAATTTTGAATTTCATCTATTATAAAAATATGGAGAGTTAAAAATGCGAAAAAATTCGTTTTTTGTTGTTGTTTTATTTTTGTTAGGTTCATGTTTAACAATTTATGCCCAAGCTACTGAACCAGTTGAACCTGTTAGCTCTGGTGGTATTGATTGGTTTCAAGTGATATTAGTTACCGGCTATTTACTTGGGGTTTTCGTTTTATTACCTGTTGTGATTTATACAAATCTAAAAACTAAATTATTTGATAAATCTGATTCAAACGCTGAAGAAATTGTTCCAATCGGAAATTTAACAGAAGAGGAAAGAAATAATCGTGCAAGATTAATTTTAGAAAAAATTGAATCTAAAATGACTTCATTTGTTGCCGATAATGGCGAAAATATGGTTACTATTACAAAAGGCAAACAAGCAAAATTTATTAAGGAAGGATTGGACTATATTAGTAAAAATCTTGTTCCTACTGATGCTGATATAATTCAAAGAGTAAACGAATTTGCAGCTGTTTATGCAGATAGAACTCAACGAGCTTTTACTGGCTCTTATTGGGTAATTGCTAGTTCAATTGGTGTTGGTATATTAGTGTATTCAACAGGTGGAATTACCACTTTTTTATTCATTCACTTTTTAGGAGTCATTTTCTACCTTTTATCAAGCCGCTCAACAATGTACACAATTGAAAAAAGAATGAAAATTTTTGGTGGTTTTGGTGGTTTTCTTGGCGGAATTATGTCAGGATTATTAATAGGAAATGGTACAAAATATTATCTTAAATATAGTGATGGTTCTGTAAAAAGAGATTGGGAAACCGAAGGTCAAATGGCAATAATTGGACTTGTTCTTTTAATTATTGTTGCTATGTTTTTAGGATTTTTTGCGGCAGTTTTAGGAGTTATTAATTCATTGTTAAATTATTCAACTTCTTACTTGCTTCCATTTAAGTCAAAAGAAGATTGGTTTGAAAAGAATATTGCATTAAGCTAATTATTAATAAATCAGTTTATCATTTATTAAAAAAACCCACATTCTTAAATGTGGGTTTTTTAATTTAATCACTTTCTAAATCACAACATAATTGTTGCTTTTTACTTAACTTCACATTTAAAAAAATATTTTGATTATATAATAATTGTGTAGGTAAATCTTACTTAAATTTTTATTTTTAAAAGGAAATAATTACAAAAACAATACAAAGTGTTACTTTCTTTGTCGATAAACGCACAATTAATAGTAGCACAATTTTTGATAGTGTTACTATTCAAACAATAAATTAAGATTATTATGGGAACAGGTCAAATGTTATTAACTCTTTCGGCACTTGTGCTACTTTCACTCGTGGTTTTAAGAGTTACAAATGGTTTTCTAAACACTAATAATGTTTTGATGGAAACAAAATTTGGAGTACTTAGCGTATCTCTCGCAACTTCCATTTTGGAAGAAGCAATGGGAAAAGCTTTTGATGAAAATACTGCATACGAAGGTGTTGCCGAAGTGACTACTGATTTATCGTCAATTGGTCCTGAAAGCGAAGTTTATCCAAATTTTGATGATTTTGATGATTTCAATAACTTAAGCTTTAGTACTTATGATACAACAATTGAAAGCAATCGTTTTGCAAAAATGTACTCGGCTGAGTATTTAGTTAGTTGTCGTGTTGGATATATTAACCCAAGTAATCCTGATCAATTTACTGGAACAAAAACTTGGCATAAAAAAATAATTGTTAGAGTTACAACTCCATCAAGTGCAGATACTGTTGAAATGTCAACGGTTTACAGTTACTTTTATTATAGGTAAGAAAAATGGGTTTTAGTACATTAATAGACATATTAGGCTCAATAATGATTGGTGGAATTCTACTAATGATTTTGTTGCGATTAAACGACGCATCGGTTCAAAATGCTTTTCAATACAATTCCGAAGCTATCACGCAACGAAACCTTGTAGAAATAGTTCAACTAATTGAACATGATTTTAGAAAAATTGGTTTTTGCAAAGATTGGAATAATTTTCCAGACCCAACTCAAGCAATTATAAGTGCAGATAGTACAACAATAACATTTTTATCCGATGTTGATAGCGATAAAAATATGGACACATTAAGATATATTCTTAGTCAAGCTAGTGTTTTAGCTGAAACCCCAAACCCTCGTGACAGAATGCTATATCGTCAAGTAAATAGCGACCCAATTGGAGGCTCTAATTTGGGCGTTACACAATTTAAATTAACTTATTATGATTCATTTGGAGATGTAATTCCATTTCCAATTACAGTTCCCTCAGAAATTTATACAATGCAGATAGATTTAGTAGTAGAAGATGTTGTTTCGTACAACGAAGAATATAATCGCGTTTTTTGGCGACAAATTAGATTAGCAGCAAGAAATTTAGGAAATAGATAGGAGTTTATCATGGGTGGAAAAGGAGCAATTTTATTAGTTTTAGCTTTTAGTACGTTATTTTTAATGTTTGGACATAGGTATAATTGGTTATCAACCGATTCAATTAATAACTTTTCAAACTATTATAGCGTTACAAAAGCTCACAATATTGCAGTGAGTGCCGCAAATATGGCTGCAAGCGAAGTTTTTATGGATAAATCTTGGGATGAAGGTTACGATAATGTTCCTTTTGATGGTGGTTATTACACTGTTTATGTAAGTAATCCAACAGCCTCAACTACAACCGAAGTTGCTTCCAATAGCGGCAGACATGGTGGGTCTTCTTCAGGGGTTGCAAAAATTGCTATTTGTCACATACCTCCTGGTAATCCAAGTGCTCGGAAAACACTCTATCTTCCAGCGGCAGCTATTCCAGCACATTTGGCTCATGGTGATTATTTAGGAACTTGTGATTCTGAACCTACAGTTGACGACTTAGTGACTATTGTTGCTCATGGCACTTTTGGAGATACTACAATTACCGTGTATGTGGATTTAAGAGGAAGTAATTTTGCAAAATTTGGAAATTTTTATAAAACAGTTACCGCTTATCCAGCAACTGGCGATACTTTTCATGGTCCCTTTCACGTAAATGATAGATTAGTCACAGATGGAAAACCAGTCTTTTGGGGAAAAGTTACTGCAAAAGATGGATTAAAAAAACAAGGTTCACCTGCAAAACCTGAGTTTAATGGCGGTTTTGAAACAGGTGTTGATATTCCTTTAGAATTTGACACAACAGGAATGCGAGCAGCAGCTTCGTATAATGGAAAAGTTTTTAATGATACAACTAACACAGGCAAAACAACTAGTGTTTCGTTCAATTTTCTTGCGGATGGAAGAGTTACTTATAGTCAAAAAATCGGAACCGGCGCATGGTCTGCTCCAGTTACAAAACCATTATCAACACTTGCTCCAGGCGGAGTTATTTTCGTTGAAAAAGGTAATGTTTATGTTGAAGGAACTTTAAAAGGAAGAGCAACTATTGTTGCAAGTAAAATGGGAAACAGCACATGCGGAAATATTTATCAAACCGATGACTTAAAATATAACGTTGACCCCAAAATAAATTCAGCATCAACTGATATGCTTGGGTTAGTTGCTGAGCAAAATATTCGACTTCAATATAACGCCGATACAAAGGGTGGCGATATTATTACAATGGCTTCTATGTTTGCACTAAATGGCGATATCGGTCCAGAAACAGCTTTAATTGATCATCCATCTCTGAATAGATGGATTATAACAGGTGGTTTAATTGCTAATGGAATTGGGGTAACAGCTCGATATTCTGGTAGCGTGCCTTATAAAGGTTACAAATTTGTTCATCATTTTGATGATAGATTTATGACTTCTGTTCCACCTTATTTTCCACACACTAAAAACTTTGAAGTTGTGTCTTGGTACGAATAAATTTGTGGGTAATTATTACTTTTCTTGGATAATTCAACTAAAGTAATAATTACCAACTTTTTTTCACACATTATTAATTTGGCTTAATTTAAGTATAATATTTCAGCACAATTTTTGTTTCATTAAAATTTATATTCCGAGTTTGCTATGAATACCGGTCAAATGATGATAACCCTTGCTGCAATTATTCTTCTTTCTTTAGTAATTTTAAGAGTTACTACAAATTTTTTAACTACAGATGATGTGTTAATGGAATCCAAATTTGGAGTTTTAGGCATTTCGCTTGCTACTTCCATTATGGAAGAAGCAACTGGAAAATCGTTTGATGAAAATTCTGATAGTGGAAGCATTTTAGCATTAACCGACCTTTCCGAAATTGGTCCCGATGCTGGCGAAGTTTATCCTTTTTTTGATGATTTTGATGATTACAATGGATTAGTTAAAATAGATTCATCAATGCCATCTGCAATTTATAAAATTATTTGCAATGTTAGTTTTGTTAGTCCAAACAATCTTGACGGATATTCCCTAACCAAAACTTGGCATAAAAAACTGCAAGTTTTTATAACTAGTGAATCAAGTGTTGATACAATAAAAATGGAAACAATTTATAGCTACTTTTTTTATAGGTAATTAAAATGGGATATAGCACATTAATTGACATACTTGGTTCAATTATGATTGGCGGAATTTTGCTGCTAATTTTGCTCAGATTAAATGATGCTTCGGTTGCTAATTCCTTTCAATATAATGCCGATTTAATTATCCAAAAAAATCTTGTTGAAGTTGTTACTTTGCTCGAATTTGATTTACGGAAAATAGGATATTCTGCTAATTGGCAAGCACTTCCTGACCCAACGAAAGCAATAATTTCGGTCGATTCAAACAGTATTTCGTATTTAACAGATATTTCTACAGAATCTCATCCTTATGGTGATGGAATTGTGGATACTTTAAGCTATTTTCTTGGTCCAGCTTCTGAACTTGCCGAAACACCAAATCCACGAGATAGAATGCTTTATAGAAGAGAAAATGGCGGACAAAATCTTGCCTCAAATTTAGGAATAACTGAGTTCAAATTTCAATTTTACGATACCTTTGGAAATTTAATTCCTTTTCCAATTACAATGCCTGGACAAATTCAATCAATGCAAATTGATTTAGCTTTAGAAGATGTTGCAGCTTATGACGAACAATACCGTCGAGTATTTTGGCGTCAAATAAGATTAGCTGCACGAAATTTAGGAAATAGGTAGGAGTTAAAAATGGGTGGAAAAGCTGCAATATTATTAGTTTTATCATTTAGCGTTCTGTTTCTTGTTTTGGCAAGTCGGTTTAATTGGTTGGCTACAAACTCCGTTGATAATTTAACAACATACTATTCCGAAACAAAAGCACACAATATTGCGGTTAGCGCTGCAAATTTAGCCGCAAATTCAATCTTTTTTGATGGCAGTTGGGATGAAGGTTTTGAGGACGTAAGTTTTAATGGTGGCGAATTAAATGTTGAAGTTGCAGAAATTGGCGATGAGCGTTTACTAACTTGCACCGGCACTTATAATGGAATTACAAAAGAAGTGAAAATTAGAATTAGACCAAGTAATTTTGCAAAATTTGCATATTATATGAATTTATTTGGTGGTTCGGATAAGTTTTACACTGGCGATACAATTTGGGGTCCATTTCACACAAATGGAAAATTAACCACGCAAGGAAGTCCAGTTTTTATGGGAAAAGCGACAACCAAACTTGGATTAAAAATGTTTGCACCCAAAGATCCCAAATTTTATGGCGGATATGAAAGCGGAATTGATGTTCCTTTCGAATTTGACACAACCGGAATTCCTACAGCAGCGGCAACTGGTGGAAAACTATTTCCAGCAGGTCCGCTCGATGTTCGCTTAGTTTTTAACGCCGATGCTTCCGTAACTTACAGCACATCGGCAAGTGGTTCGGGAAGTTGGTCAGCTGCCGTTACAGAACCAATGTCATCTTTTGCTCCAAACGGAGTTGTTTGGAATCCAAAAGGAAATTTGTACGTTTCTGGAACTGTAAACGGAAAATATACAATTGGTGTTGGAATCAGTTCTGGAATTGGTAGCGGAAATGTTTATATAGAAAATGATTTAGTTTATCGTACAGATCCAATAGAAAACCCAAGTTGTACCGATATGTTGGGAATTGTTTCGGGAAACAATGTATTTATTGCCGATGTTCCTGCAAATTATCACAATGTAAATATTCACGCATCAATTCTTGCATCAAAAGGCGGATTGGCAGTTGAAAATTTAAGTTCATTTCCTTCAGCTGGCACATTATATCTTGCTGGTGGAATTATTGGTTATCAAAATCAAACTTTCGGACTTTACAGCGGAACTTCACTTACACACGGATTTCATCTTAAATTAAAATATGACGAGCGATTTATGGTCGCAACTCCTCCAAAATTTCCTCTAACTGATGGATTTGAAATAGTTTCATGGTTTGAATAATTTCTGTCTTTTACTCTCATTTTATTATTGCAATTTAGCTTTAAATAAAAGTCCTAATTAATAGGACTTTTTTTTTACAAACTTCCAATATATTTTTGTTAAATATTAAAATGAGAATAAATGAAAAATATAATGTTCAAATTAGTGTTTGCGGTTTTTATTTCCACAAATATTTTTGCTCAACAATTTGTAATTGAAGGAGCAATAACTGACCGAAATTCAAAATTTCCATTAGCTTTTGCAAATGTTCAAGTTCTTAACACTTCGCTTGGAACTTCATCCAACAGCGATGGAAGATATTTATTGCGATTAGCAAAAGGAAATTACAAATTAGTTGCGTCATATATTGGGTATAATTCCGATACAATTTCGCTAAGTGTAAATATGAACATTCCAATAAATTTTAAACTAAGTCCTACAACAATAAACTTAGCCGAAGTTACCGTTTTGCCACGCGAAAATCCCGCAAACGCAATAATAAAAATGGCAATTAAGTCCAAAAACGAAAGAAATAGCAAACTAAACTCATATCAATTTAATGCTTATACAAAAGGCGTTATAAAATCGACAACCGATATTTCGGCAAATTCTGGAGGAATTGGAATAGGTTTGGGCGAAAAAGACACCGCGGATTTGAAAATAACTGGAATTTTGGAAAACGAAAGCGTTGGAAATTTCCAAAAACCAAACAATTATAAAGAGGAAATAGTTGCTCAAAAGCAATCGGCTAACTTTCCTTCATCAATTAATATGTTAACTAGCGGAAGAGTTATTCAAAATTTTTATTCTGACGATATTCAATTTTTTGGAAAAGAGCTGGTTGGTCCAATTTCGGAAAACGCTTTGGATTATTACTACTTTTCGTTAATTGACACTTTGGCAATTGATAACAAAAACGTGTTTTTAATTCATTTTGAACCAGACTATGAACCAAATCCCGGTTTTATTGGCGATATTTACATAATTGATAGCACGTTCAATTTGCTAAAACTTGATATTTTGCTAAACGATGCCGCAAATCCTGGTGGAATTTTTTCAAAAGTGAACATAATTCAGCAATATCTTCCTTACGCAAACTCCATTTTTATGCCCATCGATTATCGTTTATATATTAGCGGAAATATTCTTGGAATGGCAAAATTTGGCTTTGATATTGAGTCCGTTTTATATAATTATAATATAAATCCTAAAATTGATGCCGATTATTTTGACATGGTAATTCTTAAAATTTTGCCCGATGCAAGCAAAATGGATTCTTCTTATTGGAAAAACAATCAAAAAATTCCAAACTCGCTTGAAGAAATTGCCGCTTATAACCGAATTGATAGCGTTGAAGCAATTCCAAAAACTTTCTCGGATAACTTTTCGTGGCTTTCAAATTACACTTGGCTTTCAGATAATTTTTCAACTGTTGGAACTTTGAGTTTTTATCATTTTAACAAAGTGGAAGGACATACTTTAAATGGTGGAATTTATTACTACGATTCAATGGAAAAACGACTTTCTTCGGCTTTGAATTTTAGTTATGGTTTTGCCGACAAAAATTTCAAAAAAAGTATTTCTGCAAGTTATCTTTTGGGAAAATATAGAACAACAAATGTAACTTTTGAGGCTTTTGATAATTTAAAGTCCTCTTTTAGCGAATCGGATGATTACGGCGAGTTGCTTTCAACAATTACTTCGCTTTTTCTACATGAAGATTTTCGTGATTATTATTATTCACACGGATTTAATTTTAACATAACTGGAGCTGTTTTGCCAATTCTTGATTTAGGAATTGGATTTAGTAACCGAACTGATAAAAATAGCTTTGTAAATACCGAGTTTTCTTTTTTCAAGAAGGACATATTTTACGAGCAAAACAGACCAATTTTGGAAGGAAAAATAGTTACATTTTCGACAAATTTTAGTCTCGATTTTCGAAAATTTATAGAAGATGGCTTTTTTAGAAGACGAGCTTCGCAAGGAAAATCATTTTTTACGCTTGATGGCGAAGCAATTTTTAGCAATAATTCCATTTTAGCAAGCAATTTGGATTTTGAGATTTACAAATTAAATTTGTTTGTAAACATAAACTCGTTCAAATCAACCAAATATATTTTGGAAGCAAAAGGATTTTATGCTTCTAGTGCAATTCCTTATCAATTTATGCAAGCAATTCCCGGAAATGTGACTTCTTTAGGAAAGGATTTTTCATTCCGCACAGTTAATATTTTTAGTTCACTTGGCGACCGTGTTTTTACAATTACTTCGCAATATCAGTTTAATGACGAAATTTTCAAAATGTTGCGAATTCCTTTTATCGAAAATGCCCGTCTAAGACTTGACGCTCATTTTAATATTGCTTGGCTAAGTATTTTGGATGAATCAAAAATTGCGAATTTGGCTTCTTTTCAAAACAATTATCCACAATTTATAAAACCACTTTTCGAAATAGGTTTTGGAATTGGACACCAAATAATTCCACTAAAAATAGAATTTACTTGGCGACTAAACCACAGAGAAGAAAACAGCTTTGTTATTGGAATTAACTCATTTGCGTTTTAATTTTTTATGAATTTTATGGTTAGTGGATATTTATAATTCCTTTCCATTAAAACATTTGCTGAGTTTATGGTTGTAATAATTGTTAAATACAGACTTAAAATGACAAATAAAATCAATCCAAATGAAAAAAGTGCTAAAATTATTGAAATAACAAAATAAATTAACATACTAATCTGGAAGTTAATTACGTCTTTTCCGTGTGTGTTCATTTCTGGAATTTCATCTTTTTTAAGCAATCTTAACATTTGTGGAAATATAGGAATTGCTAAAAAATTTGATAAATGAAGAGTTAAAAGCCAAAATTTTGTATCGTCATCCTCAATAAATGGAATGTCGTAATCAAGCTCGGCACCAATTTTTTTTAAAATTATCAGTCGCGGACTCAAATCGCCAGTTTCTATTTTTTGAATTATTCGCAATTTTGTGCCACACTTTAACGCCAAATCCTCCTGCGACAATCCTTTTTTTTCTCTCAATTCTGCTATTTTGTTTCCAATTTCACGTTGGTTCATTTTATTTCCATTCTGTTTTATCCAAAACTAAACTTACGAAAAGAATAAATCAAGTTTTGTTATGCGGAAAGAGAAATTCCATTAATTAGTCGCTACTTAAAAAGGCGTTGTGAATAAGGCTCAACCCAAAACAAGGAAAACACAAACACCAAAAACTATTTATTAAATTAATTAAAAAGAACACCTTGAACTGAATACTAAACTAAAACACAATTTCGCCTAACTAAAACGGCGGGCTGGTTGAGGCGCTGGTTATGTGGTTAATTAAATAATTGTTTAGTTTCTTTTTTATTTAAGTATCTAATAATAAAATAAATACCAACTGATATTGCGATATAAAAAATATATGAATATAAAAAAGACATTTTTCCAAATGAATTTTCATATTGTTCTATTTTAGGTCCGAATGCTTCATAGTCTGGAAGAAATGGAGCAAATAAAATATAAATTGTTGTAGCAAGTAAAGAAAAAATTAAACCTACTCTACCTATATTTTTAAAACGAATTAATAAAGCAGAAAAAACTATAATAGAAATTGAAATTAAAAACTGAAAAATAATAAGTATTGATTGAGAAGTGGCAAAAGAAGAAGTATCTACCCCAAATTTATTAAACAAATTAGACATCTCATTATAAGTACTAAGATCAAAGAAAGCACTGATGATTCCAAAAACTGAAAGTACAATTAAAATTATTCCTAAAACCCTTACATTGTTATTGCTAACGTCTGCCATAAATAAAACCTACTTATAAAACCACATAACAGAGTTGCGTTTAGCCCGCCGCCGTGAACAGCAATGCGAACTTTGTTAAAGCAACTTTGTTTTTTGAAATCATTTAGTTAACCAATCCTACATTTATAAAATAACCAACTTGAATAACTAAACCCGAAAAAATAGCCCAAGACCGCATCGAAGAGGCGGTCGGGCTGAGACGCTGGTTATACAACATTTAATAGCCTTAAAATATATGTTTTATATTTTTCATATAAATCAAAACTAATTGCTAAACCTAGTCCTACAATTATTGATAATCTAAAACTAATTAAAAGCGAAGGAAGTGTAGATTTTAGATTAACGTCATATATCAGAAGTAATGGAACAAATGAAATCATATAAAAAACTGGAAATAACAAAACAAGTGATAATCCACGAATGAAAAGAGTAATTGATGGATATTTTAATAGAAAAATAAAGTAGAGATAAATAGATAGAAATAATGGAAGTAGTAAATAAATATCACGTAAATAAAATGAATACGGGGAAGACTTCCCTTTAAGTAAGATTGTAAAAAGAATAACAAACAAAATAGAACTGATTTGTTCGCGAAGCTTCAGATATTTTAAACCAGCATAAAATATTGCTCCATAAAAACCATATAATAGAATAACAATCCTCATATCTTTCAGACTGAAAATAGCAGTCCCATAGATAATTAAACCAAAGCAAACACAAATAAGAGTGCCTAGAAATACTGTAATAAAGAATTCCTTAATCTTAACGCTCATAACATTTCACCAATTAGTTGTATAACTATATATTAAGTTGCAACAAAATGTTGCGATTTGGAATGTTATCACGCAAGTTTATGCAGTATAACAAACCGTTATTTATTTACTTATTTCTTATAACTTATTAAATAGCAATAAATTACAGTAATTTCAAAATTTTAGTCTGGAATGTTATCACGCAACTTTTTGCAGTATAACGTTCCACGCTTTTTTGTTTATCACACAATTTTTGGTTAATAATTTGGGACAAGTAAAGTACAGAAATCATTAACCTCTTTAAGTTAAATATCTTAGCAAAAATTAAACATAATTGTCTTTTAATGCAAAAATGTTTTTACCACTTTGTGTTTTAATCAGAGTTTCAAAAACTAGATTTGCAATTTCCAGTTTTAAAAGTTCATTTTCCACAGCTCAGCATTCCATTTCCACGACTCGGCTTTTCACCTCTCACTTCTTGCCTCTCACTTTTTATCTTCAATTTTGGGCAAATTTAGGACTTTTCTTGCCAAATCGAGAGCTTCATCAATATTTCCTAAAATATTTTCTTCGCCATAAAGGTCAAGAACGCCGGCTTTTGTCATAGCAAAAAGTGGTTGTGCGTGAACTCCAGATAAAATTAAATGTGTGTTATATTTTTTAGCATCGCTGTAAAAATCGCGTAAAGTTTGCAAACCAGTTGCGTCAATTGCCGGAACGTTTCTCATTCTTATAATTCTAACTTTTGGTGGTTCTTCAATTTTTAGCATTTGGTCTTTAAACTTTTTAGCCGCACCAAAGAAAAAAGGTCCGTTTATTTCAAATACTTCAGTTCCTTCTGGAATATCTTTTTTGCTAATTGAAAATGGATCTTCTTTTTCATCGCTATCGTTAATTTCTCGTGTTATAACGCTAACGTTGGATACTTCTGCCATTCGTTTCATAAATAACAAAACGGCTAAAACCATTCCAATTTCGATTGCAATTGTTAAATCAAAAATTACTGTTAAAAAGAATGTTGTTAGCAAAACCACAACATCGCTTTTAGGACTTTTAAGCACGGATAAAAACGAATGCCATTCGCTCATATTGTATGCTACAATTATAAGAATTGCTGCAAGTGTTGCCATAGGAATTAGTTTTGCGTAGCTTCCAAAAAATAGCATTATTAAAAGCAAAGTTAGTGCATGAATAATTCCAGCAACTGGAGTTCTTCCGCCATTTTTGATGTTTGTTACAGTTCGTGCAATTGCGCCAGTTGAAGGAATTCCACCAAAAATTGGAGTAACTATGTTTGCAATTCCAAGGGCTATTAATTCCATATTGCTTCTGTGCTTTCCACCAATCATACCATCGGCAACAACTGCCGAAAGAAGTGATTCAATTGCGGCAAGAAGTGCAATAACCGTAGCCGGTCCAATTAAGTTTTTAATTACAGATAAATTTATTTCAAACGAGCTTGGCATTGGAATATTTGATTGAATTTCACCAAATTTGCTTCCTATTGTATCAACTGGAAGTTTGAAAATTAGTACCAATAATGTTGTTACGATTATTGCAATAAGAGAGCCAGGAACTCGGTGAGTAACTTTGGGCCAAAAAATCATTATTAAAAGTGCAATAAGTGCAATTCCAAGAACATGGAAATTAATGGTTGAAAACACCGCAAAATAAGCAATCCATTTTTCGTGAAACTCCGAAGGAACTTGTTCCATTTGAAGACCAAAAAAATCTTTAATTTGGGTGGAAAAAATTAACAATGCAATTCCGCTTGTAAATCCCACAATAACTGGATAAGGAATAAATTTTATTAACGAACCAAATCGTGCAAAACCCATTATAACCAAAATAACGCCAGCCATAAGTGTTGCAATTGCAAGTCCGGTCGTTCCATAATTTTGGATTATTCCATAAACAATAATTATAAACGCACCGGTTGGTCCGCCTATTTGAACACGACTTCCGCCAAGCGATGATATAATAAATCCCGCAATAATTGCAGTTATAATTCCTTTTTCGGGTGTTACTCCGCTTGCAATACCAAATGCAATTGCTAGTGGAAGGGCAACAATTCCTACAATAACTCCAGCAGTTGCATCTTCAAAAAACTGCTTTTTTGTATAATTTTTTAATGTTGTAAATAATTTAGGTTTTAGGATTGGCATTTTTATTCTGACATATAATTAAAAAAACAATCTGTAAAATTATCGAAATGGAATGCTCAAACCAAGTAAATTATCTTTATTCTTTACTATTTAGTTTCTATTTTCACTTGAATTACAATAATTTAGCATAAAACAAATCAAAATTTGGCTTAATAGATAAATATTCAAAGCGTTACTAAAAGATGCTAATAAGTTCTGTTTTAGATTAAAATTCCAAATTATTCTTAAAATGTAGTTTTGCAATCTAAAATTGACCAAAATTACCATTCCAAAATCATTTTGTAGATGTTAAAAAGGATTAAAAAGCATAATTTTAAAATATTCCATTTGAACTTACAGAAATGTTTTTTATATTATTTTTAACAAATAACTTAAAGGTGAAGTTATGTCAAATGAAAGCTTATATAAACCAAAAACGTTGCTTGCTCTTAATGTTTTGAACAGCATTGGATTAGCAAATAACATGTTTCAAGAAAAAATACAATCTTTTGTAAAAAATCTCGGTTTAACACCCTCTCAATTTTCTATTATTGTAATTCTTGGAAATAACGGACCGCTTAAAATTTCCGAAATATATAAACACATGTTGATCAAAAGTGGTAACCGAACTATGATAATCGATTCGCTCGAAAAAATAAATTTTATAAACCGAATTTTCAGCAAAAATGACCGCCGTGAGATTATTATTGAATTAACCTCGGAAGGAAAAAAATTCTTTGCGGAACACAACGAAAATTATGGTCATTTTGTAGAAAAAATGGTTTCCGCTCTTTCTCAAATTGAACAGAAAGATATTGTAACTCTTTCAAAAAAAATAACTGGTGAAAGCTGATTTTTTAATAAAAAAAAGGACACAATATGTGTCCTTTTTTATTTATGCTTCCAACATTTGATTTATCGATTTTTTAATTAATTCAATAGCCTCGCGTAATTCACTTTCTGTAATTACAAGTGGCGGAGCAAATCTTATAATATGTTGATGCGTTGGTTTTGCCAAAAGTCCATTTTCTGCCATTTTAACGCAAACATCCCAAGCTTCTTTTCCGTTGGAAGGTTTTATTACAATTGCGTTTAATAATCCTTTTCCTCTAACTAATTCAACCATTGGATTATTGAATGCTTTTAATTCGTTTCGGAAAATTTCACCAAGAAATTCAGCTTTTTCGGCTAATTTTTCTTCTTTTACAACTTCCAAAGCTGCTGTTGCAACTTTTGCTGCTAAAGGATTTCCACCAAAAGTAGAACCATGCTCGCCAGGTTTAATAACAAGCATAATTTCATCATCTGCTAAAACTGCCGATATTGGCATAACTCCGCCAGAAAGGGCTTTGCCTAAAATTAAAATATCTGGACGTACATTTTCGTGGTCGCAAGCAAGCAATTTTCCAGTTCGAGCAATTCCTGTTTGAACTTCATCTGCAATAAAAAGCACATTTTTGGATTTACATAAATCATAAGCGCTTTTTAAATATCCTTCATCTGGAACAAAAACGCCAGCTTCACCTTGAATTGGTTCAACTAAAAATGCAACAACATTGCTATCTTCAAGTGCTTTTTCTAATGCTGATAGATTGTTGTAAGGAACTACTTCAAAACCTGGAGTGTAAGGTCCAAATCCTTTGTAGGAATCAGGATCGGTTGACATTGAAATTATTGATATTGTTCTTCCGTGAAAATTGCCTTCGCAAACAATAATTTTTGCTTGGTTTTCGGCAACTCCTTTTTTGTCATATCCCCAACGACGAGCTAATTTTAATGCGGTTTCGTCCGCTTCGGCTCCAGAATTCATTGGAAGAACTTTGTCATATCCAAAATATTCCGTTACATATTTTTCGTAAGGACCTAATTTATCGTTAAAAAATGCTCGCGAAGTTAAAGTTAGTGTTTTTGCCTGTTCAACTAAAGCATTTATAATTTTAGGGTGACAATGACCTTGATTTACAGCCGAATATGCCGATAAAAAATCGAAGTATTTTTTTCCTTCAACATCCCAAACAAAAGCTCCTTCGCCTTTGTTCAAAACAACTGGAAGTGGATGGTAATTGTGTGCACCATATTTTTCTTCAAGTTCAATAAAGTTTTTTGATAACATAAAACTCCTTAGTTATTAATTTTATTCCAATACACCAAATTAACGAATATAACTCTCACTTTCGAGCATAAATATGTAAATTAAAAAAAATCTTTCAAATATTAATTGCAAACAAGTATATGAAGTCTTATTTTTGTCCTTATTATATCAAATAATTAATAATTTGGAGTTGAAATGAAAATTAACAGATATGAAGATATTTCGCAAATTGATAAAGAAGCGAAAAAAGATTATATCGACAGACATTCTGCGTTTGTTCATTGCGAAAAAAATGCCGAAAAAGGCAAAAAATTTGTTGTAAAAGTAAAAGTTGGTGATCAATATTTACATCCAGATGATTTTGACCATTATATAGCTTATGTTCAATTATGGGATGGCGAAACATTTCTTGCTCAAGCAAATTTTACTGCTGGAACAATGGGCTCAGCTCCAAATCAAGTTGAAGTCGATTTTTATATTGTTCCAAGCAAAAAATTGAAATTAACAGCTATGGCTTATTGTACAAAACACGGATTGTGGCAAAGCGAAGAAGTTGTTGTTGAAGTTGCTTAAAAATTGTGGTTAAAAAAGTCCAGTTTTCTGGACTTTTTATTTTTAAATATCGGTCAAAAGTTGTAGAAAAAACAATAGTTGGTTATTTTTACAATAAAAAAGGTAAATATTATGTCAACAAAAGCTGCATCACCAGTCAAAAACTTTTCAGAAACTACTTTAGAAAAGAAAACTTACAATTTAGTTGAGTCTTTAAAAGAATACATTCCAGTTGAAAACGATAGATACCGTTTAGGTTATGGATTAGTTCAATTTTTAAATGGCGATGGCGATGCTCCAGAAATATTAGTAAAATCTACTAAAATTAAAATTCAAGGAATTGAATATTCTGAACTTGCTAAAAAACTTTCCGAAGGACTTAAAACCATTAAGTAATTTTGCTTAATGGTTTGGTTTTTTAAATACCTTTGTAAAACAGAAAAACGTTTATTTTTTCCATTCAATATGACCATTCATATTGTTTTTCTCAAAAACTTCTAAAATTTCAGAACAAAATTTAACTGTTTCGATATCATCAATAGATTTTGCTGCTTCATATAGTCGTATAAACATTTTTTTGCCAGTTTCAGTTTGTTTATAGTTCTTTTTTCTAAAATTGTGACTTGCACATAAAGTTTGTCCATTTTCAATTGTAGCTTTTCCACCTTTGTCTTTTGGAATTATATAATCAACATGTAAATCGCCACCATCAACTTTGCCTTCCCCGCAAATCACGCATCTATAACCATCTCTTTTTAAAATAATTTCTTTTAGTTCTTGTGTAAAATTTTCCAAATCTCAATTTCCTTTGGCAACAGCCATTAAATTTGATGTATAAACAATTATGAAAAATCTATTTCTAGTTAATTTCTTGGTCTTTATACTGCAATTGGTATAATTTATAATAAATTCCTTTTTTGCTTAATAATTGTTGATGAGTTCCAACTTCTTTAATTTCACCTTTATGAAGCACAATAATTTTATCGGAATTTTGGATAGTTGAAAGTCTGTGAGCGATAACAATTGACGTTCTTCCAACCAACAACTTTTGGATTGCTTTTTGAATTAAATTTTCGGTTTCGGTATCTACGCTCGAAGTTGCTTCGTCCAAAATTAAAATACTTGGATTAAAAACCAGTGCACGAGCAAACGAAATTAGCTGCTTTTGTCCAACACTTAAAGTAGCACCTTTTTCTTTAACTTCTTCATTATATTGCATTGGGAGTTTGGAAATAAATCCATCAGCCCCGACAATTTTTGCGGCTTCAATTATTTGTTCAATAGAAATTGATGAATTGCCAAGATTTATATTAGAAGCAATTGTTCCCGAAAACAAAAACACATCTTGCAAAACAATTGAAATTTGGTTTCGCAAATCCTCTTTTGCAAGCTCGCGAAGATCAATTCCATCAACAAGAATTTGACCTTTGTTAATATCGTAAAATCTATTTAACAAATTTATAATGCTCGATTTTCCAGCACCTGTTGCGCCAACAATTGCAACCGTTTCGCCGGCTTTTACGCTAAAAGTTATATCTTTTAATATAAAATCATCATTATTATAAGCAAACCAGACATTTTTGAAATCGACATTGCCTTTAAAATCAATTAGTTGTTTTGGCAAACTTGGATTTTGGATTATTGAATTATTGTCCAATAACTTAAAAATACGTTCTGATGATGCCATTGCAGTTTGCATAACATTATATTTTTCGGAAAGATCCCGAATTGGGCGGAAGAACATTTCGGTATATTGAATAAACGCAAAAAGAATTCCAACAGACATTGTGCCTTGAATAATATTTCCGCCACCATACCATATTATTAACGCCACAGCGCCGGTGCTTAAAATTTCGACAATTGGAAAAAATATTGCATAATAAAAAATGGAATCAATATTTGCTTTTTTGTGAGCATCGTTAATGTTGGAAAAAATGACTTTTTCTTTGTTTTCTTTCGAAAATAGCTGAATTATGCTCATTCCAGTAATGTGTTCTTGCATATACGAATTTAATCTTGCAAGCTGAAACCGCACATCTCTATAAGATTCCCGCACTTTTTTGCGAAATAAAAATGTTGCATAAATCAAAAATGGAAGAACCGAAAGCGAAACGAGAGTTAATTGCCACTCCATTGAAAACATAAAAATAAGAATCCACACAATTACGAAAACATCGCTAAAAATTGTAACAATTCCAGAAGAAAAAAGCTCGTCCAACGATTCAACATCATTTGTAACTCGCGTTACAATTCTTCCAATTGGAGTTTTGTCAAAATATTTTAGTGATAATTTCTGAACATGCGAAAACAACTTAACTCGCAAATCGTAAATTATATTTTGCCCCATTAATTGAGTATAATAAGTTAAAAAATACTGAACAATTGCTTGAAAAATTAGCGCTGCAAAAAGAATTGCAGAAATATAAACAAGTCCTCTATAATTACTATTTACGATATAATCATCAATAGCAATTTTAATAAGAAATGGTCGTAACGGGCCCAAAGCCGAAACAACCACATTCATAATAATTGCAATAAAAACGTACTTTTTATATGGCTTGATAAAGCCAAGCAGCCGTTTCATCAATTTTGAATCGTACGCTTTTCCAAGAATTTCGTCATCAGTATTTATATTAGCCATTATATCTTTTCTTTCAATTTACAATTTTTAATAATTTTGCATTAAATTTCGCGTTCTAATTCTTCTTCTAACAACTGTTTGTAGTAAATATCGTAGTAAATTCCGCCAATTTCTAACAATTGTTGGTGATTTCCATGCTCTTTAATCACACCATTTTCGAGTACAATAATATTATCGGCATCTTTTACGGTGGAAATTCTGTGACTGATTATTATGCTTGTTCTATTTTTCATAAAATCTTTAAGATTTACCAAAATTTCTTCTTCTGTTTTGGTATCCACAGCCGAAAAGCTATCATCGAGGATTAAAATTTTAGGATTTATTGCCAAAGCACGAGCCAAACACGTTCGTTGTTTTTGTCCGCCTGAAAGTGTAATTCCACGTTCACCCAAAATTGTTTCAAATTTTTGAGGAAAATCGTTAACATCTTTGCTTAATTGCGAAATTTCGGCAACTTTTTCTAAAACTTCCGCGTTCGGATCTTCAACTCCGTAAAGAATATTGTTTTTTAATGTTTCGGAAAATAGAAAAGTCTCTTGAGGAACCATTCCAATATTATTTCGCAAAACGTTTAGCGGAATTGTTTTTATATCATGCCCATCAATTAATATTTTTCCAGAACTTACATCGAACAAGCGTGAAATTAAATTGACAAAACTCGTTTTTCCAACTCCAGTGTGACCAACAATTGCCAAAGTTGAGCCTTGTGGAATTTCGAGCGAAATGTTTTTTAATACTTCGGGCAAATCATCTTTGTATTTAAAAGTAACATTTTCAAATTTTATTGTTCCACCAATTTGGTTAATTGAGCTATTTGTTTCGCTATTTTCCTTAATTTCAATTTGTTCATCATAAATTTTTTGCAATCGTTTTAAACTTGCATCCGCTTGTTGAATAATGTTTGCAACCCAACCAAAAGCAATTGTTGGCCAAATTAGCAATCCAAGATAAAACATAAAAGCAGCAACATCGCCTAAAGTCAGTTTTCCTTCAATTATCATATTTCCACCAACTAATATTAGCAGAATAATGGAAGTTCCAGTAATTAGAAATAACAAAGGCATAAAAAGTGCTTGAACTTTAATTTTTTCCATGTTTCGTTTACGATATTCCGAGCTTTCTTTTGCAAACTTTTCAATTTCAAAAATTTCACGCACGTAAGATTTTATAATTCTAATTCCCGAAAAATTTTCTTGCGCCATTGTGGTAATATCGGAGAATTTTTCTTGAATTAAGGTGAATTTTTTATGGATTTTTTTGCTCAATTTGTAAACAAAATATGATAAAATTGGAAGTGGAATTAATGTATAAACCGTTAAAATTGGACTAATTGAAAGCATTACTATAATTACAATTATAAATTTTACAGAAGTATCTATCGAATACATAATTGCGGGACCAACATACATTCGTACAGCCGAAATATCGTTTGTTGCATGTGCCATTATGTTTCCAGTGGATGTATTTTGGAAATAGCGATGCGAAAGTTTTAGCAAATGCGTCCAAAAATCTTGGCGTATATCAAACTCAATTTTTCTGGAAACAACAATTATTGTTTGGCGAATCATATATCTAAAAATTCCACTAATAACCGCTAATCCAAAAATAATTAGTGCATAACGGATAACTAAATTGATGCTAATATTACTTTTTAGCAAATCAATGCTATCTTTTAAAACCAATGGAATGTAAACTTGCGTTAAATCCGAAATAAGAATAAACAGAATTCCAAGAGACATTTTTCCTTTATATCTCAAAAAATACTTGTTTAGAGTAAATAATCTTGTCATAAAATCTTTCTAAAATATTATAAACAAAGATAACAAAATTATTTGTCCTAATTGGATATGAGGTGTGTTATATTTATTCGACAATTGTTTTGAAAATTTCAGTTCAACTTAAAGAATGCTAAATTATTTTCGATTATAACTCGATTCAAGAAAAGTAAATTCTGAATTTGTACTTTCAATTTTATAAGTTACTAAAGAAAATAAAAGATGTTTTTTCTGTTTAAAATAATTTTGTAAACTATGTTCACTAAAAACTGAGCAAGGGAGAAAGAAAATGAATGTTTCCAATTTTGACAATAGCTTAATTCTTAAACCTTTGAGAATGATTTCGCTAATAACAATTTTTGCTGGCATTTCAGCTTTGGTGTTTGAAATCAATTATTTTGCCGATTTTTCGGTTGGATTATATTTAAGCCGACTTATTGCAACGACAATTGGATTTCTGGTTTTGAGTCTCACTTATTCCAAATATGGCGAAAAATATACCGTTATTCTCATTCACGTTTTAATTTTGTCTATTACTATTTCTTTTGGAATTACAATATTTTTAATTCCAAACACTCTTTTTATGAACTCTCATCTTTTGGCTTTAACAATTTTTACAACAGCGCTATTTTTAAGTTGGGATACAAAAAATCAAATAATTGTAGCAATTTATTACAATATAATTTTTGCTGCAGCTATTTTGTATAACGATAATATGATTTATTTTCTTCCGAATGTGTTTTCAACGGTTCTTTTTGTATTACTAATAAGTGTTTTAAGTGTTAGTGCAACTGCAATAAATTCAAAACTACGCGAAAATTTAGCCGAAAGTACCCAAAATGCAAAGGAAATTTTTGATAATTCTATTGAAGGAATTTTTAGAATTTCCGAATTTGGTGAGCTTACATCAATTAATAATACTTTTTATACAATTCTTGACAACTTAAATATTAAACTTGATAGTAAAAAAACATTTCCAACTTTGTTACTTGGAGAGAGTAATATTAATAATTTAATTCTCGAAGTTAAAAATAATGGCTTTATTAAAGATAGAATTAACGAAATTAAGCGAGATGGCGAGCAAAAAATGTTTATTAGCTTCAATTTGCGTCCAAGCATTGTTAACAAAAAATCAGAAATTAAATATTATGATGGAAGTATTTTGGATGTTACACGCAGAATTAAAACCGAATTAATGCAAATTGAAACTCTTCTAAAATTGCAAGATGCAAAGCAAAAACAAGAAAAAGAAAGCAATGCAGCACTTCAGCTAAAAGATAGCAAAATTCAATTGCTCGCTAAAATAAATCACGAATTGAAAACACCAATTAACTCAATTTCGATATTTCTTGATTTAATTCAATCAAACATGATGAAAGACGAAACTGAATTAAAAAATTTTGCTTCAAGTGCTAAAAAATCGACAGAGTATATGTTGGAAACGTTAAGCAGATATTTGGATTTTACAAAAATTGAAGCTGGTAAATTAGAAATGGAAAACGAACTTTTTAATTTTAGAGAAAAAATTGAAGAAAGTGTTGGTTTGCTACTTCCTTTTGCCGAATTAAAAACTGTTTCGTTAAGCTATAATATTGACGAAAATGTGCCAAATCTTTTATATGGCGATGGAAATCACTACAAGCAAATCGTCCTAAATTTGTGCAATAATGCTCTAAAATTTACTGATTCTGGAAGCGTTGTTATTTCTGTGAAAAAGGGACAGGATTTTGATAATTCTGTCGAAATTGTTACTGAAGTAGCTGATACTGGACGCGGAATTCCTGAGGATAAAATGTACACTTTATTTGATTCCTACAAACAAATAAATAGTAAAATGGATTCAAAATTTGGTTCTGGACTTGGTTTGGTAATTTCTAAAGAGTTGGCAAAACTTCTTGGTGGAACAATAAATGTAAAAAGTAAAGTTGATGAAGGTTCAACATTTTCGTTTAATTCAGTTTTTCAACTTTCTGAAAATGGTGAAATATAATTTTAAAAGGAGTTTATATGGCTTTTGTCGTTTGGAAAAAAGCTTTTGAGATAGGATTTGAACTAATTGACGAGCAACATAAAATATTTGTAAATCTGTTAAATGAATTGCATGAAGCTCAAACTCAAGGAACAAGTCAGCATGTTATTAAAGAATCACTTGCAAAATTTGTTGATTACACTCACTACCATTTTAATACTGAAGAAACTCTTTTTCGGCAATATAATTATCCGCAAATAGAAGAACATTTAGAAGAGCACAGCTATTTTATAGACAAAGTGCGTCTTTTTCAACTAAATTCACAAAAGAATGATTTGTTAATTTCGCTCAAAACTCTCGATTTTTTAAAAGAATGGACAATAAACCACATTTTAGGCACCGACCAACTATTTAGCGATTTTGTCCGTTCGCAAGAATTGGGCGCGGAATTTAATTGATAGTTTTAAACTAGTTCCTATCAAATCATTTATATCTATAAAATTTGCATTCTGAAAATGCTTGCCAGTTTGTTATATTTACCACACAAATTTTAATAAAAAGAAAGGATCTAAAATGATGTTTAAAAAATCTATTTTGCTGTTGATAGTTTTGCTTTCCGTTTTGGCTTGTCAAAACCAAGATGAAAAAGCCGCCGAAAATGAAGTTGCTTTTAGCGGACATAAAGTAACAGTTAATGAAGTTATTCAAGGTAAAACATATACTTATTTACTTGTAACAGAAAATGATGCTGAAAATTGGATTGCAATTGCAAAACGCGAAACAAAGGAAGATGAAGTTCTTTATTACACCGATGCTTTAGAAATGCAAAATTTTGAAAGCAAAGAATTGGGTCGTACTTTTGAAAAGATTCAGTTTGTTTCAAATGTGAGCAATACTCCAACACAAGAAGAAGTTAAAATGGGAAACAAGCAAAGTACCGAAAAAGTACAAATTGACGAACCAATTGCAGCTCCAAAAGATGGAATTAGCATTGCAACTCTTTATGAAAAACGCGATTCTTATAAAGACAAAGTTGTTATTTTGAAAGGAAAAGTAACTAAAGTAAATAATCAAATAATGAACCGAAATTGGATTCACATTCAAGATGGTTCAAGCAGTGATAAAACAGTTGATTTAACAGTTACTACAAATGATGAAGTTGAACTTGGCGATGTAGTTGTTGTTAAAGGCACAATTACTTTATCAAAAGATTTTGGTGCGGGATATTTTTATGATGTAATTATGGAATCTGCAACTGTTTCTACAGAAAAAACGATGTAATTTATACTTTTTTGAACATTGCCGTTAATAAACTAACGGCAATGCTTCTCTTAAGTTTCTACATAAACCCAATAAATTTTAGATAACCCTATTTAATCACAAGTTTTAAGTTGTAAATTTTTGATAAAAATTTTACTCTTCAAAAACTTCGTTATGTTGTTCTTGAACACGGATAAATGTCGTTCTTTTAGTAAGTTCTTTTAGTTTGGAAGCACCAACATAAGTGCATGTTGAGCGAAGTCCGCCCAAAATATCTTGAATAGTTGCGGCAACATTTCCACGATAAGGAATATTAACTGTTTTGCCTTCAGAAGCTCTATACTCGGCAACACCACCAACATGTTTATTCATGGCAGTTTCAGAACTCATTCCATAAAATTGTTTGAATTTCTGTCCATTAACTTCAATAAGTTCACCACCACTTTCGTTATGACCAGCAAGCATTCCGCCAAGCATTACAAAATCGGCACCGCCACCAAAAGCTTTTGCAACATCGCCTGGAACTTTACAACCACCATCCGAAATTATTTGTCCACCAAGACCATGAGCGGCATCGGCACATTCAATTACCGCAGAAAGTTGAGGATAACCGATTCCAGTTTTAATTCGTGTAGTACAAACTGAGCCAGGACCAATTCCAACTTTTATAACATCGGCACCAGCGAGCAATAATTCCTCAACCATTTCGCCAGTAACCACATTTCCAGCAAAAATTATTTTGTCGTTGTGAATATCGCGGGCGCGTTTCACAAAATCAACAAACTGTTCTGAGTAACCGTTAGCAACATCAATGCAAATAAATTTTAGTTCAGGAAAACTGGAAATTAACTGATTTAATTTTTCCAAATCGTTTTTACTCGTTCCAGTGCTTATGGCAATTTTATTGTAAAATTCGGCATTTTTATCAGCCAAATATGCATGCCATTCTTCAATTGAGTAGTGTTTGTGTAGTGCTGTTATCAAATTAAAAGATGCAAGCACATCAGCCATTTGAAAAGTGCCAACAGTATCCATATTTGCAGCAATAATTGGAATTCCAGTCCACTCTTTTTCGGTGTGCATAAATTTAAAGGTTCTTTCTAAATCGACTTCGGCGCGAGTTTTAAGATTTGAGCGTTTTGGTCTAATCATTACATCTTTAAAACCAAGTTTTATATCGGATTCAATTCGCATAAATTTCCTCAAAAAAAATATTAAATGGTTGGAAAAGCAAATTATTTATTTTCAAAAACAGAACTTATTGATTCTTTGAAAACACATCTAATTTTATCATTAAAAAAACAATGAAGCCAATTAAGGCTTCATTGTTTCTAATCATTTTCGAAAAACAATTTTATACTATTTTTTAATAAAACTACTATTTATTTTGTAAAGCAATTAAGTTTAACGCACTTCCAGCTTTGAACCATTCAATTTGATTTTGGTTCATTGTGTGGTTTAATTTAATTTCGTCTTTTGTTCCATCAGCGTGATTAATTATAACATCCACTTGTTTGCCAGGAGCTAATTGCGATAAGCCAATAATATTAAATTTATCATCTTCCAAGATTTTGTCGTAATCACTTGGATTTGCAAAAGTTAGTGGAAGCATTCCTTGTTTTTTAAGATTTGTTTCGTGAATGCGGGCAAAACTTTTAACAATAATTGCTTTTCCACCAAGGAATCGTGGTTCCATTGCAGCATGTTCACGGCTTGAACCTTCGCCATAGTTTTCATCGCCAACAACAACCCAACCAATTCCATTTGCTTTATAAGCGCGAGCAACTTCTTGAACAACTTTATATTCGCCAGTTAATTGATTTTTTGCTTCACCAGGTTTTTCAGTATAAGCATTTATTGCACCAAGTAAAAAGTTGTTAGAAATGTTATCCAAATGTCCACGGAATTTTAACCAAGGACCAGCCATTGAAATATGATCGGTGGTACATTTTCCTTTTGCTTTAAGCAAAAGAGGCATTTCTGTGTAATCATTTCCGTCCCAAGCTGAAAATCTTTCTAACAATTGCAATCTATCGCTACTTGGATTAACATTAACTTCAACTGATGAACCATCTTCGAGCGGAGCTAAATAGCCTTTTAAGTCTGGAACAAAACCATTTTCTGGAAGTTCGTCACCAAAAGGAGAATCTAACTTAAATTCATTTCCATCAGCATCTTTTAGATAATCTGTTTCTGGATTAAATGTAATTTTTCCCACAAGAGTTAAAACTGTAGTAATTTCGGGCGAAGCAACAAATGCCAATGTATTTGGATTTCCGTCCTGACGTTTAGCAAAATTTCGGTTAAATGAGTTTACAATGCTATTTCGTTTATTTTCTGGATTATCCATTCTGTGCCACATTCCAATACAAGGTCCGCAAGCGTTTGCCATAACAACACCGCCAAAATCGGTTAATGTTTTCAACTGTCCGTCACGTTCAATTGTAGCACGCACTTGTTCAGAACCTGGAGAAATTATAAACTCAGCATTTGCTTTTAATCCTTTTGCCATAGCTTGACGCACAATGCTTGCTGCTCTATCAATATCTTCGTAGCTTGAGTTTGTGCAACTACCAATTAAACCAACGCTTAATTCTTCTGGAAAATCATTTTCTTTTGCAGCGGCTTTCATTTTAGAAAGTGGCCAAGCGCGGTCTGGAGAAAAAGGACCATTTAAATGTGGTTCTAATTCGTCCAAATTTATTTCAAGAATTTGGTCATAATATTTTTCTGGAGTTTGGTAAACTTCGTCATCAGCTCTTAAATTAGCAGCATTTTGAGTTGCAAGTTCAGCAACATCTTCGCGTTTAGTTTTCTTTAAGTAAGCAGCCATTTTTTCATCAAATGGGAAAAGAGAAGTAGTAGCTCCAATTTCTGCACCCATGTTACAAATAGTTCCTTTTCCAGTAGCAGAAATTGTTTTTGTGCCTTCGCCAAAATATTCAACAATAGCACCTGTTCCGCCTTTAACAGTAAGTTCACCAGCAACTTTAAGAATAACATCTTTTGGTGAAGTCCAACCAGAAAGTTTACCGGTTAATTTAATACCAATAAGTTTAGGCCATTTAAGTTCCCAAGCCATTCCAGACATAACGTCAACCGCATCAGCGCCACCAACACCTATTGCAACCATTCCAAGTCCGCCAGCGTTTGGTGTGTGAGAGTCGGTTCCAATCATCATTCCACCAGGAAAAGCGTAATTTTCGAGAACAACTTGGTGAATAATTCCAGCACCTGGTTTCCAGAATCCTGCACCATATTTTTGAGTTACAGATTCAAGAAAATCATACACTTCGGCATTTTCGTCATTTGCTCTATCAAGGTCAGTTTTAGCATTATCGCGAGCTTGAATTAAGTGGTCGGCATGTGCTGTAGAAGGAACGGCAACTTTTTTTCTTCCAGAGTGCATAAATTGAAGAAGAGCCATTTGGGCAGTTGCATCTTGCATAGCAACTCTATCAGGAGCAAGATCAACATAATCAACTCCGCGTTTAAATTCTGTGGTTGTTTCATCCCAAAGATGTGAATATAAAACCTTTTCTGCGTAGGTCATTGGTCTTCCGAGAATGTTGCGAGCTTTGGTCACTTTTTCCGAAAAACCAGCATAAACTTTTTGAATCATATCAAAATTTTCAGCCATTTTCTTCTCCATTTACTTAAAAAATCTATTGGCAAAAAATACGGAATAAATAAAAATTTTGCTAAAATTCTTTATAACATAAAGTAGTTTTATTTGAAGTGAGAGGTGAAAAGTGAGAAGTTAGATTTGAGACGTAAGACGTGAGAGGGGAGAAGTGAAAGGTGAGAGGTAAGAAGCAAGACGTGAGTTGTGGAAATGGTGTGCCGAGTTGTGGAATTGGAATGCGGAGTTGTGGAATTGGGATGCCGAGTTGTGGAACTAGGATGCGGAATTGTGGAAAAGCAACGCCGAGTTGTGGAATTGGAATGCGGAATTGTGGAATTGGAACGCCGAGTTGCGGAATTGGTGTGCGGAGTTGTGGAATTGAAACGCTGAGTTGCGGAAAAGCAACGCCGAGTTGTGGAATTGGAACGCCGAGTTGCGGAATTGGTGTGCGGAGTTGTGGAATTGAAACGCTGAGTTGCGGAAAAGCAACGCCGAGTTGTGGAAATGGAACGCCGAGTTGCGGAATTGGTGTGCGGAGTTGTGGAATTGAAACGCTGAGTTGCGGAAAAGCAACGCCGAGCTGTGGAATTGGAATGCGGAGTTGTGGAATCGAAACGCCGAGCTGTGGAAAAGGAACATTGCAACGCGGAAATGGAACTTTGAGTTCTGAAAATTGCAAATTTAGTGTTTGAAATGCTGATTATAGCACTAATAGTTAAATGATTTTTGCATAAAAAGAGAATTATGTTTAATTTTACCAAAGTTATTGATAGTAAATGAGGTTAATTAATTACTCTACCTTACTTCCCCCAAATTATTAACCGAAAATTGTGTAAATAAACAAAAAAGCGTGGAACGTTATACTGAAACAGGTTGCTTGATAACATTCCATACTAAAATTTTAAAATAACTGTAATTTATTGCTATTTAATAAGTTACAAGAAATAAGTAAATTAATAACGGCTTGTTATACTGCAAAAACTTGCGTGATAACATTCCAAATTACAACATTTTGTTGCAGCTTAATTTATAGTTATGTGCTAATATTTTGTAGGTTATAAAATGATTAAAGCAGAGTTAATAAGTCAATTGGAAAATGCTAAAAACACTTACATTCTTGGTTTAGCAGCAATCTCTCTCTTTTCTAATGATAAATCTTATCCAATATTAGAAGAAAGTCATGCGAGTTTCGGCACTTATAATATTGATTTTGTACAAGTGAGAAATTTATTAAGCATAAAAAACGATAGAGATATTGCAATAAAAGAATATTTGACTTCACATATTAGAGCATTAATTAAAGAATCATTTGAATTGATAAAAAATTATTGCGAAGAAAATAATCAAGAAAACATTTTTAAATCGGAATCGTGGTATCAATTTGCCCGAATGATAAGGAATTGCCTTTCTCATAATTATAAATTCGAATTCAATGGATATGATAGAAGTATTCTTCCGGTTTCTTGGAAATCAAAGACAATTGATATTTCAATGGATGGTTCTCATTTAAAATTAGAATTCTTTGGTTACGTTGAAACGTGGGAATTGTTTAATGAGTATCAAAACTTTGTTATGAACAGACTTTCCTAAATTATTTATTATTGGATGAAAAATGGCTACTAAAATTATTGAAGAAGGACAGCTTGAAGGAGAATTTAACGGATTTAATAATACAGATACCATATTTAAATTCTTTGCTGGTGGTAAATGGCGCCAAGCTGAATACAATTACTACTATCATTATGCTTATATGCCTGATGCAAAAGTAATACTTGAAAACAATTCTTATTTTTTAATTGTGGAAGAAGTAGATGAAAAAATAGAAGTAATACCTTTTTAACGCACTTAACCAGCAAATCAACCCGCCCGCGATATTCAAGCGGGTTGAGTGCAGTTCTTAAGTTTTGTGTTTTATGAAAGTTGCTCTTTAAATTAGTTTATGTTGTAAAGTTAGCTCCGCCTTGCTTGTTGTGAAAGTTAAGCAAGGCTACAGTTCTGAACATTTTTAATAATAAAAAATATTGTAATTGTGGGCGGCGGGTTATTTGCAACGCCGTTATACGCACTAAAATATAAGAGTTAATATGAAATTTGAAAAAAATATTTTTAGATTATCTGCTATCTTGTACGCAGATCAAAATTATAACATATCTACAAAGTCGATAATTAAGAAAATCATTGAATCAGTTTATATTGAAACCAATGAATCTAATCTGTCAATAGACGATATTATTAATTATTGTGAGACTAATTATTCCTTGCAATTCGATTATGAAGAAATTAAAAACATTGTATCTGATGAAAAAGATAATTCATTTATGACTTATTCATCAAATGATGGTGATTTAATTTCTCAATTGAATGAATCAAGAAGACAAATTATATTATCCAAAATATCTGCCAACTCAATTGATGTTTTTATTGAAGAATATTCTCGAAAGAAATCAGAAGATAATAATATATTAAAAGATTTGGTTTACCGTTTTCTTTACTATACAATTAATAATAACCAAAGTTCTTTTATAAGATTATTGAACACATCCGATAAAATCGAATTACCCGGCATTTCAACTGATACAAATTTTTCCTTAGAAGAAAGAAAATTAATTAATGATTTTTTGAATTGGGATAGCGATGGGAAAAATAAGGCATTATTTGATATACTTAGTTTCAGCGTAGAATATTGTCTTTTAGTTAGTGATAATCGCGAATCTGTCCAATTAAGTATGTTGAAGAACAAGAAATTTTATCTTGATACAAATATTATCTATCGAATTATTGGCATTAATGGAATTGAGAGGAAAAAGAGAACAGAAACCTTTTTGAAGAAATGTGTCGAAATAGGAATTGAATTATACATATCAAAATATACTGATACTGAATTTAATGAGAGTATTAAAAATAATATTATTAAAATGAAGCAGTTCGGAGGTAAAAGAGTTGATTCAACGATATTTTACCAATATGCAAATAATTATGACATTTACGATTTCTATTATCATTGGAGAGAAAAAAGAGTGGATGCTAATTTTATAGCTTACCAAAATTATATTTTTTCATTATATGAAAGTTTTAAAAAGCACTATAAGATTCCTATTGATTACAAAATCCCTTACGATCTAAAAGATAAAAAACATCAAGATATAGTGAAATCATATGCTGAAGAAATTAGACAGCAGAAAGATTCAAATGACACTGGCTCTGAGAATGATGCTTGTTACATAGACGCTGAAAATATTTATTTAATCGAACAACGCCGAAATAATAATGACAATAATCTTTCAGCAACAAAATATTTCATTATATCGACTGACCAATCTCTGCGAAAGTGGGATTATCAAAGAACAATTTCTACACCAGTTGTAATTCACCCGAGCCAGTGGCTATCGATTATTTTACGATATGTTTCACGAACATTAGATGATTATAAAAGCTTTGTAAGTTTTCTTAACATAAAAGCCATCGACACTTATAGAGATAACCATACTCTTCATATAATAATTTCTGCTATTAGCGAAACCACTGAGGATTTGAAACAACAAAAGGAATTGGTTAATGTTATTGTAGAATCACAATTCAAAAATATTATTAATGGAAACCCTTCGGATGATGAAATATTTCGAAGGACTGTTGATGTTGCTCAACAAGAATTAGATAAAAAATTGGATACTCTCACATCGAAATACTCTGAATTAGCTGTTAAAATGGATGATGCGGAGGAAAAAATATCTTCGCTCTCAGAACTATCATCAAACAAGTCTGATGAAATTACAAACTTGAGTACTGATAATATCGAATTAAAAAATGAACTTAAAGCAAAGTATATCAACAGCGAATTAAAAAAATGGAAAAAGCCTGCCTACTTTTTAATATTACCAACTATCATATTATTATTCTTTTATTTTCTCCAAATATTTTTTTCTAGCTGGGAGTTCAATTACTCTTATAAACTCATCCGTTCAATTGACGCACTAGAAAGTGATGGGGTCAAATATTTATTATATTCTATAAATTATGGCTCATTAACGCTGTTTTATTTCCTTTTTAAGTTCTTTTACAAAAGATTATTATCGAAGGATGCTAGTACAGCATATATTAATAATTTAGAAATTCCTTCTAAGTATAAATGATATGCATATAACAAGCCAATCAAGCGGACGCCGTTTTTGCACTTGGCATTTATAAAGTTTTAGAGTTAGTCGTTACGTTTCGGTTAATTTGTTAAAGGTAGTTCTATTAAATAACATTGTTGCAAACTGCGCTTACAATGAAAGTTAAGCACAGTTTGCTAAATCATTGGCAGTTGCTTTTTAAGTAGCATTCCTGTTCTGGGGCGCCGCTTATCGGCAACGCCGTTATACAACAAAAAATGCAAAAACGACGTAAAATATTATTGCAATGGACTATAATAAAGATTATATTTTGGTCGCACAATAAATTGGAGAACAAATGAAATTTAGTGAAGATATAAAACCAATTAGTTATTTAAAAACTCACGCTTCCGAGGTTGTTCGTGATGTTTCAAATAATCAAAAAACTTTAATAATTACGCATAATGGTGAAGCTAAGGTTATACTTCAAGATATAAAACTTTATGAAAAGACTCAAGAAAGTATTGCTATATTAAAAATTCTTGCTCTTAGTGGGAAGGAAATGAAATTTGGAAACTTTCAACCACTTCAAAAATCATTGAAAAACGTTCAAAAAAGAATTGGTGAGTTTAAAAGAGAACAAAATGAAGTACAAAGTTAATGTTATTAAATCAGCCGAAGACGATTTATTTGAACTTTATAAATATATCTATTTTAATGATTGTGAGGAAAACGCTAATAAAATTCTCGCAAAATTAGAAGAAGCAATAACCTTACTTCAAGATTTTCCAACTCGAGGACACATTCCTTTAGAATTAAATTTATTAGGCATAGAAGACTTTTTAGAAATAAATTACAAACCATTTCGAGTTATATATCAAATACTTGGTGAAGTAGTTTTTGTTCATTGTGTTTTGGATGGAAGAAGAGATATGCAAAAATTGTTGTTAGAAAGATTAATTAGAGAATAATTAACTCATCACACAGACAGCGTTTACGCATTTAGGGGTTAGTAATAAGTGGTTAGTAGCTAGACAACTATAATGCAAGTTCGAATTGTGTAAAAGCAACATTTCATAAGAAAAAAGAATATATTTATCTAATATATCGCAGCATACATTAATTAATGTACCGTAAAATTATGGCTTATTAAAGATTATCTTTTTTCTATCTGAATCAACAACATTTGAAAGAAACTTCTTATAATCTTCAAAGTATTTTAGTTCAATTCTATTGTTTTTTATTTCCATTTCTCTGATATAAAATAATGTGTTATTTACAAATTTTATACTACTTTTATAATATGCAAACGGAGTTTCAAATATTTCATCTTTCAACTCTGATTCTAATACAAACTCTTGAGGAATTTTAATTTCCAAAGTATCAACATCCCGAAAAGGATAAATGTAATAAACGGGAAATTTTCGTTCATCTACACTTTCTTCAGGAATATCCGACTTTTCAATTTGATTAATGATATTTGGGTTTATAAATATTTTGTTTCCGCTCATTTTTGCAAATTTCTTGTAATATCCAGTAAACTCAAGAGTATAATAATCTGGATTTTCATCTGAAGTTTTGAAATTGTTTACTTGTAGATTTGGAGCATACTTTCCATATCGTGACTTCACATATAGCAAATTATCTTTTTCTGAGCTTGTAACAAACATGTTTTTCATGTGTTCTTTTTGATTTCCACCAACATTCAATTTTGCTAAAAATCTTAAATCGCCATTAATACTTAGTGCTGATGACATTTTAGATTTCCCAAAATTTTGAAATGATTTTTTCTGCGGAGTTGTTAAAAATTCGGCACTGCTATCTTTTACAACCAAAACAGAAATATCTTCTATACTATATGGCATATTTCCAAGTTCGGAATATGACGAAGTGCATTCCAACCAAATTGTATCTTGTTTTAAAGGAACATAGGTTATGCAATGGTTAAAAATATTATTAACAAAATTGCTATTATATTTTCCTAATGAGTTTGTTCTTGCCAAGGCAGGATATGCTTTTATTCCAGCAACATTTAACATTGCAACCATATAAGTGCTTAGATCTTTGCAATCGCCATATTTGTTTTGGTAAACGTCGGTTGCAGAATGTGGTTGCCAACCGTTAATTCCTGGTTCAATAGCAACATATCTTGTAGTTGTTTGCAGATATTTATACAACGCTTCAACCATTTCAGTTGAATCTTTAATATTGGCAGTAATATTTTTTATTTCCTCTTTTGCTTTGGGAGGCAAAACATACTTGTCTTTACTCATTTCTCTATAAAATTTTGCATATTCGTTCCAATTTTCAAAACTTCCATTATAATCGTCAATTTCAAAATTTTTAGGAGCAAATTTTATTGCAATCTGAGTACTATTTTCTGGAGGCAAATAATCTTCATCTTTATATTCTTCTATATTTTCGAGCGTCCATAAATATGTTTTGAAGTTTGCCGTTTCTGTGATTGTTGGTGTCGGAATTTCGCCAATTTCTTCCATGCTGAATATAACATCTTTTGCAACAACCAAAGAATACTCTGATTTTAGTGTTTTTACAACATCTTGTGGATGCCAATCCTTCCAAAAAAACAAGCTATTGCTCAAAGTTTTATACGAATATTCAATTATAAACGGAAAAGTATGGTGCTCAAATTGAAAGTATTTATAATTATTCCCAGAATAAAATACATATCCAGGTGATATTGATACTTCCTTTATATCATCTGTTTCCAGTTCTTTAAGAATAATCCCATTTGTATCTTTAATTACTGCCTCTATTTCTTCAATCTCAATAAATTCATTTTCAACAAGGGAGATACTACAAAATTCCAATCCCTTTTTGTTCTTTATCAAAATACTTTTCTTTGACCAAAACTCCATATTATTGTGTTTTATAACAACACTTGTATAATCATTTAGAATAATTGCATTTTCTGAGTTTTTTGAAGACGATTTATCCCTTGCCAAAATTGAAATCGCAAACAAACAGATTATGAGCATTCTTTTTATCATTATTTATCCGCTACTTTTGAAATTTTATTTAAAACAATTTGTTCGGTGTCAAATTCAAGTAATTTTTCAAAAAACAATTTTAATTTTGGATATTCGTCTTGTTTAAACGTTCTTTCTTTTCGGTTTGTTGTTTTAAGAATTTTCAAATTATTTTCTCCATCCGAAGAAACCATTTTTACATAACTATAGTTTGGAATATTTAGCTTCTTTTTGCTTTGTTCTTCCGAAATTGAGATGGAATAATTTGTTGGTAATTTAATCTGAAATTTTTCGTAAACGCTATGTTCGTAAGAAAAATCCACTGGAAATTCTCTTTTTTCACGAATAAATACACTTTCTTTTATATTAGAAAAAAGTGGCGGAGTAAAATAAACTAAGTCGCCAGCTTCTTCAATATATTCATCAATGTTGTATTTAATAACAATTTTTAAAGGTTCATCTATTGTTTTATCAACAATATAAAAAGTATCCACACTTGCTGTTTCGTAAAGTTCTTTTACTTTTTTCTCAATCCATTCATCTAAATTAGTATCTTCCATTTTGCTTCTTTGGTCGTATGCTGAGTAACCTTCGTAAGTAAAAGTGGATTCTAAATTCAAAACTCCGTCTAAAGTTAATTCTCCAACAGTTGAAATGTCCATTTTGTTAGTGTATTGTTTCGGAGCCAAGTTAATAATTTCTGTTTTTTTCTCGCTTACTTCGAGTCCATACTTTACATTATAACTTGGTATTAAATAACCAAATTGGTTATAGCTACTTCCAGTATAAAGAAAATACATCTCTCGCCCTAAATCCAACAAACAAATTACTCTATTAAATTGTGCAGGATCTACAAAGCTTGGAATAACCCTACCATTATCTCTTAAGCTTATGAGTACAGGATTTGCTTTAAGTCCAATTCGTCTTAAAAGGTTGATTAGAAGAATGTTTTTTTCGGAAGCTGAACCAGATTTAGTTTCTAAAATAGCCTCTAAATCTTTAAAATTTGAAGCATAAATTCCAGTGTTGCTCGTAGTTTTAAGTTTACAGATATAATCATAAATTTGCTTTGCTTTTGTTAAACTATCCGTTTTGCTTTCAACTATTTCTTCAAGTTCTTTTGGCAAATCAATTTCATCATCGGTTAATTTGGAATAACCTTTATCCAGCTTTTCACCAATCTCAGTCCACGATTTGGCAAAAGAATAATATACATTTGTATTTTTAAAGCTATTAAAAATGATAATTATTTTTGCAAAATAGTCATCAAGATAATCAACATAAGGCTCTTCTTTAATTCCATGCACGTTTTTTGCTGTCCAAGTTACCCTTTTGCTCTGAGAACCAAGATTATTTATTTCTCTAAACAATTCAGAATTTTCGGAAAAATCGATGTTGTCGACATTCATTTTAAGAGTATTAAATGTAAACCCTGCACTAATAATTAATGAAAATTGGCTTTCAAGAGTATAATTGTTTCCTTGAAAAGTCCAAGGTTCAATATTTGTGATATAATCAGAAAATAAATTGTATTTGTATTCAATTACCGATCCAATTTCAACGCCAGGTATTGCAAAAGATTTAACCTTTATTCTATCCGAACCTTCATCAAAAATATTATCACTATTCATTTCATAAACTTCACCAGAGGGACTGTAAGATGCGGCATCAAGATTGTAAATTCTATCTTCGTGCCAATATCCAATTTTAACATTGGCAAACTCTTTGCCTTCTTGAGTAAGCACTTTTATTCTCACGTGTCGGCTAACTTCCAAATTAAAATCTTGAGTAATTGAAGCTTCGCCTCTATCAAAAATTACAAGTATGTCCGCATCCGGCTCTTGTTCAAAACTTGTCATTTTAAGATATTGTTCGTAATCTTCGCCAAATTCTTGTGCAAAAAGGGTTACCGACAAAAAGGCAAAGAAGAATAAGATTAGAGTTTGTTTCATATCTCTCCCGAATAATTTAAATATATTGCGTCATTAAGATTTAGGACTAAAACATGAAACGCCTTTTCTCCCTAAATTTTGAGCCAAAACTAATTCTTATTAATTTAATTTTCAAGGATAAATTTAACTAATTGAAATTTTTAATAATGTTTAAATAAGGAGAATTTGTTAAAACCCTATTTTTCTATTTGAAATAAGAAATTTTTTTTGCTTAAAAAGACAATTATGTTTAATTTTTGCCAAGATAGTTATTGAAATGAGGTTAATGAATTACTCTACTAAACTTACCCCAAATTATTAACCGAAAATTGTGTAAATAAACAAAAAAGCGTGGAACGTTATACTACAACAGATTGCTTGATAGCATTCCAAATTGCAACATTTTGTTGCGGATTAATATATAGTTTTGTGTTCTCGATTTAGAATAGGAAAAGCGCTTTATGAAAACATCGATATCCTTTTATAAAATATTAGGAATAATATTAAGCATTTTTGCTATAATTGGATATTTAACATTAGCGGACGATATAAGACATACTGGTGAATTCATTGGAGTATCGAGTGTGTTGATATCTGGTATAATTTTCATGTTTGTTGAAAATAAAATATCAATATTAAAACGATTTTCACTTCAATGGATTGCCATCTGTATTTTGTTGAGTGTTCCATTGGGGGGTGTTTTATTTGATGATATGATTTTAGCTTTATGTTTTGGAATAGTAATAGGTATCCTGCTAGCTGTTATCTTTGGGAAAAAGGGTAATAAGGAAATAATAGAGTAATTTTCTTCTTTATTTGAGATTAATATAGAAACGACAACTAAAAAATGAAATATGATATATAAATTTATCATTTGTTAAAATAAAAAATAGGTGCTAAAATGAAAAAATATTTTTATATGTTTTTGTTGAGTTCATTCCTTTCAACATCCGCACAGAACATTGTTATAAATGGGAAATTCTCCAAACCTTTTAATGAAAATTATGAAAATGCTTATACCCTTGAGGCATTACTTGTCACTAGTAATATATTTAGTGTTGGAATATTATTAGGCTTTGCAGAGATACATTATAATATCGAGGGCTATAATTGGTTTTATAGCACTGACAATTATATGACAAAAGGCATTCTTGGTGTTGCCACTTACATTTATCCACTAAGTCAAACTGATTTAAGATTTATTAAACCTATTTATTTGTCATTAACATGGTCTAAAATAAGTGATAGGTCTGGGTCAGGAAGTGCAGGTCATGTGTTCGACGAATCTGGATATCTGTTCCCAAATTCACAAAATGAAAACATTTGGACTTTTTCAAGCGGATATAAAATTGATTTGGAGTTTGTAAATCTATTGTTGAGTATTGGATATCAATACAGAGAATATGACTTGGAATTTAGAGAATATGAAGGCGGAACGATTCCGCCGATATATCATTCAATTCATCAAATAGAGAAGTCGGTTCAACTTGATGTAGGTTTACAATTTGTCTTTTAGCAAATATATGGTAAACACGTTACTATACGTTGAGCACCGTTTGTTAATCTTCACTTCTACACACTAACAGGTTAAATTGCCAATTATTAAACGATATTTACTTCAAAAATATAAAAGGGAGCAATTATTGAATGATAATTGCTCCAAAAATTTAAAAGGAAGCAAATATTAAATACTAATTGCTCGACTAACTCAAAAGTGTAGCTTTGAGCAAATCCCCAAAGCAAGAAAATGCAAAAAGTGAAGCTTCGGACAAATGCTTGAAACAAGAAAAATCAAAAATATTTTGCATAAAAAGACAATTATGTTTAACTTTTACTAAGATATTTATAGTAAATGAGGTTAATTAATTACTCTACCTAACTTACCCCAAATTATTAACCGAAAATTGTGTGAATAGATAAAAAAGTGTGGGACGTTATTCTGCAACAAATTGCTTGATAACATTCCAAAGTGCAACATTTTGTTGCGGATTAATATATATAGTCTAAAAAATGAAAAATAATATTCGAATTATATTAACAATATTTTCGTTATTAACATTGAGTTTATCATATTCTTGTACATCATCAAGAAGCGCGACTGGTTTAGAGGGTGGCGACGTAAATTTTAGTTATATTGCTCCCGCAGCAGCGTCTTTTAGAATTGGAGTTACAGATAATATTGAAACTAGAATTCTAGTTTTAGGAGTGACAAAACTTAGTACAGATTTATTTTTACATACTCATCAAGATAGTAGTTTATTTAATTATGGCATAAGTTTCGGTTCAAGATTTGATCACAGAATATTTGGTAAAAAGTCAGATGATAAACCAACATTTTATTCAACGTTTACGATAAGTAGAAAAATTAAAAGATTTACTCCATATTTATCTTTTTCATATGACACAGATAAGGAAGTTGGAAATTCATTAACGCTTGGAACAGAATACAAATTATATCACAATCGAAGAAGTGATTTTTTAATTTTTCTAATTCCAGAGTTGAATTACTATTTTACATCTAAAGATATTATCTTTGAAAATGGGAATAAGACTAATTTCGGAGGATCAATAGGTATTGGCTTTTTGTTTAATTTATTTTAAATAAGTATAACGCTGTAAGGATTTATGCCGAACCGCGCAAAAAAAGCGGGGGAAACTCTGCTGAGGCATAATTTGATGTTGAGCTAAGACGCAGCCACTACATTTGGTTATCATTTCACTCTGAAAATCAATTTAACGAATGTTTAAATGATAATTGCTCGCCCAACTAAAAAGAGTAGCATTTTATAAATACAAAAGCGTTCATAGATTCAAAAGGAAGCAATTTATAAATATTAATTGCTCGCCCAACTAAAAGGTGAAGGTTTTTATAAATATAAAAACCTTCCTAGATTCAAAAGGAAGCAATTTATAAATATAAATTGCTCACCCAACCAAAAAGTGGAACTTTGAGCAAATGTTTGAAGCAAGAAAAAGTAAAAAGTGAGTGTTTTAATACATCATTCCAATATTAAGAGTAATATAAAACGCACCAATTTCGTTTTTGAATCGTCCTTCCATGTGTTCAACTTCGCCAGAAAGGAATTTCATATAATAATATCGCATGCTTAATCCAACAAGATTGTTTTTACTTATTCCAAAATTGGCACCAAACCCGAAATAACCACCAGCAGCAAAAAAAGCTTCGGCATGTTTAAATGACGAGAAAAATTCCTCGTTATAAGGCGTTGAAAGAATAAGCGTAGGACCAACACCAAAGATTAAATGTGGGCGTAAATTATCTGTCAGTTCTTTTTCGAACAATCTGTAGTGAATTCCAACATTAACGGGCAAAAGGAAAACTCTATTCTTTTTCCCAACTATAATTGAGCGACCATAATAATCAAAATACTCAAATTCGCGTTCGTTTTTGGATTCGGAGATTGAAAAATCAACAAATCCATCTATTTTGGTGGAATAGTTTTTTCGTAGGAAAGTTCCCACACCAAATCCGCCATCGCTAAATATAACATCAACTCCCCAAGCATTTGAAGGAAAAACGACTAATGGCTTTTCGGGAGCAATTTCTCCAATCTTCTGTCCATAAATAAACAGAACTGGAAACAACAAAAATATTTTTAATATGTTTTTCAATTTAAACCAACTCTTTCTAAATATTGATACATAAAATATATTAAATTTAGATGTTAAAATAAGTACACTTTTTAATCTCTCTAAAAAAAAATTATGATACTAACAAAAGAAGACATTGTTTCAGTAAACACAGACGAGCTTTTGAATGCAAAAATAAAGGCGAATGAGTTAAACAAATTTTTGTTAGTTGTTCCAACAAATAGAAAATTGCGAAATCTGAAAAAGAGGATTATCGAATCGGCACCAAATAAAACCGTTACTAAAATAAACATCGAAACTCTTGGCACATTATCTAAAAAACTTTTACAAGTTTCAAAACAATTTCACGAATTAAGCGACCAAGCATCAACAATTTTTGTGGAACAAAGCGTTAAAGACGTCCAATTGGTATATTTAAACAATTATAATGGCAATATTCCAACTGGAACTTTGGGCAAAATTAAAAACGTAATTTCAAAATACAAAGAAGAAGGAATAACTTCGGAGGTTCTTTTAAAGGAATCGGAGTTCCTTGAACGCTCAGAAAAGCGAAAAGCAATTGATATTGCAAACATTTTTAGAGTTTATCAAAAAAATTGTGATGATTTAAGTGCCTTTGAACTTGGCGATATTTATTCAAACTTGGCAAAAATTGAATTAAAGAAGTTTCAAAGTAATTTTAGCGAATTATTTGGTGAAGTAGATTTAATTGTTTTTGATGGATTTGATGCTTTTGCTTCTTTAGAACTTTCCATTTTAAATAAACTCTCACTTTTGAAAAATGTTCAACTGTTCCTCAATTTTGACTATTTTGCATATAATTCAATGATTTTTTCACATCTTGAGGAAACGTACAACAAACTTCAGCAATTTGGATTTAAGAAAATTGAGGATAAATTTGAAATAAACAACGATGAGTTTATTGAAGTTGTTCGCAAAAAACTGTTTTTGAAATTAAACAACAATTCAGAAAATAGATTTGACACAAAAATTGCTGAAATAAAGGCTCAAAGTAGAGAAAAAGAAGTTCAATCAATTGCAAAAGAGATTAAAAAACTACTTTTGGAAGAAAAAGCCGAACCGCACGAAATATCGGTTACGTTTAATTTAATTAGCAAATATTCAGCAATTATTCACGACACTTTTGACGCTTACGGAATTCCGTTTAATTTAACCGACCGACCAAAACTGGATAATTCGCTTTCCGTTATTGCAATTATGAGTTTTCTGGAAATATTAAACTCCGATTTTTATTACAAAAACATTGTTAGAGCGTTTAGCAATTCGTTTGTAACGCTAAGTAATTTTGATCTTGATTCAATATTATTTTCGGCTACAAATCTTAAAATAGTTGTTGGAAAGGACAATTGGAAATTTTCGCTAAAAAATGGAGTTTTGTTTGAAGAAAATGTTAGCGGGCTATCAAAAAGCATTAAAAAAGTGAATAAATACAAAAAGGCTATTGAAAGTTTGGCAATTATTGAAAATTTGCTTTTGCCATTTAATGCCGAGTTAACACCTTCGCAGTTTTATTTTGAACTTAATAAATTAACTCACCAATTAAATATTCCAAAAAGCATTTTAATTTCTGAAAGCAAAAACAAAGAAATGGAAATAAAGGCACTTACAACTTTGCTCGATTCGGCAAAAGAAATTCTTGGTTTAATTGAAAAAGAGCATGTTGGAAAGACGTTTGGACTTTCGTTTTATCTTGAAAAACTTACTACTTTGGTAAGTTCAGCACGATTTAACATAAAAGAACGTTCGGATTATGGCGTTTTAATTACAAATATTAACGAATTACGCGGACTCAAATTTAAGTATTCTTTTATTGGTGGAATGATTGATGGCGATTTTCCAACAAAATACAGACCCGAAATATTTTTCTCCGGCTCGTTTGCAAAAAAAGAAAAACACCACTTAAACGAAGAAAGATTCCACTTTTATCAATCGCTTGCTTCGTGGGAAAAAGGACTTTATTTAACTTATCCAATTGGCGATGAATTTACGACATCAACTTTTGTGAATGATTTCAAAAAGTCGTTTAAAATTGGTGAAATTTCACAAACGGTTTATGATAACTTAGTTTTTTCAAAAGAGGAAGTAGAAAGAAATATTCCTCTAAATTCAGCTAAATTTCCATTTGGTTCAGAACAAGAAATTTGGATTAAGCAAAGCGAAAACGGCAAATTGCGTGAATTAGAGCCATATAAGCACAATAGTTATAACGGTTTTATTTTTGAAGAGGAAAAAAGCTTTTCCGACTTGCCCAATTTTGAAGAACCGCCCTTTTCCATTTCGCAATTGGAAACCTACACACAATGTCCGTTCAAATATTTTTTGGAAAGAATTTTAAAAGTGGAAATTTCTGACGAACCCGATGAAGAAATGGAAGCTGTTGAAATTGGAAGTTTGTTGCACTCAATTGTGTACAATTTTTACACCGAATTAAATAAGAAAAACATAAAACTAAATGGCTGCACCGATGCAGTTTTTGAAATTGCGGAAAAAATACTCTTCCAAATAGCCGAAAAACTTGTGGAGGAAAAATTTAACAACTCGCCATTTGCTTTTTATGAAGAGGAAAAAATACTCGGAATTAACGGAAATAGGCAGCATTCAATTTTGTATATGTTTCTTGAAAACGAAAGAAAAGATGAAAGTGGAATGATTCCAAAATATTTTGAAACAAATTTTGGCGTTGAAGATATTGAGCAGGATAAATCTCTTTCGCAAAAAAGTTCGTTAATGTTTGAAGATATTGAACTTCGTGGAAAAATTGACCGAATTGATATTAATAAAACGAGCAAATTATTTGAAGTTGTTGATTATAAATCGGGAAGTAAAACAATAACCAAAAAGGAAATTGAGGACGGACTTTCGCTTCAGTTGCCAATTTACGTCTGGGCTGCAAAATCGTTATTGCTCAATAATTTAAGTGATAATTTTGATGCGGAAGCAATGACAATTTACACACTAAATTACAAAGGCGATAAATTTGGCAAAAATCCAGTGTCGCTAAGAAGTAAAAGTGCGAATAGATCAGAGATGATAGATAAATATGTCGAAATTGCATTAGAGCATGTTAAAAATTCAGTAAAAGACATCCGCAAAGGTAATTTTCCACTAACAAAATTTATGGATAACACCGAAAAAATCTGCAAATTTTGTAATTACAAAATGATTTGTAGAATTGATGCAATAAAGAAATAGAACGTTTTGGGTTTATAAACTCGCAAATTAATTTGCTTTACAAAAAAAACACAAATAATTGCGTCTAATTTTGTATCTTATTAAGTACGGAATACAATACTTAAAATGGAGAAAATATGTATCAAATAAACTTTGAAAAAGACATTAAGCCTTTAACTGAATTTAGAGCAAATGCCGCAAATTTAGTTAAACAAGTAAAACAATCTAAAAGACCTTTAATTCTTACCCAAAACGGAAAAAGTGCTGCTGTTTTGGTTGACGTTGCAGAATATCAAGCAATAATTGATAAACTTGAGCTTTTGCAAGAAATTCAATTAGCAGAACAGCAAATTACCGAAGGCAAGTATTTAACAGATAGCCAAGTTGAAAAACGATTATTAGCAAAATACAACAAATGAAGATAATTTGGACTGAGTTTGCAATTAATAAACTCGAAGAATATGCTGATTTTATTGCATTGGATAATCCTAGCGCCGCTTTAAATTGGGTAAAAAACATGCAAAAATCAGTTAATAAGTTGAAAAACTTTTCTGAATTTGGACGAAAAGTACCTGAAATAAATAGGACAAATATCCGCGAAATTCTGGAAGGAAATTATAGAATAATATACAAAATAGACGAAAAGAGAATTTCGATATTAACAATTCGTAGTTGTCGCCAACTTTTATCTGATAATGACTTGTAAAGAGGTTCTCAATTATCAATTATTAAGCATATTTTTAATGTAAAAACAGAAGCTACTTTAATTTCCCAAAAAACATTTAATAACACTATTTCACAACTTTCTTGCAACCACAATTACATCTTTGTAAGAAATTACTTTTGCAGAATTATTGTCAACAACCTCCATAAAAACGATGTACATTCCTATTTTCAAAGGATTTCCAGCGTCATTTAATCCATCAAAAATTATTGAACCACTTTGCGAAATTGCTTTGTTGTTTAGAAGCGTTCTCACAAGTCTGCCGTGGTCGTCAAATATTTTTACTCTTATTTGTGCTGTGTTGAACGGAATTGAATAATTAATAATCGTAAAATCCTCAAAGCCATCATTATCTGGCGAAAATGGATTTGGATTAAACGAAATTCCTTTTGGAATATTCGTGTTTTGAGCAAAAATGGAATTTACGGTTCCTGGAGTTGCTCCAAATTTATTAACCGAAGTGCTCCAATTTGTGGATTCGTTTGATTCAATATTGGGCGAAATTCGTTCTAACGATTTGTTCTTTGTTGTGGCAATATTTTTATTGTGCCATTTTGGATTGTAAAACAACGAATCAATTAGATTTCCCCAATGGTCAACAATAACAATGCTTTCGCCAACATTTGAAAGCGATAAAATTTTATCGTTAAGGATTTTAACGTTCAACTTTTCCATGTTATTGTAGGCAAAAATTGTAGAATCCGAAGCAATTACAAAATATTCTCCCGATTTGAGAGTTAAAAAAGTGGAAGAAATTTCAAAAAAATCCGATTCGTTTATTATCAACTTCCAACCGCCAATGTTTATTTCGTCTTTTGTTGTGTTAAATAGCTCAATAAATTCGGTTTTTCCAAGTTCGGGATCAAACATTATTTCGTTAATAATAATTGAATTTTGCTCGGCTTCAATTGTGTTCAAAACAGAATTGCTATTTCCTGGACTTGAGCCAGAAACCGAAAGCGAAGGAAGCCAATTTGAAATATCGGCGGTGTTTTGATTTATGGAAAATCGTTCGAGCGAGCGACCTTTTTGAATTTCCCAATCGGCGTTATATTTTAAGCTATCAACAATATTTTGATAATAATCATAAACAACAATTCCATCTTCAATATTACCCAAAGTGCCAAATTTTACTTCAAAGGTTGGCACGTTCTCAAAAAACAATTTTGAAGTGTCATTTGTGATAATCAAATATTCGTTTGGTTTAATAAAAACTGGATTTTCGGAAATTTTGCACGGTTTGGGCGTTGTTAGCAAATCGCTTACAAACCAATTTGAAACATCAATCGTTTCGTTTGAATTATTAAATAGTTCAATCCACTCGGCTTCGTCAACATTTGGATTTGCCACAAATTCGTTAATTAAAACGGAATTTCGCATTATTCCAGAAATAATGGCTTTGCTAATTGAATTGTTTTGCTTGTTTTCATCAAGTTCATAATCAATGGAAGCAATTATTTTAACAGAATCAACCATTTCAAAAAAGTTGGTTGATTTAACAACAAGCGAATCACTCGCATGCAAATAATCAAAGTTTATTTCTTCCAAAAGCATTTTGCCATTTTGGGTTTCATATTCCAATTTTACATTAAATTTGTCGGCGTTGTTAAATCCTTTATTTTTAATAGTTATTTCCACAAAAACATTTTGCTCAAGAAAAGGCATTTCTGGAAAAGTTGTTAATTGCGAAATTTCCAAATCAAAATTGAGCGGAGTAACGCTATTTTTTCTTCCTGGCGTGCTTAATTCAATATCTGTTGACGATTTCCAATTTGTGGAATCGGTTGACGATTTGCTAAATAAAATGCGTTCCAAAGAATGTCCCAAAGTTCCGCCCCATTTTGACTTATATTTAACTGAATCAATAATTTCGCCAAATGAATCGCGGATAACAATTCCGTCAATATCATTATTTAGGTTTGCAAAATTTAAGAAAAGCAGTTTGGAAGGAATTTGGGAATGATAATCAAAAATAGTAGAATCCTTTGAAATTACAAGAAATTCAACTGGTGGCAGTGTAATTTCGCTAATTATTTCCGTCAATTTTGGAGTAGTTAAAATATCGGAAATTGAAAAACCACGAATATTTATTGAATCAGCGTTTGGATTAAAAAGTTCAATCCACTCTGGCTCGCCGTTTATTGGTGAATACATAATTTCGCTTATTAAAACCGACCCAAAGTTAAAACTTGGCGAAATGTTGCTTAAAATTGTGTTATTTGCAATATTTTGGTCTTTTTCAGATTTGGCATTTATGATAAAAGAATGTGTTTTAGTCAAATTGGTAATTTGTGATACAAATTTATAAATAATAGAATCATTTGGATTAAGTGAAATTGCGGAGCTATTTTCAATTTTTACGATGTTTGTGGAATCAGAAAACACATCTTCGGATAAAACCAATTCAAACTCCAAATTCTGTATTCCAATGTTTTTTGCAATAACTTCCACAGAAATATTATCGCCAAATTTGGGTTGGCTTGGATTAAAAATCACATTTTTTAACTCAATATCAAAATCCTTTTGACTAATTGAATTTATTTGATTTGGAGTTCCGCCAAAAGCTAAATTTGCCGAAGCCCAGTTTAGCGAATCGATTGATGATTTTTCAACATCAAATCGCTCTAACGATTTTCCAGCAACTCCTCCCCAATAATCGTAATAATTAAGCGAATCAATAACACGATTTAGCGAATCGAGAAGAATAATTCTATCTCCAGAATTATTCAAATTTGGAAGATTTGCAACCAAAAACGATTCTGAATTTGGGTACAATTCCGCAAAAACGCTATCATCAGCAAAAATAAAATATTCATTCGGAGTTAAAAGCAAGTCGTAATTACAAACAAATACCGTGTCTGTCAAATCGGCTATTTTGTAATTTTTCAGATTTATATTTTTATCGCTTCGGTTAAAAATTTCAATCCATTCCGGTTCTGGCGATGTTGGCGAATGCATAATTTCGTTTATCACAATGTCGTTTCGCACTTCGTATATTCTAATTCCCCAAAATGAAATTAGCTGAGTATTGTTTTCAGTATTTTCATCAATATTTACGTTAAGATTTGCAATTATTGTGTTTTTTCCTTCGATAAATTCAGTTAAAATTTCGCTGAAAACCAAACTATCACCATTTGCAATAAATCCGCCCGAAATGCTTTTTATCAACTCATCCGTTTCTGCGGTTAAATTGTTATTATTGTCGTTATAAATTTCGAGCAAAAATCCATCAATTGGTAAAATTCCAACATTTTTGACTAAAATTGAAAGCAAAACGCTACTTCCGACAATTGCATATTTTGGATAAACCGAAATGCTTGCAATTGACAAATCATTTTGTCTTGGAGTTACAGAATTTATATCGCCAGGAGTTGCAAAAGTTTTGCTTGTTGAGCTTTTCCAGTTGTTAAAATCGTTACTATTTTCCCCAAATAAAACTCTTTCCAACGAGGTTCCCGCATTTCCGCCCCAATTTGATTTGTAAGCAACGCTATCAATTGTAATTAATTGTTGATTTAACAAACGCAAATCGTCATCAGTGTTGTTTAGCGAAGGCAAATTTATGGTTTTAATTTTTGATGGAATTGTGTAAATGCTTGTTAAAATGCTGTCATCGGTGAGAACTAAATATTCGAGAGATTCAATGAAAAAGTCCTCATTTGAAATTAAAACGGATGAACTTCTATCCGAAAATTTCCAATTTTTCATGTTTATGCTTTTATCCGATTGATTAAAAATTTCAACCCATTCGGGCTCTTCGCCAGTTGGGCTGTACATTATTTCGTTAATTACAATGTCGTTATATTCGTTTGGTTTTGGAAGCACATTTATTTCGGTTTTGGATAAATTGTTGTCGTTGTTTTCGTCTTGTGGAAATATGACTTCGGCAAATGCCTTAAAATTTCCACTATTTGGGAAAAGCAATTTGGATTTAATTTCTAACGAATCGCCAATTTGCAACAAATCCACAACTCTATTAATAACAATTTCGCTACTTTGAGCGGTTGAATCAAGATTAAAATCCACAAATAAAAACACTTCAAAATTGGTAGCATCTTTTACTCCAAGATTTTTGATGGTTATGGAAAATTCCGCATCGCTATTTTCGTAAATCTCTTTTGGAATTACACTTAAATCAGAAATGCTTAAATCATAATATTTTGGTGAAATTGAGTTATAAAATCCAGGCGTTCCGTTTAAAACATTTGAATTACTCCAATTTTCGGGCAAATTTCGCTCGTTTACCAAAATTTTCTCGTCCGAAAATCCAGCAGAATTATTTGCCGAATAAGTGTAAGTACCAATTGTATCACCAATTTCATTTAAAAGAAAAATTTGGCGGTCGGAAGTATTTGCCATTCCACTACTTCCAAATTTACCATTATCAATTTGAAGAATCAGAGTTGAATCGGTTGCCAAATTGATATAAATTCCATTTGTAAAATCGTAATCATTTTCAAAAATAACTGCATAATTTTTGGGCGGAAGAATTGTTCCAGAATTAAACACCACAATTGTATCAGCAGCAGATGATGAATAAATAATTTGATATTTTGAAAGGTCAACAGATAAATTGGGGGACAAATTGTAAAGCTCCACAAACTCTCCGTTGGTTTCTAATGGATAAAACATTACCTCAGAAAGTGCAATATTACTTGTTTGTGCTGAAATATTTAACGAAACTAACAATAAAAGAAGACTAACCCATTTCCTCATTTTAAACTCCATTATTTTGTCCCACAAACAAGTTAATAAATAAATTGATAATTGACAATTGAAAATGTAGATGCGGGTTTCTGGATGCTGGAAGCTAGATTTTGGTTGCTGGATTTTGGATGCAAGAAAATATGTTGACTTTTGCTTTGGCAAATAAAATGAAAAAGGCAAAAACTGTAGGGGACGAATATTTTCGTCCCTTTAACAGAAAAAATTGACAATGCGGATTCAAGCATCCAGCATCAAGTTTCCAGAATCCAGCATCCAATATCCAGTTAAAACTAATTCCTCATGTTAAATTGATTTTCGTGTTATATTAAAGTAATTTTGTTAATTACTAATAACAATTAAAGAAATATAAGTGTCCAACGAAATTGAAAATAAGCCCAAAAGTGCAAAAAGCAATGTAGTTAATTCTGCACCACCATTAAGCTCTGAAGCAAAACCAGAATTATCAAATAATTCTCAAAGAATTAACAGACGTCCAAGAAAGACTTTTTTTAACAAAAACAGAACTGCCAAGAAGTTTTCATTCAAAAAAGTCTCTGTTTTAATTCCTCTTTTTAACGAAGATGAATCAATTAAACCGTTAGTTGCCGAGATAAAAGCAGCGCTTAAAAAGATTTTTATAGATTATGAAATATTATTTATTGATGATGGAAGCACGGATAATTCGTTGGCAATAATAAAGGAATTAGCTAAAGTTGATCCAAAAATAAAATATATTAGCTTCAGACGAAATTATGGAAAATCGGCAGCACTTCAAGTGGGATTTAAGGAAGTTACTGGCGATGCAGTTATAACAATGGATGCCGATTTACAAGACGACCCCGCAGAAATTGAAAATCTTCTTGCAAAATTGGACGAAGGATTTGATTTGGTTTCAGGTTGGAAAAAAGTTAGACACGATCCGTTTGTTAAAAAACATTCCTCAAAATTCTTTAATTATATGACGCGTTTGTTTAGCGGAATTAAAATTCACGACTTCAATTGCGGCTTAAAAGGCTATAGAAATGAAACTGTAAAAAATGTTGAACTTTATGGCGAATTACACCGATATATTCCTGTTCTTGCTGGTTGGAAAGGATTTAAAATTGCCGAAATTGTTGTACGCCACCATCCTCGAAAATATGGCGTTACAAAATTTGGAATTTCACGTTTTTTTAAGGGATTTATCGATTTAATTTCAGTCACTTTTACGCTAAGATATATAAGTCGCCCTATGCATTTGTTTGGATTTATGGGTGCAACAGCATTTTTTGTCGGCTTTTTAATCAGTGCGTTTTTGTCTTACGACTGGATTTTTAACAATGCTCCTTTAAGCAACCGACCTTTGCTCGCTCTTGGAATGTTGCTAATTGTCGTTGGTGTTCAGTTTTTCTCCGTTGGACTTTTGGGCGAATTTATGGCTCATAATTCGCACGATGATAGTGATTATAGCATAAAAGAAAAGAAGTAAATTTTACTGATACTTTAATTTAAGTAGGAAAATATCTGTTGCTATGATTATTAAACGAGTTTCATTTGACATAACAAAATATTGTAATTAAATGAAAATTACTATTCTTTCCGCTGCTTATCCCTTGCGTGGAGGCATTGCTCATTTTGCTGGTCTGTTGTTTAAAGAATTAGCAAAAAAGCATTCCTTAGAAGTAATTACTTTCAAAAGGCAATATCCTTCTTTTTTATTTCCAGGTAAAACTCAATTAGAATTAGGCGACGATGTTGAAATAATTCCAACAAAAATTGAAATGGATTCGATAAATCCTTTTAATTGGGTTAAAATTGGAAGAAAAATAAAACGCGAAACTCCCGATTTGTTAATAATTAAGCATTGGATGCCCTTTTTTGCCCCAATTTATGGCACAATTGCTCGTATTGTAAGTAAAAATGGAAAAACAAAAATTGCTGTAATTTGTCACAACATTATTCCACACGAAAAAAAGCCTGGCGACAGAGTTTTTACAAAATACTTTTTTAATTCAGTTGAGTATTTTATAACCATGTCTAAAAGTGTTCAAAATGATTTGTTGTCTCTTTATCCAAAGGCAAAGCAAAGGTTGTTGTTTCATCCAGTTTATTCAAATTTTGGAAATTCTGTTTCAAAAGATGTTGCTCGTAAAAAATTAGAATTAAAAAGTGACAAAATTTTACTCTTTTTTGGATTTATTCGCGAATATAAAGGTTTGGATGTTTTGCTTGAAGCTATTGCGTTAATTAAAGATAAAATGGATTTTACGCTTGTTATCGCTGGCGAGTTTTATTCCAACAAGGAAAAATATATTTCCTTAATTCAACATTTGGAATTAGAAAATTATGTTAAAATTTTTAGTGATTTTATTCCAACAAAGGAAGTAAAATATTACTTTTCGGCAAGCAATGTTGTGGTGCTTCCTTATAAATCGGCTACGCAGAGTGGAATTGTTCAAATTGCAAATAATTTTGATATTCCAATGATTTCCACAAATGTTGGCGGTTTAGGCGAAGTGATAGAAAGCGGTAAAACTGGATATTTGGTAGAAAAAGAAAATCCAGAACAATTGGCAGAAGCAATTATTAAGTATTTTAGTGAAAACAAAGAAGCCGAATTTGTGGAAAACATCAAAAATGAAGCCGCAAAATATTCTTGGAGCGAATTTGTAACGGGAATGATGGAGCTTGTTGAGACAAAGCAAAAATAGAAAACCGCAAAGACGGAGTGACGCAAAGGAATAAGAATCAAAACATTGTTTTGATTTGATAAATATCTACTTTACAATTTAATTAAAACAAGGATTCAGAAGATTTGTTAACAATTTTTAACTCTTTGCGTCTTTCCGTCTTTGCGGGTTTCTTTTAGGACATTTTATTACGATGAAAAAAGTATTAATAATTACATATTATTGGCCACCAGCTGGCGGACCTGGAGTTCAAAGAGCTTTGAAGTTTGTGAAATATCTTCCTCTTTTTGGATGGCAACCAGTTGTGCTTACGGTGGAAAATCCAGATTCGCCCAATGTGGATAATTCGCTTTTGCAAGATATTCCAGAAAATACTGCTATTTATAAGACAAAATCGCTTGAACCCTTTGAGTTGTATAAAAAATTTACTGGCAAAAATGCCGATTCAAAAATTCCAAACGACGTTTTGTTAAACTCTAAAAACGCATCTTTAAAAGACAAAATTGCAAATTGGATTAGACTAAACATTTTTATTCCCGATGCAAAAATTGGTTGGAAGCAATTTGCCGTAAAAAAAGGACTTGAAATAATTGAAAACGAAAAAATTGACTTAATTTTTACAACTTCGCCACCTCAAACGGTTGCTTTAATAGGAAACGCCCTTTCAAAACAAACTGGCGTTAAATGGATTGCCGATTTTCGCGACCCGTGGATGGAAATTGTTTATTATCAAAACGTAAAACGGAGTTGGATTACAAAAAAAATTGATGCAACTCTTGAGAAAATGGTCTTTCAAAATGCAAATGGAATTGTTACAATCAGTCAAGATATGATTAGAATGTTCAAAGAAAAAGCAAAAAAGCAAATATTTCACTTAATCCCAAATGGTTTTGACGAAACGGATTTTAGCGAAAATACAACAATTAAAAACGAGAACTTTACAATTGCTTACACGGGTTCAATTTCAAAAGATAGAATTCCTTCTGCCTTGTTTTACGCTTTAAATAAACTTATAAATGTTGATGGAATTAAAAACGTAAAATTTAATTTTGCTGGAAAATATTGCCAAGAATTTTACGAAGAAATCCAAAAGCACAATCTCGAAAGTTTTGCTGACTTAAAAGGATTTGTGCCACACAAAGAATCAACAAAAATTTTGCAAAATGCCGATGTACTTTTACTTGTTGTTGATAACGTTCCAAATAACAAAGGCTTTTTAACAGGAAAACTTTTTGAATATATGGGAACAAAAAAGCCGATTTTTGCAATTGGTCCAGTAAACGGTGATGCAAACCAGTTTCTTGAGGAATCTAATTCTGGTAAAATGGTCGATTTTTACGACAACAACGGTGCGTATTGCTTGTTAAAAGAAATGTATTTTAATTGGAATGAAGAAAAGCATAATTTTACATTTGACGTAGAGCAGTTTTCGCGAAAGAATTTAACCCAAAAACTTGCAGAAGTTTTTGACGAAACATTGAAATAGAATAAGATTAGGATTAAGAAAATTAGCATTCTTTTATCTCATATCTCAAATCTTTTGTCTAAAATCTAAATTTGAAATTAAATAGGAGTAGGATTAAGAATTAAGAGTAAAATTAAGAAAAGAAGCATGCTTCAATCTCACATCTTAAATCTTGTGTCTAAAAGCTAAAATGAAAATAGTATCAATAATCGGCGCCAGGCCACAATTTATTAAAGCTGCAGTATTTGATAAAGCAATTAAAAACAGAAGTGATTTTAAAAATATAATAATTCACACTGGTCAACATTATGACGAGAATATGTCAAAAATATTTTTTGACGAGCTGGAAATACCACATCCTGATTATAATTTGGAAGTCGGTTCTGGTTTGCATGGAGCAACAACCGCCCAAATGCTTGAAAAAACCGAGCAAATTTTAATCAATGAAAATCCAGACTGGGTGCTTGTCTATGGCGATACAAATTCAACAATTGCCGGAGCGTTGGCGGCAACAAAATTGCATATCAAAATTGCTCACGTTGAAGCTGGTTTGCGAAGCTTCAACAAACTAATGCCCGAAGAAATAAACAGAATTGTTACTGATAGAATTGCTGATTTATTGCTCGCCCCATCGCAAAATGCTATGGAATTGCTTGCGAAAGAAAATCTTTCACAAAATGCAATTTTTACTGGCGATGTTATGTTCGATTCTATTTTATATTATCAAAAAATGGCGGAAGAGAAATATTCGTTAGAAAAAATTACTGACGAAACTAGCTTTTACCTCGCAACTGTTCATCGCGCCGAAAATACTGACGACAAAATTAGATTGCAAAATATCTTTTCGGCATTTTCTGAAATGGATAAACCAGTTATTTTGCCCCTTCATCCTCGCACAAAATCAAAATTGGATGGAATTAAATTTAACAACAATATCAAAATCATAAATCCTGTTAGCTATCTCGAAATGATTTTGCTTTTAAAATATAGTTCAAAAGTCCTAACGGATAGCGGTGGTTTGCAAAAAGAAGCATACTTTATGAAAAAACCATGTGTAACTTTGCGAGACGAAACAGAATGGATTGAAACGCTAAATGGAAATTGGAATTTTATTGTTGGAACAAATCCCGAATTGATTTTGGATAAAATTAAAGTAAACACATTTGACGAACAAAAAGAATATTACGGAAACGGTAACGCTGGCAAAAATATTGTTGAAGCGTTAATAAACTATAGCAACTAATTTGATATATTCACACATAATAATTTAAAAATATGACTAAAACTATGAGCAAAGCAAAAAAACAAAAAGACGAAATGGGAAAATCGAAAATTAGCTTAATCGATTCTTTACCAAGCAAATATAAAAACATAATTGGAGCAATAATTATTCTATTGCCTCTTCTCTATTATTTTGGTGGTTGGATTGCTGATGGATTGCAACCAATTGGAAACGATTCACTCGGCTCAATTGGACAAACACATCGTTGGGTTGAGTGGAGCAAAGAAAATGGTGAACAAGTGCTTTGGAATCCATCAATCTTTGGTGGCGAACCAATTTACTCCAGAATTACGCCCGAAATTTTTCATGTAGATTCAGCACTAAATTATGTTGCAAAAGTATCATATTGGGCTTTTCTTTATCTTTTTATTGGCGGATTGGGAATGTTTTTTCTACTTCGCTACAAAAATATTCCTTGGTATGTTGCTGTTATTATCGCTGTTGTTTTTACTCTTTTGCCCGATTGGCAAGCTCAAATTGGAGAAGGGCACAATTCAAAATTACGTGCAATAATGACTCTTCCTTGGCTTATTTATAGCTTTTCTTACCTTTTTGATAAAAAAAACTGGCTCGGTGCGGGACTTTTTGCTCTAACTTTTTCTTGGCTTGTTAGAACTCACCACTTTCAAATAGTTTTTTATGGCGTTCTAATTCTGTTTGTAATGTTTATTTATCCAACAATTAAGCTATTTATCGAAAAGAATTTTAGTGGAATCATATCTTTATTCACAAAATTTGCTGTTGCGTTGGTTTTAACATTTATGATTGCCGCACAACCACTTTTTACAACTAACGAATACGCCGAGCATTCAACACGTGGCGGAAATCCAGTAAAATTAGGCTCCGAAGCAAATTCGGCAACTCAAGGTGGTGGCGTAAGTTTCGAATATGCAACACAATGGTCGTTTGCTCCACGCGAAATAATGAGCTTTTTTATTCCTCGTTTTAATGGTGGTTTACAAGGCGAAATTTATGATGGAAGCAAATTTGCTCAAGTTGTTGGTCAACGCGTGCCTAGTTATTGGGGCGAAAAACCGTTTAATGGAAACTATGCTTCAATGGGAATGATTTTATTCCTTTTCGCAATTCTTGGTGTTTATTACTATCGCAGAGATAAATTTGTACTCGGAGTTTTGGCATTCGTAATTCTTTCCCTTTTGCTCAGTTTTGGAAGACATTTACCAGAATTATATAAGCTGTTTTTCTATTATGTACCATATTTTTCCAAATTTAGAGCTCCTTCAATGATTTTAAACACATCATTTGTTGCAACATTACTCCTTGCTGGATATGGTTTAAAAGGAATTATTGAACTTTACCGTCCAAAGGATTTGAAATTTATTATTGCAATATTCGGTGGCGGTATAGCTATAACAATTGCTATTTTTCTAATGAGCAGCTCATTTGCATATTCAATTCCCGCAGAAGTTGGAAGATATGACGCCAAAACATTTGAAATTATTAAAGAAATTAGACAAGAATTTTTAGTTGCTGATACTCAAAAACTATTAATCTTTTTAGCAATTGCTTCTGCAGTTTTGTTTGCGTTCCTTTTCAAAAAAATTAAGTTGGAAGTTTTTGTCGTTTTATTACTAATTGTTTCAACTGCTGAAATTCTATCCATTTCCAACAGAGCTAACAAAATAATTACTTTGGATAACTTAGAACAACTTGAAAAAACTGTATTTAAAGAAACTCCAATTACAAAAGAGCTTGCAAACGCTGATGATAATTATAGAGCAATTGTTATGGGCGAAAATTTTACGAGCAACGATTATGCATATTTTTATCCTTTAATTAGCGGATATAGTGCAATTAAACTACAAGTAATTCAAGATATTATTGCTCACAATCTTTATAACGCAAATACTCCAGAAAAAATTAACTGGAATGTTATAAATATGTTAGGCGGAAAGTACATTATTTCATCATTTCAAATACCTGGCGATTCGATTCAAGTTATTGCAGTTGATAATGAAAAAAAGGAACTTCTCTATCATAATCCAAAAGCTTTTGAAAAAGCTTGGTTTGTAAAAGAGTTAAAATCATTGCCAACAAAGGAAGATGTTGTTCTTGCAATGAATAAAACAGAATTCAATCCAGCAAATGAAGCTCTTTTGGTTGGAACTGACGGAGCAAAAACATTTACGGCAAATGGCGAAATTAAAGTTATAACCAAAACTCCAAACCGAATTGAGCTAAATGTAAATTCTGATTCAAATCAGTTTTTGGTTTTGTCAGAAGTTTACTATTCCGATGGCTGGAAAGCACAATTGGACGGAAAAGAAATTCCAATACACAAAGTAAATCACATTTTACGCGGAGTTGAAGTTAAATCTGGAAACCACAAATTGGCTTTTGAATTCAATCCACAAACTTATAGCACAAGCGTTGCAACAGTTTGGGTTGGCGATATTTTAACATGGCTAATCATTTTGGGTGGTGGATTTTTTGTTTTTAGAAAGCAGGAAGTTGCATAAATGCGAATTGGAATGATTTTAGACAACGAATTTTCGGGCGACCTCAGAGTTGAAAACGAAGTTACAGCGCTACAAAATGCTGGTCATAATGTTTCGGTTTTGTGCTTAAACTATGGAAATAAGCGAAGTTATGAGGAATATAACGAGGCAAAAATTTTCAGAATTCCAATGTCGTTGTTTGTTAAAAAGAAATTGAAAGGATTGAACAATACAATTATCAATTTGTATCCCGTGTTTTGGTCAATTCACATAAAACGATTTATTGAGCATAACGATATTCAAGTTCTGCACGTTCACGATTTATGGATGTTGGAAAGTGCTTATAAAGCAAATAAAGCATTCAATTTGCCAGTTGTTGCCGATTTACACGAAAATTTTGTGCATGCGTTAAATCATTATAAATATGCCAATACTTTTCCAGGAAATATTTTAATTTCCAAAAAAAGATGGGAAAAAAGCGAAATTGAATGGACTCAAAAAGCGACTTACATTATAACCGTAATTGAAGAAGCCGTAGAAAGATACAAATCACTCGGAATTGAAGATAGCAAAATTACAGTTGTTGCAAATTATGTAAATCTCGATAGTTTTCTTTCCTCTCAAATTGATGAAGCAATTATTAACAAATTTAACGATAAATTTACTCTAACGTATGTTGGTGGATTTGATTCTCACAGAGGAATTGAAAGTGCAATTAAGGCAATTCCACAAATAATTAAAATAATTCCCAATTTTTTGTTGGTTCTTGTTGGAACTGGAAGTAATTATAGCGATTTAGTAAAACTTTCCAACTCACTAAATATTGAAAACTATATTTCTTTTGAAGGCTGGCAACCAAACGAAAAACTATCGTCATATATTAAAGCGAGCAACTTGTGTTTAATTCCACATTTGAAAACTGTCCACACAGATAACACAATTCCACATAAGTTGTTTCAATACATGATTTTTGAAAAACCCGTAATTGCTACAAACTGCAATCCAATTGAAAGAATTATAAACGAAACCGGTGCGGGATTGATATTTAAATCAAACAACGAAAATGATTTGGCAAAAAAAGTAATTTGGCTTTATAATCAGCCAGATTTACAAATTCAAATGGGTTCCAAAGGCAAAGAAGCTGTAATTAAAAAATATAATTGGAACGCAACAAGCCAAAAATTGATTTCGCTATACGCAAAATTTGCAAAAAGATAAAATAATGGATAATAAAAACTACTACGAAAATTTTGATTGGAAAAATGCTGATTTAGGCAATAAAATTAGTGATAAAATTGAATTAATAGTCAATTCAATTCCAAAAGATGTAAAAACAATTTTGGATGTTGGTTGTGGCGATGGAACTATTTCCAATGGTTTATCCAAGCATTTTGAAGTTTTAGCTACTGATAGAAGTTTTAACGCATTAAAATTAGTAATACCCATTAAACTAAATATTTCTGCAGATTATTTGCCAATTAAGAATAATTCGTTTGATTTGGTTTTTAGCAGTGAAATGATTGAGCATTTACCAGATGAGATTTTCTATAAATCCATTAACGAAATGAAACGAGTAAGTGCAAAATATATCTATCTCACTTTTCCGAACAATGAAAATATAAAAAAGCAAGTAACAGAATGCCCAAAGTGCTCATATCAGTTTAATAAATCATATCATTTGCGAACTATAAACTTAGAATTGATTAAAAAACTTTTTCCAGAATACAAAATTAATTTAACGTTTGAATATGGTGCAAAAATTCGCGATTACAACCAATTTCTTAATACAGTTAAACACAAAGTTGTTCCACCTTCATCTTGGATTCCAATATTTTGGACTCCAAATCAGAAAAGGACAACATCATGTCCAAATTGTAATCATCAGTATGAAATTCCATATAAATTCAATTTAATTGCTTATTTAATAGATAGACTTAATGTAATAATTTCTCCAAAACGACCATATCAACTTTGTGTGCTAATGGAGAAAAATTAATGTTTTTTGATATAAAAAAAACTATTAAACAAACCGCCATTTATAGTTTTGGAAATTTGTCGTCAAAATTAGTCGGATTTTTACTTTTACCTCTTTATACTGATTATTTATTGCCTGATGAATATGGAATTTTAGCAATTTTACAAGCTATCCTTCAAATTCTAATTGGAGTTTTTGGTTTCAATCTGCCAACAGCAATGATGCGATGGCATTCCAGCGAAAATAATGAGGATAAAAAACGGTCAATTATTTTTACAACTTTTATTGCCACTACAATAGTTGCTATTGCTTTAAGCATCTTTTTACTTCCATTTAGCGGAAGCATTTCGCTTTATTGGTTTTCAACAGAACAATTTTCAACCTATTTTGTGTATTTATTTTTAGCTTCTTCGGCGGGAATTATTAGCAATGTTCCTTTGAATGTTATTAGATTAAAGGAAATGCCCGGTTTTTATGTTGTTATTTCTACAATTAGGTTTCTCGCTATTATTTTAATGAATATTTATTTTGTGGCTTATGCCAAAACGGGTGTTGAAGGAATAATGATTAGTGAGTTTTGGGGAGCCATAATTGTAATTGTTATTTCTTTTCCAGTAATAATTAAAGATTCAAAGTATGAAATAAATCTTAAAATTCTTAAAGAAATGTTTATTTTTGGTTTTCCGTTAGTTTTCTCAACTTTGTTTTCATTCGTGCTTACTTTAGGTGATAGATTTGTTATTGAGTATTTTGAAGGAACGGCAAATGTGGGCGTGTATTCACTTGGGCATAAAATTGCAAGTATTATAAATATGTTAGTGGTTCAGTCTTTTCAACTTGGTTTTTTGCCATTAGCTTACAAAAAACTTGGTTCTCCGAATGATAAAAGATATTTCTCAAAAATTCTGACGTATTATACCGCTCTTTTAGCTTTTTCGGTACTTTCTATTTCTTTGTTTGGAAAAGAATTTATTGAACTATTTGTAAATAATAAAGATTATTGGTTTGCTTCGTCTGTAATTCCAATTGTTGCTTTAGCATTTTTGGTGAGAGGAATTCAATATAATTTTTCGCTTAGTTTTCATTTTGAAAAGAAAACGAATTATGTAACTCTAATAATTTTTATAACTTCTGCCATAAACGTATTTCTTAGCATCTTTTTGGTTAAAATTATTGGATTTATTGGTGCAGCATATTCTTTGTTGATTTCTTCCATTTTAATGATGATTATTTCTTACTATTATGGACAAAAGATATTTCAAATAAACTATGAATTGATAAAAATGACCAAGATTTTAGCCCTTTCTTTTGCTTTGTATTTTATTTCATTTTTATTTCAAAATAGTGGTTTAATTATTAATATAATTATAAAATCGATCTTGATTATTTCTTTTCCATTTATAATTTATAAACTTTCCATTTTTGATGAAGTTGAAATTAAAAGCTTAAAAAGAGGAATAAACGACTTTTTAAATAGGATAAAATAATGGAATCAGCGTAATTTAGAAAACTACGCTGTTAGAATTATTCTGTTGTTTTTTGAAGTAATAGACAAGTTAATTGATGCAATTCTGTATTTTCGACTCTTAAAGTTGGAGTAACTCTTTCTCCAAAAGTCCAAAACTCACCAGTAAAAACTTTAAAATATTCCTGATCCACTATTTTAAATGAAGTATCACTTAGCCATTGATTAATTTCATTTCTCGAATAAACTTGAGTAATAAAGTTTTCATTCTTTCCATAACCAGCATTTGGGTGTTTGTAGATATTTTCATGATATTTATTTTCGTTATAAGGAAATGTCAAAACTAAATATCCATTTTTTTCTAGTAAATTGTGAATATTTGAAATTGCCAAACGATGATTTGGAATATGCTCTAAAACACTTAAGCAAGTTGCAAACTGGAATTTTTGACTTAATTTAGGATTTGTTATATCGTCATTAATAATTTTATAATGCCTATTAACATAACTATTCCAATATCCATCTATTTTGTCAATTGCTGTTACTTCATATCCACAAGTGGATAATATGTGGGGCCAAGATGATTTGCCTGGACCAATGTCTAACAATTTTCCAAAACATAAATTTTGCAAATGCCTAAATGAAAATCCATATTCTGCTGGTCTTTCATTAATTTTTGGAAACGGACGTTTCTTTTGCTCCAAATTTAACATTGGTTTTAGGAATATCTTTATTCCAAAATTGTAAAATCTTAAAATTGTTTTTTTCATTTACCGTCTGCTTTTACTTTATAATAATATGTAGTTAGTTAATAAATTTATATTTGTTGAATCTAAAAAACAAAAAATTATTAACAAAGATAACAATTAGAACTAACTTATTTTAACAATATCATCTTTTTAATATCATAGAAATTGTTTGAATTTATTGAATAAAAATAAATTCCAGATGAAATCATATTTGCGTTAAACTCAACACTATAACTCCCAGCTGGTTTTTCTTCATTTACTAAAACAAACAATTCACGACCAAGCACATCAAAAACTGTAATTTTCACATTACCTTTTTCTAAAATTGAATAGTTTATTTTTGTAGTCGGATTAAAAGGATTTGGATAATTCTGTGACAACGAGTATTTAATAGGTTGACAAAAATTATCATCATTATCTGTAAAAAGAATACTTATGGTTTCAGAAAACTCACTTTCGTTTTGATTAATATCTACAGCCGTAATTTTATAATAATAATCCTTGTCATTTTGAACGTCGCCGTCTATAAAATTTGGCTCAACTGTTTCTCCAACTACTTCGTAATTAACATAATCATTAGAGCGATAAATTAAATAATTTTGAAAATCGGTTTCTATATTTTCATCCCAACTTAATTGTATTTGGAAGTCATTAGATATTGTTGCCATAATGTTTCTTGGGAAAAATGGACGTAAATTATCGAGTGAAAATCCAACCATTACATCGCTCGCAAAATTCCCTTCGTCCATTCCAGCAATTACTCTAAACGAAATTAATCCTTCGCCATTAAATCTCAAATCCTTTGTTGTATGTACAAGAACGGAATATGTATTTTTACCATAAGCAACAAGACTATTGCTCGAAATCCATTCTGAGCTGTCATTAATTTCTACAGTGTAAAGTTCTGAACTTGCCAAATTGGACAAGTGGAGTGAATCTGTATCATAAATACTTCGCAAAAAATCAACCTTCACCCATCCGCCTTGGTCTTGTGGAACATCACGAATTGAAATAATAGTTGGTTTTTCGTCAAATACCGTAATATAGTTTTCTTTAATTGTTGAAGATTGGTAAGTAGAATCAGAAACAGTCAGTTTTACCGAATAGCTTCCAGCTTTATTATAGCTCCAAGTTGGATTTTTTTCTTCAGAATCAACAACACCGTCATTTTCAAAATCCCATTGCCATGATTGTATGTTATTTAAAGTATCATTTGTTGTGGAAATATCTTTAAAATGGACTTCTAAAGGCACATTTCCTTCTGTTTTATCTGCAACGAAATCCACATTTAAATTGGTAGTGAACAAGTAGTTAATTTCACTTTCGGTTAAGACTCGGTTATATATTCTAATATCATCAATTGCTGCATTAATTGCATATTTACTTAAATCGCCTCCATAAGTTCCAATATATAAATCAGAATCATAATTGCCAATTTCTGATTCTCTATAGGTTGTGTTTTCTAATTTTCCATTAACATATATTTTACAACTCCAGCCATCATAAACTCCAACAATATGCGACCATTTAGGCTCACCAAATTTTGTTTTACTTGGAACTCCCCACTGGTTTTCACCACCACTACCAAGATTATTAATTTGAAAAGATGCAAGAGAGTCTGTTCTCATTCCCATTGCATATTCTCTATTATATTGATGACTTCCTTTATAAAGAATATAACTATTATATTTTGGATAAACTTTGGCCCAAACACTTATAGACAATTTGTTTTCCTTTGGAGTAAGAACATCACTTTCTGGTATTAAAATAAAATCATCCATTCCGTCAAAATAATACGCGCTATTTTCATTGCCAAATCTATCCTCGGTTAGTGTTGCACCAAATACGATTCCATCATTGGCATTTTTGCTTAAATCTTTTGCATTTCCATCAAATGAATAAAAGGCTATTAGACTATCTTCTAACGAATTAATTTTTAGAAGACCATTACAAAGAAACGCTTGAGTGAATAATAACGATAAGAAAACTACTTTTAATAAAAACCTCATTTGAAATCTCCCAAAGTTAATAGATATTTTGTTTAATAATTTAACATAATTTTTTTGTAAAAATATGAAAGAAAATTATTTTACGCAAAACATAATTATGTTATAAAAGATCACATTTTTCCTTTTGGTGTATAAAATGCTTAAATTGACGCCTCAAAATGTCTTAATTAAAGTAAATGGAAAAGAAAAAAGTATTTATACTCGGTTCAACTGGCTCAATTGGCGTTAGCACACTTGATGTAATTCGGTTGCACAAAAGTTCGTTTGAGGTTGTTGGATTAACGACAAACAAAAATGTTGAACTTCTGTTAGCCCAAGTTCGTGAGTTTAATCCAAAATATGTTGTTATTAAAGATGAATTATTAGCAAAAAGCATAAAAGACAAGCTTCCGAAAGAAATCACTTTTCAATTTGGCGAAGAAGGTTTAATTAATACAACACGCGAGGCGGAATATGACATTCTTCTTTCGGCTTTGGTTGGGTTTGCTGGTTTGAAGCCAACAATTGAAGGAATTAAAAAAGGAAAACGAATAGCTCTTGCAAACAAAGAAACCCTTGTAGTAGCTGGCGAAATTATTACACAATTGGTAAAACAATATAATGCCGAATTAATTCCCGTTGATTCTGAACATAGTGCAATTTTTCAATGTTTGGTTGGAGAAAAAGAAAAGGAAGTAGAAAAGTTAATTTTAACAGCTTCTGGCGGTCCTTTTTTCACTAAAACAATAGATGAATTAAAAAACGTTACAGTTGCTCAAGCACTAAAACATCCAAATTGGGATATGGGAAGCAAAGTTACAATCGATTCGGCAACAATGATGAATAAAGGCTTGGAAATGATTGAAGCTCACTGGTTGTTTAATTTGCCAGCAAGTAAAATAGATGTTACAATTCATCCGCAATCAATTATTCACTCAATGGTCGAATTTGTTGACGGCTCAATAAAAGCTCAACTCAGTAAACCTGATATGCGTTTGCCAATTCAATATGCACTAACTTTTCCAAACAGAATGCAAAATAGTTTTACAAGCACAAAATTAACCGAAATTGAATCTTTAACTTTTCACAAACCAGATTTTACAAAATTTGAATGCCTCAAATTAGCATTTGATGTGTTGGAAATTGGCGGAACAGCTCCCGCAGTTCTTAATGCCGCAAACGAAATAGCTGTCGAAAAATTTTTGAAAGAAAAAATTGCATTTGTTGAAATTCCAAAAATGATAAAAAAAGCATTAAATTCCATTGAAAACAAATCAAATCCAGATTTAGAAACAATTATTGAATATGACAGTTTAACTCGAAATTATCTTAAAGCTTAAAAAGGAAACCAATTAATGGATTATATAATTTATTTTATACTTACAATAAGTATCTTAGTTTTTGTTCACGAATTAGGTCATTTTCTTGCCGCCCGTATTTGCAAAATGCGAACTGATGTGTTTGCAATCGGTTTTGGAAAAAGATTATTTGGCTGGAACAAAATTAACGGATTTACTCTCGGCAATCTTTCACCCGAAGTTGATTTACAAGGACACACAGATTATCGCATTTCTATGCTTCCACTCGGTGGTTATGTAAAAATTGCTGGAATGGTGGATGAGAGTTTTGACACAGATTTTGCAAACAAAAAACCAGAGCCATACGAATTTAGAGCAAAGCCAACATATCAAAAACTCTTTGTTATTTCTGCTGGCGTTTTAATGAATCTTGTGCTTACTATTTCAATTTTTTCTGGAATAAACTACTTTCAGGGAAAACAAGTAATTAAAACCACAACTATTGGTGTTGTTGACGAAAAATCACTCGCTTTTGATGCTGGCTTTAGAACTGGCGATAAAATTATTTCAATAAACGATAATCAAATTTCGGATTGGCAAACCATTTTTACCTCGCTATTTCTTGATGAAAGCAGCGCCACAAAAAATATAAAAGTTCAAAGAGCAAACAGCGACACGTCTTTTGCAATTCCAGAAACTGTTTTAGGAAAAGCTTCGCAAGAATCGTTTTTTCTTCCAATAGGAAACGTTAAGCCATTCATTTCTGGTATTATTGAAGATTCGCCCGCAAATGATGCTGGAATTAAAGCTGGTGATATTTTTCTATCAATCAATAATAACGAACTTGCTGGAAGTGCCGAAGTTATTGAAATAATTTCTGCAAATTCTAATGTTGAATTGGCATTAACAATTTTGAGAGGAAAAGATACTGTAAAAACTGCCGTTACTCCAGGGTTGGATGGAAAAATTGGAATTTCGATAAAAGATAATTACATGGGACCAATAGAATTTGAAGAATATTCGCTCATTGCATCTATTAGTTCTGGATTAGGCGATATGGTTCAATATGTTTCTGTTACTTTTGAATACATGGGGCGAGTCTTTTTAGGCAAGCTCGAAGTTAGTCAAGCATTTGGAGGTCCAGTTAAAATTGCACAAATTGCAACAGAATCGGCAGATATGGGAATTCTTCCATATTTACGGTTTTTGGCTGTTTTAAGTTTAAGTCTTGCAATACTAAACATTCTTCCATTTCCAGTTTTGGATGGCGGTCATTTTGTAATAATATTGCTTGAAGGAATTTTCCGTCGCGAAATTCCAATAAAAGTTAAAATTGCAATTCAAAATGCTGGATTTGTAATACTTATGATTTTAACGGCATTTATTCTTTATAACGACATTATAAATCTGTAACCAAACTCAAAAATTATTGTAGCCACAAAAAACACGAATAAAATTTATTCGTGTTTTTTATTTATATGCTCACAATTCCATTCTTTATAGAATTGTTCTAAAAATTGTTCCATAAACAAATGTCTTTCTTCGGCTAAAAACTTACCCGTTTTTGTGTTCATTTTATCTTTTAATAATAGCAACTTTTCGTAAAAATGGTTAAGCGTTGGTGCTGTGCTGTTTTTATATTCTTCTTTAGTCATGTTTAAGTTGGGTGGAATATTCGGATTATAGATTTCTCTATTTTTGAATCCACCAAAATTAAAAGTGCGAGCAATTCCTATTGCACCAATCGCATCCAATCTATCGGCATCTTGGATTACATCTAATTCCAGCGATTTGAATTTTTGAGCTTCTTTTCCACCTTTAAACGAAATATTTTCTATTATTTTTATAATATGTTCAGTTTTGGTCAAATCAAAATTTTGCGAGTTTAGAAAATTGCGGGCAACTTTTGGTCCAATAAATTCATCACCATTATTAAATTTTGAGTCAGCAATATCGTGTAGCAACGCACCTAATTCCACTATTTGCAAATCGGCATTTTCCTGTGTGGCAATGTGTTTTGCCGTATTCCAAACACGATAAATATGCCACCAATCGTGCCCACCTTCGGCATTTTGAAGCGTCTTTTTTACAAAATCAACAGTGGTTTCTACTGTTTTTTCATCACCCACAAAAACTTCCATCATCATTTAATGCGTATCAAATATCTAAAAAAAAGAAATTACAAGAATTAAATGTTAAATGCAATTAAATTTTAATTAATATCAACTAATTATGAGTATATTTATAATTGATTTTTAATTTAATGAGAATATTATGAAAAGTTTTGAAGAGATAGGAATTGAAAAAAACATTCTTACTGCTATTGAAGAACTGGGTTTTGACAATCCTATGCCCGTTCAAGAAAAAGTTATACCACATTTACTAAGCGATAATAAATCAGATATTGTTGCATTAGCCCAGACTGGCACTGGAAAAACCGCCGCATTTGGCTTGCCATTAATTCAAAAAGTAGATACAGCAAGCAACAAAACACAGCACTTGATTATTAGTCCAACACGCGAACTTTGTTTGCAAATTGCTGACGACTTAAAATCTTATGCTAAATACAAAGATAAAGTTAAAGTTGTTGCTGTTTTTGGTGGTGCTAGCATTGATCATCAAATTAAATCGCTAAAAAAAGGTGCCCACATCATTTCGGCTACTCCAGGACGTTTGCTTGATTTAATTAACCGACGTGTTGTTGATATTAGAGACATTGAAACTGTAGTTTTGGATGAAGCCGATGAAATGCTAAATATGGGTTTCCGCGAAGATCTTGAATCAATTTTGAGCGAAACTCCAGCAGAAAAACAGACTCTTTTGTTTTCTGCAACAATGCCAACTGAAGTAAAAAGAATTGCTGATAAATTTATGCACAACACAATCGATTTTACTATTGGAAAGAAAAATTCTGGTGCGGATACAGTTTCACACGTTTGTTACACAGTTCAAGCTCGTGATAGATATTTGGCTTTAAAAAGAATTGTTGATTTCCACCCAGATATTTATGGAATTGTATTTTGTCGCACGCGAATTGAAACTCAAGAAGTTGCAACAAATCTTATGGCTGATGGCTACAATGCCGATGCACTTCACGGTGATTTATCGCAAGCCCAACGCGATGTTGTAATGAACAAGTTTAGAACTAAACACTTAAAACTACTTGTAGCAACCGATGTTGCTGCTCGTGGAATTGACGTTAACGATTTAACACACGTAATAAATTATAATCTTCCTGATGAGCTTGAAATTTATACACACCGAAGTGGAAGAACAGGCAGAGCTGGAAAAGTTGGTATTTCTATTATTATTTCCAACTTAAAAGAAAAAGGGAAGATTCATATTATTGAAAAACAAATTGGCAAAAAAATTGAACACAAATCAGTTCCTCTTGGAAAAGAAATTTGCAAAGTTCAATTATTTCACCTTATTGATAGAATGGAAAAAGTTGATGTTGACTCAAATGAAATTGACCAATTTCTTCCAGAATTAAACAAAAAATTGGAATGGCTTGATAGAGAAGAATTGATTAAGAAATTTGTTTCTGTTGAGTTTAATCGGTTTTCTGATTACTACAAAAACACTCCAGACCTAAACAAACCAGCCGATGAACGCGGAAGATCGCGAGATGAAGGTGGCTCACGCAGAGGAGGTTCTAATCAAGGATTTACAAGATTTTTCCTAAATCTTGGTTCTATGGATAACATTAGACCAGGCGATTTAATAGGATTGGTAAACGATTTATCGGGTGTTCGCGATATTGAAATTGGCGAAATTGATATTAAAAAATCATTCTCGTTTTTTGAAATTGATAGCGAATACAAAGACCAATTATTAGAAGCTTTTAATAAAGCATCTTATAATGGACGAAAAATTAATCTTGAAGTTTCTGATAGAGCTGCTGGCTCGCAATCTGGCGGTGGAAGAAGAAGCGGTGGTGACAGACCATTTAGCAGAAGCAAATCGTTTGGTCGTGGCGATCGTTCATCCGATAGAGGTGGAAAGTCATTTAGCAAAAGCGACAAACCTGCTGACAAAAGTGGCAAATCATTTGGTAAAAGCGACAAACCATCGGATAGAAGCGGAAAGTCATTTGGCAAAAGTGATAAACCAAGCGAGAAAAGCGGAAAATCATACGGCAAAAGTGACAAACCTGCTGATAGAAGTGGAAAAAGAAGCGATAAAAAATTTGGCGGAAGTTCTAATAAAAGAAGAAGTTAATAATACAAAGTATCTAATTATTTGTTAACTTAGCTAACACAAAGTTGATAATTTTAGTCAAATACTTAGTTTGGAACAATAATGGAAAATAATTCAAAACATACTTTTCATATACCCGTAATGGGATTAAGTTACACAATAGATTCGCCTATAAAAGTGGCTCATCTTGGTATTTCGTCTGTTATGTCAATTGTTGAACATAATATGATTGAAAAATTACGCGAGCATTATTCCAATGTGTTTAACAAACCTTTTGAACCAATATCCTCCAAAATTGAGGATTTTAGAGCCAAAAGAATTACATCTTACTTAAATTTAGTTGACGAAATTGTTAAAGAAAAAGTAAGCAAACTTAGAAGTTCGTTTGAAGAAAAAAAGGAAGAACTCGAAAAATATTTTGAGCTACTTCCTTCTCTTTCCAATTTGAGACAAAAATTTGACGAAATGGTTGCCAACAATACAAATATTAAAGATATTCAGAAATGGATTAGCGATAATTTATCGGTTGGCGATATTGATGTAAATATTATGACTAAACTTGATGGTCCAAATTTTATTGGAAACGAGCAACTTCCTGTTGAGCAAAATAATGCCCACGCTGCCCTTCGCGGATTTGCAAACAGCACTTTGCAATCGTCACTTGTACTTTCTGCGGGAATGAATCCACGACTTTTTTCATATATGGAAAATTTTGAAGATTTTTATCCCGATAGCGAAGGAAATCTCAAAAAGAAAATAATTATAAAAGTAAGCGATTATCGTTCTGCTTTAATTCAAGGAAAGTTTTTTGCTAAAAAAGGTCTTTGGGTTTCGGAATATCGTGTGGAATCTGGCTTAAATTGTGGCGGTCACGCTTTTGCAACAGATGGTTATTTGCTCGGTCCTATTTTGGAGGAGTTCAAAAACAACCGCGATGATTTGCTTGTTACAACTTATGAAATTTTCAAAGATGCTTTATCAAAAAAAGGCAAATTTATTCCAAAAGAAATTCCTTCTACAAAATTAACAGCTCAGGGCGGAGTTGGAACTGCGGAAGAACATCAATTTTTGTTGGATAAATTTAATCTTGATTCAGTTGGTTGGGGAACTCCATTTTTACTTGTTCCAGAAGCAACAAGCGTTGACGAATATACAATGCAAATTTTAAGCGATGCAAAAGAGGAGGATTTATATCTTTCAAATGCGTCACCGCTTGGCGTTCCTTTTAACAACGTTCGTGGAAGTTCAAAAGATATTGAACGTAAAAATCTTGCAAGTGCAGGAAAGCCTGGAAGCGCATGCCCAAAGAAATTTTTGGCATTTAATTCCGATTTTACCGAAAAACCAATTTGTACTGCCTCAACAAAATATATAAATCTACGCGTTGAAGAGCTAAAAGCCGAAAACTTAAATGCTACTGAGTTTAACAAAAAGTATGAAAAAATTACAGAAAAAGAATGCCTTTGCAATGGACTTGCAAATTCGGTTCTTTTGGCAAATAATATTGATACAAAAATGGAAGGCGAAGCGGTTTCAATTTGTCCAGGACCAAATATGGCGTATTATTCTGGTAAGTTTTCACTAAAAGAAATGGCTGATCATATTTATGGAAGACTAAATTTGCTAAACACAAATAATCGTCCAAATATGTTTATTAAAGAACTTAAAATGTATGTTGACTTCTTAAGCAGTAAAATTGAAGAAGCCACATCGCCATTTTCTGAAAAGCAAATTAAATACTTTGAAACATTTAAGTCCAATTTGAACGATGGAATTGAATATTACAAAAAAATGTTTGCCGAAAACAGAGAAGTTCTTAAAGAATCGTATGACAAAATAATTTTTGATTTGCAAGAATTAGAAACACAACTTCAACAATTTTTGTTTGAAACAGAACCAGCTTAAAACAGGACAATTTTCATTCTCCTTTCCACATAAAAACACAATTTATTACCAACTAATTCTGTAGAAACCTCTACAGAATTAGTTTTTATTCTTTTAGCATTTGCTCAAAGCTCAACTTTTTGTTTTTTCTTACTTTGGGCATTTGCTCGAAGCCTCACTTTTTGCTTTTTCATGCTTTGGGCATTTGTCCGAAGCTCCACTTTTTGCTTTTTCATGCTTTGGGCATTTGCTCGAAGCTCCACCTTTTGCTTTTTCTTGCTTTGGACATTTGTCCGAAGCTCCACCTTTTGCTTTTTCTTGCTTTGGACATTTGTCCGAAGCTCCACCTTTTGCTTTTTCTTGCTTCGACTATTTAGTCAAAGCTCAACTTTTGAATTTTTTTTGTCGTGACTATTTAGTCAAAGCTTCACTTTTTGGTTGGACGAGCAATTATCATTTAATAATTGCTTCCTTTTAAGTTTTTGGAGCAATTATCGTTTAATAATTGCTTCCTTTTAGATTTTTTGAGCAAATATCATTTAATAATTGCTTCCTTTTGAATTTTTGGAGTAATTATCATTTAATAATTGGCAGATATAAGAAGTTTTCAAAGAATAAGTAGCTTATAATAAAAAGCCATCCCAAAATTGCTTTTAGATGGCTTTGTTTGTTGATTTAATTAATGAGTATTATTTCAAAAGTATCATTTTTTTTGCAGTAGAAAAACCACCACTTTGTAATTGGTAAATATAAACTCCGCTTGATAAATTGGAAGCATCAAAATTTACTTCGTAATTACCAGGAGCTCGCAATTCGTTTACCAAAGTTGCTACTTCATTTCCAAGTATGTCATATACTTTTAATGTTGTTTGTAAGGAACGAAAATATTCGTTCCCTACAACTGGAATTGAATATTTAATTATCGTACTAGGATTAAACGGATTTGGATAATTTTGGAATAAATTAAATTCATCAACTACAAAATTTTCATTAACACTAACCAATGTTCCATATTCTTTCCCATCAATTATACATCCAACTAGTTTTTTTGAACTCGGTGGATTTACATTTGATGAACTCGATGAAACTATTCCAAAATCTTCGGCAAGCCATTGGGTTGCTTCACTTGAAAATTGTCCAACTTGATAATAGGAAAAGTTACGTGCATTTTTGTTTAAGCCAAATATTGATGTCGCACCCTCATATGGAACAACATATAAATTAATGTTACTTAGGTGAGTATAAAATGTATCAAATGATGTGGTATTGAAGTCGTACCATATAGGAGGTGGATCACCGCCCATATAATAAAAAATATTTCCATTGGCAGATTTATAATACGTAGGATATGTTGAATTATCGTAATAAATGTCAATTCCGCCATCTTCTTTGGGAACAATGTTTGTAATAATTGTTTTAGCATATGATTTCTGTTCAGATTCTGAAGAGCTTGATTCATATTCGAATGTATCCCCAACATGTGCAGGAAAATATTCACTTGACTGCGAATAAATGAGATAAGGTATCATAACCCAAAAATAAAACATTTTTTCCATATTGTACTCACTACCTAACGGCGTGGCAACTAAAATGTCCGCCGTTTGAACGAACTTACTTATTGCATACGCCAAAATTTACTTATTAAAAACTCAACTTACTAACTTGAACAACTTTTCAAAAACTACAACTTCACCCGCACAACTAAAAACAAAAATCAACCAAGCGTATAGGTGGTCGTTTTTGAGTTGCTGGTTATGTTTGATAATTATTTAATCAAAATTTTTCGTTCTTTTGCTGGTTCTTAAGTTAAAATTTGCAACTGTGCTATCAGTTGAATCATCAACAAAAAGCAACGTGGTTCCATTTCTTTTTTCATAGCTGTATGCGTCTGCGACTTTTAAAATAAGTTGCTGCTTTTTTACTGGATCAAGCTTACTCAAAAGCATATGTGAAATATAAAAGGTAGAATCTATATTGTATTTTTCCCCCAATAATTCCATTTTATCTAATATTAACTTTGTTGATACTGGATTATAAGGCTGATATAGTTTTTTTATTATATCTTCTTGCACAGAACTATTAACGGTTGGTTTGCTTTTGGTAAGATTTAATATCATAGGCAAGGTTGTTGACGTAATTCTCAAACCTAAATCTTTAGCCAAACTTTCTATTCCTTGATAACTGAAGCAAACATAGTCAAAACGCTTATAGCCCTTTAAGTCAATTATTGGTATTTTAGCAATTGTTTTTGTAATCTCCCTTTTTTCTCCCAGATCACTTATTGAATCCTTTTTGCAAAGTGTTACGTAATATGTCGAATTATAGAATTTATTAAATTCACTATAATCATCGTATGATTTTCCCGTCTCAGCAACAAAATAAGTTGCCCATGCTGGTGCTCTTCGAAAATCTCCACCCCAATAGTAGGTAAATGCATTATCATAACAATCTTTATAACTAATATCTCCCAATTTATTAACATAGCCATTGGTTAATTTTACAGTTTTTTTGATTAAATTTAAATATAAAAGATCTTTATTGAAATTTTCAATTGGGTTTTTCCCCAATTTATTTTGCTCTATTTCTCGCATATATCCAGGTGAGTCAGAAGAATATGATATTCCTTTCAAATCAAGAAGCTGAACTTCTACATATTGGTGAGATTCATTTAATATCTTAATAGAATTAGTAAAATAATAATTATCATGTATTTTTAACTTGATGCTTGGGAAATATGAACATATAGAAGTATCATTTGTTAAATCTGGGTAAGTTAAATCACTCAAATTGAAAAGACTATCATACCCAAACTCAACACTTTGAGAAGTTACATATTGGAAGTCGTCGTCTTCAAAATGAGTAATTCTGACATTTTCTCTTAATAATAACAAGACGGTGTTTCCAAATACACAATAAATGTCTGCTTTCTTAAAGTCAAATTTAGGACGAGCTATATTTATTTGAAGAATTTCATCTACAATATTTAATAAAGCAATGGTTTCTCGTTCTTTTTTAGCAAGTTCTTTTTTAGCAAGTTCTTTTTCATATTTTTTATGCCACCGGATGCTTTCTTGTTCTCCTAAATATGTCAGATATGATTTTATTAGAAACAGAGAAAATATAAAAAGTATTGCAAAAAAAAACAATTTAACTTTTAAATGAAATTTCATGTTTGTTCCTCACCTCTAGTGATGATTCTAAAATTTACTTTTTCTTTTATAGAATTCTAAAATTTTATTAGATACTGTTATCTGTTCAAGTTGCAAGATAGAATCAGAATGAGAAATTAATTCATCAAAAGGGATAACTATATTCCTTAAATTATATCTTTTAAAAAGCTTAATTCTGCCTTTTAGTTCTTTTGCATAAGGTATGGATTTGAATTGTCTTAAATAGTCAAAAAGAATTTCACTAAACAATTCTTCATATTCACCCTCCTTAAAATGAAAAATTTCATACATTCTACTTATGCGAGCTTTTGAATGAAATTTTTGTATCTGTGTTTCAATGCGTCTATGTGTTCTTGAATAGTTCCATAATAAAAGCCCCTCAGTCTTTTTAAATGGGTAACCATCTGGGATATAACAAGAAAATCCAACATTTTCGTTAGATGAAAAGTTGTTTGAACTAATTATCGATTTGATTTTTTTTTCAAGGTTTTTCATAGTATTAGCTCCTTACTTTAATGCACAAAACACATAACTATATATTAATCCGCAACAAAATGTTGCAATCTGGAATGTTATCATGCATGTTTTTGCGGTATAACGTTCCACTTATTTTGTTTATTTACACAATTTTCAGTTAATAATTTGGGAGAAGTTTAGTAGAGTAATTCATTAACCTCATTTCAATAAACATCTGCTAAAAATTAAACATAATTGTCTTTTAATGCAAAAAATATTTTAGCTATTGGTGTTTTAATTAGCGTTTCACCTCTCACGTCTCCCATCTAACCTCTCACTTCTCACATCTTCCATCTCACGTCTCCCATCTAACGTCTCACCTCTCGCTCCCTGCATATTTAGTCGTATGAAAAGCATATAATTACAGAATAAAGATTGTAATAACGATGAATATGAATTTGAATCGGATAAAACAAAAAAAAACATTAAATTTGGGCACAAAAAAGATTGCATTTCGCCATTTTTGGCAACAAGCAAATACAAAGCAAAGAATTTGAAATTTATTAGGAGATAAAATAATGTGGATAGCCATTAGTGTATTAGCAATTATAGTTGTTTTAATATTCTTGTTTGAATATCGATTACGAAAGCCCGATCAGTTGGTGCTTTTTGAATCTAATGGAGAAATTATATTAAAAAAAGCGCGTTTCTATCCAAGACATTTTAGTTTAACATTGCCCAAAACCACATATTCAACACAAATGAATATTGAAGCATCGGCAAAAGGAAATCTTGATATTAAAGTAAAACTTGCTGTTACAGTTGCGGCAGCTTTAACTCATATTCCAGAATTAATTAGAGTTGGCGGTTGGAACAATAATGCAGTTGCAAAGGCTGAAAAGGAATTGGAGACAACAATTCACGGATTTGTGAAAGAATATGCAGAGCAATTTGAAATTGAGGAATTATCCTCTTCAAAAATTTATGAGTATTTATCACAAAAAATTAGCCTAAACATTAAAAATATTGGATTAGAGCTAATTTCGTTAACAGTGCAATCTTTTGAAGCAATCGATTCCAAAATTGCTGATGCAATGCGTCAACAAGAATCGGCTCGTATTATGGAACAAACAGAAAAATTGAATCAACAAGCTCGAATTCAAGCAACAAGAGCAAAATTAGCCGCAGATGAAGAAATATTGCTACTTGAAAACAATCTTGAATTAAAAAAATATGACTTGAAAAAAACCGAATTGGAAAACGAATCGGCGCTTGCAAATAAAAGAATTGAGGACGAGTTAGGCAGAAAACGCATGCAACTTGAATTGGATAAAGAAGAATTAACAATGTTAAAAAATAGTCCAGAATTGTTAATGTTAACTCCACAAGCGGCGCGATTAGCCGAAGCGAGCCAATCATTAAAAAATGCAAAAACAATAGTTTCGCTTTCACCAAACGATTTTTCGCAAGGAAGCGAGCTAATTGGAATGTTTCAACAATTTTTGCAAACTGCTGTTGGCAACTCAAAAGCCAAAATTGAAAAAGAGCAATAAAAAATACTCTAAATTATTATGAAAAAATATATTGATCCATTAGAGTATTTTAAATTACGACCGATAAAAGCTGCAAAAGTCTCAGAAGTTAGCGAGGCAACTGCATCTTCGCCGGTTCCTGTTGAGGAAAAAGTCAATTTTCACATTGGCAATCCTGTCCAGGATAAGCGACTTTCATCTGCCTATTTAAGAATGATTTTAGGGATTGATTTTAAAAATACAGAGTTAAACGAGGATAATCTTGATGCAATTATTGAGCATCTTGAGTTGGAAGCATCCGAAAAATCCAAAATAGAGTTTTATCTAAATCTTATTAAAAAAAGTGCGCCTTATATGCCACGCGGTGGTTTTAAAAAAGGCGAGCCGAGTTATTTGGTAAAATATTTTAACGAATGGTTAATTAAAAATCAGCAAGAACCGCTTTCGTATAATCTTGGCGAAAGCTCAGGAAATAGAGAAATAATTTTAGCTTCGGGTGGAATTTTTGAAGCGTTAAGAACATTATTTCATACTTTATCGGAATATTTGGTAAATCTACCAACAAATGTTTACACTTTTTCTTTCAATTTACCAGAACATTTAATGAGTTTTCCTTCGGTAAATTTCAAATTATTACCAGATAATGAAAAAGAATTTATTGAAGAATTACGCAAAAATTTGGAAAAATCACCCAATATTCCAAGTTTTTTGTTGTTAGGAAAAAGCACAAAAGAAGAAACCAGACGAACATTGCGATTGCTCAGTTTGGATTTTCCACTATTTTTTGTTGAAGTTAATAACGCACCAAATCATCTTTCGCTTGCACGCGAAGCAAAAATGATGAATAGAGTTTTGCGATTATTAACGCCCGAAATATTTTCAAAGTCGTTAAAAAATATATCAATTGTATTTTTAGCAGGAAATTCCGATTTCATAAAAGTGATTGAAAACATTCATTTTCAGCTAAAAGGAACGCCATCGGCTTCCGAAGTTGAGTTGCTTTCGTACATTCTTAAAGAAAACATCGAAAATAGAAGCAAAAACGAAGTAAAATCCAATTTGGTTGTTGAACCTTTTAACGATTTTTATCCAAACAAAATTATTGGAAGTAATTTAGGTAGCAATTCTTTTAAGTATTTTGAAGATAAGTTGGACAATGTTATTTCCAAAAAAGAAAATATTGTAACAAATTTAACCGAAAGAGTTTCCAAAATTGAAAGCGAGCTTGCAAAAAAGACCGATTTTATTTCCGATATTTTTTCGTTTGATAAATTTGCAAGTATTAATGCAAACGAGCTTTTAAGTCAGTTTTCCGAGAATATTGATTCCGAAATTTGGGCAAAAGACTTGGAAAACAGCTTTCTTTACGTGTTTTTAAAACATCATCCCGAGTATAGAAAAAACAATTGTCTAATTGTAAATGGCTCGTCGCGTTCTGGTTTGGGAATTTTAGGATTTCATTGCGGAATAACAGAAGTCGTTTTCCCCGATTTAAGCTGGACTTACGAACACTGCTTTCCTTCTGTTTCAGTTGTTCCTTTAACTGACGATTTTAATCTTGATGTAAATGGAATTATTGAACGCGTTTCGGCAAAAATAGCGGAAAATCCAAATTGGATAAAATACGGCGCAGTTGCTTTGAATAATCCACACAACGCAACCGGAAATGAGTTTGATAGCCAAGTTTTGAAACAGCTTATTAAATGGTTGCTTGAAAAAAATGTGTTTATTGTTGACGATTTGTCATATCAAAATGTTGCTCCAATTGGAAAATTGAAGCAAATTAAGACAATTAGGCAATTAACGGATGAACTTCTTGCAAGCGGATATATTACAGAAGAACAATCGGAATTTGTTGTAACAATTCACTCATTATCAAAAACGGATTCGTTTGCTGGGGCGCGTCTTTCGGTAATTGAAATTAGAAAGCAAGAATTATTCAACAAATTGCAAAAAATTACGCAAACAATTAAGCCAAACATTGGAGCAATATTTTTAGCTTATCTTTTTTACAGAAATAAAACTGAAACCGCAAATGCTTACTGGCAACTTCGAAATTCAATTTTTGAAGAAAGAATGAATTCGATAAACGAAGCGGTTTTAAATCTTCCAAAAGAGAGAAATAAATTTAATATTTCTATAAAAGCACCAAAAGGAAGCATGTATCCGCAAATGATAATTGATAAATTACCATCTGGATTATCGCTTGATTGGTTGGCTTCAGGTTTGGCGCGACAAGGAATTGGACTAATTCCGCTTTCCACTTTTGCTCGCACAGAAAAAGGATTTGAAACAGGAAGAAAAAAGTTTAGATTAACTCTTGGTGGAACGGATAATGCCGAAATTTTGCTTAAAAAGACGCGAAGAGTTTTAATTGATTTAAATAGAATGATTGCCGAAGAAGCTGCAAATTATAATCTAAAACAGTTTGTGGTTAAGCCAAATGCAGTAAAAAACTCGTTTTCGCAAAGTGAATTTTTGGATAAATGGCGTTTTACCGAGCAAAAAATATTTGATGAATGTCTTTCGGTTTATGCAAAGCAATCGCATAATCATGTCGATTTACAAAGTGCTTTGCAATATGAAAAGAATTTTGTTGATGATTTTCTTCCAGAAAGATTGGAAATATTTAAACAGCGTTTTGTTGATAGATTAACAATTGTAAACGAAATTGTTGATTTAGCAATTGCCGATAAAGGCAAAAATCTTGCAAAATTGCTCGAAAATGAGTTTTTTAAAGATACTTTGGAACGTCGCGAACGAGTTTTTAAACAAAGATTATACGATAGAACGGTTCATCCAACTCAAATGTATTCGCTAAAAGTTGAGTTGTTGTTTGAAAATTTGATTTTAAAATTGATTAAAAACGAATCCATTGTTCCAGTTTTGTTCAAAAATACTGCAAGCGAATTAGTTAAAGAATTTTTAGGATTAAACGTTGCCATTATTTCAAATCAAGAACCACAAGAATTGGTGCTTGATTTAGATACAATGATTGCGGTAGAAAATTATACTTATTTGCATTCCAACAAACCATTTAAAACATTTTTATCGTTTTGGGGCGATTGGGATGGAAGCAACAGACCATCGGGACAAGGACACAGTTTGGTTGCTGCGGTTTTAATTGAAAATGTGGCGCGTCAAAGTGAATTGATTCAAACTTTGTTAAAAGTTGATAAATCGGTTAAAATTGAGCCTTCGCTTCTTCAAGAAATTGAAAAACTTCCAGAAACGAACAAAAAGTTTTCAAATCTTTTAAACGAAATTTCCGATTTAACTCACCAACTTGAAAAAAGGTATAAAGGAATTCTTCCTTTTAACTTAAAACCGAGCAAAATTAGACAAATTGGAATGAAGCTTCACATTGCACAAGATTCGCTAACTTCTTTGTGGCATCATAACGATAGACTTGAGCGAAAAATGCTCGAACTTAGAAAACAGCGAAAAGATGCTTTGGAATATTATTTTTCGTTAAATAAAAAAATTAGAAAAGCGCTTTATTTGTCAATTCCAGCAATTCAAAAAAATATAAATAATCGCGAATTGGCGTTAGTTGCAATTTTATTTAAGGATTTGTTAAAGCGATTTATTATAACTCCGCGAATTCATCAAAAGTTAATTACAGCTCAAGATCAGTTTGCAATTGATACCACAATTCATAATATGGTTGAAATTAACGAAATTGCTGGAAAATATGGAAATCCAGGAATGGTTATGGCATTGCAAGTGAGCATGTCAACCAAACCAGAAGCTCTAATTTCGTTGGATAGAAAAATGCGTGCCTATCGCGAACAAATTTTGCGAGAAAATCACGAACTCGAAATTCCTTTTATTTGGCTTGTTCCATTATTTGAAGATATAGTTTCGGTAAAAAATCTTAAAAATTATCTCAATAAAATTTGGGAATATTCACTACAAAGCAGAAGATTAAACCAAGAAACTGGCGAACGATTTGCCGAAATTATTACCGAAATATTCGTTGCTGGCTCCGATTTGAGTCAACAAGTTAGTCAAACCGCTGGAATGCACTTATATAAAGAAGCAAAACACGAATTATCAAGCTGGCTTGCTGAAAAAGGTTTAATAGGAATTGTTCGCATGAAAATGGGAAGCGGCGAGCCAATGCAACGACAAGGCGGATATTACTCGGCAGTTGTTGGAAAGCCTGCGTTTGTTAAATCGCAAGATTCATTAAAAAGATTTTCGAAACACTTAAACGAATCTACCAAAAAAAGCACCGAATATGCCGCAACTCCGCTACTTGGAGTTTTTGCAGGTGGCGATTTAAGAACCTTTCAAAGCAATATTTCCGAAAAGTTGCGTTATATTTCAGTTCACGATTTGTCACAAATGCTTTATCACATAAAAGAAGCTCAAAAATTTTACGAAAACGAAATAATACGCGCCGGCGAGCCACTTGTTGAAACAAGATTGCAATTCAAAACTCGCGGATTAAAAGAACTTGAGCGTTTAACAGTTGGACGAAAAGACAATCTTTATGACGATTTTCTACTAATTGTAACCGAAAATTTTAGACAAATTTTATACGGTCGCGAAGAAGATGTTGTTGGAATTCATGCAATTTCTTACTTTATTTCGCGAACAACTCCGCCTTTAAGAGATAGACCAACTGTCCGACCTACTCAAGGTTCAACAAGTGCTGCTGGACAAAAAATTCTTGAGCGAATTGCCGATACAATTCCTTTTTCGAGTTACGGAAGTTTGCTTCGGGCAATTTCGCACAATCAATCGCAAACTGCTGTGCTTGGAATAAATCAACTTACAACGGGATTGTTTCGCGCATTGGATAGCTTTTCGCAAAAATATTTTGATTTGGGCGAATCAGCAACGCTAATAGAAGATAGAATTTTGCCAAATCTTCCAGTTTATGAAATTTTGCACACTTTGCGAATTTATCACGATGTTGAACTAAGTTACTTAAATAGAATGGAAAGAGAATTTCCGGCTGGAAATTCGGCTTTTCTTGCATTACGTGAAGATTTGGATTCGCTTGGAAAGTATTTAATCCTTTTCCAACGTGAACTTTTAAGACGACACGGATTGAACGTTACTGACTTTTTTGAAGGCGATAAATTTATTCCAAACTTGTTGCCTACTTTACGTCCCGATTTGGCAATTGTTTTGCAACCCGAATTTTTTAATACAACTCCAGAAGTATTTTTAGCTTCAATAAGTGGCGAAGTTGATTCAAAATGGTTTAGCGAAATAAAAAAACTTCTGCTAATTTCGGAAAAAGTTAAGTTTTGGCGCGCTAAAATGTGGAATTTGCTCGAGCAACCTGTAACTCAACGTGTAGCAAGTTTTGTCGAGTTGGCAATTTCTTTGTATTCTTTGTCGTCAAATTCGCAAACAAAAGAGCTTCCTTTTGCTCCTCAAAAGCTAAAATTGCCTAATGATTTGTCAAATGTTCTTAAAATGTCAAACGATGATAATATGCACCAGTTTCTTTCCGCCGCATTTGAATATCTTTCAGCAATTACAGAAGGAATGGTTGAAGTTCCAATTAACATAATTCGTGCAATAAAAGAAGTGGAGAGAATTATTAAAATTGAAGAACTGGCACTATCGCCAAAACAACAAGATCTATTACGATTTTATCTTCTCCAAATTGCCCGCCTCACTGGCGAAAATGGATAGTTTTTTTAATTGATAATTGACAATTGACAATTGATAATTGAAATCTATTATTTGTGGGAAATTTATTTTGGGAGGTGGGAACAGCCTTTATTCCAAAGTTGCAATAAATTGTTTAGCTGTCATTGTTGGTATTTTTGAATATTTAAAATCTTTTAGATTTCTAATGCTGTTGAGGTTTGCACCTAAACAGCATTAGAATTTAAGGCAAAAGACTTATTCAACGTGTGATTTGTTTTCCAATCCAAATAAATCAAATGGTTTTTTACTAAAATTATCGTGGAATAACATAACAACAAGATACATGTATACGATAAAACCCAAAACTATAACTACTTGTGCTTTGGATGTTTTCTGAATATCTTGTTTCGCTTTTACATCACAAACTTCGCCAGGGCAGTATTGAGCTTTTTCTTTATAAAACTTACCATAAACCACACATCCAATACAAATTCCAAATGCAGATTCAAAGAATAGGAATATGAGACATATCATGCAAATAAGTCCGGTTATTGGGCTAAATGAATTTACAATTATTTGAAGAACAAGCATTATAATCGCAAGAGCAATACCAATTATCCAAGCAAACTTTTTTTGCTCCGCACCAACATATTCTGGTGTTTGGTTTCTTACAACTAAACGTCCTAATATTAAAGTAGGTGCAAATTTTGGATTAATAAAAACACGAATTAACATATCTGTTAGAAACAACACTATAGCATATTTTAGCATGGTAAAACTGCCCTGCGTTGCAGCGGTTATGGATATGAACATAATTAAAAATAGAATTCCTGCACCTGCTCTTATTTCGCGTTCATTAAGCACAGGTATATTATATCCTTCAACATTTTCACCAAATTGAATTATTTTTTTCATTTGTTATCCTTTATATATTAAATAGCTCAAAGCTATTTTTGTTATTAGTTTAGTTATTTGTAGTTATTTAGACTACTTTTTCAGTCCAAAGTTATGATAATTTAATTTTAGTTGCTGAATAATTTGTTGCGATGGTATTTGCGATTACCTTTTTGTCCAGTTACAAAAACTTTTTACAGACCCGGTCAGTTTTCTTTATCAGCAGTATTCATTAGAATATAAACACCTTTATTTACCAAACCATCTTGTCTTATTGATACACCTTTATCACTTTGCATAGTATGTCCGCTTACTGCACAATATATCTCTATATGACTTAACCAGTTTCGTTTGATTTTCCTTAGCTCCCACTTATCTCTTGAACTTAATTTATCTTCAAGGAATTTATCAAAAGTAGGTTTGAATAGTATCTTAGCTCCATCCTTAGCTTCTTTTGCAATATTTTTCAGATAGTAGTCAATTTCAGAATGAATTGTTGCATCTGTTAATTCTTCCTTTTGGCTAGGGTTATTTGAATGTAAGGTGGTATCTGTTAGTTTGTCTTCTTGGCTATGGTTATTAACAATAAAATTATTACTAATAAACTGATGCTGCTCAAGTAAATAGAGTAAGTTTGTTATGAACGGTGTATTGATATTTCGAATAATAAATGCTTCTTCTTCTTTCATTAGTTCTAAAATTTTTTGCTTAACAACGTAGGAATCATATGATTCTTCAAGATATTTATTGTAAATGTCTGTTAAATAAGCACTAGTTCTTATTAAGGCTTCAATACTAAGAAATTTATGAGGTAGGATATCTCGCTTTTTCCTATTGCAACTTTGGCAAACTGGGAGAATATTCCATGGGTAGTCTTGGCCACCTTTGCTTATAGGGAAAAAATGATCAATCTCAAATTGCTTTCGAATAGTTGTTAAAAATAATTCATTCTCACAATAAGGACACTTTTTATTAAAGAATGTTATTGCGTCATGAATGGCTTCACTATTTCTTGTAGAGATATCATTGAATCCAAGTGTTATGTATTTCTCATTCTGTTTTTGAATTGAATAAAGATTGGTATATTCATCTAAATCATTTAGCTTATCGTTTGCTAAAAACAACTCTTCTTCTAAACCATTTACCTTTTCATTTGCTAAAAACAGCTCTTCTTCACATTTTTTAAATTTGGAAATATCAAAAATTAATGATTCAAGAGTTATATTAATATTTTTTAGTTCTGTTATTTTCTTTTCTATACTATCCATTCTAATCAAATTATGTTAATAAAGTAGAACCACTTCGAAATTTGTGCACTTATTTTTATCCCCAAAACCATATACAAATATAATTAGCTATATATCTCTTAAAAATGGGTGTTTCTTTGCACAAAGTTAAATAAATATAGCATATAATCAAATGGACTTTTTGTTAGTTAAATATTTTTCACGACAAAACAGAATGTTCCCAAAAGCCGTTAAAAACTTGCTTTTAGAACATTTGTTTTAACTCTTGGTGGCAATTAAAATTTATAACAAACATTTTCTACACGAAAAATATTCCATTTTTCCTTTTTTCGAATCAAATAGCTATCTTTGTATCAAATTTTATTTTATAATTTTGAGGAATTAAATGAAACGCATAATAATTTTAGTGCTTTTAAGTTTTGCATTTACTGTTACGGCTCAGCAGAAAAGAGCAATTACTGTTGATGATTTATGGGCAATGAAACGTGTTGGAAGTGTTGTTGTTTCACCAAACGGTGAAAAAGTTGCATTTTCTGTTAGCAAATACTCAATGGAAAACAATTCGGGACAATCCGATATTTACATAATGAACACCGATGGAAGCAATATTTTGCCAATTTTAAATTCCGAAAAGAGTGAAAGCAGTCCAGTTTTTTCACCAAAAGGTGATAAATTGTCATATTCAATTGGTGGACAAATTTGGCAATGCAATCTTGATGGCTCAAACAAGGAGCAATTAACTGATTTTTACGGCGGAGCTTCTGGAATTAGATGGTCAAACGATGGAAGCAAAATTTTCTTCGTTTCAGCTGTTTATCCCGATTGCCAAACGCAGGATTGCAACAAGCAAAAAGATGCCGAAAAAGAGAATTCCAAAGTGGAAGTTGAGGTTTTTACTGAATTATTGTATCGTCATTGGGACGATTGGCGTGGCGTAAAACGAAGTCATCTTTTTTTAATGGATTTGGCAACCAAAGAAACAACCGATTTAACGCTAAATTGCAAATTTGACGTTCCACCAATAGCTCTTGGAAGTGCTAATGATTACAATTTTTCTCCCGACGGAAACGAAGTCGCTTTTACGATGAACAAAGATAAAGTTACCGCAACAAGCACAAATAACGATATTTTTATACTTCCGCTTGATGGAAAAAGTAAACCACAACTAATTTCACAAAGCAAAGGCAATGACAATCAGCCAGTTTATTCGCCAAACGGAAAATATATTGCATTTACTTCAATGGCTCGTGCTGGATTTGAAGCGGATAAACAAACTTTAATTATTTACAATCGCGAAACTAAAAAATTGGAAAACATTTCGGATAATTTGGATATTTCGTTTAGCGAAATTGTTTGGGCTGATGATTCAAAATCGGTTTATTACACTGCGGCAAACGAAATTTACAATTCTATCTATAAAATAGATATTCAAACAAAAGAAAATTCGCTTCTAATTAAAGAAGTTGATGCAAGCACATTAAACGTTTCCAAAAATAAATTGATTTTCAAAGTTCAAAAATCGACACTTCCTTTTGAAATATTTTCATCAAAGCTTAATGGAAGTGAGTTAAAGCAAATTACTTTTACAAATGCCGATTTGCTATCAAATATTGAAATGTCGGCGCTTGAAACATTTTGGAGCGATGGAGCTGAAGGTGCAAAAGTTCAATCAATAATTATAAAGCCTCCATTTTTTGACGCAACAAAAAAATATCCAATGATTTTTTTAATCCACGGCGGACCACAAGGCCATTGGTCTGATGATTTTCATTATCGCTGGAATCCACAAATGTTTGCTTCAAAAGGATATGTTGTTGTGGCTACAAATCCTCGCGGTTCAACTGGTTACGGACAGGCTTTTACTGATGGAATTTCGCAAGATTGGGGCGGAAAAGTTTATATTGATTTAATGAATGCTTACGATTACGCAATTGAAAATTATAATTTTATTGATGCAAAAAATACTTTTGCCGCTGGCGCTTCTTATGGCGGATATATGATAAATTGGATTGAAGGACACAACACAAAATTTAATGCACTTGTTTGTCACGATGGCGTTTATAATCTTGAAAGTATGTACGGAACAACCGAAGAACTTTGGTTTCCAGAATGGGAAAACGGCGGAACGCCTTGGGAAAGCAAAGAGCTTTACAAAAAGTGGTCGCCAAGCGAATTTGTAGCTAATTTTAAAACGCCAATGCTTGTTGTTCACGGCGGAATGGATTTTAGAGTTCCCGAAAGTCAAGCGTTTGAACTTTTTACAGCATTGCAAAAAATGAATGTTGATTCCAAATTTGTTTATTTTCCAAAAGAAACACATTTTGTATTAAAGCCACAAAATGCTAAATTTTGGTGGAATACAATTTTTGATTGGTACGAAAATCATTTAACGAGGTAATTAAAATGAGTAATAATTTTGAAAAATATGACGCTGATAATTTCAACTTTGAAACAGAAGAAGAAGTTAATAATGCAACTGGCGAAATTGAAAGCAAGCTTTGGGTAAAACTTGAAAAAGTTGGTAAAAAAATCTCGTTTGCAAAGGATTTAATTGCATTATATCGCTACCTAATGGATAGAAGTGTTAGTTGGCACAGAAAAGCTATTGTTGCTGGTGCCCTTATTTATTTTGTGGTTCCAATTGATACAATTCCAGATTTAGTTCCATTATTTGGTTATATGGACGATTTGGGCGTTATTGCTGCAACATTAAAATTTCTTGGAAGTGAGTTAATTCCATATTATGAGGATTAACCACTAAGTTCACAAAGAACACTTAGAAAAAGAAATGATTACTCTACAATATGTTAATGAATTAGTATATCAGATAGAATCAAATTATGAATGTTTGCTTAAATACAGATTATTTTAAAATTAGAAAAATCTTAGTGACCATAGTGGTTAGGAAAAAATATGAATTATACCGTAACAAAAAGTGAAAATATATTTAAAGGAATAGTCTTTGACGTAAAGCTTGACATTCTAAAATACGATAGTGGAAATGATGGAAGACGCGAAGTAATTCATCACAATGGTGGCTCGGTAATTCTTCCAATAACAAACAAAGGCAAATTGGTTTTAATAAAACAGTTTCGCTATCCTTTACAAGAAGTATTAATTGAAGCTCCAGCCGGCAAATTGGAAATTGGCGAAGACCCAATGGTTTGTGCAACGCGTGAACTAACCGAAGAAACCGGATATACCGCAAAAAAAATTACTCCGCTTGGAAAAATATCCACAACTCCAGGCTTTTGCGACGAAATACTTTACTTATATTTAGCACAAGATTTAACAGCCGGCAATCACAACCGCGAAGAAGGCGAATATGGAATGGAAATATTCGAATATTCACTTGCCGAGGTTGATGAAATGATTAAAACTGGAAAAATAATAGATTCCAAAACAATTGCAGCAATTTATCACTATAAAAGCTTTTATTTATCTAACGATTAAAGATTCAACATCAATTTTTTCGATGTGAGTTAATTCGCTTCCTAAAAATCGTTCGGCTAAAAGTTTAAATTTATCTGGCAAATCGCTAACATAAAACTCTTTTTGACCCAATTGGACTGAATCGTTTCTAATTCCTCTTCCTTTAAGATGATTTTCAACTTGAAGCGAGGCGGCAAATCCAGAATCGATTAAGGTTACGCTTTTGCCCATAATTTCTTGAATTGTTTCGGAAAGCAACGGATAATGCGTGCAACCCAAAACCAAAGTATCAACGCCATTATCAATAAAATCTTGTAAATACTCCTTTGCAACCAATTTTGTTGCTGGATGGTCAAGCCAACCCTCTTCGGCAATTGGTACAAATAAAGGACAAGCTTTTTCAAAAACTTGAATTTGGGGGTCAAGTTGTTTTAGCTTTTCGGAATATGCTTTGTTGTTTATTGTCGCATTTGTTCCAATTACGCCAATTTTACCATTTTTTGTCGTTTCTAGGGCAAGATTTGCGCCGGGTTCAATCATTCCAATTATTGGAATTTCAAATTTTTCACGCAAAGCATTAAGTGCTACTGAGGAAGCGGTGTTACATGCAACAATAATCAATTTTACATTTTTCTTTATCAAAAACTGAGCATCTTGAATTGAATATTCAATAACAGTTGAATTGGATTTTGAACCATAAGGAACGCGTGCGGTATCTCCAAAATATATGATGTTTTCGTTTGCCAAAATTGACATAACTCTTTTTGCGACTGTAAGTCCACCAATTCCAGAATCAAAAATTCCTATTGGGGCTGATTTATTAAAAAAATGCAAAATAACCTCGTGTTAAATTTATTTACTATTAAATATTTGTGTTTCCGTTATTTATAAAATTTCGTCAATTGCTTGTTTAAGTTCTTGTGTTATTAAGCCCTCATCCGCTTCGGTAATTTTTTTTCCATTTCTATCAAGAACGTAAAATGCATCAACAACATCATCGGCTTTGGTTGCTATTTTTGCAAAGTAAATAACCAAGCCAAGTTCGTTCATTTTGTTTGTAATTTGATAAAGCAATCCAATTCTATCGGGTGAATGAACGTCAATGATGCTGTATTTGTCATATTCTTCAAAATCTATTTTAATTTTATCTTTTTTCCTGAATATTTTGTTTTCGATACGCCACCAACGAGTTTTAATTTTTTTAAACTCGGCAACAATATGCAACTCGTTATTTAGTGCCGCTGTAATGTTTTTTCTAATGGCAACGTGCTTTTCATCACCAATTGTGGATTTTGTTCTAAAATCGGTGACGTTAAAATTGTCAATTACAATTCCATCTTTACGTGTAAATATTTTTGCATCATGAATATTTAAATCACTTATGGAAAGAGAGCCACATAATCGCGAAAGTAGCGATTCGGAATCTTTTGTAATAACCGTAATATTTGTAAATCCATTATCTTGTTTAAAGAAAACCGAAATATCATTTCCTCTTTCAATTTCACGAACGTGTTCTTTAATTTCGGCGTGGGAATAAAGTTGTAAATACCCAGCATCATCAATTGATTCAACATGTGATTTAACAGCATCATTATTGGCAATAAGTGGATTGCTAATCATTGCTAAAGTATTTTCGTAAAGCAACTCTTCGCCAGAAAGCTTGTCGTTAAGCATTGCTAGACTTTTGCGATAAAGTTCTTCCATCAAATCGCTTTTCCAGTTTGTCCAAACCATTGGACTAACGGCGGAAAGATCGGCATAAGTTAAAAGATAAAGATATTTTAATTCGGTTTTGCTCGAAAAAATAGCAACAAAATTATCAAGTGTTTCTGGGTCGTTTAGGTTTCTTCTAAATGCTACTTGTTCCATTGTTAAATGATGTTTAACCAAAAACTGGACTAATTCTATTTCCTGTTGTCCATATCCTAAACGGTTCATTATAGTAACAACCATTTCGGCACCTATTATTTCATGACCAGAAATGCTTGTGGGTTTTGCTATATCGTGCAAAAGTACCGCTAAATAAAGAGTATCTTTTATTTTAATACTATCTAAAATATTTCCTAATGTTGATTCTTTATCCTTTAGAGCTTCTAAATTTTTGATTGCAATTAAAGTATGTTCATCGGCAGTGTAACAATGATAAACTCCAGGTTGGAAAAACCCAATTAAATCTCTAAATTCTGGAAGAAACGCACCTAAAACACCAAGACTGTTCATAATATTTAGTGTTTCACCAATATTATGAGGCAATTTTAATATTTCGCGGAAAAAGACAGAAGAAGTAAGCAACCAACGTTCATTTTCTTCAGCATCAAGTGCGCTGTTTATAATTATCGAGCGGATATTTTGTCCAAAACGTGCACGATGAAAACCTCTGTAATAAAAAGCTCGCATTGCCTCCGAAAGATTTAATTTTTTTTCCTCAACTACATAAATAATATTGTCTTTTATGTAAAAATCGTCATCTAGTTCAATTGAAAGATATTCCGAAATTGGGCCAGTAAGTTCTTCTTCATATTTTTTTACAAGAGTTTTCGAAAATCTGAAAACAATATTTGTCGAGTTAAAATACTCAAACATAAATTCCTTCCAAGTTGCTTCGGAATAACCGAGAAAAATGGCAATGCTTTCCTGCGAAGTAAATTCAAATCTATCTTGTCGCCGTTTGCTAAAAAGATGAAGCAAATTACGGACAAGAAGAATAAGTTTATAACTTTTCAACAAGCTTGCAACATCTTTGCTGTTAATAAATTTTTCGTCCTTTATATTTAGCAAAAATATTTCAGTTTGGGTTTTTTCCTCTTGGCTTGAAATAATTGTGTTATTTTTAATGGAATAAATCCATTCGATAGTATGAAAATCGCGTAAACCACCAGCAGAATATTTTACATTTGGCTCTAAAACCTTAGGCGAATCGCCATATTTCCGCTGTCGTTCTTTAATATCAACAAAATATTGGTTAAGAAGTCGGTTTGTGTGGGTTTTATCAAGAATGGAAAGAATTTTATCAGTCCATTTTTTATATAAATCTTTGTTTCCAAACAAAAAGCGAGTTTCAAAAAATTGAGTTAAAGAGGTTAAATCATCTTGCAAAAATTTGTCAACATCCGAAAATTCACGAACTGTATGTGAAATTTCAATTCCAATATCCCAAAGAGCGGCAACGCTTTCTTCAATACTTTTTTGATTTGGAGCAACTTCTTCGGTAATAAACATTAAATCAATATCGGAATAAGGTGAAAGTTCGCGGCGACTAAAACTTCCAGCGGCAGCAAGTACAAAATCGACTTTTTTGCCAGCAAGCACTTTAAATATGTATTCTTCGACCAAAAGGCTATAATTTATGCAAAATTTAAAAGCATCTTTCATTATCTCTTTGTTTGTAAAGAGAATTTCTTTTTCTGTTTCAAATTGCGTTCTTATTTCAAAAGGCTGTTGCATAAATTAAATGTTTTTAGTTGTAAAATTAAACCTCGAAATATATTAATATTATCGAGGTTTAAAAGTAAATAATTATAAAAATGAGATTTAATTACAATTTTTCAAATCTTCCTTGAAAAAATCGCAAATATTCTGGTTCGTAAACCATTTTTAGACCTGTAATGGTCTTTCTTTCTTGATAAACCGATGCAATTGATTCAACGGCAACATCAATATGAGCTTGCGTATAAACTCTTCTTGGAAAGGTTAAACGAACAAGTTCTAATTTAGGATATCGTTCTTTTCCCGTTTTAGGGTCGCGACCGGCAGAAACAATTCCTCTTTCCATTCCACGAACACCCGAATCGACATAAATTTCGGCAGCCAAAGTTTGTGCTGGAAATTGATCTTGGGTTAAATGGCTCAAAAATCTTTTAGCATCTAAAAATATTGCGTGTCCGCCAATTGGAACAACATAAGGAACACCGTATTTATCAAGTTCTTTTCCAAAATACTCAACTTGACCAATTCTGGCTCTAATATTATCATATTCTACCATTTCTTCAAGTCCAATAGCCATTGCTTCCATATCACGCCCAGCAAGTCCACCGTATGTGTGAAGTCCTTCGTAAACAACAACCATATTTCGAGCAATTTCATAAACTTTTTTGTTTTTTGTGGCAAGAATTCCGCCAATATTAACCATTAAATCCTTTTTTGCACTAACCCAAATTCCTTCAAAATATGAAGTCATTTCTTTAAGAATTTCTGCAATGGTTTTATTTTCATATCCAACTTCGCGTGTTTTAATAAAATAGGCATTTTCGGTTGCTCGTGTTGCATCAAACCACAATTTAATTTTGTTTTCGGAACAGAGTTTGTAAACATCTCTCAAGTTTTCCATCGAAAACGGCTGTCCGCCCGCCATATTTACTGGACCAGCAATGCTTACGTAAGGAATTTTTTTAGCTCCAACTTTTTCGATTAGATTTTTTAATTTTTCGAGGTCAATATTTCCTTTAAAAGGATGCAGACTTTTAGGATTGTGTGCTTCATCAATAATTACATCAACAAAAGTAGCTCCAGCCAATTCTTGATGCAGCCGAGTTGTTGTAAAATACATGTTGCCGGGAACAAAATCGCCTTCTTTTATCAAAATTTTTGAAATAATATGTTCTGCCGCTCTACCTTGATGAGTAGGCACAAAATAAGGCATTCCATAATATTTTTTTACATTGTCCCATAAATGATAAAAATTTCTACTTCCCGCATAAGCTTCGTCGCCTACCATCATTCCAGCCCATTGTCTATCGCTCATTGCATTTGTGCCACTATCTGTGAGCAAATCGATATAAACATCTTCCGATTTTAACAGAAAAGTGTTGTAACCAGCAATTTTAATTTCCTTTTCGCGATGTTCTCTGGTTGTCATTTTGATAGGCTCAACCACTTTAATTTTAAATGGTTCAGCCCAACTTCGTTTAATAACTTTCTTAGCCATAAGTGCTCCTTAATTTATATTATTTTAAAAAACACTCAAGAAAATTTCAATCCTAAGCCAGCAAAATTGGAATTGGCTTAATTCTTCTAAGAGTATGTTTGTTAGTTTAGTGAAAAATCTTCGTCTTCTTCAAATTCATCTAATTCATCCAGCTCGTCAAATTCAACTTCAACAACAGAACTAATTCCGCCACGCACATTAAATTTTGCTGTAACTTTCATATAGCTTGGTTTTAATACTTCGAGCAAATCGTCCATAATTTTATTTGTAACTGCTTCAAAGAACATTCCATCATTTCTGTATGAATTTAAGTATAATTTATACGATTTTAGTTCTACACAAAGATTGTTTGGAATATATTCTAAAGTGATTGTTCCAAAATCTGGCTGTCCAGTTTTAGGGCAAAGAGATGTAAATTCTGGAGCAATGTGTTCTATTGTATAATCTCTTTCGGGATTTGGATTTTCAAATGTTTCAAGAATTTTAATTTTATCATTCATGTTTTATTTCCTTTATAATTAATATTTGGGTCTAATTTTGTATGGAATTGGGTCTTCAAGTTCTAATTTTTGGAAACCTCTTAAACGCAAAGCACAACTATCGCAAACGCCACAAGCTTCGTCCTCACTTTGATAGCAAGACCAAGTTAAATTAAGAGGTGCGTTAAGTTCGTTTCCTTTTTTAATTATTTCACTTTTATTCATATAAATTATTGGGGTTTCAATTCTAATTTTTGTTTCGGGTTTGGTTCCCAAATCAATTACAGAATTAAAAGCGGTAAAAAAATCGGGACGGCAATCAGGGTAACCAGATGAATCTTCAAATACTGCACCAATAAAAACGGCTTCAGCACCAATAACTTCAGCCCAACTTACACAGGCTGTTAAAATATTTGCATTTCTAAACGGCACATACGAAGATGGAATTTCTTTGCTTTCCAAATCTGCATCATTTATTTTCATAGATTTATCAGTAAGCGAAGAGCCACCAATTTTTGCAAGGTGATTAAAGTCGATAATAATTCGCTTTTTTGCGTTGTAAAAATCGGCAATATCGTTAAATGCTTTTAATTCCCGCTCCTGCGTACGTTGTCCATAATTTATATGCGCAAGCGCTAATTCGTATGTTTCATTTGCTATTGCAGCAGTAACGCAACTATCAAGTCCGCCACTTACGGCAACTATTGCTATTTTCTTATTTTTCATACTGCAATAATAACGATTACAAAATTAAATTAAAAAAATTGATTGTTTTTGTTTAACTAAGAATGCATTATTTTAATCAAAATGAATATTATTTAATGGTGAGATTTACTTTGAAACGATTAATTCCAATTGTAATTTTATCTGTTTTGTTTGCCTGTTCTTCGGCAGAAATCAAAAATAGTGGAAGTAAATTAAAAGGATTTTACTCATATTTAGCTGATTCTGCTTTGTTTTACGACTGTGAAACTAATAAAACTTATCCAATTTCTTTTGAAGGTGATAATTTAGCTTTAGAAAGAGCGTATTTGAATGTAAAAGAAAGCGACGGTGAAAAAATTTTAGTCACTTTAATTGGAACTTTTGAACTACGTAATAAAATTGATGGAAATGGCAAAACTGAATTTCTTGTTGTTTCCAAATTTTTGAATATTTGGCCCAATATTGATTGTAGCAGAAACTTAGGCACAGCAAACTTTAATAACACATTTTGGAAATTGTATGAAATAAGCGGCAAATCCTTAAATATTTCAAAACCCCAAAAGGATATTCATTTTATTATTGATTCTGACAATAACATTAAGGGTTTTGCTGGGTGTAATAATTTTTTTGGAAATGTAGCAATTTTAAACGATTCTATTAAATTTAGCCAAATTGGTGCTACTCGTAAAATGTGCAATGAAAATATGGAGATTGAAAAAGAGTTTTTCGTGGTTTTAAAAAAAGCAAACAAATACAAAATTTATGGGGAATTTCTTTACTTTTATGATAAAAATGAATTAATCGCAAAATTTGAATCTGTTTATTTTAATTAATGGAGTTTTTATGAGAAATTATTACAAATACTTCTTGTTGATAATTGTTCAATTACTATTTGTAAGTTGTTCGTCATCAATGGCAATTGATGATTTTTTTGGAATTAAAATGCCATTAAACGAAGCAAATTATTTCAAAATAGTTGCTTATACCGAGTTGTCTGGAATTTCATATCAAAGTACACCAAATATGAATCCAAATATTTTTGCTTGGGCTAAGTTAGAAGGCGATAAATTGCGAATAAAATTGGTTAACAATTCCGATTCACCAATTGAATTAAATTTTAATAGTGACCAATTTATAATTGTTACTAAAGATAACAAAGAATTTGTCTGCTTAAATGGAAGTATTATAACTTATAACAACTTATCGCCACTTTTGACAAATAGTTCGGCTGAATTGTTGTTGGAAATTCCACAAAATTTTTGGGAAACGGTTGGAATGAAAAATTATCAATCTGCAAATACGAGCTATACTCAAGATTTTTGGAAAGGACAAAACACTCTGGTAATTGATAAAGGTGAAATTAAACACATTCGCATTAATCTTGGATTTTCCACAAATATTTTGCTTAAACAAGTAAAAAAAGTGGAGTAAAATCAGCTAATTTCCAAAACATCATTTTGTTCTAACGGAAAAGAATAAAATAACTGAAACTGCAACGGTAGTAATTGCAATAGCTGGTTCTAAAATACTAGGGAAAAATGGAGGCTCTGGAATATTCCCTTTGGTAAATGGCAACGAACTATTTTCTAGACTGTAATAATTATCGTAAGCAATTGTATCAACAGCAGAAAAGCTAAAAACATCAGAGGTTGCAATTATATTTAATTTTTGAATTAAAAAATCGCCGCTTAAAGTTACTTTTCGTTCCATAAAATAGCTTCCAAACAGACCATCTTTAAAAAGATTAGAATACTCAACTTTTACATTTGAAAAGGAATAGTTTATTACGGTTGTTGCGGACGAATCCAAACTTAGTTTAATTCCATTTCGCACAAAGGAATTAGAAACTCTATGACTTAAAAACGAAAATTCTTGCGGATAATTAATGGTTAATTTTTGGTTTGCAGTAAAATTGGTTAAATTATTAACAATTTTACTTGTTGATGAATCAATCAATTCGTTTATTAACTCAAGATTCGTTTTTTCTTGCGCAAATAATATTTGGCTTATAAAAAAAAGCGAAAGTAATATTTGATGTTTTTTCTTCATTCTGTTTTACGCTAATAAATTGAACTGTAATTTAATTATATAATATTGTTTTCTCAAATATTCTAAATTTTTGCCTTTTCTTAAAAGCTAAACTTTTACTAACTTAAGTTATAAAAAAGCTATGTAATTCTTTTCTGTTATAATTAAGTTTGTAGTTTCAAAATAAGGTTTGTTATGAATATTTTTAAGTTAACTGTTGTTCTTTTGTTTTCACTTGTTTTTCAAATAATTGGACAAAACACATACGATTTTTTACGGCTTGATTCAAGTCCGCGCGCTTCTGCTCTTGCTGGAGCATATATTGCCGACAATTTAGACCCAAATGTAATTTTTTACAATCCAGCTGGCATTACATCTATTGAAAATATTCCTGTTTCTTTTTCATTTTTGAAGCACTTATCCGATATAAACACGGTTTCACTTGCCTCAACATTTAATGTGGATGGAATTGGAAAATTTGGTTCTGCAATTAAATATATAAATTATGGCAAATTTGAAGAACGCGATGAGGCGGGCAACGAAATTGGCACTTTTACTCCAAGTGATTTGGCCTTTGTTGTTTCTTACGGAAATACTTTTAGTGAAAATTTGACTTACGGAGCTAGCGTAAAATTAATTTATTCCAACATTGCTTCTTATTCTTCTTTTGGAATTGCTGGTGATATTGGATTGCAATATTTACTTCCAGAAAATGGCTGGAATTTTGGGCTTTCTGTTTTGAATATGGGAAGTCAACTTTCTTATTATAACGAAACAAACGAAGCAATTCCGTTTTCTGTACAATTAGGTGCTTCAAAAAAATTGGCACATATGCCACTTCAACTCTTTTTTGCTTTAACAAGATTAAATGACGAAGATAGATTTAAGTTTGTTAATATTGGCGTTGAGTTCACCTTAAGCAAAGTTCTTCAATTGCGTTTTGGTTATGATAATGTTAAACGTGAAGAATATAAAATTGCTTCAACTTCAGCTTTGGGTGGATTTAGTTTCGGACTAGGGGTAAATATTAGCGATTATGATATTGATTATGCTTTTAATTCAATGGGTGCAATTGGCGCAACTCACAGAATTGGTGTAACTGCTGTAATTAAATAATTACAGCAGTTACAAATTATTATTCTTTATAAGGAGTTTTAATCAATTTTTTTGCTTTGTCGTGCGAACCATTAAACTCCTTTAAATCAATCACTTCTTTATAATATTTTAATGCTTTGTCTCGTTTTCCTTTTAAGTCGTTCAATTCACCAAGATACAAAAGCGTATTTACCCAAAAACTAGTTTCTTCATTTTTGTCCACTTTTTTAGATAATTGCAATGCGTTTTGAAAATGGGTTTCTGAAACATCAAACTTGTCAATTTGTTTGTTGTAAACACCAAGATAATACTCGGCTTCTCTTTTTGTTTTTTCAAAATATCCAGTATAGCCTAGATTATATTTCTTAATGATAGAAGTAAAAACTTTAGCGGCTTTTGCGTATTCGTTTTTCTTAACATAAATTCTTCCAATATAGCTTTCAAAACTTGGATTATTGGGGAATTCTTTTTGCAATCTTTCAGCATATTTTAAGGCTAAAACAAGGTTATTTTCAAATGATTCATTTAGCGTCATTAAGAAATGGAGTGATTCATACTTTGCATATTTTCCTTTATCAGCCACAAAGTTAAGTTGTTCAATTCCTTTCTTTTTATTTCCCTTTGGAAAAAAGAACATTAGCGGTTCAACAATAGGAAATTTTTGAGGAATCACTTCGGCATAATAATTATAAATTCCAAAACCGAGAACAACATCAACATTGGTGGAATCTAACTGATAAGCCTTCATAATCAATGGCAAAGCATCTTTTCCATCGGCGGCGGCATCCATCCAATTTTCGCGATAAGCATAAAGTCGGCCTCTATAACCAAGTGCGCCACCTTTAAAAAATAATGCATCAACATTATTTGGATTTTTATCTAAAAGATCTTCGCATTGTTCTATTGAAAGTTCTAGCTTTTCTTCCATTAAATTGTCATAAAAAGTGTTTTTTTCGTCAAGCAAAATTCGCCACCAGACAATCATAGCATCAAAAAATTTTCCAGCAGGATGTTTCGGAAATTTTTTTTGAACTAACGCAAAAGTTGCTTCGGCCTCATCAAATTTTATGGAATAAATTTGATGAATACCCGCAGTAATTAGCGAATCCAATTTCTTAGATTGTGGAAATACGATTGTGCTAAGAACTAGTGTTATAAATATTATTTTCTTCATTAAAAATCTTCACAATATTTGATAAATTGACTAATTAAGTTGTAATAAGCTAAAAATTGCTTCAACAAATTATTTTTGTTAAAGAAAACTAATTAAAAATACCTTCATCTAAAAAACTAAAATTCCACTTCAATTCCAACTGGGCAATGGTCGCTTCCCATAACTTCGGGCAATGTAAACGCATTTTTAATATTACTTTTCAAACTTTCGGAAATGAAAAAGTAATCAATCCTCCACCCAACATTACGTTCACGTGCACGCGAAACCATATCCCACCAAGTGTAAATTTCGGGTTGGTCATTAAAAATTCTTAGAGTGTCTATAAATCCATCAGCCAAAAACCGATCTATCCAAGCACGTTCAATTGGTAAAAATCCAGAAATTTTTTCATTTGCCTTTGGTCGAGCAAGGTCAATTTCTTTATGAGCCGTGTTTACATCGCCACAGACAATAACATTTTTGCCGTTTTCTTTATAATTTAGGGCGTGTTTTTGGAAAGCTTCGTAATAATCCATTTTATATTGCAAACGCTCGTCGTCGCGTTTTCCATTTGGGTAGTAAATATTGTAAAGCACAAAATTTGGAAATTCTGAAATTAAAGTTCGTCCTTCATTGTCAAACTTTTCAATTCCGAGTCCTACAGTAACGTTTATTGGCTTTTCTTTGGAGTAAACCGCAACGCCGCTATAGCCTTTTTTAATTCCTTGTGCAAAATATGAATTATAATCGCCGATATTTAACAAACTGTCATCAAGTTGTTCAGCCCAAGCCTTTGTTTCTTGAATGCACAAAATATCTGGATTTTCGCTTTTTAGCCATTCGTGAAAACCTTTTTTGGCAATTGCTCTAATTCCATTTACGTTCCACGAAACCATTTTATATTTTTTCATTACTTACCTATTTGTTTAGAATTTGTTCTTTAAATTAAGAAAAATGATTAGCAAAAATGCAATAATCATTATAAATGAAAAAATGCCAAAAGGTTTCAAACAGTATGTAAAAAGTTGAATTTGTTATTCAACTTTTAATCCAAGTGCTTTTAGGTAACCTTTGTTTGGAAAGCAATTATTGAATTTGCATTGCTCCAAATATTCGTTTAATGCTAATTTTACTTTTGGGATATTTGGTTTATTATCTCGCATATTTTTATATGTGCTTCTGTCAGATTGTGCATAATCTATAATCAAATCATAATTTTCGGGTTTGTTAAAATTAACAGGTCCGCTTGTGTTTTCCATTTTTTTATAGGGCCAAAAATGCCAGCTAATGGAATTATTATCTAAAAGTTGACGGAAGTTGTTCACCCAATCGTCATCATTTTCACCAGATTCGCCCATATAAATAGGAACATTGTATTTATCTCTAAAATTAACATATTCTTGAATTTCCTTTTGTTCAGTTGGCATCCAATATTTGTGAAATTCATAGACTAATTTTTTGTCAAAAGGATTTCCAAAAACAGAAAAATCGGTATTCCATCTTGCACCGCCTAAAATTATAATATGATTTTGGTCAACTTCTCTAATTGCATCGGTAATTTTTTTATAAAGTGGCTCGAGATTTCCGTTTAGGTTTTCGTTTTCAAAATAGTGTGCAATTGGCTCATTTAGCAAATCGTAACCAATTATAAGCGGTTCGGTGGAATAATGCTTTGCAATATTTTTCCAAATTTCCACAATTTGTTTTTGCGATTCTTCGCTTGTCATAAGCCAAGGATAGCCGTAACTATCGTCAATATTGTCACCAGTTTGTCCGCCTGGAGCAGCGTGCATATCCAAAATTATTGGAAGATTTTCAATTCTGCACCATTCAAGTAATCTATCAATAAGTTCAAATCCACGTGAGTTTGTGTTCCACAAATATGTTTCGTCACAAAATAGTTTGTAATTAAAAGGCACTCTAATTGAGTTAATTCCTATTGATTTAATATATTTTATGTCGTCATAAGTGATGTAATTGTTTTGGAAATCAATCCAAAACTTCTTTGCATCTGCCGGTCCAATAAGCTCTGTAATTACATCGTTAACAAAATGAGGTGAATTGGCTTTTTCGAATTTAAACATATATCCTTCGGGAACAAGCCAATTTCCTAAATTAACACCTTTTAATACAAAAATATTTCCGTTTGGAGCAACTATGTTTTTTCCATCAACTCCAAAATATTTTTGTTGAGCAAAAACTTGAGTTGTTAAAACTAAAATTAGTAATAAACTTTTTATTTGGTTCATATTTTTACCCAATTATTTGTTAAATAAATTAGAATTTTTAGTAATTAAATATTCGCGAATCATTTTTCCAGATTGCGTAAGTTGACTTTCCGTCCAACCGCTTATGGTTGTAGTTGTTGGAAGCAATGCGGCGGAGGTTTCGTCCTTGTTTATAACCGACCAATTGCACCAACTTAAATTATATTGTTCAAGAAAGTTCATCCAAATTTCTGATTCGGCTAAATTTATGTTTCCGTTTCCACTAGCTTCGCTTAATCCCCATTCTGAAACAAATAATGGAATTCCCGCACTAATTGCTGTAATTGCTTTGTTTCGCAAATCGGCTGTGTGAGTGCTGGAATAAAAGTGGAAAACGTAAGCTAAATTTTTATCATCAATTCTATTGTTAATAACGTCTTCAACATCTTGCGACCAATTTGGAGTTCCAACAAGAATTATATTGTCCAAATCATTTGTGCGAATTGCATTTTTAACCGATTGTGCGTAAGGTTTAATTACGTTTTTCCAAGAAACAGCGAGTGGTTCGTTATATAATTCGTAAATGATGTTTGGAACACTTCCATATTTAAGCGAAATATTGTGAAAAAACGAAACGGCTTCGTTTGTGTGGTTTTCGGCGTGATGGTCGTGCCAATCAATTATTACATAAATGCCCAACTTAATACATGCATCAATAACAGAAGATGCTTTTTGGAATTCCACAGAGGAATTTTCTAAATATCCGCCACCTTCAACACCCATTGCAACACGAATAACCGTGCATTTCCAATCATCGCGCAACCATTTAATAGTCTCTTCGTTGTAATAATCACCACCCCATTGACTCCAAAATAGACTCATTCCGCGAAGAACAAAAAAGTCACCATTTTTATCCAAAATATTTGTACCAGATACAGAAAGCTGTCCATGTTTTTCAACAATTGTGGTTTCTGATTCGTTTTCGTCCGTAATTCCATCAGAATTATTGCACGATACATTTGAGAACAAAATTAAAAATAGAATTAAAGAAGTTTTAAAAAATGACTTTAGAAACATAATTTTACCTTTGTTTAAATTGAATTATTAAGATTCGGCAAATTTTATTCCACAATTGATTAAAGGCAAAAAGTGAACGGTGAAAAGTCAAAGGTGAAATGTGAGAATAAAAGCATGTAAAAATACTTTGCATTTTAACCAAAATTGGCATTTTTGAAAACAAACAAGAGCCAATTTTGTTTAGTTAAATGGTGCTGTAATTGGGAAAATTTTGTGAAGAATAAAATCTATTTTAACTTATGATTATCATTTTAATAAAATTCGTTATTGATTTAAACACAAAAGCGTATTCAAAATATGAATTTGGTTATACGTAATATCCAAAATTTGAGATGTTTTATATGCAAATTCCAAAAGATAATTGCAAAAATATTTTTTTTAGTGTAACTTAAACAGTTAAGACATTTAATCCTTTTATGAAATTGAAACTATATAAATAAAACCTGGAGAATTTATGGGTATTGACGATTCAAAGAAAAATGACGACAATGTTTCGGAAGCGCAAATTGCTGTTCACTGGAAGGAAGAAGGCTATTTTGAACCATCGGAACAATTTATTGCCCAAGCAAACTTAACCAATCCTAGTGTTTTGGAAGAGTTTGGTGAAGAAAATTTTCCTCAATGTTACGAAAATTATGCCGATTTACTTAATTGGAATGAGCGTTGGCATACTGTTTTGGATTCCGAAAATCCTCCTTTTTTCAAATGGTTTGTTGGCGGAAAGCTAAACGCAAGTTATAATTGTGTTGACCGTCATTTGGCAAAATACAAAAATAAAACTGCAATCCATTTTGTGCCAGAACCTGAAGACGAACCAATTATTCACATGACTTATCAAGAATTATATATAAAAGTGAATGAATTTGCAGCTGTATTGCAAGATTATTGTGGATTAAAAGCTGGCGATACTGTTACTTTGCACATGCCTATGATTCCCGAAATTGTAATTACAATGCTTGCTTGTGCAAGAATTGGAGTAATTCATTCACAAGTTTTTTCTGGGTTTTCGGGCAAAGCCTGTGCCGACAGAATTGTTGATGCAAAAAGTAAATACTTAATCACTGCCGATTCATATTATCGTGCTGGAAATTTAATTGACCATAAAGAAAAAGCCGATATTGCCGTCAATCATGCCGAAGAAGAAGGACAACATGTTGAAAAAGTCCTTATTTGGCAGCGCTATGCTGGAAAATATTCCGCCCAAACCCCAATGATAGAAGGTCGCGATGTTTTTGTAAACGATATTATTAAAAATTATTATCATAACGTTGTTGAACCTGTTAGCTTAAAAGCAGAAGACACTTTGTTTTTAATGTACACTTCTGGAACTACTGGAAAACCAAAAGGTGCTCAGCATTCAATTGGTGGATATTTAGCTTATGCTACTGGAACTTCAAAATATATTGAAGACATTCATCCCGAAGATGTTTATTGGTGCATGGCTGATATTGGTTGGATAACAGGGCATTCTTATATTGTTTACGGACCGCTTGCTCTCGGCGCCTCTTCTGTAATTTTTGAAGGCGTTCCAACTCATCCAGATGCTGGAAGACCTTGGCGAATTGCCGAAGAGTTAAATGTTAATATTTTTCACACTTCGCCAACAGCCATTAGAGCTTTAAGAAGAATTGGTGCCGATGAACCAGCAAAATATAATTACCATTTTAAGCACATGACTACAGTCGGTGAGCCAATTGAGCCTAATGTTTGGCGTTGGTATTTTGATGTTGTAGGAAAAAAAGAAGCCGTTATTGTTGATACTTATTGGCAAACTGAAACTGGTGGATTTTTATGTTCTACAATTCCTGGAATTCACAAAATGAAACCTGGTAGTGCGGGACCTGGAGTTCCTGGAATTTATCCCGAAATTTTGGACGAAGAAGGAAATCCTTTACCAAAAGGTTGTGGCAAAGCTGGTAATATTGTAATTAAAAATCCTTGGCCCGGTAGAATGCTAACTATTTGGGGTGACGATGCACGTTTTGAAAGACAATATTATCAAAGGTATTGTAAAAATAATAGCAGCAAAGATTGGCGTGATTGGCCCTATTTTGCTGGTGATGGTGCGGTTGAAGCTCCAGATGGATATTTTAGAATTTTAGGAAGAATTGATGACGTAATAAATGTTGCTGGTCACCGTTTGGGAACAAAGGAATTAGAATCAGCCGCTCTTATGGTTGATGAAGTTGGTGAAGCTGCTGTTGTTCCGGTTCCCGATCCAATAAAAGGAGTTTTACCTCACGTATTTGTCTCGCTTAAGCCAGGAATTGCTTCTTCCAAAGAGCTTGAAAAGAAAATATCAGACACGCTTGCTTCCGAAATTGGACCAATTGCAAAGCCAGGCAGAGTTTGGATTGTTCCCGATATGCCAAAAACTCGGTCTGGTAAAATTATGCGTCGCGTTTTAGGTGCCATTGCAACTGGACAAGATACTGGAGATGTTACAACTTTGGCTAATCCACAAATTGTTGAAGATATTAAAAAACTTTATTAATCCTTTTTACGGAGGTTCAAATTGTTTTTGTTTGAACCTCCCTTTTGATTATTTTTCAATTTATTAAATAAATGAAAAATCGAGGAAGTAATGTTCCGAATTATACCAGAAGGAATGCTTTATAAAGAGCATGTTTTACTTAAAAATGGTCAAGGACTATTTCTTAAACCCGCAACTTTAGCCGATAAAGCAAATATTACTTCTTTTATGTCGCGACTTTCTCGCGAAGCTTTGCGAATGCGTTTTATGGCTTCCATTTCGCAAGTATCTGAAGAGATTATTCTCAATTTATGCAATGGCGATTTTACCGACACTGGATGTTTACTTGCTATTGAAGGTGAAAACGAAAACGCAAAAGTTGTTGGATTGGCAAATTATATTTCAATGAACAACACACGAACAGCCGAGGTTGCGTTTTTGATTGAGGATTCATACCAAGGTCTTGGAATATCAACTCTTCTTTTAGAACGACTTGCCGGTTTAGCTTCTGCAAATGGCATTATTGAATTTGAAGCCGAAGTTCTGCCTGATAATCAACAAATGATAAATGTATTCAAAAATTCTGGTTTTGAAATTCACAAAGTTTGGCATTCTGATACTATCCACGTTGAGTTTCCTGTAGATGGTGCAGCTGCTTTATGGAAACGAACTTCTTTACGCGAACGAATTGCTGTTGCCAACTCACTATCTCCACTTTTGCGTCCTAAAACCATTGCTGTTATTGGTGCTGATAAAGATTCAACTTCTATTGGAAATATTATTTTCAAAAGTATTTTAACTGGCAATTTTACAGGAACTGTTTATCCAATAAATAAAAATATTGAATCGGTTAATGGAGTAAAAGCATTTCCTTCGGTTGCTCATTTACCCGAAAACATTGATTTGTCAATAATTTCAGTTCCTGCAGAAGATGTATTTAATGCAGCTAACGAATCGATAAAAGCAGGAGCAAAAGCAATTGTTGTTGTTTCAATTGGTTTTGCCGAAGCTGGTGCTGAAGGAAAGCAACGACAAAAAGAACTTGTAGAATTAGTGCGAGCTAACGGCGTTCGTCTTTTAGGTCCAAGCTGTTTAGGGCTTATGAATACTGACGAAAATATCCGACTAAACTCAAGTCTGTTGCCAAACCTTGCTCCAAAAGGCAAAATAGGTTTTTTTGCTCATTCTGCCGCTCTTGGTTTAGTAATTTTGGAATACGCACAATCGCTTGGTCTTGGATTTACAACCTTCGTCTCGGCTGGTAACAGAGCCGATGTTTCTGGAAATGATTTATTGCAATATTGGGAAGAAGATCCAAACACGCAAATTGTTATTTTGTATTTAGAAACATTCGGAAACCCACGCAAATTTGTCCGTATTGCAAGAAGTATGAGCTATAAAAAACCAATTTTATGTGTAAAAAGTGCTCGCAGTGTTGCTGGACGCAAAGCCATTGAAGAAAAAAGTGGAGGAATGACAGCAGGCGTTTTGGAGGTTGAAGCTTTGTTCCATCAAGCTGGCGTTATTCTTGCTCCAACACTCGAAGAACTTTTTGATACCGCAATTGTGCTTGAACATCAACCCTTGCCCGAAGGAAATAGAGTTGGAATAATTGCAAACTCGGCAGGCATGGCTACAATATTTGCCGATGGATGTGAAGCAAACGGCTTGCAACTTGTTGAAAATGGATTGATAAATCTTGGAGCTTTTGCTTCGGTTGAAAAATATGAATCCGCGGTTTTTAATATGCTAATAAATAGTGAGGTTGAGTCGGTACTTATTGGCTTTGCCGCAGTTGGAAAAGATAATTCTAACAAAATATCAGCGGCTATTAAGCGAGCAGTAAAATTAGCTGAGGAAAATATCGGAAAAGAGAAACCAGTATTATTGTGTTTAATGGGTGCTGCTGGTGCCATTTCTATGATTGACGATTCAGATGAAAAGGCTTCAATTAAAAAATATCCCGCATTCAGATTTCCAGAATCAGCAGTTAGAGCTTTGGGAAGAATTGTAAACTACTCCGAGTTTAAGAAAAAACCACATGGGAAAATTGTGTGGTACAACGATGTTAAAGCAGAAACAGCTCGAAAAATTATTCAAAAACTAATTTTGGATAACAAATCTGAAGTCGATTCCATTGAAGTAAACAATAAAATTGCTACAGAAATATTAAATCTTTTTGGATTGAACGTTTCCTTAATTGAAGCTACAAATTTGCAAACTATTAACATAAACATTAAATCAGATGCTTTATTTGGACCAGTTCTTGAGCTTAATATTCCAGACAAAGATAGAATTGTTAGAATAACTCCTTTAACAGAAAGAGATTTGGATGAAACTTTTGAGCATATTAAAATTGAATCCAACAATGAATTGAAGCACATTTTTGGCAGATTATCACAAATGATTGAAGAATTGCCTTGGATTTGTTGCTTGGAAATTTTTGTGCTGCAAGCTGAATATCCTAAAATTATTAACAAAATTAAAATGCGATTAAACATAAATGATATTAAAAGACCAACATATTAATTTGGGAGTTCCAAAATGTTAATACGCGAAGTGATGCACTTAAATCCTATTTCAATCACTCCCGAAACTTCGTTGCGAGAAACTTACAACTTGATGATTGAAAATAACGTTAGGCATTTACCAATAATTGAAAATAATATCCTTGTTGGAATTGTTTCTGATAGAGATGTTAGATTGGCAACAAGCAAATTTGCTAAAAAATCGCTCGACCCCGAAACACATATTTCAGAAATTATGACCCAATATGTTCAAACCACACGACCATCGGAGCCAATAGAAGTAGCTACACAAACTATGCGACAGTTTAAAATTGGCTGTCTTCCAGTTTTAGACGATTCCGTTTTGGTTGGCATTGTAACGGTTGCCGATTTATTAGACGCGATGTTGCTTATGACTGGCGTGCATTATCCTTCGGGTCGTTTGGATGTTAGATTAAAAGACCGAGCTGGTGAATTGGCAAAACTTACTAACATAATTGCTCAACGAAATGTAAACATTCATTCCATTCTTAGCTATCCAGAAGAAAATGGTAAATTGCGAGTAGTTTTGCGAGTTGCAACAATGGAAATTAGACCGCTTGCAAAAGAAATTTGTAACGCTGATTTTGAAGTACTTTGGCCCCTCCAAATATCATGTGTAGAGTAATTTATAATCCAAAATATAGTTTGTACAATTTGGGCGAGTCACATCCATTTAGCCCTAAACGCACAGAAATGTTAATTGAGTTGCTTAAAGAATGGAATTTATTCTGTGAGCCAAGTGAACCAAATGCTGTATTGGCAAAGGATTTATCGGCAATACACGATGAACAATATATTGAAGCGGTTGAAAAAGTCAGTGCTGGCGGTAGTGTTGAAAATATTGATAAGTTCGGTTTAGGAAATTCGGACAATCCAATTTTTGAAAATATGGCTGAAGGTGCACGCTTTCAAGTTGGCGGAACTCTTTTGGGTGCTAAAATGCTTATGGAAAACAAAGTCAACAAGGTTTTGCAATTGGGTGGTGGCTTTCATCACGCACATTATAATTTTGCTGCGGGATTTTGCATTTATAACGATTTAGCTTTGGCAATAAACGAAATGGTAAATTTTGGTTGGCATGTTGCTTATTTGGATATTGACGTTCATCATGGCGATGGCGTTCAAGAAATGTTTTACTCAAGCGAAAATGTAATGACCATTTCCATTCACGAATCAGGCGAGTTTTTGTTTCCAGGGAAAGGTTGGATTCACGAATTAGGAAAAGGTAGTGGAAGAGCTTTAAAACTAAATGTTCCCTTAGAGCCATTTACGGAAGGAAGTTCTTACCTCGAATTTTTGGAAAAAGTAGTTAAGCCCGCTCTATCTTGGTTTAAACCAAATGCACTTGTAGTCCAAGCTGGTGCCGATGCACATTTTTCTGACCCCTTGGCGGATAATCTTTTAACTACTTACGATTATGAAGCAATTTTTCGAAAAATAATAAATATTGCCGATATAAGTTGTAACGGAAAAGTGCTATTTACTTTAGGTGGTGGATATTCATCAACAGCAACTCCGCGTATTTGGGCATTGTTATATTTAATAGTAAATAATTTGGATATTCCTGAATATTTGCCCGAAAATTGGAGAAACAAATGGCAACAAATACTTGGTAAACCAATTCCCAAAACACTCCACGATTTACTCCCTGCATTTGAACCAATTACACGAAATATTGAAATATCCAAAATAAACTCTGATGTTATGAGACGACTTATGGATTCTGTTTCTATGAATTGGCTTTATTAACGCAACTGCGTTTTTGAAAAACAAAAACATAAAAATATTTTTGCATTAAAAGACAATTATGTTTAATTTTTACCAAGATAAATATTATAAATGAGGTTAATGAATTACTCTGCTTTACTTACCCCAAATTATTAACCGAAAATTGTGTGAATATGATTGTTTGTCTGTTGATTAGATTAGTTGAAAGTAATCAACAATCTATTGTTTTCTTTAGGGTTATTGTTTGGTTATGTTAATTATTTGGAGTCATAATTATGAAAATTAAATTATTTTATCTTTTAATGTTTATCATATTAGCAACAACACAAACATATGCCCAACTTGCACCATACTTAAATTGGTTTGTTAGTTATGATGGTACTGGAAAATCAAATGATTTTGTTAATGATATTAAATTTGATGATTCGCGGAACTGTTATTTGGCTGGTAGAAGTTCAGGAAATGAAGGTTCGCAAGCTCTCTTAATTGCAAAGTATTCAATAGATGGAGACCTTATAAGAACTATTGAATATGTATCAGCCCCAAACTCTTCTAATGTAGCAGAATCTATTACTATTGACGCCAATCAAAATGTATATGTAATTGGGAACGCAACTTTTGGACAATCAACTTATACTGCCATACTGCAGAAATATTCTGCAAGTGGAGAAATGCTCTGGGAAAAGAATTACCAAAGTTCATCTGTTTTTTTCGGGGAAGGTACCAAAATTGCTGTAGATGCTGAATGCAATGTAATTGCGGGATTTCATAATGCTGTCGCAAATATTATTAAGTATTCAACAAATGGAGATTCTTTATGGTCAGTTAGTATAAGCGATACTAATAATAGCTGGTATTATATTAATAACATTATTCTTGATTCTAATTCCAATATTTATGTTATTTATACTCGTTCATTTTTTGATGGGGGTGACGTTCCATGGGAAGAAATACATCTTTTAAAGATATTAAAAACAGGTGATATCGTTTGGGATAATATAGTCGAAATTGAATCGCCACGCAGAATGCTGTTCGATTTAGACTCAAACCTAGTAATTGCTTCACACGGAGATGCAAAAATACTTAAATACAGTTTAAGTGGCGAAAAAATTTGGGAGTACAATTCAAATGGTCTTTTAACAGATATTTCTATCAATAGTAATAATGATATAATAATGTGTGGTTACAATTCGGTTATAGGTGGTTTTGATTACATGATAAAAAAAATATCTGCCGATGGAATGGAAATTTGGGATGAATCTTTTAATAGTGATGAAAACATTAATGATTTTGCGACAAGTATCAGCATTGATAATGAGGATAATCTTTTTATTATTGGCAATAATAGTGATACATTCACTCAAGGAATAAGCTATACTCTTAAATATGATACTTTTGGAGAGCTTAAATGGAAATTCAAGTTTGACATGCCACATAGTAAATTTGAACATCCGAGTGGTTGTATTTTGGATGATAGCAATAATGTAATAGTGGCAGGGGATTATACAGATTCAACAAATGGTTCCAATTATTTTATAATGAAAATAAATCAAAAACTTGGTACTGGAATTACTAATAACGACAAAATTCCAAATGAATATTATCTGTCTCAAAACTACCCAAATCCATTTAATCCAAGTACGTTAATAAAATATCAAATACCAGCAAATGCGAAAAGCGAAATGTCAAATGTGAAACTTGTTGTGTATGACATTCTTGGAAACGAAGTAGCAACTTTGGTAAATGAGAAACAAGCTGCTGGAAATTATGAAGTAAATTTTGATGCTTCCAATTTATCAAGTGGAGTTTATATTTACAAATTACAAAGTGGTAGTTTTATATCTTCAAAAACAATGTTGCTTTTGAAATAATACTCATTATTTAAATCAACAAACAAAGCCATCTAAAAGCAATTTTGGGATGGCTTTTTATTATAAGCTACTTATTCTTTGAAAACTTCTTATATCTGCCAATTATTAAATGATAATTGCTCGCCCAACCAAAAAGTGGAACTTCGAGCAAATGCCCAAAGCAAGAAAAAGTAAAAGGTGGAGCTTCGAGCAAATGCTAAAAGCACGAAAAAGAAAAAAAGGAAGCTTTGACTAAATAGTCATGACAAGAAAAAACCCAAAGTTGAGCTTTGACTAAATAGTCAAAGCATGAAAATCCAAGTTGTTTTTTGTTAGCCAATAAATTAAGTTAGCATCAAAATTTGGAGAAAAAATGAAGACAATAATTGAGCCATTTCGTATTAAATCGGTGGAGCCAATTAAATTTACAACTCGCAATGAGCGTGAAAAAATTCTTATTGAATCTGGCTACAATCCATTTTTGGTAAGAGCAGAAGATGTAATTATCGATTTGCTAACCGATAGCGGAACTTCGGCAATGAGTGCAAAACAATGGGCGGGAATTATGGATGGCGACGAGTCCTATGCCGGCTCGCGCAGCTTTTACCGATTTGAATCTGCCGTAAGAAATATTACTGGCGATAAATTTATAATTCCAACGCATCAAGGCAGAGCGGCGGAGAAAATTTTGTTTTCAATTGTTGGCGGAAAAGGCAAATTTATTCCAAACAACACTCATTTTGACACAACACGAGCCAATGTTGAGTTTAGCGGAGCCGAAGCGGTTGATTTGCTCGTTGAGGTTGGAAAACATCCCGAAATAAAAGCCGATTTTAAAGGAAATATGGATGTTGAAGCACTCGATAAGTTTATTTTGGAAAAAGGAGCCGAAAACATTCCTCTTGTAATGATAACAATTACAAATAACTCAGGTGGCGGGCAGCCAGTTTCGATGCAAAATATTAAAGAAACTAAAGCCGTTTGTAATAAATATGGTATTCCACTCTTTATTGATGCTTGTCGCTTTGCCGAAAATGCTTATTTTATTAAAATTAGAGAAAAAGGATATGAAAATAAATCAGTTCGCGAAATAGCTCAAGAAATTTTCTCTTATGCCGATGGTGCAACAATGAGCGCCAAAAAAGATGCTTTGGTAAATATTGGTGGATTTCTTTCAATGAATGACGAAGAGCTTGCAATGAAATGTCGCAATTTACTTATTGTTACCGAAGGATTTCCGACTTATGGCGGACTTGCTGGACGCGATTTGGAAGCCGTTGCTCAAGGTTTGGAAGAAATTCTTGACGAAGACTATCTTCACTACCGGATTAAAAGCACCGAGTATCTCGGAAATAAGCTAACTGAAGCTAGCGTTCCAATAATTGAACCACCTGGCGGACACGCAATTTATTTGGATGCCAAAAGATTTCTTCCAAATGTGCCAGCAAATCGATTTCCTGGGCAAGCAATTGCTTGCGAACTTTATGTTGTTGGCGGAGTTAGAACCGTTGAAATTGGAAGCGTTATGTTCGGAAAATATGATAGCAACGGCAATCACATTGCTCCACCAATGGAATTGGTTCGTTTTGCAATTCCACGTCGAGTTTATACACAAAGTCATCTTGATTATGTTGCCGAAGTTGTAATTGAGGTTTTCCAAAATAGAGAAAAACTAAAAGGTTTGGAATTTACATACGAAGCGCCTATGTTGCGTCATTTTACGGCTAAATTTAAACCAATTGAATAATGAAAACATGATAAACCGATAAGGGACAAGGACGCAAAGAGTTTTATATTAAATTTCTTTGCAACTTTCTGCCTTTGCGGTTTTCTTAAAGAAGATATAAGAAATGAAATTAAAAAAGAAATTCAAATTTTCGGATGACAACCAAGTCTGGCGAATAAAAATTACCGATACCGATAAACTTTTTATCGAAACTCGCGACACAGAAAAAATGAAAGCCTATTTCCATTGTTATGATTTACTTTCCGGCAAGAAAATATTTTCCGAATTTATGATGAGTGAAATATTTTGGCTTGGAATAGAAGCAATAAAAGGCGACATAGTTTTTTTTCACCGTTATGCAAAACCCGATATGCCTGGTCACAGAGGAATTTTTGCATTTGATATTAACACGCAAAAAGTCCTTTGGGAAGATGAATCGTATGCCTTTTCTTTTATTAAAAATGATTTAATTTACGTTTTCAAAGATCGTTTTGAAGGACGTTATTATTACACTCTAAATATTGAAACGGGTGAAATTGTTGATGATTTGGGCGAAATTTCGGAGGAAATTAAAATCTTACGAGATGAAGCCGAGTTGATGATTGATTATAGTAATTACAACTTTCCAGAAAGACACACATCCTCAGAAGCTGAAAAGATAGATGAAATAATAAGCGAAGAAACAGCAAATGTTGAAATTGCAAGCAGCGTTGATTATGTTGTTTATGACGATTTGTTGATGTTTAATTATCATCAAATTGTTGGAAGAAAAGAGCTTACAAACAAACTAAAAGCATTTGATTTATCAAAAAGAAAGGAAATTTATAGCGAAGTGCTTAATAAATCGGCAAATGCTTACGCTCCAGATTCCTTCTTTTTATATAAAAACGCGGCAATTATTCTAAAAGAGAAAAAAGAAGTTATTATTTTGGAAATTAAAAATTGAGGTATTTATGAATATTTCAATAGATGAAAAAAGAGCAATGCTAAAAATTGCACGAAGTTCAATTGAATCAATTTTTGATAAAGGCAAAAAGATTGATGTTGATTTCGCGAAATTTCCAGTATTAAATACCCGCAAAGGTGCTTTTGTAACGCTAACTAAAAACCAAAATCTGCGAGGTTGCATCGGCTATATTATTTCGAATATTCCTCTTTTTGAAACTATACAAGATGCTGCAAAACAAGCCGCCATTAACGATACGCGATTTCCACAATTATCAAAAGGCGAGTTAAATAAAATTGCAATTGAAATATCAATCCTTTCCGAACCATTCACAATGAAAAGTTATGACGATATTATTGTTGGAACACATGGTTTAATTTTGTCGGAGCGAGGAAGACGAGGTTTGCTTTTGCCTCAAGTGCCAATTGAACACAATATGAACAAGGAAGAATATCTTTCGGCGTTGTGTCAAAAAACTGGATTTTACTCCGATTTTTGGAAAGAGAAAACGCTAAATATTGAAATGTTCACCGCCGATGTTTTTTCTGAAGATGAGGTGGAAAATGAATAATAATGTTAGAATGCCCGCCGTTGCTGGTCTTTTTTATCCATTGGACGCAACCGAACTTTCGGAACAAGTAACAAATTTGTTAAACTCGAATAAATTGGACAAAAATTTTAACGACGTTTTAGGAATTATTGTGCCTCATGCGGGATATGTTTATTCGGGCAAAAGTGCAGCAATTGTGTATAATGTGTTAAAAGAAAATCGCGATTTTGAAACGGCAATCATTTTGTCGCCAAGTCATCACGAGTATTTTAGCGGCATTTCAATTTTTGATGGCGATTTTTACAGAACTCCACTAGGAGATGTGCCAATAAATAAGGAACTTGCTAACGAAATTGTGAATCTTAGTAAAACAATAACTTTTAGCAACAAAGGTCATAAAAAAGAACACGCACTCGAAGTTCAGCTTCCGTTTTTACAGATGATTAAAAGTGATTTTAGCATTGTTCCAATTGTTATTGGAAATCAAAGTGCTCAATTTTTACAAGATTTGTCAAACGTGCTTTCGCAAATTGTTGATGGAAGAATTGTAATTATAGTTAGTTCTGATTTATCTCATTTTCACACAAAAGAAAAAGCGTTTGAAATGGATAAAATAGTTGCGGATAGAATCAACAACATGGAATTTCCAGAACTTTATAATGATTTGGCAAATAATAATTGCGAAGCATGTGGTGGCGGTGGAATAGTTGCTTTGTTGGAATGTGCTGATATTATTGGTGAATATAAAGCCGAAGTTCTATCTCACACAGATTCGGGCGAAGTTTCAAATGATAATTCAAGTGTTGTTGGATATCTTTCGGCTGTAATTTTTAGAAATTAAGGAGTGTTATGAAAAATTTATTTTTGTTTGTTTTATTTGCGTTTGTAATAGTTTCATGTAAACCCGAATTAACTTTTGAGCAAAAAGTTGATGAAATTTTCTCCGAATTTACTCCACAAACACCAGGAGCATCGGTTTTAATTATGCAAAACAATAAAGTGCTTTTGGAAAAAGGATTTGGCTTGGCAAACGTGGAACAAAAAATAATCAACGAACCCAAAACTAACTTTAGATTAGCTTCAATAACAAAGCAATTTACTGCATTTTCAATTATGCTTTTGGAAAACGAAGGCAAACTGTCGTTTGATGATAAGTTGGAAAAATTCTTTCCAAGTTTTCCAGATTATGGAAAAAATATTACTGTTAGACAAATACTCCAACATACTTCTGGCTTGGTTGATTATGAAAATTGCATTAATGACAGCGTAACAGTTCAGCTTAAAGACCAAGATGTTTTGGATATTTTAATGAAACAAGATTCCACATATTTCCAACCTGGAACAAAGCATCTTTATAGTAATTCGGGATATGCCGTTTTGGCGTTAATTGTTGAAAAATTATCGGGCAAATCGTTTGCTGAGTTTTTGAATGAAAGAATATTTTCACCTCTAAAAATGAATAACAGCGTAGCTTTTGAAAAAGGAATTTCGCAAGTTGAAAATCGTGCGTTTGGATATGCAAATATAAATTCAAAATTTGAAAATACGGACCAAAGTTTAACAAGTGCCGTGCTTGGCGATGGCGGAATTTATTCCTCCGTTTTAGATATGGCAAAATGGAGCCTTGAAATTGATAAACCAACATTACTCCCAAAAGAGAAATTAAACGTTGCTTTTACAAAATTAGTACTTCCAAATGGCGAAGTAGTTAATTACGGATTTGGTTGGAGACTTGACCCACTTAAAAATTACGAACGACCATATCATACTGGAAGCACATCTGGATTTAGCAATATGTTCATGAAAATTCCAGAATTAAATTTGACAATTATCGTCCTTATGAACGTTAGAGATTACGACGCAAAAGGATATGCCGAAAAAATAGCAGATTTGTTAATAAAAAATTAACGGAAATTATTAAAATGGAAAATATTAAGCGAAAAGATTTTATCAAAATGACAACTTTGGTTGCAGTTGCTGGTGCAACGGGATTGTTGGCCTCTTGTGGAAAAAAAGAAAGTGGCTCAGCAGCAATTAACTCTCGTGAAAAATTTGAATGGAAAATGGTTACAACTTGGCCACCGCATTATCCAATTATGGGCGAAAGTGCCGATAATTTTGCAAAAGACGTAGAAAATATGTCGGATGGCGATTTGAAAATTCACGTTTATGGTGGTGGTGAATTAGTTCCAGCATTTGAAACTTTTGATGCCGTAAGTCAAGGTATTGCAGAAATGGGACATTCTTCGCCATATTATTGGGCAGGAAAAGTTCCATCAGCACAATTTTTTACTGGAGTTCCATTTGGAATGAATGCACAGGAAACAAACGCTTGGTTATATTATGGTGGAGGAATGGAATTGTGGAATGAGCTTTATTCCAAATTTAATTTAATTCCTTTTCCAGCCGGAAATACTGGCTCGCAAATGGGCGGTTGGTTTAACAAGGAAGTAAATTCAATTTCTGATTTAAAAGGACTCAAAATGCGAGTTCCTGGAATTGGTGGAAAAGTTCTTTCTGAAGCTGGTGGCTCGCCTATTTTATCGCCAGTTAGTGAGATTTACACAAATTTAGAACGTGGCGTAATTGATGCAACCGATTGGATTGCTCCTTATCACGATTATTTAATGGGATTTTACAAAATTGCAAAATATTATTACTCTCCTGGCTGGGCTGAGCCAAGTGCCACAATTGAATTGTTAGTTAATAAACTTGCTTACGAAAAACTTCCAAACTACTTGAAAGAAATTGTAAGAATTGCAGCAAATTCGGCAAATACAAAAATGCTTTCCGAGTTTGAAAAAATGAATTTGGAATATTTACAAAAAACCGAGGCTGAAAAATCAGTAAAAATTAAAAGATTTCCAGAAGAAGTTTTGAATAAATTTAGAGAAATAACAGAAAAAGTAATTGCTGAAATTACAAAATCGGATGAAATGGGCAAAAAAATATATGATTCATACAGTTTATTTCAAAAAAGCATTTCAAAATGGAGTAAATTAAACGAAATATAAAACAGGCCATTATCAATTGTCAATTATCCATTATCAATTAAATTGATATCGCTTAATAGTTTGAGTAAATTTGAATATTAAAGAATAAAATATGAAAGGGGAAATAATGCGAGCCATTATTCCAGTTGCAGGATTTGGAACAAGATTAAAGCCACATACTTTAACGCATCCAAAAGTGCTTTTAAATGTTGGAGGCAAACCAATTATATCTCATATTGTTGAGAAATTAATTGAGCAAAATATTACAGAAGCAACATTTATAGTTGGTTATTTGGGTGAAAAAATTGAAGAATACATTTCATCAACTTTTCCTCAAATTAAAGCAGAATATGTTGTACAAAAAGAATTGCTTGGATTAGGACACGCAATTCATCAAGCGGCAAAGACTTTTAACGACGAAGAAATACTAATAATTCTTGGCGATACAGTCTTTGATGTTGATTTAAGCCAAATTACTCGATTAGAAACTTCATCGCTTGGCGTAAAGTTTGTTCAAGATCCACGTCGTTTTGGTGTTGTGGAGCTTAAAAATGGATTTGTTTCTAAATTAATTGAAAAACCGAAAAACCCCACGACAAATTTAGCTTTAGTTGGGTTGTATTTTATAAAAAATTCGACTCTACTAGCAAGTAGTTTAGAAGAACTTTTTGAAAAAAACATAAAAACTAACGACGAATATCAGCTAACCGATGCACTTCAATTGATGATAGAAAAAGGTGAAAAATTTTCTACTTTTCCTGTTGAAGGTTGGTACGATTGCGGAAAACCAGAAACATTGCTTTCCACTAATCAATTTATTCTTTCAAGAAATGGATATAACAAAGAAATAGATTCAGTTGTAATAATTGAACCTGTTTTTATTTCACCAACGGCTAAAATTAAAAACTCAGTAATTGGGCCATTTGTTTCAATTGGTGATAATTGCAAAATATTTGATTCTGTAATAAAAAATTCGATAATAAATAAAAATTCAAAAGTAGATAAAATGGTACTCACCGATTCAATAATTGGTGCCGATGCCAAAGTAAAAGGAAGTCAACATAAATTAAATGTTGGCGATTCGTTAGAATTAGAACTAATAAATGATTAATATTAATTAAGTTGAGGAATTATGTCATATTATTTCACTTCTGAATCTGTTTCAGAAGGACATCCAGACAAAGTTTGTGACGCTATTTCAGATGGCGTGTTAGATGCAATTTTTGAACAAGACCCAAATGCTCGCGTTGCATGCGAAACCTTTGTAACAACCGGGTTGGTCGTTGTCGGTGGTGAAGTTACAACTACAGCATATATTGATATAGAACAAGTTGTTAGAAAAACTATTAAAGAAATTGGATATACAAAAGCAGAATACAAATTTGATTCTGAATCTTGTGGAGTTTTGAATGCAATTCACGCACAATCGCCTGATATTGCAATGGGAGTTGACACTGGCGGTGCTGGCGATCAAGGAATTATGTTTGGATATGCTTGCGACCAAACACCAGAACTTATGCCAATGCCAATCGTTTTTGCTCATAAATTGGTTAAACGACTTTCCGAAATTAGAAAGAAAAATGCGAAACTAATGCCATATTTACGTCCAGATGCAAAATCGCAAGTAACAATTGAATATGACGACAATAACAAACCACTCCGAGTTGATGCTGTTGTAATTTCAACCCAACACGATGCAAAAGTTAAACAAGCTCAAATCAAAAAAGATGTAATTGAGCATGTTATTAAAAAAATTATTCCAGAAAAATATCTTGATAAAAACACAAAATATTATGTAAATCCAACCGGAAGATTTGAAATTGGTGGACCTCACGGAGATAGTGGTGTTACTGGACGAAAAATTATTGTTGATACTTATGGCGGATGGGCTCCTCATGGTGGTGGTGCATTTTCTGGAAAAGATCCTTCAAAAGTTGATAGAAGTGCTACTTATGCCGCTCGCCATATTGCAAAGAATGTTGTTGGTGCAAAATTGGCAAAAGAATGCTTGGTTCAAGTGGCTTATGCAATTGGTGTTGCACAACCAGTTTCAATTTATGTTGATACAAAAGGAACTGGCGTTATTGCAGATTCAGAAATTGCAAAAATGATTCAAAAAGAAGTTGATTTAACTCCAGCTGGTATAATTAGTCGGCTTGATTTGAAAAGACCAATTTATAGAAATACATCAAGTTATGGTCATTTTGGAAGAAATGAATTTTCTTGGGAAAAATTAGATTTAGTTGATGTTTTTAAGAAATATAAAGTATAAATACAGAAGATTAGGAATTAAGAGTTAAGACTAAGAATAAGATAAAAAAGGATATATTTAAATGCGTAATACGTTATCATACAAAGTAAAAGATATTTCCCTAGCAGATTGGGGAAGAAAAGAGTTAAATCTTGCTGAAAAAGAAATGCCAGGACTTATGGCTCTTCGTGAAAAATTTGGCGAATCAAAACCCTTAAAAGGTGCTAAAATTATGGGTTCGCTTCACATGACCATACAAACAGCGGTTTTAATTGAAACTTTGGTCGAGCTTGGAGCCGATGTTCGTTGGGCAAGTTGTAATATTTATTCAACTCAAGACCATGCGGCAGCTGCAATTGCACAAGCTGGAGTTCCAGTTTTTGCTTGGAAAGGCGAAACTCTTGAGGAATATTGGTGGTGTACCGATATGGCATTAACTTGGCCCGACGGAAGTGGTCCTGATTTAATTGTTGACGACGGCGGCGACGCAACTATGATGGTTCATAAAGGCAACGAAGCATTATCAAATCCTAAAATTTTGGATGTTGAATACGCAGCCGAAGATGAAAGAGAATTGTTTAAGAGATTAAAAATAAATTATCTCGAAAATCCTAACAAATGGGCAGATATTGCAAAAAAAATTAAAGGAGTTTCAGAAGAAACAACAACTGGAGTTCATCGTCTTTATCAAATGATGGAGGCTGGCGAACTTTTATTCCCTGCAATTAACGTAAATGATTCCGTTACAAAATCCAAATTTGATAACCTTTACGGCTGTCGCGAATCTCTCGCTGACGGAATTAAACGCGGAACCGATATTATGATGGCTGGAAAACATGTTGTTGTTTGCGGTTATGGCGATGTTGGTAAAGGTTCTGCTCAATCAATGCGTGGATTTGGTGCAAAAGTGCATGTTACCGAAATTGACCCAATTTGTGCTTTACAAGCCGCAATGGAAGGTTTTGATGTTAAAACAACCGAAGAATATTTAGAAATTGGCGAAATTTTTGTTACAACAACTGGAAACAAAGATATTATTACAATTGAGCATTTAGAAAAAATGAAAGATGGAGCAATTGTTTGTAATATTGGACATTTTGACAACGAAATTCAAGTTGATAAATTGAAAAAATATCCTGGAATTGAACACATTAACATTAAACCACAAGTTGACCAATATAAATTCCCTGACGGACATTCAATTATACTTTTATCCGAAGGTCGTTTGGTTAATCTTGGTAATGCAACCGGACATCCATCTTTTGTAATGAGTACATCTTTTGCAAACCAAACTCTTGCTCAAATTGAACTTTGGACAAAAGAACTAAAAGTTGATGTTTATCGTTTACCAAAATATTTGGACGAAGAAGTTGCACGTTTACATTTAGCAAAACTTGGTGTTAATTTAACCCAACTTACTAAAGAACAAGCGGAATATCTCGGAGTTCCTGTTAATGGTCCTTATAAAGCAGAACATTACAGATATTAAAAGCATTTAGTTTACTTAAAAACAATATTAACCTCCGAACTTTAAAAACTCGGAGGTTTTTTTATTATATTATTAGTCACTCAATTTTCGTAAGTAATTCTTTCAAGCCAACTTAAACCTTTTTTACCGTAATATTTATCCTCATATTGATAGATTTTGTCAGATAAAGCTTTTTCTAATGAAATGAAGTTCCAATTATTTAATTTATACCAGTTTAACAAGTCATCAAGAAAAAAGGAATTAATCAAATTCATGTGTAATAGTAAAATGTGATTTACGGTTCTATTTTCTATTTCGTATCCCAAATTTTCAAAATATTGGCTTTTTACAATCATATGTTTTAAATACTGTGTTCCTATTTCTTTCATTTTTGTGGAATCACCATAAAAAAAAGCAACATCAAACTCAGCATTATATTTGAACTCATCATTATCAATTGTAACCGGGGCAATTACGAAATTGTTTTCTTTAAGATAGTTTTTAATTGAGTCTCGTTTTATTTTGGAATCCCCGCAGTGAAGCATTGGATATCGAAAATACTTTGGTTTATTTTTATAAAAATGTGAAATTAAATTATCGTTTTTTTCAATATCGTTTTGGAAATTATTACAAGAAGTTTCGTTTAAGTCAAAATGAGAGTATGTATGATTTCCGACAAAATGTCCTTTATCTAAGAATTTTCCTATCAGATAAGAATTAAATGGTTTTACAAGTCTGCCGACGACAAAACCCGTGGCAATAATATTATGGTTTTCTAAAACCGATAGTATTCTTTTGAAATAATTTATCTGCTGCGTAGAATCAAGCAAATTATGTGACAACGTTGGCAAATCATCAAAAGTTATTGCAATATTTTTATGTTCTTGAGCATTAAAAACACGGTGTGAAAAAAATGTGAAAAGTAATAAAAAAAATAATTTTAGCTTCATACAGTTTCTGTTCTGATAAACATCCTTTTAATTTCAATAGCAAAGTATAATTATAAATTCTATAATAGATAAATATTTTTGAATTAAAAAAGTGTATCCATTTTGTTTCAGTTCAATAAATACAAATCCACAACTCAAAAATGCGATAAAATATTAGTAATTTTAAGTAGTTGATTATTAATAAAGAATCCCCAAATGAAAATTTTAATAATTCCAGATAAGTTTAAAGGCTCACTAAATTCTGCAGAAGTTTGTAACGCAATTGAACGTGGAATTAGCCGATTTTTGCCAAAAGCTGAAATTTCCAAAATTCCTTTAGCCGATGGTGGCGAAGGCTCACTAAAAGCATTGCAAAATGTGTTAAATTTTGAAATAATTCATTTAACAGTAAAAAATCCACTATTCCAAAATGTTAAAACTTTTTATGGAATGAAAAACGATGTAGCATTTATCGAATTGGCGTTGGCTTCTGGATTGCAATTGCTTGAAAAAAACGAGCAAAATCCAATGTTTACAAGTAGTTTTGGAACTGGCGAAATTCTTTTGGATGCTCTAAAAAAAGGAGCGAAAAAGATAAATTTGTTTGTCGGTGGAAGTGCAAGTAACGATGCGGCAATGGGAATTACATCCGCTTTGGGCTATGTTTTTCTGGACGAAAACGGAAAAGAAATTTCACCAATTGGCAAAAATTTAATTAAAATCAAAAGTATTGATGCAACGAAAAAGGTAAAATTTGAGAATGTCGAGTTTTCGGTTTTAACTGATGTTGAAAATCCTTTGTTTGGGAAAAGTGGTGCGGCATTTAGTTTTGCTTTACAAAAAGGTGCAAATCAAGAAGAAATTAATATTCTTGATGCTGGGTTACAGAATATTTCACAAATTATTGAAAAAACATTTGGCGTTAATATTTCAAATATTACAGGAAGCGGTTCAGCGGGCGGAGTTGGTGGTGGAATGGTTGCCTTTTGCAATGCAAAAATTGAAAGCGGAATTGAAAAAATAATGAATTTGTTAAATGTAAATGCCGAAATAATGCAAAATGATTTAGTAATTACTGGCGAAGGACTTTTGGATTTGCAAACTTTGAACGGAAAATCGGTAAAAGGTGTTGCGGATAGATGCAAAAAATTGGAAAAACCGCTGTGTATAATCTGTGGCGAAAATATTTTATCTACTGAAGAATTGGAGACGTTAAATCCAGTTTTAATCAAAACATTAATAACTAACAACATTTCTCTCGAAGATTCGATGAAAAACGCTTCAAAATACTTGGAAAATAGTGCGGCAGATTTAATAAAAGAATATGTTCAAAAGATTAAAAATGACGAATTTTGAACTGTTTTAACATGTTTCAAACAAAAATTAAGGAAGTAGATTTTTAATTACTTCCAACATATTTTCAAAATCCCACGGTTTTTTAATCTTTTGCGTTATTTTTAGGCTGGAATAATCTTTGTCAATAGCTTCTTGCGAGCCAGTTGTTAAAATTATTGGAATTTCAGTGTTATTTTTTCTGATATATTTAATGCATTCCAAACCATCAAAAAATGGCATTATTTTATCAATAATTACTAAATCAAACTTGTGCTTATTAAACTGCTCAATTGCCATTTTGCCATTAAAAGCGGTAAAAACTTTATAATCGTAAGTTTTTAGTAAATCGGAGAATAATTCTAAAATCACTTTGTCGTCATCGGCAAGCAGAATTCTATTGTTTTTCGGTTTTTTGGAAATTGGACGTAAAATTGATTTTGTTGGAATCGAAACTAAAAATTCACTTCCTAAATTTGGTTGACTAACTACGGAAATATTTCCAAAATGATTTTCAATAATTTCTTTTACAATTGCCAAACCAAGTCCAGAATTTGCCTTTTTACTTTTTTGGCTAAATCCTTTGCGAAAAATTTGCTTTAGCTTTGCTTCCGAAATTCCAATTCCATTATCTTTAACCGAAATTAAAACGAAATCTTTTTTTGGACTATTTTTGACAGAAAACACTATTTTGCCAGTTTTTTCAATTGATTCAATTGCATTTACAATTAAATTAAGAAAAGCACGATATAAATCGGAATAATTTCCACTCACATTGTTAACATTTTTGCCTATTCGGAAAGTCAATTTTACATTTTGAGGTAAAGTTGGTCGTACTGTTGATTCAAGATTTGCCACAATATCGGCAATTTCAATGTCATTTTTTGTCTTTTGTGGATTTTTTGACAAGCTATTTATTACATCGGAAGCTCGTAACGAGTTTGTTTTAATTGTTCTAATTAAATTTATTGCACCTAAATTGTCTTCAAATTGGCTTTCCAACATTTTGGCTGAAACAAGCGTGCTATTTAAAATATTGTTTAAATCATGAATAATTTGAGGCAATTGAATGGATTTATCTAAATTACTCGTTTTTTTTGACATTTATCGTTTCAAAAAAATTAAAAAAATTATCTATTTATCTTGTATTTAAGAATTTTCGAATAAAGAGTTTTTTGGCTAATTCCTAAAACTCTTGCCGTTGTTTCTCTGTTCCAATCGTTGGAATTTAGTGTTTTTTTAATATGAATTGCTTCCAATTGTTCCAAACTGGAAATATTTGAATCATCATAAAAAACTTCAGTTTCGTGAGTGTCAATTATTGGCAAATTCAAATCCTTTGGTTGAATTTCTATTCCATCAGAAAAAATTAACGCACGTTCAATAATATGCTCCAATTCTCTTACGTTTCCAGGGAATGAATATGCCATTAATGCTTTTTCGGCGTTTAATGATAACTTTTTAATTGAGCGGACAGATGATTTTTTTTGCAAGAAATATTGAGCCAGCAAAAGGATGTCGTTTCCACGATTTTTAAGTGGTGGAATTGTTAGCGTAATAACGTTTAATCGGAAAAGCAAATCGCGTCTAAAGTTTTTGTTATCAGCTTCTTCCATTAAATTTTTATTCGATGCGCCAATAACTCGCACATCGGACGACAAATTTGAAACTCCGCCAATTCTTCTAAATTCGCCATTTTCTAAAAAACGCAATAATTTTGGTTGAAGTGCCAAACTTAGTTCGCCAATTTCGTCCAAAAAGAGAGTTCCGCCATTTGCAATTTCAACAAGACCTTGTTTTGAGGTTTTTGCATCGGTAAAAGCACCTTTTTCGTAGCCAAACAACTCACTTTCAATTAAAGTATCTGGCAAAGAAGCACAATTTACAGCAACAAAAGGCTTTTTTGATCTATCGGATTCTTTGTGAACAAATTCCGCAAAAAGCTCTTTTCCAGTTCCAGTTTCGCCTTCCAACAGAATATTTGAATTGGATTTTGCAGCTTTTGAAGCAAAAGAAATCACTTCGCGAATTGCAACACTTTCGCCAATAATTTTGTTTGGAATTGTTCTGTTAATTTTTGAATTAAGCAATAAATTATTGATTATAAGATTTTTGTACTGCAAAGCTCGTTCAATTACAATTACCAACTGTCCAAATTCATAAGGTTTTGTTATAAAATCGTAAGCACCATCTTTTATACATTGAATTGCTGTGCGAATTTCGGTTTTTGCGGTTAAAACAATTACTTGCAAATCGGGGTGATTTTCCTTTGTATATTTAAGAACTTCTTCGCCCTGCACATCTGTCATTTCCAAATCCAACAATAAAAGGTCGTAGGATTTCTTTTTCAAATTTTCGATTGCATATTTGCCATCAAAAGTTATATCAACATCATATCCTTCATTAACTAACTCTTCTTTTAAAAGGTAGCAAAGCGTTTGGTCGTCGTCCGTTATTAAGATGTTTCCGTTTTTCATTTAACTTAGTAATTATTATTGAACAACTAAATATATTAAATAAATTAACAATTATGTCATTCTGAACTTGTTTCAGAATCTACGTTGGTTAATCTTGGAATAAAGGGGAAATATTTCCACCCGATAAAATTAAAGCAACTTTTTTATTTTTGAATAAATCTGGATTTTCGAACACAACAGCAAGCACAGTTGCCGAAGAAGGCTCAACTATAATTTTCATTCGTTCCCAAATTAGCAACATTGCAGCTTTTATCGATTCTTCCTTAACCGTAATAATTTTATAAACGCCGTCTTTTATTATTTCAAAAGTGCGTTTGCTTAGCGAAGTTCTAAGTCCATCGGCAATTGTTTGCGGATTTACCGAAGGATAAATTTTATTATCCCTAACTGAGCGAAATGCGTCATCTGCTCCAAGTGGTTCGGCTCCAATTACTTTTGTTTTGTTTGAAAAGTGCTTTGTTGCCAAAATTGAACCGCTTAACAATCCACCACCGCCAACTGGAGCAATTAAAAAATCGATATCGCTTAGTTTTTCGTAAATTTCTTTAGCACAAGTTGCTTGTCCGGCAATTATTTTATAATTATCAAAAGGATGAATAAAAGTAGCAGAAGTTTTTTCAACAATTTCATTTAACGTTCTTTCTCTATCTTCGAGCGTTGGTTTGCAAAAAGTTACTATTCCGCCATAACTTTTAACTGCATTTACCTTTATTTGTGGAGCATTTTCAGGCATTGCAATATAAGAAGGAATTTTTAGCGTTTTTGCTGCAAGCGCTAAAGCTCCAGCATGATTGCCCGAAGAATGCGTTGCAACTCCGTTTTTTAACTCATTTTCGGATAAAGACAAAACAGCATTTGTTGCTCCGCGCATTTTAAAAGCACCAGCTTTCTGCAAGTTTTCGCACTTAAAAAATAAATTTGTGTCCAAAATTTCATTTATTGATTTTGAAGTTAAAATTGGAGTTTCGTGAATAAAACTTTTAATTTTTTCGTGTGCGGTTTCAATATCGCTTTTTGTAGGTATTGTGCTCATTTTTAGTTCTTATTTTTTAATTGAATTCCAAAAATATTGAATATGCGAATTTGATTTTTCTTTCAATTCAATCCAATTTACATCGTCTTTTGTTAAAAACTGCATTCTCAACAAAAACAGCGGATAAACAAACTCTTCAGCAAATATTTTTGGATTTCCTTTAGAAATCACTTTATAATTTAACATTTGAGTAAAAATCATTTCCCAAATATTAATAATATCTTTAATTAGCGTATTTATTGATATTTCCACAACTTTATTGCTTCTAAATTGCTCAATTAAAATTAAACGTAAATACTTTTTTTGCTTTTCGTTATTCCAATTGTTTAGCAAAACATCTACAAATTTTTCAATAAATAGCTTTGGTTTATCCAAATTTTCGAGTAATTCGTCAGTTAAAAGCTCAATTGCAACCGAATTTTTCTTTGCGTCGTTAATTAGTTCCAAAATTAGAGCTTCTTTTGAAGGAAAGTAGTTATAAAGTGCGCTTTCTCTTACACCAACTTTTTTACCAATATCTCTAACAGAACCGCCAGCAAATCCATAAATTGAAAATAGATTTAAAGCTTCTTCTTTTATTCGTTCGCGTGTATTTTGTTTATTATTCATCCAATTTCAAATTATTACTTGAAAAACATTGAGTAAAATAATTAAAATAGTTGTTAAATTCTAACTATGTTTACGGTTTCAAAAATAAAAGATAATTTAAATGCACGAACATTCTAATATAATATTTGATACACTTGCCATAACAAGTTTTATTTTCACAATGATGCTCCTTATTGAGTATGTAAACGTAATTACTAAAGGCGATTGGCAAAATAAAATTTCCAAAAGTAAATATGGACAGTATTTAATTGGCGTTTTTTTTGGCATAATTCCAGGTTGCTTGGGTTCATACACAATTGTTTCGTTGTTTGCACACAGAGTAATCGGTTTTGGGGCTTTGGTAGCGACAATGATTGCAACAAGTGGCGATGAAGCGTTTTTGATGCTTTCGCTATTTCCCGAAAAAGCATTTTTGCTTTTTGGAATAATTGGAATAATTGGCTTTTTTGCTGGAATAGCAACCGATTATTTCACAAACAAACTAAAAATTGATTTCCATTTGCTCGAACACAAATTTGAAGTTCACGAAAATGAATCATGTCCATGTTTCTCATTTCCCGAAATTAAAACGCAATTGCAAAACATTAGCTTTCCAAGAGCATTATTAATTGCCATTTTTTTAATAATGGGCGGAACTGAATTGCATAGCGTTATTGAAGCAATGAGCTTGGGTTGGGTAAGTGGAACTATGATAATTACAAATTTATTTGGACTTTTTGTAGTTGTTACCGTTCCAAACCACTTTTTGGAAAAACACCTTTGGGAACATGTTCTTAAAAAACACTTGTTAAAAATATTCTTTTGGACTTTTGGAACGCTTTTGGCAATTCACTTTATGGAATCGTTTATTGACATAAATAGTTGGGTTGAAACCAATTTATGGGTAGTTTTAATAATTGCCGTTTTAATCGGAATTCTTCCAGAATCGGGTCCGCATTTAATTTTTGTAACACTTTTTGCCAGTGGAACTATTCCATTTTCAATTTTAATTGCAAATTCAATAGTTCAGGATGGTCACGGAACAATTCCACTATTGGCTTTATCCAAAAAAAGCTTTATTTATTTGAAAATAATAAATTTGGCAATCGGTTTTGCTGTTGGTGCTTTTAGTTTGTTGTTCTTTTAAAGTTCTTTTATTCCAAAACTTAAAAAGTGATTAAGTTGCTTGCTTGCAAAATATAACTCCATAACTTTTGGCAATAAATTTTTGGAAGTAAGCATTTTGGAATCCAACGGCTCTAGATAGTAAAACTGTTTGTTTGCAATCAACGGCTCAATTTTGGCAATTTCATTAAATTCTTTTGGAATTCGCTTATTTTTTTCGCCAAGTAGATTTCCAAAATGCTTTTTAAAACTTGCGTTATTAATAATGGAATGAAATTCATCCAAATTATCAACAATAAACTCACGTAGATTTTGCAATTGTGTGGTTTCTAAAAAATGTGCTCCGCCATAAAAATTTAATCCATTTTTACTCAATTCCAAATATATGCCTGGCGTTGTAAAATCCTTTCTTCCGCCTTCCGAAATAATTGCCGAAACGTATGTTTTATATGGCATTTTATCTTTGCTAAACCGCACATCTTTGTAAATTCTAAAAATTGCTTCTTTGGGCGTTAAAGTAATGTTTTCGTCATCTTCTTTTATATTATTTAATAAAACCTCTATAAAATTTTCAAAAGGCAGTTTTACCGACTTGTTAAACACATCTTTATTAATATTAAACCACTCGCGATTATTGTTTTTTTCAAGATTTGTGAAAAAATCCACAAATTGATTAGTAAAAAATTGCATAATTACTCCAAAGTTATTTTTTGCTTTTATTGAGCCAAATTTAGCAAAAAAACAGAAAATTTAACCGCTAAAATTGCTTTACGTGTTCGCTATAATTTTTTAAACATAAATTATTTGCATAAAAAGATAATTATGTTTAATTTTTTGTTAGGATATTTAGTAAATGAGGTTAATTAATTGCTCTGCTTTACTTGCCCAAAATTATTAACCGAAAATTGCATGATAAACAAAAAACACGGAACTTTATTCTGCAAAAACTTGCGAGATAACATTCCAAATTGCAACATTTTGTTGCAGCAATGGCTTAAGAATAGAAATTTATTTACGATTATAAATTATTAACAATCATTAATTTAGAGAAAATATTATGAAAACAAAATTACATTTATTATTACTCATTGTATTTTTAATCAATATTCAGTTAAATTCACAAACAACATTAAGTGCGGGGGATATTGTAGTTGTTGCAATAAATGGAGACGCTGATGTAACTAATAGTTATGGGAGAGGTTTTTCATTTATGCCGTTAGTAAATTTGGAAGCTGGGACGGTAATCAATTTTACTGATTATGGATGGAGTGACGTTACCGGTGCATTTATTACCAATACTTCTGTTGCCGATGCATTCATTCATTATACTGCCCCGTCAAGCATAACTGCCGGAACAATAATCCGTTGTGATTCATATGCGAATGGTAATTTCACTTATGATTTTTCATATTCAGGCTCTGGCAACAATTATTTAAACACAGCAGGACTAACCCAGGGTGATGAAGTATTAGTTTTTCAAGGAGCTCGAGCAACTCCTACATTCATTTGTGCAGCATCAATTGTTAATACTTCATTGGTCGCTTCCGGTTGGGCTACAAGCGTAGGGACCAATGGTACCGATAATTCTGGTGCAGGTTCTGCATTACCTGGAAGTGGGAACGCTTCTGTGGTAGATTTAGTAGATGATGTAACAGCTTTGTCGTTTAATCAAGCCTCGTCGGCAAATGATAACTGTGCTTATTCAGGCGCAACAACGGCCACAACAACAGCAGTATGGAAAACAAGAATCAGTGCTTATTCCAACTGGACATTTAATGATATAGCACCAATTCCAACTCCGCTGGTAGGACCATTTACCATAACTGATGCATTGCCGGTAGAATTAACGTCGTTTAGCGCTGCAATAATAAATAGTATAGTTTTATTAAATTGGCAAACCGCAACAGAAGTAAACAATTACGGATTTAATGTAGAATGTAGAATGGAGAATGGAGAATGGACAAAAATTGGATTTGTTCAAGGAAACGGAAATAGCAACTCTCCAAAAGAATATTCTTATTTAGATAAACCTAACCACGGTAGTGTATTTAAGTACAGACTAAAACAAATCGATACCGATGGTAAATATGAATATTCACCCGAAGTTGAAGTAACCTTAAATGTGACTACAAATTTTTCTGTTAAACAGAATTTTCCAAATCCTTTCAATCCAACAACTAAAATTGAGTTCTCAATTCCATCTAATAATAATGTAAAAATTAAAGTATTCAATGTACTTGGAGTGGAAGTAGCTACATTATTAAATGAACATAGACAAGCGGGAACTTATAGTATAGAATTTAACGCTAGCAATCTTTCAAGCGGAATATACTTTTATGAAATAGTTAGCGGAAATTACTCAGATATTAAGAAGATGATATTGTTAAGATAATAGCACCTTATAATGTGCAACTCAAAACCGACTGCTTTAACCGGTTGTAATATTTGCAATTTAGCTTGGTCGTGTTTTTTGAACGTGAGAAGTTATTAATGTAATATGTGGCAGCATAAACCTTTGGGTAGCGGTTTCGCTGCCACATCTTTAACCATTCAAACCAATTACGAAGAAATTGTTTGTGCAATATCTTTATTTGATGTTCCAAGAGCCAATAACGACCTAATAATTAAACCTAATTGAGCATTTAATGCCAATATTATTAAAAATGATATTTTGGCAATGATTTATGAAACTCCAACATTGCAGGAAAGAACACCGAGTTTGTAGATAACAACTCCAACCTTGTAGGAAAGAACACCGAGCTTGTAGATAACAATTCCGACTTTGCAGGAAGGAACACCGAGCTTGCAGGAAAGAACTTTTACTTGCTGCAGTACTCGCCCAACCAAAAAGTGAAGCTTTTAGCAAATGTTTGAGACATGTTTAACTGAAATAGATATTTTAAAACTTGCTAAAACACTTATATTTGTAATAATTATCAAACAAAGTGGAAATATTATAAAAATGTTATTTATTTTAGTCCATTATGTATTTGAACTTATATAAATATCGAAAAACCAATTGGAAAATAGGACTTCTGTTTTCCACATTTCTTGCAACTACAAATATTTTAAATAACATTCCAAAACAGACAGAAGTTGAATTTGAGCGAATTGTTTTGAATTGGAGTATTTCGTTTTTGTTTCTTTTTTCAATTTGGTTAATAAACTCATCATTAACACTATATTTTGAAAAAACTCAAACAACAATAAAACTGCAAAAACGATTATTTTTCATAATCTTTATAAATTCTGTTTTGTTAAGTGGTTTTATATTTGTTGCGGTTTATATTTTAAATGAATTTGATGTTCAAATTCTTCAAAACGAAAATGTTTATTCGCTAATAGCAATTAAAGGATTTGCAAGCGTTGTAATAATCTATTTTATCCAATATGCACTAAATTCGGATGCAAAAGCGCACGAAGTGTTATTACAAAACCAAATGCTAAAAACGGAAAACATTCAATCGCAATTTGAAGCATTAAAGCAGCAAATAAATCCACATTTTTTGTTCAATTCGCTTTCTACACTTCGTTCAATGATTCGTTTGGATAATGTAAAATCGGAACAATTTGTAATAAAATTATCCGAAATTTATCGTAAACTACTTGAAAAAAGGGAAAAGGAAACAGTTACGCTTGAAGAAGAGCTTGCTTTTATAAACGATTATTCCTTTATGCTTTTTGCTCGTTTTGAGAAAATGTTAAAGATAAACATTGATTTGCCAAACGAAATTATGAAGTTAAAGCTTCCAACATTTGGTTTGCAATTACTTCTTGAAAATTGCATTAAACACAACACAATTTCTAAAGAAAAACCGCTTGAAATTAGAATTTTTAACACTGACCAAAAAAGCGTAACCATTGAAAACTATCTACAGCCAAAAATTTCGCATAACGAGAAATCTGGCTATGGATTACAAAATTTGATAAAAAGATATAGTTTGTTAGGAATTTCTGATGGCGTTTTTGTTTTTTCGGACGAAACAATTTTTAGAGTTAAACTTAGTTTGTTGGATTTATGAATATTTTAATAATTGAAGATGAAATACAAACAGCAAATGTGCTTGTTGAAATTATTAAAGGCATTAAGCCAAAATCAAATATTTGTGGAATTTTGGAAAGCATTGACGAATCGGTTAAATATTTATCTAAACCAAACAACAAGCCCGATATTATTTTTATGGACATTCAATTAGCTGATGGATTAAGTTTCGAGATTTTTTCGCGAGTTAAAATTAAATGTCCCGTAATATTTTGCACGGCTTATGAACAATACACAATGCAGGCTTTTAAAACAAATGGAATAGATTATATTTTAAAGCCAATTAAGGACGAAGATGTTGAACTGGCTTTTGATAAAATTGAGCAATTAAAGCAATCGTTTAATTCCGAAATAGATATTTTAAGTAAACTAACCGAAGTTTTTAAGCCTCAAAAACAGTATAAAAACACTATTTTAATCCATTTTAAAGAAAGCATAATTCCACTTGCGATTGAAAATGTTGCTTTGTTTGTCCTAAATAACGAGCTAACTTACGCATATACTTTTGACAATCACAAACACACGGTTTTAAAATCTATTTCCGAAATAGAAAACGAAATAAATCCAAATCAATTTTACCGAATAAATCGCCAAATGCTTCTAAACAGAAAAGCGATTAAAGAAGTGCAGCCATATTTTCACCGAAAAGTAGTAGTTAAAACAAGCATTTTACTAAATGAACCTATTATTGTTAGTCGATTAAAGGTTTCTGACTTTATGTCTTGGCTTGAACAGAACTAATTCTGTTCAATTCATCCTCTTTTTTGTTCAGTTCACCCAAATTTCCAAAACAAAAACTTAAGTAGCTGTTTACTTTTGGAGTGTTAATTAAACAAAAAGGATTACAAAAATGAAACAACTAACTTTTATTTTTATAGCTTTTTTTATTGCTATGTCTGTTTTTGCACAAAATGGTGATAATATTGTCGGAATTTGGTTTAATGAAGAAAAAACCGCTAAAATAGAAATTACAAAAAGCAGCGATTTTTACTCTGGCAAAATAGTGTGGCTCGAAAAACCAACGGATAATAATGGAAAACCGCTTGTTGACAAAAGAAATCCTTCCAAAGAAAAACAAAATAAACCAATAATTGGCTTAGAAATTTTATCAAAACTAAAATATTCAAATGGTGAATATAGTGGCTTTATTTATGGACCAAAACTTGGCAAATCTGGCGAATGTTCCGCTAAAATGAGCGATTTGGATAATTTAAGAATTACTGTTTCAAACGGACTTCTGTCAAAAACCAAAATTTGGACTCGAGTAAAATGAAAACTTCAATTTTTACAATTGTTTTGTTTTTTGCTGTTTGCGACCTTTTTGCTCAACAAATTTTTAATTCTGTAAACCAAGTTTGGAATTATGCTCTTGCAAACAATCCACAAAATAATATTTACAGATTAAAAATTGAAGCGGCAGAAAAAAATAGTAACGCTGCATTTAGTTACATTTATCCAAAAATATCTGGTGGATTTTCGTTCCAAAAAAATATTGATATTCCAGAAACGCCTGTTCCTGGCGAATTGGTTGGAAAACCTGGACAAACTGCTTATTTGCAATTTGGTCAAAAATATAACTTTAATGCCGCAATAACTATAAGCAAAACTATTTTTGATTGGCAATCTCGGTTTTTATATAAAATTTCTGAAGTAAATGTTCAACTTCGCAAAGCCGAAAAGGAATATTTTGAGCAAACTTTAAAAGAACAAATTGCCCAAATTTATTACTCATCCTTAATTGCAAACGAGGCTGTTAGAATTAGCAATCACGATTTTTCAATTTCGGACACAATGCTTGCTATTGCAAAAGCTCGTTTTAACGAAGGAATTATCGATTCGTTTGTGTTTAATCAAGCACAAATAAATTTTAACAATTCTTTTGAGAAGTTGGAAAATAGTTTACAATATAAAACCGAAAGTCTAAATAGCTTAAAAAAATTTTTAGGACTTAAATTGGATGAAAAAATTGAATTAACCGAAAATGCATCTTCAAATGAGAAACAAATTCAAACCGAAATGTTTTTATCCAAAAGTAAATTTGCAGAGTTAAATAGATTGCAATTTGATATTTCCAAAATTGAAGTTAGTAAAGCAAAATCGCAATTTTATCCCAAAATTGAAGTAATTCACTATTTTGGAGGCAGTCAATATCAAGACGAATTTAAAATAAATCCCGCAGAATGGAATCCAAATCAATACACAGCTCTTTCTATTTCGGTTCCAATTTTTACTGGATTTATGAGCAAATCGCAATATGATGTGGCAATTATTGAAAGACAAATTGCAGAACAAAGCTATAAAGATGAACTGCAAAAATCAGAACTTGAAGACTTAAACCTAACCTCGGCTTATTTATCTTCACTAAAAATTGCTGAAACAAGCAAAAATACGTTCATAATTTCACAAGAAAACGTAAAATTGGCAAAACAAAAGTACGTTCAAGGAATTTTTGGATTGGATGATTACTTAAGGGTATTTGACGATTACTTAATTGCCGAAAATAAATATCTCAATAATTTATCCAATTACTTAATAAAAAAAGCAACAATTGATGCGAGAAAAGAATGAAAATGAAAAAGAATAAGTTTTTAATTAGTTTAATTTTGCTCTTTGCTTTTATCGGTTGTGGAAAGCAAACAAGCACAACTCCAATTAGAAAAGACATTATAGATATAGTATTTGCAAGCGGAAATATACAAACCGAGGATGAATATTATGTTACCGCCCAATCGGAAGGATATTTGGTAAAATCGTTTGTTGAAGAAGGTGATACGGTTAAAAAAGGCGAATTTCTTTTTCAAATTGATGACGAAACTCAAAAAGTGCAGCTCGAAAGCTCAATTGCTACCTTCAATTATGCAACTAATAATAAAAATCCAAATTCGGAAATTTTTAAGCAACTAAATGCTCAAAAAATGCAGACAAAAAATAAACTTGTAAAAGATTCGCTCGATTTTAAGAGATACGAAAATTTAATAAAAACCAAAGCTGTTTCGCTTGTCGATTTTGAACGAGCAAAACTCAATTTTGAAAACTCAAAACAGACGTTAATTTCACTCGAAAACGAAATAAATGATTTAAAAAACAATCTTAATTTGGAATATCTTAAAGCAAAATCAAATTTAGTTGCTCAGCAAAATACAAATTCGTTTTATAAACCAACAAGTTTAGTTGATGGAATTGTTCTTCAAATATTAAAAGAAAATGGGGAGCTGGTACGACGTGGTGAAACAATTGCTAAAATTGGGTCTGGCAATTTTATTGCAAAATTGTTTGTTTCAGAAGATGACATAAATTTAATAAAAATCGGTCAGGATGTTTTTATTGAACTAAATACCGAAAAAAGCAAATCGTATAAAGGAAAAATTACAAAAGTGCTTCCACAATTTGACTCAAAAGAGCAATCTTTTTTGGTTGAAGCAAGGTTTGTTGATGCAACTAATTTGCTTAAATCGGGAACACAGCTTCAGGCAAATATAGTTGTTGGAAAAAAGGAAAATGCTTTAGTTATTCCATCTGCCTACATAATAAATGATAATTATGTTTTTGAAAAAGGGAATGACGAAAAAAAGAGAATCGAAATTGGAATAAAAACACCAGATTGGACAGAAGTTCTTGATGGAATTTATGAAAACTCTATCCTTGTTTTACAAAACTAAACTATTATGAAAACTTCAATAAATAAAAAAATAGCTTGGGTACATCTTACTTCCAAAATTTGGCAAACAGTAGTTGCCGTTTTGGGCGTTACTTTTGGCGTTTCGATGTATATTTTTATGAATAGTTTTATGAATGGCGTAAATAAAACGCAAGACGATTTGGCTTTTAGCACTTTAGCTCATATCAGAATTTATAACGATGGAAATAATAGTAGCTTTAATCCCGCCGAAAGCAATTTTCAAAAGGTGCAAACTGTTTACAGCATTCGTAATCATAAAAATATTCAATACACCGATGGAATTAAAAACACAGCTAAAATAATTGATTTACTAAAACAGCAAGATGAAATTGAGTGTTTTACTCGTCAACTAAACTTTAGCGTCTTTTTCCGAAATGGTTCAAAAAAAATTAACGGATTAGTTTCGGGTGTTGAAGTTGAAAACGAAAATAAACTTTTCGGAAATACAAAAAACATTGTAAGTGGCGATTGGAATAAGCTAAATTTTCAAAAATCGGGAATTGTTTTAGGAAAAGTGCTTGCTGATAATTTGGGAGTTGAAATAAACGACAACGTAAATGTGCTTACTTCGGATGGAATTTCGAAAAATTATGTTGTTGTTGGCATTCTTCAAACATCAATTAAAGAAGTGGACAAATCAAAAGCATACATTAATATTGTTGCTGCACGACAACTGCTAAACAAAAATTTTGATTTTGCGAGTGATGTTCTAATTAATATTAAAAATAGAGATAAAACCGAGTCGCTTGTAAATAAATTGAATCCAGCCATCAATTTTCAAGTTGAATCGTGGCAAACTGCAAACGAGCAATTAGTGGCAACCTCCGAGCTGCGTAACATAATTGCCGTTGCAGTTTCTTTAACAATTTTGCTGGTTGCCGGTTTTGGAATTTATAACATTATGAATATGACTATAAATGAAAAAATTAAGGAAATTGCTATTCTTAAAGCAATGGGATTTTCTGGAAGCGATGTAAAAAGCATTTTTCTTTTACACTCGGCAGCAATCGGTTTGGTTGGAAGTTTTTTTGGAGTGATTTTAGGCTATCAAATTTCTAATTTGGTTAACAAAGTGCCTTTTGAAATTGCTGGATTAACTACTTTGCCAATATTTTATAAACCATCCGATTTTTTATTTGCAGCATTTTTTGGAATTATAACAACATTAGTTGCGGGATATTTGCCTTCGCTAAAAGCATCTAAAATTGACCCAGTAATAATAATACGTGGATAAAAATGGAAAACACAGCATTAAAAGTTAAAAACTTAATAAAATATTTTTACGATCCAACAACTTTTCAAGTAATAAAAGGTGTTACTTTTGACGTAAAAAAAGGCGAATTTCTTTCAATTATTGGAAAATCGGGCTCGGGTAAATCAACTTTGCTTTATGTTCTTTCAACAATGGATACAGATTATGAAGGAACGTTAGAAATAAACAACAATATATTAACTGGAAAATCGCAAAATCACCTTGCAGCTTTCCGAAATGAAAATATTGGTTTCGTTTTTCAATTCCACTATTTATTGCAAGAATTTACTTCGTTGGAAAATGTTATGTTGCCTGCGCTTAAACTTGGTAAATTATCCAAAAGTGAAATTGAGCATAATGCTTACGAAAGCTTAAAAAAACTCGATTTGCACGACCAAGCGTTAAAGAAAACAAATAAACTTTCTGGCGGACAGCAACAACGTGTTGCAATTGCACGTGCTTTAATTAATAATCCTTCAATTATTATGGGCGATGAACCAACAGGAAACCTCGATTCTAAAAATTCGCAAGCAGTTCAAGAAATACTAAAAGAACTTGCCAAAACCTATAATCAGACTATTATTTGCGTTACTCACGATAATAATTTTGCAAACAATAGCGATAGAATTATAGAAATGAGCGATGGACTGATTTTAGCATAAACGTAAAAACGAAACTACTTCTATTCAAAAAGCCAAACATTCTCTTTGCATAAGACAAATTTTCTATTTAATTTTTGCAAAGATATTTATATAAAGAGGTTAATGAATTAATCTACCTTGCTTACCCCAAATTATTAACCGAAAATTATGTGAATAAATTTTATGATTGTTAGCTATTTTAATAAAAAAATGAGGTTAAATTATGAAAAAGACATTATTACTAATTCCTATTATACTTTTAATTGTTTCTTGTAATTCCGGCTCTTTTCCCGTTGAACCCAAAGAAAAAGAAATAGAAAGAGTGTTTACTAAAAATATTGAACGAATATATTCCAGTAATTTTGAAAGTAATTTAATTTTTAAGGCAGAATCTATTTACCCAAATCGCGATAGTGTTCTTGCAACTGTTTCGCCTTTTTTTCCTCAATCCTCAATTCCAGATTCAAATTTGTGGTTTCATGACTCCTTTGATGGAATTTTAATCCCTTTTGCAATTACTGCAGAATCTATTTTATATTATAGCAATTTAATTGACTCAATGTCGGTAAATAATGGTTATAACTTTTTTCTTAAAGCAAATTTTAAATATATAGCGGAAATAGAGTTTAAAACTTCTTATACTTTTGTAGGAAAAAATCCACAAACAGATGAATCATTGCCATCAATTTCGTTTGAACGTGTTTATGTTGTTGATATGACGTTAGATTGGGACAATTATTGTGGCATTGACTGTGCAATGTGGATTTCGCACAAAAGAATTGTAGTATTTGATGAATTTGGGAATCTTTTAAATATCTTTTATGATTGCCCGTTTCCTGTTATGGTTTCATAAAAATAGGTCTTTTTCAAACCTAATATGATATTAGAGATAACTGTTAAAAGGTGAATCTTCGAACAAATGCTAAAAGCATAAAGAAGCAAAAAAATTCTCTTTGCATGAGACTCTTTTTATGTTTAGTTTTTGCCAAATTATTTAGGTAAGAGTGGAGCAATGCTAAAAGTAAATGTTAAACAGAGCTTACCCAAAATGATGTAAAAGTGACAATTTTAGTGTCGCAAGAGTTTCTAAAACACTAGCTATTAGTTGTTATTTAACAAATAGTAAAGCATAATACAGTTTAGAAAAGAATCATGTCGTTTTGTTTGCTTTAATATTTTAATAATTTTAAGGGTCGTATAGGTGAAAAAATGAAAATTAAATTAGTTTTATTTGTGTTATGCGTTTTTGTTGGTTCATTAAAAGGACAAGAGTTTATTCTTTTTGACGAATTAAATTCTCCTCTAAATTCCAATTATTTGTTAAGTTTAGCAATTGACACGACAAATGGCTCAACAAATGATGTTTATGTTGGAAATAAATATATTTACAAATATGATGGTTCTTGGAAGTTATTCGATAGTTTGAAAATTGATAGTTTGTCATATTCAATTAGAGATATTGCAATTTCGCCAAATGGAACAATTTGGACTAGTCTCTCTGGTGACTTTTTTCAAGGAAAGGTTGTCTCGTTTTTCGATTCAAAAATGAATGTGTTGGATTATCAATTTGGTTTATGTGATCCAACTTACATATATGTTGAAAATGACACAACGTTATATTTTTCATTGCTAAATGCGTGGCCTCATCAACAAGGCGAAGATTTAATTGGGATTTATGAAAATGATTCCATTAAAACTGTTTTAGGCAATTATTATTGGTGGTTGGGAGAAGTGGTTCCAGTTTCTAATGATACTTTGCTGTTTTCTTCTGGTTTGGGAATTGTAAGATTTTATGGAAATGAAACAAAATTAATCTATTCCGAAGATAATCTTGCTAAATTAAAAAAGATAAAAGATGAAATATTTCTATTTGGAAAATCTCTTTTAAAATACAAAAATGGGAGTTTTATTTACTACACAAATGTTGATACACTATTAAACAATAATTCTTTAACTATAACCTCTTTTACCATTGATAATAAAGGTGTCTATTGGATTGGAACTGATAAAGGAAGTCTTATAAAGTATGGAATTGATTATGAAATTTACAGTTTAGCAAATTCACCAATTTATGATTTATCAATAGATAAAAATGGCAACAAATGGTTTTTAAGTAATGAAGGTTGTTACATATTCAACGAAGACAAAATTGTGAGTACAAAAAAAGAACCAACTGAAATTTTTTCGTATAATTTGCTACAAAACTATCCAAATCCATTTAATCCAAGTACGGTAATAAAATATCAAATACCAGCAAATGCGAAAAGTGAAATGCCAAATGTGAAACTTGTTGTGTATGACATTCTTGGAAACGAAATTGCAACTTTGGTAAACGAAAAACAAGCTTCTGGCAATTACGAAGTTAAATTTGATGCTTCTAATTTATCAAGCGGAGTTTATATTTACAAATTACAAAGTAATGGTTTTATATCTGCAAAAAAAATGATGTTTTTGAAATAATACTAATTAATTGAATTCACAAATAAAGCCATCTGGAAGCAATTTCTGGATGGCTTTTTATTTTAACGTCCTTATTCTTTAAAGCTTTATTTAAAATTTCGATTATTAAATATAAATTGCTCGTCTAACTAAAAGGTGAAGCTTTTTATAAACATAAAAACCTTCCTGGATTTAAAAGGAAGCAATTTATATATATAAATTGCTCGCCTAACTAAAAAGTTGAGCATTTTATAAACATAAAAACCTTCCTGGATTCGAAAGGGAGCATTTTATAAATATAAATTGCTCGCCCTATCAAAAAGTGGAGGTTTGAGCAAATACAAAAGCATAAAGAAGCAAAACATTCTTTTTGCATAAGACAAATTTTCTGTTTAATTTTTGTTAAGATATTTATAGTAAATGAGGTTAATTAATTACTCTACCTTACTTACCCCCAATTATTAACCGAAAATTATGTGAAAAAAAATGTGGAACGTAATACTGCATGAATTTGCTGTATAGTTAGCTGCTTAACGAATAAAATAATTAAATCTTATATTTAAACGAAAGATTTTTATAGGTTGTAATATGAAGCAGAAATTAGTAATAGATAATTTAGAAATTGTTGTCTTTCAGCAAAATGAAAGCGATTATATTTCGCTCACCGATATTGCAAAAGCAAAAAATCCTGATGAGCCGCGCTTTGCCATTATCAAATGGATGTCAACCAAGTTTTCAATGGAATTTCTAGGGTTGTGGGAGCAATTGCATAACAAAGATTTTAACCGTACCGAATTCGACACGTTTAAATATCAGGCTGGTTCTAACAGTTTTACAATGAGTCCCGACAAATGGATTAAGACAACAAATGCCATTGGCATTATATCAAAATCTGGCAGATATGGTGGTGGTACTTTTGCACACAAAGACATTGCGTTTGAGTTTGCATCTTGGATTTCAGCTGAGTTTAAATTGTATTTAATCAAAGAATTTCAGCGATTAAAGGAAGAGGAAAATCTAAGATTACAATTAGGATGGGATGTAAAAAGGCAATTGACTAAAATTAACTATAAAATTCATACTGAAAGTATAAAAAAGAACCTAATTCCTGCAACTATTTCTTCTAAAGAAACCAATATCATTTATGCTTCCGAAGCTGATGTGCTCAACAAGGCACTTTTTGGCTATTCGGCTAAGGAGTGGAGAGACGAAAACCCCATTTTAGAAGGAAATGTAAGAGATTATGCTAATGTAGAGCAATTGGTCTGTTTGGCAAACTTAGAAGTGCTCAATGCAAGATTTATAGACGAAGGGAAAATTCAATCCGAACGATTGGTATTGCTAAACAAAATAGCTATCAACCAATTGGAATTGTTGATAGGAAATAAAAACATTAAAAAGATGAAAGAATAATGGCATTTTTATATGATATATTGTTTCAAGAGTTTTGTCGATGCCCTTATCAAAATGCAACATTTTGTTGCCGATTAAAAGATAGTTATACCTTATGAAAAAAAATATATTACTTTGTTTTATAATACCTCTTTTGATAATCAATCTCTCATGCACAGCAATTGATACTTCAAAATTAACACAAGAAGAGTTGCTGCTACTTTCGTATAAAGAAAAATCGGTTGATTATTTGAATGTTTTTTTTGAGAGGTGGCAAAAGGAAATTCCTAGCACAAAAAATATTGACCAACTGTCTGAAGATGAGAAAATAATTTATGAAATATTTCAAAATACTTTTAATCCAGTTGAAAAAAATTTTTATACTCCAAATCAAAATGCTGATTTTGATGATATAGTTCCTGTAACAACTCCAGAATACAATGAATATATTAACCACTACATGATTGTCCAAAATAGAATAAGTTATAAGTTTGTAGATAGTCTTATATTCTGGGACGATTTTGATACTAATACAAACGACACGATTAAAGTAGAAACAAAACACGGCATAATTGAGGATTTTAGACCAAAATTGCCTTTTACATCCAAAATTGTATATTTAAATAAAAAGTATAATGATATTTTAAAAAATTTTTATACTAATCCTATCAAAGAACAGGACAGTAAGGCAAGGTTTTTGTGGAACGCAGTTCTAATAACACCTAGTAGGGGGTTTTTCAGTTATCCCACTATAGATATTGAAATAAAACCAACATGCACAGAAGCTATAATATATTTGAATTTTGCGTTTGGTGGTAGCAAAGCAATAATAGAAAAGAAAAATGGCGAATGGAAAATCACAAATATTAGAACTATCTGGATTGAGTAATGTTGTATAACAAGAAAATACTTATAACTAACTTTTAAGAGCTAAAAAAAGGATCTTTATTTTCAAGGCAAATATGAATCTAATAAAAATAGTAATTCTATCATTTTTAATTAACTCTGTTGTTTTTAGTCCAACCTTAAGCCCCTAATTTTACATTTCCTTAACCAGCAAAGCAACATTTTCAATGTGAAATGTATGCGGAAACATATCAACTGGAGTAATTTTGATCAGTTTATAGCCAGCTTCTGCAAGTAGTTTTATATCGCGAGCTTGTGTTGCGGGATTGCAGCTAACGTAAACTATTTTGGGAGCCGAAAGAGTTATTAAATCCTTCACCGTTTTGGGGTTCATTCCCGCTCTTGGAGGATCGAGCAAAATTACATCTGGCTTTGGAATTGATTTTTGTTCCAAAATAGGAATAAATGACTTATCCAAATCTGCTTGAATGTGAGTAACGTTTGTAATATTGTTCAATTTATTGTTGTTTTTTGCATCTTTTACGGCACTTTCAACTGTTTCAAAGGCAAAAACTTGCTTTGCTTTTTCCGAAACAAAAATTGAGATTGTTCCCGCACCCGAATATAAATCGTAAAGAATTTCGTCGCCTTTTAAGTCGGCATAATCCAAAGCAATTTGATATAAAGTTGCTGCTTGTGTTGTGTTTGTTTGAAAAAACGAATTGGCACTAATTCTAAATTTATATTTTCCAATGTTATCGTAAATAAATCCGTCGCCAAAATAATTAATTTCAAAATCACCAAAAGCCGTTTGACCTTTTTTGTCATTAATATTGTTAACAATTGTAGTAATATTTGGTATTAAATTTACCAACTGTTCGGAATATTCCTTCATCCAAACATCATTTTGGGCAGAAGTGACAATATTTACCATCAAATTATCAGTGTTTGAGGCTTGTTTAATAATTAAATATCTAAGATAGCCTTCGTGCTTTTTTGTTGAATAAATGGACGCATTTTTAGATTTGAAAAAATCACGAGTAAAATTGATGATTTTATTGCTTTCTTCCGATTGCAAAAAGCACTCTTTTATATCGATAACTTTATCAAAAATTCGTGGAATGTGAAGTCCGAGAGCAAAATTTTGACTTAATAAATCGTTGCTTAATCCAATTTCTTCTTTTGTGAGCCAGCGTTTATCGGCAAACGAAAACTCCATTTTATTGCGATAAAAAAAGACTTTTTCAGAAGGAACAATTGGCTCCATTTTGAAGTTTTCAAATCCACCAAGTCTTTCAAAAATATCATAAACTTGTTGTTCTTTATATTTTGTTTGAACTTCGTATTTTAAGTCTTGCTGTTTACAACCGCCACAAATTCCAAAATAGCTACATTTTGCAACTGTTCTATCGTTTGATTCAACTAAAATCTCTTCAATTTTTGCTTCGGCAAATGAGCTTTTTTTCTTTAAAATATGAGCTTTTACTTTATCGCCAGGATATGAACCATTTACAAAAACGACAAAATTATGACCGTCTTCAAAAGGAATTTTTGCCAATCCTTTTCCTTCAAATGCATAGCCTTCTATATCTAATTCTAAAATATCACCTTTTTTCATTGTTCAAATCCTTAATCATAAATTTCTAAATATATATTGCCAAATTGGGCTAAAAATTGTTTTTGTGTAAATTTTGTAATCCCAAAATTTGTTATTTCTGTTTTTTTAGAATTAACGAATAAAATCCGATAAAATCTTTTGCCCCTTCTTTTAAGTAGGCTTTTGCTTCGTGACTAATCATATTAATCAATTTTTTGTAATACGATTTTTCATTTTCGGCTAAATCTCTAACCGATTTTTTAAGCTCAAACAGATTTTTTGTGTAATATTCGTCAAGTGTAAATGATAAATCTTTAATTTCAATTACTTCAAAATTTCTTTCAATATAATAATTTTCAATTTGGCTTGATAAAAGCGGCTCTTGTTCAGATGAGTCGTAAATATCCTGTACAAATGGCGGAATATCTTCTCTTAAATTAACAACTTCGCCAACGCACAAAATTCCTTCGGGTTTAAGAATTCGTTTAATCTCTTTTACAATTTTGTTTCTTCTGGGATTTGAAATTCCGCCTTGCGTATAAACAACATCAAATGTGGAATCTTCGAAATCGGTAAATTCATAATCCATTAATCGCACGTTAAATCGTTTATCGCTACCCAAAAGCAATCTTGAATTTAGAAGCGAGTTATAGTCTTCAACTATTAATTCAGCTTTTTGATTTGATTCTTCGGCAAATAATTTTACAATTTCCTCGCTCGATGAACCCATTGTTAGTGTATATTTTCCTGCTAAATCCACCTTGCGACGTACAAATCTGATTTGGTTATCTAAACCAGGAAGAAATATGTTTGTTTTGTTTTCCATTTTACTATTCTATTTTTTTGAGATGCAAATATACTTAAAAAGGATAGAAGTAAGAAACGAGACGTGAAAAGCGAGAGGAAAGACGTGAGATGGAAGACGTGAGAAGTGAAATGAAAGATGCAAGATATGAAACTGATTTTTATTATAAATTACTTTTATTATTTTGAGTTTAATAAAATTAAATTTTGCTAACAATTAAAATAACTGCTTATGAAAATACTATTGGTTTACAACTCCTTTGCTGGTCATGGACGAGCAAAAAAAATGCTTCCTCAAGTTGAAGGTTTTTTCAACAAATATAAAATTGATTTTGACTTAGCTTTAACAGATTATCCCGAACATGGTGTTGAAATTGTTGGCAATGCCGATTTTTCAAAATACGATGGAGTTGTGGCTGCTGGTGGCGATGGAACTTTGTTTGAAGTAATAAATGGTTATTACAAAAACACATCCGAAAAAAGAATTCCAATTGGTGTAATACCGATAGGCACAGGAAATGCTTTTGCACGCGATCTTAAATTAGACAACAATAATGTTGAAATAGCAATTGAAACGATTAGCAAACAGAAATTGCGAAAAGTTGATGTTGGACATTTTTTCACGCATGGTCAAAATTATTATTTTCTAAACATTATTGGCGCTGGTTTTGTTGTTGATGCAAATAAAACAGCTCAAAAATTTAAATTGTTCGGAAATTTTTCATACATAATTGGCGTTCTTTATAGAATTCTTGTTTTAAAATTTACTAATCTTAAACTGGAAATTGATGGTAAATTGTTAGAAGTTGAATCTACATTTATAGAAATTTCTAATACACGCTATACAGGGGCCGATTTTTTAATGGCTCCAAATGCTCAAATTGACGATGGTCTTTTAGATATTACGTTAGTTAAAAAGATTAGCCGAATAAATTTGGTAAAAGGTTTATTCAAAATATTTACTGGCGAACACATTCATCTTGCCGAGATTGATACGTTTAAAGCAAAACATATTAAAATTGAATCGGATGAACCCAAAGTTTTAACACCTGATGGCGAGTTAGTTGGAATAACTCCAGTAGAAATAACTTGTTTAAAACACGCAATTGAGGTTTTTTGGAAATGAAAGAAATCCGCTCTCTTATTCTATGGATTTTACTATTTCCATATTTTATTTTTTTCTTAATTTTTGCAATTGTCGTCTCATATATTTTTATTCCCCAAAAGTATAATCCTTGGCTACAGTGGTTATTGCGATTCATGTTTAAAATAATGTTTGTTAAAGTCTCTGTTGATGGGCTCGAAAATATTGTTCCAAACAAAACGTATCTGTATATGGCAAATCACGTTTCGCTTTTTGATATTCCGTTGTTAGGTGGTTTTATTCCAGGATATGCACGAGGTGTTGAGGCTGATAGACAGCACGCTTGGCCACTTTACGGACGGGCAATGAGTCGACTTGGAAATATTCCAATTAACAGAAAAAACATTTTTAGCTCATTAAACAGCATTGATAAAACAGCATCTATTATTACTGAGGGGAAATCAATGATAATTTTACCCGAAGGACACAGAACAATGGACGGCGAGCTTCGGGAATTTAAGTCATTTCCATTTCTTTTGGCAAAAAAAGTTGAGGTTGAAATTATTCCAATTGGATTATCTGGTTTGTTTACGTTAAAAAACAAAAACTCATGGATAATCAATCCAAATAAATTAAAAATCAGATTTGGAAAGCCAATAAGAGTTGAGACAATTAAAGAATTTACAACAAAAGAATTACGAGATAAAGTAAGGGATGAAATTAAGTCTTTGATAGAATTTTAGAGGACGATAATTCGTCCTCTTAATATCTAAATTGTTTTTACTGCTTTTCTAAAATTTCTTTCAGATTTGTCAATCCACCGCTTAAATCTTTTCCAAGTTCTTCTTCCATGTTTACAAAAAGGAGCATTAAATTCATTGGATAAGGCATTTCGCCATCAAAAGCCCATTGAACAGAAGTTGTGTTTGAATCTACGGAATTAAAAATCATATAAGCTGGCGAAGTTGATTCAAATGGCTCAAGAAACCTTAATTCGTAATCAATTCTGTTTCCTTCATCAATTGCAATAATTTCTTGTTCGCCTTTGCCAACATCTGGATTTTCGCTTTCCCATGCGGAAACAAATCCAACTGTGCCATCAACGCCTTTAAATTCTTTTTTCATGTTTAAGTCAATTTTTGACCAAACACTAAAATTATCCTGATTTTTCAAAAGTTTTGTATAATCATAAACTTCTGATTTTGGCTTGTTTATTTTAACTTCGCGAACCACTAAAAATTCGCTTGGAACAAATGCAGCCACAACAAGTACCGCAACAATTAACAACAAAACGAATATTGCTATATATTTTATTACTTTCACTTTTACTCCATTTATTTATTGGGATTAAATTGCTTTATGAAGATATAATATTTTTCAAATAAAATCTACTGATGTTAGAAATAAGATATTAGAGGTTAGATTTGAGATTTAAAACAGAAGAGGTTAATCGGGAGAGGTAAGATGAAAGAGGTGAAAAGTGAATATTTAATTTTTTTCTATTAAGCAGTTTAACTTTTTGTTAGTGAATAAAGATGTGTGTTTTCTAATTCACTTTTAAGTTTGAAACCAAATTTTTTCATCAGAGCAATTGATTTTACGTTTTGCGAATCAACTTCGCCGTTAATTTCGAGTAATTGCAAATTAGAAAAGCCAAATTCAATCACTTTGGGAATTACTTCTTGCATTACACCAAATCCTTGATATTCTGGAAGCAGTTCAAATCCAATTTCTGCTGTTTTTTCAACCTCTGAAATTTGCCAAAGTGTTATTGTTCCAACAATTTTATTTTTTCTTTTGTCACAAATTCCCCAATAAACAACTTCGTTTTTTGAAATTCCGGCATCAATTTTTGCAATAAATTGCATAGCATCATCAAGTGATTTTGCTAGCGGTCTATCAAGAAATTTTGCAATCGATTTGTTCGATCTAATTTCAAATATAGTTTCAGCATCATCGCTATTTAATCTGCGAAGTAAATAGTTTTGGGTTTCTATTTGTGGAAATGGATTTAAATTGATGCACATAATAATATTTCCCTTCCGCTAATTTCCAAGATATTTTGGTAACCAAAGCACCAATTCTGGATAAATTATTAATATTATTAATCCAACAAGCTGAATAATAACATAGGGAATAACGCCTTTGTAAATGTGTTTTGTTGTAACACCCTCTGGAGCAACGCCTTTTAAGAAGAAAAGAGCAAATCCGAATGGTGGCGTTAAGAAAGATGTTTGCAAATTAACTGCAATTAAAATTCCAATCCAAAGTAAATCAACATTTAAATGAACAAAAATTGGAGCAACAACAGGAACTATTATGAACACAATTTCTATAAAGTCGATAAAGAATCCCGCAACAAAAATTAAAAGCATTACAATTATTAGAAAATGATGTGGCTCAATATTGTTGGATAAAATTAAATTTGTTAAAATAATATCACCGCTCATTCCACGAAACACCAAGCCAAAAGCTGCCGCTCCGATTAAAATCAGAAAAGTCATGCTTGTTAAAGTTGTTGTTCTAATCATAACTTCATTAAAAATGCTTTTGCTAAATCTTCCTCTTATAACTGTTAAAAATGTAGCTCCAAAAGCGCCAACGGCAGCGGCTTCAGTTGGAGAAGCAATTCCAGCAAAGATGGAACCAAGTACTGCAGTAATTAGGAATAGCGGAGCGATAAATGCAGTAGCAATTTTTTTTAATTTATTAGATTTTTGAAAATTTAATAAATCCTCTTTTGGCATTGCCGGAGCCAGTTTGGGCTTAACTATTGCAATAATTATTATCCAAATTAAATAAAGCAAAACCAACAAGAAACCAGGAATTACTGCTCCGACAAACAACTCGCCAACTGAAATATTTAAAACACTTCCGAGTAAAACAAGCACAATACTTGGAGGAATTATTTGCCCCAAAGTTCCAGAAGCAGAAATTATTCCAGTAGCAACTTCGGGACTGTAGCCTTTTTTTAACATTGTTGGAAGAGTTAAAACGCCCATTGTTACAACGGTTGCTCCAACAATTCCAGTAGCCGCGGCGAGCAAAGCACCTACAATAAGCACAGAAATTGCCATTCCGCCACGGAGTTTTCCAAAAAGCAGCGCCATTGTTTCCAAAAGCTCTTCTGCCAATCCAGATTTTTCAAACATTACTCCCATATAAATAAAAAGAGGAACAGCTAACAAAATATAGTTATTCATAATTCCCCAAATTCTCATTGGAAGTAGATTAAAAAAGTTTAATCCAAAAGTTGCCAAACCAAAAATTAACGAAACTCCACCCAAAGTAAACGCTACGGGAAATCCCGCCATGAGCATAACAAGAACAACTCCAAAAAAGATTAGTGGTAAATATTCCATTATAATGCCTCGTTGTTATTGTTGGTGATAGTGAGTAGTGATTTAAATAACAGCGAAATTCCTTGTAATAATAAAAAGAAAAACGAAAGTGGAATAAAAGATTTTAAAATGTAACGCATTGGAAGTCCACCAGGGTCTGGTGATGATTCATTTAATAGAATTGAGTTTTCGACATAATTAATAGAAGTATAAATAACAACCAATACGAAAGGAATTAAGAAAATTAGAGTTCCAAAAAAATCAATCCACGCTTTTTGTTTTTGGCTAAACCTTGAGTAGAACAAATCGACACGAACGTGTTCGTTTTTCAGAAGTGCGTATGGAACGCCCATTAAAAACGAAACTGCAAAAATATGCCATTCCAATTCTTGCATTCCAACACTTGAAATATTAAAAGCGTATCTTAGAATAACATCATAAACAACGACTAAAACCATAACTGTTGTGAGCCAAGCAAAATATTTGCCCATAATTTCATTGGTTTTGTTTACAAATCGAATATAACTACTTAGTGCTTTCATTCTCCTTTTCCTTTTCCAGAACTTCAAAATATTTTTTAATCAACGCTTCGTAATCCTTTGAATAGCCTTCGTTCATCAACTTCATCAACTCTTCTTTTATTTTGCTCTTTTCCGAATTCAATTTTAATTCACTTGGCGACTTACCTGTTATTTGGTTTCCACTTTTTGATTCTCTGTTTTTTTCAAAATCTCTTTCGTTTATTGACCTTTGTGCATCTAACAATTTTGACAGAATTTTTTCTTGGCTTTGAACAAGCTTATCATCAATTTTACTTGTGTTCATATTTGAAACTACTTCTTTCATTTCTTCTAATAGTTTTTCAAGATTTGATGTTAGTGTTTTTGATTCGCCTTTTTCTTTCGTTTCTTTATTTAGTTGCTCAAGCGATTTTCTAACCATTTCTTGTTGCTGAGCAAGACGTTGCATTCCAGCTTGTTGTTGTGGAGTAAGCTCGCCGTTATTAAGCTGTTGAGTCATTTTATTAATATTCATTTGCTGTTGTGCCATTTGTTGCATTTGCTGCATCATTGACATCATTCCGCCCCCTTGCCCACCACCATTCATCATTTGTTCCATATTACCTTTCATCATTGTGGCGGCTTCGTTCAAGTATTTCATTGCACCTGTTTGTCCTGGCAAAGCCATTGAATTATTGCCAGTTTGCATTGATTGCATTGCGTTGTTCATTTCACGTTTTGCATTGCCGAGTGCTTTTCCCATTTCTGGAGAAATTGCAAAAGTTTTTTGAGAAAGGTCTGAAAGACTTTTTAAAGTTTTATCCAAACCATCCGAAATTTCCTTTTGCTTTTGTATTTTTTTAGTCATTTGCTCGCTGCTGGATTGCCCTTTTTCCATGCTATTTTTTAACGCTTCTTCCTCTTTGGATAATGAAAGCAGATTATTTACGCCTTTCATCATTTCAAATAATACTTCCATTTGATTTTGCTGTTGCATTTGTTGCTGCATTTGTCCCATTTGGCTTTTCATATTTTCCATGTTTTTGGAAAGCTTTTGCATTTGGTTCATCGCTTCGGACTTTTTATTTTCTTCAAGCATTTCTTTCATTTGTTCAGTTAGTTCTTCATTTTTTTGCGATTCCATTTCTTTCTGAAGACTGTCCATTTTTTTATTTGGCATCTCTTTAAATTCGCTCATTTTTTCTTTAAGATTTTGCATCTCTTTTTTGAGTTGTTCCAACTGTTCAGAAATACTTTTTTCCTTGTTTGCCAATTCATCTTTTTTTGCTTCGTCAGAAAGATTGCTTTTTTCCGTTTCTTTTTTCAAATCATCAATTTCTTTTTGAAGCGATTCGGTGCGTTTTATTACCTCATCCAATTTTTGTTCTATTTGAATTCGCTTTAGCAAATTAACTGTTCGCTCAATACTTTTCTTAAACATCTCTTCGTCAAACTGCATATTGTCTAATGATTGCTGAGCTTTATCGCGATTCATTGCCTGCATTTGTTTTTGCATTTGCTCCAATGCTTTTTTCATTTCATCGCTGTTCATTTCATCCATTAACTTTTGCAATTCGTTATATTTTTGCAAAGTCTCTTTTGAAAGAAGATTGTTTTCTTCCAAATTTTGTTTTGTTTCTTCAATTTTTTTCTGAGCTTCTTTTATATCGTTTTGAAGTTTTTCAAATCGCTCAGCAGTTTGCTCTATTTTTTTCTTTTCATCCCAAGTAACTTCTTTATCGTCTTTCTTTAATTCGTTGCTTAATTTTTTCATGTCGTCTTTAAGTTTTTCGGCTTCTTTTAAGGTTTTTTCAATGTCTTTTTTAGCTTCATTTTGAACTTCGTCAACATCTTTAAATAACTCTTCCAAAGTTGGAACACGCAACTGAAATACTTTTGATTTTACCGATTTAGGTCCGCTTATATTGTCGTTATCAAACAACTCAAAATAAAAAGAAACAACATCACCAGCCGCTAACATTAAATTTGATAAATTCCAATTATAAAACACCTCTTGATTTACCAACTCATTGTTTATTGCTATTTGGGTTACCGAATACTTTTCATCAGTATTTCCAAAACTTGTGTTTGTTAACCTGTTATTTAACGTGAGTTTATTAAAACCGTAATCGTCTTTAATTTTCAAAACTGCCGATATCATTTCCGATTTTGTTAATTGAACATTTTCTTTTGGTTGCAAAACGTCAAGAACTGGAAACTCATCAAACTTGCTTATAATTTTATATTCTATTGGATTATCGTTGCTGTTTTTGAAAATATCGGTGATAATAATTTTGTAATTCAAATCACCTTTAACCGTAAAATATGCAATTCCTTCGTTTGAGTTAATCCGCAAATTTATCTTTGAACTGTCACTAAAATATAAAAATCCTTTTAGCAACTCCTTATTGGAAGCCACTTTTAACTCAACCGTACTTCCAACAATTGCTATTATATTTCCATTATCCTTTTGGATAACATTTTCTAACTTGGTGTAATTTGGTGAAATTATTGTTAATTCAAGTTCGCTAATAATAGGTTTATCCAAAACAATTATTGTGTAAATGCTACTTTTAACGTCATCAACTGCCACAAAATAGTCGGTTGTGTTTAAAATAGAGTTAATTGGATAAACAAAAACATTGCTGGAATCGGAAGTTAAACGCTTGGTTTCAAAGTTTTGATTTTCTGTATCCTTTATAAAAAGATTTACAAACTGTGGTTGCTCACCCAAAACTTCAATTTTAACAACCACATTTTCGCCTTTTGTAACAGTGGCATTTTGTGGTTCCACGTAAAGAATAAATTTATCGGCTATAATATATTCGTTTGAATAGTTTAGAATTCGTAGCGTTGAATTTCTTAGCGACGTAAACGAAACGAACAAAATTAGAAACAACACAATGGATAAAATCGAAATTATAGTTAGTATTTTTAATTTTGCAAACGAAACAACTGACGCAAAGTTAAAGCTATTTGTTTTTTCCAACTCAAAAATAATTGCCGCTGTTTTTAACTCGGATTTACTTCCGTCTTCATATAATTGAATTGTGTTGAGCAGTTTGTCGTGTATTTCCGAAAAATAATTGCCCACATCTTTTGCCAACAGATGAAAATCGCCCGACTTTAGTGGCTTAAATATTTTAAGTGCTGGAATTGCAACAAACCAAATTGCAGAAAACACAACAATTGCAATTCCAAAAAAGAAGAGAAAAGTCCGTTCAATTATTGAGTTTAAGCCAAACAATTCCAGAACAGGTAATATTAAATTAACAGATAATGCAATAATTGTAAGTAACAACAAGCCTTTTGTTAAATTAATTACACCATTCTTGCGATATAACTGGGTTAATCTATTTTTAAAATCAAATATTTTAGAATCAACTGTGTTCAAATTGTTTAATCTGTTAGTGAATAAATTACAATGTTTGTTCCAAACTTGAGTGCTTCCAAGCGCTTTTCGTCAGAATCGTTGTAAACATTTTTATCAACCCAACCATCACTTGGATTGCTTTCGAAAGTATAAAAAACCGATAATCTATTTTCGAGAAACAAGCCAAATCCTTTTGGTTGCTTGTTGTTGTGTTCGTGCGTTTTAGGCGGACCAAATTCAAAATTGAAAAAAGAATGATAAATTTTGTGACTAAACGGCAATTCTTGAAAATCTTGATTTGGAAAAATCTTTTTAAATTCGCGTCTAATTGCTTTATCAAGACCGTAATCATCATCAACGTAAATAAATCCACCATTTTCTAAATATATTTTAAGTCGCTCAACTTCTGTTTCGGAAAAAACAATATTTCCGTGACCAGTTATAAACAAAAAAGGATAATTAAAAATGTCGTTGCTGGAAGCCTCGACAAAAACATATTCTGAATTTACTTTAATTGTAGTTTCTTGTTTTATAAAATTTAATAAATTTACTTCCGCCGATGGGTCGTTGTACCAATCACCACCACCGTTATATTTTAAACGAGCTATCTGAAATCCACTTTTTGTTTGTGGAAACACGTTTGAACCAAGCAAAAACAGAACAAAAACTATTTTAAATAAATTTGCTTTCATAAATTGATGTGAACTTCTTTCCGTTTTAAAAATTAGATAATTTTTACTCGCAAAACACTTAGTAACTTTTTTAATCTGTTGTTTTCGTTTTTAATTGAAACTACAAAATTATTTAACTCTCTTCGTTTTCCATAATTTTTACGAAGATTATCAAAATGCTTAATTCTTTCTTCGCTTGTTAAATCAACACTTTTTCTTAAAAGTAAATCGTCATCTATTATTTTATACGATTTATAAAACAATTTTTGCAAAACTTGATTAAAATTTTCTGATTCGTCTATTTCAACTTTGTTTTCGGCTACTTCATCAAAAGTCGGTTGCCAAATAATTGGTTTCTTCAAATAACTTGATAACGCATCGTAGATGATTTTTGTTCCATTTATTTTTCCTTCAAACGAATAACCGGCGATATGTGGTGTTCCAATTTCAATTAATTTGAATAATTCAACATCAAAATTTGGTTCAGTTTCCCAAACATCTAAAACCGTGTGGATGTTGTTATTATTCTGCAATTTTTGTTTTAGCGATTTGTTGTCAACAACAGCTCCGCGCGAGGAATTTATCAATATTGCGTTTTCTTTAATTAATTTTAGATTTTCTGCATTTAAGAGATGAACTGTTTTATCAATTCCTTCCAAAATTAAAGGAACGTGAAAAGTAACAATATCACATTTTAGGGCTTCTTCGAGCTGTGAAAAGATGTTTTTATTACCAATTCTCTCCAAAGGCGGATCGTTTATAATTGCTTTCATTCCCAAGGCATTGGCTATTTTGACAACTTTTGTTCCAATATTACCAAAACCAACCACGCCAATACTCATTTTAGAAATATCATAATTGTGCTTATTTGCCAAATGCGAAATAGCCGAAAATACGTATTCGGCAACCGAAAACGAGTTACAACCCGCAGCACTTGAAAAATGAATTTTGTTTTTGTTTAGATACTCAACATCAACATGGTCGGTTCCAATTGTTGCTGTTCCAACAAAACCAACTTTAGTATTTTTAAGCAAGTTTTCATTTACTTTTGTGATTGAGCGAATAATTAAAGCATCGGTGTTTGTTAAATTTTCGTTCAAAATTTCGCGACCATTTTTAAATTTGACTTCGCCAAAAGTTTCAAATGCCTCTTGAGCTAAAACAATATTTTCATCAACAATAAGTTGCATTTTTAGTAATTCTCCAAATCGCGTTTGTGTGTAACCTTAAGTTCTCTTACGTCTATTTCCAATTCGTCATCTTCCCAATCATATTTTTTGTATAAATCAGTTTTTTTATAAAAATACGCTGTAAATATACCCATTAAAAATCCAAACAGATGAGATTCCCACGAAATGCCTTGTTTTGTTGGAAAAATTCCATAAGTCAATCCACCATAAATAAAAACAGTAAGCAGACTTAAAGTAATAGCTCGTTTATCTTTTCTAAAAATTCCACTAAAAAGAAGAAATGAAAACAATCCATAAACAACTCCACTTGCTCCAATATGATAGCTTTCGCGTGCAAAAATCCAGACTAACATATTTGTGAAAAGGTAGATTATTACCACAACTTTTTTGGAACTTGTTGGATAAAAATAGAAAATGGAAGCGCCTAAAACAACTAAAGGAATTACATTTGAGTAAAGGTGTTCCAAATTTGAGTGAATTAATGGGGCGGTAAAAATTCCAAACAAGCCAAAAATTTGTCGTGGAAAAACTCCAAATTGTATTAGATTTAAGTTAAAAATGTGGCTAAAAAGCTCAATTAGCGAAATAAATAAAGCAAAGAGAATCGGAAATTTAAGACTATTAATAAATTTCTTTTTCTCTTCTAACATATTAATAACTTTCGGGTTTGTTCAATTATAAAGAAAAATAATCCTTCATGTGAACAAAATAATTATCTTTCCAGCTTTTTCGATATTTTTTTCCTTCGCCTTCGGGTAGATTTTCGTGAAGCACAACTACTTTTGTTGAACTTCCTTGACCTTCAAAACTAACTGTTAGTATAGAATCTTCGTCACTTGCTAAAAAATCAGTTGTTCTCCAACTCATAACAATTTGTTTTGACATTATCATTTGTTTCACCTCGCCTGTTACATATCCATCAAGGGATGTAAAGCTGCTACCGACTTTTTTTTGAATATCAACATTACTGCGAGTAAAAGCAGAGTGTTCTTTGCTATCAAACCATGAATTATAAATAACTTTTGGTTCAACTGGCACCGTTATGGATAGTTTTATATTGTCTTTCATACAATTCTCCAAATTTTTATACCAATTTATTCATTCTATTCAACCTAAGCAAACAAAAGCTACATATTTTTGGAAAACGAGTTTAAAATCGCTTATTTTTTACGATAATTATTTATTCGTTAACAAAAATATAAATAAAATGAAAAAAGTAACTTTTTTAATTGCTGGTTTTTTAACTTTTGGATTATTTCTTAATAATCTAATTGCAGATGATATTAAAACTGAAATATCACAAGTTTTTGTGAATAACGTTTTGGTCGAAACTGCGCTTTCTTCCGATGTTATAATTGAACCAGCCGATAAAATAACGTTTGTTTTTGGAAAGGAATACAAATATTCCTCTTCTACTGGCTTATCGTTTTTGATTGATTTTAACAATGGTGAAATAAAAAAATCTATAAATGATAATAAAATTACCTTTGCTAATCTTAACGAAGGTGTATATTTGCTTAACGTTCAGGCTTATTTTGATGAAAATAACGAGATAATTCCAACAAACTTTAAGTTTATTGTTAGAAAGAACATTTCCGTTTTCAAAAAAGATGAGAAGTTTAGTCTAACACCATTGGCTTCATATATTCTCTTTTCTGTGTTATTACTTGAGTTAATAATAATTTTATACTTGCTTTTTATTAAAAATGGCAAAAAAATAGTTATTACTGAGCAAGAAGAGTATATAAATTTAGACCAAGCGTACTCTGTATTAAAAAAGAGCTATGCAGATTTAAACGATGCTAATAAATCGCTAAATTTTAACATAAAAAAAATGGAACGCATTATTGGCAATCTCGAAGATGCAAATGTTGAGTTGTTAAATCAAAAAGAAAGTCTTTTAATTAAGAAAAACCAATTAGAAGATTTACACATGCAAAAAGACGAATTATATGCTGTTGCAATTCACGATTTGAAAAATCCCGCCGCTGCAATGAAAGGTTTAATTCAACTGCTTGATGATTATGATTTAACAGCCCAAGAGCAACAAGAAATTATGGAAGGAATTGTTGCTTCGTCAGAAAGTATTTTTAAACTAACCGAGGAGCTTTCTTCTTCTATTTCTAGCAATTCTCAACAAAATTTAGTTACTCTTGAAGATGCTTCGCTTAAAAAAGTGATTGATACTGTTTTTACAATAAACAATGCTTATGCAAATAAAAAAGAAATTAGATTAATAAACCGTTCTTCTGCAACTTTGCCTAATTTTTATTTTGACCCAAATAAAATTAAAGAGGTTGTAGATAATCTTATAAATAATGCTATAAAATACGGACCAAAAAATACCGAAGTTATTTTAGAGGCATTTTTTACTAATTCAAAAGTAACCATTGAAGTTAGTGATAACGGTGTTGGAATTTCTGACCAAGACCTTAAAAAAATATTTACAAAAGGTGCCACTCTTTCGGCCAAACCAACTGGTGATGAAAGCAGTTCTGGTCTCGGTTTATGGATTGTAAAAAAGATAGTTGAAGCTCATAACGGTAAAGTTTGGGTAAAAAGCAAAATTGGAAAAGGAACAACTTTTGTTGTTGAATTGCCAACAAACTTAACAAATGATAAGGTTGATTAAATTTGTGTTGAAAAATTTATAATATACAAAAGTGCAAATTATCGGTTAATTTTATAACTGTCGCACAACTGTTTACAATTAAAACTTTAGTTAATTTAATCTTTTTTTCTATTTATTCAATCGCTTTTTTACAAAATGAAAACACTATTTTAGTTTAATGCGTTGGATTGTATTGTGTAAATGCTAATTATTTATCAGATTCTAATTTTTTTGGAACTTCTTTCTCTTTTAACAATCCTTTTGCATTTAAAGAAGTAACGACATTTTTACCTGTTTTAGCTTCGAGCTCTTTGCGTGCTACTCTTGCCACATTGCCACCATGTTTAGCTACTTTCTTACTTTCTTCAAAATTTTTTGGGTTTGTTGCAACTGAAATCTCTTTTGTAGATGCTTCGGCAAGCATATTTAGAATGAGTTCGGTATTGGTCATGTTATCCCGAAGGTTTTCCTTTTTTAAACCTTTCAAAATTTTGTATTCTTTAGTTGTTTTGTCACTCCATGCCTTAGTAATTATGTCCGTGAGCGTAGCAAACTGAAGGCCTTCTTTCAAACCCCGATTTTTCCATTCATCTGTTAGTTCTTTTCTAATTTCAATACTTTTCAGACGTTGATTAATCCAGTTTTCTGAGTAACCAAGTTTCAAATATTGCTCCAATGCCCTGTCAATACTGAGTTCTGGGTCTTGCATTTCATCTAAGCGTTCTGAGGCTACCTGTGCCAACCAAAGTTTAAACGGTTCTGCTTTTGGCGATGGGATTGATTGAATAAGGCGAAAAAGTTGCTCGGTATCAGCTACATCCGTTTTATAAAATTTACTGTCGGCAGATTGCATTTTAAGTTGTCCGATTTTTTCGGACAACTCGCTTCCTTCTTTTTTTAGTTTAGTTTTTAAGTCGCTCCAGTATTTTCTGGGTCTTTCGGTATTAGTTAATACTTCAATCACGTCAATTATTGAAATAAACCATTTTTCTTTATCTGCATCCCAAATGGTTCTTACCCTCTTATCTTCAAATATCTTTATAGTATTTTCCTTTTTCATTTTTACTCTTTTTTTATAATCAAAATTGAAAAATTGTAACTTCTGACTTTCCAAAAATTTTTGTCTTCTCTTATTTATTTGATCAGTTAACAGTAAAATTTACTTTATTATTTCAGTAAACTCATTTTTATAAAACTCTGTAATTTCTTTTTCAATATATTTATATAAATTATCCACTTCATCTTTAGGAAGCTGTTTTTTGCTTCTCCACTCATTTAGTTTAGCGTTAGTTTTTTCAATAATTTTATCTTCCAAAGGTTTCAATTTTTGCAAAAATCCAGTTTTTTCTTTGTTTATCAATTTTGGAATGTTTATATAATTTTGTCCATTACCTAATTTAACAGGAAAAAGCTCGTTTTTTAATTTTAGAGCTTTGTTGCATAAAGGAGCATTTCCAGAATCATCGGCTAATAATAATTTTGGTAATTCAGAACCGCTTTTTACCCAAGTTGGAAATACAACCGAAGTTAATTGAAATCCTAAAACTGTCCATAAAGTTGCTAATTCAGGAGATTCGTTAGGTTTAACTCCTTCAATTAAAATAGTTGCGCACGAACTATTTCTTGGAATAAAATCTTGAAATGGAATAAATTTATCTTCTGTTTCACTAAAATGAATGTTTTGTTTTAAGTCATTATCCAATAAAGAATGTTTTAGCGATTTACTTAAATCCTGAATAATAAAATTAACTGATAAATCGTTTTTTAACGATGCTTCATAAAACAACTCATTTGCTGTATTATAACGAATATATCCATATCCATTATTTTTATCTGTAATAAACGAATAATTTGTCCTTATTAAATATCCAAATGGAGCAACGCTTAAATCATTTGCGTCTATTTTATTGAAAGTAAAATTATTTGTCTCAAAATAAGCAGCTCCACCTTTTGCATCAATTACACCAAAATTGGCTTCAACTCCAATTGGTTTTTTGTGATTTAGCAAAAGATTTTCAAAATCCTGTACTATTGAGCAATTTTGGAGTGCTAATTTCATAATTTCACCTTCTTTATCCATTGATTCAGTTTTATCCGAATCAGGTTTTAAGTTGTAAGAAGCAGAATTAATTATTGCAAATCCTTCACTATTTACTCCGCCCCAAACTTCTTTTCCTATTTTATCTTCTGAATTTACTAAACCTATATAATTATACTTTCCATCATCAAAAAACATTAGTTTATTTTGTTCAAAACCAGAATCGCGATGTTTTAGAAGTAACGGTCTGCCAGATTTTGTATATTTACCAGAAATAATTGCAGTTGTGCAAGGAAATATTGTTTGAGTTATAAATATTGCAGTAATAATTATTAAAAATTTTTTCATAGTTTTATCTCAAAAATTGTTTTTTTAGTTGTTAATAACTTGTTAGTAATACGTGTAAAAAATGTTAATTAGTTATAGTTAGTGAAACAATTAAAATCTTTGGTTGATAACACAATTTTATCAATAACTTATCCACATTTTAGTTTAGTTAAAATATCTTAAATAGAAATCAAAAACAAAAGAAAATAGACTTATCCACAAATTAACATCACTATAATTAATATTAAATACTTATTTAAATTAAACCAACATAATTAGTAATGTGTATAACTGAAAAGTTATATTTTGTTTAGTAAAAATGCTACTCGAATATAATGTTAAATAATAATTAAATATATTATAAATTGATAAAATGCTTTATTTTTGATATATTTCCACGTTATAAACTATAAAATTTGGAGAGATTTAATGGAATTTAAAGTTAATAGTAAAGAATTAGAAAAGTTACTTACCAAGTTAATTCCTGCAGTTCCAACAAGAACACCAATGGCAATTTTAGAAAATTTTCTGTTTGAAATTAAAGATGGTTTTCTAACAATTATTGCTACCGATTTAGAAATTTCGATGAAATCATCAATTAGCATTATTGCCGATCAAGATATGTCATTAGTTGTTCCAGCAAGATTAACTTACGATGTTCTAAAATCGCTTGGTGATACCACTTTAAATTTTATTATTTCTGAAAACAAGAAAATTAATATAAAAACAGATAATGGCGAGTATTCAATTAGTTATCAAAGTGCCGAAACATATCCAGAAATTCCTAATTTTCCTACTGAAGAAGATGAAATTAAAGAAGTTTTAATGAATGGTGCAGACCTAAAAAATGCATTTGATATTACTTCTTTTGCAATGAGTAAAGAAGAAATGCGTCCGGCAATGATGGGAACTTTGCTCGAATTTGAGGAAGAAGGTTTAAGATTTGTTGCTACTGATGGTCACAGACTTGCAAATTTGTTAAAAAACACAATAAAACCAGAAGTAGTATTTACTGATAAATATGTTATTCCAGAAAAAGCTATTTCTGTTTTGCAAAAGATTTTGGATGAAAAAGATGTAAAAGTTTATATGAGCAACACTCATATTTCGTTCAAATTAGCAGATATTGAGCTTATAACAAGATTAATTAGCCAAAAATATCCAGAATATAGAAGTGTAATTCCTTTAGAAAATGAGTTTGAATTAAAATTAAAAACAAAAGAATTACTTTCGGCTATTAAAAGAATGATGTTATTTTCAACCGCAGCAAACACTCGTCGTGTAAAATTTGCAATTTCCGAAAATACACTCGAAATATCTGCCGAAGATGTTGATATGGGTAATTTTGGTAAAGAAAAAGTTAATTGTACATATGATGGAACTCCAATAGAAATCGGGTTTAATTCGCAATATGTTAGTGACGTTTTAAGTCATTTAGTTGCCGAAGATGAAATAATTTTCCGATTACATTCTGCAAATAAAGCAGTAATTGTTGTTCCAAGTGTAAAAAATGAAAAACAAGATTTAATGATGTTAATTATGCCAGTGCGTTTAAATAACTAAAAAATGGTAATAAATAAGATAGAGTTGAAAAATTATAGGCTACACAGAGATACAAAACTTAATTTTTCAAAACATCTAAATTATATTGTTGGTGGAAATGGTCAGGGTAAAACCTCCCTTATAGAATCAATCTATTATCTGTGTACATCAAAAAATTTAACTCAATCAAAAGATTTTGAAGTTGTTTCTTTTAAAGAATCATATTTTAATGTTTTTGGAAATTTTACTGATTTAGTTAATAATAATGTTAGAATTACTTTTAATAAGGAAGAAAACAAAAAATCAATTTTTGTTGATGAAAAAAATATTGGTAAATCTTCTAATTTAATAGGATTATTTCCTGTTGTAACTTTAATTCCAGCAAATCATTTAATTACACAGGGAGCGCCAAACGATAGAAGAAAGTATTTTGATTCTGTTATTTCGCAAGCAAGCAATACTTATTTGAAAATTTTGTTGGATTATAACAAAACCTTAAAACAACGTGCTTCGCTTCTTAATCAGATAAAAGAAAGTAAATCAAGAAATTTGATTGAAGAACTTAATGTTTGGACAGAATCGCTTGTAAATCAAGGTACTCAAATTATTGAACATAGAATTAAGTTCTTAAAATTATTTAAAGATTATATCCAAAATTCGTATAAAAAAATAATGGATAGTTTGGAAATTCCTTCAATTGAATACCAATTTCTGAACAATTGTGACGAAAATAGTATTAGAACCAATTTTATTAGCGAATTAAAAAAGTACGAAAATATTGAAATAGCTCGTGGAAGCAATTTGGTTGGTCCGCACAGAGATGAATTTGTTTTCAAATTAAACGAAAACGAATTAAAAAAATATGGTTCTCAAGGTCAGCACAAAACGTTTTTAATTGCTCTTAGATTTGGTGAATTTTTCTATCTTAAAAATACTATTGGAAAGACACCCATTTTTTTAATGGATGACATTTTTGGCGAATTGGATGCTTTTAGAGCTAATAAAATTAGTGAGTATTTAAAAGAAATAGGACAAGCTTTTATAACTTTAACTGATTTATCAAATTTTGAATACTTAACCAAAGGAAATGAAGATTTAGTTATAAATATTAAAAACGGACAAATTGCAAATGCCTAATAATTTTAGAAGTATTTCGGATGTTCTGTTTAAGGAAAAAGATTTTAACAAAATTGTTATAAAAGCAAAAGAAGAAGAAGTTGTTGAAAAATTTGGAGAAATTTTTCCAGAACTAAAAGTAATTGCAAAAGCAGTCAAGTTTAATAAAAACGTGTTATATCTAAAAGTTGAAAACTCGGTTTGGCGAAGTGAATTAAATCTAAAACAAACCGCAATGATTAATAAAATTAAAAACAATATTAATAATATAACAATAGATAGAATTAAGTTTATTTCATAAAAGTAAGGAATAAAAATAGTGAGTAATGAATATTCAGCGAGTAATATAAACGTACTTAAAGGTTTAGAAGCTGTACGAAAAAGACCAGCAATGTACATTGGAGATATTGGTACAAGAGGTTTACATCACCTTGTAAACGAAGTTGTTGATAATAGTATTGACGAAGCTCTTGGCGGTTATAACGATGTTGTTTTTGTTTCAATTAATAAAGACGGTAGCGTTACAGTTGAAGATAGAGGACGCGGAATTCCAGTTGATATTCATCCAATTGAGAAAAAATCAGCTCTTGAAGTTGTTATGACAATTTTGCACGCTGGTGGAAAGTTTGATAAAGATTCGTATAAAGTTTCTGGTGGACTTCACGGTGTTGGTGTTTCTGTTGTAAATGCTCTTTCAGAATGGTTGGTCGTTGAAGTTAAACGCGATGGAAAAGTTTATACTCAATCCTATAAAAGAGGAATTCCTCAAGCCGATGTTAAAGAAATTGGAAAAGTAAAAGAAAAAGATACTGGAACAAAAGTTACTTTTATGCCAGATAGTGAAATTTTTGCTATTACAAAGTTCAAATTTTCTACTCTTGCCGAAAGAATGAGAGAATTAGCATATCTAAATAAAAATATATCAATTTCTATTAAAGATGAAATAGAAGGCGAAGAAGAAACTTATCACTTTAAAGGCGGAATTTTAGAGTTTGTAAAATATCTTGACGAAAGCAGAAACGTGCTTCATAAACCAATATATATTGAAGGTGAAAAAGAGAACGTTTCAGTTGAAATTGCTTTTGAATATAGCGATTCGTATTCCGATAATATTCTTACTTATGTAAATAATATTAACACCCACGAAGGTGGAACTCACCTTTCTGGATTTAAAACCGCTTTAACAAGAACTTTTAATAACTACGCGGCAAAAAACAACTTAATCAAAAATAGTAGCAAAATTACACTTACTGGCGATGATTTTAGAGAAGGTTTAACCGCTGTAATTTCCGTTAAAGTTCCAGAACCTCAATTTGAGGGACAAACAAAAACAAAGCTTGGAAATAGTGAAGTAAGATCAATTGTTGAAATGCTTGTTGGCGAAAAACTAAACGAATTTTTAGAAGAAAATCCAGCAGTTGGTAAAAAAGTAATCGAAAAATGTACACGAGCTGCGGAAGCACGAGAAGCAGCCAGAAAAGCTCGCGAATTAGTCCGCAGAAAAAATGTGTTAGATACAATGCACTTACCTGGAAAATTGGCTGATTGCTCAATTAATGATCCAGAACATACCGAAATTTACATAGTGGAAGGTGATTCGGCGGGTGGTTCTGCAAAACAAGGACGCGATAGAAGATTTCAAGCAATATTGCCATTAAAAGGAAAAATTCTGAACGTTGAAAAAGCTAAATTGAATAAAATTCTTGAAAACACCGAAATTAAATCAATAATTGCAGCAATTGGTGCTGGAATTGGTTTAGAGTTTAGTGTTGAAAAAGCTCGTTATGGAAAAATAATAATTATGACCGATGCCGATGTTGACGGAAGTCATATTCGTACTCTAATTTTAACATTCCTTTATCGTTATATGAAACCACTTGTAGAAACTGGAAAAATATACATTGCTCAACCTCCTCTTTACAAAATTAAAAAAGGAAAAGAAGAAGTTTATGCTTACGATGAAGCAGAAAGAGATAAAGTTCTTATAAGATTTAAAGCAAATGGCTCTGATAAAGTTGAACTTGACGAAAATAACCTTCCAAAAGGAGTAGTTATTTCTCGCTATAAAGGTCTTGGTGAAATGAACCCCGAACAACTTTGGGACACAACAATGAACCCAGAAACAAGAACAGTTTTGCAAGTTAACATAGAAAGCGCTGCAGCAGCCGATAAAATATTTGAAACTCTTATGGGCGATGATGTTGAACCACGTAGAGCATTTATTGAAAAACACGCTAAATATGCAAGAATAGATGTTTAATAAATTTTAATTATATAAAAAGAAGAAAAATTATGTCAACCTTTTTTGAAAAAGTACTACCAGTTACTCTTGAAGATGAAATGAAATCATCTTACATCGATTATTCGATGTCGGTTATTGTTTCAAGAGCACTACCAGATGTAAGAGATGGACTAAAACCAGTTCACAGACGTATTCTTTATGGAATGCACGAATTAGGATTAGCACACAACAAAGCTTATAAAAAATCCGCAAGAATTGTGGGTGAAGTTCTTGGAAAGTATCACCCTCATGGAGATACTGCGGTTTACGATTCTATGGTTAGAATGGTTCAAACATTTTCGCTTCGTTATCCACTTGTAGATGGACAAGGTAACTTTGGTTCTGTCGATGGCGATTCTGCAGCAGCAATGCGTTACACAGAAGCGCGTATGTCAAGAATTTCTGATTTAATGTTAAAAGATTTGGAAAAAAACACATGCGATTTTGCCCCAAACTTTGACGATTCTTTACAAGAACCAACAGTTATGCCTTCTTATTTACCGAATCTTTTGGTTAATGGTGCTAGTGGAATTGCTGTTGGAATGGCTACAAATATTCCTCCACACAACATTACAGAAACAATTAATGGCGTAATAGCTTATATCGAAAACACGAATATAACTTCAGCCGAATTAATGAAACACATTACTGCTCCAGATTTTCCAACGGGCGGAATAATTTACGGCTACGAAGGTGTTCGCGAAGCATACGCAACTGGACGTGGAAGAGTTGTAATTAGAGCCAAAGCAAATGTAGAAACTCATAAAAACGACCGCGAATCAATTATAATTTCTGAATTACCGTTTCAAGTTAATAAAGCAAATTTAATTGAAAAAATGGCTGAGTTAGTCCGCGCTGGAAGTATTACAGAAATTTCAAACTTAAGAGATGAATCAGACCGCGATGGAATGAGAATAGTAATTGAATTAAAACGCGACGCACAGCCTTCGGTTGTTTTAAATCAACTATTTAAACACACACAAATGCAAGTTACTTTTGGTGTTATTATGCTTGCGCTTGTTGGAGGAATTCCAAAAGTACTAACTCTTCAAGAAATGATTAAACATTTTGTTAATCACAGAATGGATGTTTTAATTCGTAGAACAAAATATGAATTGGAAGCCGCCGAAAAAAGAGCTCATATTTTAGAAGGCTATATAATTGCTCTTGATAACATAGACGCAGTTATTACAACAATCAGAAATTCTAAAGATACCGAAACAGCTAAAAATAATTTAATGGCTAAATTTGGTTTGTCCGAAATTCAAGCAAAAGCAATTTTGGATATGCGTTTACAAAGACTTACTGGACTAGAACGCCAAAAAATAGAAGATGAGTACAAAGAAGTAATTAAATTAATCGAACGTCTTCAAGGTATTTTGGAAGATGAAGTAAAAAGATATTTAATTATTAAAACTGAACTTATCGAAATTAGAGATAAATTTGGCGATGCCCGAAGAACCGAAATAATTCACGATCCAAAAGAATTTTCGCTAGAAGATATTATTGCCGAAGAAGATGTTGTTGTAACAATTTCGCATAGTGGATTTATTAAAAGATTTCCAGTAAGTGGTTATAGAAGACAAGCTCGTGGCGGAAAAGGTGTTAGCGGTGCCGGCACTAAAGACGAAGATTTTATTGAACATATGTTTATTGCTTCAACACATCAATATATTATGTTCTTTACCGATTTAGGTCGCGCTTATTGGTTAAAGGTGCACGAAATTCCAGATGTTGGTCGTGCAGCTCGCGGACGCTCAATTATAAATCTTATCGAAAAAGATAAAGATGATAAAATTACGGCTTTCGTTGCCGTTAAGGAATATTCTGACGATAAATTTCTTGTTATGGCTACTCAAAATGGAACAATCAAAAAAACAGTTCTTTCTGCTTATTCAAATGTACGTCGTGGCGGAATTAATGCTATAAATCTTGTTCCTGGTGATAAACTAATTGCCGTTAAAATGACAGACGGAAATAACGATTTAATTATTGGAACTAAAGATGGAATGGCAATCCGTTTTGAAGAGACAAAAGTTCGCGAAATGGGAAGAACTTCTACTGGTGTGAGAGGAATTAAACTTTCTCCTGGAGATGAAGTTGTTGGATTTATCGTCGTCCGTAGCGTTGCCGCACTTCTTGTTGTTACCGATAAAGGTTATGGAAAACGTAGTAATATTGAGGATTACCGTGTTACAAATCGTGGTGGAAAAGGTATAAAAACCATTAAAGCTGGCGATAAAAACGGAAAACTAATAGCACTTTTGGAAGTTAATGATAAAGACGAATTGGTTATTATTACAACTCAAGGAATGGTTATTCGTCAAGGATTAAAAGATATTAGAATTATGGGACGTAATACTCAAGGTGTTAGAGTTATAAGGCTAAAAGAAGACGATTCCATTGCTGATATTGCTAAAGTTATTTTTGATGATTCCGTTGAAACTAATGGCAACGGAAAAGAAGTTGATGAAGATGAAAATCCAACTTTAGATAGCTAAAACGTTCTAAAATAGCATATTTATAAAAAGCCGTAAATTATTTTACGGCTTTTTTAGTTTAAAATTCCTATAAATTTAACTTATTCAAAAGTAATTTTGGTTTTAATTACCAAAAAATATAATTTAGAACATAAATTATATTTTAAAATTGTAGTAATCTTAGATTACAAAAGGAGAAATCTAAAATGTCAGAGATTAAAAATCTAGGTTTTGATTCAAAATGTGTTCACTCTGGAATAGGGGAATATGAACACGGACCAGTAGTTCCACCAATTTATCAAACATCTACATTTAAGTTTGAATCTGCTCAGCATGGCGGAGCTTTATTTAAAGGCGAGCAAGCAGGATATATTTACACACGAATGCTAAATCCAACAGTTCAAGCAATGGAAGATGCAATTGCGGCTTTGGAAAATGGGCATAAAGCACTTGGTTGCGGAAGCGGAATGGCTGCTGTTCACACAGTATTTTCGGCACTTCTTTCTGCTGGCGATCATGTTGTTTGCTCAGAGGCAGTTTATGGACCAACCGTAACTTTACTAAAAACTGTTTTTGCAAAATTTGGTGTTGAAACAACTTTTGTTGATGCTTCAAATTTGGAAGCAATCAAAAATGCTATTAAACCAAACACAAAAGTTGTTTACATTGAAACTCCAGGAAATCCAACACTTGCAATTGCCGATTTAGAAGCAACTGCCGAAATTACTCACAAAGCAAACGCAAAACTTGTTGTTGATAACACATTTATGTCGCCAGCTTTACAAAAACCTTTGGATTTGGGTGCCGATGTTGTGCTTCATAGTTTAACAAAATTCCTAAATGGACATGCCGATGTTGTTGGTGGAATTGTTATAGTTAAAGACGAAGAAGCATATAAGCATTTTCGAAAAATATTAAATCAAACTGGTGGAGTAATTGACCCATTTAACTCGTTTTTGGTTCATCGGGGATTAAAAACTCTTGCTTTAAGAATGGAACGTCATTGCGCTTCTGCTCAAAAAGTGGCTGAATGGCTCGAAAATCATCCAAAAATAGAATGGGTTCGTTATCCAGGATTAAAATCGCATCCGCAATATGAAATTGCTCAAAAACAACACAAAGCTCAAGGCGGAATGATTACTTTTGAAGTAAAAGGTGGATTTTCTGCCGGCGAAGCAGTTATGAATGCCGTAAAATTATCGCAACTTGCTGTTAGTCTTGGCGGAGTTGAATCACTAATTCAACATCCAGCAAGTATGACTCACGCTTCAATGGGAAAAGAAATTAGAGAAGAAGCTGGAATTACTGATGGTTTGGTTCGGCTTTCTGTTGGAATTGAAAATGTGGAAGACATAATTGCAGATTTAGCTCAAGCATTAGATAAAGCATAATATATTGATATTAAATTTTGTTCCAAAAATGAACAAATTCAAACATTATTAAGCAATGTAATTTTGATTACATTGCTTTTTTTTCAAATCACATTTCACGTATCTTATCTCAAACCTTGTGTCTAACTTCTTACATCTCAAATCTCTAATCTAAAGTCTCACTTCTCACGTTTCACGTTTTCATTCTCGCTTATCCAACAATTTTGTAACAAATTTCTTTATATATATAAAACATAACTCTAAAATTTTTGTAAATTTGGTATAGAAAAATAGAGCTGTTGTCTTTTTATAATAAGGAGTTATGTTTTGAGTGAAGTTTGTCCAATATCGTTTAAACAAGTTGATGAAAAAGCGGCAAGAATTAATGCAGTTTTATCAGCTGTTTCGGTAGCGTTATTTTTTGTTACATCATATAAATTTATAATTGTGTTTTTGGCAATTGATTTTTTCATTCGTGGATTTATTGACCCATTATATAGTTTTTATACCGCAATTAGCAAAAGCATTTTACGCATTACTAACAACAAACCAAAGCTAATTGATGGAAGTCCTAAAATATTTGCTGCAAAATTAGGCTTTTTTATGAGCAGTTTTATTGTGCTTACATCTATTTTAAATTTGCCGGTTGTGGCAATTGTTTTTGGAATAATGCTAATATTTTTTGCTCTTTTGGAAGGAATTTTTGGCTATTGTGTAGGGTGCAAAATTTATTCAATTATTGAAAAGTTAAAAAAAAACCAATTCTAATTTAGAATTGGTTTTTAGTTCAAAAACTAACTAATTATAAAAATTAGTCTTCAAGCACTGCAAGAATATCAGCACGTTGAACAATTTTATACTCATTATTATCAACAGTAATATCTTCGCCACCATATTTAGCAAAAAGAATATTATCGCCAACTTTTATAATTTCTTGTAAACTTTCATCAGTTCCAACAGCAATTACTTTTCCCATTCGTGGTTTTTCTTTTGCTGTATCAGGAATAATTAAACCAGAAACTGTTTTTTCTTGTTCTGCAGCAACTTCTACAAGAACTCGGTCATCTAATGGTTTTACTTTCATATTAACTCCGTTATTTTATGTTTAACATACTATTAATTTTAGGTTTATCAAATCCAACAATTGGTCTATTTCCAATCATAATTACAGGAACGCCTGTTTGACCAGTTTTTCGTTGCATATCCGCAGCGGCACGTTGGTCTCTTGACACATCAACATCGGTAAACTTGATGTTTTTTTCCTTAAAGTATCTTTTAGCAATGTTACAATAGCTACAAGTTGGGGTTGTAAATATAACAACTTTTGGCTGAGTTTTCAGTTCCATTTTTAAAAATCTCCACTTATTTAATACCATTTGATGAAAAACTATTAAAAAGGGTTCAAAATTAAATCGTTTTTATATAAAGCGAGTTATTTTTGGATGATTTTTTGAAGCCAACGTTAAGTAAATATTTAATATGTGCCTTTATGTCTGACTCGGTTGTTATTTGAGAATATCCAAGATTTTTAAGATACTTAATTTCGGAATTGTACAAATACTTGCCCGATTTCATATCGCGGTAATCTGGAATAACGTAATCGACATGTATTTTTATCTCTTGCTGCGAAATTTCTTCAAATATTAAAATTCCAACGGGACGCAAATCGCGAAGCAAAAAGAAACATTCAAAATTTTCTATTTTATTGTGCTTAAAGTTTGGAAAATATTTTAGGATGTCGTTTATGTAAAAATCTAAAAATAATTTTAAGTAATTGTGCTGTTTATCCAAAACCGGAACCATTTTGAACTGTTCTTCGGTTGTGTACATTTTGTAAAGATAGAATATATCAATTAGTACAATATATCCGTTTAATATAAAAACGGGAATTGCCCCAATTAAAAATCCATAAGTTGAAAAAGTAAAAGCACCCACTAAATTAATACGTCTCAAAAGACGAATATTTTTCATGGAAAGTGACAAAGCAACTAAAATTGAGCCAATATATCCAACTATTTCATAAGTTGAAAGCATGTAAAATCCTAATAAATTTTTAAAACGGTATTACAAAGATACAATCAAGATGTGTAACTTTCAGAGAAGTTGAATATTAGGGTTTTGGTTTTAAGTCAATTATTAAGAATTTTGATAAATGCACGCATCTAAAATTGCAAGAACCTTAATAATAACATCATTCGGTGCTTTTTCAATCAATTTTACCTCGCGACTTTTATAATCAATAGATTTAACCTGTTCAACCATAATATAACCAGTTAAAGAACTTGTTAGCGGAATTTCTACATGAAAAGGAAAAGATCGGTTTGTGTTTGTAATTGGACAAACAATACAAAGTCCAGTTCCGTTATTAAATATTTTGTTACTTATAACCATTGCAGGACGTCTGCCTTTTTGTTCGTGACCTGATTGTGGATCAAAGTTTACAACAACAAAATCACCTTTTTCTGGAATATATTTATCCATTTACCACTCCTCTTTTCCAATGGGAATTCCCCAGTTTTCTTCTTCAGAATTATAATCCTTTGGCAAATTACTAACGAGTTCGCTAATACTATAGCGTCCATGTATTTTATTTGTTGATTCAATTATAATTTTTCCATCACGAATGGCAAGTTCAACTTCTTCACCTATTCTAATATGTGAATTGTCAAGAAATTTTTTTGGAATGCGAATACCTTGACTATTTCCCCATTTTTGAACCTTTGTTATCATGGTTTTTTTCTCCCAATATTGTAAATAATGTATACCCATAGATATACATTATTTGGTAAAAAGTCAATCGTTTTTACTAAAAGAAGGCGTTTGTATAAATAGTTATTTTGCTAAAAACAAATTATAATGTATTTAACTACTTTTCAAAAATTTAAAGCAAAACACTCACGTGCTAATCAAAATAGTAAAGAGTAACAGCTATTCAATTATATCAAATGGTTGGACCAATTTAGAATTATCCCATAATGTTTCTAATTATTGTAAAGGAGTAATTCGAAACGGTTCTTCTCCACAAATAGCTAATTCCCAATAAGCCATTAATTCATCTATGTGAATTTCAATCCACACAAGAACTAACTTTAATTGCTTTGACAGAAATTCTCCTGCCAAAAATACAAAACTAATAACTTTAAAAAATATGAACTAAGTTTAGAAGTTTATTAAGCGATGCTTTTACAAAATATATTCATTAATTTATCACTAAAAAAAGCAAAACAATCTTACAGTTAAAATGCACTTTTAGAGAAAACTCGTAACGGCGTGGCATAAGACACCGCCGGAATTATTAGAACTATTTTGATTTGTGAATTATGCTAACTAAGTTCACCAAACTCGATTCGACTGACCGATATAGGCGGTCGGTTTGATGTCATTGTTAGGTAGTTTAGAATATTTTCTTAAATATTTATTCAAAGAAGCAACCTATATTTAGACTGCCTATTCCAACATAATAAGCATTTAATTATTTTTCAACCAATCCTAGATTTAATTAGATTTTTCCATTACACCGAATTATTACGGATCATCACCTTCAAATGCAATTTAATTACAATTGTCATTCCCAATACGAATCATCATAAAGAAATGCAGCATCATCAATTACTAATCTAATGTATCCTTGCTCGGCAACATTTTTTAACTGGATATGAAGCTTACTTACTTTTTCATTAACTTTTTTTGTACCCGTATAGATATAATTATTTTCACCTACATTTTCTAATTTACCAAAATTAAATTTTATATTGTTCAAAACTTCTTCAATTTGATCACTTAAGTCTTGTAATTCCTGAAAGCTTAAGTTTTCATCGCCTTCTTCAATTTTTACAATATATGTCCATTCCTCAAGATAGTATGTTATAATATTATTTGTGTTTACAGAATTTGTAAAAGTATAATTACTGTTATAAGTAATTAAGTCCTTTTCATCACGAGACTGTTCGCTACCTTTTATGTTGTTAAAATCTTTCATGTAAAACTCAACTAATTTTTTAAGATCAGTTTCGATCTTTTTTTTAATATCTTTCTTGGGAAAAACGGATGAACACATTAATAAAAATATAATCGAACTCAGTAATATTTTAGATTTCATTATTTTATTCCTTTTTCTTTTTTTGAATGCTTTTATTTTATTATAATTCTGATAACCGCCATTTATTTAATATCTTTAAGCGCCTAACTATATATTAAGCTGCAACAATTTGTTGCGTTTTGGAATGTTTGAAAGCAGGTTTCTGCAGTATAACAAACCGTTATTTACATATTTTTTGTAACTTATTAAATAGCAACAAATTACAGCTTTTTCATAATTTTAATATGGAATGTTATCAAGAGATTTTTTGCTGTATAAAGTTCCAAATTTTTTTATTCGCACAATTTTCGGTTAATAATTAGGGTAAGTAAAGTAGAGTAATCCATTAACCTCATTAAATAAATGTCTTAACAAAAATTAAATATAATTGTCTTTTTGTGCAAATAAAATTTTCTAATTTGGTTAATTAACGTGTAAAGGGAGGTTAAATTTGGTTGTGTTGCTTTTGTTGTATTTCGTCCCTAATTAGTTTTTTTATTGAGTGTTTAACGCCGGGTGATAGTGATTCTAAATAGTGGTTTTGAGTAACAATTACTATTTCCTCTGATAATTCTGGATACTTTTTTGCAATTTTAACAACAAACTTAAGAGCGTTCATTCTTACAGAAGGAGCTTTGTTAATTTGTTTCCATAAGTTTATGCAAATATCAAATATTTGTCCCTCGTGTTTTTTACTTATTTTCATATTGGAAAGAATTTTTAATAATTCTCTTTGGTGACCATCTTTTTTCTGTTTTATGCATTTTAAGATTTGTAAAATATGTTTTTTAACTCGTTTATCGTTTTCATCCATACAGCCCGATAACAAAAAAGCAGCTCGCCAAGCGTATGGTTGTTTATCAGAAATTGCTAATTGAATTGCTTCCTCAAAATGTTCTAGATTAGATTTCATAAATAAAATCATTTCATCCTTATACATTGTCATTAGCTTATTTTCTAAAATGGATTCCATTATTTAATACCTATTTTAATAACTTCTTTATTACTAATCATTTGAAATGGTTTTTGCATAATTGCTTATAAATTTAGAGCAAATCTTACTTAAATAATGGGGTAAAAATTAATAAGATAAATCATTTTATGCAAAAATAATTAGAGGAAGTTAAAATCGTCTTAAAAAAGTCAATAAAGGATGATGTTTAGCACAATTATCAGAATTATAAAATTGTGCTAAATAACGGAAAACTATATTGTGAATTTGCTTAATAAATAGCTTTTCTAACAAAACCATCGGCAATTTCTAAACGTTTTTTTGCTTCGTTCAAATCAACATTTGCAAGAATCATAACAAGAGCAGTTTTTACATGACCGCCAGTAATATCCAAATATTTTGTAGCTTCGTCGTACTCAACACCAGTAATCATCATTACAACTCGTTTTGAACGTTCCACCAATTTTTTATTTGTCATCTGAAGGTCAATCATCATATTTTCATACGTTTTGCCAAGACGGACAAATGTAGTTGTGGTTAGCATATTCAAAACCAATTTTTGAGCTGTTCCACTTTTCATTCTTGTTGAGCCCATAACAACTTCGGGTCCAACGTGCGGACACATTGCAATATCAACTTCATCAATATTAAAAGTTTCGCGAGGGGTTGCAGTTATATAAAGTGTTTTTGCACCAATTTCTTTTGCCTTTTTAACAGCTCCAATAACATAAGGCGTGCGTCTGCTTGCGGCAATTCCGCAAACAACGTCTTTTGAGGTAACTCCAGCAGAAACAACATCAATTTCGCCGTTCGATTCAAAATCCTCGGCACCTTCTTGAGCAACAAACATTGCTTCTTTTCCGCCAGCGATGTAGCCGTTAATTAAATCATAAGCAGCCCCAAAAGTTGGCGGACATTCCGATGCGTCAACAACTCCAAGCCGTCCGCTTGTGCCAGCCCCAAAATAGAACAATTTACCACCATTTTTAATTGCTTCAACAATTACATCAACAGCTTTTGCTATGTATGGAATTTCTTTTTCTACAGCAAGCGGAACGTTTTTATCTTCGTTGTTAATTATAGTTAAAATCTCTTCGGTTGATTGTAAATCAATATTTTTGGAATTTAAGTTAACTTGTTCGGTTGATAGTTTACTAATTTCTTCAAATAATTTTTTTTCTTCGGTCACTTATTTAGCTCCATTAATACTAATTTTTTTTCGTTTACATTTCTAATGTTGGAAGGCTTATAAGCCAATTCAAAAGTTGTATGTCTTTTAATATATGCACCATATTTCGTTTTAGCAGTTTTGAATTCCTCTGTTAAATCGCCACCTTTAATTGCCATAATGTAAGCTTTGTCCTGAATTAGCGGAAGTGCATATCTGAACAAAATTACTAGCGGAACGGTTGCCCTACTAACTATTAAATCAAAACTTTTAGAATATTCTTGGATAAATTCTGGACTTTCAACTCTGTTATTAACAGCTGTAATTCGACTTAATTTAAGAGTTTTAATAAATTCAGATACCGCATCCACTTTCTTTGTTGTTGAATCAGCAAGCACTCCACGCAACAAAGGATTCATAATTGCAAGTGGAATTCCTGGCAAACCACCACCAGTTCCAATATCCAAGAACTTTGTAACTCTATCTGGAATGTAATGTGAAACAAAAGCGGAAATGAAAATATGATTTTCAATAATTTTTGCTTCGTCTTTACGAGAAATTAGATTAACAATTTTATTTTTGTTAATTAATAATTCAGCATATTTTGTTAATCTTTCCAACTGATCTTCACTTGGGTGAATGTCGTTTTCCCAAAATATTTTTTTTAATTGAATTAAATATTGGTTCTCTTTTTCCAAAAAATCCTCAAAAATTTTAATTAATTTCGCAAATATACTAATAAAATGGATATATCCGAAGGCGTTACGCCCGAAATTCGAGATGCTTGCCCAATAGTTCTTGGTTTAATTTTATTAAGTTTTTCGCGTCCTTCTGCAGAAATTTGTACAATTTTTTTGAAATCAAAATCGGATGGAATTTTTACTTTTTCCAACTTTTCCATTTTGGCAATCATTTCATATTGGCGAACAATGTAACCTTCAAATTTTAGTTCAATTTCAATTTGTTCCAACACTTTGTCGTTTTCAAGCACTTCTTTAATTAGAGAGTTGTGAGTCTTTTTGTCTCTATTTAAAAGCTCTTTTAGCTTTATTTCTGGACGTTTTGTAATTTTTGCTGCTGTTTCCATGTTATCTAATTTAGAAGAGCCAATTTCTTCAAAATATTCCTCAACATCGCTTGGTTTATATTTTATTTCAGACAGCATGTCTTTTCCAGCAGAAATAAGCAATTCACGTTTTTTCAAATCATCTAATTTCTCTTTTGGAATTAATCCAAATTCGTAGCCATATTTTAATAAACGTCTATCGGCATTATCTTGACGCAAAATCAAACGATGTTCAGCACGTGAAGTAAACATTCTGTAAGGTTCGTCGGTTGATTTACCAACCAAATCGTCAATCATAACTCCTATATAAGATTCGCTTCTGTCCAAAACAAACTCATTTCTTTTTTGAATTTTTAATGCTGCATTAATTCCAGCAAATAAACCTTGAGCGGCCGCTTCTTCATAACCCGAAGTTCCGTTAATTTGTCCAGCAAAATATAGTCCACTTATTTTTTTTGTTTCAAGAGTTAAATCAACCTGGTAAGGTGGAAAATAATCATATTCAACCGCATAAGCTGGACGGTTCATTTTCACATTTTCCAATCCTTTTATTAAATGCAGTGCTTCTAACTGTATTTCGGCAGTTAAGGATGATGAAAATCCATTTAAATAAATTTCATCCGAAGTTAATCCTTCTGGTTCTAAAAATAGCTGATGTTGTGGTTTATCGTTGAAGCGAACAATTTTATCCTCGATAGAAGGACAATATCTTGGTCCAACCCCATGTATTAAACCAGTGAAAAGTGGCGATTCGTGAAATCCTTTTTGCAAAACAGAGTGAACTTTTTCGTTTGTGTAAGTTATATGACAACTAATTTGTGGTTGAATTGGGAATTTGAGCTTATCAGTAAACATAGAAAATGGCTCTGGATTTTCATCTCCAGCTTGTTCAACCAAAACGGAATAATCAATTGTACTGCTATCCAATCTTGGTGGAGTTCCAGTTTTTAGCTTTCCGCTTTCAATTCCCATTGCTACAATTGATTCGGTTAATCCAAGCGATGCTTTTTCACCAAATCTTCCTCCAGCAGTTGAAACAAATCCAGTATACATTAACCCACTTAAAAACGTTCCAGCAGTAATTACAGCAGCTTTGCATTTTATTTCTTCGCCTAAAGCTGTTTTAACGCCAACTATTTTTTTGTTTTCTTCAATTACTTCAACTACAGAATCTTCTAAAATATCTAACGAAACAACCGAATTTATTATTCGCGTTGCTTCTTTTTCGTAAAGACTTCTGTCGGATTGGCATCTTCCTGCCCAAACGGCTGGTCCTTTTGATCTATTTAATATTCTAAATTGAATGCCCGAATTATCTGCAATTATACCCATAATTCCACCTAGTGCATCAACTTCGTGAACAAGATGCCCTTTTGCACTTCCACCAATTGCAGGATTGCACGACATTCTTCCAAATGCGTTTTTATCCATAGTAACTATTAGTGTAGAAACTCCCATTTTTGCAGCAGCTTGTGCGGCTTCAATTCCCGCATGTCCGCCACCAACAACAACTACATCATAACTTCTCATTTAATATAATTTCCTTTCCACTTTATCCAATAATATGTTTCACGTGAAACGTTACAAATCTATTTTAATGTTTAGACTAAATTATAGTATAACTAAAACAATTCTGTCAAATTAAGCTTATGCTATCCAGAAAAATTCTTACAAGAAATAGCAAAATATATAATACAAATTTTAACATTCTTTTTGGTAATTGTTTCACGTGAAACAATTACCAAAACCTATACTTATTACTTTCCAATACAAAACTTGTTGAAAATGTTATTTAGAATATCATCAGCTGTTACTTTTCCAATTATTTCACCAAGCGAGTCTTCTGCACCTCTTAGATTAACAGAAATGAACTCACCAGATAAATTATTTTTGAGCGAATCAGTTGCCTCGAGCAAATCATTTTTGGCTTTTGAAAGAGCATCAAAATGACGGACGTTATTAATTACTGCCGATTTTTCTGTAAACGAATTACTACCCAAAGCTTTTTCTTTTAACATTTCTAAAAGCTCATCAATTCCAGTTTCATTTTTAACGGAAATTTTAATTGCGGAATTATCATAAACAGCATTTGATAAATCAGATTTATTCAGAACTTTGATTATTCGTTTCTCATCTATTAAATTTGTTAACTCATTGTATAATTCTGTTGGAATTCCATTAACTACTTCGTCTATTAATATAATTACATCTGAGTTTTTAACTGCATTTCTACTTCTTTCAACGCCTTCTTTTTCAACAGCATCGTCTGTTAAACGAATTCCAGCAGTGTCAAATAGTTTGAACAAAATTCCATCAATTGAAACTTCTTCACGAATAACATCGCGAGTTGTTCCTGGAATTTCACTAACAATTGCTCGCGATTCTTTCAAAATATAATTTAGCAATGAAGATTTTCCAACATTTGGTTTTCCTACAATTGCAACATTCACTCCATCACGAATAACTCGCCCAAATGAATATGTAGCTAATAAATTGTCTATTTCAGAAATTAGATTTTCAATTTCGCTCAATACTTTGCTTTTTGAAACAAATTCCAAATCCTCTTCAGCAAAATCTAATTCCAATTCAATTAAAGAAGTCGAATTTATCAGTTGGCTTCGCAAAGTATCAATTTTTTTTGACAAAATGCCATCAAGTTGATTTCTTGCACCTCGCAACGAGGCTTCTGTTCGCGAATTAATAATATCGGCAACTGCTTCTGCTTGGGTTAAATCAAGCTTTCCATTCAAAAAAGCTCTTTTGGTAAATTCACCAGGTTCTGCTAGACGAACATTTTTTGCTACAAGAGTTTCAATTATATTTTTAACAACAATTGTGCTTGAATGTGAACTAATTTCAATTGCATCTTCGCCAGTGTAAGAATTTGGATTTTTGAAAACAGAAACCAAAACATCATCAATAATTTTGTGATTGTTATTTAAAATGTTTCCATAATGCAAAGTATGAGTTTTGGCTTCGGTTAGCGTTATTTTGCCGTCAAAAATTGAATCCACTTTTTCAATTGCCCCATTTCCGCTAATTCTAATTATTGAAATTGCTCCTTCGCCAACAGGAGTTGCAAGCGCTACTATTACATCGTTATTTAATAAATTCATAAATACACTTAAATTAAAAAGAACTGCAAATTTAGCGAATTAATTCACAAATTAGAATTGGCAATTTGTATTTGATAATTTTATAATAATATTCTTCTTCTTAATTTTAATGTATTTTATATTTGCCTGCATCGAATATTAATCTTATTTTTTAATAACAAACAAATGGATTTTAAGTTGAATTCAAGAATTATTAAATTTATTGTAGCTTTGGTCGTAATTGTAATTATCGGCTTACTTTTTGCAGCTCCTTATTTAGAAAACAAATCAATTGAAGAGCAAATTTCCATTATAAAAAATGTTAATAATGAGCATAATGTTGCTTCAATTATGAAATCGGAAGATTTTGAAAATTTGCCATATTTAATTAAACAATATTTGCGAAAAGCTATCAACAATAGGAGTAAATCACCCAAAATTTGCTCAATTAACTATTTGGGGAAAACGAGAGAAACTCCAAATTCTGAATGGATTGAAGTAAATGCCAAACTTAATTTATCCACAATTTCGCCAGCATTTGTAAATGCTTTAGAATCTAAAGCATTTAGTCTGCTTTGGCAAACTACAAACGAGGTTTACACAAACGGAATTGCTTCTACAGAAACCAAATTAATTTCTGCAATTCCTCAAAATAGTTTTGTTGGAAACAAATTAAATCGCTCTTATTTAGTCCTTTATTTGATGGAATCAATATTTTCGCCAACTTCAATGTTGCCTAACATAAATACAAAATGGCGACAAATTAACAACAATTCAGTAGAAGCAACAATTTGGGAAAAAGATGTAAAAGTTAGTGCAATTTTCCACTTTAATGAAAAAGGCGAAATTTCCAAAATAACTTCGGAAAATAGATTTATGCCAGGCAAAATTGATTACACAAAAGAGGATTTTACGATGTATTTAGCAAATTATAAAGATGTTGGCGATTATTTAATTCCAACATATTTCGAATTTCAATGGAATCTTGCAAATAACAATTTTACGTTTGGACGATTTCAAATAAAGGACGCTTTGTATGAATAATTCCAAATAGGTATTAATCTACTACAATTGTAGTATCCAAGCTTGTAGAGTCATTTTGCCAAAAGTGAAGATTATATTCTCCTGCTGGCAAATATTCAATAGAAATAGGAGCTTCAAATGTTATCATCACGCAAGTACAAGTAGCGCCATCTGGTTCTTGTCCATAAACCGTAATAAATATATCACTATCAACTATATTTGTATTGTAATGTGAATATGAACCACAACCGTTTGACCACTCAGCAATTGCTGTCATTTTAATAGTGTTTGCACTTAAACTAACATTTTCGAATGATAATACAGGAGCTTTACTTTTAAAATATTCATTTTCAACAACGTTTTGGCAGGATAAACTAAACAAAATTGTAAGTAATAAAAACGAAGCAATTAATAATTTTTTCATTATAAACCCCCTTTTGTTAATTAATTTCCATCAAAAGTTGAATCTTCCTTAAAAAACGAATCATTTTCGCTAAATTCGTATTTAATATTAAATAAATCCATCAACTCTTTTGACTTAAATTTACCAGTTGCACTATTATTTGATAAAACAACGATAGTTTTTTCGTCTTTCAAAGAACGGATAAAATAAGTTCTAAATCCTTTCCACCAGCCCGCGTGATAAACAATTTTGGAACTATCTGGAAGCATATTAATTCGCCAACCGTAACCATAATTATCATTATCGTGCAATTCTTTGTTATAAAGTTGATAAGCAACTTCCATTTCTTTATCAGAAAAGAAATAATTGTCAAAAATTGCTTTACTAAATTTATTCATATCCTCAACGGTGGAATAAACACCTTTATCACCAACAACGCCATTTAAGTAAGTATTTTCGGCAGGTTGGGTTCTGTTAATATAGCCAACGACTTTTTCTTTATTTTCAAATGAATCGTTTTTGTCGTATATAGTTGTGTTATTCATTCCAATTGGTTCAAAAAGATTCTTTTTCATAAAATCTTGAAACTTCATTTTGGAAACTTTTTCAACAATTGAAGCTAGAAGAGCATAATTTGTATTGTTATAGTTATACTTTGTGTCTGGATTGCGATATTTTGCGGGTTTATGCTTTGCAAACATATCTATCATTTCGTAGTTATCAAGAACCGATTTTTTACTTTTCCTATAAATTTTGTCGGCAACATACATATAATTTGGTAATCCAGAACGATGTACAAGAAGCTCGTGAATAGTTACATTGTTATAAGGAAATTTAGGAAAGTATTTTTTTACATCATCGTTAAAAGAAAGCTTGCCTTCTTTTTCTAAAAGCATAATTGCAAATGCAGTAAAAGTTTTTGACACAGAAGCAAGTTGGAATCGAGAATCAGCTTTTAACGAATCATTTTTTCTCAAATTTGCCAAGCCAAAAGCGTTTTTATAATAAATAGTATCGTGAGAAGAATAAAGAACAGTTCCACTAAATGTACCCATTTTAGCACGATGTTGAAAAAAAGAATCTATTCGTTCAGAAATTGAGTTATCTCCAACTGGAACTTCAACATAATTAAACTTTGGAGATGTAATTTCAGATTTACTTTCCTCGCTACTAAAAGCAAGAGAAGCAACAATTAACGAAATAAAGGCTAAAACAATAATTTTGTACATAAATTTGACTTATATTTGAATAAAAAAGCAAAGTTACAAAAAGATGAAATTAAATTAAAGTTATAATTTCTTGACCTTTATTTTATAAGAACTTAGAATTGAAAATTTCTGATTTTTAATTTATAATTTGTACTTAAATTAGATGAACAAATTTTTTAATTTAAACAGGGAATTCCCCAATGAAAAAAATTCTAATAATTATCTTTGCAATTTCAGTTTTAATTTCTGCGCAGGATTTAAAGAGATATCAATTTAAATCAGGCAAAATAGTTTATCAAGTATCAATGTTAGAAACAGAAACATCATATTCTGAAGACGACGCAAATGATACAGAAAGTAATAATTTATCGAATTCAATGGTAGGAACTGAAACATTAAGTTTTGATAATTATGGAATGAACGAAGTGAAACACACCAAAATGGTAATGGGTAATGATGAAATGCAACAAGTTATTGATGCAAAAACAATAATGGAAGGAAAATGGATTTATACTATTGATAATTCGACGAATACTGGAAACAAAATGGAAAATCCACTTTGGGAAATGATACCAAAAGGAACAGAGCTTCAAAATATTGGTGAAGAAATAATGACAGTCTTTGGAGGAAAAAAAATAGGAACAGAAGTATTGCTTGGTAAAACTTGTGATATTTGGCAAGTTGAACAGTCAAAAATATGGATGTGGAAATCAATTCCTCTAAAAGCTGAAGTTGATGAAGCCGGAACGAAAATTGCACAAATTGCTACAAGTGTTGAAGTCGATATTCCAATTTCTGCAGATGAATTTAAACTTCCTGAAGGAATTGAAATTCAAGAAATTAATGCAGCTGACCTAAATGGAATGATGGGAAATTGAAATTGAATAGAACTATAATTTTTCTTCTTTTCCTTTCTTCAACAATCTTTTCGCAAAACTTTCTTAAAGTTGATTCGATAGATGAAAAGTTAATAAAATTGACTTATAACGATGAATATAATCAAGTAAAAAGTATTTGCGATTCTTTAATTAAAAAGGATAAAAAAAATCCTAAATATTACTTTCATTATTTTAGCGCCGATGCTTTAGAACTTCACGAAAAAATAAATCTATTTCCATTAAATGGACGTGATTCTTTGCAAGAAATTCTTGTAAATAAGTCAATCAACAAACTCGAATCAGCAATTAAAGAGTTAGAAGATGTAAAAATGACTCCAACAAATCGTTTTTATATTGCTTCGTTGCACGGATATTATTCGCGCTTTGCGGGATTAAATCGCAATTGGTGGGCGGCTTATGTTAACGGAACTAAAGCAAATGATATGTTTGAAGATATTATTAAGGAATATCCAGAATGTTATGACGCATATTTGTATCCTGGTGTTTTCAAATATTACGCCGCTCGTTTAAACGGTTTTAATGGATTTATTGCATCAATTCTTGGCGTTTCGGGCAATAGAAATGACGGATTAAATTACATTAATAAAGCATTCAAAAATTCAAAATTGGTTTATCCACAAACTCTTTTAATGTTGATGGAAATAAATACTGTTATGGAAGATAATCCAAACAAAGCAATTCCTTATTTTGAGGAATTTGTTAAAATTTATCCAAAAAATAAAAGAGTAATTAATTGGTACGGACATACAATTTTGAATTTATATCAAACAAAGAAATTTGGCGATAAAATTAAAAATGATAAACTTGGCGTAATTGACAACTATGTAAAAACTAAATACTTCTTTTTAACAAACCAGCTCGATTCGGCAGTAAAATATGCAAAATTAGCATTCCAAAAACCAAATACTTGGAAAGGAATTATAGATCACACTAAATACTATTACATTTATTCAAATTGGTTAAAGAAAAATTCTGAAATTAGTAAATCGTATAAATCCAAATTGGATGATTTTTACACCAAGCGTTTCGAATTGGATTTGAATAACGAATCTCAATCCAAATATATTTATGAACTAACAACTATTTTGGTAAAAGGGAATTATTCAGATTTTAATAATAAACTATCCCAAAAGCCAAAATTTACCGAAAAGCATTTTATTGCCGATTTTAATCTTCTTCAAGGAGTTTCGCTATTTCAGCAAAACAAAATGAACGAATCGCTTTCTTATTTTGAAAAAGCGGAAGAAACTCCAGACGAACGTAACAAAACAATTGCTTTAAGATACCAATTGGATGTTTACTTAAAACAAAAAATGCCGATTAAAAAAGTGCAATCTCTAATTGAACGGATTGAAGAAACTGACTTCAACAAGCTAATTTTCCGACTTGATGATTTAAAAGTAAAATAATTGCTGGTTTTCTCAAAAGTAATTATAGTTGTAAAAGAATTATTTAATAAATATTTTGGCATAAGCGTTTGCTAAATAGTTCGAATATTGCCAATTTTGAAGCAGTATCGTTAGTTGCTAAATTAAAAACGGAAAGAAAAAATAATATAATATTGGAGAGAAACATATTGTCAAATCAGGTATTTAAAAACGAATGGAAAGAACACTACAAAAGTGCTCCAAATCAGTTAGAAAAAATGTCTCATGTAAAGGGACTTATCAGCGCATTTAACGCAAATATTGATGCAGTAATTAAAATTTCTGGAAAAAGAATTGAAGAAATAATTTCGCAAGATTCCTTTAATTCCTCAGCTCTTGATAATGTCGCTCCGACTAGTATTAATAGCAAGGAAGATGCAATACGAGGAATTATCAAATGTTTTTCTAGTGGAATAGCTGAAGAATGGCTTATTGATAATGTAGAAGTTTTCCACTGGCTAAATGACAATATTGGATATGACCAAATGCAAATGGGCGGACAAGGAGGAATAGTTGCAAATGCTATGGCAGTTTGTGGCGTTAATCCAGTTTATGTTCATTGTGCCTCTCTTCCTCAAGATCAGGCAAAACTATTTCTCGACCTTCCAAATTTGCTTTCGGTTGATAAAAATGGAGAATTAAAAAAAGCTTTTGATATTTCCAGAACGGAAGATATTCCTCTAATACATTGGATTATTGAATTCGATAAGGGTGATTCCTTAAGTTATAATGGAAAAACAGTAACTTGTCCAAAATCAAACAGATTTATTGCAACTTATGACCCTCTCAATTTCAAATTAGCAATTGATAAACCGTTTGCCGATAAATTTAATGATGGAAAAATTCCTTTTGAGTATATTATTCTTTCTGGCTATCAGATGCTTAAAGAAAATCTTGACGGCGGTTTAAAAGGAATAGATAGAATAGATGAATCGATAAAAATTCTATCCAAATGGAAAGAAAATAACCCAAATCACATTTTGCATTTTGAAATTGCTTCCACACAAGACAAAGTAATTAGAAAAGCTCTTCTCGATAAATTAGCAACCATTTCGGATAGCGTTGGGTTTAACGAAAGAGAACTAATCGATTTGCTCGAAGTAATTGGCGAAGACGAACTTTCGCAAATTTGCAACAAAGAAACAACCAGCGCCAACCTATTTAAAGGTGTTCTGAAGATATTTGAATATACTGGATGCCCAAGAATTCAACTACATATGTTTGGTCTTTATGTAACTCTTCAGAAAAAAGGATTTTCTATTTCTCCAATCCAAAATAGAAACGGAATGCAACTTGCGGCGGTTATTGCAGCAGCAAAAGCAGGCACTGGTGCTATAAACGAAATGAGCGGACTCCTTTGGGCAAAAGACAAAGAAGTTTCTGATGTGGGAAAAAACGAATTGAAATCACTTTCTGACGAAGTAACAAAAATATTTGGCGACAATAATCTGCTCTCGGAAGGAATTTTTACAAACAATGATGTAGAAATTATTGCTGTTCCTACAATTATTATCGATAATCCTATAACTCTGGTTGGAATGGGCGATACAATTTCTTCAATATCACTTGTTGGAGCTAGATAAATATAGATTGAGGATTTAATAAATAATTTCAAAATAATTTGAAGGCAAAACAAAACGACAATGCCAGAAAAATTTAAGAATATATATAGAATTGAATCAAATCGATTACAATTTTGGAATTATTCATCTTCCGCAAATTATTTTATAACCATTTGTACATATAACAGAAAATGTATTTTGGGAAATATTGTTAATGACAAAATACAATTATCACCATATGGTGAAATTGTAAACGTGGAAATTCAAAAAATTCCAGAATATCATAAACGGGTAATATTAAACGAATGGATAATAATGCCTAATCATATTCATTGTATCATCACATTAGAAAATTACGATTTTGATAATGGCGTATCGTTGGTTAACAACGACGATGAAAATGATTATAACAACGAATACAATATAGAAAACGATTTTAAAAACGATACCGTTACCGTAGAGAAAATTCATGAATTTTCTCTACAACCGCGACAATTGTCACAATCGTCAAAACCACAACAAAACCAACCAAAACAATTAACAATAACAAACGATATAAAACAATACCGCAAACAACGACGCAATATGTTAATTCCAAAATTGTTGGGAAAATTTAAAATGAAATCATCAAAACAAATCAACATTTTACGCAACATGCCTGGAGAAAAAATTTGGCAACCAAATTATTACGACCACGTAATACGCGACAACGAATCGTACCAAAGGATAAAAAATTATATTATTACCAATCCGCAAAAATGGAATGATGACAAATTCCATTCATTTTAATTTCTTTTCAGTTTGTATTCGTTTATCTTTGTGGTTATAATTATTATAATAACAACTTCGAAAATAGAATGAATAAATATATATTTCTAATACTCGCCTTTTGTTTTAGCATTTTAGTTGCCAATAATAAATCGGATAATTATTTAATAAATCCGATTGAAACTCCACACGGAATTTTGCTAACAAACAATTTTGAATCCGCATTATATCTTTTGAATAATGGAAATCTGGAAACACTCATTTCGGCTCCAGGTTGTGGAAGATATATTCAAGTTTCGCCAAACGGACAGTTTGTCGGCTTTAAACTGATTGATTCTAAAACACAATTGCAAGCGCCAGCAATTTACGATTTGGAGAAACGGACTTTAACAAAGCTTCACGATTTTGTTAAAAATTCTGGTCAGGTTTCTTTTTCTTCCAACAACAAAATTGCGTTTACAATTGAAAATGAATTGTTCATAAAAATTGGAAATGAAACGACAAAAATTGACTTAGGATTTTATACAAACAGAGCAACTATTTCGCCAAACGGAAAGTCGGTGGTTTTTTCAAACCAGCAAAGTGAATTGAGTATTTTGGATTTGGAAAGCAAGTCAATTCAGAAAATCTCAAATGGTGAAATAGAATATTATAACGCTTCTTGGTCGCCAAATAATTTAATGCTCGCATTTCAATCAGTAGATGCAAAAATCAATTTGTATGATTTTAATTCGCAAAAAATGACTTTAATCGCTAATGGCGAAAATCCAAAATGGAAAAGCAATTCCAAATCAATCGTGTTTTTTAACAAAGAAATCGATTTTGAAAATGTGAAACTTATAAATTCTGATTTATTTGAATATAACATCGAAAAAAGAGAATTATCCAAAATTACCGATTCAAAAAACTCATTTGAAATGAACCCAAATTATTCCACAAATGGAAATATTATTTACCAAAATTATAACAATAACGAAATTAGACAAATAAACTCAAAATCCAATTCTGAAACTGTATTTAAACTTGAAAATAATCTCGAAGCAGATATTTTTTATTCCAACAATAAAATTGAAAACCCAGACGTGATTAAAGGACTTGAGCAATGGCAACATATTCATCAAGTTTTTAGCTCGCGAGATACTGGTCCGTGGACTAATGACCCTGTAAATGGACGCCACCAAGGTTATTTGTGTTGCGGCGCTACAAGTGCAATGGAAATAATTGCGTCTTACAACATTTTGCCTCCAGACCCAATTTATACTCATGGATACACAAGTCAATATGGAAAATATTTGTCGGATGTTTATATATATAACGATTATACATATAATAATTTTACTATTAACCCAAATGGAAATCCCGGTTTTACAAGCGGCGCACATGGATTTATGTGGAATAATGGAAGCCCAAATAGCAATGCAGAATCTTTTTTGGAGCGTCATGGAATTGAAGCAGCTCATTCCGACAATATAACTTGGACAAAAGTTAAAGCTGAACTTGATATGGAGTTTCCTTACATGCTTTGTACAATAAGCTTAACTGATGGACATATTGTTGTGGGAATTGGACAATATGGCAATGGACAATCGCTTTATTGTAATGATCCTTATGGCGATAAAAACGCTGGAAATTATGGTGGAATTTTTAACGGCAAAAATGCAATTTATGATTGGGGCGATGCAAATACTGGACATATTTTGGTAACTCCAGTCGTTTGGGGAATTACTGCACGCTACACTAGAACGCTAAAAATTGTTAGCACTTATCCTTCCGATAACGAAACCGATGTTAGCACTTCTGTAAATCCACAAATAAATTTTTATGGTGAAGTAAATCCAAATACTGTTGAAAGCAAAATTCAACTTTTTGATGAATCTGGATTTCCGCTTTTGGTAAATTATGATTTGTCAAAATGTGCCGATGGAACTGTTACAATTCTTCCAAACCAAAAATTAAACGAAAACAGCACATATTCCATTATTATTTATAACGGAATTGAAGGTGCAAATGGAATTCTATCAAATCAAAATACCAAAATTACATTCACAACTGGCGAATCTTTTAATGTTGTTGGAAGTGTTTTAGATGATTTTGAAGCTATTAATGATTGGCAATTATTCACAAGCGGAACTGATGCAAACGCTACTTCTATAACACTTAGCAACGAAAATGCGTTTTCTGGAAGTAATTCGGCAAAACTTGATTATAAATTTGTTACATCAAGTGGCGGATATACTCGCATACTTTACTCGCCCGAACTTGAGCTTGATTTACACAATGAAAAATCGATTGGAATGTGGGTTTTTGGCGACAATAGCGAATCTGTTCTTCAATATTGGTTTACTAACCAAAGCTCGACTCTTTTAATGGGATTTCAAGAAACAATTAATTGGGTCGGTTGGAAGTTTATGGCGTTCGATTTGGGAACAGTTAAAAATGTTAGCTCGCTTAAATTTAACTCATTTGCTATTAGACAAGCAACTGCTGGAAAAAACAACGGAACTTTATATTTTGACAATTTAACTTTGTTTAATACTCCGCTGCAAATTATTAGCCATCTTCCAGAAAACATCGAAAGCGATATTTCAGTTAATTCCGAAATAGTAATCGAATTTAATAAACCAGTTGATGAACTTTCGGTTGAAAATGCAATTCAAATAGTTCCACAAATAAAAGGAAGTTATGTCTGGAACAGTGACAAAACAATAGTTACATTCACTCCAGATAGCGTTTTAGAAGCAAATATGAACTATTTTGTAGTTGTTGATACTTTGGCAACTGCTTTAAGCGGAGCAAAATTAAATTCGAAATTCACCTTTAGTTTTAAGACAGAACGAAAAGCGCTTTCGCTAGTTTCGGTTTATCCAGCAAACGAAAGCCGAAATATTAGTGTAAAACCAGATATAATTCTATCTTTTGATGAAGCAATTTCGTCTTTAACTCTTCCTGGTAATGTGTTTTTCCAAAATGCTGACGGAAATAATGTTCAAATTTCTGTTGACCAATCAGAATATGCAAGTGGAAAGGTGAAATTTACTCCAGCAAACGCACTTGACGAAAGTAGTGTTTATAAAATTGTTCTATCCGAAAAAGTGGGCGATACAAAAGGACTTACTTTAAACCAAAATTTTGAGTTTACGTTTACAACAGAAGCAAATAAATACGTTTCTGGAACTATTTACGACACGTTTGAAAGCAATTCTGGCTGGTCAAATCCAACCCAAACCGAAAATAGTGTTGGATTGGATAATTTGTTTTCGCAGTTTATTATTAGTAATTCAAAATCAAAAAATGGTAAATATTCTGGGAAACTTGCTTACAAATTTTTAGGAATTGACGCCGTTTGTAGAACTTCCAATAGTGGATTTCCTAAAATATCTGCAGATAGTGATTTTGGTTTTTGGATTTACGGCGATAATTCTCAAAATGTTTTGGAATATTGGTTTATAAATGATAATTCTTTGACTGAAAAAATTGTGGTCGATACCATAAATTGGACGGGCTGGAAGTTGAAGAACATTAATCTGTCAGATTTTACAAATAGCGATTCACTTAAGCTAAATAGTGTTGTCATTAAACAAACTGAACTTGGAAACAATAGCGGAGCAATTTATCTTGATGATTTGCAAACAGATATTGTGCTTATTCTTGGTGTAAACGATGGAAAAGATAATATTCCAAGCAAATATGTGTTAAACCAAAATTATCCAAATCCATTTAACCCAAGCACGACAATTAAATATTCAATACCAAGAGATGTGAGAGGTGAGAAGCAAGAAGTGAGACTAACTGTTTATGATATTCTCGGTCGCGAAGTAGCAACGCTTGTAAATAAACAACAAAAACCCGGAAATTATGAATTGGAATTTAACGCAAGCCATTTAAGTTCTGGTGTTTACTTTTATCGTCTAAAAAGTGGCGATTTTAATCAAAGCAAAAAAATGCTTTTGCTAAAATAGAATAAAAAAGAATGCGTTAATTGCCGTTGACTTTAGTCGACGGATTTATGAGCAACACAAATTTTATGATTGGACTAAAGTCCTTTTGGGGGTGAGTTTGTATTAATTTGTCCGTCAGTTAAAACTGACGGCAATTGTTTGCTTTATTTCAATAAAATGCAAATAAACGCACTTTGTCCAAATAATAATAATTGCCATTGACTTTTGTCAAATGAAAAAAGCATCTCAAACAGAGATTATTTGTCCAAACTGTGCCGTTGACTTTAGTCAACGGATATTTGAATAACACAAAAAATCTTGGACTTTAGTCCAAATTTATTAACCCAGCATTAAATCAATTCAAATATTGCCAGCCATACTTTTTCATAAATATATCTACTTCTTCAGAAAAGCTTTTGTTTCTATGATGCTCTTCTTGATTTTTTATGTAGTCTCTCACAGATTCAATATGTGATTCACTAACACTAACAGCCCAATAATCATCTTGCCACGAAAATTTTGTCTTTGTAATTTTATTCTTATTTATCCAAAATGAAGATTCACCCTTTATTAATTTTGCTATTTCACTAATAGATTTTTCGTTTCCCAAGGATATTAAACAATGAACATGATCTTTTTGACTATTTATTGAATCTATAAAAATTCCTTTTTCCTTTGCATTTTGTTTGATACGCTCAATAATTTCGAATCTTTTTTCACTTGGAATAAGTAGTGGTTCTCTGTTTTTGGTGGAAAACACTAAATGAATCCAAATTCTAATCCAACTCATAGTTTTCTCATTTTGTGATAATTTAATTTAATGCAAATTTTTGTTTGTTGCAATTTTATGATTGGACTAAAGTCCTTTTGGGGGTGAGTTTGTATTCATTTTTCCGTCAGTTAAAACTGACGGCAATTATAAAAATACACACCCCCACAAACTAACCTTCAAACCCAAGATTATATTAATAGTTGTAGCTTGAAAATATTTTGAATATTTTTAGCAATACTTTTTACAAAATTTTCGGAGGGAAAAATGAAAGTTGTAGTAATGTGTTTATTTCCAATATTTTTATTTGGACAAACAATAACTCAAAAAAGTAATTTTAAGGAGAAAGTTGATTCAGCATATTTTAATGCAATGAAAGGCGTTTATTTTGCAATTGAAAATATTCCAGAAAGGAAAAATTCTGTTTCTAAAGAACTAATTGCAAAGGACGAAATAGTTGCCGCTATAAAAATTAACAAAGAAGAAGGCGGAGTATTTGTTGAATCAACTGGTTTTTTTAACTCAACAAAAGTAGTAATAAGCGTTTATCGCGATTATAAATCGCTAAAAGAAGAGGGATTGATAGATTTTATTCCCAAAATGAACAAAGAATGATTATAGATAGTAGCAAAGAAAACATAATTAAAGCCGCAGATGAAATTTTATCTGGCGGAATAGTTGCATTTCCAACAGAAACGGTTTATGGATTAGGTGCCGATGGATTAAACCCCACTGCAGTAGCTAAAATATTTGAGGCAAAACAGCGACCTTCGTTTAATCCTCTAATTTTGCATATTTCCTCTCGCGATCAGTTAAAGGAATTGGCAGTAATTGAAAACGATATTGTTTATTCACTCATTAATCGCTTTTGGCCAGGACCGCTGACTTTAGTATTGCCCAAAAAGGATATTGTCCCCGATATTGTAACTGCTGGAAATAGCACTGTTGCGGTGCGTATGCCAAATCACCCCATTGCAAAAGCATTAATAGATTCTTGCGGCAGACCAATTGCTGCGCCAAGTGCAAATCAATTTGGATTTTTGAGTCCTACAACAGCCAAACACGTTGAAAAACAGTTGGGTGATAAAGTAAATATTATTTTGGATGGCGGAAAAAGCGATGTTGGCGTTGAATCAACAATAATAGAGGTTACAAAAACAGATGTTTTTATTTTGCGTCATGGTGGAATTTCGCATGAGCAGTTAATGGAAGTCTGCAATTCGGTTAAGGAAAAATTCATCAATAGTAATAAACCAACTGCACCTGGACAGTTGTTTCAACATTATGCACCAAATATTCCAATTATGTTTTTATCCGAAATAAAAGATAAAAATATTGAGGGAAAAAGAATTGGTGGATTGTTTTTTAAAAAACAAAGTGGCTCTGTTAACTTTGACCACGTTGAAGTTTTATCACAAAATGGAGATATGAGAGAAGCAGCGGCGAATCTATTTTTCCATTTACACGAACTTGAAAGCAAAAACTTGGATTTAATTTTGGTAGAAGCTGTTAAAGAAAAAGGACTCGGAATAGCTATTATGGATAGACTCACCAAAGCAACCAACACTTATAAAACGACAAGTGGAAAGTAGAAAGATGCAAGACCGAATATGCTGGATATTGGATGCAAGATGTTAGGTTAAAAACTGAAAATTCAAGCATAGCTGCCAGCATCCAGCCCTCATAAAAAAAATACCAATAATAAAACTGTTTAGATAAAAGATATTTTAAGATATTTCAACTTAAATTTTAATCAATATGTTACATTAAACATTGACAATGCTCATTTTGGGTTAAAATTATATTTTTCAGTAAATTTAACATTGCATTTAGCAATTTAATGCTTTATAGATTTTGTTAGCTCTTAAAATATGTGACTGACCTGGCGGAGCTGTAAGAAATTGAATATAAATTGATAGTTTGAATAGACCATGACTTAAGTCGTGGGTTGCCAATAAAAAACAAAACCACTCAACGGTTTTAACCATTTATTTAAAATTGCTCTTGTTTTTATTCGTGCATTTACGGCAAACAACGTTCTAAGCACCACCATCTCGCTCTTGCTTTAATCAGGAAGTTCTCTCTTGTGATTTAAATCACCAACTTAAAGCTTTGATTTATTGTTTAATTTTGGTAAAATTACAACTTGTTTTAAGGTGGCAATGGGCGATAAATAAGAAAGACGAATTACCCATTGCATCCCTAAAAATAATTTATAAAAGAAAGAGTTTTTATGCTTTTTCTCTGTTTTTGCTGTTAGCTCTTAAAATATGTGACTGACCTGGCGGAGCTGTAAGAAATTGAATATAAATTGATAGTCTAAATAGCCCATGACTTAAGTAGTGGGTTAGTAGAAAAAGAAGCCCCCCCAACGGTTTTAACCGTTTATTTAAAATCGCTCTTATCTTTATTCGCGCATTCGCGGCAGTTTGCCCGAAATTGCGGATGTTTATAAGAAAAACGGCTATGGTTAATATTTGCTCAATTTAATTAAATAATCTAAATTATATTTGTAGAACATCTATGCCAACAGTTCTAAGAATTGGAAGTTTTCGTTTGCACTTTTATTCTGACGAAAGAAAAGAACCACCTCATATACATGTTGAATATGGAGCAAGTGAATGCAAATTTTGGTTTAATCCAGTTTCACTTGCTATAAATATAGACGTTAAAGCAACAAAGTTAAGAGAAATTGAACCGAGTTCCGACTTTCGGAACGAGCACCATCTGGTAAAAACATGCAATTATATACAGATGAAAAGTTGTTTTATGAAAATCAAGAATTTTTAATGGATAAATATTATGAATGAATTACCCTTAGAATTTAAGAAGTACTTTTGGGATTGTGATTATACATCTTTGGATTTTAAAATCCATAAAGAATATATAATTAAAAGGCTGCTTTCTTTTGGGGATTTTGACGCAATAAAATTTATTCTAAAAAACACATCTCAACAAGATATAAAAGTACTGATTAATAGTAAGGGCAGTAATCTCTTATCTAAAAATAATTATATCTTTTGGAAAAAAATATCTGACCATGAAGAACTTTGGGGATAACAAATTGCATTTTGAAGTTCTGGATGTAAAAAGAAGAAATTTGCTTGATAAATTAATAGTTTTCAAAGAAGATTTTTATCTTGCAGGTGGTACTGCATTAGCTTTACAAATTGGTCATAGAATATCGGTAGATTTTGATTTTTTTACTTCTGAACCTTTTGATAATGAAAAGTTTTTAACTCAAATAGAGAATATATTTTTAGATAATTCTGTTGCAATTATTCAAAATGAAAAGGATACAATTACTATTCTTTTGGACAATGAAGTTAAGCTATCATTTTTTCATTTGCCATATTCAAATTTATATCCATTAATTGCTACAGAGTATTTTTATATAGCGCAAATTAAAGAAATTGGAATCATGAAACTATTAGCTCTATTTAGAGCTACATTTAAAGATTATGTTGATATCTATTTTATATTAAGGCAATTAGAGTTGAGTGTTCTTATAGAAGGGGCTAAAAAAAAACATCCCAATTTTGATAAAACAATGTATCTAAAAGCATTAATTAGTTTTGATGATGTTGATGAAATACCAATTCTATTTGTAGCAAATAATGAGATAAAAAGAAAAGATGTTTTTAATTTTATTGAAGAAAAAGTTGTTGAGTATATAAAGCAAAATAAATGAATTTAATCTGCAAAGGATACTGATACTATATTTTTACGCAATGGAGCAAAAGTAAATAATATGAGCTATGCTTTTGACCTACATAAAGCAATGCATAGTTATAAACTTAAAACAAGTTCTTATGAACAAATGAAACAAAAGTTTGATAAAGTTCCAAAAGAGGAAGATGTACCTGCTTTTGCATGGTTTAATGAGGACTTCTATCTTAAAGGCAACCAAAATATTAGGATTATGGAGGCAAATTTTTCTATGCACAATTATAATAGTGTGTTGACTTTGCTTTGGGAAGTTTGAGAAGAGACAAGTTGAAAGTGTAAAGGTTAAGGCTCAAAGAGGTGAAAAGGTAAAAATAAATATTAGTTCATGTTAAATAGAATATAAACTGTTGAAACGGTTATTTGTTAAGTTGTGTTTTAATAGCCCATGACTTAAGTCGTGGGATACCGAAAAAAGAAGAAAACCACCTAATGGTTTTAACCGTTTATTAAATGTTTTATTCGCGCATTCGCGGCAGTTTTCCAAGAAGAGCAAGTGAAAAGAACAAAGGTTAAATCTTAAAGTGTAAAAGCGGCTATTGTTTAGTCTTTTTTTTGATGAAACTCCTTAGTGTCTCCGTGCCTTTGCGGTTTTCTTCTATCTTTTCCATTGTTTCTTACATCTTTTTACTAGGTAATTACAATAAAAGAATTTTTTAATAAATTTATAATAATAGGGCTTATTTCGATATTTGGGAAAATTATCCCAATGGCTCTACCCTATTTATTGAGCGCCGAAGAGTATTTTAATTTTAATAACGAATACTATCTTTTTAGTTTGTTGGTTTTGCTAAGTGGATTTGGTTTTGAGTTTGCTTATTATCGTTTCCCTACAAGTTTATTAAATTTAACAAAATTAATTGTTCTTAATACTGCAATCTTTTTAACAGTATTATATTTTGGCGGGTTAATTAGAAGAATTGACCTAAATTTGTTAGTTATAGTTCTAACCTCTTTTGCTTTCATTATTGTAAACATTTTTCAGTTCACACTATTGTTTAATAAGCAAAAAAAGAAATATTTTATTTTTAGTCTTATTTTCTATTCAATATTTTTAATATCTATTCCAGTTCATCTTTTATCTGGAATAACGTTCTTTTATTTATTTTCTTTTTTTTCTGTTTTGGGTTTTGTTTTGGCAATGTTATATGTTTATAAGAAGCCAGAAAATACTGGAATTAAGCTAGCCAAGTATTACCAAATTGGATTTAATGCTCTTATAATTAATGGATTTATAACATTAGTTCTTTCAATAAATCATTTAACAGCAAATATTTTGTTTGAAAAAGAAGTCGCCAACACAATAGTTATTGCCTGGTTGTTTACATTTCCCATTTTACATGCAGGCAATATTGCTGAAAAAGTTTTTTATAATTCCGGCAATTTAATAGAAAAGTATAAAAAATGGGTCGGTTTTTTATTTCTGGGAATTTTCTTATACGTTTTTGCCTTTTTACTAGCTTTTAAGTTTGTGCCAAACCTTTTTCCTAAAATAATTGTGGGTGAATTGTTTTTTAGTACATCAATTTTAATTTTGCCAGCTCTTGGTGTTTATTCAATTATAAATGCACCGCTAAATGCATTTGTATTTAAGTATTTAAGAGCACGCCAGCAAAGGTTCATTACTGTTTATCTTGGAATTGCAATTGTAGTACTCTATTTTTTAAGTATCTACAATTTAAGTAATGGGATAGAAGCTAATGATTTGTTGATTAAATCTTTAGGTTTCTTTGCTGTTCCTATAATTGTTAAAGCGGTTGGTGTTGGTCGTTTTATAATAAAGAAAAAAGCAATAGCACGCAGATTACACGGATTTAACAGATAAGAACAAATCGAAAAGAAGAATTATAAATTATGAATGTTAAATTATCAATGAGAAACAATTTTTAGTTGCAATACTCTTTCGTGTATTTGTGCCTTTTGCCTATAGTATTCCTTTGGTAGTGGCTAATTTTAGTCTTGCCTATTTTGAGAAAAACAAATTGAGTACCTTTATATAAATGAAAAACGAAATAATTATATATCAAGCTGATGAGCTTTCTGCCCGATTGGAAGTACGAATAGAGGAAGAAACTGTTTGGTTGAATCGACAGCAATGATCAATATTGTTTGGCAGAGATGTAAAAACAATTGGCAAACACATTGCAAATGTTTTAAAAGAGGAACTCAAAGGTTTTTCAGTTGTCGCAAAATTTGCGACAACTGCTTCTGATGGTAAAGTCTATAAGGTAGAATATTATAATTTAGACATGATAATATCTATTGGTTATCGTGTAAAATCACAGAGAGGTATTCAATTCCGCATCTGGGCAAACAAAGTGCTAAAAGATTATTTGTTAAAAGGTTATGCTGTTAATAAGCGTATGGATAGAATTGAAAATGATGTACATTATTTGAAAGAAAAAGTCAATGAATTTGATTTGCAGATTAAAACAAACCTGCCTCCAAATGAAGGTATCTTTTTCAACGGGCAGGTTTTCGATGCTTATGTTTTTGTAACTAATCTCATTAAAATAGCAAAAAAATCCATAGTTTTGATTGATAACTATGTTGATGAAACTGTGCTCTCCATGTTATCAAAACGTAAATCGGGAGTGCAAGCAACTATTTTTACTTCTAAATCAACAAAACAAATAAAACTCGACTTGCAAAAGCACAATCAGCAATATCCAAACATAACTATTAAACAATTTAATAAATCACACGATAGATTTTTAATTATTGATAACGATACGGTTTACCATATAGGTGCTTCTCTAAAGGATTTAGGCAAAAAATGGTTTGCATTCTCAAATATAAATTTAAATGCAACAGAAATACTTAATAAATTAGAACATGATTCAATTGAAGTTCCAAATTGAATTAGTGCTCGGAAATTTTAATTCTTATATCTTTTTCCTTGTTTCTTTTTTATGAAATCCCTTTGCGTCTCCGCGCCTTAGCGGTTTTCTTCTTTTTCTTTTGTCTTTTTTAACGCCCTTGCTCTTAACTTTATACTTTGAACTTTAGCCTTTTAACTTGGTTCTTTAACCCTTAGTGTCTTCGTGCCTTAGTGGTGTATTTTTTCTTTTATAATTACAAATGTTAAATCTGTGGACAATCTTTACAAAATAAACAAATACCTTTTTGAGGAATTATTCATAGTTCCTATTATAATTTTGGTTGCTTCATTTAATTCGTTTCCATTATTAAAAAATTTGTATGTGTTCTTTCCTTTGTTGGGAATGGTGCTTCTTTTTGCTAAAAGAGCAGAGTTATTAAAATTGCTTGCAAATAGAAAACTTGTTTTGGTTTTATATTGCTTTCCACTTTGGGCTGCAATTACATCATTCTGGTCGTTAGACCCCCAAAATTCGTTAATTAGAGCGGGATATTTTGCCTTTGTGCTAACGGTTGCATTTGTTGCCGGTACCCTTTGGTTTAGAAAAAAGGAAAACTTAGACCTTTTAATTCCCATTAATATTTTTGTTGTTTTGGTTTCTGTTATATCGCTTATTTTTGGTGTGCCAGAATCAAGTTGGGAGTTGAGCCCCATTTGGAGATTTAAGGGTTTTGCTCAACATCAAAACACTTTGGGTGCTCTAATTTTATTTACGTCATTACCGTTAATCTGGAATCTGTTTTTAAAAAAAATAAATATATTTCAATTATTATTACTCTTAATAAACGTTGGTGTTTTAATTATCACTTTTTCTAGAGCATCAATTTTATCGTTTGTTCTAATATTTGTTGTTCTAACAATTAGACTTAAATTTACTTTGTTCTTAAAAATATTGGGAGCCGTAGTGGTTCTAATTAGCATTCTTTTATTAATAAAACCACAATTAGTTATTAAACCAATTAACCATATTGTTTATAAAGGCTCTTATTCAGCTTATTCAACAAGAGAAAAGTTGTTTGACGATTCGTTTCAGTCGGCAATAAATGGTGGTTTGCTTGGACTCGGTTATGGTGTTTCTAATCCTCAAATTAAGAATCCAATTAATGTTGGTGGTAGTAATAGTATTAGAGAAAAAGGCAATTCTACATTAGCTTTAATAGAAGAAACTGGAATAATAGGACTGGTATTGTTTTTATTGCCTTTACTTACTCTGGCTAATTATTTTTTTCGATTTAGAAAGCATTATTCGGTGAGTAGTTATGAGTTATCGGTAATCAGTAATCCGTCGCTAGTCACTAATTACAGATCACGGGTTTTGCTTTTTACTTTTACCCTTTCACTGCTTTTACACTCACAATTTGAAGCTTGGCTTGGCGGGGTAAGTAGTTTTCAGCTCTTAATATATTTTGTTTTGTTAGGGAGTTTGAGTAACGATTTTTATAGTTCAAAGTTCGTAGTTCTTAGTTCGTAAATATGAGGAGTTAGGTTATGAAGATTGAAAAATTCGAAGACATTGAATCTTGGAAGAAGGCTAGAAAATTAGTTAATGAAGTTTACAAACTTACAAGCAAAGATTGCATTGCGAAAGATTATGGATTAAAAGATCAAATTCAGCGTGCCTCTGTTTCTGTTATGTCAAATATCTGTGAAGGATTTGATAGTGGCTCAAACAAATCATTTGTTCAGTTCCTGAACTATTCATATCGTTCTGCATCAGAAGTCCAGAGTTTATTATATGTAATCCTTGATTTAGGACACATTATCGAGGATGAATTTAAGTTGTTATATATAGATGTGGCAGAAACAAAAAAATTAATAGGTGGATTTATCAAATATCTCAAAACTCAAATTAATAATAAAAAATAAAATTTTAATCATAGAACCAATTAACTACGAACAAAGCACCAATTATCTGCGAACTAAGAACTAAGCACCACTTCATGAAAAAAACTATTCTTATATTTATTGGTTCATATTTGCCCTCTCAAAGCTCAGGTGGAGCAATTAGAACTATTGTTAATATGGTTGAATATTTGGGGGATGAGTTTAATTTTAAGATTATTACTAGAGATAGGGATTCTGGCGATAATAAACCTTTTGATAACATTAAACTAAATGAATGGAATGATCTTAAGAATTGCAAAGTTTTTTATAAAACCAAGAACCAAGCACTAAGAACTGTTATAAACAACACTGAATTTGACACCTACTATTTAAACAGTTTCTTTGATTATCATTTTTCTATAAAAGTCGTTTTACTAAAATTGCTTGGTTTTATTAAAGAAAAAAAAATAATTCTTGCTCCACGTGGTGAGTTTATGAAAGGTGCGCTTGCCACAAGAACTCTAAAAAAAAGATTGTTCATTTTTTTTGCACGACTATTTAACATATACAAAGATATTATTTGGCATGCTTCTTCAGAAAGTGAAGCTGATGAAATAAAAAGAGAAATGGGTGCCAATATTGAAACAAGAATTGCTTTAGATGTTCCTGATTATTCCCTGCTTGCAAAAAAGATTGAACGAAAACACGTTAAAGAAAAAGGAAAACTAAAAATTCTTTTCATTTCTGTAATTGTTCCCAAAAAGAACTTAAAATTTGCAATTGAAGTTCTTAATAAAGTAAGCGGTGATTTTATATTTGATATATACGGACCAATAAGAGACGAACAATATTGGAAGGAATGCTTAGATGCCATTAACCCCAAAATTAGAGATAGAATTACTTACAAAGGCGAAATAAACAACTCTGAAATCCAGAATGTTTATCCAAATTATGATTTGTTCTTCTTTCCAACGCTTGGTGAAAATTTTGGGCATGTAGTTTGGGAAAGCTTATCTTTTGGATGCCCAGTTCTTATAACAAATACTACTCCTTGGAATAGTCTTGCAGAGTTTGGAGCTGGATGGACCTTGGGCCTCGTTGAACTAGTTAAGATAAAAGCAAAAATTGAAGAATTAATCAAAATAGATGAAAATAAATATTTTTCTTTTATAGACGGTTGTTCAAAATATATTACACGCTTGGATAAAAAGGTTATATTAAATGATAATTATAGATTGTTTGAAAATTAATCGAAACAAATGAAATGATGTCATATAATGTAAAATTTGTTATGTGCTATCCATTCTGTATAATGATAAGAGTAAATTACAAAAAGTTGTATTTAATAAATAAAATATAATAGGGTAAAAATGCCAAATAAAAGTGAATTATTAGAAAAAGTATCATCCAAATCGGTTGTTATCGGAATAGTAGGTCTTGGTTATGTGGGTCTTCCACTTGGACTCGAATTTGCAGAAAAGCACATTAAAACTATTGGTTTTGATGTGGATGAGAAGAAAATTCCTATCCTAATGGATGGGAAAACATATATCAAGCATTTACCAGCAGAAAGAATCAAAAAAGCTGTAGATAGTGGCTATTTTTCTGCCACAACAGATTTTTCAAGATTACCCGAAGTTGATGCTATTCTTATTGCGGTACCAACACCGTTAGATGAGCATCGTGAACCTGATATGAAATATATTGTTTCATCGGTTGACAAAATTAAAAAATATTTAAGAAAAGGACAGTTGATTACTCTAGAATCAACAACTTATCCAGGCACCACTCGTGAATTAATGTTGCCAGAATTTGAAAATGCACCAATATTTCAGCAACAAGTAAACTCAAATGCTCAATCTCAACCTTTACCTGAACCTTTAACTGTTGGTCGTGATTTCTTCCTTGCTTTTAGCCCAGAAAGAGAAGATCCAAATAATCCAGATTTTAATACTGCTACAATACCCAAAGTTATTGGAGGCATTACAGAAAATTGTTTAGAGGTTGCAAAAGCTATTTATGACTTGGTGATAGTTAAAACGGTTCCAGTTTCTTCACCAGAAGTTGCAGAAGCTACAAAAATAGTTGAAAATGTTTATCGTTCAATAAATATTGCTCTTGTTAACGAACTTAAAATGGTGTTTGATAAAATGGGAATAGATGTGTGGGAAGTAATTAATGCTGCCAAAACAAAACCATTTGGATTTAATGCATTCTATCCAGGGCCTGGACTTGGTGGACATTGTATTCCAATAGATCCATTTTATTTAACTTGGAAAGCACGCGAATTTGAAGTAAATACCAAATTTATAGAACTTGCTGGCGAAATAAATACATATCAACCATATTATGTAGTTGAAAAAGCAATGGAAGCGTTAAACGAAAGTAAAAAATCGTTAAACGGAAGTAAAGTTTTAATAATGGGAGCGGCATATAAAAAGAATGTGGACGATATGCGTGAATCACCATCTCTAAAGTTGATAGAAATATTAAGAGAAAAAGGTGCCGAAGTTGATTATAACGACCCATATATTCCAACATTGCCTAAAACAAGAAAATATAACTTTAAAATGGATTCGATAGAGTTAACAGCAGAAAATATTGCAAAATATGATTTAATTCTATTAAGCACAGATCATGACGATTATAAAGAACATCTTAGTTTAATTCATACAAATGCTAAAGCTATTCTTGATACAAGAAATTTATTTGCAGGTTACATAGTATACAAAGGATAGTTAAAACTAAATAGTAAAATAAATGACATAATCGACCGTGGCAGATTAAAAGGGGTCAAGAATTTTATAACATGAGAAATGTAATTGTAAAAGCAAACTTATGAATGTTGCAAAAGTATAACTGATAAGAGCATGAAGAAAGAAATGAATTAATTAAAATTTAATAGATTATAATTCTAAGAACATGTGAAATGCTTTTATAACTTATTTCTTAAAATAATAATTATTAAATAATCATTTGAGAAGGATTGAAAAATGAAAGCTGTTATTTTAGCAGGGGGACTTGGAACACGCTTGAGGCAATTTACAAAGGTTATTCCAAAACCACTATTACCTATTGGCGAAAAATCAGTTTTGGAAATACAGATAGAGAGACTTAAAAAATCTGGATTTGACGAAATTTTTTTGGCAACCAATTATAAATCACAATATATTGAAAGTTTTTTTGGGGATGGTTCGCGATATGGTGTTAAACTTGAGATAAGTAAAGAGGAAAAGCCTCTGGGTACTGCTGGACCATTGCTTTTATTAAAAGAAAAATTAACAGACCCATTCGTTGTTATGAATGGAGACATTCTAAGTTTAGTCAACTTTGACAAATTGTATAATTTTGCTATAAAACAAAACTCTTTATTAACTATTTCAGTGAAAAAGGAAATTACTCCCTTTGCATTTGGAAATATTTTATTTGATGGAGAGCTAGTGAGAGATATCCAGGAGAAGCCAGATATTACAATGTATATTCTGGCAGGAATCTATATAATGAGACCAGAAATATTTAAATTATTCCCAGAGAATGAATATTTTGGAATGGATTCATTAATAAAAAAAATGATTGTTGAAAAGTATCCAGTGACAAAATACGAGATACTAGAATATTGGTTAGATATTGGGCGATTGAATGATTATGAAAAAGCTCAACATGATTATGACGAACATTTTAATACGGGATTATAGAAATGAAAAAAGTATTAATAACAGGAGCAGATGGTTTTATTGGCTCCCATCTTACGGAATTACTTCTAGATAAGGGGTATAAGGTGAGAGCGCTCTCTCAATATAACTCTTTCAACTATTGGGGATGGCTCGAAGATATTAACAAAAACGAAAATTTAGAAATAGTAATAGGGGATGTTCGAGATTCTCATTTTTGTAAGGAAATTGTAAAAGGAGTTGATGTTGTTTTTCATCTAGCTGCACTGATAGCAATACCATACTCTTATATAGCACCTGATTCGTATGTTGACACTAATGTAAAAGGTACGTTAAATATCTGCCAAGCAGCAAAAGAGAATGGTAATATTAGGGTTATCCAAACTTCAACCTCTGAGGTTTATGGTACCGCTCAATATGTTCCAATTGATGAGTTGCATCCTAAACAGCCACAATCACCGTATTCAGCTAGTAAAATAGGTGCTGACGCAATGGCAATGAGCTTCTATAATGCTTTTGAATTGCCAGTTACAATTGCTCGCCCATTTAATACGTATGGTCCGAGGCAAAGTGCTAGGGCTATTATTTCAACAATTATTTCGCAAATAGCTAGTGGTATAAAAGAAATTAGGCTAGGTGATCTTAGTCCTACAAGGGACTTCACTTATGTTAAAGACACCGTTCGTGGATTCTTAGCTTTAGCAAATTGTAATGAAGCTATAGGAAAAGAAATAAATATTTCCTCAAATTTTGAAATATCCATGTCTGATACATTATATCTAATTAAAAAACTTATGAAAAGTGATGTTAAATTTGTTATAGATAAACAACGTTTGAGACCAAAAGACTCTGAAGTCTTTAGATTGTGGGGAGATAATACAAAAATTAAGGCATTAACTGATTTTAAACCTCATTATGATATAGAAACGGGATTAAATGAAACAATAAAATGGTTTAGCGATAGTAAAAATCTAAAAAAATATAAATCACAAATATATAATGTCTAAATTAAAATGTCTAAATTAATGAAATATTGAATGTTTAACTAATGGGTCAGCATTCGGAAAGTAAACTAATTTGAGAAAAGCCTTATGAGAGTGTTCAAGAAATTTTATTATTGCAACAGTTATATATAGAATTTTTGACAATGTACAATGTTTTAATTTCGTTTTTATTAATCATCATCAAATCGGGTAATTGGATATATCATTTTAGGCAGATTCTATAAATTACTATTAAAAAAATAAATATAGCCACGCAGAAGTTTTCGGTTCTATTCATGTATTTTCAGAAGTAACCATTTTTTATGGGGGGGGTGAAACTAACTACATCAATCCATGATGGTTTCATTCTATATTAAGCATTTAATCCTGATAACGCATTTTTAGATAAGTGCTTGTTGTTATCTTGTGGAGGTCATAAATAAATAAAATAAATAAAATTTGGAATAAATTTCAGTTAGATGATAAAACACTTATTGCGAATTCTTTCTGGAATATGAGTGGCACAGCATTTTCTAGATTGATAATGTTATTTGCATCTATTCTTGTTGCAAGTTTTCTTGGAGCAAATTTATTTGGACAATGGGGGGTAATCAGGAGTACTGTAACTATATTCACAACGTTTCTCAGTTTTGGATTTGGTGTAACAGCAATGAAACATCTTGCCGAAAACAAGATTCTAAATCCTGAGAAGGCCTCAAAAATATTTTCGATTTCTCTTTTTGCAGCATTATTTTTTGGATTAGTTCTATCTTTATTAATGTTCTTTCTTTCAGAAGAATTAGCGATTAATTTATTAAATAATCAAGAAATTATTCTTCCACTTAAAATCTCTTCATTTTATTTATTTGCTACAGCATTTTCTGGTGTGTTTTCTGGTGCTTTGATGGGGCTTAACGCTTATAAAGGAATTGCATTCGCAAATCTTATTGTTTCAATAATATCAGCACCAATAATAGTTCTTGCCTCTTATTATTATCAGGTTTTAGGGGTATCGTTAGGCTATTTAGTATATTATTGTCTATTAGGAATTTCCTACTTTCCAATTTTATATAAAGAATTAAAAAAAGCGGATATTCATTTAACTTTTAAAGGATTGAATAAGGAAATACCGCTACTATATAAATTTAGTTTTCCTGCAATGATTTCTGGTGCGATAGGTGGACCAGTTGTTTGGATTGCAAATGTGATTGTTGCACGTATGACAAACGGTTTTACCATTATTGGAATATTTAATGCAGCAAAAATTGCCCAAAATACAGTGATTGAAATAGGAACACAAGTTCATAATCCATTAATTACGCTTATCTCAGCAAACAAGACAAAACGATCTAATGCCATTAGTTATTTTATACCAGCACTTTTTGTAACTATATTTATACTACCCATTGCATTCTTTCCAGAAATAATAGAAATGATGTTTAAAAATGCAGATTATCTAAACCCAAAGTTTAGCATAGTGATATCAATAACGATGATTACTGGTTACATAATTGTGTTTAAACAAAGTTTAGGTCGTTCAATTATAATTGGCAATAGAGTTTGGTGGGGTGTTTATGAAAATATTTTGTGGTCAGTTGTGCTACTTTCTATAATTACGTCTTTGACTTTTCATTTTCAAGAAGTTGGTTTAGCTATCGCTTTTTTCATAGCATATTTTGTTGATATATATGTAATTTTCCCGTTTTATTCAAAAGCAGGCATGGCGCCTAGTTTTGTTCTGTTTGATAAGAGGTTTACGTTTGCATTTTCAACAATAATGTTGGCTCCTGTACTTTTGTATTTTAACTATTCAATCATCGTTAGAATCATTATTTTCCTCTTTTCAATTATTGCACACTATTTTTACTTAACACTTTTCAGAAAAAATGTAAGTCAATTTTAGAATGAAAGTACTATTTATTTGTTACGATTTGGGGAAAACATCGACTGGAATTACAAATCTTAAGATGTTAATAGCTCTTCTTAAACAAGGAATTGATTGCAGAGTAATTTCTTCAAACAGTTGGAACTTAAATAATTTTAACAACGAAATAATCCACTCATGCAAGTCATTTCCAAATCGCCCAGCACGTTTTTTTATAAAAATTGGTAATGTTTTAGGAAAAGATTTAGATTTTTATTTTTGGGAACTACGAGCGAAAAGGAAAGCCAAACAAATATGTGAACATTGGGAACCAAATATAATTTACGCAAGAGCACAACCTCCAAGTGTATTTCAAGTTGGTTTATTTATTGCAAAAAAAATTAAAAAAGCGCTATTTCTTCATTCGTGTGATCCAATTCCACCAACACCAGATTGGAATAATGGCTATTTTTACAGAAAGAAAAAATTAAATGCTGTAATCGAGCCACTGCGTTTTGCAACAGAGATTTCTTTTATTAATAATGAAATGATAGAATATCAACAAACCCAATTAGATTTTAACATAACAGAGCGTAGTTTTGTTAGTCCATTGCCATTAGTGAAACTTGAAAATAACAACAAACAGAAAAAGGAATCTAAAAAATTTGTTTGTCTCTATCTGGGTTCCTTTTTTGGTAGTAGATCGCCTGAATTACTCATAAATGCATTTGAGATAGTGATTCAAAAATATAATCATGTAGAATTGCATATAGTAGGGGCAGATATGAATAAAATGCAACCGTATTTAAAAAACATTAAAAATTCAAATGCAATTAAAATATTTCCAAGACTTAATGATGTCAAGTCGATACTAGCAGAAGCCGATTTGCTGATAGATGTAGATTCTCCATATTCACCACAAGTATTTACTTCAGGCAAACTAATTGAATATTTACCAATTGATCGACCAATATTGTGCATAACGCCCAAAAGTAGCGCTAGTAGGAATTTACTAAATGGCTGTAAAAAGAGCGTATTGTTTTCAGAACATAATTTAACTCAATTAATTGAGGTGCTAGAAACAGCTGTTAGAGCTAGCAAATATGATTTTAGTGATAGAGAATATTTAATTAATTACCTGGATGTTAACAACATAACCATGGCTTTAGTAAAGAGATTCAGAAAATATGTTATATAATAAAAGGATATACTTCCCAATAAAAATGGTTATTACATTTTTAACAATTACATTATTTATGTTTTACATAAGCCCTTTGCAATGGCCAATGAAAAATGGAATTGTTTTATTGTTCTATAATGGCCTTGTCTGTCTAAGTTTGTTTTTGGGGTTCAATTTTGGGGTTAGAAGATATAACACTAAGATAAACCTTCTTAGATATGACATTAAATATCCAATTGTAGATTTATTAAAAGCTAATATTAATAAATTGTTAATTCTAAACTTAATATTTATTTACCCTAAATTTGTGATGAAAATGGGTAAAGGATTTGTTAGCCTTGAATATATTTTCAATTCTATAATTCTTGGGTTTATTTACCCAGAAATGGCATATACTGAAAAATTTTTGGGAGGTTCGTCAGAGTTTCTTTCCTTGACTCATCCTTTGGTTTTTCTTTATTTTATTTTGTCCCCAATTTTGTTTGTCGTTATTCCAATCATGTTTTATTTATGGGATGAACTTGAATTACAACAAAAAATTATGACTATCATAATAGTTGTCTTTGACGTTTTCGTAAGTATTTCTGTAGGGACAAATAAGGGAATATTTGATTTCGTTATTATGTTGCCATTTATTTTTTATGTTAAAAGAAAGACTATTATTTCAAATGGGAAAATTCTACTAAATAAGAAAAAGATAGTTACAGTTATAGTTTTATTTTCAGTATTTTCATTAGGATATTTTACTAAAACGATAGTTAATAGAACTGGTGCTGGATTTGGGTTCGATACTGCTACAGGAAAATATGTTGACAATGAGTCCTTAATTTTAAAAATAATTCCTATGAGTTTACAAAATGGATATATTTCATTGGATTATTATTTAACACAAGGATATTATGCTTTAGATAACTCATTTGATCTCGAATTTCTTCCTACGTATGGTTTTGGGCATTCAAATTTGCTTACATCTATTGCCGAAAAAATTATTGGAACTGGTGAAATAAACAGTCGAACGTACCAATATAGACTTGAAAGTGCAATAAATTATTCACAAAGTACTCGATGGCACACATTTTATGTTTCCTTTGCTAACGATTTAACATTCATCGGAACACTGCCATTCATTTTTCTTTTGGGGTATTGGTTTTCCATTGTTTGGTTAGATATAATTTTTAGAAAAAACCTTATTGCAGTAGGAATTATGCCACTATTTATGATAACTTTCTTTTATTTTAGTGCAAATAATCAGGTGTTAGGTAATGAGGGACAATCGTTTATTTTTTGGATTTTGCTGATTACATTATTTAAATCCAGACAGAAAATAAATGCTACAACTAAGTTAGACTTTTTAACGAATTTACCGAAGGAATTTAAATGAAAATATTAATTGTAAATAATAGTGCAACTAATAACATTAATGGTAGGCTTTGTGTACATAAAGCTACTGGTGAACTAGGATTGGGGCTAAAAGAGTTGGGACATACAATAGAGTATTATCAATTTATTAGTAACTCAAGTTCAACAATTAGTGATTTTGATCTTATTGAAAATGGGATTAAAGTCACAGGTTCTAATATTTATTCATCAAAATTTCTAAGTTATTTTCTTGGCTTTTGTAAGGGAATTAGTAGAATAGTGAAAAATGATTTTATATATGTGTTTTACCCAAATTCATTGGGTTTGCTCGCATTACTTTCAAGATTATTTAGCAAAAAATATGGTCTTAATGTAAGAGGACAGGTTGGGATTAATAGTTGGTTTTCACATATTCTATACAGATTTGCCTTTACAATACAGACTGAACAAGGTCTTGATACAATTATTAGGGATGAAAATGGGAGTTACAGAGACAAAATTTCATGTAATAAGCCAACTTTTTACTTCGGAAAACAAGATGTACTTTGGAAAAGAAGTTATTGCAAAGCAGATAATTTTGAAGTCTTATTCGTCGGTAGAATTACACGTGAAAAGGGTTTGTTTGAACTTTTAGAAGCAGTTAAAAAACTTAAAGCCGAAACACAACTTAAATTTAGGTTAAATATTATTGGCAATGGCGAGGATTTAAATGAACTTAAACAGAAAGTCGTTGATTTAAGCATTGTCGATAGCGTTGCTTTTTTAGGATTTGTTAGCGAAGAAATTAAAAAAGAATACTATATCAAGTCAGATATTTATGTTATTCCAACGCATCATGAAGGACTACCTCGAACTTTATATGAAGCGATGATATTTAGAATCCCAATTATCACAACCTTTGTTGGGGGAATTCCTTCAATTATGAAAGATAAATTCAATTGTTATGAAATTGAAAAAGAGTCCGTCGAGAGTATAACGAACACATTAAAATATGTTATGAATAATTATTCAGAGGTAGAGGAAATCACTCAAAACGGATTAAATACTGTATTAAAGATAGTGGATCCTAATAGACCATCACATGCAATGCAGTTAGGAAAAATCCTTAATGATTTACATATTTAAATAAAATTAGAAATTGATGAGGTTTGTTTGAAAAGATATTGGAATGTTAGACTTCTTGGTTTGCCAAAATCAATTTTACTCATGTTATATGTTGCCTATATATCATTATATGAGCAATTGTCTAGTTTTTTTTGGAGTTTCAATTTCAAAGAGTGTGGTTGTAATTTTCGTCTGCAAAAAGGAACGACTATAAGATATCCTGGAAATATTATTATAAAAAATAATGTTTCGATTGGTAGGAATTGCCAAATTGATTCTGATTTTACAAACAGTATTTTAATTATTGACTCAGATACACAAATAAATAAATCTTGTGTAATTGATTTTTCAGGGAATCTAATAATTGGAAAAAATGTTGTTATATCTGAACATTCTTCAATAATGTCGCATGATCATGGTCTTAATCCACACTCAGTTCCTGCAAAAGTTAAAAAAGAGATTGGGGATAATGTTTGGATAGGCGCTCATTCGATAATATTACCTAAGGTTGAAAAAATTGGGAATAATTCAATAATTGCTGCTGGGTCAATCGTTACAAAAGATGTTCCGGAAAGCGTAATTGTTGCCGGAAATCCAGCGAAAATAATTAAGGTAAGATAAATTTGAAAATATTATTTCCTATAGAGAATATTTTCCCTTCTCAGTTAGGTGGTACAGGTAATACTCTTTATTGGCATTCATGTTTTTTAAAAAGGAATGGATTTAGTCCAATAATTATTGCTACAAATGCGGGAATAATAGATATTCATGACATTGAGCTTAATAAATGGATAGATACAGATTGTGGAAAGATTATATATTGTAGTGGTGGGAGTAATAGTTTTAAGGTTTTCAGAAATGGCCTAAAAGTTATGGAAGATGTAGAGATTGTTCATTTTTCATCCTTATTTTATCCATATTCAATTATTTTATCTTTAATAGCTATTATTAAAAGGAAAAAGATAATTCTTTCTCCAAGGGGTGAATTGTTTTCCTCAGCCTTGAATAACAAGAAAGTAAAAAAAAATATTGCACTCTTATACTATCGGTTAATCCAAAAAAAAATACTTTTTCATGCAACTTCTGAGCATGAAATAAAAACAATAAAAAACATTTTTAATAAATCAAAAATAGTATATCAAAAGAATTTCTTTTCAACAAAATACTATGAGAAAAATGATAATTTTAAAAAAAATTTAGTGTTTTTGGGAAGAATAAACCCAATAAAAAATATTGAAAGTTTAATATCAGCAATATCTAGATCAAAAAATTTTATAAAAAAAGGGGATAAGTTGTTAATTGCAGGGATAAGTAGAAAGAAGGAAGAAAAATCTTATTATGAAGAGTTGCTTCACCAAATTAAAGAACTCAAATTAGAGAAAAATGTAGAATTTTTGGGACATATAGAAGGTCATAAAAAAGAAGAGCTATTGAGAAATAATTATGCGCTTGTTCTTCCTTCAAAATCTGAAAATTTTGGAAATGTTGTCGTGGAAGCTCTGAGTAATTCAATGTTGGTAATAGCATCAAAAGGAACACCATGGGAGTCATTAAATAAGAATAATATTGGGTGGTGGGTGGCCGGTTCCCCAGACGATTTAGCAAAAGCAATTGATTTACTTTATGGATTATCTGATGAAGAATACTTAGAAAAGTGCAAAAATTCTTTAAAGTATGTAAGAGAGGAATTTGATATTGACACTTCACCACATAATAAATGGATAGAAATATATACAAATCTTATCTTTTAGAAGTTACACAGATACCACTTTGGTTTTTTGATGTGCATACATTTAATGCCGGTTTATAAATATAAGTTGTCTTAATGAATTGAAGCCAAATGCGATAGGTTCTTTTAAGAAGCAGTAGAAAAATATTTTCATGTTAGCCACTAAAGAAACTTAAATATCCAAGATGTTTTTTAGAATCCAAGTAGTCGAAGTGCATTACTCAAATGTATAAGAAAGTATTAAAGGGATAGCCAAGTGCTCGAGGTTTTGAGCTTATTTTAGATAAAAAGCAAATGAGAAGTAATTAATAATTTAATTGGAGAGAATATGTTCAAATATAAAACACTTTTAATAACTGGTGGAACAGGGTCATTTGGTAACGCGGTTCTACAAAAATTTTTAATTTCAGAAATTAAAGAAATTAGAATTTTTAGTCGAGATGAAAAGAAACAAGAAGATATGAGAATCCTTTACAATAATTCAAAACTTAAATTTTATATTGGAGATGTAAGAGATTTTTCAAGTGTAAATAGTGCTATGAACGGAGTTGACTTTGTATTTCATGCAGCTGCATTAAAGCAAGTTCCAAGTTGTGAATTTTATCCAATGCAGGCAGTCAAGACAAATATATTAGGAGCTGAAAATGTTCTAGAATCAGCCTATCAAAATAATGTAAAAAGAGTTGTTGTTTTAAGTACGGATAAAGCAGTTTATCCCATAAATGCAATGGGGCTATCTAAAGCCATGATGGAAAAATTGATGGTATCTAAAAGTAGAATGCTTGAGAACAAAGAAAATGTTTTTTGTGCAACAAGATATGGTAATGTTATGGCTTCAAGGGGTTCAGTTATACCATTATTCATAAAGCAGATAAAAGAGGGAAGACCAATTACAATTACTGATCCCAATATGACAAGATTTATGATGTCGCTAGACCAATCGGTTGAGTTAGTAGAATTTGCGTTTCAGAATGCTATTCCCGGGGATATTTTTGTTCAAAAAGCACCGGCGGCTACAATTTATGATTTAGCACTTGCTCTTAAAGAAATATTTAATTCAAATACTGAAATTAGGATTATTGGAACACGACATGGTGAAAAACTCTATGAAACTTTGCTAACAAGAGAAGAAATGGCAAGGGCTGAGGATTTAGGTGGTTTTTATCGTGTCCCTTCTGATAATAGAGATCTTAATTATGCAAAATATTTTTCAGATGGAGAGGTTAAAACATCCGCAGCTGAAGATTATCATTCGCATAACACGACCAGATTGAATGTAACTGAAACAAAGGAATTATTGCTATCGTTAGATTATATTCAAACAGAATTGAAAGGCTGGCAAAATGCTTAAAGTAATGACAATTGTAGGAACAAGGCCTGAAATAATTAAATTAAGCAGGGTAATTGCAGAATTGGAAAAATATACCGACCATATTTTGGTACATACGGGTCAAAATTTTGATTATGAGTTAAATGAAATATTTTTTGAACAACTTGAAATAAAAAAACCAGATTATTTTTTAAATGCTGCCAAAGAAAACGCTTCAGCAACAATAGCTGCTGTTATTGAAAAGTCGGATGAAATTATAGCAAAAGAAAAACCAGATGCTGTCTTGCTATATGGTGATACCAATAGTTGCTTATCTGTAATATCAGCGAAACGTAGAAAAGTTCCTATTTTTCATATGGAAGCTGGCAATCGGTGTTTTGACCAAAGGGTTCCAGAAGAAATTAATAGAAAAATTGTAGATCACTTGAGTGATATTAATTTTCCACTTTCTGAACACGCTAGAAGATATTTAATTTCTGAGGGGATTCGCCCTGAGACAATAATAAAATCAGGCTCAAGCATGATGGAAGTATTGAATTATCATAAGGATAAGATAGAAAAATCAAATGTTCTTGAAATAGAGGGTTTAGAAAAAGGCAGATATTTTATATTGAGTTCACATCGAGAAGAAAATGTTGATTATGCAGATAACCTTAATGATTTATTAAAATCTATTGAGGCATTGTATGAAGAATATAAAATGCCAATAATAATATCAACTCATCCACGTACAAGAAAAAAACTTGAATCAATTAATTATTTGAATAGTAATGAAAATATTAGATTCATGAAACCATTTGGTTTTATTGAATATATAAAATTGCAAAAAGAAGCCTTTTGTGTTATTTCAGATAGTGGTACAATTACTGAGGAGTCATCGTTGCTTAGATTTCCGGCAATAATGATAAGAAATGCTCATGAAAGGCCAGAAGGTATGGATGAAGGAACAGTGGTTATGTCTGGTTTGAAAAAAGAACGTATTCTTGATTCAATTAGAATAGTTACATCGCAAATTAAAGAAAACAAAAAAGTGATTAATATTATTGAAGATTATAAAACAGAAAATGTTTCTGTTAAAATATTAAGGACAATATTATCATATGTTGATTATATAAATAGAACAGTTTGGGCTAAATAAATTATAAGGTGAATATGAAAAAGATTTTAATTTTAGGTTCAGCAGGAATGCTTGGTCATGTGGTTTACAAGTATTTTGACTCGCTTAATAAATATGAAATTATTGATACCTCATTTCCAAAGAAAGCATTTGAGAAGAGTGTATTGTTAGATGTTACAAATAAATCTGAGCTTACAAAGCTTATTTACGAAGAAAAACCTGATATAATTATTAACTGTATCGGTATTTTAATTGGTGGCTCGAATGAGAATCCAGCCAATGCAATTTACCTAAATTCATATTTACCTCATTATTTGTCAAAATTAATGCAAGAAACAGGTGGAAGACTTGTTCATGTTAGTACTGACTGTGTCTTTTCAGGTAAACGTGGCGGTTATGTTGAAAATGATTTCAAAGATGCTGAGGATATATACGGAAAATCTAAAGGTTTGGGAGAAGTTATTAATGATAATGACCTAACCATTAGGACCTCTATAATTGGACCTGAGCTAAATCCAAATGGTGTGGGTTTAATGCATTGGTTCTTCAAACAGCATGGTGAGATTTTTGGGTTTGAAAAAACAATTTGGTCAGGTGTTACAACATTACAGTTAGCTAAAGCAATAGATTTAGCGATAGATGAAAACATAACAGGATTATATCAGGTGACGAATAATGAAAAAATAAATAAATTCGATTTATTATCGTTACTTATAAAAACATGGGAGGTTAATAATATTAAAGTAACAAAAACAGAAGGGAAGAAATCAGACAAAAGTTTTATTGATACTAGAAAAATTATTGAAGTTCCAAGTTATTACGACATGCTTATGGATTGTAGGGTTTTTATGATTGCTAATATTGAGTTGTATAATCATTATGAGTTTATTAATAAAATATGAAAGTCTTAATTTTATCTCAGTTTTTTTGGCCAGAGAATTTTAAAATTACAGATATTGCAATAAAATTATTAGAAAAAGGATATTTTGTGGAGGTTTTAACAAGCATTCCAAACTATCCTGGGGAAAAACAATTCAAAGGATATAAAAATATTTTTATGTCGGAGACATACAAAGGTATTAAGATAAATCGGGTGCCAGTTTTAATGCGAGGAAATGGTAGTGGTAAAAGACTTTTTTTGAACTATTTATCGTTTGTTATTTCTGCAACGTTTAGAATAGTTTTTTTTAAGACCCCGGATATTATATTTGTATTTGGAAATTCTCCAGCAACACAAATTTTACCAGCCATAGTTATTAATAAAATATGGAAAAAACCACTTTATTATTGGGTTCAAGATATCTGGCCCGATAGTGTTGAGGCTGCTTCAAATATAAAGAATAAGCACGTATTAAATAGTTTAAATATCCTTATGCAGTTTATTTATAATAACTGTAGCCAAATATTAATTTCATGCAAAGGGTTTAGGTCAAAAATTTTGTTATTTAAAGTTTTAGACAGTAAAATTCATTATTTACCAAACCCTGGAGAGGATATCTTTTTAGATAATAACAAAGAAGAATCAGAAAATGATGACTTTTCAGGGAAATTTAAAATTGTTTTTGCCGGCAATATAGGTAAATCACAAGATTTTGAAACAATATTAGTTTCAGCCAATAATTTGAAACATATTAATGATATAAAGTGGATTATTATTGGTGATGGGCGAAGATATAGTTGGTTAAAGAATCAAATAATCGGATTACAATTAGAACAAACTGTTTTTCTTCTAGGTCAAAAGCCCTTGTCAGACATGCCTGGATATTTTTCACAGGCGGATGTTCTATTATTGAATTTAAAAAATGAGAAAATATTTGAATTAACAGTACCATCTAAATTGCAATCTTACATGGCGATAGGTAAACCGGTTATAGCAGGACTTGCAGGTGATGGAAAAAAAATAATTGAAGAAGCCGAGTGTGGTTTGGTTTGTACACCCGAAAGTGTGAATGAGTTAACGAATGCAATTTTAAATGTTTACGGAATGAGTATTGCCGAAAGACAACTTTGGGGGAATAATGCAAAAAAATATTTTTACTCAAATTTTCATATTGATATCATAATAAATAAACTTGAAAAACTGTTTAATCTTGGATGAATACTCAGCACATTTTATCAAATCGCGACACAATATTACAAAGGTTTAAGTATAAAGTTATTACCTAATAATCTTTATCCTTCAAGAAAAATACAAGAATATGTTAAACTAGTCCATAATTTATTTGAAAAATAATGTTAATATACGGTTTTGGTAGTCACGCAAAAATAATTATGGAATCGCTTCAGTTAAAAGGCGAGAAGGCAGATTGTTTTTTTGATGATAATTCTCTCGACGGAACTTTTAATAATATTCCAATAATTAGTAAATATGATTGCAATTTTAAAAAAGAGCAACCGATTATAATTGGGATTGGAAATAACAAAATACGCAAAGAACTCAAAGATATTATAAAGCATAAATTTGGAATATCTATTGATAAAACAGCTTTGATTAGTAAATATTCTAAAATAGGTGAAGGAACTGTTATCCTCCCAAATGTGATAATTCAATATAACAGTAAAGTTGGCATACATTCAATAATTAATGTTGGTAGTTTTGTTGACCATGACACAACAATAGGTGATTTTGTTAATATTTCGCCAAATGTTACAATCTGTAATAATTGTGATATTGGAGATGGTTCAATAATTGAAGCGAGTGCAATTATTGGGAAAAATGTAACTATTGGTAAGAACTCACATATAGCTTATGGAAGTATTATTAGTGCTTCTGTACCAGATGAATTTTGTAATACTTAAAACAAGAAATTAAATGCAACAAATATTAGCGATTATCATATTTATACTAATTTCCCCAATTTATTTCTTTATTAGTTTAATTATATTTATTGAGGATGGTTTTCCTATTCACTTTAAGCAAAAGCGCCCTGGAAAGAATCATACAATATTTGATTTTTACAAGTTTAGGTCAATGAAAAAAAACACACCCAATGTTGCAACCCATTTATTAGAAAACCCCGAACAATATTTATTAAAAATTGGTAAAATTATTAGAAAATTAAGCTTGGACGAACTACCAAATTTAATAAATGTAATAAAGGGACAAGTTGGTTTTGTAGGGCCACGACCAGCATTGTATAACCAAGATGATTTGCTCGCTTTACGTGTTAAGTATGGAATTGATAAACTTAAGCCAGGAATAACTGGTTGGGCACAAGTTAATGGAAGAGATGAAATACCAATATCACAAAAAGTTGAACTAGAAAAGTACTATTTGGAGAACAAATCTTTTTTCCTTGATATTAAAATTATATTTATGACAATAAAAAACATACTTGTTGGCAAAGACGTTTCCCATTAATAAAGCAAAAATAGCACGCGAATTGAACAGAAATAGGAACGCAGATTATTAAGATTGTTATGATTTTCGCGGATGAACTTTCACAAACAGTACGCGGGTTTAACAACTTGTCCCGATCTTAAATCGGGAGAAATAGCAGATAAGAACGGAATGTTTTCGTAGCACAGAATTGCATTCTGTGTATTTACAGAATAAAAAACAGAATTGCACTTAAGCACCCTCGGAGCGAAATTATAATAGCATTTTGTCATTCCGTGAATCTCTTACACGGAATCCATTTTGTAGTAATTCGCCGGGGCTAACAACAAGTCCCTCTATTTTTAAGTCAAAGATCCCGCTATGCGGGGAGAGGGATTTAGTGTGAGTGGCTCTTGTTTTTTATCTTGCGTCTTGCATCTTTTGTCTTGCGTCTCACATCTCGCGTCTTGCATCTTTTGTCTTGTGTCTAGCATCGTGTATCTTTTATAACAAATCTTCATCATTAAGAAAATTAAATGTAATTTCGCTAATTTCTCCGTTTTTAGTAAACTTTAATCGTAAAGATTCAACATTCTTTAAAAATCGCTTTTTTAAATTATTTAAAGCTCTATGATGAACCTCCATTTCCCATTCAGTTGGCGGCCTATCAATTTTGTTGAACTGTACCAAGCGGGAGGTGTTTACATGAATGCTATCTACATCAATTACAATATGCTTCGAATATAAGTTAAAAAAAACATATTTCTCATAATCTTCAATTTCAGAAATATATTCTTTATTCCATTTTACTAAAGTCGGTCGCGATATACCAATTTTTTTCGTAATTTCATCATACGTTAACCCAGAACCACGCAGACGAATAAAATTTTTAATTGTATTATAATCCTTCATTTAATTAACCCTTATATATTGAAATTTGTACTTAAAAATATATAATTACTACCTAATTGAAAAGCAAATATTTGTTCTTTCTGTCCTTTTATAAAACAGAGTCGAAGTGTAGCATATTTCCAAACAATTAAAGCAAAAGTAAAACTTTGGGGGAAATTTGTAAAGTAAAAGTAAATATTTTTTTACCGAAACGTCTATTTTAGCTTGTTTTCGAACTTTAACTTGGTTTAAACGGACATAATTCGGAAAAACTAAATTGTTGTTTGCATAAAATATTGAGTATTTGTTCTAAAAACGCGCTTTTATTGGACTCCATAATTTAGTTTTTCCGGTTAATGAAAATTTTTTTGATTAAAAAAGAGTTATTAGCGATAAAAATTAACAATTAGTTTACAAAGCACCCTGTTTAGCTATAAAATAATTTGGATAAATATAAATTTTGCTTAAAAATGAACAATTTATTTTAAAAATTAAGCGAAATAGTGCTTTTATCAATTTTAACATAAACGAGCTAAAGGCATCTTCTAATTGTAATATTAAAAATGTTTTCATAGCACAGAATTGTATTCTGTGTTTTTGTGGAATAAAAAAAAGTCCCTCTATTTTTGAGAGAGGGATTTAGGGTGAGTTGCCTTTACAGAGTTCTCACTTCCGATAAACATCATCGGAAAATAATTTACAAACTAAACGTAACCTTTATAAATGGCACTTGCTAAATATGAATAAATAGATTACATTTTCTAATATTTAATTAATAAAATAGAACTTTAATCCAAAATAAGACCATTGTTTATGTTGGCGTTTAATATATGATGAATATTCAAAATCAAATAGAATATTGGATAAATGGTGCAAAAGATGACATGTTAACAGCAGAGATTCTAATTGAAAAGAATCGTTTGTTGCATGGATTGTTTTTTG